>JGI12316J15310_10000012_pt3 | contig 505534 bp, 351 predicted proteins | sample MarCyaLeptolynsp_FD_15310 | JGI IMG/M metagenome (IMG submission 15310) | reverse complement strand
GGCCCGCTCACCCCCATCGCCGAGCTCCCCGACGACGTCTACGTGCTGCACGAGAAGCTCAAGGAGCTCGGCAAGACCTTCGGCCGCCGCGACCTCGAACTGGGCCACCTGGCCGACACCTTCTGGGCCGCCAAAGGCTGGCGGGTCCTCGGCTACGCGACCGAAACCCAGTACTGCCGCGAGCGCCTCGGCCTCTCCAAGAGCTCGCTCCGCAAGCGCATCAAGCTCGTCCGCGACGCCGCCCACTTGCCATCAGTTACTCAGGCCCTCCAGGCCGGCCACATCGGCTTCGAGGTCGCCGGCCTGGTCGCCGGGTTCGCCCAACGGAGCCCCACCCGCAGCCACGCCCGCAAGTCCGAGCTCGCCGGAAGCTGGCTCGACCGGGCGCGCGAGCGGACGGTCAAACACCTCCGCGAGGAGATGGACGTCGCCCGCACCCGCGTGCGCCTGGACCTCGATGACGCCTCCCTGGCGCCCCCGGACGAGGCCGCCGTGAAGGAGTACCAGGACCTCCGTACCATGGCCCTGAAGGGCGAGATGTTTGTGCCGCCGAAACAAGCACTTAGGGGCGGTGTCCAGTTATTCGTGACTGGCGCTGAGTTGAAACGGCGACTCTCTGAAGGCCGGACCGACACCCATGCCGGCCCCATCGGCTGCGCGCCCCCGCCGCCGACGCCGAAGTTGCCGAGCAGGCACGGCGATGGCCCATCGCCCATGCGCAAGGTCCGCCTCAACCTCCCCGACGACCTTTCCCGGTGGTACCGCCGCCTCAACCAGGACTGGCAGGTGCTCAGCTGCGAGCATGAGGGCCAGGGCACCACGTTCCTGGAGTTCTTATGCATGACGATGGCGAGGACCTGGCGCCACATCGTGGAGGCCGCCAGGGGCGTGAAGTGGGCCGATATCTACGCCCGTGACGGCTACCGATGCGTAAGCCCGGTGTGCACCCGCAGCGATGTCACGCTGCACCATCTGCGCTTCCGTTCCCGCGGTGGCGGCCACGAGGCGTCCAACACCGCCAGCTTCTGCAGCTGCTGCCATCTGCAGCTGCTCCACGACCTGCACTCGCTTAAGGCGGAGCCTCCCGCCGAGGACATCCGCTGGGTGTTTGGCAAAGTCCCTCAGCTGGAAGTCGTCGGCCGCGAACTGAAGCGCGCGCCAGCATGCTGTTGAGCCGCTCGCAGAAGCACGAAACTCGCCCGTTCGGGTCGTAGATCACTAGATGGTAGTAAGTCGACCGACATAGGGCATAACACCTGCACCCATGCAGCCCGGCCGCCCACGCCAGCAAATAGACGAGGTTTCTGAAGCCGGAGCCGGGGGCCGTGAGAACGCCATCCAAGACGCCGTTCGACCAGCCCGAAAGCCCCGTGAACCACGGCTGCTGGATTGGTGGCTTGAGCCCTCCAGCGTTGCGTGCCGTTATCAAGAGGTACCACGTGACTCGCGTCGTGACCCAAGTACATGTAAGCGTTGGTGTAATCGTCTGAAATAGGCGGTTGGCTCCAACGCCCCTAGAATACGACCCATCAAGAAGCCCCCCTGAGCCAAGGCCGCTGCTTCCGCTGCCCATCGGAAGCCAACGCGGTCGTTTGCCCACGACATGAGAGAGCATGCCCCCATGCGCGCACTCCGTCTGATCCTGGCGGTGGCGGTGCTGGCCTGTGCGCCCGCACTGCTGACGGCCTGCCCCGACGATGCACCACCCACAGACCCAGGCTGTGAGGACTGCACCGAAGTCCCCCTTCAAGTCGCGTCCTCCTCCGCCCGTGCCTGCGAGCTTCTCCTTCAAAGTGACACCGGCGATATTGCCACCCTCCGCTTTGCCGAGGGGGTCATCGGGCGAAGCGTCACCGAGGGCTCTCGCACCGGCGTGGCCTTGACCGCCACCACCGATGCGCCCTTGCCGGACAAACCCGTCACCGTCGCTGCCCATAGTGATTTCACGGTGGTCACCAGCCGGTGTTTCGACGCCGCTGGCGCCCCTCTGGAAGGACCTGGCATCACACGCTGATCCCAGCACGCTGACATCCAAGGAGAGATCTCATGAGCGCCCCCCTGCGCCTATGGGCCGCGCTGTGCGCGACGGCCGGTGCACTGCTGTGCCTGCCGGCCTGCCCCGACACTGGCGGCAATGCCCCTGGCACCTGCACACCGGGCGAACTCGATTGCGAGTGCACCCCTGACGCCACCTGCGGGACCCTGCCCGACGGCACCGACCTCCGCTGCGTCGCCGGAACCTGCAGCTCTTGTGTCCCTGGCCAAGCCGACTGCGTCTGCCAGTCCGGCATGCGCTGCGGCCCAGACCTGGTCTGCACCCCCGAGGACGTCTGCACTACCCCAGCCTGCGACCTGGGCACCCTCGGCTGCGGCTGTCTGGGAGATGGCGGCTGCGCGAACTCCAACCTGCATTGCAGCTCCAACGGTGTATGCACCACTCCGGGGGAAGGTTGCTCGCCGGGTACCCTCGACTGCCCGTGCGACGCGGGCGGCTGCGGTCCCGACCTCATGTGCTACGAGGGGCGCGTCTGCGTGGACGCCAGCGGCTACGACGGCGGCCCTTGCTTCGAGGACGGCGGCTGCTACGACGGCAACCGCTGCGAACACGGCCGCTGCACCCTGTGCAAACCTGGCAGCCAGGGATGCGACTGCACCTCCGCCGGCGAGTGCAATACCGGACTTCAGTGCATCGCCGGGAGCTGCCTCCAGACCACCGGCCTGGCTGTGCAGAAACCGGTCGCGGCCGGCTGCACCACACCCTGTAGCACGTCCCTGACCGACGACGACGGCGTCTACAGAGAGTGCGTGGATGGCCTGATGGATGGCTGCCTACCCGGACGCGACTGCATCCACGGCCAGTGCCTCGACAGCACCGAGCAGCGACGCGGCTGCACGCTGGATACCCAATGCCCGGAGTTCCAGACCTGCCTGTCGGGCTATTGCGTTCCCAACTGCGACGCCGACACCGACTGCGTCGTCGGGGCCATCTGCTTCCGACGGGTCTGCCGACTCACATGCGACTCCGACGGCCAGCTATGTCCGGACGACCTGGAATGCCGGCTCCTCGACGGTAGAGCTGGCATCTGCCTTCCGAGCAGCGCCGGGCCCGACAGCCTCGTTCCAGAGGCCCCCTCGAGCTTCAGCCTGTCGGAGACCAGCCTCACCTTCACCAGCCAGGTCACCGAGTCGTCCTTCACCATCACCAACGACGGGGCAACCAGCGCCACCTTCGAAGTGCGCCGCAGCCAGCAGCGCACCACCAATCCCCAGGGAACACTCGAAACCACCAGCCTCGGCAACGTCGACCACGGCCTCACCCCACCCACCAGCTGCGTAGTGGGGACTCTGGGGTGCCAGTGTGCTCCCGGCGACGCACCGTGCGCGCCCCTCGCTTCGGGGCTTGCCTTATCGTGCGATAATGCCGTGTCAGCCGGTCCGACGTGCCGACCTGCGTCGTGCGACCAGGGTGTGCTGGGTTGCGTCTGCCGCGGCGAGGACTGCCGCCGCTACTGCGACGGTCCTTCATGCCCGCTGTGGTGGCTCGAGCTGGCCGTGACCCGGGTTGCCGATGTCCTCGTCCCACCCGGGCAACATATCGCGCCCCGCTTCGTGCTTGCACCCGGCGAGACTGCCGAAGTGACGTTGGCCGCCGCCGACGGTTCCTCGGCGGACTGGTATCAGGGCGCCTTCGAGGTGACCAACCTGGCCGACGGGCGCCACGAGACGGTCAGCCTCAGCTACGCCCGCCGACCCGAGGGGGCCTGGGGTGGCCAGATCTACTACTTCGGCGACTTTCGCGTCAGCGAGACGGGCTTGCAGACGTGGATCGACAACGGCCGCCTCAAGGAAGACGTGGCCGGTGCCCAAAACGCGTTCATTCGCGCGTGGGGTAACTTCCGCACGGGCGATCTGGACTACGACCTGTTCGAGGCGCTGCTCACCTCGACCCGCACCGAGTCGTGGCGTCTGCCGCAGGTTCAGCAGGGGTGCCCGGACGGCGCCATCTGCTACCCCGCACCCGGGCCCACCGGTTTGGCGACCTACAGCAATGACGCCTATGGCGACTCCATTCCCTCCGGGGTCGTCGAGCTTCCCATCGCTGTCACCCTGGCGCGAGACGGGGGCAACAAGTACGGCGGTCGGGTCAACAGCGTCGAAACGCTCCACTATCCGGGGATGCCACGGCTGCAGGTGGAGTTCTCGGGAGATCCGGCCCAATGCACCAATACCACGGGTATCGGCTGTCTCGTTTTCCTCGAGGCCTTTGACTTCGAGTCTTCGGTCGGCGGACGCTACGAGTCGGCTGCATGCGACTCGCGCTTCGAGCAGATTGCCACACCCTGGCTTATCCCCGGCTTCCTTGCCGAAGCACAGCTCGACAACACCACCGGGACCTACCAGACCCGCGAGTGTCGCGATCGGGAGGCGCCCTATGCAAGCACAGCGGTCAACACGGCCCTGGCGCGCGCCAACCCCATCCCCGATGGGCACCTGCGCACGCGCAAGGTGGAGCTCATCGATGGTGCCCTGATCAACAATCAGACCCTGTTCGTGCTCTTCCAGGAGACGATGGCGCCTTGGATCGACGGCGGCAAACCCACGCGCGCCTATGGCTTCATGCTGCTGTCGCGTCAGGAGCGCAGTCTCGACCCCAACGAGCTCCAGGGCTCACCCCCGCAGGAAGAGACGTTCATCAGCACCACCGCACCGACGTGTGACCAGGATCTGCTCGACACCCTGAACGTCACCTCGATAGCGGCCGATCCGGCCGGACTCGCAGCCGCCATACTCGAGGGCGTCACCGAGAGCGCTCTCGATGGCGCCATCCTCTCCACCGATGACGAGACCGTGCACTACCTGTGCGTCGACAACGGCACCTTCGACGGCGGCGCCGACGCGTACAGCGCACCGATCCCTTGCCCTGCCGGCAGCCAGGTTCGCTTCTTCACCGTCTCCGACACGCTCTTGCCGGCGGTTGCCGGCGTCATGGGCGCGGCGTGTCAGCAGACCGGTACGTGTCCGGACACGCTCGCCGCCTGGGAAGCGCAAGGACTTGTCATCCAGAGCGAACCCTTCTGGCTGTGCCAGGACGACACCCGCGCCTACTGCAGCGACAACCGCTACGACCTGCGCGCAGACAAGACCTTCTTCAAGGTCGTCCCCGACACCAAGGTCTTCATGCCGCTTCCAACCGCGGTCGACGACGCCTTCCGCTACCGCACGCGCTTTCAGAATCGGGCCGGCAAGAACCTGGGCTTCGTGCCGGATCTCTGCATCGAAGGCTCCGACGCCATCCCCTATTGCTATGACGCTGGCGGCATCGAGCAGGTCGAGCAGCGCGTCGACTGCCTCCTGCACCTGTACGTCGACTACGGGGCCACCATCAAGCTCGCCGACCAGGACGTCTACTCGTCACTGCGCAGCTACCTGCTGGCCAACTTCGCGTTCGACGCCGAGCTCGATCCGCTCCTCAACATCACCGTGTACCACTCCGGGTTCGAGAAGCTCTACGCCGAGCTGCTGACCATGCTCGGGGACGACGCCTACACCAAGGCGCTGTCGTCGCGCTTCGACCTCGCCGGGCTCTCCATCGCGGCGTTCCAGGGAAGCCTCTTCGAGCCCGACGGCATCAACCTGTCGGGCGTCGCCGGCGCCGAGATGTCGAGCCTGTACCAGGCGACCCAGTACTACCGAAAGACCCTCGACCGGTTCTTCAAACTGCTGCCCCGTCTGACGGAGACCCTGTTGGGTGACCCGAGCGACCAGATCTTCGGTCAGGAGAGCGTCGACACGTATCTGGGCCGCGTCATCCGCGCCTCGACCCAGAAGGCGCGGGTCTGGAGCGAGGTCGCCAAGCGCTACCAGAACTTCAACCGCTCCGACCTCGCCCGGGGCGTCATCGAGCGTGGCTATGTCGAGGCCTACCTCGAGTCCATCGTGCTGACCCACCTCATGCAGAACATCGTCGAGGTGAGCCTGCCCGAGGACGTGGACCAGATCGTTGCCGCTATTCGCACGGCGCAGCTGACCTACGCCGTGGCCCTGTCGGACATGCGCGAGCGGTACGAGGCGCTCAACCAGTCCGTGGACTACTTCGGATTCCCGGCCGACTACATGCCGTTTCCAGCGGTGGAAGCGCAGATCGCTCGGGACAACGGCTTCGAGGTCGCCGCCAATCGCGCCTGGCAGCGTGTGCAGCTGGCGTTGCAGGCCGAAGAAGCGGCCATCTCGACGACCCGCAGCTTCGACTCCGATTCGGCGAGCTTCCAGAACGAGCTGACTCGGCTGGAGAACACCTACGAGTCGCAGCTGCTCGACATCTGCGGGTCCTTCGAGGTGAGCGGCAAGGTCTACCCGGCCATCACCAAATATGCCTACCTCACCCCGGAGACGCGGGCGGTCGGCGACCCCTGCGGCCTCGTGGGCACGGGCTCCATTCACCAGACGCTTGGCGACATGGACATCGCGCTCAACCGCATCGCTCAGGTTCGCACCCAGATCAGCAACACGCTAGCGGAGGTGGCCATCGAGCGCGAGCGCATCGACAAGACGTGCGATACTAAAGACGCCTGGGAGCAAGCGCTCGTCGAGACGCGCGGAAAGGCCAACAACCTGTCGGACGAGATCGACGACAAGCAGCTGATTCTCAGCGAGCTGGACCGGTCGTTCCAGGCGTTCTCGACCATTGCCAAGCTCAACAAGTGCTCCGTGGTGTTCGGGTTGGCCTCAGGTGGGGACTGCCCCGCCAGCAAGCTCGCCCTGGCGATGTATCTACCAGCCATTGCGGGTATCGAGGTCACCCACGGGGTCATCAGCCAGGAGATCAACGACAAGCAGTCCGAGATTCGCGACCTTCAGCTGGAGGAATCGAAGATCACCTTCGACCTCTGCGACGCCGATGGGAACGCGCTGGTCCAGATCGATTCGGCAGCGCGGGTGAAGACCATCCTCCTGCGCCTGGCCGAACTCGAGCTGTCAGCCCTCGAGGCCCAATATCAACTCCAGCAGGTGGCGGCTCGGCTCAAGCAGTTGCATAACCAACACAAGCGCGTCCGGGCCGAGCTGGCCGAGATGACGCAGCTGACCATCAACGTCGAAGCGGCGCGCAACGACCCCAACATCCGAATCTACCGCAACGACGCCATCATCAACGCCGACATCACCTTCTTCGCGGCGCTGCGCGAAGTCTACAAGGCGACCCGGGTCTACGAGTACTACACCAGCCAGAGCTACGCCGACAAAGACCAGCTGTTCCTCATCCGGATGGTCAATCGCGGCGACTACAACCTGCAGAACTACCTCATCGAGCTCGAGGACACCTACCGGCTCTTCGAAGACGAATATGGCACCCCCGATCTCCGGCTCGAGATGGTCAGCTTCCGCGACGATGTCCTACAGATTCCGCGCGTCACCCCCGAAGGCCGGCCGCTCAGCCAGGCAGAACGTTTCACCCTGTTCCGGGAGCGTCTCACCGACGGCGGTCTGCTCGACGCCAACGGGCATATCGTCGCCCCGTTCAGCCTTGGGCCACAGAACGTCTCACCGCTGACGCGCAACCACAAGATCCGCCACCTGGAGGCGGAGCTCGAGGGTTCCGGCATCGGCGCGTCGCTGGCCCGGGTGTACGTAAAGATGGCCGGCACATCGACGATTCAATCGCTGACGGGTGGTTCGGACTTCGTCGTCTTCCCGGAACGTACGGGCGTCGTCAACACCTTCAAGAACGCCACCAAGCTCTCGTTCTACGAGCCGGACGTCTACAAGAACCGGCGCTTCACCGACCGCCCGCTGATGAACTCCCGCTGGGAACTCATCTTCAACCTGAAGGACGAGCCCGCCAACGCGGACCTCGACGTCGCGAACCTCACCGACATCCTTCTCTACTTCTACTACTCCGACTTTACGGCACTCTAGGAGCGCTTCGTCATGAGGACCACGACTCTGCTGCGGGTCGAGGCGCTGCTGTGCGCCTTGCTCGTCTCCACACCTGTCTGGGCTCAGACCGGTGTCTCCGACGACCGTGTCAGCCTGCCCGAAGGGCCGGGCTCCCTCGAGGGGGTCGGCGAAAACGTCTCCATGAGCGGCAACATGGGATCCCTCTCCCATCGGGTGCCGTTCCAACTGCCAAAAGGCTTCCAGGGCGCCACACCAGCCCTGAGCCTGGTCTACAACTCGGGTGGCAGCGCCGGCTGCGCAGGTATGGGCTGGATGCTCGACGGCGCCGACGCCATCGAGCGGATGACCTACCGAGGCGTGCCCCAATACGACCTCGACGACGACTTCGCGCTGCTGGGCAGTACGCAGTTGGTTCGGCTACCCGGAACCGACCCGCCGGTGTACCGCGAACGCTTCGAGAGCTCGTTCAAGCGCTACACCTGGCTCGACGCCGGCGATGGCAGCGGCGGCTATTGGCGGGTCGAGGACCCGGATGGCGCCGTCAGCTACTATGGCGCGCGTGCCGATGGCACGGTGGTGCCGGAAGCCCGCGTCGAGGAGTCGGGTTCCGGCACGTTCCGGTATCACCTCGTGGAGCGCTACGACGTGTTCGGCCATGCGGTGCGCTACGCCTACACCAAGGACGGGCGACACGCGTTGCTGACCGGGATAGGCTGGGTCTACCGCACCGATCCCACCACACCCCGCTACAGCGTCGAGCTGAGCTACGAAGAGCGGGCCCGTGACGGCTACTCGGACTACCTCTCAGACGCGGGAGGTGGGTTCGAGGTGCTGCTCACCCAGCGTCTGCGGACGGTAACGGTGCGTTCCGGCGCCACCGCCATCCGGCGCTACGAGCTGTCCTACGAAGACTACGCGGACGCGGGCGGCTTCACACGCTTGGCCAGCGTCGAGCTGTTCGGTCGAAATGGGACGCGCTACCCCATCGCCCACTCCTTTGCCTATACTCAGAGCCTCGGTGGCAGCTGCACCGGCGTCGAGTGCCTCGAGCCGAGGCTCGTGTCGATGGGCAACCTGGCGCTCGATCTGAAGTCCGGCCAGGCGACACTCGTCGACATCAACGGCGACGCGCTCCCGGACGTCCTGCACACACCCGACAACGGCAGGCACCGGTTCTATCTCAACCGCTACAACCCCGACGGCGCGCACGGATTCGACGCGTCCTATGAGTCGGACCTGTCCCAATCGAACGGCTTGAGCCTCGCTGCAGGTAGCGTGCAGGTGCTCGACGTCAACGGCGATGGCTTCACCGACCTCATCAACGCCAGCACCGGCGACATCTTCGTCAACACGGGGCAGGGTGACTGGTCGGAAGCCACGACCCTTGGCTCGGTGGCCGCGCTGCCGGACCTGGATGCCGACCTCGACGTCAGCGACGGTGAGCTGACGACGCTGCGCTTCATCGACTACGACAACGACAAGCGCATCGACCTTTTGCAGTCCACTCCCGGGTCGGTCACGGTCTACCGCAACGGCGCCAACGGGTTCGAGACCGACACCCTGGGCGACGTGTGGGGTGTCGACCTGGCCAGCGACGCGTTGGACATGGCCGACATGAATGGCGACGGGTTGCTGGATCTGGTGCAGCTGTTGCCAGGTCAGATCCGCTACCGACTCAACGCGGGCTGGGGCCGCTTCCTGGATTGGAAGCTGGTCGACGGTATGCCGTTCACCAGCCAGGAGTACGGCTTCGTCGAGCTGCAGGACCTCAACGGAGACGGGCTCGCGGACGTGGTCGTCGTGGCTGGCAACGAGGTGCGTTGGGCGCTGGCCCGCAACGAAGACGCCGCCTGGAACATGGGCAGCATGACGGCCGTGGATGGGCAGGTGCTCCCCCAACGGACCCTCGATACGACCGTGCTGTACGCCGACATGAACGCCAACGGCAGCCAGGACGTGGTGTGGATCGACGGCGCCGGCGAGGTGACCTACCTGGAGCTGTTCCCGGTGCGACCGAACCTGCTGACCCGCATCGAAAACGGCATCGGCATGGTCCAGGACGTCGCGTGGACGACCTCGGCGGAGCAGATGGCGCGCGACGGTGGTCCGGAAGCCTGGCAGTACCGGCTTCCCTATCCGATGGCTGTGGTCGCCAGCATCGACATCTACGACGAGCTGACCGACCAGCACGACGTCGAAGAGTTCACCTATCGCGATGGCTACTACGACGGCATCGAGAAGCAGTTCCGGGGCTTTGCGCTGGTGGCCAAGCGGCTGCCGGGTGACGACCAGCAGGAAGAGGGCCTGACGGAGAGCACCTACGAGGTCGGTGCTGACGACCGCTATCGCAAGCAGCTGATGGTGGCGCAGACCACCTCGAGTGCCGAGCGTGTCATCGCCGACCGGACCTGGGAGTTCACCGACTGCCCGCTAGAGGGCGTACCGGCGCCGGACGCCATGCCCGACCTCGCGATTCGATACGTGTGCCATGTGGCCACCGAAACGGTCATCAAAGAAGGCGCCTCGGCCGAGGAGTGGGTGACGACGCGGGTCGAGCACACCTATGACGGCTACGGCAATCGCACGCTGAGCGCGGAGCTTGGCGTGGTTGCCCGCGGTGGGGGTGGGTGCGCGTCGTGTGACCGGCCGGAGACCGAGTTCGGAACGCCGTGCGATGCAACCTGCTGGGGTGACGAGAAGTACACGGAGACGACGTTTGTGCCGCCGACGGCCACGGGAGGCCGCTGGATATTGCGCAAGCCATCCGAGCAGCGCGTCTACGGGCGACCCGGGAGCGCGCGGGTGGCGGTCTCGCGGACGTACTACGATGGACCTGCATTCACCGGTCTGCCGGCCGGGGAGCTCAGCGAGGGCAAGGTCACTCGGGTCGACAAGCTCGTCGATGGCAGCGGCCGCGAACTGCACGCCGAGCGGTTTGCTCACGACGAAGACGGCAACGTGGTGCAGCTGTTGGATCCGCTGGGCGTGCCCAACGGCGACGAGCGCCGTCGCGCCTATGTCTACGACCAGGACGGCTTGCGTGTGGTGCAGGTCGACATGTACCTCGAAGACGCCGTCGGTCAGGCCTACCAGTTGCGGCAGACGGTGGAGTACGAGCGGGACTTCGACCAGCCGGTGCGCGCCCACGACTGGGTCCGCGTGGTGGACGGCGCGGTGACGTCGCAGACGCGCGAAACGCTCTGGAGCTACGACGAGTTCGGGCGCGTCGCGACACGCGTGGAGCCCGGCGAAGATACGCTGGAGTCGCCGACCGAGAGCTACGTCTACGAGTTGACGCGGCCGTCGCCGCGGATCGTGGTGCGCAAGCGCAGTCAGGCGGGTGGCGACTGGGACATCGAGGAGGCGCGCTGCCACGACGGTCGGGGGCGTGAGATTCAACGCAGGACGCAGGTGTCCGAGGGCAACTATCACGTCACTGGGTTCACGCTCTACAGCGAGCGCAGCGCCAAAACCGTCGTGTACCAGCCCTACCGTGGGGCCTCGGCGGCCTGTGACGCGGCGCCGCCGGACGGCACCCTGGCGACGCGGACGCGCTACGACGTGCACTACCGTCCCGTGGAGGTCACCCACCCAGACGCCGAGGTGTACGGGGGCGAGGCTTCGACCGTGCAGACGGCCTACGGTCCGTTGACGGTCACCATGGCCGACGAGGAGGACTCGGACCCGCAGAGTCCCCATGCCGGTACGGTCACCGTGCGGTTTAGCAACGGCCTTGAGAAAGTCACCGCGGTGGAGCGTCGGTTGGCGGACGGGACGACGGCGACGACCACGATGGCCTACGACTCCCTGGGACACCTGCAGTCAGTGACCGACGCGGATGGGCACGTGCGCCGATTCGAACGGGACTTCCTCGGCCGTCCGGTGACGATTACAGACCCCAACGCGACGGCGCCGTGGACCCAGGAACACGACGACGCCAACAACCTGGTCGCAACCACCGACCCTCGAGGCATCACGACGCGGACCCGGTACGACGGGCAGAATCGGCCCCTGGCGACGTGGCGCGACGGCGACGAAACGGCCACCCGCATCGCGTGGACCTATGACGTGGCTCCGGACGGGTGCGCCGAGTGCACGTTCCCCGAGGGACGCATCGCGTCGGTGACCTACCCGCTGGCCGGGTTGGGGGGCAATGGGGTCGGCGAGGAGCGGTTCGGCTACGACGGGCGGGGGCGCACGTCGTGGACATCCCGGCGCCTGGGCGACGCAGTGTTTGCGCTGACGACGACGTACGACAACGCCGACCGGGCGGTGGAGGTGACCTATCCCGGCGGGCGGAGCCTGACCGTAGCCTACGACGGCATGGCACGGGCAACGTCGGTCAGCGGTGTCATCGAAGGCGTCGCGTACACCGACCGCGGTCTGGTCGACGCGATGCAACTCACCACCGCACTCCGCCGTGAGATGCGCTACGACGCGCGGATGCGTCTCGTGGCAGACGAGGCGGCGGCCGGCGGAACAGCGCTGCACCAGCTGAGCTACGAGTATGACCGGGTCGGGACGCTTCTGGCGCTGACCGACGGGCGCCCGGGAGACAGTGGCCTGCGTTTGGACGGCGCGTTCATGCAGGACGCCTGGTATCGGCTCACGGAGGCGAGCTTTGGAGACGGCGAGACCATGTCCTACGGTTTCGACCGGCTGGACAACGTCACGGCACGAACGTCGAGTCGTGGGGCGGAGAGTCGGGCTCATCAGGGCGCTTTCGTGGCGCACGCGTCGCGACCCAACGCGCTGGCGAGTGTCGGTGACCTGGGGTTCACCTACACCGCAGCGGGCCAGGTCGAGGGCCACGGCGACAAGGCTCTGACATGGGATTACCAGGGACGGTTGACGGAGGTCAGCTGGAGCGGCGGCGCAGAGCAGCACTTCTTCGGCGCTGACGAGAAGCGCGTGGCGCGGGTGCTGAATGGTGATGGGGTGACGCACTATGTCGCTCCGGGCTACGACGTGCGCGACGGTATCGGCTACCTCTACGTGGACGTTGCCGGCCATAAGGTCGCGCGGCTGGCCTCTCCGGGGCTCGCCGCTCAGGTGCTGGGCGACCCGGTGCCGGATGGGGTGGTGAACGCGGGCGATGCCTGGGTGGCCCGTCGGTCCGGTGAGGAGCCGGGGCGGATGCTGCGTTCAGCCGCACGACGGATGCTGGTCGAGGCCCAGCCAGAGGCGACGTATCTCTTCGACAACCACCTCGGGACGCCGGTCCTCGCCACCGATGGTGAGGGCGCTATGTTGGGGCGTCGGGCGTACTACCCAACCGGGGCGCTGAGGGACGGTGCGACGGGGTTCGTGGATGCCTATGGCTTCCATGGCGCCGAGCGCGACCCGAGCGGGTTCGACCGGCGCGACTTCCGCGCATATGACCCGGCCACCGGACGGTGGTTGTCGCTGGACCCCGCGTTCTTGGTTCCCGAAGAGAAATCGCTGACCGAGAAGACCTCGGAAGTGACGGCCGGATATGCCTTCGTCGGCAATCGGTTCGTCGACGCGACGGACGCCTCGGGTCTTTGGTTTAACATTGCGTCCGCTCAGCGAGCCATTCAGGCGATTCGCCGACACATTACTCAGAATTCGACCCAACGGCAGAATGCTGATATCGCTCAGAATCCCGGGAACATCGTCATCATGCGTGTGACGTTCAATGACGGTAGGCCACCTCAGAACTTCCTGGTCCTGTCCTACAATCTGCGACGCTATGCCAACAACTTCGCCGTCAACAATGGCCAGGTCGTCGTCAATCGAAACGTAGCGGGCAACAGAGAGGGCCAGAACGCTCTCGGACGACTTCAGCCTCACCGCCATAGACGACGGGAGACGGAGGCCATTGGATTGGCAAATGTGCTGGCATCCAACCAGCGCGATACCATCGCGCGGGTCGAACTCTATTCGGAGCGGCCGTTCTGCACCTCCTGCGGGGGTCCGAACGGTGGCACTGGTATGGGCGTGTTGGAGCAATTCCACTCGATCACCGGGGCTCGCGTGGAAGCCCAGGGCGGCCAGGGACGCATTGGCCACCGAGCAGCCCGAGGCAATCTGGGCAATCAGGACTCGGGCGGGCACCTCGACGAGCGCCAGGCCTGGGGCAATCAGAACCAATCCGTCAATCAGCTGGTCGTCCGCTAGTTCATCCACTCAGGAGTCGAAGCACATGGAAACTTCACGCGTCATTGTTGCCACGTTCATCGGGCTACTTCTGGTGGCCTGCCCCGAAGAGCCCCCGTCACCAGCCGATATCAAAACCACCGATGTAGGAACCGACCTGGCGTCTGGCGACGTCCCCGGTGGAGCTGACGTTGGCGCCGACACCGACGATGACGTCAGCTGTGACCCTTCCACCGTCTGCGGCGCCTGTGACGCCGCCCAGCGAGAGTGCACGCCGAACGCTGCCTGCAACGACGCCACATGCGGCGACTGTCTGGCTGGCTACGTCGACGAAGGCGGCACCTGTGTCGCGGCTCAGTTCCAGGACTGCGCGACCTGCGCCGCCCAGTTCCGGGCCTGTGACACCGTTGCTGGCGGCACTGTCTGCGGCGACTGCATCGCCGGCTACGGCGAACTCGCCGGCGCTTGCGAGCCGATCCCCAGCTGCGAAGAGACGGCGCCGGGCAGCATCGTCCAGCAGTGCGACCAGCTCAACCGCGAGTGTGTCCCGGCCACCGCCGATGCACCCGCGCAGTGCGGTGATTGCATCACCGACTACATCGAAGCGGTGGGGCTCGACGGCTGCATCTTCGCCGACAGCTGCGCCAGCGATGGCGACTGTGCCGGAACCGACGTCTGCATCCAGTTGGGCGCCGATGGCGATCCCCTGTGCCAGCCCGCTCCCTGCCCTGATGGCGAGGCCTGGGACCGGACCACCGACAGCTGCCGCTCGTGCCCGTCGTGTGCCGCCGGGCCCGCTCTGACCGGAGATGTCTGGCCGGCCACCGACGCCTCTGGCAACTGCGTGTGCGAGACCAACGATGGCCACTTCTGGGACCCGTCCAGCAGCGGGATCGAGGGCCTGCCCTGCGACGCCGACGGGGACGGCTGGACCAACGCCAAGCTGCTCCAGGTCCTGGCCACCGCCAGCGCGTCGCAGGGAGCTCCAGCCGACGATTGGTCGCTGCTGCTCAACGTCAACTGCTCGCCGACCACCATCGACGGCATCACCCTCGTCAACGAGTGGGGCCAGAGCCACCCGGTGACGCTCACCGACCTCGGCGTCCAGACGGCCACGCTCACGCTGTACGAATCGGACCGCAACGACCGCGACACCGACGCTATGCTGCCGACACTCGGCGACCGGCCCTTTGCCCCGGAGGAGGTCAACGCGCTCACCAAGACCTGCGCCGCCGGCGTCGACCTCAATGACAACGGAACCTCGGACGCTGCGGAGAGCCACGACACAACCACCGGCCCCAGCTGGCAGCAGGCGTTCAACCAGCTCAGCCACTTCGGCGAGCTGTTCTCCACGGCGCTGGTCGACCAGAAGCTGGTGATCACAGCACGGTCGAGGTGCGATGCGGGCGCCTTCCCACTGGGTTATCCGGCGGGTGGGAGCGATTATTGGCGCAGCTGCACCCGCCGTCGCGGGGCGGACTACGTCGGGGACGCACTCGGCCACGACTTCGCCAGCTTCGACTGCTCATCGCCGACCGGCGCCTGCGTCGTGCCGTCCCCCGCGGCCCCGACGCCCGGCGGAGTGCCACCCCACGGGCTCTGCGACAACGTTTCCCTGGCCAGTGACGCGTGGCGGGGAATGACCCACTACGCCCAGTTCCGGTGCGTCACCGTGCGCAACACCGACACGCTTTCCCCCGGCGAGATCCACGTCGACCAGGTATTGAGCGCGGACAACGCCGCCCCACCCGCTGGCGATGCGGGCTACCACGTCAACGTGTGCGGCCTCGGGCAGGGCACGGGGACCTACGAATGCTCCGTCTCGTCGGATGCGGGGGCCGGCGCGGCGGCGCTGGACCAGGTGGTCTGGGTGGCCCAGGCGTTCACTGACTACAACGCGACGGCCGAGTATGCCGGCGGCTGCGTCAACGAGTGGACCGAATGGCCTCAGCTCTGTCCTGCCTACGGCGCAACCCCGGGGTTGAATCAGGGCCAGGGAGATCCGAACGCCTTTGGACAGATCTCCTGCTCGTGCCCTGACGGGTATCAGCTTCAGGGCGATGCATGCGTCGACATCGACGAGTGCGCGACCAACCCCTGCGACACCAACGCCATGTGCAGCAACTCCGACGGGAGCCACTCCTGTGAGTGCAACGCCGGCTTCGAAGGCGACGGGGTGACCTGCACCGACATCGACGAGTGTACTACTGGCGCCGCTGGGTGCTGGGTCGGCACCTACGCAAGCGCGACGTGCCTGGACACTGATGGTGGCTTCACCTGCACCTGCCCCGTGGAGCACTCGGACCTGAGCGGTGGCGCGGGGACCGACTGTTCCGAGCTGCCCGATGAAGACCTGTTCGGATACTACCCCCTCGACGCTCCGGAGACCGTGTTCGACGATACGGCGAGCAATGACCACGATGGTTCTCTGTACGCCCCGAATAGCAACTCCATCGAGTTGGTTACGAACCGAGCGGGGGTCGACAACAAAGCGTGGGTGTTCCGTGCGGACGTGGACGGCGGCGGCACGGCCACGGTCAACTACCCGCCGTACATCCCGGAACCGGGCTCGAATGAAGACCCCTACCACTTCGGCGGGGCCAATCCGTTTACGTTGTCGCTGTGGTGGGCCGACGGTGAGCTTCAAGGGTACTCCGGTGGACCTATGCTCGAGACCTATGGTGGCGGGTACATGGGCATCTACATCTACGGTGGTGACGGCGATCCCTGGGAGGTGGCGCTGTCGACCAACTCCAACTTCACCTACTGGGCCGACACCCCGCTGCTCAGCACCGGACTGTCGGACGGTGGCTGGCATCATCTGGCCTTCGTCTACAGCGGCACGACGATCACGCTGATCATCGATGGCGACCACGTCAATGCGGTCTCCGCCACCACCACCTGGCCGGGCGTAGACAACTGGGTGCTGGCCACCGAAGACCAGCAGGCGACGGGCCAGCAACGGTTCGACGACATCCGGATCTACAGGCGTGCGCTGTCGGCAGGATCCGTGACCACACTGGCCGGGGAGTAGCGCTTTAGGACCATCGTGGCGTGTTGTTTGGCATGCTCAGGCTTCGTGGACCATGATTGGCGATGAGCTTCGACGCCCTCTGTCGGTGGGCTATTGAAGGTCGACAAGGCGGTCCGAGTCATCGCCAGGACACCTTTCCAGGGTTCCTATGGCGTCACGCTGTCGTCGCGCGTCTGCTTGCCCGGCGGCCGAAGGGCGCACACTCGCGCACATGTGCCGACACACGGATGTGGGCAGAAAACCCAGCATTCGCAGGGCTTTTCGCTGGCATCGTTCTTGCTGTTCTCCACCCCGGAGGACCAAACATGCCCCAGCGTGCCATAGAAAGCCCCCAGGCCCGACGGAATCAATCCGTCCAGGACGCGGCCCCAGCCTCTCCCGCCCGCGCGGAGGCAGCTGATATCAACGCGTTTACGGCGAGCCTTTCAGCAAATGCAATTCAGCTGAAAGCGCTCGACGCGGCGCTCATCCAGTTCCGATCCGTGGTTGATGCTCGGACCATGGCCGAGGATGTGCCCGCCATAGCCGCGAGTGGGATCGGAGGGGCCGGAGCCCCACTGCCCCATCTTGACCAGATTCAACGCTCGTTCGGTCACCACGACATCTCCTCCGTGCGTGCGCACACCGGCAGCGCAGCGCAACAAGCCACACAGGCCCTGAACGCCAGAGCATACGCCAGCGGAGACGACGTGGTTCTGGGGGCTCGAGGCACCGACCTCCACACGGTCGCCCACGAATCGGCGCACGTCATCCAGCAACGCTCGGGAATCCCGCTCAAGGGGGGCGCCGGGCAGGCTGGTGACGAATTCGAGCGTCACGCCGACCAAGTCGCCGACTGCGTCGTTCGCGGTGAGTCGGCGGTTCCGCTTCTGGACTTGTACGCTGGCAGGGGTCAACGCGCTCCAGCCGCGACCGGGATTCAGTTCAAGGAAGACGAAGCCCCTGAGCAGCAGGGTGGTGTGCCAAGAACGCTGGCACTCAAGTTCGTCGAGCGAGAGTTCATGGGCGGCAAGATCAGCGGCTCCATCACGCTGACCATCGGCAACCCTCCAGGAGAGAACGCCCCTGCGGGGCAGGTTGGCCCCACCTCCTCGACAACCGTGAACCCCGACGGCTCCGTCGCTTCCAAGAAGACTGTAACGGCCAAAGCCAACTTCGACGAGTGGCTCAATCGGGCCTCGGGTGGCGGCGACCTGTTCAATGTTCTCGGATGGTTCGGCGTCAACTCGGACAACTGGGAGGTCAAGCTCGGGCTCAATGGTTCCTTGGAGGCTGCGCACGAACAGAAGATGACAGGGAACGTAAAGACCGACGCAAAGGCTGCGGTCCAGGGCGACGGCACCAGCGGCATCAAACCGACGGTGAGCGGGAGCATCACCGGCAGCGGCAAGTTCACCATGAACACCGGTCGCGTGCTGAAGCTGTCGCTGGTGGGGACCTATGCCATGGACCCGGACACGTTCCGCGCATGGCGGAATCGCGTTGAGGTGGACAAGGCCGAACGTCGCCAGAAGAGGCGAGACAGGAAGGCACTCAAAAACAAGGTCAAGCGCACGAAGGAGCTCGAGAAGGGCGAAGAGACGCTTAAGAAGGAGAAGGAGAAACTGACGGGGAAACGGGATGCGTTGGACCAGCGTGCGGCGCGGTACGACCTCCCCGACCTGGCGAGCAAGGCGGACACCAAGTCCAAGGAGTTTCGTCAGCTCGCGGCGGCACTCCAGGGTAGTCCAGGATACTTCACCATGGATGTGCACATGCGGATGCGCTACGTCCGCTACCGACAACTGCAAACCATGAATCCCGACGACCTCTTCGTGGAGTCGGAGCTGAGGGGCATGCCCCGCGAGAAGTTCCAGCAGCTGGACACGCTGTTCGACGCTCAGGGCATCAAATTCGACAACGCTAGCCTGGCCGCTGTCGTCAAGATGGACGCCGATGGCGCGCGGGCGGACATCAAGGCCGGCCTGGACGACATCGAAGTCAGGCGGGATGCCCTCGAGAAGGACCTCGTTAGGCAGCTGGATCAGCTGGAAACCATCGAGGCACCGTGGCTGGACCCCAACGACCCGATGGCGACTCCCGAGCGTCGGAAATTTGAAACACACCTGCAGGAGCTGGACGGTCTGCGAATCGACGAGGCGAAGGCGAAGGCGGCCTACGACGAGGCGCCGACGACCGAGAACAAAGCCAAGCTTGACGATCTGTCCAACCAGCGCCGGGCCAAGGTGGTGGAGGTTCGGCAGAGCGCACAGGCGGCGCGGGGCAGCCTTGAAGAGGTGCTCAAGACCATGGCGCCGTCCCAGAAGCCAGGTCGCTTGAACGACCCCATCCGCGACGTGGGCAAGAAGTTGCGGCTGGCGCAGGCGGAAGATGCTCAAGAGTACCTCGCTCGGCGCAAGGAGCTGCTCGAGGAGCTGTCAGCCACACGCGCGTCGTTGGACACCCGAACCGCCACCGAGGTCGGAAAGTTCGAAGCCACAATGAAGAGGGACGCAACGGCCACGGACAAACTACGGATCCGTGACCAGGTCCGGACCGAGACCACAACGCGCTCCCGGGAACTCCTCAACGAGTTGAACGAACTGGATGGCGTCGCCAACGAGCGGGGCTACGGCACCAAAAGGATGGTATCCGGCGAGGTCCAGTTGGCAATGGACCGCCTCGAGGGGCAGTACAAGCAGCTCGCCCAGGAGGCTGTAGATGACGCGATGAACGGGCTGATGCACCAGTGGGACGAGGTCGCAAAGAACGTGGACCTGGACCGCCTTCGCACGGAACTCGTCGACGGCATCATGGAGAACTACAAGGCTCGGGCGCTGGCCAACAACATCGAGCTGGACGACGACACCCTCAAGCACATCCGACAGTCTCTCGATGACCAGATCCGCTACAAGACCATGGGCGAACTGGAGGACCCCTCGGCACTCAAGCTGAAGGTCCAACAGATCGGCAACGATGAGATCCCCAAGAAGTTCCTCGACCAACTTCCTAGCTACCCCATCAAGAAGGCGAGCAAGGTCGCACTCAGTAAGGCTCTGCGGTTCTTGCCCGTCGTCGGCATGGGCTTTGATGCGATGACCATCTACGAGGACATCGACAATGTGCGCAAGGCCCTCAACGCTGGCTCGCCCGAGGTCATCTTCGAAGTCTTCAAGCTCATCACGGATACCATCGGACTCTTCCCCGTCGTCGGCGACGCTGTCTCCATCTTCGGCGAGTTGGCGTACGCCGGCAGACACAGCGGACTCCTTGTCGCCCAGGACATTGCCCGAGAGGGGCTGGGACCAGTCCTCAGCCGAACTTTGGACCACATGTTCCCAGACCTCGAAACGAAGTTGCAGATCATCGAGCGCAGCAAGAATGCCGGAGCACCACGCCAATTGGGCCAGGATGCCGCACCAGATGGCGCCGACCCGGCGCCGCAACCCACGCCCGGCGCCGCTCGTCACGGATCGGGTGGAGGTCGAGGGGCGAAGCCCGGCGAGCTGAGAGGCCCTGGCGAGCCCAGGGACGTCTCCGCCTCGCATCTCTTCTCCAAGGACGACCCCGCAGGCGAGAACGCCATCGAGGTACCACAGCTCTTCCCAATTGACGGTGGACAGGGCCTGTCGGCGGTCGTCAGGGATGACCGCAAGTGGGCCGTCGGCCAGACATACCGATTCGATTGGCAGGGGGTCTGGTACGAGTGGAAAGTCACCAAGCTGACGCCTGGCTTCTATGGTGAACACACGCTGATCCTCACGCGGGGCGCGAAGACAGACCCGCCCACCTCCAGGAAGGTCGACCCTGAGGCGGAAAGCATCCCCGTGGATGAGGAGGCGTCGTCTGGCGATCCCGCGACCACCGAAGGCGACGAGCCGGTCGAGGACACGGCGGGACCTCTTCGGATCATCTTCCACGAGGACGTTGCCAAGCTGCTCATCCACGATGGCTACGGAGGCCTGAAGCTGGCCCCGATCCTACCGACCGGTGAGACCGTCCCGGTTGCGGACGGAACCCTGACCATCAAGGCGGTGAATCTCAGAATCGGCCGTTCGACGACCCGGAAAGACTGGGAGGAGGCTCGCATCGTCTTCACGGTCCAGTACAACGGCAACAATGGAGATAAGCGGACCTTGACCCAGGTCGAGAAGGTCCGCTTCGTCCGAACCAATCAAGGGCCCATGCAGCAGGAGGACGAGTCGGCCCTGACGCCTCTGCGCGAGGCGTTCAGCATCGACGGGCGGAAGCTCAACTACACCAAGAACGCGGAGATCGAGCTGTCAGGGACCAAGTTGCAGTTGTTGTCAGCAGAGTTGCGCGGCCAGAACGATGAGGGCAACTACGTCATCTTCGCGAGGATGAAGGTTCTTGAGATCGGTAAAGTGAAGTACCTGAGGGCCGTCGCGGGGGGCGGCATCGACTACCAATCCCTCCGAAAGGACTATGTGACGCGCGTGGCAATCGACATGCCTCCGCAATAGGCTCGAGGCGGCGGCTCGCCAGCGACCTGGCGCAGCCTCTGCTCCCCCTTTGGTCGTCTACAATGTCATGCAGGGCATGCTGTCCGAGTTGGCCAGAACACAGGCGTCGCGGCGGGCAGTGACGACCGCGCCGGGCCCCCTGACAAGGACGCCGTGACCGCTTCTTGTCGCCCTGGCCCCGCCAGCCGTCTTTCTCGCTTCAAGGGCACTTTTCGTTTGGTGCCCCCCACCCTCTGAGCAGCCCTCCGCCGCCCCGTGAGCGCCTCTTTCACCCGTGCGGCCCGGTCGCGGTGGGTCGGTTCTCCAGACGTGCCATCACGCGCCGAAAACCGCCTGTCTCGATCGAATCCCAGGCGGACAAACGGACGGTCCCGACGGGCCCAAATACCCCGTGATTACAGTACCTCGGATGTTCGACGACGCTCCCACGACCGCCCATCTCGACCGCGCCGCCGCGGAAGAGATAGACGGCGACCTCGCGCGGCTCACCCGCCGCGACGGGCGCCTCGCACTGGAGCTCGGCGAGACGATGGAGCGCTTCGCCCGCCTCCAAGGCCCCGCGAAACTCGGCTACTCATCGCGCAAGGCCTACACGACCCAGGTCGTCGGGCAACCTCCACGCTGGGTCGGCGACCTGTGCGCCCTGGCCCGCCGCCTCGAAAAACTCCCTCTCACCCGCGCGGCCCTCACCGCCGGCACGATCGGCCGAAGCATGGCCACGGTCCTGGCCCACTACGCCACGGAGGAGACCGAACTCGCCCTGCTCCTCGAGGCCAAGCGCAGCACCGTCGCCGCGACGAAGAAGCGCCTGGCCGCCGAAGCGAAACTCGCCAAGGAAGCCGAGGCAAACCAGGCACAGCCCGAGCCCCAAACCAAACCCGACGAAGCCGCCCCCAACGACGCGGACGACATGGCCGAGACCTGGGACGACTTCTACGACGACGAGGATCAGCCCCGCTCCACCATCGAGACCACCGTCCCCCTCGACCACGTCTGGGCCTACGAAGGTATCAAGCTCCTCACGTCCTCCGCGTTCGGCGTACGAGGCGATGAAGCGTCGGAGTACCTGCTCGCCGAAGCCGCCGTCGCCCTCTCCATGCTGGACCCCGACCTGGACATCCCCGTCGCCCCACCGCCGCACCCCAACGCCAAGTGGCACCACGAGCAACGCGAGATGGACGCCGCCTGCCGCGAGGCCGCCGAGGAAGCCGCCGAGCCCGGCCTCGACCTATCCCGCGACGTGTCGAACGACACCGAAGACGAAGGCCCGCTCACCCCCATCGCCGAGCTCCCCGACGACGTCTACGTGCTGCACGAGAAGCTCAAGGAGCTCGGCAAGACCTTCGGCCGCCGCGACCTCGAACTGGGCCACCTGGCCGACACCTTCTGGGCCGCCAAAGGCTGGCGGGTCCTCGGCTACGCGACCGAAACCCAGTACTGCCGCGAGCGCCTCGGCCTCTCCAAGAGCTCGCTCCGCAAGCGCATCAAGCTCGTCCGCGACGCCGCCCATTTGCCATCAGTTACTCAGGCTCTCCAGGCCGGCCACATCGGCTTCGAGGTCGCCGGCCTGGTCGCCGGGCTCGCCGAGCGAAGCCCCACCCGCAGCCACGCCCGCAAGTCCGAGCTCGCCGGAAGCTGGCTCGACCGAGCCACGAGGCGTCCAACACCGCCAGCTTCTGCAGCTGCTGCCACCTGCAGCTGCTCCACGACCTGCACTCGCTTAAGGCGGAGCCTCCCGCGGAGGACATCCGCTGGCTGTTTGGCAAAGTCCCGCAGCTGGAAGTGGTCGGCCGGGAATTGAAGCATGCCCTCCGAGAAACCATGGTCCCTCCCGCTCCGCCTGGCTGAAGGACTGAGGAGCCAGGGGGCATCGGCTGAGTAGCAGCTCGGAGTGCTCCGATGGGCTGCTCTGTGCTGCACATGTGCGGGCACACGGCTGACCTGGCCTCGAACCAGGTAAGCCATCAAGATCACTGCATCCGAAGGTGGCACGCCGATTGCTCTGAGTAGACGCCAGCAACGGAGTGTCGTGTGAAGCAAAGGCGTCCATCAGCAGCGAAATCCAGTCAGTCCCTCCAACTCGACCGGGACGCCCCCATGCACCGCAGTCGCTGGCAATCGGACGAAGTGCAGGTAGGAGCGCCCGTAACGTCCTTCAGCACGGGTCTCGGCGCCAGTGAGGCACAACTACGAGGTCTCGATCGGGCACTGATTCAGTTCCGCTCCGAGGTCGCGTCGCGAAGTGGCAGCGACATCCACGCCGCCGCTGCCTATGGAATGCGAGGTGGCGCCGGACAGCTCCCGCATCTGGACGCCATCCAGCGCTCCTTCGGACGCCATGATGTCTCTGGAGTAGTCGCTCACACCGGCTCTCGAGCGAACCAGGCTGCCAAGACCATGGGAGCATCGGCGTACGCCACGGCCGGACGTGTCGTGCTTAGCGACCGAGGACGCGACCTTCACACCGTTGCCCACGAAGCCGCTCATGTCATACAACAGCGTGGCGGGGTCGCCCTCAAGGGTGGGGTGGGGGAAGCCGGCGATGCGTTTGAGCGACACGCCGACGCCGTTGCGGACAAGGTCGTGGCCGGTGAGAGCGCAGAGAGACTGCTCGACTCGATGAGCGGCTCCGGGAGCTCGAGCGGCGCCGTTCAGCTTCAGCCCGAGGCCGCCCCGGATGATGAGATGCGTGAGTGCCGTCGTGGGGGCCCGAAGCAGGAGCGGGAGGCGGGGCCTGGCCGGGTGAAGACCCAAGGCGACAAGGTCACCCTGTGGAACTATGCCGAGGGTGTATCTGTGCCATCCCCCGAACATCACTCGGCCCTCGAGAGGATCGTCAATCAGAGCCAACAGAAGGCAGCGGACGCCGTGAACGACGAGTGTGACCGGTCCTACGCATGGACGGACTTCATTCACTCCGTCATCGGCTACGCGTCGCCCGAGGGCTCCGAAGTCTGCAACAAGGACCTGTCGGAGGAGCGCGCACATGTGGCCGTGAATACCATGGCGAGCATCGGCTCTATGCCACTGGAGCCCTACCACGTGTCGGGACAGGGTGAGCAAGAAGGCGGCGAACCGGAGTATCCATGGCTGAGGCGAGTCGAAGTGACGATGACGTCGGTCGCCTGCGCTCCCGAAGAGGTGGAGGTCGAGCCGGCCCCTCAAGTGTCCATCTGCGACCCGCTCGTGAATCCAGACCAGTACAAGATTTGGGAAGACGCATTTCCTGCCGCCATCAACTACATGCGAGACGTCGAGAACACGAAGAATATGGGGCTTGCGGTCCTTACCGTGATCGGCATGGGAAGGGGACCCAGGTTCTGGCACCTGTGGAACGCTGTCTTGATGGCACTGCTGGAGCAGGACATCTCGCTCCTCACCGGAGCGATCTCGAATGACGCGCAGATGAACCAGGCCCAGGCGGCTCTTGACTATCTCGCAGGGCCCGCCGCAGAGACTGTGGTGGATACGATGATCGCTATCGTGGCGAAGTCTTACAGGGCAAAGGGGCTGAATGACTGTGCGGATATGGCGAAGGCGGTCCGCCCGCAGCTCATCCGCATGCTGCGTGAGAAGGTACGCGCACTTCGGGGCGAGCTGAGAAGCAACGCCGGCATCGTCACCGTCAAGCCCGACGGGCGCGAACCCCAGAAGCCGCAAGAGATTGAGCGACGAGAGGTCGAGGAAGTGCCGGAGCAGCCGGACACGGGCCCCCCCGTTCCGAGCGATTCGTCGCCCCTGTTCTCCCCGCTGGACAAAGGACAGATGTGACGCGGACCTCTTGCTCATATTGCGTCTGATCGAATGCAACGCGCGTCGCACGGCTGGCCCCGCCCGACCGCGCTAGCATTCGAGAACTATTGCATGTATCGCCCTTCGGGCTCCTCCCGATCACGACGACGGGGTCGCCGTGATCGTTCGTCAACGCATAGAACGGGACACAGTCTTCCAGACGGAGTCCAGCGGCGACCAGCTGGCTCGCACCCTCCGTTTCTTTGTTTGAACCCTCCGAAACTCACGTGGCGCGTTAGGCTGGCTCCGCTTACTTCCGATGCCCGACGCGTAGGGCTTAGTTGGCGGAGTCACGATGCGCTTCCTTCCTACCTTGATTGCAATTGCAACTCTAACGGCTACCGCTTGTCCGGACCTGGGGGAACGGGGCCCCGTCCACCATCACAACGCCGACGCCGACGCCGCCGACGCTCTCTCCGACACTGACACCGCCATGGCCCCGGACTCCAGCACCGACCCGGATGTGGCCGCCGACCTGCCGATCGCTGACACCGCGGCAGACCTCGCCGAAACCGACAGCCAACCAGAGTGTGCCCCACTTCCGCTCGAGCAGGTCGCCACCTTGATGGCCCCCGTCGACACGCTCATCGAACTCATGGAGTCGCAGTCCTACATGAGCGACATCCTCGGCCTCGACGCCACCGCCATTCGGGCCGACGCCGAGGCCCTGATTAGCTGCGGCGGGGACGATCCGGAGCTCGCACAGCTCACGGCGCTGGCGCAAGCCATGCGCGCCTACCGGAACGGCCACTCCGGCCTGATATCAACCCAGTCGAGCTGCTACGACCTGGGCGGCGCGGACGCCTCCACGACACGCTACGGGGTGTGCGCCAAGCCCTACGCCGACCACTTTGTCGTCGCCAATCAGGCAGGCACATCCAACCCGCTGGGGCTGGCGTTGGGCGAACGCGTGACGGCTGTGAACGGCATCGCCAACGAGGCGCTCACCGATTGGGTGATGAGTGGCCCGCTCTGCGGCAACGGTGCAGGCAACGCCGCGGTACGCCATGAACACGCGGCCGCCGCGCTCTTCAACCGGGTTCGACCGGGCGACATCCTCACCGTGGTCGCCGTCAACGGTCAGGAACGCACGGTTACGGTCGGCCCTCCGTTGCCATCTCCCGCCACCTGCCGCCACCCAGCGGGCCCGTTCCACGCGCCAATGATCGAGGCCGAGCTACGACCGGATGGCGTAGCGGTCATGCGCCTGCGCCGCTTTCATCTCCTCCAGGGCGAGCCCGGCTGGATCGAAGTGACGTCCAACGAAGACCTCGCTCTCCTCCTGGAGGCCATGATCGGCCAGATCCAGACCGCCTTCGAAACGGTCGCCCCCCAGGCGGTCGGCATCATCTGGGACGTTCGCGGCAACACCGGCGGCGCATCGCCGGTAGGCTTCGAGATCGCCGCCGGTATGCCCGGCGCCGTAAGCGTGCCCATCGCCCGATGCACGACACGCATCCCGGATAGTGATCCCGTCGCCTACTATCACTACGGTCCCAACTACGACTTACAGCCGACTGACACCTTCGCGTTCGACCGCCCCACCGCGGTGCTCACCGACGGAACCAGCATCAGCGCCGCCGACTACTTCGCCCGCGCGGTCGCGCTGGGCACCGACGCCATGATCTTCGGGCGTCCGACCGCAGGCGCCTATGGCGGAGGCGGCGTGGGGCAGCTCATCGACGACGAACGCGGCTACTACCTGTCATTCGACCCCTTCCGCTGCAACGACATCGACGGGACGCCGCTGGAGACTCAGTCGGTTCAGCCCCACGTCGAGGTGGACGTCGAGCCAGCCGACCTGGCTGCAGGCATCGACACCATCGAGGAGACTGCAGCGGCGTGGATCTTAGCGCAACAATAGGGCCATACCTCCGCCTCCTCGCTGGCAGGCTTCGTCCACCACGCCCGGACTGGGAGCAAGGCCTCTTACGCCCGGAGCCGCACGGCAAGAACAACGCCGTTCAGCCCAGAGTGGTGTATGCTTCCGAGAGTCATCGCCGTCCCCACCGGCGGGCTCGTCAACCTGGGCGGAGTTGGAGGTATCTTGCTCGTCGTGTTGTCCCTCCTGAGTGCGCTGGCCACGGCGCCGGACGCCCACCAGGCGTCGTCACCCAAGGCGAAGGAGCACTACGCCCGCGGGATGACGGCGATGGAGCGCAAGGCCTACGCCGTCGCCGCCGCCGAGTTCGACAACGCCTTCGCTATCGACGAATCCACGGTGTTGGCCTGGAACGCAGCTCGGGCCCACGACCTGGCTGGCCACATGGACGACGCCATCGCCCGCTACGAGACCTTCCTGGTACGAAGCGACGCACCACCCAAGCTGCGCCAGCGGGCGGTGCTTCGCCTGCGGGCGCTGCAGGCCCTGGTGCGCGAGCGGGAACGCAAGCGGGTCCAGGCCGCGACCGATGCATCCGTGGCCAAGCTGCGGCGTGACCTTCACCCACCAGCCGCACCGTCAGAGCCCCCGAACGTACTCTCCGAGGCCGCTACGGCCCCCCCGATGCCGCTGGAACACGGGGTAGGCATCGCATGCCTGGTGCTGGCGTCCGCCTCGCTCATCGCTGGCGGCGTCCTCCTCGGCGACGCGGAGCGCATCGCTGTGGAGCTCCGGGACGCCAACCGAAACAGCCAGGGCGCCGTCGATGGGGTGAACCAGCGAGAGGCATCCCGGATGCTCGACCAGGCGCAGATCGAGCGCTCTGCGGGGATCGGCACCCTGGCCGCAGCCGGCGCACTGGCACTCGCCGGGACGTTGCTGTGGGTGCTGACCGACGGTGCTGCCGAGCCGGAAGACACCTCGCCCACGCCTCGAGTGGGACTGGGTGCTGGCGCCGTGAACGTGACGGTCCGATACTGAAGGGGCATGAGCGCACCCGACGAGACCCTCGAGGAAAACACCCTCAGCGGCCTGATGGGTGTCGTGCTGGATGGTCGCTTCCGGCTCGACGCCCCCATCGGCAACGGAGCCATGGGCACGGTCTTCGCGGCAACCCAGCTCTCGGTGGACCGGCCGGTCGCGGTGAAACTCATCCGGGGCGCGCACGATGCCACCACCGTCGCCCGGTTCCGCCGTGAAGCGCGAGCGCTCAGTCGCATCGCCCAGGACAGCGTAGTCCGCCTCATCGACCTGGGCGTGGACTCCGAGCAGGGCCCGTTCATCGTGATGGAGCTGCTCTCGGGCCGCCCCATCACTCAACTCGAACCGGGCGCACCACCGCAAGCGTTGTTCCGGCTGGCCGAGCAGCTGCTCCAGGGACTGGCCGCCATCCACGAGGCCGGCGTCGTCCACCGCGACATCAAGCCGTCCAACCTGCTCTTGGTTCCCACCTCCACCGGCTCCGAGCGACTGGTCATCGTCGACTTCGGCATCTCCCGCCCCCACGCCGAGCCCTCGGTGACCGCCACCGGCACCGTCGTGGGTTCACCACGCTACATGTCACCCGAGCAGGCCAACGGCTCGCCGCCCACCCCATCCATGGACCTCTACGCCGCCGGGGCGGTACTCTACGAGCTGGCCGCAGGCCACCCCATCTTCCCCGACGCCGAAGCCAGCGCCGAGGTGATCGTCGCTCACGCCACGCGGCGGCCGCGGGCCCTCCGTCTGTCCGGAACCGAAGGGCGCGCCTTGACCACCCTCGTCCAGGCGCTGTTACAGAAATCCCCCATGGCTCGACCGGCCAGCGCGGCCGCCGCGCTGGAGCTTCTGCAGGGCTCGGGTGCTGCGAGGCGTCGCGCCGGATCCATGGCCTGGGTTGCCGCCGCCGTCGCCGCGGGAGTCATCGCCGGCGCGGTCCTGCTGACCGGAACCTCGACGCCTGCCGCTGAGACGGCACCGACAGTGCGCTCCCTCAGGCCGGCTGCCACGCCCCCAAGCGCGCCGCGCATCATCCCCGCTCGTGTGCCAGCGCCGCCGCCCCCCACGGCACTTACAACTGCGGCGCCGACCATAGAGCCGCCGCCGGTTCGGGCGCGCACGCGAAAGCACCGCCGCAAACCTAAGAAGCCCACTACCAGCGACTACAAATACGTCACCCAGTGAACAACGACGGGACCCGAACAGCGTCTACCGAGGACGACGCCCTCGACGCCGCAGTCCGCGAGCGACTGCCGTACCGGCTGGTCCGCGTCGCCCCTGGGTTCGAGACGCCCGGAGTACTGGATGTCCCCACCTCCGCAGTACTCGGGCGCAGCAGCGCCGCCAGCATTCAGGTCGACGACGACCAGCTGTCCCGACGGCACATGGAGCTGACGCGCGGGCGCGGTGGGCGCTGGAGCGTGGAGGACCTGGGCAGCAAGAACGGGGTCTTCGTCAACGGGGTACGGCTCGCAGCGGGCCCGCGCAAACTCGACGACCAGGACGTCATCCGAGCGGGGCACCAGATCATCGTGGTCGAACAGACCCGACTGCTGTCCGCCGAGTCACCGTCAGACCCGGTGCTGCTCGGCGTCTCCAGCGCCCATCGGGCCGCGCTGGCGGACCTGCGCAACGTCGCCACCACCGACCTGTCGGTGCTTATCGAGGGCGACAGCGGCGTCGGCAAGGAACTCGCGGCCCGTATGATCCATCGCGACAGCGGGCGGGCCGGCGCCTTCGTGCCCGTCAACTGCGCAGCCATTCCTGCCAACCTGGCCGAGTCGATCCTGTTCGGCCATCGCAAGGGGGCCTTCACCGGAGCCAACGCTGCCGCCGAGGGCGCCTTCGGTGCAGCCGATGGAGGCACTCTGTTCCTCGACGAGCTGGCGGAGCTGCCCCATGGGGTCCAAGCCAAGCTGTTGCGTGCGCTCGAAACCCGGCAGTTCACACCGCTTGGAAGCGCCCGGGTGGAACAAAGCGACGTCCGATTCGTGGCGGCAACCAACGCGCGCCTGGGTGAGCGCATCGCCGCGGGGGACTTCCGCATGGATCTGTATGCCCGCATCGCCGGGTATCGCATCGCGCTGCCACCACTGGGCCAGCGACGGGCCGACGTGATGACCCTGCTGCAGTACTTCATCGACCAGGTCGACCCCGACTGGAAGGTGAGCTTCCATCCGCTCGCCGTCGAAGCGCTGGTGTTGCACCCGTGGCCGATGAACGTTCGCGAGCTGCGCACGGTCGCACAGCGCATGGCCGTCAAATGGCGGGCCATGAGCACCCTGTACGCAACCCACATCGAGACGGTGCTCCAGCCGCTGCAGCTGGACCGGGCCAGCAAGACGCCCCCCGACGCCGAGACACTGGTGCGCCTGCTGTCGCAGCACGAGGGAAGCGTGTCGCGGGTCGCGGAGGCCCTGTCCAAGGACCGCCGCCAGGTCTACCGATGGCTGCGCCGCCACGCCATCGACCCGGAGGCGTTTCGAGCATGAACTGGGGCCTGCGCTGGATGGTGTTGGTCGTTGGGGCGCTGGTCATGGGCTGCACACCACTGGCGTTGCCCGAGCGCTTCGCCTGTGAGGCCGATGCCGACTGCGAAGCGCCCCAGGTGTGCCTGATAGTGGCCCCCAGCGCCCTTCAGTGCGGTCGCTCGACAGGCGTCCCCCGCAGCGAGACGCTGGGCGTGTGCGGCGACGCCATTGTCGACCCGCTGGAGTCCTGTGACGACGGGCTCGACGGGTCGGGCTGGTGCAGTCGCGAGTGTGAACAGATTCCCTGCGCCCCGTACCGGCTGTTGTTGGACGCGAGCGCCTGTGCTCGGGCGGAAGTCCCATGGCCCGACGAGGAGTCGTTCGTCGTGCGCGTCGAGGCGCGCCTGGTCGACACGGCCGTGGGCGGCCTGCTGGCGGTCTGGGAAAGCGCGGATGGCTCGGCGAGCTGGCAGCTTCGGTATGAGGGCCCTGACGCTGATGGCGAACGCGCCAACCTGCTCTGGCGCGAGACGTCAGGCAACGCGGAGTGGGCAGCCGAGGCCAGCGCGGCCCTGGTGGATGGGGTCATCGATGTGAAGCTGGAGCGGGTGGCGAACACCCTGGTGTGGGACCTGGGCGAGGCCCCGTTGCCCAGAGCCATCATCGGCAACGCCAACGGCACCTTCAGCCTGGGCTGTGGTGGGGTTTCGGCCGCCTATGACGAGATCATGCTAGGCACGACAGCGGAGGCGCTGCGGATCTCCTTCGACCAACCCGGACAGATCGGCTGGTCGGAGAACCGCGGCAACCTGGGTGAGCACCTGCTGTGGGGCGGACCAGGCCGCTATGAGCGGGCCGATGGTCGCCAGCAGTGCGGACGGAGCGATTGTCTTCCGGGGCGGCTCGCCATCGGCCCCGGCGTTGGTGCGGTGTGGACTCAGCCAAGCCAGCCCGACTGGCGGCCCGATGGGCTCACCATCGAGATGCGACTTTCGATCAGCAGCGACTCGTTCGAACGCAATGGGCTGGTCATCGGCTTCGAAGGGGCATCCACAGCGGAGGACGTGCTGGCCCAGGGGCGGATCGAAGCCATCGCCGACACCCAGGACACGGCGCTACTGCGGTGGGTCGAGCCGCACGGCGTGGACGAGGAGGTTTCCGTCCTCTCGCCTCCCATCCCGCTTCGGGAGCCCGTGAAGATTGCATGGGTTCGTGAGAGCCTCCAGGGGGGAACCACGCGCGTGCGATGGTTCGTGGGGGATGTGCAGGAAACAACGCTCCTGGTGGCCTCCGCGCGACCAGACTTCGGCGCGGACGTGGCGTGGCGGCTGGGGACCGAAGCAGCGGGGTGGTACCTGACCGTCGACGCCCTGCGCGTGACCGCAACCGCGGTCTACGGAGAGGCCGACCCGCCCGAGACCGGGGCGTTGAGAGCGTTTCCCGGCACGGTCGCGCTGATGCCGATAGACGACGTCGGCGTGCTCCTCGACGCATCTCCCCTGGCACTGCAGGTCGAGCTGGTGGACGGGGTCATCAACCGTGACTCGAGCTTCCATGGGTGTCCGCTAGACGAACGGTAATCCGCCACCCGCCGGTTGACCTCAATTCAGGCCTGAGCCGCATCGCCCTGCTCGAAGGCCTGCTGCGCCTCACCAAACGCCGCCAGCGCTTGCTCGGCGAGGGCCCCAGCGGCCGGGTTCTGCTGGTACTGGGACATCAATGCGCTGCCTTTGGACAGGGCCGCGAAGCCTACGCTCCAGAGCTGCTTTGCCTGCGCGTTGATCTGGTCTTGCTTGCCCTTGGCGTGCATGCCATTGCACTTGCCGGCAGCCATCGAGGCGGCGCTCTTCGCGGCCTTCAGCTGCGGCATGTAGTCCGTCTGAGGGATCTTGGCGTATTCCTTCACGGGCACCGTCATTTCCTTGAACTGGCCATGCTTGATCTCCGGCGGGGCAAGCTCTTCGGGGGCTTGTACCTCTTCTTCGGCATCCGGCAGGACGGCCTCGGTGACGAGGTAGCCCATGGGGCTGGTAATCATCATCCACGTCTCGGCGTCATCGGCGAGACGCTGGAGTTCGGCCTGGTTCCACTCGAACGTGGGGTCGCCCTGGGCCTCGAGGCTTCCTCCCCGCGTATCCAGCGTGATGGACCCGGCGTTGAGTGTGCCGAGCTTGTAGTCGCCCAGCGTCTTTCCTGCGTTGAGCGGACCCGCTTCGGCCTTCCACCCGATCTTGAACGTGAGGTCTCCGCTCAACGCCCCCTTGCCCACGCCCGTCTCCTTGTTGATGTCGATGTGCGCCTTGAGGGAACTGCTCAGCGAACCTGCGACTCCAATGCCGACGGAGCCACCGTCCGAGGACTTGCCGAGCATTCCGCTGGCGTCGCCCGACACGGACAGGCTGACGTTCTCAGCATCATTTGTGGAGCCCTGGCCTGCGGCTTTGACCGCGAGGGCGACCGACGCATAAAAGGGCCCGGCGTTGGCCGACTTCTTCACCTCGAAAAGCTTCCTCTCGATATCGACGTTGGCCGGCATCCCGTCCTCGTCGAGCTTCGTCTTATACGTCGCATCGGGTGTATCCAGCCCGACCTCCCAGCCGTCGATGCTGGATGCCTCCTGTAGGTCTTCGGCGACGCCTCCCACTACGGGCAGGTGACTCGCCCCCTCCAGGGCCAGCGCCCCGGCGGGCCCAAACAGGATGTTGGTGCCCCAGTCGTTGGCCTTGTCCCAGTCCCAATCGCCCTGAACCGCCGTCACGGGGCCGCCGCCTGAGGTGGGCATCTGGTCGAGCAGACCTTCGGCGCTTTCGCCCGCGACCACCTTGTCGGCCACTGCGTCGGCATGCTGTTCATAGACATCGCCCGCCGCACCAACCCCGCCGTAGAGCTGGACGCCTTGCTGTTGCTGCACCGTATGGGCCGCTTCGTGAGCCGCAGTGTGCAGGTCCAGGGGCCTGGCGGAGGCAATGTCGGGCCCGATGGCGTACGCATTGGCCCCGATGGCGCGGCTGGCCGCCGCCGCAGGGGCGCCGTCATGGTAGCGCACGTCGGCGATGCTGTGTCGCCCGAACGCCGCCTGAATCCTGTCGTGATGGGGCAGCGTACCGCCGCCACCCGACACGCCCTGCTCGGCATGGTGGCGCATGCCCTCGGGGGACAGTCGGTGGGACTGCGCGTCAAAGCCCTGGGCCCCCTGGATGAGACGTTCTCGTGCTCCGGGTCTGGCTCCATCTTGCACGGCGAGAGAGTCGTGGGGGCTACAGGCGCGCTTCTGGACGATGTGGGGCACGTTTGCTCTCCGGTGGCGATGCTGGGAACACCGGACCTGTGCAAGCTACACGCCAAGGGACAGTCTGTCGTAACTTCAGACACTTGAGCCGTGTCCGCCCCACGCTCGGGCACCGTGGCGCGAGACATGTCTCGGGACATGTCCCAGCCAAAGTCGTCGGCCACGACCGCGGTGGCGCTGTGTACACGTGCGGCGAAAGCACCCTTTCCACGAGCCGAATCAGCCGATTCGAATCGTCGACTCGAAAGGAGCCATCGTCGACGAAATCAAGGTCGTGGAGTCGCCGGAGAAACTGGCGGAGAGGGTGAACGCCTATCTCGTCAAGCGCCTTGGGCTCTAGTCGCTGCGGTGACCAGCCACCAAGAAAGTGAAAAAGCCCCGACGAATCGGGGCTTTTCTGGAGCTGATGGCCGGACTTGAACCGGCGACCTGCTGATTACGAATCAGCTGCTCTACCAACTGAGCTACATCAGCGATGCGGAGGGGGAGTATAGGGACGGCGTTTCGTTCCGCAAGCCGAAAACGACTACCCCGTCCAACCCTCCTTGATCAGGCGATCGGTGGCCTCGTCGGCGGGGAAGAACGCCTCCAGCCGAATCTCCTGCAGCGTGATGTCCTGAGGCGTCCCCAGCGTCGTAATCGTGGTGAAGAACCGCATGGTGATGCCGTTCTTCTCCAGCACCATCGGGACCAGCGGCGCCGGCGGGCGGCTGAGATCGGGCCGGCGCCAGTTGGCCGGGACCCCGGGCGAGGCCAACAGCGCCGCCAGCAGCGCCTGCATATGCTGATCGTGCTCCCCCAGGACGTCGCGGTGCACGCGCTGGATGAGGTGCTGCGCCAGCTCCTCCCAGTTGGCCACGTACGGCTTCATCGCGTTGGGATCGAACAGCCACCGCAGCGAGTTCGGCGCCTGCCCCGAGCCGGCCATGGGCGGCGGACCGTCAAACAGCCAGAGCATCATCCTCTGGGCCGCGGTGTTCGTGCGGAGCAGGTTCCAATAGCGGTCAATCAGCACCGCCGGATAGGGGGCCTGCCGATCCAGCATGAACAGCAGCGCGTCTTTGAACGGCGCCAGCTCCGGCGCATCGAGATCGGTCTCCCGGTACAGCGGCGCAAAACCGGCGGCCTTGAGCAACGCGTTGACGTCGCGGCTGGGCAGCTCCATCGCCGCCCCCAGCTGGACGACCATCTCGCGGCTCGGGCTCGACTTGCCGTTCTCCATGAAGCTCAAGTGTCGCGAAGACACCTCGGCCTCGTTGGCCAGCTGCAGCTGGCTCATCCGGAGGTTGTTGCGGTGGTAGCGCAGCAGCCGACCGAAGGGTGACTGCCGCGGGCGAGTGGACGATGCGGGACTCGAGGTGCTCATGACAGACACCCTAACCCACACGGGTAACGCAACCCATGACCTCGGAGGTCATGGCTCACGCGATCCCGGCGTCGCCTACGTAGGCCCGACGTAGACCTACGTGAGCCCGGCACCAGAAACACCTCCCCAGAAACCCACAAACCAACAATCCCAACACCTTGAACGTCTGGCACAGGGGTTGCTCTACCTTTCATCGCAACACACCGACGAAAAGCCACTGCCCCAAGGAGCCCGTCATGAACCTCTTCACCCGCACCATCGTCGCAGCGACCCTCTTCACCACCGCCCTGATGTCGGTTCCGCCCCAAGCAAGCGCCTCCGCGTCGGACGACTTCAACCACGTCGCGGTCTCCACCATCGAGCGACTGAAACTCCACGCACCACAGCAATGCGCCGAACACAGCGCCTCCACCGCAATGCCGTTTCACTTCTTCAAGACGCTCACGGTTCGAGCCATGCAGGCGTTCGAACGGGGCGATACCGACACGGCGTTCGACGTGGTCGTCGCCTCCATGCGGTTGAGCCGGGACGGGGCCCGCTGTGGCGACCTGTGGCAAGTGCTGTTCAACGGCGCCCTCAGCGAGCGCATGATCCAGGCGCTCGATGCCATGCTCAGAGCCGACGGAGCATTCAGCCGCGCTCAGTTGAAAGCGCTGGCCGATGAGATTGACGCCGTCCGTGACACACTGCCAAATGAACGCGCCCTGTCCATGGCTGCGGCCGACTCGAAAGTCCGAGTGGTCCAACGCGCGAATAAGCTCCGCTCGGCGCTCGACCAAACCGAAGCTCACATCGACCACAAAGTGTCCCGGATGTAGTCATCCACCGCACGCCACGCGGGGGTGCGAAAGCGCCCCCGCGGCTGTGCGTTCTCGACAGCCCCATTCGAGCTGGACACGACAGCACCATCGCCCCTCGGGATAAGCTGAGCCATGCCCCCTCAGGTATCCATGGTGACGACACATGGGGCGTTGCCCAGTCGCCTCGCCCAGACAGGTCTTGGACGCGCGTTCATGCGGTCCCCGGAACCGGCACCCTTCTTGCTTTGCCCAACGCCATGCGACTCATACTGCTTCTCCTGTCCTTGATACTCGTCGCCACGCCCCAAGCGGCCGCAACTCCGCCAGCTGGATGCACCAGGTCCCCTTTCTCACGGGACTGTGAGGCGCCGCTCCGCAAGGCAGCCGCGCCCGGCCTCGCGCGCACGCTGGGGACGGCCGCGAAGCCCAAACTCCCCCTGTCGTCGTTCGCGTTCAACTACACCGCCAAGACGTTCGTGGTGGCTACCACCAAGGAAGTGACCCTCGACGGTAAGGTCGTCGCCAAGCTACGCCCCAGGGGCAACACCTTCGTGTTCGACCAGGCCGATGCTATGGGGGAGGTACTGCCTGCGCTACTCGCCGGCCTTCGGGCGGCCAAGAAACGCGTGAAACAGGGCGCCGTGGTCTTCGCCATCGACGGACGCCTCCCCTACGGGGTGGTGGTCTCCCTCGTGGCCACCGCCAGTCGCGCCGCGATGTGGAGCATGGAGTTTCTGACGCTCGATCCGTCTGAAGCCACGCGGCCATGGAACATCCTGAAGCAGACACCGTTCTCACGCGCGATCGGCGACTCCGGCTCGCTCACCTGGGTCCCTGCGGTGACCGTCATGATCGCGCCCGGCAGCGTCTCGCTGATGGGCGCCAGGGGGTCGCTGCCAACCGACTTGGCCGAACCCGTGCTCACCCGCAACCTCCACACCCTCTACAACCGCATGGCGCGCATCCGCGGCCTCAACACGAAGGCCAATAGCATCCAACTGCGCGCTTCGTGGTGGACGCCCTGGGCCACCATTGTTGCAGTATCGGACGCGGTTCGGCTGCGCCGGGCTGCTCCCTCCTACACCGACGCGCGCAGCTACCTGAACGCGCCGCTGGCCGACAAGGACGCCTACGTCTACGCCCGCGCCGCCCTGCTGAACCCCGAAAACCTCGTGCTGCGCCTGCCGATCCCCATGCGAATCGGCGACCCCGAGGTCGAGGGCGCGTGCAGCCAGGACCACGTCAAGGAGGTCGTCGCGCGCCGCCAGGGCGCGTTCCGCGTTTGCTATCGGAAAGAACTGCGTGCCGCACACAGGGGCAAAGCGTCCCTTCAGTGGCGCATCGGAGCCGACGGTCGAACCCGTGGCGTCCGCGTCCAGGGAATCCGCCACAAGGGCATGCGTACCTGTCTCGAGGGCCCCGCGAGCCGGATGCGCTTCATGAAGGGAAAGGCCTGCAAGGTCACCGTTCCACTGGTGTTGCAAGGCCCGTGATGGCTCTCCTGGATTGACGCCTCGACAGCCCCCCACCGGGTGCCTACCGTGGCTCGCCATGACGACGGACCTGGACATCCGCACGCACCTGCTGGTCCGCGAGCTGCATGGGGGCGACTGGCTCGCCTTCCCTGCCGCCGCGCCCAACCTGTGCGCGCTCGACGACGAACTCGCCCCCGAGGACGTGCACGCCATCTTCCTGGCGGAGTACCTCGAGCGCGTCGACGCCGCGACCCTCGCGCGCTTCTCGACCCCTGCAGACAGCCACCTTCACCTCGCCAATGTCCGCATCGACCGCCAGGGCATCCCGGAACGCTTCCAAGTCACCGCCCCCCTGCAGCTGCCCTGCATCGTCACGCCCCTGCACAAGGGCAAGGACCGCTGGGTCTACGTCGTCCCGCTGGCCCACACGCTCCACGTCGGCCCCGACGAGGACCTGGACGCCGCCATCGCCGACGAGGTCGCCCGCGTCGTCGCCACCATGGAGCTCGACGGCGACGCCTGGCGACGCCTCCTGCCCGCCCGCGAAGAGCGCCTGGAGCCCCTCGATGTCAGCGTCGACCGAGGCGCCCTCTTCGACGCCAGCCAGACCGCCGACGCCCGCAAGAAGCTGGCACGAACGCTCCAGCTCCGAGACGCCCATCAGGTGCTCGAGTCGGTCGCTCAGCCGCTCCACCGCATGGCCGAAGTCACCTCCGGTCCTCCCATCGTCGGCCGCGACCAAGAGCTGCGCACGCTCACCGCACTGCTCGGCGCCAAGGAGCGCCTCTCCGTCCTCCTCGTCGGCGACGAACTCGTCGGCAAGACCGCCCTGGCCCACGCCTGGCTCGCCCAGGTCACCAAAGCTGGCGGTAAGTCGGTCTACGCGACCTCCGGCGCCCAGCTCATCGCCGGCATGTCCGGCCTCGGCGCCTGGCAGGAGCGCATTCGGCGCGTCATGGAGGCCGCTGAAACCCTGGACGCGGTGCTCTTCTTCGACGACCTCGGCGATCTCTTCACCCAGCAGGACCGCAACGCCAAGGGCGGCGTCGACCTGGCCGGCGCCATGCGCCCCTGGCTCGAAGAGCGCCGCGTGCGCGTCGTCGGCGAGGTCCGTCCCACGACCCTCGACCTCGTCGAGCGCCGCGACATCGCCTTCTTCTCCACGCTCAACCGCCTCGCCCTCGAGCCCCTGCCCGCCAAGACCGCGCGCCAGGCGCTTGCCGAACGCGTCACCTGGGCCGCCACCCATCAGGCCGACCGCCCCAATCTCACCGACGACGCCGTCGACGCCGTCATCGCCCTGGTCGACCGCTACGTCCCCTACCGGGCCTTCCCTGGCAAGGCCGTGCGCCTGTTCGACGAGCTGCGCGCCTACTTCGACCGCGAGCGCACCGACACCGGCGAACCCGTCCCCCTGAACCCGACCCGCGTCTATCGCGCATTCGCCACGCAGAGCGGCATCCCCGTCAACCTGCTCCGCGACGACCGACCGCTGTCCGTGGACGCCGTCGTCACCGCCCTGCGCAAGTTCATCATCGGCCAGGACGCCGCCGTGCATGCCGTCGCCCATGCGGTCAGTGTGGTGAAGGCCAACCTGCAGCCTCGCGGCAAGCCCCTGGCGACCTTCCTCTTCGCCGGCCCCACCGGCGTCGGCAAGACCGAGCTGGCCCGGGCGCTGGCGCGGTTCCTCTTCGGCGACGCCGAGCGCATGGTTCGCTTCGACATGTCCGAGTTCATGGACCCGTCGGCCGCCGAGCGCCTCATCCGCGGCACCGACCGCATGGACGGCCTGCTCACCCGCCGCGTCCGTCAGCAGCCCTTCTGCGTCATCCTGCTCGACGAGATCGAGAAGGCCCACCACGGCGTGTTCGACCTGCTGCTCCAGGTCCTCGGCGAGGGCCGCCTCACCGACGCCCGCGGACGCACCGCGTCGTTCGACAACGCCATCATCGTCATGACGTCGAACCTCGGCGCCACCCACTCCAACAGCACCATCGGACTCGTCCAGAGCGACAACGCCGACGCCGACCGCTACCGCACCGCCGTCGAGCGCCACTTCCGCCCCGAGCTGGTCAACCGCATCGACCGGATCGTGCCCTTCGCCTCCCTGACCCGGGACGAGATCGCCCAGGTCGCGCGGCTGGTCGTAGGCTCGGTGGCCCGCCGGCGCGGGTTGGGGGACGCCCACCTGACCCTCGATATCAGCCAAGCCGCCTGGGACGCCATGACCGTCGGCGGATACTCGAAAGACTACGGCGCCCGCGCGATGCGTCGCTTCGTCGAGGACGCCCTCGTGGGCCCCGTGGCGACGCTGCTGGCCGACGCCTCAGCGGCTGAAGGCAAGAAGGACTTCGGCGGCGTGGTCCACGTCGACGCCGGCCCGGACGGCACCGGTCTGGTCTGCTCGCTGGACGCTGCCCCCCTGAAAGAACGCCTGGGCGAGGTCCGGGGCGTCGGCGACATCGGCGCCCTGCGCCGCCAGATGGCCCGCGACATGAACCTCGAAGCCGTCCAGGACGTGCGCGAGCGGGTCGGCTGGCTGGTCGCCCAGATCAATCGCATGTCCAGCAAGCGCGCAAAGAAGCGCGCAAAGAAGGACCCGCGTCTGGCGCGCGAGGCGGCCGAGTTGACCCAGGAACACGCCGTCCTATCGCGTCTCATGGAGGCGGTGCAGGGACCGCGCGACGACCTCGCCATGGTCGAGGAGCTGGCCCACATCGCCTTCCACGCCGGCGAGCGGCTCGGGGACCTGGGCGCCCAGGCGGAAGAAGCCTTCGCGCGCTTCCGGCACGAGCTGTTCCCGCTGCTGCTGTGCCGCGAGGAAGACGCCAACGAAGTGGTTATGGCGGTCCAGGAGCTGGACCAGCCGGCGCTGAACTACTGGCTCCCGGCCTTTGTCGACGCGCTTGGCAAGCGCGGCTGGACGGCGACGTTCTTCGTCGCCGAAGACCCGGCGCCGCGACCCCAGGGCTGGCCCCCGAACTGCGTCTGGGGCCCGCCCCGCGAGCCCCGTTGGGTCGTCGACCGGCTGAAGAGCCGCACGCCGGCGGTGCACCGGCTGGTGATGGAGGTCCGCGGCCCCCTGTGCCGCCCCATCCTCGCCATGGAGGCCGGTTTGCACACGCTCAAGCACGCGCCCGAGCACAAGAAACGCGAGCTGCGCGTGCTCACGTCGATGCTCGCCGCCGACACCAACGACCGTATGCGTTGGCTCCCCTCGCACCTCCCGGTTCCCCCCGGCACCACCAACCGGTTCAACCGCATCAAACCCCACCGGGCCTTCGACCTGATGGCCCACACCATCAAGGCCGTGCGGCTCGACCGCACCCACATGTTCGGCCTCGGCGACTACTGGGCCCGGGTCGAGGAACTCGCCATCGGTGAGCTCCTCGACGCCGACCACTCGCCCGACCGGGACCGTAGCGACCTGCTGCGCCCCCGGCACGAGGAGGTCTGGGAGCGGATGCTGCGATGAACGTGCTCATCCCCATCTACCAGAACAAGACCGACCAGGGCTGGACCACGTGGACCACGTTGGGGCTGGGCGCCCTTGGCGAGACCATCGGTGCGCCCAACGAGGCCCGCGTCCGCGCTGACATGATCCGAAGCCTCAAGAAGATCCTGGCCGAGGCAGACGTTAGCGCGCTGATGCTGCTGCAGCCGTCGCGCGGCATCGACCTGCGACGCGTGTCCCTGGACCTGAGCTGCCGCGCCGAGGGCAACCGGCGCCGGCGGGTGTCGGGCACGTTCCCCATCATCACCGAGCCCCGCTGGGTGGACGACGAGACACGGGTGGTCATCGCCTACCATCCTCAGCGTCAGGCCGATTTCTTCGCGGTGCGTTCCGAGACCAGCCTGGAAGCCCAGGCACAGGCGTTCTTCCGCAAGCAATGGGCGGACGAGGATCCGGACGAGGTCGAGGAACTCCGGACCTACCGCAAAGACCGGCTGCGCTCGCTGGCATTCACGGCCCGCACCCGGAGCATCTTCGCGCTGCTACCGGACAAGAAGAAGTCCATCTGGGCGGACCTGGAGACCGAGGCCCCCTCGCAGGCCAAGGCGAAGACAGGACAGCGCGGCCTCCGCGTGCTGCCAGGGCTCGGAAGCGATCTGACCGAGCGCGCCATCGACGATGGCCTGGAACCCGGGATGCCACGCTCGCCGTTTCGCGAGCAGCTGCAGCTGCTGCTGTCGCAGGGCCGCCGCACGCCGGTCATCGTCTGCGGCCCCCCCGGGTGCGGGAAGACGACCCTGGTCGGGCGATGGATTCACGACCTGCTGGAGACGGACGGCTACGCGGCCCATCAGAACGCCGACCGGGTGACCCACGTCTGGTCCATTGCCGGCAAGCGCATCATCGCCGGCATGTCCCACCTCGGCGATTGGGAAGGCCGCTGTGTCGAAATCGTCGACGACGTCACCCACAGCGCCCACGGCATTGTCTTGACGGTCGAGGACCTGGCCAGCTGGGGCTCCATCGGCCAGTCTCGCAACAGCGACCGCAGCCTGGCGACGTTCTTCCGGGGGCCGGTCAGCCGCGGGGAAGTCACGCTGGTGGGCGAGTGCACGCCCGAGCAGCTGCAGCGACTCGAGGAAGAGGCGCCGTCGTTCGCGTCCCTCTTCACCATCGTCCGCGTGTCGGCGACCGACGCCGGCGACACCCTCGGCATGATGCTTCATCGCTCGCGGCAGCTGGAGATGAAGCACGCATGCCGGTTCGACCCGGAGGTGTTCGGGGTCGTCCTGGAGCTCAGCAGCGCGCTGTTCCCGGGAGCGGCCTTTCCCGGCAAAGCGCTGGATATGCTGGATTCGCTTGCGCGAGGCCGCCGGGATGGCGGCCGCGCCGAGATTTTGAGCCGCGATGTGTACATGCATCTTCGCCGCAAGACAGGCCTCCACCCGTCGCTCCTGGGCGCGGGCACCAGCGTCGGGGCCAAGTCCGTCGAGCGGTCGTTGGCCAAGCACGTCGTGGGGCAGCCGGGGCCCGTCGCCACGGCGACCGAACTCATCCTCAAGATCCAGACCGGGCTGACCGACCCTCGCCGCCCTTGGAGCGTCCTGCTGTTCACCGGCCCCACCGGCACCGGCAAGACGGAGCTGGCCAAGGTGCTCGCGGAGTATCTCTACAGCACACCGGACCGCCTCGTGCGCCTCGACATGGGCGAGTTCGGTGGCCCCGACGCCGCATCGCGGCTCATCGGCGACCGCTGGGCACCCGATGGCGTACTGACCGGACCAGTGCTGGACCAGCCCTTCTCGGTCGTGCTGCTGGATGAGATCGAGAAGGCCCACCGCTCGGTGCTCAACCTCCTGCTGCAGCTCCTCGACGAAGGCCGCCTGACGGATGCCGCCGGACGCACGGCCGACTTCCGCCGCACCGTCGTCATCATGACCTCCAACCTCGGCGCCCGGACAACCGCCCCTCTGGGCTTCTCCGAGGGCGAGGCCCGCGAGCGGGCCCGCAGCCAGGAGGTCGCCCGTGCGGTGAAGGACTTCTTCCCGCCCGAGCTCTTCAACCGCATCGACCGCGTCGTGCAGTTCGGAGCGCTCTCCCGCGACGTCGCCCGGACCATCGCGCGAAAGGAGCTCGTAGCCCTCCTGCAGCGGCCTGGAATCGCCGAGCGCCAGGTCCTCGTGCAGGCCACGGAGCGGGTGGTGGATCAGGTTGTCGACCAGGGCTTCGACGCTCGTCTGGGCGCGCGCACCGTCAAGCGGTTCCTCGACCGCAACGTAGCCGGTCTGCTGGCCGACGAGCTGGCGGGCTCGCCCCCGGCGATGCTGCGCACCATTCAGCTCTACGCGGGGGCCGACCGCGAGTTCCGGCTGCACACCGAGGCTCTGGTAGAGGCCGAGGCGACCGGCCGCAGCTGGCTGCTCGAGCCGCTGCTCCACGCCCCCATCGATGTGCTGTTCGAGCATCTGCCGGCGGCCCACACCGCGATGAACCGACTCATCGGCAGCGAGCGCTTCACGGGCATCGACGCCATCATCGCCGAGCAACTGGCGATTCAGCGGGACGCCGAGCGCAGCGAGGCCGACCGGAAGCAGGCGGCGCTGCTGACCTACTACGTCGATACCTGGCGCGGGCGGGTGAAGTCCCTGCGGGGCCGCATCGGGGCCACCATGACGAAGCGGGCCGGAAACCGCGACGGGTTGCTGCAGATGCTGGCCGAGGTAGCGTTCGTAAAGCGGACCGCCCCAACGCTCGAGGACACGGGGCGCCACGAGGCGTTCATCGAGGTGCTCCGGCTCGGTCAGGGTCAGGCGACCGGGCCCCGTTTTGCGACGGGCGACCGCCCCACCCTGTTCGGCGCGATGGTCAGCGCCTTCGAGGCTGGTACCGGCGAGGTCGAGGACCGTGCCAGCGCCGAGGACATGGCCGTGCTCAAGGTCTCGGGGCTGCATATCGTCGACGCCTACGTGGGCGAGATGGGCTGCCACCTGTGGGAGTCGGTCTCCGGAGGCACCGAGATCGTGCGCGTCCGTGTGTTCAGCGCCGACGACCGCACGGCGCGGGACGTGGTCAAGGCGCATCGAGAGGCACGCGCCACGTTCCAGGCAGCGCTCGACGGCGACGCCGCGGGTGCCGTCGACGACGTGGATGTCGACGCGCTCCCGGAGAACCCCGACCGTCTGCTGCCGGTCGTGCGCCGCCTGAGCTGGGAGGTCCCCGAGCGCGCCGGCGAGCTCACGCCGATCGAGGTGGAGGACTTCGTCACCGGCACCGTCGAGGCGACGCGCGCGCGTCGCCTTCAGGACGTGCTCCCGACGCTGTGGGCGATTCACCGGGGGGGTGGGTGATGGCCGCCAACGACAAGTCCCTACGGCTGTATGTCGTGAACCATCATGACGGCCGGGTGACCGGGATTCTGATGCGCGCCTGGAGCTTCTGGCCCTTCGACACACCGGCGCCAAGCGCCTACGGCGACAGCGTCGAGACCATCAAGGCCCAGCTGGCGGTGGAGCTGCAGGCACGCATCCTGACCGGCAGCGACGACCTGAGCCGCTATCTGTGGGACGAGGAATTCCATACGCGGACCGTCGATGTGTGGGTCCACCCCCAGCGACTGGTGGAGAAACGCCCGGTCGTCGGCGCTCGCCGCGTGCCGCTGAAGCTCACCTACGCGTGGAGCCGCGTGGGTGGCGACGATGCCGAAGAAGGCGCCTACCGGCTGATCCTGCCCCGCTTCGACTGGCGCGTCGTGGTGGAAGACCTGGAGATCGCCCCCACGGTGCTGCGCACCGCCATCAGCGGGGCGCTCCTGGGCGAAGAGCCCAAGTGGCTCTATGACTTCCGACGCGAGGGCCGAGAGCAGGTGCTGGCGTGGGCACCGGCCGAGCTCCACAAGCGCATGGCGCAAAGCGAGGACGAACGGCGTATGGTGGGCGTGGATGCCGTCCAGGCCTGCAGCGACGAGTGGGTCACCCGAGCCCGCCAGGTACGCAGCGTCCTGGTCGGGGCTGACGCGGCCTTCGACGACTTCATCGGCCCCGGCGGCTACCACGCGCGCGTCAAGGCCCAGAACGTGCTCCTCGTGGGTCCGCACGGCAGTGGCAAGACCACATTCGTGCGCCGTCTCGCGCGCCATATCGCCCGCGGCAAGGCGCCGACGCAGGGACGCCGCAAGCGCATCTGGGCGACGTCTCGGGACCGGCTGTTGGCCGGCATGGTGTACCTCGGCATGTGGCAGGAACGCCTTCTGGCCGTGGTCGAGGAGCTCCGCCACAGCGAAGACTGGCTCTACGTCGACCGCCTGACGGGTGTCATCGAGCCCCTGGCCGATGGGACGGCCATCGCGGAACTGCTGCTGCCGGCGATGCGCGAGGGCTCGGTGCACGTCATCGCCGAATGCACCGAAGCGGAGCTCGAGCGGGCCAAGCGGGTTTCGCCGACATTCGTGGACGCCTTCCGCGTCATCCGTGTTCCAGCGACACCGCCTGGCGCTATGGCGAGCCTGATGGCCACGTATCAGGCTCGAAAGAGCCCCGGCACGAAGGTCCATGCTCACGGCCTGCGGCAGCTGGTGCGGTTCCTGGATCGGTTCCAGCCCGAATCGGCGTTCCCCGGCAAGGCGTTCCGGTTCCTGGACTGGATGCACGCGGCCTACGATCACCCTGGGAGCGACCGCGAGCCGCAGCGGGAACGGGTGCTGGTGGCGGCGGATGTGGCCGCGCGGTTCAGCGCGTTCAGCGGGCTGCCGGTGGCGCTCATCGACGACGCCGTGCAGAAGCGCAGCACCGACCTGGCCGATGAGCTGGCCCAGCGCGTCATCGGCCAGTCCGACGCGTGTGGGGTGTGTGGCGGCGTGCTGGCGCGGTTCAAGGCGGGGGTCCAGGACCCACAGCGGCCCGTGGCGAGCCTGTTCTTCGTCGGACCGACCGGCGTGGGCAAGACCCAGCTGGCCAAGACCCTGGCGCGGACGCTCTACGGGAACGAGTCCCGCCTGGTCCGGGTCGATATGAGCGAGTTCCAGACCCCGGGCTCCGCCGCCCGCCTGATGCAGGTCGGACCGGGGCTGACGAGCCTGGCCGAGCGGGTCCGGCAGCAGCCGCTGTCGGTCGTGTTGCTGGACGAGGTCGAAAAGGCCCACCCGGAGGTCTTCGACGTGCTCCTGGGCGTGCTCGGCGAAGGTCGCCTGGCGGACGTCTGGGGCCGTCAGGTGGACTTCCGGATGACGGTCATCGTGATGACCTCGAACCTGGGCGCCGGGGATGCTCCACCCACGGGATTCGGCGACCGCCGGACGGACTTCCTGGACCGGGTGAAGCGCTTCTTCCGGCCCGAGTTGTTCAACCGCATCGACCACGTGGTGCCGTTCGGGCCGCTGTCACCGGAGTCCATCCGCAAGGTCGTGGACCTCGAGCTGGCCGAGGTTGCGACCCGCACCGGCCTGGTCAAGCGTGGTCTGCGCCTGCGTGTGGACGACGCCGCGAGGGACTTCCTGGCGACGGTGGGCTACGACGTGGCCAACGGGGCGCGCCCGCTGAAGCGTGCCATCGAGGAGCGGGTCGTGACGCCGATCGCAGCCCAGCTGGCGTCGCACCCGGGGCTACGCGACCAGAAGGTTCGTGTTGGACACGGACAGGACGGCCTGACTATCCGCTTCGAGTGACCTCTCGCAAGAGGCCGGCGACCTTGTCCCACCCCATCATCTCGGCGAGATCCAGGGCCGTGTGGCCAGCGCGGGTCGTTGAATTGGGGTCGGCGCCTTTGTCGAGCAGAGCCTGAACGCACGCCAGGCTGCCGCCCAACGCAAAGCTGTGGAGGCTCGTGAGCCCCTGTTCGTCAGTTTCGGTGAGCCACCGCGGATCCGTCCCGTCCCGAATCATCGGAGCGAAGTTCTCCGACATGGGGTGCTCGACGCTCAGGTCCCTGGGTGCGGCGACCGGGCGCTTGCCAAGCAGGCGCCCAAAGAAACCTGGCCTGGCCTCACGCTCCGCAAGGGGGCGATAGTCGGGAATGAGGTCGACGCTGTCCGGCTCCGGAAAGCTGAAGCCCCATGCTCTGTCATGGCCCCGTCGTTCCGACGGAGACATCGAGGCTCTCAACGCCTGGATGGTGAAGCCGCCGTGAACATGGTCGTCCATGACGAACATCCAGTCCTCGAGCTGCTCCAGCGTTAGCGTGACTGCGTCTCCCTCCTGCACCGATGTCAGCCAATTCGGAGAGTTCTGGAGGGTCCCGGAAAGGGTCACCCCGTCGAAACCAATGTCCGACAACCACATGTGCTCGACGTTTTCGTTCGAGTCGCCGGGGTCGCGAAAGGCCGCCTTGACGGCGGTGAAGTCGAGGGCCGGGATGATGCGGCGATACTCCCAGGTCAGCTCGCGCCACAGGTACTTGAACGTCGCTCGAGCACGTGTCATCGCCTCAGCCATTGCCGGGTTTTCTGCGGAGGTGATGACGACCAGGCTCTCGTTATCAGAACTCATTCTTGGGAGGCTATCAGAACACCCCCGGGTTGGTCAGGCGGCCGAGCAGCGCCGGGCCAAACATCAACCCCAGCTGAGTGACTACCAGCGTGTTCCCTTGGCCATCGAGCGCGACAAGAACTCGGTGTACTTGATGCCCCCGTGGTGGTCGATGAAGTACTCGATGAACTCGTTCCGCTGAGTGTCGCGCATGATGGTCTGGGAGCCCTTACGGGGCCACGGGTCGTACAGGTAGACCCCGCCCTCTTCGGGCGTCTTGCCGGGTTTGCAGCCGATGGTCACGAAATGGTCGGCATGTCCGCTCTTGGCGCTTTGCCCCGGGGGGGACACATCGGTGTCCACTTGGACGAGCCACGACTCGCCCGGAGCCAGCTGGTTACACCAGTGGTCCACCCCGTTCATGTTGGTGGGAACGTGCCCGCCGCGGTCGGCAACCTCGGCTTCGAGCCCGTTCATGACCTGCGCCTCGAACCCCGCGGTGCCGCCCTTGGCGTTGACGGTGTACATGACCTTGATGGCGTCCGACAGGTAGTGCAGCGATTCGTAGGTGCCGGCCCCTAGCTGCAGCGCGGCCACGCCCAGCGCAAGCCCGTCGGAGATGCCGAGGAGTTTGTCCCTGTACGCCGGATCGCTCACGCTGCTGGCCAGCATCCCGCCGAAATCACGGCTCACCCGGTCGGCGAGACGAAGGACGGCCTGGGGCCCCATCATGATGCGCGACGCCATCATCGCATTGGCTGCGCAGCGGTCCCCGTCCGTTTCCGTCTGCTCGACGCGGTCCACCTGGGTCCACCGCCGGAGGATGGCTTCACCGCGCCAAGCCTCCGTCGTGATGTAGGGAAGGGTGGTGTGCGGCTGGGGAGACTCCGGGTCGACGAACTCGCCCTTGGAGTTCTTCTTGACCTGATGCTTGAGCGCGGGGTTGACCTTGCCCCCCTTACCCACACCAGAGCCGGTGCCTGCGCCCTTGTCGGCGTGGTCCAAGGCTCCCAGGGTCTGAGGCCCCAGAACGCCGTCCACGAGCACTCCCGCGTCCCGCTGAAAGGCCATCAGCGCTGCCTGAGTCTTGGGACCCCAGATGCCGTCGATGGGTCCGACATCATGGTCCAGGTCGCCCAGCGCCCCCTGAAGGGCGAATGTAGGGGCACCCGGGCAGCTGCCCCAGCGCATGAACAGCTGGCCCGCGAGGACCCGGGCGAACTCTTCGACGGCCCGAAAGCGTGGGCTGCTCAGCGACTCTGCCGAGGCCTCGGCCCGGGGAGGCTGGAGTGCCTCCGCATCGGCGCTGGCCCGACCGTGGGCGGATGGAACTGCCGGCTCGGCCTGCCCCAGCACGTGAGCTTGAGGGCGGGATGACTTGGTCTCGTAGGGCACACTGGCTCCTGGGCATGAGGCGCTTGAGGGGCCTGCTTTGGCAGAGAGGGTGTCCGCCAGCTCTGTGAAGTCGTTTTCTGGTCCGCCGCCGCCACCATCCGCGCCCTGGACCGCTAACCCGCTACGACCGCAGGCTCCTTGTCCTTGTAGATGAGACGCAACAACGCCGGGCCGAACATCAGGTCCACCAACAGCGCGTAGACCACCGCGGTCGCGATGAGGCCGCCAAACCGCTTGAGCCCGCCCAGCTCCGCCGCCAGGAACACGTAGAATCCAGCAGCCAGAATCACCGTCGTCGCCACCAGCGCCCGCCCGGCGTGGCGCTTGGAGTGCTGAATCGCCGCCTCCACGCCACCGTACGCGTCGTAGTGCAGCTTGAAGTGATGGAGGAAGTGGATGGTGTCGTCGACCGCCAACCCCATGGCGATAGAAGCCAGCAACAGGTTGGCCATGTCGATATCGATGCCCAGCGCCGCCATGGTCCCCATGATGAGCGCGATGGGCATGAGGTTGGGGACCATCGCCACCAGCCCCAGCCGGATGTCCCGCAGCAGCGCCATCATCAACAGGCTGATGACCACGAAGGCGATAGCAAACGACTTCATCAAGTTGAAGATGAGGGTGCCCTCGGTGGTCACCATCGTGAACACCATCCCGGTGGGCTTCACCTCGGCCTTGTCACCGATGAACGCGTCGATCCCGGTCTGAACATGGGCGACCAGCTTCTTGTAGGACGTCGCCTCCATCCAGTTGACGTTCAGCGTCATCTGCGACGTCTTGAGGTCCGTTGTCGCCATCCGCCGCAGCTGCTCGGGGCCAGCCTGCTCGAACACGAACATGGCGTCGGAGACCGTCCCCTGGTCGGGCGGCAGCGCGTAGTGCTCCTTGGCGCCCGCATTCAGCGCCTGGTTGGTCTCCTTGACCACGTCGACGACGCTGATGGAGTTCGTCACCACCTTGCGCCCGTCGGCGTGCACGTAGTCCAGCACGTGGCGGTCGAGCTTCTCCATGCCGACGAGCAGCTCGCGGTCCTTCAGTCCGCGTTCCGACTTGGGACGGATGATGAGCTGGATGTTCGCCGTGCCGCCCACGTGGTCGTCCATCGTGTCGAAGGCCACGCGCACCGGCATGTCCTCGGGCATCCACTCGATGGGGTCGTGGTGCACGCCCAGCGTGAACGCGCCGGCGCCCGCCGCGACCGACAGCAGCACCCCGCCCACAATGGTGCCGCGCAGCCCCTTGCTCGAGGCCGACAAGCCGAAGGTCCAGTCGAGGAACCGGTCGAAGATGTCCCGGTCGCCTGCACGACGCGCCCCCATCAGGCTCTTCTTGTTGAGCTTGAGCATCGCCGGGAGGATGAGGATGGTGTTGAAGAACGCCATGAAGACGCCCGCCGCAGCCGCCGTACCCATCTCCTGGATGGCGTCGATGGAGGCGAACCGGAAGCTCAGCAGACCGACCGCGGTGGTCAGCGTGGTGTAGAGGATGGGCTTGGCCGTCCCGGCGATGGCCGAGACGATGGCGTCGTCGTTGGTGTATCCGTCGGCGCGCTTGTCCCGATACACGCTCAGCACGTGGACCGTGTCGCCGAACGCCACACAGATGACGAACGTCGGCAGGATGCTGGTGAGCATCGTCATCGGGTAGTCCATCAGCGCCATGAAGCCGAAGGTCCAGATGGCCGCGAACCCGACCACCGCCATGGGCCCGAGCACCCCGAGCGGGTGGCGAAAGATGAGCGCCATGACGGTGATGAACAGCAGCAGTGCCAGCGACAGCAGCGTCTGCATCTCCGTCAGCATGGCCTTCTTCATGCCGGCCATCATGGCGGGGGTACCGCTCAGCAGGAGCTTGAAGTCGTCGCTCTGGTACTTGGCCAGCAGCCCCTCGACGTGTTCGTTGACCTTCTCGCTGTCCGCCTCGGACATGCACTGCGTCCGGACAACGATGACGGCATAACGGCCCTCCTTGTCGACGACCCGGCCCACCAGGTCGGGGTCGCTCAGCGCCTCGGTTCGTTTGGCCGCCAACTGCTCGGCCGTGGGCCAGGGGTCCATGAACTCGCCCACGACAATCTCGGTGCCTGCGCTTCCACCCACGTTGGATATCGCTCGGCCTCGGGTGCGGCGGACGTTGATGAGGCTGATGATCTCGTCGACGATGGTCCCGCCCGCTTCGTCCCCCCACTCCTTCTTCTGCTGATCGGCCGCCTTGATCTCGCCTCCTTCGGCCTCCTCGAATTCGTCGAACTCGGCGCTCTCGTCACCGAAATCCTCGAGCTCCTCGTCGCCAAACGCGTCACCGCCGTCGTTCGTCTCGGCTCGGGGGGCCGGCCTGTTCCTGGGCGGCTCCTTCGTGGCGGCGGCCGTCTCCGGAGCCGCGGCCGGCGCGTTTGCGGCCTGTTCCTTCGCCCGCGCCGCCTGACGCCGCGGCGGCACGCACTGGCCCAGCGACGGGACCTCCATGTCCAGCGTCGCCAACGCGCCGTGCAACCCCTTGAGCTTGTTCAGAAACGGCTCGCTGAAGACCTGCCCCTTGCCCGGCGCCTCAGCGACCACGAGGAACATATCGTCGCGCCCGAAGGTCTCCCGGTACTCCTCGAGGTTCTTGATTTCCTCGCCTTCGGAGTTGAGGAACGCCTCGATGGACATGTCCGACTTGGGCTCGGGGTAGACCCCCCAGATGCTGAGCCCCGACAGCCCCAGCGTCACGAGCACCGCGACCACAGGGTAGTTGACGATGAACCGTGCCCAGGCCTCAAAGCGTGGGCTTACCGGCTCCCTCTGGTCGTGTGCATCCCCTGTCATTCAGCAGCTATAGCACCAACCCCGGTAGGCCGACACGCGCCTACGTGGACCCCGCCGCCCTCCCAGGGAGCCAAAACAGTAAACATATCCATCAGCTACAATCTTTTCACACTTTCCGAAGAACCAAGTTCGCAGTGGGGCGTAAGATGTCCCCGCAACTCACGATGCCCCGCTCGAACGGCCAGTCAGCCCGCCAGCCACACGGCATCACACACAAGGTGACCCAGCACTCGGTTCGCCCGCCCCCAGGCCCACTGAACGCTGAGAGTTGCCGGGATGTACACTCAAGGAGACTCGAACAATGATTGGCAAGTACCTCGTCTGGGCCGCGCTGGGCCTCGGTTTCATCGGCTTCTTCCTCCCCATGCTCACCGTGACCTCCGGTCCCGTGAAGGTGTCGCTCAGCGGCATGGACCTCATGGGTGACCCCGCGAGCATCATCAAGAAGGCGACCGACCAGGCCGGCGACCAGGTGGGCGCCAGCGAGGGCGACAAGAAGAAGATCGCCGCGGCCGCCAAGAGCAGCACCGCCGGCGCGGACCTGAGCGGCGCCGCCGACAAGATCAAGTCGGCCATCCTCATCCTCTTCGCCCCGACGATTCTGTTCCTCATCGTCACGCTCATGGGCTTCAAGATGCGCTACGGCCGCGGCCTCGCGACCCTGGTGCTGCTGGGGGGCCTCGCCGGCGCGCTGGTGGCCGGCGCCCTGTCGGGCGAGAGCAGCCCCAACGGCGAGTTCGGCATGGGCATGACCATGATCCTCATCGGAGGCGTGGCCGGCATCGGAGCTGGCATCATGGGCCTCATCAAGCCGGAGCCGAAGGCCGAGGCTGGAGGCGCGGTGGCCGCCGCCGCCTAGTGCTCGAAGTTGGCCCCTGCTGACGGCGTCGCTCCCTGATGGGGGCGGCGCCGTCGGCGTTTCAGGCGCTGCGATCCGGAATCAGGTCCCGCACCCACGCCGCCCGGAAACTCCAGTCCTCGTCATCCGGTGTCGCCTCGCGCGCCGGGCAGACCTCGTTGAGCGGGCACTCCACGCAGGACGGGCTCTTGGCGGTGCAGACGTACCGGCCGTGCAGCACCAGCCGATGGCTCACCAGGATCCAGTCCTCTTTCGGGTACAGGGCCATCAGGTCCTGCTCCAGCTTGTCCCGGTTCTTCTCTTTGCTGAGCCGCAGCTTCTTGCTCACCCGGTCCACGTGGGTGTCCACCACGATCCCGGTGGGGATCCCGTAGGCGCTGCCGATGACCACGTTGGCGGTCTTGCGGGCGACACCCGGCACCTGGGTCAGCTCCTCGAGCGTCTTGGGGACCTCGCCCCCGAAGTCGTCAACAAGCTTCTGCGCGGCGCCCATGATGGCCTTGGTCTTCTGCCGGTAGTAGCCGCTGCGGCGCACGATCTGCTCGACGGTCTCAACATCCGCAGCCGCCAGGTCAGTCGGCGTCGGGTAGGCCTCGAACAGCTTCGGGGTGATCGTGTTGATCACCTTGTCCTGACTCTGGGCCGCCAGGATCGTCGCCACCAGCAGCTCCCAGGCGGTGGTGAAGTCGAGCTCCACGATCGGGTTGGGGATCGCCGCCGCCAGCCGCTCGCCCACCTCCCGCGCTCGCTTGCGAGGTAGCCGTTTGGCCGGTTTCTTCTTCTTCGTCGTTGCAGCCTTCTTCGCCATGGGGCTCGTATAGGCCATGCCGACGCGCCGGTCACCCGCAACCGCCAAAGCCTGGAACCACCAGACCGCCCGCGTGCCCTACCCGGCCGGCGGGATGCGGGTCGCGGTGGTGGCCGACACCCACAGCAGGCCCCACCCGTTGACGCTGGAGCTGATCGCCCAGCGTGAGCCGATGATCATCCTGCACGCCGGCGACATCGGCGACCTCAGCGTCCTCGACACGCTCGAGGCGCTCGCCCCGGTACACGCCGTGCGCGGCAACATCGATGGCCACGCGGACGGTCTGCCCGACTCGCTGAGGCTGGAGTTCGCCGACGGCGACGACGTCCTGCTGACCGTCTACATGACCCACATCGCGGTCTACGGGCCCAGCCTCAACAAGCCGACCCGGGAGCACGCCAAGCGGCATCGCGCCGACCTCGTGGTCTGCGGCCACTCCCACGTTCCGCTCCTGGTGCGCGACAAGAAGAGTGGCCTGCCGGTGTTCAACCCAGGCTCCTGTGGTCCCCGGCGCTTCAAGCTGCCCATTCTCTTCGGCATGTTGGAGCTGACCGACACCGGGACCCGCTTCGAGCACGTGGACTGCGAGACCGGAGCGCCCTGGCGCCCCACCTGATAGTGCGCCACCACGCGGGCGTGCTAGCGTCCGCCGCATGAAGGTACTTGTGACTGGCGCGACCAACGGGATGGGTCTGGGCACTGCACGAGCCCTGGTTCAACAGCCCAACGTTCACGTGCTCGTGCACGGCCGCAGCGAAGCACGCTGCAAGGCCACGGTCGCCGCCCTCGGCGGACCGGAACGCGCTTCGGCACTGGTCGCCGACCTGTCGCGCCTTTCCGACGTCGCCGCGCTGGTGGAGACCATCAGGCGCGATCACGCCGACCTGGACGCCATCTTCGTCAACGCAGGCCTGGGCTATCTGCCCGAGCAGCTCATCACCGAGGACGGTCACGACGGCCACTTTCAGGTCAACTACCTGGCCCACTTCCAGCTCGTGCTCGGGGTGCTGGACCTGCTGGAGAACTCCGAGCATGGCGGCCGGGTCGTGTTCAACGCCACGCACTGGGGCGAGGTCCAGTTCGACGACCTGAAGCTGGAACGCAAGTGGGGGCACGAGCCGGCGATCTTCCAGGGGATGGCAGCCAAGCGCCTGTTCTACGCGCGACTGCACGCGCTCTACACCGGGCGCTCGGCCAAAGTCTCGTGTTACGGATTCGTCATCCACAAGACGGTCTGGTCCAACCAGCTCACCATCATCCCCTGGTGGATGCGGGCGGTGGCGACCCTCTTCAAGGGGTTTGGCCAGTTCATCTCGATCGACCAGTGCGGCGCCGTCATCGCTCCTCTACTGGTGGAGGACCGCGCCACGAGCTCGAGCCGCTCGGGGCAGCTGCTGACCTGGAAGAAGGGCGCATACCCGCCGTACCCCAAGGGCACGCCGGCGGACCCGGCAGACATCGAGCGGCTGTGGAACCTCAGCCTCGACCTCTGCGATGAGCGCACCCGCGAGAGCGCCCGACGCCTGGAAGCGTAACGCCCGCCGCGGCTACGGCTGCAGCCCGTACACCGCGTCGTAGGCCAGGATCCAGGCGCCCGGACCAAACCCGGTCATGGGGATGGCACCCGCATAGGCCCCGTCGCTCAGGAGCTCCGCGAACAGCCCGTAGTTGGCCGCCGCCTGGCCCGACACCCAGTCGAGCAGGGTCCGGGCCTTGTTGTTCTGCCCCATCGCCACCAGCGCCGGCACCACGCGCAGGTCCATGACGACCCACTCCTGCTGGTCATAGAAGGTCGGGTCGTCGTTGCGCTTGTAGCCGGGGCTGTTGGGCTTGGACAGGAAGGCGTCGAAGGCCGCGATGGTCCCGAACGACTCCGGGGTTCCTGGCGCCAGGATACCCAGGTTGATCGCCTCGACCACCGCAGCGTCGAGGTAGAAGGTCTCGAAGGGCAGCTCTTCGTAGTTGCCGGCCAGCGCCGGCTGGCCCGTGGTGGGGACCGAATCGACGATGAGCGCGTCACGAATCGCCTGCGCCAGATCGGCCGAGGCGTTGGCGTAGGTCGTCGCCAGTGCGCCGTCCCCCAGGCCCTCCGCCAACGCGGCCATGCGCTCCAGGGCGTAGGCTCCGAGAATGGACGAGTAGGTGTGGCGCTTCCGGGTCTCCGGCTCGTCGCACTGACCGTGCGGGCACCAGTGCCGCTCCCAGATGGAGCTGTCCGGCTGAAGCAGCCCCGTCACCGGGTCCACCAGCGCGATGAGCAGGTCCGCAACCCGCTCCGTCACCGTCGTCCAGTGGGTGCTGAGGTAATCGGTGTCGCCCGACACCGCCACGTACTCGGCAAACGCCCACAGGAACAGGCCCCAGTTGTCCCACTCGATGTTGGGCCCATTGGCGTTGGCGTCGGACTCCTCGAGCCCGCTGCCGTAATAGCGTGTCACCGAGATGGCGTAGTCATGGGGCAGGTCGACGCCGAGCCCCCAGACACCCACCGACGTGTCGGTGCTCTCGATGAACGTCTCCTGATAGTAATTGCCGGTCGACGGACCGGGCATGGGGACCATCGTGGCGCCGAGCATGAAGTCCAGGGACGCCCGCGCCTCGGTCAAGTGACCGGCCCGGATCAGGCCCAGGATGGCGTAGGCAGCGTCGCGCACCCAGTGGATGTTCCACATGCCCGGCACCAGGCTTGCCAGGATCTGCCCGAAGCAGGCGTCCGACGGGCAACCGTTGGCGGCGGTCTCGCGCACCTGAGCCATCTTGAGGACCGCGTTGGCGCGACGGTAGACCATCAGGTCGTCGCCGCTGAGAGCGACCGTGTTGCCCTGGTCGTGCCAGGCTGCCCACCAGCTCTCCTCGTCGGCGAGGATCTGGGTCGCCGAGCGGCCAGCCACCCATGTCTCGAGGGCACCGGCGGCCTCGGCCGGGGTCACGTCCCGGGCCAGCGCGATGGCCACGCCAAAGGTCGCGGTCGCGTCGGCCGCAAACGACGTGGTGGTGTCTGCCAGCACGAACTCGTGCCCCACGGCGATGTCGTCCATGGCCATGGCCGGCACCGAGTCGCCGTACTGTTGTCCGTTGGACACCATGACGTAGGGGTTGTTTGCCTGGCCTGCACTGTCGGCGGTGACCGTGGCGGCACCGAGGGCCTGGTACACGACATTCAGGCCGTCGCGTGACTCCACCAGCGCTCCCGACGGGAGCTGCTCGACAAGCTCGCTGGCGGGGTCACCCTCGCCACCCATGTGGAAGTTGGACAGCAGAAACACCGAGCTGTCGGTGAGGTCGCCGCCGGAGATGTTGGTCGCCTCGACGGTGGCGACCAGAACCCGCTGGGCGTCGTCGTAGAAGGGGACCGCGTAGGTCGTGACGAGAGACAGGTCGGACGTGGTGTGGGTGACCTGGACCATGCCCGTGTCGCCCACATAATCGATCGCGGTAGGCGCGTCGCCGTTGAGCCACGAAGAGGCATCGCTGGTGCCGTTGACGCGGGCGCCGAAGTAGAGGTCGAACAGGTAGTCTAGAGACGGCGTCGACGCGTCGTAGGCGTTGTACATATGCTCGCGGAAGGTCACGAGCTTGTGCTGACCGGTGGTCGTGTCGGAGTCATACACCGCCGCGGCGAGGCCATTGGCGGTGGTGAGCGTCGCGTAGGTGGTCTGGGCCGGGAACGTGGCGTAGGTGGTGACGTCTTCGAGGGCCGAGCAATCGGGCAGACACCAGTCGCCGGAGTCGTTGTTGCCGTCGTCGCACAGCTCGCCCGGATCGATGATGCCGTTGCCGCAAGGGTTGGGCGGCTCGGCGTCGACTTCGGCGGTCGCGTCCACGGCTACGTCCGCGTCCACGGCTACGTCCGCGTCAGCGTCCACGGCCACGTCGGCGTCCACGTCCACGTCCACGTCGGCGTCCACGGCTGCGTCAGCATCCACGTCCACGGCCACGTCAGCGTCCACGGCCACGGCCACGTCAGCGTCCACAGCCACGTCAGCGTCCACGGCCACGTCTACGTCAGCGTCCACGGCCACATCGAGGTCCGGCGTCGCGGCGTCGGCATCCGGCGTCCCAACGGCGTCCGCGTCGGGCGTCCCCACGGCGTCCGCGTCGGGCGTCCCCACGGCGTCCGCGTCACCGCCGGTCGTCGCGTCGGCGTCGGGCACGACCACCTGCGTATCGGGCTCACTCGTTGTGTCGTCGGGACAGGCGCCGAGCGTCAGTGCCAGAAGAAACGCGACGACCAGGGAACCTTTGTGGCTCCGGACCGTGAACCTGGGGAAATCACACCTGGAGGAAACTCGCATGAGGTCTCGTACCGCTCTGTTGTTCGCCGTCGTGTCTGCGGCGCTGATGGTGTCCGCGCCGGCGTTCGCGGGCAAACGCTATCAGAAGATCCCCAGGATGGACGCATCCAACACCAGCAACGGCCTGAAGCTGCGCATCGTCAACTACAGCGGCAGCACCAACGGCGGCATGGTGGTGGAGGTCCGGAACACTTCGGCCACCTCGCGGACGTTCGTCGCCGACGGCCTGTTCTTCGTGCCCGACATGCACCCCGACAAGGCCCCCCAGCGCCTCGGCGCCGCTGGACCGTTCGAGGTGCGCGACGGCAAGCGCTGGCACCACCGGTCGTCGCTCACGATGGCCCCGAAGAGCACCGCACAGCTTCGGCTGCAGGTGTTCTGCATCGACTCCCACCGCGCGAGCCCCTCGTCGAAGACACGGTTCCGGTTGGCCAAGAAGCGGATGCCCAAGAAGCTCCGCGCCTCCATCGCCCACGGCACCAAGCGGATCCTGCGCAAAGCCAAGAAGAAGAGCGCCCGTGCGGTCCCCAGCAAGGTCCAGGACCATGTCTGGGAGACGCGCAACAAGAAGTGGATCGCGCTGGAGGGCGAGCGGAAGACCGAGAAGTCGCCACGCAAACGCCGGCCTCACCGGCGCATCAAGCGCTCCATGCCCGCGCTGTTCTAGCCTTTTTCAGGGCCCGGTGCAGAAGCCCGAGACGCACGTCTCGGCGGCGCCGCAGGTCACGCCCTCGTTCCCCGACATGCAATCGCCGGTGGCACCACAGTAGGTGCCGTCGGTCTGGGGGTCGATGCAGTTCCCACCGCACACGATGTTGGGCGCCTCGCAGGTGCAGCCACCGGTGAGGCAGGTCTCGAGCCCCTGGCAGGTCACGCCCTCGTTGCCCGCCATGCAGTCGCCGGTGGCGCCACAGTAGGTGCCGTCGGTCTGCGGGTCGACGCAGTTGCCGCCACACACGATGTTGGGGGCCTGGCAGTCGGCCACGCAGTTGCCGTCGACGCAGCTCTCGCCGTTCTGGCAGGTCACGCCCTCGTTGCCCGCCATGCAGTCGCCGGTGGCGCCACAGTAGGTGCCGTCGGTCTGCGGGTCGACGCAGTTGCCGCCACACACGATGTTGGGGGCCTGGCAGTCGGCCACGCAGTTGCCGTCGACGCAGCTCTCGCCGTTCTGGCAGGTCACGCCCTCGTTGCCCGCCATGCAGTCGCCGGTGGCGCCACAGTAGGTGCCGTCGGTCTGCGGGTCGACGCAGTTGCCGCCACACACGATGTTGGGGGCCTGGCAGTCGGCCACGCAGTTGCCGTCGACGCAGCTCTCGCCGTTCTGGCAGGTCACGCCCTCGTTGCCCGCCATGCAGTCCCCGGTCGCGCCACAGTAGGTGTCGTCCTGCTGCGGGTTGATGCAGTTGCCGCCGCACACCAGGTTGGGCGCATCACAGCCCGCCTGGCAGGTGCCATCGACGCAGCTCTCGCCGTTCTGACAGGTCACTCCGACGTTGCCGCCCGCGCAGTCCCCGCTGGCGCCGCAGTACGTCCCGTTGGTCTGGGGGTCGATGCAGGAGCCGTCGCACACGACGCTCGGCGCCTGGCAGTCCAGCACGCAGCTGCCGTTGTCGCAGGTCTCCCCCGACTGGCAGGTGACGCCCGCATTCCCGCCGGCGCAGTCGTCGCTGGCGCCGCAGTAGGTCAGGTCGCTCAGCGGGTTGATGCAGTTGCCCTGACAGTCCACGTTGGGCGCCACGCACCCGGTCTCGCACACCCCGTTCTGGCAGCTCTCGCCCGCGCCAGCGTCACAGGTCACACCCGCGCTCGCCCCCGAGCAATCGCCGCCCGCGCCGCAGTAAGTGTTGTCGGTCTGCGGGTCGATGCAGGTGCCCTCGCAGACCAGGTTGGGCGGTGCGCATGCCTCGACGCAGGCTCCACCATCGCATTCCTCGCCGGCGCCGCAGGTTACGCCCACGTTGTCGCCCTGGCAGTCGTCCGTCGCGCCGCAGTAGGTCACATCGGTCTGGGGGTCGATGCAGGCGCCATCGCAGTCCAGATTGGGCAGGTTGCAGTCGCTGACGCAGGCCCCCAGCGTGCAGTTCTCGGTCCCCACGCAGGTCACGCCAGCGGTGTCTCCAGCGCAATCGGCCGACGCGCCGCAGTAAGTGTTGTCGGTCTGCGGGTCGATGCAGTTGCCGGCGCAGTCCACCAGCCCCGCGGCACACCCCGCAGCGCACGTACCGTCGTCGCAGAACTCGTTCTGGCCGCACTCGACACCGGCGTTGGCGCCACTGCAATCGCCGGAGGCGCCGCAGTTGGTCTGGCTGTTGGCCGGATTGACGCAGTCGGTGCCACATTGAATCTGGCTGACCCCACATTGCAGCGGGATTTCGGTGCAGATGCCGGCCTGGCAGGTCTCCCCCGGCTCACAGGGCGGGTTGCAGCCGATGGCCGAGCTGATGCACGCCCCGTCTTCACACGTCTCGCCGGCTGCGCATGCGCGACCGCACTCGCCACAGTGGCTGGCGTTGTTGGACACGTCGATGCAGCTGGTGCCGCAGGCGAACTCGCCGGCCGGACACTCCAGGATCACCAGCGGTTGGGCCGGCTCCGGGCATGCGCTGAGGGCTGCGGCGCACAAGCCCACAACCCACGCGAGCACGAGGCGTCGAACGGCATCCATGTCATCCCTCCAGGTCATCCAGCACCCGACTTTAGCAGGTCTCGCACCCGCAACAGATCGTCCCAGGTCTTGCGCTTGGCGGACGGGTTTCGCAGCAGGTAGGCGGGGTGATACGTGGCGACCACGGGTATCCCGCGGATCGAGCCCGTCGATCGCCGCAACTCGCCCATGGAGGCGTCCCGGCCCATGATGTTCACCGACGCAAACCGGCCCACGGTGAGGATGGCCCGTGGCGCAATACTGTCGAGCTGCCGGTGCATGAACGGGCTGCAGGTAGCGATCTCGTCGGGCATCGGGTCCCGGTTGTTCGGCGGCCGACACTTCAACACGTTGCAGATGTACACCGTGTTTCGGTCCAGACCGATCGCCTGCAGCATGCGATTGAGTAGCGCCCCTGCCCGGCCAACGAAGGGCTCACCGGTGAGGTCCTCGTTGCGCCCCGGCGCCTCGCCCACAATCACCAGTTCAGCGGCAGGGTTGCCGACCCCGAAGACGATGTTCTTGCGGCCTTGCGACAGGGCGCAGCGGGTGCAGATACCCAGGTCCGCGCGGATGGCGTCCAGGGTCTCGCGCCCGGTTCCTGGCGACGGTCCCCTGGCCTGCATCTGGGACGGCCGCTGAGGCCGATGACGCTGAGCCGGGGGCGGCTGTTGGGGCCGCTGCGGCCGACGCTGCTGCGAGGGGGGCCTGTCAGTTGCGGGGCGCGCCTGCGACGGTCGCTGAGCCTGCGCGTGCGGAGGCTGAACCTCTGCCATGGGAAGCTCGACCGCACCCGTGTCCTGGGCCCATTCGACCCACTGCCGCAGGTCGCTGGCGATAGCGCCCAGGTAGCCCTTGAGCGCGACGCGGCGCGCAGCATCCTCGGGAGACTCCGCGGCTCCTCGGCCCGCCGGCCCCGTCACGCGTCCGTCCTGACGCTGGGGATCAGCGCCGCCACAATGCGTTCAGCGAAGTCCTGTTTGTCACTCTGCGGCAGCTCGACCCGGACGCCCTCGCGCCCGAACAGGATCCCGGCGTTGTCGCCCTTGCCGAAGCCCAGCCCGGGCCGGGAGATGTCGTTGGCGACGATCCAGTCCAGGTTCTTTCGCTCGAGCTTGCCCGTGGCGTAGGTCTCGAGGTCTCGCGACTCGGCCGCAAAGCCCACCACCGTCTTGCCGATACGTCCCGGTGCGTTGGCGGTGGAGGCGAGGATGTCGTCGGTGCGCTCCAGGGGCAGCGCCTGAGGGTCCTCGCCCTTCTTGATCTTGTGGTCCGACGGCTTGGCCGGTCGGTAGTCCGCCACCGCAGCGGTCATCACCAGCATGTCGGTGTCGGGCCACGCCGCGAACACGGCGGTCTTCATCTGGGCGGCGGTCACCACGTCGACCCGCTCGGCCACCCCCACCGGGGTCCGCAGGTTCACCGGCCCGGCCACCAGGGTCACCTCGGCGCCCGTCGCGGCGAAGGCCCGGGCGAGCGCAAACCCCATGGTCCCGGTGCTGCGGTTGGACAGGTAGCGTACCGGGTCGACCGCCTCCCGCGTGGGTCCAGCGGACACGGTCACCTTGAGCCCCCGCAGCCGCTTTGGTGTGAGGACCGCGGCGGCCGCCTCGATGATCTCTGGAGGGTCAGGCATGCGGCCAGGGCCGGTGACGCCGCACGCCAGCAAGCCTACTCCCGGCTGCAGCATGGTGTAGCGCTCGTAGCTCTCGAGCAGCGCGATGTTCCGCTGCACCAGCGGGTTCTGGAGCATGTCGGTGTTCATGGCCGGGCAGACCAGCACCGGGGTCTTGCAGGCCATCACCGAGGTGGTCAGCAGATCGTCCGCCAGCCCGTTGGCGATGCGTCCGATGAGGTTGGCGGTGGCAGGCGCCAGCAGAATGAGATCGACGCTCTGACCGATGTCGGTGTGGACAATGGGTGACGGCAGCTCGTCGGGACCGCCCGGATCAGTGGCCCAGAGATCGGTGTGGACCTTGTGGGTGCTGACGACCTCGAGGGACAGCGGCGAGACAAAGCGCGCCGCGGCGGACGTCAGCATGACCCGGACGTCAGCGCCGGCATCCTGCATTCGCCGCACCAGTTCCGGCGTCTTGTAGGCCGCGATGCCGCCGCCGACCCCGAGAAGTATGCGCTTGCCGTCGAGTAGACCCATGTCTGCAGGTCATACACTGGCAGGCCCGAACGTTCTAGTGGCGCCCGTCGGAACGACGCCGTCGCCGCCAGAGGTAGACGGGTGCACAGAGCGGCCCCTGCAGGGGTGTGTCCCGGTGTGGCTCGCGTGCAGCGCGGCGGGAGACACACCCTCCCGCTGCGTGGGCACCCACGTATCTGTGGGGCTATCGGATGGCATGTCTCTTGCTTTTCACCACACACCGCTGGGAGGCATTCATGGGCGAGCTTGTTCAGGTGAAGAGGGAGACCCCTGCTACTCCGTCCGCCACCTCCGAGGGCGCTGGCCAGGCGGCGTCAGGCGTCGAGGGCAGCGACTTCGACTCGCAGATGGAAGCGTTGGCGCCGTCCCCAGAGGGGCGAGCCGTCGGCATCCAGGCCTACGACCGGAAGAACCATGGGGTGGCGGTGAAGGCCCTCGAGCCGATAGCCGGGCTCCAGCCCCCCACCGCACCCGACAAGGAGGGCGCGTGGCTGCCTGGCTGGAGGGCCGGCAAAGAGAAGCTGGCCGCGTTCAAGTCAGCGCTCGTCACCGATCGGGAGAGCGCCAGAGCGCAGGCCGCGGACCCGTCGGTGGAGGTGCAGTACCACGAGGCTATTGCGGCGACGGAAGCCTTGGTGCAACGGGCGGCTTCCATCGATTCGGGCGTCGCAGGTGGCCTCGATGCGGCCCAGCGTGTGGCCCTCGAGCTCGGCGGGTTGAGGGCCATCGAAGCCGGCGCGGAAGATGAGCGCGCCATGGAATTGCTCGTGGAGGCGAGCGCGAAGCTCGACACGATGAAGGCACAGCGCGCCTCGTTGAGCGCGTTCACCAAGTCGGCCCGGGCGCTGCCCGGGGTCGTCAGCGGCGACCGGATTGCGCCGACGTCCAAGAACATGGTGGACCATTCCAAGCATCTGCACGGGTGGCTGGGCACCAAGAAGGTCAAGAACCTGCTGACGAGCAGGGGCAAGAAGGCCCTCCGGAAGCGAAAGGAGTTGTCGGAACACGTCGTCGCCGACGCGTCGATTCGCAAGGCCGCGCCGATGGACGTGGACATCGACCTCGAGAACGCCGACTTCACAAAGATCTGGTCCTTCATGAAGGCCAGCAACCTCATCAAGGGCTTCCCGCTGGAGCGCAAGGACCTCACACCGGAGTTCAAGAGAGCGTTCGAGGCGGGCCTGGCGGCCGCTGTCTCGGCCAAGCCCAAGGAGGACGGCGCACGTCGGCAGGCTGTCAGCCCCCACGTCGAGACGATGATGAGCCTCTACGCACAGCTGAACCCGAAGGCAAAGGACAAGACCCTCGAGAAGCTGAAGAAGAAGCTGACAGACCGTCTGGTGGCGATGGCCGCTGCCCAGAACAGTGTCTCGTCGGACGAGGCGGGGAAAGCCGGGGAGCGACTCGAGGAAGCCCTTGGGAAAGGAAACTGGTTGGCGAAGAAGGTCTACGAAGCCGCAGAAAAATGGCCCAACGGAGCGGCCGACTACGCGGCGCGGGTCGAGGCGACCTATGACCGTTTCGGCATCAAACAGGGGCCGTACGATTGGTACGCCAACGGCGGGCTGGTGAGTGTGCCCTTCCTGGGCCAGAAGACCGTCAAAGTGAACAAGCCCGTGGCGCCCATGCTCACCAAGGCGAGTTCTCAGTATCTCGATACGGTGGCCAAGACCGGCGTGGACAACCCCTTGGAGGTCTCGGGCGAGACGGCAGCGTTCAACTTCCGTGGGCATCGGGAGACCGCCAAGGCGTCCTTTCTGTGCAAGGAGGCGGGCAAGGCGTTCTACAGCCATCACGCGGTGGGCGAGGCCATCGACGTCAACTATGGCAAGCGCGGGGCCAAACAGAACATGCACGTCAAGGAGGTGGCGGTATGGAAAGTCGTCGCGGCGGCTCTGCAGCACGCCGGCTCCGACCTGACCTTCAAGGAACTCTCCGGCAAGAAGGACATGCCCACCATCAAGAAGATGATCGAGTGGTCGCCCAAGTTCCCCGCGGCGCTGACTGCGTGGGAGCAGCACTTCGCTGATCAGGAGCTGTTGGGCGACCATTCCGCCAGCGAGGTTGCGCCTGGTGAAAAGGACCGCGCACGCCTGCCCAGCGCCGCCACCTATGAGAAGACCCTGGACGGCGAAGGGTTGGGGAAAGAGGACCGTCGCCAGGTCCGAAAGTCGCGGTTGGTCGCCGAGCGGTCGGCCAAGAAGCGACGAGGCAAAGCGGGCAAGGCATTCGAGTCGCATCGGAGTACCCTGGCCAAGGGCTACAACACGGCGAAGCGGGCGCTGAAGAGCAAGTACATCTATCCGGAAGACGAAGCGAGCTACGGCGACCACCTGCAGCATGTGCGCGGTCTCCTGGACGGAGCCGGCAACGCCCTTGATGGGCTATCGAGCACACTGAAGAAGTACGGCAAGCTGGAAGTGGGTAGCGATGCCGTGCACATCGCCTTCGTCGAAAGCGTCATGGCGTTAGAGCAGTTGCGCAAGGCCGCCAAAGCCAGTCTGGAGTCCGTGAAAGCGCCGTCGAAGGCGGCGTTGAAGAAGCGCAAGAAGCCTCACAGGAAGACGAAGACTGCACATAAGGCGCTGTCGATTGCAGCCTCGGCACTCGACACCGAGGACGTCATGACCGGTGTGACCAGCCTGCACACCGCGGACGCCAAAGCCGACGGCGACTTGGAGGCGGTCCGCAATGACCCCGCTCTGGCGGCGGCCGACAAGGCAGAATCACAGGTGGAACTCCTGACCCTCTACCACAAGCATTACCGTCAATACCTTTCAGACTTCCGGCTATCGGGCTTTGTGGACCTGCCCTACCTCTTCGTGGACATCATGCGCGACAATGGATGGCGGTGGGGCGGTGCCTGGAGCACCTCGGACTTCATGCACTTCGATACCGGACAGAAGTGACAGGATTGCGCCTGCTTCCGTCCCTGCTCACGGGTCGACGCGGCCGTCGTACTCGGCGGTCGGGTCGATGCCCAGATACCCCCGCAGATAGTGCACCCCGGCGTAGAAGAGCCCAGTGTCGACGACCGCGACGATGAACTTGAAGGAGTAACCGGCGAGAATGAGGGTCAGCAGTTGAGGCGCGACGGCCTCACTGTGGTCCACGGGCAATGCGTCCTTGGCGCCGTAGTAGGTGACCAGGATGACGGCGGTGGAGTCGACCAGCTGGCTGATCATGGTGGAGCCGTTGTTGCGCAGCCAAAGGTGCTTGCCTCGGGTCCACTTCTTGAGCTTGTGGAAGATGTAGACGTCGCAGAACTGAGCCGCCAGGTACGCGATCATGGAAGCCGTCACCGCGGTGAAGGCGAGGCCTTTGACCTGGTAGAAGACGTGCTGCGGGTTGCCCTTGTCGTCGAGGAGCACCTCTCCCGTGGCGGGGTCCAGCCCCTGGCCGGGGAGCTCGCCGCCAAGCCAGAGGAAGAACATCACGTAGAGGTTCAGGACAAGGCCCATCCAGACTACGTGGTTGGCGCGCTCACGGCCGTAGAACTCGGAGATGAAGTCGGTGCACAGGAATGTGATGGGGTACGGCAGCACCCCGACGGCCAGCCACACTTCGTGCCCGAAGGCGATGAAGCCCGTGTCGATGAACCGGGAGATGCCGAGGATGTTCAGCATCGTCAGCGAGCCCAGGAAGATCCCCGCGAAGATCAGGTAGACGCGCTCCCGCCGGGCATGCAGGTGACTCGCTTCGATGGGATGAAGCGGCTTTTTGGTGTCGAGCTTGGGCTCAGGCGGCAAAGCGTTCGACCCGGTGGAAGGGGATGTGTGCCGAGATGACGTCGGCGTAGAAGGCGTCCTGGATGCGGCCATCCTCGTCGATGAGGAAGTCCGCCGGATGGCGGGTCTTGGTCCCGTCCATCTTGGGGCTGGGAACGAAGCCTGCCCTGGCGGCCTTGGCCAGCACACCGACGTTGCTGGGGTGGGCGTACCCACGGAGGCTGGCCTCGAGGCCGTAGAGCCCATAGAGGCGTTCGGATGGGTCGCACAGCAGCGTAAACGGCGGGTTCTGCTTGCCCATGAACTCGGGCACCCGCTCGGGCGGCGACTGAACGACGCCGACGACGGTGACACCAGCAGCCGTGAGGTCATCGTGTCGCGCGACGATCTCCGACACGCGTAGGTTGCAAAACGGGCACGAGGCGTACCGAAAGAACGCCAGCCAGACCTTGCCACCACGCAGCGAAGACAAGGAGAACTCCGCACCATCAGCGGTCGTGGCCGCGAAGTTGGGAGCGAGGGCGCCGGGAGAAAGCCGGGGAGACGAACGGGCCATGACAGGACTCTACACCGAGCCCCGCCCTCCGGCGAGCCGGGCCCCGCGCCCAACTCGTTTCAGAACGAGTTGGGCGGTCACCGATTCGAATTGACTGAACAGATGTTCACCATGAAGCTCGGCGGATGGCCATTCCGTTTGTCGAGCTTCATGCCCGGTCGGCGTATTCGCTGCTGGATGCGGCGTCTTCGCCGGAGGCGTTGGTGCAGCGGGCGGCGGAGCTTTCGATGCCGGCGCTGGCGATGGTGGATCGGGACGATGTCGGGGGAGCGGTGCGCTTTACGGTCGCCGCCAACGAGGCGGGGATTCGGCCGATACTCGGGGCCAGCCTGACGCTGGAGGACGGCTCGCTGCTGCCGCTCCTGGTCATGAACCGCAGGGGCTGGGGCAACCTGTGCCGGCTGATCTCGGACGCTCGGCTGGTGGGGGAGCGCGGGACACCACGGACCTCGATGCAGCGCCTGGCCGCGCGGTCAGACGGACTGTTTGCCCTGACCGGAGGCCACGACGGTCCCGTGGCCCTACGGTTGTTTCGCCGGCGCCCACGCCAGGCCCGCGACGTGCTCGAGCAGCTGCACGCGATCTTCACCGACAGGCTCGCCGTCGAGACGTGGCGCCACGCCGTGCCGAGCGAGACCCGCGTGGCACGGCTCCTGGTGGCGCTGGGGCGCTCCCTGGGGGTGCCGTGGATCATCAGCAACGATGTTCGCTATGTGGCGCCGGCCGACCATCGCGCTCACGACGTGCTCACGGCGCTAAAGCACAAGGCGACCCTCGACGAGGCCAGGGTGGCCGGTGTGTTGCTGCCCAACGACCAGTGGTTCCTGAAGTCTGCCGCCCAGCTCACGGAGATGTGGCCGGGGCCTGACGCCCGCGCCGCCATGAGCCGCACCGCCGACATCGCCGAGCGCTGCCAGTTCGACCTGTTGGGCATCACCCCCTCCCTCCCCCGCTTCCGCCCGACCGCTCATAGCCCCTTCGCCGGTGTCGACCTGGGCAACGACGACGCCCTCTTGGCCGACCTCACCTGGCGTGGGGCTGCCGACCGATATGGAGTCCCTCTTCCCCAGAAGCACCGGCGCCAGCTGGAGCACGAGCTGAGCGTCATCGCCCGGCTGGACCTGGCCGGCTACTTCCTGATCGTCCACGACGTCGTCGCGTGGTCCCGCGCCCGCGGCATTCTCTGCCAGGGGCGAGGCTCGGCGGCCAACTCGGCGGTCTGCTACTGCCTCGGCATCACCGCGGTGGACCCCATCGGTATGGACCTGCTGTTCGAGCGCTTCCTGTCCGAAAACCGCACCGACCCGCCCGACATCGACATCGACTTCGCCCACACCGACCGCGAGGACGTGCTCCAATACGTCTATCACCGCTACGGGCGGCGCCACGCGGCCATGGTGTGCGAGCAGATCACGTGGCGCGGCAAGAGCGCGGTACGGGACGTCGCCCGGACGTTCGGGTTCCCAGCGGACCTGGGCGGCAAGCTGTCGCTGGCAGTGGGCGGCTGCGAGGCCAGGGACGCAGCACAGCGGCTGGCCCAGGGGGGGGCACGGGATTGTGGGCTCGACCCCGACGAGGTCCGGGTGGGCGAGATGATCGACGTCATCGCGCGTCTCGACCGACTGCCCCGGCATCGGTCGATCCACACCGGTGGTTTCGTGCTCACCGCCGAGCCGCTGGACACGGTGGTTCCCATCGAGGCGGCCTCCATGGCGGACCGGACGGTGATCCAGTGGGACAAGGACGACCTGCCGCCGATGGGGCTGGTGAAGCTCGACCTGCTGGGGCTGGGGATCCTGACGCTGCTGAAGAAGGCCTTCGACGGGCTGGCCGAGTCCGGGCTGACCGTGGACCTGGCGTCCATCCCCCACGAGGACCCGGACGTGTACGCCGCCATCGGGCATGCCGACACGGTCGGGGTCTTCCAGCTCGAATCCCGGGCCCAGATGAACGTGCTCCCGCGGCTCAAGCCCCGATGCTTCTATCACCTGGTGGTGCAGGTGGCGCTCATCCGCCCCGGCCCGATCCAGGGCCAGATGGTCCATCCGTACATTCGACGGCGCCGCGGGGAGGAGCGAGTGTCGTACTTACACCCAGCCCTGGTGCCTGTGCTCGAGCGGACGCTGGGCATCCCGCTGTTCCAGGAGCAGGGCATGAAGGTCGCCATCGCCATGGCCGGGTTCAGCGCCGACCAGGCGGACCAGTTGCGCAAGGCCATGGGCTTCAAACGCGCCACGGACCGGCTGGAGGCGCTGGTGAGCTCACTGTGGGAGGGCATGATTCGTCGGGGCGTGGACAAAGACACCGCGCTGCGAATCCTCGACCAGCTGGCCGGCTTCGCCAACTACGGCTTCCCCGAAAGCCACGCTGCCAGTTTTGCGCTGCTGGCCTACGCGTCGGCGTGGGTGAAGCACCACCACCCTGCCGAGTTCCTGATGGCGATTCTGAACGCCCAGCCGATGGGATGTTATGCACCGTCGACCCTTGTGGCGGATGCGCGCCGGCACGGGGTCGTGGTGCGGCCGCTGGACTTTCTGCACTCGCGTTGGGACACGTCGTTGGAGCACGACCGGACGCCGCCGGCGGTGCGGGTGGGGTTGAGGCAGGTGCGCGGGCTGTCGACAGCAGCCCGAGAAGCGTTGGAACGGGCTGTGCGACACGGCCCGCTGGCGAGTCTGGACGACGTGGTGTTTCGCAGCGGACTCGACGACCGCGCGCTGGTGACATTGGCCCGGGCCGGTGCGTTCCGGTCGATGTGGCCGGGTCGGCGGGATGCTCTGTGGGAGGTGCTCAAACGCCTGCGTGAGCGAGGTACGCCGCTGGAGCTGCTGCGGCGGGGCGAGCCGCTCGTCCGACTCCCGAGCATGACGGTGCTTGAGACCGCAATGACGGACTACGCGACGGTGGGGCTGAGCCACGAGCACCACCCGATGGCGTTTCACCGGGCCGCGCTCGGCAAACGCGGAGTGTTCTCGAGCAGAGAGCTTCCGCACCAGCGTGCCGGCCGGTGGGTGGACGTCGCCGGCGTGGTCATCTGTCGGCAGCGCCCCGAGTCGGCCAACGGCGTGTTCTTCATGTCGCTCGAAGACGAGTACGGCATGACCAACGTCGTGGTCATGCCGGACCTGTTCGATGCCCATCGCGTCATGCTGACGACCGCACCGGTGCTGGTGGTGACGGGCATCCTCGAGCTGGACCAGAACGTCTTCAGCGTGCTGGCAAAGCGGTTTGCACCGTTGGAGGTGACGCGTCCGGTCAGCTGACCCGCTTGCCCTTCACCTTCTTCTTTTCTTTCTCGTCCTCGACTTCCCAGGGCGCCTTATCTCCTGGAAGGGCACAGACGCTCCACCGCTTAGAGCGCTGCTTGCACACCGCCTGAGCGCGCTTGCTGGACGTGGTGTCGCCGGCGGCCGCAAGGGCCAGCGCCAGCGTCTGGTAGCTCCTCGCGTCGGGCATCAGATCCTTGGCGTCCAGCTTCTTCAGCATCGCGATGGCCTGCTTGTGGTTCCCGTGGGCCATGAGCGCTTCGGCCCAACGCGCCTTGTAGCGGTTGTCGGCGGGCCGGACCTTCACCAGGTTCTCGAGTGTCTTGGTCGCCCAGGCCAAATGCCTCTGCTTTCGCTTCGCCGAGCGGACCCGGATACCGTCAGGCGCGTACTCCCCGTTGGAGCGGATGGCGATCACGGCCATGACCGCCAGCGCGCGCCGAAGCTTGCCGTGTTTGTTCCCCTTGCCCGCCGATGGTCCCTGATACCGAAGCGACTTGAAGCGCGACGTCACGCTCAGCGCGATGGGCCGAAGATGGGTGCCCGCTCTAAGCGCCGCTTCGGCTTTCACGAGCATCTGGATGTCCGTGTCATTGACTCTGTGGATGGCGTTCTTGCAGGCGAGTGAAGCCGGCGCCACAAGGCACACCGACGCGACGATGACGGCCCCCAGGCCGAGCATGCGGTTCATAGGTCCTCCGAGACGGACAGGTGATGACAACCGTCTTCAGAATACCGCCAACGGCTGAGTTGTGACGGCTATTTCTTCGCAGTGGCGCTTGCCTTGAACCCTTCGGGCCCAAGACAAGACGCGGAGATCGCATGTCCGGCTTGGTCATCAACATCAGGAAACCTCGCATTCGCTCGGCTTGATGTCTTAGTTCTTCAACTTGGCCTTCAGGACCGCACCGTCTTTCGTCCCCTTGGGCACCTTCACCGCCGCCATCCCGCGCTTGCGCTTCCACAGCACGTAGGTCTTCGGCAGGTCTCCAGGCTTGAGCGTCACCTTCAACGGCGTCTTACCCAGCGCCTCGTCGCCATCGTTGACCGTGGCCCCCTTCGGCGACGACGTGATGGTGATGGTGATCGGCGCCGCCGCCGCAGCCTTCTTCTTGGCTTCCTCTTCGGCCTTCTTCTTGGCCGCTTCCTCCTCGGCCTTCTTCTTTGCTGCCTCTTCCTCCGCCTTCTTCTTGGCCGCTTCCTCTGCAGTCTTCTTGGCGGCGTCTTCCTCAGCCTTCTTCTTGGCGGCAGCCTCTTCCTCGGCCTTCTTCTTGGCCGCCTCTTCCTCAGCCTTCTTCTTGGCAGCAGCCTCGTCCTCCGCCGGCTTGGCGTCCGGTCCGGCGTCTTTGCCCGCCCCCGCGGCCGCCTTGGCGTCAGCGCCTGACTTGCCCGCATCTGCCGCAGCCGCTGTGGCATCCTTCGCCGGCCCGGCGTCCGCCGCCGCCGCCTTGGCCGCGTCCTGCTTGCCAGCATCCGCCGCTGCAACGGTCGCGTCACCCGACTTGGCGTCACCAGCCGCCACGGCCGCGTCACTCGACTTGGCGTCACCGGCAGCCGCTACTGCCGCGTCTCCAGCCTTGGCGTCCGCGGCCGCCACCGCCGCATCTCCGGTCGTCGCATCACTCGACGCCGTCGCCGTATCACCCCCGGCGGCGTCGCTCGAAGCCGTCGCCATATCGCCGCTCGCAGCGTCCGACGATGCCGTGGCAGTCTCAGCCTGCTTGGCGACGTCAGGCCCCGCATCGGTGGTTGCCGCAGCAGCAGCCTTGGCGTCCCCACCCTTCGCGGCGTCAGGCTTCGCTGAGCTGCCAGCGTCGGCCGAGGCCTTGTCGCCTTCGCCTTTCTCCTCGCCTTCGGGCTTCTTGTCGCCTTTGCCCTTCTCCTCGCCCTCGCCTTCCTTGTTCTCGGAGGCAGCCACCTCGTCGCCACCACCCGCGTCCTTCTTGTAGACCAGGAAGTACCAGGCCGCGGTGCCGCCACCACCGAGCAGCACCATCACGAGGAAGACGATGAGGAACGTCTTGCCGCCCCCACCTTTCTTGGCCTTCTTCTCCTTCTTGGGCTTCGCCTTCTTCTTTTTGTTGGCCTTCTTCTTCTTCCCGCCGTCGTCGGCCTCGCCGCCCTTGAGCGCGGCGACCTTCTGCCGGACCGCCTTGGGGTCCACGTTGCCAACCAGAGTCGCCTGTCCCAGCTCCTCGTCCTCATAAGCCGCGTAGGCGTCGGCATCCAGGCCCTGAGTCTCGACCGCCAGCTCGGGATCCAGTTTTGATGGATCGATGGCAGCCGTCGCTTCGATCGCATAGTCCGGCTCTTCGCCCAACAGCTTCGACGGATCGATGGCGGCCGTCGCCTCTATCCCGGCCGCCTCGGCGGCAGCTGCCGCTCCCGGGATGCGCTGGCCGACCATGGTGGCCTCGAAATCGTCGCCTTCCCCGCCCTCACCGGGCTTGGGAATCCGGGCGCCAATCATGGTGGCTTCGAAATCGTCGTGGTCGTCCGTGCTCATGCTGAAAGTAGGCGATCTTTTGTCGCCCCCCGCAAGTTGACCGGGCCCCTCGGGGCCACCATTGTCTCGCTGTCCATGGAACTCTTCCTCGGCTTTCTACTGGTGTTGGGCGCCGCCGGCGCAGGCATCGGCACGCTGGTCTGGCGCGATCGCTCGTGGCAGCGTGTCGCCGACCGGCATGGCCTCCATTACGAGTCCAAAAGTCTGTTTGGTGAACGACGACTCGTCGGCGAGGTAGCCGGTGTCCCCGTCGAGGTCAGCGCCACACGGGTCGGCGAGGCGACCGACAACGACCGCCCACGGGTGACCCAGTTCACCGCTGGCGAGGGCTCCATCCCGGCCAGCGTCGAGGCCAGCACCGAGGGCAGCCTCCGACGGCTGCTCAGCGTGTTCGTCACCAGCGACGTGGAGATCGGCGACCGCGAGGTGGACAAGCGGCTCCGGCTCCAGGGCGATCCCCTGGAACTCTCGGCGGTCCTGAGCCACGAAGGTCGCCATGCTCTGCTGAAGCTTCTGGACGACCGGGACGCGCAGCTCAAAGAGGGCGTCCTGCGCTCCGCCCACCGAGGCTGGTTGATCCGGCATCAGAAGCTGGAGCGCCACCTCGAGGAGGTCCTCCACGTCGCCACCGAGCTCTCCGCCGCCCCCGACGAGCTGCCAGCGCGTCTTCGCCACAACGCCCTCAACGATCCTGTAGCGGAGGTCCGGGATACCTGCGCCAAGCTGGTCATGCACCACTATCCGAACACCCAGGAGGCGCTGGACGTTGCTGACGCGCGACGCCATCACCCAGACCCGGAGATCGCGATGCTGGCGGCGCTGGTCATGCGCGACTCAGAGAGCGTCGTCGAGATGGTCGGCGACCGCTCCCTGCCAGCCGAGGTTCGCGGCCTGGGCGCCCACCAGCTGGCACGCTTCGATCGGGACCGGGCCGTCCCGCTCGTCCGGGACCTGCTGCTGGGCAAGCCGGGCGCACAACGTCTCGGCGCCTGCGAAGCTGTGGCCGACTACGCTCTGGACGAACTTCACGAGGAGCTTTGCGCGCTTGCTCCCAACGCCAAACCCGAAGAGGCGCTCCCCATCCTGACCACGACGGCGCGCTGTGGCGGCCCCGCGCTCGCGGCGGCGCTGGCCTGGGTGCTGGACAAGCTCGACGGCGCAGAGCGCGACGCGGCGGCCCGGCTCATCGACGTCCACGCCGACACCCGCGCCCTGGAGCCTCTCGCCGCCATGTCCAAGGGCGCGCTGCGCGGAGCCGGGGTCAAACAGACCGCCAAGGGGCTCACCCACGTGCTCCGTCAGCGGTTCGACTTGCGCGAACGCAGCGGGGGCCTGAGTGTAGTCGAGGAACAGACAGGCGGCCTGGAGCTCGTCCCCGGCGCCGCCGACGGCGCCCTCAGTCCCGAGACGGAAGCACCCACGACACTGGACACCGCCGAGCCCGAGGCCGACACGGAAGCCGTCGAGGAGGCAGGATGATTCTCAAAAAAGTCGACCCCGCCCTGTACTACGACGGCAGCCCCAGCGCGGACGCGCCGCTGTCGCTGCGCTACCTCGGCACCGCGGGGTTCGTGTTCGAGGGCGGCGACCACACCCTCGTCGTCGACCCGTTCATTACCCGCCCGGGGCTCTTCGCCACCGGCCTTAAGCGGCTCGTCCCCGACGACGCACTCGTCGCCGAGGTCATCCCCCACGCCGACGATGTCATCATCGGCCACGCGCACCACGACCACATCCTCGACGCGCCCTCGGTGTGCCACCGTACCGGCGCCCGGCTTATCGGCTCCGTGGATGCCTGCAACGTCGGGCGCGCTGCCGGGCTGCCCGAAAGTCAGCTGGTGGCGACCGAGGGTCGCGAGGACATCGCCACCGGGCCGGGGCTGGTCCGCGGGCTTCCCTCGCGCCACGGCCGGGTCTACTTCAACCGGGTCACCCTGCCCGGCAACATCTCCGAGCCGCCGCAGTGGCCGCCGCGGTTCAGAGACCTGCGCCATGGCCTGGTACTCAACTGGTACATCGAGCTGGCCGGCGTCCGCGTCGTGCATGTGGACACCGCCGACCTCATCGACGAGGAGCTCCACGGCGTCGAATGCGACGTCCTGTGCCTGTGCGCCATCGGTCGAAAGTACCGCCCTGGCTACGTCGAGACCGCAGTCGGCATGCTCAAGCCCAAGTGGGTCGTGGCCTGCCACTGGGACTGGTTCTTCACCCCGTATCGCGCCGACCCGAAGCTTCTTCCCGGGGTCGACCTGCCGGGGTTCTGCAAGGAGATCGAGGCGGCGGGGAGCACGCCGGTGGTGCTCCCCTTCGACGGACGTTTCGCGCCGCCCGCTACTCGGTGACGAGAATCACCTGTTCGAACAGCGGCGGTGCGTTCTTGCCGACCTTTCCATCGGGACCCGGGGTCGGCACCCGCACCACGTCCATGGCTACCGCCAGGGGCTGCCAGCGGACGGCAGGCGCAGCCCCCACGTAGACCTTCGTGGCTCTCGGGTGTGCCGCCTTCAGCGCCTTCATGTGTTTGGCAGCAGTGGCGTAATCGTGCGTCCCATCCTCCTTCATTGGCACCTCGATGGGCGCATCCAGCGACGACGCCGTGATCCGGATGAAGTCGTGCTCGACGAACAGCGTGGCCCTCAAGGGCTTCTCCGCCGGCCGCTTCTCCCCGGGGGTCATCTTGGGCGCCAGGACTGCTTGTACCCTTACCTCGAAGAAGTTGAACGTCAGCAGAATGATGGGGATGAGAATCACCAGCACCGACATGATCGGCGCCAGATTCAGTTCCGATCCCGGGTTGTTGGCGGTCTTCAGGGCGACGGCGGAGCCTTTGCGTTGCATCACAACACCTCCAGTTGATTGCGCTCTTGGCCCAAAGGACGAACACTTGGAGGCCGTCTTACTCATTCGTTCTCTTGAACAAGGGCATCGCCTCCATGGCCGTCGTGGTCTTCACCAGTCAGCACGCTCCGGAAGCCGAGATCGTCGCAGGGCTGCTGCGCTCCAACGGCTTCCACGTGCGGGTGCTGGGGTCGGACACGGCGCGCATGGTGGGGATGGGCAGCCATCTGGCGCCCACAAAGGTCACCGTCGAACCTCATGAGGAGGAGGAGGCGCGGGTCCTACTCGGTAACGTTGTCCGCTACGACGAGCATGGTCGGCTGTCGTTTGTGGAACCCAACGAGGCGGAAGGGCGCCTGGGGGAACCTGCAGCGAAGACCGAGGAGCCCAAGAACTGCCCCAACTGCGGGGCGGACTGGGAGCCAGGCTTCGAGGTGTGCTGGAAGTGCGAATACGTGCTGCCCTAGTCGCGGTCCTTGGGGGCTTGGCCCTGGGGCTGACGGGGTGCCCGGACAAGAAGAGCACCAAGGACGACGTGTCGCCAACGCCGAACGGCTCCAAGCTGAAGGGCGGCGCGGCCGCGGACGCCGGCGATGTGAGTGTGCCACCAACACGCTATGACGCCGGCTCCCGGATGATCGCGATCGGCGACGTCCACGGCGACCTCAGCGCGGCGCTGAGGGCGCTGCGCCTGGCGGGCGCCATCGACGGCGACGCGAAGTGGTCCGGCGGCGACCTGGTCGTCGTCCAGACCGGGGACCTGCTGGACCGTGGGGATGATGAGCCGGAGCTCCTTGCCCTGTTCGAGCGCCTCGAGAGCGAGGCCGCCAAGGCAGGCGGGCGCTTCCTGTGGCTCAACGGCAACCACGAGGTGATGAACGTCGCCGGCGACTTCCGCTACGTCAGCCCCAACGGGATCGACGACTACGGTGACAAGGCCGGCCGACGAAAGGCCTTCGTGCCTGGCGGCGACGTCGCCAAGATCCTTGCAGGCCAGCCGGTGGTCGCGCTGGTGGGCGACAGCCTCTTCGCGCACGGCGGCATCCTGCCGCGCCACGTGAACCACGGGCTCATGGGCCTGCAAGCCATCAACCGGGTCAACACGCTGTGGATGCTTGGCCGCTCCTCTGCCGGCAAGGCACCGGCGGCCCTGGACAACATCGACAGCCCCATCTGGACCCGCTACTTCAGCTTCGGACAGCTCCCCGAGGACCGCTGCCAGCAGCTGAACAAAGTCCTCAAGCTGGTCGGCGCCAAGCGGCTCATCGTGGGACATACGGTGCAGGACAAGGGCATAACCTCGTCATGTGACGGCAAAGTGTGGCGCGTCGACGTGGGGATGTCGGCGTACTACGGCGGCCCGATCCAGGTGCTGGAGATTCGCGGCGACAGCGTGAAGATCCTGGGCAAACAGGGCGGCACCCGCCCCGCGTCGGGCGCGAGGTAGCCACTAGAGTTCGTCGGCACCCTTGCGACTCCGCCGGCATCCCCCTAGGTTCCCGGTCCGAAACACCATGGTGGGAGTGCGTGTGATGCAGCGAAAGAACAAGTGTGTCTTGGCCCTGTCCAGTCTGCTGGCGTGGGTGGGTGTGCTGGCGACGGCCGCGCCTCCCGTGCACGCGGCGAGCACTCATGAGAAGAAGTGCGACAAGGTTGGCCGCTTCCGCCTCTTTCTAGCCTCCGAGGGTGTCGCCAAGGAGTACCACGAGTGGAAGGTCCTGGAGGCAGGCAAGGACTACAAGGCCTTCGGAGTGGTTCAGTGGAACGATCTCAAGATGTTGAAGCCCCCTGCCATGGGCGGGGACTTGAAGTACACCGACTTCACGATCAACAGCTTGAACTGGAAGGTCGTCACCAAGCACAAGGACGGCAGCATCACCTGGACGCCCAACTGCAGCAGGCTCAAGAAAGGGCACGTCCGCATCTCCATGAAGTCCAACTTCTGCGACCGACACGCGCTGGTGGAGTACTTCAAGGTCGACTGCAGCAAGGGAGAGACAGGCAAGCAGCTCGCCGCTTGGAGCGCCTATGAACAGATTGGCTATCTACGGGCGAAGGCTTACGGCTGGAAGTACATCAGCTTCAAGCCGGACAAGGACGGCGGGTTCTATAGCCACGCCACGGCGCTCAAGCGCATGCCGGTCTATGCTCACGGCGGGCTGGTCCAGGTGAAGAAGGGCGGTAAGTACGGCTACGCGGACGCCAAAACGGGCGCCCTGAAGATTCCCTTCAAGTACACCGATGGACAGGCGAGCTTCTTCCATGGCCGAGCCATGGTGAAGGACGCCACGGGCTGGAACTGGATCGACACCAATGGCAAGCAGGTCATCTCGGGCAAACCCTACGCAAACGTCAGCATCTTCAGTGGGGGCATCGCCGCGGTCAGCAAGGACAACAAGCGGTTCGGTTTCATCGACACCGACGGCAAGCCCATCACGAAGTTCAAGTACACAGGGTACAAGGGCGCATCGTGGAAGGGGTTTGCGTTCGTGACCGATGGCAAGGGGGCTGGCTTCATCGACAAACGGGGCAAGGAGGTAATCCCGCTCGTCTACACCAACGCGTACCCCATCCCCTACGCGGACCGGGCTGTGGTGGAGAAGAACGGCAGGTGGGGGATCGTCGACATGCGCCACAGGTTCATCGTCCCCCTGAAGTACGACGACGCCAGGCCATACGCCGGAGGATCCGGCGACCCTACCCACCGGATGTTCGCGCGCCTCAAGAAGGGCGACAAGTGGGCCTACGTCAAACACGACGGCAGCTTCCTGACCGAGTTCCAGTTCCGCGAGGCGGGGGCATTCAACGCCCGGGGCTCGGAGGCCAAGGTGGTCAAGGTCGAATGGAACGGCAACAAGCCACGCCGCGTCAGTGGAGTCGTCGACAACTTTGGCCGTGTGAGCTGGAAGGATGGAACGACCAGCGCATCGACGGCCTCCAGCGGGTCGCGCACGTCTTCCGGCAAAGGACAGGCGGGCCCCACCACCCTGACCATCACCAACAACCTGCCTTCCAAACGGAACACCAAGTACGGCTGGGTACGCCTGGTCTTCGATGGCGGCACGATTGCCAACAAGACCCTGTCACGTAGCCAGTCGATGACCATCGATTGCAAGCGCGTCCGGGCGGTCTACGCGGCCAGGGGCGACAGCACCAACCGCGGCAAGAAGCTGTTCAGCGTCAAGGGCCGGTGCGGCAAGACGGTGAGGCTGTCGGACGTCTGGTGAGCCAGCGCGAGGTCGATGCCCCCGGTTGGCTTCGTCAGGTCGGCGTGATGTCGAAAACCTCGGCGGGCGACACCTCGACCAGCCCCATGCCCACCAGCTCGCCCACCGCGTCCGGGAGCCGCCGGACCGACCGGTAGCGACCGCGGGAGATGTTGAGGTAGACCGCGCCCAGCGCCTCGGAGCCCAGAAGCTGTGACAGGTCGCGTTGGAGGGCCGCGACGAGGGCTTCGTCGACGCGCGTCGAGCGGGCCGATGGAGGTACCTCACGCCCCAGGTGTCGCGCCACCCGTCCGATGGCCGCCCGAAGCTCCTCGGCCCGCTCCCTCAGCGCACGCTGGTGGGCCTGCTCCCGTGCCTCGGGGGCATCCGGCGCCAGGTGAGGCCCACGCTGAGACATGTCCCCCAGCCCGCTGTCTCCCCAGGCGCCCGTCGGGGTGTCGAACTCCGGCAGCGTAGGAACCACATCGAATCGGGCGGGGGGCTCGGGCTGCTCCATCCCTGCCATCGGCCGCCGCGGCCCCGTCGGGCCATCCGACGCGTCGAGCGGGAACAGGCAGGGGCCGACCTCACTGCCGAGCACGGCCAACGCCCACAGGTGGTCGGGGCGGCCCACCCTTCCTTCGTCCAGGAACCAGCCGGTGCCCACGAGGGCAGGCACCCCGAGGTGTCGCAGCAGCTCAACCACCAGGACGTTCAGCTCGTAGCAGATGCCGCGGCCAAGCCATTGTTCGTCGGCGCCGGCGTGAAGCAACTGCAGGTGGTGGTTGCCCACCCCCGGCCTTAGCTTCCGCCGCGTCTTTCGGACCGCGGGAAGGCGCTGGAAGTCGATGTCGTACTCATAGCGGTCGCGGGCAAACACATGCGCCGCTCTAGCGCGCGCAAAGTCCCCCACCACCTCCGACTCCGTGGCCGCCAGGAAGGCCTGGACCGCCGTCGGCAGCTCCGTGCGCGTCAGCGTTGGCGTCCGCCAGTCCTCCGGAACGGGCCCGAGCCGGCCGCCGAGCTCGGGGACCTCGAGCAGCTCCACCTCGTAGACCATCGGCACCGCCTGGTCGGACGGGTTGGTGACCGCAATCTCGGAGGGCGAGCGGCGCGCGACCTGTAGCGCGGTGCCGTCGGCCTGGGGACCGCTCACGAGCCGACTGTACATGGGCAGCGGCAGGCGGCTTGTGCCTGGCCCGAGGAAACCCTCGAAGCGCACACGCTCACCGGTCGCCGAGAGGCGGTCATAGCGCGTAGGGTCATGGGTCGGCAGCCACCGCTGGGACCGCGGCTGAAAGCTCGCGCCCAGGACCTGGTTCACATAGCCATAGGGGGCGGGCACCTTCTCGGGACGATGCCTTAGCTGAGACGTGGACTGGATGGACGCCGCCTGTTGGAGGGTCGTGCCATTGGCCCACAGCTGCGGCCCGATGAATGGACGTTCCTCGAACGGGTTTGCCGACTGGGCCCACGGGGCGGCCTGATTGAGCCAACGCTCGATGGCCTCCGCTTGCTCATCCGCGTCGCTGCGCCCCGAGAGCCAACGCCCGACCCGGCTCCAGAAGCCGCGGCGCGGAGGCTCGAGGTCCTCCGGGGGCTCCGGATAGGCAGGTAACTGTGGACGGGGCGCCTGGGCAGCGACCGACGAAGTTGCACCTGCATCATCACGTGTCGGGGACTGCGGTTCACCCAGCGGGGAGCCCACGGCGCGGGGGGGCACGAAGGCGCCGGCGTGCGCATCCTGGTCCTGCAGGAGGCTCGGCGGCAAACGCGAGAGGTCAGGCGCCGTAAGCAGCTCTTGTAGGGTCTTCTCGAGCTCCGGACTGGGCTCGTGCGCGCCCGCTGCATCCAATAGGCGTCGCGCAATGGTACCGGGATCGCTGCCCGCGTCATCGCCCACGGCCCGCCACTGGCCGAAGTCCGCCGCGTCGAGCTCGGTGAACCTCCGCGCCAACCGAAGGTGCAGCCCAAAGTCGAGCAGCTCCTGGACACGGTCGTTCAAGCCGCGCTTGGGTGCCTCGGCGTCCACCACGGGATACCGCTGCCGGTCGAGATAGCGCTTCATCCCCGCCGCGCCGCCCGCCCCGAGCAGGATGTGCAGCAGCTCGGTCAGCTGCTCCGACCCGGGCCCGTCATACACCGCCGGCAAGACGCCGTTGGCCAGGTCGACCGTGAAGTCGCTGGGGGAGCGGACCACCTCGACGTCCACCAACAGCGTGTTCCGCCCCCGATCCCAGGCCACTTTGTCCTGCGACTCCACTTCGCCAACGCCTGGCAGGGCCATCATCACCGCCAGGTCGTCGATGACACGCACGGCCTGACGCTCGACGATGGACGACAGCCGCGACTGCCAGGCCCAGGCTCCGTCGCTGAGGGTCTGCTTGAACGCCCGAACCCTCGGCAAGGCGCCGGCGAGGTCACCGAGCAGTCCACAGAGCTGCCCCACCTCGCCTCGATGGGTCGGGGTGACGTCACCGCCGCGCTGCTGAACCACCCACGTCAGGCACGCGCGGAGCCGCCGGACACCGCTGCGCTCGAGCAGATCGTCGATGGCCGCGCGGTCCTCGAGGCCCCCTCGGGCCGCGCTGTAGAAGTCTCCAACACCCCCGAATTGCCGTTCCAGCTGTGGGGTGTCGGACACGAAGAGAAGCGGGTCGGCCGCAGCGATCAGCCGGTGCCCCGGATGGACCGACGGCCCCAGCGCGGTCGCCAGGACCACCGGCACGTCGCCGGGCAATGCTCGCCCCCGCGCTCCGAGCCAGGCGAAACAGGCCAGCAGCATCCGAGGCAGGGCGGGATAGGTGCGCAACAGCGTCTGGTCGCCCTCCTTGGCCACCCGCGCGCCAAGCTCACGCAGAAAGTGGAGGAGAACACCGCCGTCGAGCACGGTGGGGATCGAAAAGGCGGCGCAAAGGTTTGGACACCTCTCGGCGCCTTGCTGCCAGTAGCCACGCAGAGGCCCAAAATAGCTGAGCGCACGGATGCCGACGACCGCCTCGTGGGCGAACCAGTCGCCCGCGTCATCGCAAACCCATCGTTGGTTCGCGAAGCGCTGGTTGACCTCGGCGGGCGAAAGCCAGCCTGCGCGAAGACCTTCCTCGAGCCACAGATAGACGCGGAAGGGCACGACGGCGCCACGGGCCGACTGATCGACGATATGGCTCGCCACGTCTTCGAGGGTGACGGCATCGACCCCTCGAAAGCCAATCCGCGCCCGCAGCCGCGAGCCCAGTGCCCGCCACACCTGGGGATGCGGGAAGCGTCCTGGCGCGGTCCCCACGAGCGCCTCCACCTCCGGCTCTGGCGCAAACAGCTCGCGACACCGGCGCGACGCTCCCTGGTCGTCCACGACCCAGCTGCTCGTGGCCAGTGCCAAGCCTGACAGTTCATCGTCCTCGAGCCCGTCGAGCAGCCGCGCGAGCGCCGCGGAACGGGCCAACGTAAAGACAGGAGCCGAGGGCTCGACGGCAGCCTCGATGGCCTCGATGGGTGGGTCGTCACGAACCCCCAGCGAACGCAGGAAGAGTTCGAGACCGGCATAGGTACCGGCAACGAAGGGGGTGTCCTGACCGAGCTCATCAAAGACCGCATGAGCGTCCTCGGCGGCCTCGATGGTCGGAAGATAGAGGTCCTCGGGGTCGCGATAATCGCCGCCCTGGCCCTGTAGTGGGAGGCTTGGCAGCAATGCCCGAACCTCCGCACCGCCCGCGCCAGCCAAACGATGCGCGAAGTAGGTCACCAGCGTCAGCGCTTCGGCATGCCGCTCGAACTCGACGGCCCGGTCATAGGCGGGGCGTAGGTGCCGCTCGACGAGCTCCTCCAATGGCGGCTTACCCACATCCAGGTGGCGCGCCACCAGCGACAGCACTGCGGCAGGGATATCGTCGGCGGGTGTCCAGTCCACACCGAGATCCGGCAGCTCGGCGTCGATGATGAGGTCCTGCGCCGCCAGCAGCGTGCCTCGCGAGCTGGGGAACAGGGGCCGCGTACGGAGCTGCTGTCGACAGTCGGCGTCGCTCATGATGGCCCGCTCGTCCGCCTCGAGCCAGGCGTAGAGTGTACCCCGGCGCGCTTGCTGCTCGTCCTTCGGTAGCCCGAGGTACGCCTGCAGGATCGACAGCGGTGGCACATCCGCTATCCGCGGCCCCGCATCCAGTGCATGCAGCTGCGGATGAAGCAGGTCCTCGGCCAGAGGCGTCCCAGCGGTCAGGGCAGCTGCGTGGACGCTGGCCCGACCGAGCTTGGTATCCACCCGCAGCCGTTCCTGGGCGTCGACGAGGGGCAGCGCCGACCGGGCCATCTCGCCGCGCAGCTTGTCGGCGAGGGTCAGGATGCCATCGAGCGTCTGCAGCGGGGCTGGCTGCCGTTTCAGCGGAGTCGCATCGCGCGCCGCTGGATAGACCTTCCGCTCCAGCACGTCTCCGAGCGAGGCCGGCGCCATCAGCGGCGCCACACCGGCGAGCTCGCGGGCGGAATCTTCGGACAGCATGAGCCCCTCGACGCCGTCCAGCCCTTCCAGGGCGCCGGCGGTCGTCACCTCGCTGGCGCTGACCAGCTCGCCGTCGGCGGCGATCCACAGCCGCAACAGATTGAGCATCGGATAGCCACGCTCGGGGGACCCGCTGCCGCCAAGCGCCGCGTCGATGTCCCCGGCGTGCTGACCCAGAAACGCCACCACCAGGGGCCGCGCCTCGCGCCGCAACCGGTCCCAGCGCGCCAGGCGATGAGGGTAGGCCTCGGCGATGACCTGCATCGCCTCCTGGACGTCGCTGCTCCGGTGGCCCATCGCAAACAACAGCGGCGCCAGCCTGCGACTGGCCTCTGCATCCAGAACACGCACATTGAGCGCGGCAAGCAGCGGCACGGTCCTATCGCTGGCAACGGCCACAAGATGCCTCGGCTCCTTGAGCGCTTCACTGTTCGTGAGCACTCCCAGCTTGCCCAGGGCGTCGGGGTACATGGGGACCTGCTTGGCCAGGACCAGCGCCTCTGCCGACAGCGAACGGGCATGCTCGGCGAGATAGGCATGAACTGCAGCCAGGCCTTCGACGCCGCTGACGAGCGGGTCCTTGAGACTAACCACCGTTCGGTCCAGGAGCCGACGACGACGCTGCCACAGGTCCTCGACCAGTGTGCTTGCGTTGGCCATGTCCAGTTGTTCACCGAGCCCCAGCGCCCCCACCACCGCCAGACTGCTGCTGTCGGGCCCCAGAAAGTGGCGCCCGGTGTCGCCCCGATAAAGCTCTCGGAGCACCGTATCGGTGGTCCAGCAAGCCTCTTCGAGACGCACGACCTCCCCCTGGTCGTCCAGGAAGAGCGGCGTGGTAGCGATGCGGTCGCGGGTCGACTGCTGCACCTTGTCCTTGACGTCCAGCAGGTAGGTGTGGACGCGCGCCAGGTTCTCGGCGTTGGGATCGATGCGCATGGGCGGCTTGGCGAGACGACCGCATGCCTTCACGACGTCGGCCGTCGACACCGCATCCACCTTCATGTCGGCCACATGAGCGAGATCGCGAACGTCTCGATGAAGGAACGACACGTCGGGCAACAGCTCTCGAATGGCGTCACTCGAGGGAACACGCGCAGCGGCAGGGCCCTTCAAAGGCAGCGACGCTTCGCTCCCCTCTACCGGCCAGATCGGTGCCCGCGCGAGCCCCCTCTTGAGCCGTTCAGGAAGCTCCTCGCGCTGCGAGTTCAAAAGAAGGTGCAAGTGCAGCAAATCGTCTTGTTGCAATTGCAACAGGGGTGGCTCCGTCGCCATGTCGGATACCAGGCACTCCACATCGAGCGCTGGCGTGAGCGCCTGTTCCAGCAGCTGCTGCGCGGCCAGGAAGCACGGATGCTGGTGGTCGAGGACCGGTCGACTGGCGCCATACAACGCCTCGAGGCCAGCGCCGAACTCGGTGCGGTCAGCGCGAACCACCCCGTCGCGGTCATCGGCGCCACGAGCAGCTCCGTAGAACCCTCCGTCCGTGGCAGGGAACAGCGGATACGCCAGGGCCCCCCGCGCCGTTCGCCAGGGCGCGTCGGCGAGCACCTGAAACAGGGTAGCCAGGCGGTCCGGCGCCATCACGACGTTGGCATGGAGCCTGGGAAGATCGGCGAGCAGTTGCTCGACGTCCGTCGCCTCCACCCCCATCCGAGTCATGAAGTCCGCGGTTCGCCAATCTGCCGGCGTATCGGGCGTCAGCGCGTCCAGCCGTGACGCCACGAAGACACCCGCGTCGCCATAGATCGTCCGGATGTCGGCTTTGGCGCGACGCGGCGTCGAAGGCTGCCCGGGTCGAAACAGCCCGCCCCCCTCGGAGACGACCAGCGGCAGACGGCGCAGCCGCTCGGCGAGGCCATCGGCGAGTCGCTGCTTGCCGGCGTGCTGAAGCGCCTCGATCTCTTCGAGCAGCAGCTCGTAGAGGATTCGGTAATGGTCGTCATCAAACCCCGAAAGCCAGCTGGTCGGCGGTGCCACCTCGCCGTCTGGGTGGTCTCCCAGAGCGCGCTCGAGCGCGCGCACGAGCTGCTCCACGTCGAGGCGGCGTGCTCCCAGCAGGGTCAAAACCTCCAGCGCTCGCTCATCCAGGAGGGGGTCGGCGAGCGCCAGCGTCTCCCCGCGCCGCCCGACCACCTCGCCCGGCAGCCGGCCATCCTCGAACAGTGCTGACAGCCGGTTCGAGACGACGACGGCAGCCCTCGGCGTGTGCAGTCCGCCGTCCATCCCGGGCACACAGCTGACCTCCTGGAACGCCCTTCCAAGGAGCGGAGGCAACGGCACGAACGAAGGACTCTTCACCTCCGCGGCCAGAGGCAGGCAGTCGAGCACCCCGCGCGCGACGGCGAGGCGGTCCACATCCGAGCCGGCCTCAGCGAGCAGCGCTGTTGCCAGATGGGCCAGGCGCGCAGGCACCTGCTCGACGATCCACGCGTTCCAGGGAGATTCGTTGTTGACGCGCTCGCGGTCGACGGGGACATCGAAGTGGGATTGGACGAAGAACCGCAGGCCCGAGCGCTCTTCCGTCGGAAGGAAGCTGTAGACCGTCGACGCGTGGTCGTCAGGAGGCACAGGGACGGGAAGCGAGGTGTCGTTGGACAACCGAAGCCCCACCATGACCTCGGTGCGGTCGGCCCGTCCCGACTCGCGCGCGCCGCCCGGCCAACGGGCCTCGGCGCTCTCCAGCGCATAGCGTCTGGCGCGGTCGCCGGGCTGCTCGCGAAGCGTTCGAACCCTTTCCGCTCCAATCTCGGTCACGACGCGCGCTTCCGGTCCGCCGGCGGCCGCCGTCAGACTGAGGTCCAGGGTGGCCATGCTGCGTAGCGTCAGCAGCACACATGGATCCAGAGATGCTGCGTGCTCGAACAGCTTGCGCGGTGTGCGCACCGGGTCGGAGGGATCTTTGAGCGGCAGCAGCAGCACCGTGCCGGTCTGCGGGAGGTGCGAAGGTCGCCCGCTGAGCGCCTTGGGGATGGAGACGTCGGCGATCTCGAAGGCGTAGACATCGGAGTAGATCTGCGGCCGCGCCGTGACCTCATAGACCGACTTGAAGCCGACCCCGAAGAAGCCGATCTGCGACTTCCGTTTGGTGGTCTGACCGATCGAGCAGACACCGACGACATCTCGGGCGTCGAAGGGCTTGCCGTCGTGCCAGACGATGATGCGGTCGGCGTCGAAAACCAACTTCCAGGTCGTCGCGCCGGTGTCTTCCGCGTTCTGCAGCAGCTCGATGAGGAAGTGCCCGGGGTCGGTGTAGACCCGGCGCGACAGCAGCTCCTCGGCATTGGACTGGCTGACCGCCTTGGGAACCTCTCCCAGCACGCGGACCGTCTCACGGGCAAGCTGCAGGCGCAGGGCTCGAAATGGCTCGTCCACGCCTGCTTCCGCAGCCACCGCGTCCAGCTCAGCCACCGCCTCGGCCCGGACGTGCGCCAGCATGTCGACCGTGACGTCCCCCACGTTTCCCGAAGCCAGCAAGCCCCGTACCTGCTCACGCATACGGTGGACGTGCGCGTCCCGGTCTTCGGTGTAGTTGTGCTTGAGCGCCCGGTCCATCAGGCACAGGGACGTCAGCCGCTGAATCGGAACGCGCTCCAGCGCACGCACCAACGTCGTGGCGATATGCCGCCCCGTCTCGGCCGGCCAGGTCTCGCCGTTGATGGCCTTGAGGATCCGATTGACGGCAGTCTCGCCCAGGGCGCACAGGAAGCCGGCAAACTGCTCACGCGCAGTCTCCGAGGCGAGATACCCACGCCGCACCAGCTCCAACGACAGCCAGGCCAGTGGCGCGTGGTCCGACACCTCGGCGGTGAGCTGCAGCAAGCGCTCGGCGTCGCCAAGCCCCGTGTCGAGCGCATCCCCGAGCGCCGCGAGCTGCCCATCCAGGGGCAACCCGTTGAAGGTGTCGAACTCCACGGAACGACTCTAACGGAGTAAGCCTGCAAGCGACACGTCGCGACCACGGGGGTGTCCATCCGACGGCACTTGCCATCGGCGTTCGGGCTGGGCCTACTGCGGCCATGCCCCCGTACCTGCCCGTCATCGCCGGGCTTCTGGTCGCGCTTATTGGCGCGTGCTCAGAAGACCGCAAGGTCCTTACCTCCTGCACGTCGACGTCCGAGTGTAGCATCGGCGACTGCATCGCAAGCCTCTGCCTCGTCCCCGACGACGACCTCGATGGCGATGGTTTGACCAACGCCCAGGAGGGCGCTCTGGGTTCGGACCCGCAGCGCGTGGACACTGACGGTGACGGTGTCGACGATGGCGTCGAGTGTGGTGTTCCTTCTGCCTGTACCGACAGCGACGGGGACGATGAGCCAGACCTGTTGGAGCCCAGCCATCTCGATGCCGACGGGGACTGTGTCGCCGACCAGGAGGACGTCGAGGACCTGATGCCGCTGGCCCAGGAAGAAAAGGTGGCGCGCTTCTGCAGCGATCTGGTGGGCTGCAGCGGCTTCGAGCAGGTGGTGGAGGTGAACTGCCCCACACCCGACGACGTGGTCTGTGACGGGTCGCAGATCGCGGTGCTCTGCTCGGAGTGTCAGTCGGACACGGACTGCGACGACGCCAACCCGTGCACGACCGACTCCTGCGCTCTCGGGCTGTGCGAAAACGTCACACTGGCACCGGCCGCCGGCGGAGGGGATCTGGACGGTGACGGCACCTGCGACGCTTTCGACGACGACCCGGACGGTGACACCGTGCTTGCGCCTATTGACCAGTGCCCGCTGGGCGAGACCAGCTGGACGTCTGGCCCGACCACCGACAACGACGGCGACGGCTGTCAGGACAGCGGCGAGGACCTGGACGATGACAATGACGGCTGCCGTGACGATCAAGACGCCGTCCCCCTGACGGCGTCTCCCGATAGCGATGGAGACGGTGTGGCCGACGACTGCGACCCCTGCGCCGGCGACCACGTCAATACCGCCGACACGGACGGTGATGGCCTGTGCGACGACATCGACCCGGACATCGACAACGACGGCTGCCTCAACCCGGAAGACGCCTTTCCGGCCGCCCCGAGCGGAGACGCCGACGGCGATGGCACTCCTGACCACTGCGACCTGTGCTTCGGCGACCAGCTGACAGGAGACAGCGACGGCGACGGGACCTGCGACGACCTGGATGCCTGCCCGGACGCGCCCCTGGACGACTGTCCGCTGGTGACGGGGGCCTCGTTCACCGACTACGAGACCCTCCGGGTGACCTTCTCCCAGCCTCTGCAAGCCGATACCGCGGAGGCCGTGGACACCTGGTCGCTGGGCCCCTCAAAACCCGACGGGTTGTCCATCACGAGTGCCAGCCTGGTGGGCACCGACACGGTGGACCTGACCCTGTCGGCGTTCCACATGCCGATGGCCTACACCTTGACCATCGACGGCTTGGCGTCGGCATCTGGTCAGGTCGCCCCCGTCGCTTCGGTGGAGGTCACGGGGCTGCAGAGCCGCGTAATGTTCCTTACCGCCGAGGTCGGCACCGGTGAACTCTCGAGCTGGGCCAACAGTGGCGGCCTGGCGGGTATGGCCGCCGCCGACGCCGTGTGTCAGGCCGAGGCCACGGCGGCGGGGCTTGTGGGGACCTACGTAGCCTACATGTCGGACAGCACCAACGACGCGTGGTGCCACGCCGCCGGACTCGGTGGGACGGTGGCCGACGACTGCGGTGGCGCCGGGGTGCCCATGGACCAGGAGCAGGTCTACCTCAGGACCGACGGCCATCCTGTCAGCCTCAATTACAGCAATCTCTTCGGAGCCCCAACCGACCCGCAGGGAGCGTCTTTTGTCCTCGTGCCCCTCGACCGCGACGCCACCGGCGCAGAGTCCACCGTCGACAACGTCCGTCACGGTACCGAGGCAGGTGGGATGGCGCACACCGCGACCTGTACCAACTGGACCCTGGCGTCGGGTTCCGCCGCGAGCTTCGATCCGCGAGAGGAAACCGACCCGCTGTACCTGGCGACCAACAGCAACTGCGGTGGCAGCGCAGCGCTGGTGTGCATGTCGGCGGAACCGGGAGGCTTTCAGACCGCCCCCGACTCCTATCTGGTGACGGGTGGAATGCACGTCTTCGTGAACCCTGGAGCTCCCGGCACCGGCGGCAGTTTTCTGGTGAGCGACGCGGACTTCTACTGTGAACTGGGCGCCAACTCGCGAGGGTTGCCCAACCCCACCAAGTACAGAGCCTACCTCTCCGTTCCCGGAGAGCACGCCCGCTGCCGCATCCTTGGCCTCACGGGGAACATTGGCAGCAACTGCGGCGGCAACATTCCGGCGGTCACAGGCCCGTTCAAGCGCTGGGATGGGGTTCTGATTGCCGAGGACCTCGAGGAGCTTTACCTCCGGCCGCGCACGACCATGAAGCGCCAGGTCGGCAACGGGGGCACAGGATTCCAGTGGCAGACGGGCGCAAACACGCAGGGCGGGATGGGCAACAACTGCTCCAACTTCACCGATGATGGCTCCGGAAGCGCCACCAACTCGCACGCCCGAAACACCATCTCTGACTGGAGCTACAACGGAGGCACTGGAACCTGTGCGGCGGGCCTGGGCCTGCTCTGCTTCGAGACTCCCTGAGCGACGTGTTAGCCTCGGGCATGCGCCACACGCTGTACTTCGCGCTGGTCCTCCTGCTCGCGGGTTGCCTGGAGAACGCCACGAGCGTGTCTGCAGACGGCTCCGACGCTGCCACCACCACCGACGCCAGCGGTCTCGAGCTACCGAACAGTCTCGTCTACGCGATTGGACCTGCTGCCGAACAACCACGCGCTCTGGCAGGTGACCGCCTCGTCTACGTCAGAGGCGACGACAATGGCGACTGGGACAGCCCAGAGACGGGTGCACTGATGAGCACCCGCGGGACGTCTGAGACCATCGTCGAGCTCGCCATCCACGGCTGCCTTCCGCGTGGGCTGGCGAGCATCGGCCCATCCGTGGTGTTCGTGGCCACCGGTCAATGTGGCCTCGGCAACAACTGGAACCCGATCGCGTCCGACGTTCACCTTCAGGTCACCGATGGTCAGACCATCCCACCGACCGTTCTGTCTGAACCCAGCGAAGGTAATGGTGCTGCGCCGGCCAGGGCTGTGGTGGCGCAAGGCATCTACTGCGAAACTGGAGCCGTTCAAGGACTGTGGTGTACCGACGGCACGCCAGACGGAACTCATCAGGTCCTGGAGGAGGCGTTTGTCCGACACGTCACTGCCGTAGGCGATCGCTTCGTCGCCTTCACCGAGACCACGGTGGCCGGCTCCGGGCCATCCTGGCCGTGGGCGATGTGGGTCACTGATGGCACCGTCGACGGCACTCGCATCGTGACTGACCTCCAGGAACCAGTAGCGGCCTCCGCGAGTGGTCCTGACGCTGTGTGCGTGAACACCCGCGCTGGTCTGTACGTCAGTGACCTGACCGATGAGGGTACCCAATTGCTCCCCGACATCGAGGTCGTAGGCATGCTGCCTGCAGGCGAGCGCGTGTTGCTCAACACTGTTTACAACGCTCCTGGGGGCCCCTTGACTGTTCAGGTGCAGGCCTTCGACGAGGCGGGAGTGACGACGCTGCTCGTGGACGGTGGGGAAGCGATGAGTGCGTTGGCTCTCGGCGCAACGTCTTTGTTTACGGTCGAAAACCGGCTCTACGCCACGGATGGCAGCGCGGCGGGTACGCAACTTCTGGTCGATATGGAGGCGCAGGAGCGGGAGTTCGATGGAGGCTTTGGCGTGGCTGGCGAGCGCGTCCTCTTCGGTGTGCGCCGGACACCTCTGTACATCCCCTACCCCGAGGAGCGCTGGGAGATCTGGTCCACAGAGGGCACCCCCGAGACAACGCGGGTGGTCACAGAAGGGTACAAGTTCCACCGCCCGGTGCAGCTGGGCGACCTCATGACGTTCGACTCGGACAAGCAGCTCCACGCCCTGAGGCTCGACCTGCTCCCCTGACACCGTTGCGCTTTAGCGGCTCGGTGGCAGATCGATGTCCCTGGCTAGCTTATCAAGCCGCTCGGGGATGGGGGTCGGGTCGTCCGGCGGAGGGTTCAGTGCTTCCTCGAGCGCATCCTTACAGTGCTCTTCGGTGATGCGCTCGCCATCCGCCAGGCGCATCTTCAGAGACATGCGCTCGACGTCGAGGCACACCTTCGAGCTGTCGGGACACAGATGCTGCATCAATCGGTCGCACTCGGACTTCGGGCAGCCCGGCAGGAGCAGCCCAACAACAGCGATGACCGCGAGTTGGAGACGCATGAACCGACTTTGCCGGAGCGCCCGCCAAACAGCTAGAGACGAAAACCGCTTTAGCCACCCTGCTGAGGCGCCCACCGACAGATGCACTCGAACGCCTCCACGGTCGTGTCGGGCCGCACCTCGCAGTCTGAGACCATTGGGTCGGGGGAATGGCCCGAGCGGTAGGTGATAGCTACCGTGTCGCACACCCCGCCGGTCGCGGTGCAGGCCTGGGAGCATGTCTGGTCCTGGGCGACCGATAGGCGTCCAGAACACTGCGGGGCCCCCATGTATGGCGTGCATTCAGACGTACCAGGGCATGTCCAGCCGCAGCCCCCGCAGTGGTCGGCATTCTGTTCGAGGTCGGCGCAAACCTCGCCACAGAGCTCGGCCCCATCGACGCAATCGAATTGCCCTCCGGTGCACGTCCCACCGTCGGGCACGCGCCGGTCGCATGCGCCACAGTGCTCTTCACTGAGGTTGAGCGCCACGCACTCGCCGCCGCAGGCAGTGTAGTACTGACGGCAACTTGCCACGCCATCGAGGCACTCTCCGTCGATGAGTCCCTGGTCGCATCCGCCGCAGTGCAGCGAATGGGACGTCGTGTCCACACACTCGCCATCACACGCCGTGAGCCCGTTGGGACAGACCACCTCTCCGTCGAGGCATGTTGCGCCACCGACCAACGCGACTCCGCAGGCACCACAATGCTCTGCGGAGGTGTTCAGGTCGACACAACGCCCTTCGCACCGGTCACAGGCCGAATAGTCGGACACGGGCGCTCGAACCGAGGACAGCGAATCCGCATTCGCTCCGGGGTACACGTAGGTCACGGCGACAGGTTGTGCACTGGGGGGGACGAAGAAGGCCACGGTACAGCTGTAGATGCTCCCACCCCCAACGAATACGTCTGCGAGACACGCATCATCCAGCAGGACGGATTCTGGGGCGACCATATGCTCGAGCCCGTCGTCGGTGGCGATGCGAAAAAACGCGGGCGCGATGGGGATGCCCACCTCCGTGCCATTGGCGACCGAAACCGTGACCAGTACGAGGATGTCGTCATCGGACAAGGTCACCTGTGTCCACGTGGGTTCCGCTTCCCAGGCACGCTCGACCCACATCGTGACGGCTCCCGCCACCAGCCCCTGCCCTTGCTCCTGTCCCTCGGACGATGCACTGCACGCCATGGTGAGTACACAGAGCACCATGATGACGACAGTTCGGATGGCACACTTCACGACGCGGTCCCCTTTCACAGAATGGTGCAGCTGAAGTAGGGGTGCGGCCTGGTCCATGTCCACTGACACCCCCTTACACGACCCGTAGTCGGTCAACCGGGCCACCAACAAGCGGCCCATGGTCTCGGGTGCCGGAACACTACCTACGGCCGCGCACCATCATCCAGTGGACCCATCCGGGGAAGTGCTTGCCGAGAAAGGCGCCCATCTTTCCGTGTCCCGTGAACACGAACTCGCGCTTGCGCTTCCGGATGGCTTTGGCCATCACCCGTGCCGCCTTGTCCGCGGGCCAGACCATGCTGGCCTTGCGCTCGTCGCTGACGACGTCGCCCTTGTACTGGCCGTCGTTGTCGGTCTGGATGATCTCGGACTCGACCATGCCCGGGTAGATGATCGTGACACTGACCGATGTGTGGTGGAGCTCCTGCGCCAGCGTCAGCCCCATCGCCCGCACCGCGAACTTGGTCGCGTTGTATGAGGCCAGGTTCGGCGAACAGATGAACCCGGCCGCGCTGGCCACCAAGACCATGCGGCCACCGACCTCATGGAGCGACGGCAACGACGCCAACGCCGTGTTCACGCAGCCCATCACGTTGACGTCGATCTGCTTACGCCACTGGGCTTCCGTAAGCTCCGCGAAAGGCGCCTCGACCACATAGCCCGCATTGGCCACCGCGATGTGGAGCCCACCCAGCTCACGCTTGACCCGTTCGACCGCGGCGGCGATCCCGTCGGCGTCGGTGACGTCTCCCGGCACCGCCAGGACCCGCCCGCCAACCGCCTGCACCGCCGCGACAGTCTCCGCCAACTTGTGCTCGCGACGCCCGGTCACCGCAACCGATGCGCCCTGCTGTGCCAGCTCGACCGCGAGCGCGCGGCCGATGCCGCTGCCTCCGCCGGTGATCCACGCGACCTGACCGTCGAACGCGCCCATCCCTGAACGTCCTACACGCGCAGCGGAACGGTCTTGGTGACCGGCTCTTCCCCTGGCACCGCACGCCCCGCCTCGCCGCGCTCGGCGGCCTTCATGAGCCGCCAGATCTGGGGGCCCAGCACGTCGATCTCGGTGGACTGGTACTGCTCGCCACCGAACTTCGTGACGTTGGCCGTCTGCTTCTTCAGCATCCGCGCGTCCTGACTGAAGATGGCCCGCCCCACCGGCTCCAGCACCGGCTTGATGAGCCAGCCCGGCAGCGGCAGCCGGAAGCTCACGACCGCGAACAGATGAGTCTCGAAGTCGCTGATGGGGGTGCAATACGACGTCACGAGAACATGGGTCGCGTCGCCGATGCTGTACTCGACCTCGGCCACCGACGGCAGCACGAAGCGGTCGAAGTGGGTGATGTCGGCTGCGCCTCCGGGAGCCAGAATCTTGGCGGCCACACCTTCCGGTCGCGGCTCCCCGACGTACTGCGCCTCGACCCGGTCGCTGTAGCGCCGCACCACAGCGTCGATGTCGTTGGTCTCTCCGGTACCCCGGAACAGGCCCTTGTGCAGGAATGCGGTATGGGGCACGTCCAGCGCATTCTCGATGACCGCGTGGAGGGTCCCTTCGGCGAACGCCTCGCGGTACGCGTGCGTGTAACGGCTGTCGCCCAGTAGCTCGTTGCGGGGCGGCTCGATGTCGGGCTCTTTGTCCGGGTTCATCCACACCCAGACGAACCCATCTTGCTCCCGCGTCGGATATGCCAGCACGCGCCGCGCACGCCCTTGTCCATCGACATCACGTCGAAGCCCGGGCACGTGACGGCAGGCACCGTCGGTGTCGAACTCCCAGCCGTGGTAGGTGCAGCGCAGATGCTCACCCGCCACCTCGCCAGTGCTCAGCGGCACGTTTCGGTGGGGGCAGCGGTCCAGGACGATGGATGCCACCCCGCCTTTGCTACGCCAGGCCACCAACGGTGTGTCCATGATGCGCAGCGACAGGGGCTTGCGGCTCTTGAGCTTGCGCGACTGGCAGGCGACGTACCAGTAGTCGGTCAGCCGAGCCACCGAGAAGCGGCCCTTGGTCTCGGTCGGTGCGGCGGTCGCCTTCGTCGCGGGTGCGGTCATGACGCTTTGGCCTGCTGTATCCCGGGTGCCGTGATGCCGTGGTTTGTCAGCATCGACAATACACCATCGACCCACTCGTCGGTGGCGTTCAATGACGGCACCAGCTCCAGTCGCTCGCCACCGGCGGCTTCGAAGTCCTCCTTGGCGCGGATCCCGATCTCCTCGATGGTCTCGAGGCAGTCCGCGACGAACGACGGGCTCAGGACGACGACCTTCTTCACGCCCTCCTTGGGGAGTTCCTCGATCCGCACGTCCGTGAACGGCTGAATCCAGGGCGTCCGCCCGAGCCGCGACTGGAAGGTCACCTCGTACTGGTCGTCCGAGAGCTCCAGCCCGGCCGCCAACTGCCGGGCGGTCTCGAAACTCTGAGCGCGGTAGCACCAGCGGTTGGCCTGCACGATGGCGTCGCAGCAGTTCGCACGCTTGAGGCAGTGACTGGCGGTGGGGTCGCTCTTGGTGCAGTGCCGCTCGGGCACGCCGTGGAAGCTGATGACCACCTTGTCCGGCTCGACCTCTGCCATGACTGGCTTGGCCTGGGCGACGAACGCGTCGATGTAGCCGGGGTGGTCATAGAACGGCGGCACGACGTCGATGGCGGGGACGTTCCAGCCCTTACCGGCCTCGTCGAACACCTTCTCCACGGCCGAGCCGTAAGCCGCCGAGGAGTACTGCGGAAACAGCGGCAGCAGCACGATGCGGTCGGCCGACTGGGCGCTCAGCTCGGCCAACGCCGAAGCGATAGACGGGTTGCCGTAGCGCATGCCCAGCGCCACCGGCGTTGCGGGTCCGAGGCGGTCCCGCAGACGCTCCTGCAGGTCCAGGCCGTAGACCAGCAACGGCGAGCCCCGGTCCGTCCATACCTCCCGATACGCGGCCGCCGACTTGGCCGGCCGGGTGGGGAGGATGACCGCGTTCAGCAACAGCTGCCGCGCTACGGCGGGGATGTCGATGACCCGTGGGTCGCTCAAGAACTCCCGCAGGTAGGTCCGGACCTCAGCGGTCCGGGGCGCGTCGGGGGTTCCAAGGTTGACGAGAAGAAGTCCGGTCTTTGGCATCGGCATAGCAGGCGAAACCTGTCACGCGAACCCCACTCAGGCAAGGCTGAAGGCATCCACATACCGTCGCTGAGGGGTCGCGCGCCTCAGCTGATGGACTGCGCCAGCTCCATCAGCTGCCGATGCTCGGGCACCGCCTCCAGATAGCGTCGCCGCATCTCGACATCGCTGATCTTGATGCTCTGCTCGGTCAGCGAGGCGATGGCGCGCATCAGCACCAGGCGGGCCTCGCCCCGTTTGTCGTTGGCCATCAGCGCCCGGGCGTGAGCGATCCAGATGACCCCCTCGCCCTCCTCGATGGTGCCCAGCTCCTCCAACGCCTGATAGCCCTCGCGGGCCGCGAACAGGGCCTCCTTCTGGCGCTTCTCCTGCTCCAGCAGAGCCATGCTGAGCACCGCCCAGGCCATGGCCCGCGCCGGTGGAAACGCCTCCAGCTCGTCCACCGCCTGCCGCGCGTGGGACTCTGCCCCCTCCCAGTCCTGGGCCAGCATCCGGATCTGGGCCAGGTAGACCAGCGACGTCCCGGAGACCCGGACGTCGCCCTCCTCCTTGAGCGCCGCGTAGGCCTTGAGCTCCAGCTCGAGCCCTGCCCGGACCCGGCCCGTCAGCGCCCGGGTCAGCCCCAGGTTGTGCCACGCCACCGCGGCGACGTGCCGCAAGCCCATCTGGGCCGCGCGACTCCCCGCCTCCTCCAGCTCCATGTCTGCCTCTTTGAACAGCCCCAGCCGCATGTTGGTGAAGCCGAGGCTGATGCGCATGTTGCAGGCACGACGGTGGTTACCGCAGCTGGCGTAGGCCTGCGCGCTGCGGCGATAGTGCTCCGATGCCGACGCCAGGTCGCCGTCGGAAAGCGCCAGGATGCCGCGCATGCCCTCCATCCGGCCCATCAGCAGGGGTCGATCCACGTCGGGGACGCTCTCGGCACGCCGTTGGGCGAGGATCATGATGGCGTGGGCGTCGTGATACTGCCCCCGTTGGTTCAGCGCTACTGCCGCCTGCAGCAACGCGATGACGTGCGGCAGCGCGACGTCCGGCTCGGTGGAGGGCGTGTCGTAGAGCAGCTCGATCCACCGGTGAAGGGCGTCCTCGCGCCCCGTCAGTGAGCTGGCGAAGACCGCGTAGCCGACGGCTCGGAACCACTCGGCGGTGGCTGCTTCACAATGCTCGATGACGCCGCTGGCGTGCTCTGACGACGCCTCCAGGTCCCCCTGGAACAGCTTCGACTCGCTCTGCATCAGCAGCAGCTCACCCAGCAGCGCCCCCTCGGCGCCGCATTGAATGCCCAGCTGCGCCCGCTCGTAGGCGCCACCGAAGTCATTGGCGTCCAGCGCGACCTTGGCAGCCCTTGCCATGTGCGGAAGCGCCGAAGCCTGGTCTCCCCCGCGCAGGAAGTGCTGCCCCAACGCCAACGCGTCACCCGCGCCGCGGCGGCTGAGGTACTCGCCGGCCAGCTTGTGACCGAGCCGACGGTCGCGATCGGTGAGCATCTTGTAGGCGGCTTCGCGCAGCACCGCACTACGGAAGCGGAACCGCCCAGAGAGACTCGCCGGGCCGTCGTCGCGACTCAGCAACAGCTCCTGCTCCCTCAGGCTGTCCAGTTCCCGATTCAGCGCATCGCTGGACAGGGCGCTGCCACAGAGCTCGCTCACCGCCTCGGCCTTGAAGGATTCGCCGAACACGCTGGCCGCCCGCAGCACCAGGCGCGACGAGGAAGGCAACCCGGACAGGCGGGCCTCGACCATGCCCAGAACGCTCTCCGGCAAAGCGTCCGTGCCGTCGCCCTGGGCATGGGCGCGGATGAGCTCCTCCAGGAAGAAGGCGTTGCCGTCGGCCTGTCGCACCAACCGGTCCCGGGCCGCATCGGCGATCTCCTCGCCGAGCACATGGTCGACCAGGTTGGACGCCGCCCGCGAGGTCAACGGCCGCAGGCTGATCTGGGTCACGTCGCGGGACTCCCACAGGGTCGGGACCCGCACCTCCAGCTCTGGCCGTGCCGTGGCCAGCACCAAAAGCGGCAGCGACTCCAGCTCTAGCGCCGCGTCGATGAGGTTCAGCGAGGGTCGGTCACCCCACTGGAGATCCTCGAGCAGGAACACCACCGGGCGCTCCCAGGCCTCGCTTCTCAGCCAGGTGACGAACGCCAGCCGCACCTGGTCGGCCATCAAGCGACCGTCACGGCGCGCAGCGGCCAGCTCGATCTCGCCCTCGTCGTCGAACGGGATCCCAAGGGCTTCGCCGATGAACAGCGCCACCCGATGCTGCGCTGCGGGCAGCAGATGCCGGCCGATGCGGGTCTTCACCTTGTGACGGCGCACGTCGAGGGTATCGCTGGTCCGTATGCCAATGAACCGCCGCAGCGCGCTACCGATGAGTCCATAGGCCCCGCCGCCGCCAAAGGACTCGGCGCGGCCGTAGATGAACTCGAACCCGGGACCTTCGTCGGTGTCGGAGCGCAGCCGTCGCAGGAACTCGACCGACAGGCGCGTCTTGCCGATGCCCGGCGGTCCCATGACCAGCACTGCCGCCGGCGCTTCCTCCTCCACGCAGTCGGCGTACACGGCCTCCAGCTGCGCCAGCTCGCGGCGTCGCCCCACGCAGGGGGTCGGCTTGCCGAGGACCGTCCGGACCTCTACCGCCGGGTCGTTCTCCGTCACCAGCGTCATGCGGGCGCCGTCGGAGCGGACCTCGAAGCGCCCCGGCAACAACCCCGCCGTGACATCATCGATCTGCACCGTTCCCGGGGCGGTGCCAAACAGCGTCGCCACGGCCCGCTCGATCACCTCACCCACGGGCTGTGCGCCGCTCCCCGATGCCCGGGAGCGACCTGTCGCCACCACCATCGGGACGTTGGGTCGAACCTCTCGCATGGCCAGCGCGCAGCGGGCCGCACTGATGGCCTGCTCGGTGGGCATCCCGCCGCTAACCACCATCGCCACCAACGTCCCGTCCGCCAGTTGCTCCAGCTGAGCCCCGTACCCGGCGACGGCGTCCACCAGGGTCGCCATCAGCTCCGCGGTGAGGGCGCCGGGAGCTGCCGTGTCGGGGGCCTGCTCCAACGGCGTCTCGCTGGTGGCCGCCAGAGCCGGTCCTGCGGCCGCGACCACGCTGACGATGCGCAGCTCGTCGGCGGTCAACGCTGCCCGTGGCGCACTGGCCTCGACGCTGGCCTGGGCTGCGTCCCCCTCGACCCGACCCAGGGCGTCCAGCTCAGCGGCTACCGCGCGCGCGTCGATGGGTCGCTCCAGGCGCTCCTTGGCCAGCATGCGGTGAACCAGCGACTCCAGCTCGGCAGGGACGTGATAGCCGATGCCCCGCAGCTCGTTGACCGACGGAGGGGCCTCGAAAAGAGCCATCATCAGCACGGCGAGCCCGTGTTCGCCGAGGAACGGAGGGCGCCCGGTCAGCAGCTCGAACAGCATCGCACCGAGCGAGTAGACGTCGGCCCGCGCATCCACCGACTGCAGCCCCCGCGCCTGCTCTGGCGCCATGTAGTGAGGCGTCCCCACCGCCACACCGGTCTGCGTCTGTGGCAACGAGTTCTCGAACCGTGCGATGCCGAAATCCAACAGCTTCAGCGTGGTGAGATCGCCGCCGACGATGAAGACGTTGGCGGGCTTGACGTCGCGGTGGACCAGCCCCACCTCGTGGGCGTAGGCCAGGGGCACCGCCACCCGGCGCAGGATCTCGAGGGCCTCGGGTACCGCCGGCGGCCCCTCGCGAAGCAGGTACGTCGCCAGGTCTTCCCCCTCGAGCCACTCCATCGCCAGGAACGTATGGCCTGCGTCCTGGCCGTGGGCGACGTAGCGGACGATGCCCGGGTGGGCGAGCTGGTCGAGGGTCTCCGCCTCGCGCTCGAACCGCCGCGCCACCTCTTCCCCGAGGTGGGCGTGCATCACCTTGATGGCCACGCGGTCGCCGGTCTGCCGGTCGGTCGCGGCGTAGACCAGCCCCATGCCGCCCTCGCCAGCTCGGTGCAACAGCTCGAACCGCCCCGCGATGACGCGCCTGGTGCCCACCTCGCCGCCGTCAGACAGCGTGTCCGGCTGATGCATGTGGTCGGACATACCCCGCCAGTGTGGTGACGGAGCAGCCTTTTTTCAACGTGCCGGCAGCCGCCCCGCTCAGGGAGTCGCGCTGTTCTTCGCCCCGGGCGTGCCCTGGTTCTCGGTGGGGCCGTAGGTGACGCTGCCCGCTGCCCAGTTGGACGCATCCGAGCCGCTGCCCGCGGGATTGATGCGCTCGGACGACGCCCCAAGGTAGATGTTGTTGTAGGGGTCGTAGTTCCGCAGCCGCGCCTGGTCGACCAGCGTCGGGATGTTGGGGTTGGCGCCCGGCTTGTACAGCAGGATGCTGCTGATGGTGTTGGGCAGGTAGAACGCCGGCCCGTACTGGAAGTCGACCTCGACGCCGCCGTTGAGCGCCGTGTCGATGGTCTGGCCGATGACCATGTAGCCGCCGGGGAAGATGGTGGTGTTGCCGGGCGGGATGGTCAGCTTCTGGTCGCCGCAGTCACGGATTTCCCACCCTTCGACGTCGACCTGGTAGCTGTTGGGGTTGTGGAGCTCGAACCACTCCTGGCCGAAGTCGCTGCCGAAGGGATCGACCATGACCTCGGTGATGAGAATCTCCTGGGTGCCCAGGCTACTCTCCTCCTCCTGGCACTCGCTGGCGATGCACTTGGTCAGCGCCGAATCGCTGCCCTTCACGGTCCAGTCCACGTCCGCCTCCACCCGAGGCAGCATCTTGTGATTGCTGAAGTCGTAGCTGATGGGGCCGACGATGGCGTCGAATTGGTCGCCGAGGCGAGCGTCCCATGCGTACCCCTTGTCGTCGACGCGGAGGTCACCGGTGACCATGAACTCGCCATAATCCTGGGGACAGTCCGGGATGGTATTGGTGGTCTCGACGTTCTCGACCTTGACCAGGACGCCCTCGAACATTTCGGCCAACGGACCACCGGTCGAAATCCAGTGGGGGTAGTCGATGAGGTAGGGCTCGGGAGCCGGGCCGCTGCTCGTGACCGTGTAGTTCTCCATGTAGACCTGGGTGTTGCCGAAGAACTCGCTGTAGCCGCCGTCGAGGTTCATGACGTCGCCGGGGTTCAGGTCACCGGTGAACAGCCCGTGCATGAAGACGGCGAGCCCGCTGTAGGGACCGCCCTGGGGCTCCTGGACGAAGATGGTGTCGCCATAGACCGCGGTCACGATGACGCCACTGAGCGCCACCGGCTCACCCGGGTTGCCGAACGGCTCCGGGTCGAAGTGGTCGGGGCAGGCCGGATTCTGGATGTCGTAGATGTTGATGTCGCCGCCCGGGGCCGAGCAGAGCGAGTTGTCGGGGGTGATGGTGGGGTCGGGGATGACCGGGATGTCCGGAGTGGTCACCGTGTCTTCCTGCCCGCCATCGGCATCGGCGACGCCATCAGCCTCGCCATCGGAGATTGCGTCGGAGACGCCGTCCGGGCCTGCATCGGCGACCGGGGTGTCGGACACCGCGTCGGCAGCGGCGTCCTCGATCGCATCCGGCGTCCCGTCGGGGGTCGCGTCGGGCGTTGCGTCGGCGGTGCCATCCGGGGTAACGGTCACATCGATCGAGGTATCGGTGGAGACCTCCGCCGCGGCGTCGGGCGTCGGCAGAACCGTCGGGCCCCCCCCCGGATCGGTACACGCTGCGGCGTAGAGTCCCAACACTGCAAGAACGGTGAGCTTTAGCGTCTTCACGGCCTGTCCAGGGCTAGAGTCGACGCACGGTAGGGATCGAGCCCGCCGGGGTCAAGCGCCAAAACGGCGGCGGTGGCGCGCCTGGAAACCACGTGTACCGGCTCCCGCCCCTCCAAAAGAAGAAAGCCCGTCGCCAAGGCAGTCTCGCCGGGTGGGGTTCGGCGTAGGTCGCGTCGGACGACGGGCGCACCATGCAGAGCGGCGATGATCGAAGACCAAAGCCGCGCGTTGTGCGTATGGGGAGTATCCGAAATTGAGGCCCGCGCTGTCGATAACAACACATTACAGCCACACGACAGGCACTCGCTGGTTGGCCTTTGGCGCGGCCTGGCGCCCATCCCTTGCGGCCGCCCGGGCAGCGTTAAACAATGGCAGCGCCACCGCACTGGGACGCAGGAGCATGACATGACGCGATTGGGGGTCGGCCTACTGGCAGCCTGCATGGCCTGGAGCCTGGTCTCGGGACCGGCGCAGGCGAAGCAGACCGTCAACAAGACGATGTTCGCGTATGCGGTCGTCACCAAGATCATCGACGACACCACCGTCGAGGTGGATCGCGGCAGCGCTCAGTACCTGGATGTGGGCGCCAAGGACCTGCGGATCCAGCCCGTCCGGTACTCCCGCGACAAGAACCAGAAAGAGGTCCAGTTCTACCTCCGCTCCGCCCGCGCCGAGGTCACGGCGGCCACCAAGAACACGGCCACGCTGAAGCTCAAGGTCGTAGCAGAAAAGGTCCGCGTGGGCGATGCGCTGCGTTATCGCATCCCAGGCTCCCCTCAGCGGCGCATGAACTCGCTGTTCCGTGCCGCCGTGAGTCATGCCGTGATTCGCGACAGCACGCGCAAACGCAACCTGATCAACTTCGCGGAGACCGAAGCTGCCGTCACCCTGGCGCAGCAGGATGCGATCTACGAGCGCCTGGCCGCCGAGATCCGCAAGTCCGCGACGACCGCCACCCGCTTCTTCAAGAGCAAACGTCCCAAGCGCGGCAAGTACAAAGGCGTCGCCATGTCCGATGTCCTGGCCCGGACCACCGCCCGGGACGTGAAGCGCTACTTCGATTACCAGAACGCGTTCATGGGCAGCTACCTGGCCCGCAGCTGGGTGCTGCACGACATCTACGGCACCTGGGTGCTTCATGGCATGGACGACGACGCGGGCTACCTGACCCGGATTCAGCTGGAGCCGCTCATCGAGCGCGCCGACAATCTGGTCAAGAACGGCCGCTTCGCCGAGGCCGAGCGCGTCTACCGGCAGGCCCTGGCCCAATCTCCGTCCTACGAGTGGCCCAAGAAGCGCCTCAACAAGCTCAAGCGGGTCGGCGTCTTCCAGCGGCGGCTGCAGCGCGACCCTGACGCGTCCAGCACGCGCTACTCCCTGATGCAGGAGCTCTACCGTCTCAGCGCCTACGAGGCGTGCAAGACCCAGATCAGCGAGCTGGAGAAGCGCAAGTACAACACCTCGGGCAGCGCCTACTACAAAGCCATGGTGGCGGTGCGGCAGGAACGGTTCGGGGACGCCCTGCCCTACTTCAAGAAGCGCGCTGAAAAGGAGAAGACCAACAAGAACATCGTGGGGTGGTACCGCTACACCGCGGCCAAGAAGACGCTGAAAGACTCGCCCGGTGACTTCGACGCCTACATGGAGCTGGCGGACATCAACATCTCCGACAAGGTGTACAGCACCGCGCGCGACAACTTCTACGAGGCCATGGACGCCGCCAAGACCCCCGACGACCTGGAGAAGGCCAAGCGGGGCGTGCGGCTCATCGCTCAGCTGCGGGAGATGGACAAGCTCAAGGGCTGGGCGCTCGACAACATCGGCAACCACGACGTCAAACGCGCTCGACGGCGCGTTCGCCGCGTGCTCGAGCTGGCCACCCTGACCGGCAATGCCAGTAGCCGCAACGACCTGCTCAAGGAGTTCTCGGACAAGGCGCGGGGGAGCAAGGAGCGCACCCTGGCCATCGACCTGCTGCGCCAACGCACCCGTGAGTTCCCCAAGGACGCGCGGGCCTGGTACTCGCTGGCGTGGACCGCCTACTACTTCGGCGACGTGGAGACGGCGGAGTGGGCGGCGGGGCGTTCGTTGGCCGTACGGCCCAACTTCGTGGACGGCAACCACCTCAAGTCGCTGGTGTCGGCCCGGCTGGGCGACTACGACCGGGCGCTCAAGTTCAGCAAGCGCGCCGCGACCCACAAGACCTACGCCTGGCCCCGGCTGCTGCAAGCGCGTGTGGCCGCCGCCCGTGGAGACACTGTCGGCGCCCTCAAGCTCATCAAGAAGGCGCACAGCCTGCTGCCGAAGGAGTCCGACATCGGCAACGCCATGAACGCCATCATCCGCCTGCACAAGGCGAAGAAGGCGCTGGCGGCGAAGAAGATCAGCAAGAAGCAGCGGGACCGCGAGCAGCTGCGAGTCGTCCGGTCGCTCTCCGAGCTGGACCTGGCTCGGGAGGCGCTGGTCGCGCTCCACGCGCTGAAGAAGAACAAGAAGCTCCATCGCGAGGGCGCCTGGGCCATCGTGAAGAACAAGAGCCTGCCGTTGCGCCAGCGCACCGAGGCGGCCGCGGCCACGACGTTCAAGGCCGACTATCGGCAGACTGTGGCAGAGCAGGCCGCGGCGGCCAGCGCGTCGGCCATCGACTCCACCCGGGCGCGACGCCTGGCGTTGGCCCGGGCCGAGATCAAGCTGGGTCACTTCGACGAGGCCCTGGCGGCCCTCGGCTACCTCATCGACAAGCGCACCGACCACGACGCCCAGGCCCTGGTGGGGCAGGCCCGCATCGGTCTGCGGGCGAACACCATCAAGTGGCGCGCCGACACGGCCGGCAGCCGCGGTCAGAGCGGGACGGCGGCCAAGCTGGCCAAGAAGGCGGCCGGCATGTACGCCGAGATCGGCCATGTCGAGGGCGTCTTGAACGCGAACTTCCGATGGGCCGCGGCGCTGTCGGCCATCCCGAAGCGGGAGGAGGCCCTGGTGGTCATCGCCGAGGGCCTCAAGATCGCCACCGACTTCGGTCAGCCCCACGCGATCGGCGATCTGCACCGCCTGCGCGGCTTCATCGAGTCCGCGACCGGCAAGCTCGACGCCACGGCCAAAGCGCTGCTGCAGTCGCGCAAGACCTGCGCCGACAACGACAACGAGTATTGCCTGGCGACCATCACGCGAGAGCTGGGCGAGCTCGCCAGCTCCGAGGGGCGACTGCATGACGCGGTGAGGTTCACCCGCGAGTCCCTCAAGTGGGCCCAGCAGCTGGGCAACAAGAGCCTGCAGAACCAGGCGTTGGCCAGCCTCGCCGACGTCTACATGGTCATGGGTGAGCTCAAGGAGTCCGAAAAGCGGGCCAAGAAGCTCTTGTCACGCGCCCGCGCCCAGGTCGACTACGCCAACGAGCGGTTCGCGTTGATGGTGCTCGGGGCGGTGGCGATGAAGCGCTCGCAGAGCAAGAAGGCCCGCGGCCTGTTCGCCGACGCCTACCAGGTCGCGGTCCAGTTGGGGAACACCGCCCACCGCGCCCAGGCACGACGGTTCATGGGTGCCGTCCACCTCAACGTCGACAAGGACTACAAGCAGGCTGCCGAGCGGTTCGCCGAGGCGGCGCGCCTCTACAAGAGCGCCAAGTCGCCGCTGGAGGCCGCCGACGCCGAGATGGGCGTTGCCCGGGCCAAGGCGAAGCTGGGAAAGGTGGAGGAGGCTCGGGCCGCGTACGCGGCGGCGCTGAAGACCGCCCGGAAGATGGACCGCCGCCCGATGTTGGCGCGCATCCTCAGCGCCCGGGCCATCCTCGAGGCCGGGCAGAAGAACGGGAAGGCCGCCATCGGCGCCGCCAAGGAAGCGCTGAAGCTGGCGGAGAAGCTGCAGGTGACCAACACGCTGTGGACCGCCTACTACGCCCTGGGTCGGGCTCAGCAAGCCAAAGGGGAAGCGGTCAAGGCGCTGACCTACTTCGAAAAGGCCATCAAGCTGTCTTCGGAGATGGCCAGCAAGGCGGGTTCGGAGGACGACCAGGCGGGGTTCCTGAGCTTCGGCACCACCGGCGAGCTGTATGAGCACACCATCGCGCTGCTGCTGCGCATGCGGAAGGTGAACCGCGCGATGGAGATCCTGGAGATGTCACGCAACCAGAAGCTGCGTCGCATCTTCGACCCGGGCCGGCTGAAGTCCAACAACAAGAAGGTTCAGGCCTCGCTTCTCAAACTGCGAAACGCCAACCAGCGGGTCGTCGCGGCCGAAAAGCAGCTCAACGCCGAGCTCTCCAAGGCCGGCACCGAACAGAACGCCAAGCGCGTCGAGAAGCTCAACGAGCTGGTCGCGGCCAGCAACGCCGAGGTGCGGCAGCTGCTGCTGCGGCTCAAGAAGGACCACCGCAACCTCTACAACGCCATCTCCATCAAACCCGGTCAGCTGGTGCGGCGACGTAAGCAGATCCCCGAGGGCGCGGTGATCGTGCAGTACTTCATGTCGGAGAACACGCTGTACGCGTTCCTGGTGTCGCGCGACACCGCGCAAGCGCGGGCGGTGCAGGTGTCGGTCAAATCCGAGGACATCAACCGCGCCGTGAGCGACTTCCGCCGGCAGCTGCTGGACGATCAGGAGGAGTTGACCAAGGTGTCACGGCAGCTGAACACCTGGCTACTCAAGCCCCTGGAGCCCCATCTGGGAGGCGCCAAGACCCTGCTCATCGTGCCGTTCGGGATGCTTTACTACCTGCCGTTCCAGGCGCTGGTGGTCAACGACGAGGGGACGCCGCGGTACGCGCTGGAGAAGTACCGCATCGCCTACCTCAGCTCGACGACGATGGACCGGGTGCTGAGCGAGCGCGACCCGCGACCCAAGCCAAGCCTGCTGGCGTTCGCCAACCCCGACGGCACGCTCCCCGGGGCCCGGGCAGAGACCGAGCTCATCAAGTCGGCGGCGTTCCCGGGCGCCAAGATCTATTTCGAGAAGAAGGCCACCAAGAAGTCCTTCTTCGACAACGCCGGCAAGTACCGCATCATCCACTTCGCCACCCACGGCGTCCTCGACGAGGACCCGCTGGCCAGCTACCTGGTGATGGCCAAGAAGCGGCTCACGGTAGACGAGATTGCCGGCTTCGCGGGGCTGGAGGAGACCACCGATCTGGTGGTGTTGAGTGCTTGCTCGACAGCTGTCGAGCTGGGCAAGAGCACCGGCGACGAGGTCATCAGCATCGCCGAGGCCTTCGCGACCGCAGGCGCTCCCGCGCTGGTCGCGAGCCTGTGGGACGTGGACGACGGCGCCACCAAGGAACTGATGGCCAACTTCTATCGGACGCTACAGACCACGCCGGACATCGACCTGCTGGACGCGCTCCGCAAGGCGCAGCTGAAGGTGAAGCGGATGTCGAAGGACGGCGAGAGTCCCTACTCGGCACCTGTGTTCTGGGCCGCCTTCGGGCTGGTGGGGGACTACCGCTGATGGCTGGCCGCGCTGCACTTCGCTCCCATCTCGGCCGCGCCGTGGTCAACGGCGCCGTGGGCGGGTTCGCCCGGGCCGCGCGGATCCATCCTCAGCTGCGGCGCTTCGCGGCGCCGATACAGGTCATCAAGAACATCCCGTATCTGCCCACGGGCGACGCCGAGCACCTGCTGAACGTGTATCGCCCACACGACCGCTCCGGCCCCCTGCCGGTGGCGATGTACGTGCACGGCGGCGGGTTTCGGCTGCTGTCCAAGGACACCCACTGGGTCATGGCCACCATCCTGGCCCGCGCGGGTTATCTGGTGTTCAGCATCAACTACCGTCTGGCGCCGAGGAGCCCCTACCCGGCCGCCATCGAGGATGTGTGCCGTGCCGCCCTGTGGGTGCGCTCCAACGCCAACGCCTGGGGCGGCGACGGCGAGGGGGTGGTGCTAGCGGGCGAGTCCGCGGGGGCCAACCTGGTGACGGCCCTGACCATCGCCGGCCACTATGAGCGCCCCGAGCCCTGGGCGCGCGCCGTGTTCGACCGGGACATCCCCATTCGGGCGGTGCTCCCTGCCTGCGGCATCCACCAGGTCACCGACATGGAGCGCTTCAAGCGCGCCAAGCCCGACCTGCGGCCACTGTACTTCAGCCGGATGAATGCGGTCCGGCGGGACTACCTGACCCGCGCGGACCTTCCGCGCGAAGGCCACAGCCTGGCGGACCCGCTGCTGATTCTCGAATCAGGCCAGCAGCCCGCCCGGAAGCTCCCGCCGTTCATGCTGACCTGCGGCGACCGGGACCCCATCGTGGACGACACCCACCGACTGGACGCGGCGCTCAGGGCGCTGAACGTTCCGACGGAGACCCGCTTCTACCCGGACCAGGGCCACGCCTTCCACGCGGCCATCTGGCGGCGCCCCGCCCGATGGTGCTGGAAGGACCAGCTGGACTTTCTCGAGGCCTACGCCTCCTGAGTTGAGACGCCCCGAACTCGTTTCAAAACGAGTTGGCTTTGACTCGTTTCAAAACGAGTTGCCGCTTCAAGGCCCGAAGGACGCCGCGGCGGACGCTCGATCGCCGCGCTCGCCAGCCAACATGCATTCAGAACCCCAGACAGAGAACAGCAGCAGTAGGGCAAGAGCGGGAGAAGAAGCCGGCGCCTCGCCCCGAGCCGCTCGCGAAGGACACCTACAAAGTCACGTCTCGGAGCTGGTAGGCATGCTGGAGGAGGTGAAGACGCTGCTCACCCAGGCCAGGGGCCAGTCGTGCGATGAGGCAGAGGCGACCGAGACGGCGGTCCGGGAGCTACGCGACCGGCTTCGGAAGCGGAAATACGCGGTTGGCGCGCGGCCTGGGAAGCGGAAACCCAAGGCGAAAACGAAGACCGAGAAGCCAGCGCCCCGCGGTGGCCGGCGGTCGCGGTGGATTCCGAACGGCGTGCGGCGTGCGGTGGCTGAACGGGACGGGTATCGCTGCGCGTATGTGGACCTGGAGACGGGGCGCAGGTGCTGCGAGACACGGTTCCTGGAGTTCCAGCATGTCGAGGCGTTCAGCCGTGGGGGGCGGCACTCGGTCGAGAATCTGAAGCTCTTCTGTCGCGGGCACAATCAGTTCGCCGCGAGACGAGATGGCACGAGAGAGGGCTGTGGACGCTGACGCCGCTGACGGCCCTGGGCACAGCTTGTGGACGGCCGGGCTTGGCTGCGGTGCGTGACATGCATCCCTACGGGCCGCCCACAACCTGCACACCGAGGGCCTTGGAAAAACCGCTTCGCTTCGCTCCGCGATTTTCCCACGAGCGGCTTGGGTTTCCACCGTGGGCTGGCGCCCCCGCTGGAAATCCACAAGCGACCACCAGCCCCTGCTGCTGCTGTTCTCTGTCTGGGGTTCTGGATGGAAGATGGCTGGCGAGTGCGGAGGTCGAGCGTCAGGCCAGGAGCCCTTCGGGCCTTGGGGTGCAACTAGCCAGAAAACCGGGACGTAAGCACCTGGTTCTATAGGAGCGTCCGCAACCCGTTTTCGACCTCGAATGAACAGGCGAAGCCGGGGCCGCCACTCGTTTTGAAACGAGTACCGCCACCGGCTTCGCTGGATGGTACGTCCGCGGTTTGTCTCGCGCTCGCCGGGCCTACTGGGGTCCGACCCTTCTCGGATCCTCGGCCATCACCGTCGGCCAGTGCTTGACCAGCGGGCCTTCATAGCGCTTGGCGAGCTTGGCGATGTGCGTGGCCGCGTCGGTGCCGTTGATGACCCGGCGAGCGTTCTTGTAGTCGGCCTTGTCGTCGGTGATGTAGTCGTCCAGCGCCTTGCCGGTGAACATCCCCTCCGCGGAACCTTCGACCAACGCGCGCGCGGCGACCTCGGGATGCCGGTTGACGTGGTCGGGGTGCTTGACCAGGTCGATGGGGTTCTCTTCGGTGCCCCACACCTTGCCGTCGAGCTCGTAGGTGAACCCTTCCTCGCGCAGGTGCTCGGTCATCTTCTGGTAGTTGACCCGCCCGGTCAGCTGTACGTAGCCACGGCCGCGATAGGTGCGGCCATCGCGGGTGCCCTTCTTGTTGCCCAGCCGGCCGCCATAGGCTTTGTCCCAGTACTGGGTCTCGGCCTCGTCCGCCGTAGCAGCGTTGACCGACTTGCCGTTGGTATGGACCGTTCCCTTGTACCGCCCGCCCTTCTTACTGATGGCGTTGCGGTCCTCGATGAGGGGCTGCGACCGCTTGTACTTCTGCTGGCCGAACTTGGTCTCGTGGTCCGCCGTGGCGATGAGGTAGGCGACCTGCTTGGGGTTGGTGATCCCAGACAGCTTGCACTGGCGCAGGATCCCCGGCAGGTGCTCGGCGGCGCGGTCGCGGTAGTCCTTGGGGATGAGCTTGAGCAGCTCCTGGAGGACCGGTTCCAGTTTCTTGTCTGCGCCCTCGAGCTTGACGCCCTTGTTGGGGTCCCGCGCCGGGCGGGCCTTGGGGCGTATCGAGGTTTTTGGAGCGTGGCTACCACCGAGCCCCTCAGGTCGTGCTCGGGGCCGCGGGCTCGTCTGCGGAGCGAGCGCCGACAGCTGCTCGCCAAGGCCTCCGAGGTTCCGGAGCATGCCCCGGATTCCGCCTTGCTCTTCTTCTTCTTCCGCCGTCGGCTCGTGCGCGGTCGCGGCTTCCTGTTCACGCTTGGTGAAAGGCACGTCGTACCCCTTTTGAGTGGAACCTGGACCCCGAAACGCCAATACGATGGCACATCGGGGCGCCGAGGTTCAAGGGGCGAGCCTTGGCTCAGTTACACCAGCCGGCGCAGGAGACAGAGTTCTCCCCCTGCCCCAGACAGTGGGCGAAACATGCGTCTTCGCCGCCCTGCGTGTTGGTGGGGCAATTGTTGTCGCAGACATTGGTGGCGATCCCGAGCACCGTGCAGTGATTCCAGCACGCAATCTGCTGGGCTTCCGAGGTGGTTCCACAGTTGTCGCAGGTGCTGAGTCCCTCCTGCAGTCCAGTGCAGTGCGCCCAGCACGCCGCCGAGCCGCCGACCGTGGAGTCGGGGCAGTTGTTGTCGCAGGTGCTCGTCGGGATGCTGAGCACGGTGCAGTGGTTCCAGCACGCAATCTGCTCCGCTTCGGTGGTGGTGCCACAGTTGTCGCAGGTGCTCAGCGACTCCTGCAGCCCAGTGCAGTGCGACCAGCACGCCGCCGCTCCGCCGGCCGTCGCATCCGGGCAGCTGTTGTCGCAGGTACTCGTGGGCGTCCCCAGGACGCCGCAGTACTCCCAGCAAGCGACCTCGCCGGCCTCCGTGCTGGTACCGCAGTTGTCGCAGGCGGTTAGACTCTCGCCCTGCCCGGTGCAGTGCCCCCAACACGCCGCCGAGCCACCCGCCGTGTTGACCGGGCAGTAGTTGTCGCAGAAGCCCGTCGACTCCATCAGCGAGCTGCAGTGGCCCCAGCAGGCGACCTGCTCGGCCTCCGTGAAGGTCCCGCAGCCGTCACAGGTGGTCAGCGACTCACCGAGACCGCTGCAGTGGTCCCAGCAGGCCTGAGCCCCCTCGGGGGTCTGCGTCGTGCAGGAATTGTCGCAGGTGTTCGTCGGCGTCCCCTGAGCCGTGCAGTACTCCCAGCACTCGACCTCGCCGAGGGTGCCGCTGCCACACGAGTCGGCGCACTGGTTCACCGAGTCGCCCTGCCCGGTGCAGTGAGCCCAGCACGCCTCCGCCCCCTCGGGCGTCGTGACGCTACAGTCGTTGTCGCAGATGCTGGTGGAGGTGTTGCTGGTGGTGCAGTACCCCCAACATGCCACCTGTCCCGCGGCGGTCGCGTCACCGCAGGCGTTCTCACACGTTCCGACCGAGTCACCCTGGGCAATGCAGTGCGCCCAACACGCGGCAGAGCCCTCGTTGGTCGTCACGCTGCAGTAGTTGTCGCAGGTGCTCGTCGGGGTCCCCTGGGTCGTGCAGTACTCCCAACACGCCACCTGCCCCGGGGCGGTCCCATCGCCACACGCGTTCTCACACGTGTTGCCCGAGTCCCCCTGAGTCGTGCAGTGCGCCCAGCACGCCGCCGACCCCTCACTGGTCGTGACGCTGCAGTAGTTGTCGCAGGTGGTCGTCGGCGTCCCCTGGGTCGTGCAGTATTCCCAGCAAGCCACCTGGCCAGCCGCCGTCCCGTCGCCACAGGCGTTCTCGCAGGTGTTGCCCGAATCGCCCTGGGTGGTGCAGTGGGCCCAGCAGGCCGCCGAGCCCTCGGTGGTGGTGACGCTGCAGTAGTTGTCGCAGGTGGTCGTCGGCGTCCCCTGGGTCGTGCAGTACTCCCAGCAGGCGACCTGGCCAGGAGCCGTCCCATCGCCGCAGGCGTTCTCGCAGGTATTGCCGGAGTCCCCCTGAGTGGTGCAGTGCGCCCAGCAGGCCGCCGACCCTTCGGCGGTCGTCACGCTGCAGTAGTTGTCGCAGGTGCTGGTGGGCGTCCCGGTGGTGGTGCAGTACTCCCAGCACGCCACCTGGCCGTCGGGCGTCCCATCACCACACGAGTTCTCACACGTGTTGCCGGAGTCTCCGATCGTCGTGCAGTGCGCCCAACAGGCAGCGCTGCCCTCGGGGGTCGTGGTGTTGCAATCGTTGTCGCAGGTCGTCGTGGGTACGCCCTGCTGGGTACAGAGTTCCCAGCACGACTTCTGGGCACAGGGGTTCGTACCGTCCTGACAGTAATTGTCGCATTGGGAGACGCTTTCGCCGGTGTTCTTGCACCAGCTCCAGCATGCGGTGACCTCAGCGACCGTCGCCGACCCACAGGCGTTTTCGCACTGGGAGATGCTGCCTACACAGTTGTCCCAACAAAGCGTCGTCAGGCCCGACCATGCGCTGCCTGTGACGTCAGCGTCGCACACGTCGCAGAACGACTCGGGGTTGGCCTCCCCGTCCGAGTAACATGCGTTGTCGATGAAGCAGGTCCCGGGGGTCTGCGCCTGGTCGCAGGTGAAGGTCGATGGCCCCGTCGAGGTGCAGGTCCCGATGGTGCAGAACTCACCGTCGTCGCAGTCGACCTGTGCGCCGGCCGCGCACGACCCGCTCTGGCAGGTGTCGAACTCGGTGCACCCGTCGCCATCCACGCACGGTGTGCCATCGGGCGCGTTGCTCCAGGTCGTCTTGCTGGCCGATGTGCAGCTCAGGCAGGGGTTGGAGGGGTCGGGGTCGCCGAGGTCATAGCAGGTCCCCCCGATGAGGCACTTGGCCCCAGCCACCACGTTGTTGCACTGGAACGTCGATGCGCCGGTGGGCACGCAGCTGTCCTGGGTGCAGTCGAAGGTGTCGTCGCAGGTCTCGACCGCCCCCACCTGGCATACCCCTGCAGAGCACGCATCGGCCGTGCAGCCGTCCCCGTCTCCATCGCAGGCGGTGCCATCGCTCTTGTTGCTCCAGGCCGTCGGCGCAGACTGCTGACACTCCTGGCACGGGTTACCCAGGTTCTCGGCGCCGTTGGCGTAGCAGTCGCCGCCGATGAAGCAGCCGGTGCCGTTCGCCACGATGTTGCAGGTGTAGGCGGTGTTGGAGGTGCTCTGGCAGACCTCGTCGGTGCACGGCAATCCATCGCCCAGGCATGACACCTGGGCGCCAGGAGTACAGACACCGGCCTGACACGAGTCGTCCTCGGTACAACCGTTGTTGTCCGCGTCACACAACGTGCCGTTGCTGACGTTGCTCCAAGCGGTGTTGGACGCGCTGGCGTTGCAGACCTGGCAGGCGTTCCCTGGGTTGAGTTCCCCGTCGCCGTAGCACGTCCCGCCGATCAAGCAGAAGCCCGAGTTGATGGACTCGTCGCAGCCGCCCGACCCGTCGCAGGTGGATGTCTGACACGACGTCGGGGGCGTGCACACATAGGTCGAGCCTCCGCAGCTGCCGTCCGCCTGGCACATGTCGCCGCTGGTGCAGGCGTTGCTGTCGTCGCACGCCGTGCCGGTGTTGGGGTCCTGGTAGCAGGTATTGGTGCCCAGATCGCATTTGCCAGTGTTGCAGCTGTCGCTCAGCGAGCTGCAGGTGGCGTCCGACGAGCAGCCGCAGTTGGCGTCGTCCCAGGCGCCTGTGCATACGCCGCCCGCGGTGCAGGCGTCGGCCAGCGTGCAGTCGACACCATCGTCGCAGCTGGAGCCCTCGTTGACGACGAACTCGCACCCTCCGGTCGACGGGTTGCAACTCCCGGTCTCACACGGGTTGGCGCTGGTGCAGTCGGCGGCCGAGCCACCGCAAGAGCCACCTGTGCATTGGTCGCTGGTGGTGCACAGGTCCCCGTCGTCGCAGGCCGTCCCGTCGGTAGTGGGCGCCGTGACGCATGCATCGGCGTCCTCGTCGCAGACGCCGACCTGGCAGACGCCGTCACCGCTGCTCGAACAATCGACGTTGACGCCGCCCGAGCACAGTCCGCCCTGGCAGGTCTCGCCGGTGCTGCAGAAGGCGCCGTCATCGCAGGCCTGGCCGTCGAGACTCACGTCGGGGACCGGCACGCAGGTGAAGCTCGAGCAGCTCCAGAGCTGACAGGCGGCAGCCGGACCAAAGGTGGCCTCGCAGTCTTCCGGGGCCGTACATTCGCACTCGCCGGCGCAGATGCCAGCCTCGCAGACGGTGTCGGAGGTGCAGGGATCGCCATCGTCGCAGGCGACCCCGTCGCCGACACTGACGTGGACGCAACCGCCGCTGGAAGCGTCGCAGAAGTCGTCGGTGCAGGGGTTGCCGTCGTCGCAGTCCACCGGGACCCACGTCGTCGAGGACTGGGTCGGGTCGCACCGCTGGCACGGGTTGTTCGGGTCGATGTCGTCGGCCTGCTGGCAGGCCCCGTCGATGGCACAGGTCCCAGCGTCAGGCGCGTTCTCGCATTGGGCGGTGGCCAGGCAGGTGTCGGTGGTGCAATCGAGCCCGTCGTCGCAGGAGGTCGGGTCCAGCGTGCAGCTGCAACCGTCGAGGCCCGGGTCGAAGACGCCACCGCAGAAGCCGCCAGCGTCGCAGAGGTCGCCTACCGTGCAGTCGTCACCGTCGTCGCACAGCAGCCCCTCGAGTGGCGATGACACACAGGTGTCGGTGTCCTCGTCACAGGCCCAGTCGGTGCACGTGGTGTCGAATGCCGAGCAGTCCCGCGCCAGGCCGATGCACTCGCCGAGACCATTGCACGCGTCGTCGATGGTGCAGTACTGGTCGTCGTTGCAGCCGTATCCGGGCGGGGCGTTCTGTACCGAGCAGGCGCCGGAGAACGGGTCGCAGACGCCAATGGTGCAGGTGCCGCCGTCGGGACAGCTCTTGTAGCTGCCCGCGCAGGTGCCGTTGCTGCAAGTGTCGGCTTCGGTGCAGGCGTTGCCGTCGTCACAGGCGATGCCGTTGTCATCCGCGGTCAGCACGCACTTGCCGGCCTCACAGGTGGCGCTGACACAGGCGCCGGTCTCGATGTCGGCACAGTCGGCGTCGGTGCTGCAGCAGCCGACATCGCTGAGGTGCCCGCAGCCCGTCTGGGCCGAACAGTAGTCGTAGGAGCATTCGTCACCGTCGTCGCAGCTCAACGGGGTCCAGCCGTTGGGGTTGGCGGCGTCGCAGAACTTGCAGGCGTCCGATGGGTGTTGGGCGCCGTCCGGGAAGCAGGTGTCGAACAACAGGCACCACCCGTCTTCGAGCGTGCTCACGCAGCCCTCGTTGGTGCAGACGTCAGTCGTGCAGGAGCGACCGTCGTCGCACTCGGCGTCGGTCTCGCAGGAACACTTCAGCGCGTTCCACTCGCCGCTGCAGGTGGCTCCGCCGGTGCAGGTGGCGCCCTTGATGCAGGCGTTGCCGGGATCACAGGGGGAGCCCAGGGGCCGCGGCTCTACCACGCAGGAGTCGTTGACGCAGTCCGCCACGGCGCAGGGACCCACCAGGTCCTGGCAGTTCAAACCACCGCAGGAGCCCACAGTGCACGGGGCGTCACAGGCGCCGCTGCTGCAGACGCCCGGGAGAGGGCAGGCGTCGTCCTGGCAGAAAGTTCCGTCGTCGGCGTTCGCGTTGACGCACCCGGACTGGAAATCACATAGGTCGTCGGTGCAAACGTTGCCGTCGTCACAGTTGATCGTCGTCCACTCGGTGGCCGACTGGGCGAGGTCGCAGGTGCGGCAGGCGTTGTCCGGGTCCAGCTGACCGTCGTCGAAGCAGGCGCCGTCGATGAGGCAGACGTCGGTCTTGGGAGTGTAGATGCACGTCAGGTTGGTCGCGCACTGGTCAATGGTGCAATAATCGCCATCGTCGCAGGACGCGTCGTTGCCGAACTCACAGGCGGCGGCGTCAGCGCCGGTGTCGCCCCCGCCCGAGTCGGTGGGCGTCGTCGTCTCCGGACGGGTGTCCGGGTCGGCCTCGACCACGTTGATGTCGCCACAGGCGATGAGGGTGGCGGACGCAAGTCCAGCAGCAAGCCAGCTGATGGGCAGCGGGAGGCAGCGGCGACGGGTCATGTCGGTCCCTTCCGGCGGTACGAGCGGATGTTGGGTGGTCTCCAGAGCCCGCGCGGGGCCCCTCTCACCGCCACTATAGTCGACCGTCTATGTCGCTGCCATGCCCCAGGGCCATGTCATGGCCCCTGCCAGACCAGGCGCACACAATCGGTCCCGGTCTCGGTGATGTAGAGGTCACCACCATCCAGTGCGAGTCCGAAGGCGCCCGAAAGCTGGGCGTCAGCGGCCGGTCCGTAGTCTCCGGCACCTCCCGCGGTACCGGTCCCGACCACCGTGCTGATGAGTTGTGAGGCGGCGTCGATCTTCCGGACCTGCGCGCCCTGCACGAAGAGGATGTCGTCGTTGGGCGCGATGGCGATGCCCCGAAGGGTGTTGGGCAACGTGGTGCCCGTGGCCGGGTTGCCGTCATCGGTCGGCCCACCGCTGACGCCCGCCACTAGCGACAGGTTCGTGTCGCCCGGTGTCCACTTGAAGATGCTGTAGAAGCTCCCGGTGACCGTCGAGCCGCACACAGTTCCGCCTGCCATGTACGCATCGCCCGCGCTGTCGAACGCGATGTGGCACGAGTCACCCGAGCAGCCGGACCACGCCAGCGGACTGCCACATCCCAGACCGGCGAACGTATTGCCGAGGGTGTTGTTGGAGGTGTTGTAGTACCGGATCTTGGCGTAGGCCGATTCGGGCCAGTAGACCCAGACGCCATCGGGGCTGATAGCCATCGGCCCCGACGGGTTCAGCGTCCCCAGGAGTCCGGCCCCACCATCTCCGCTGCTACCGCCGCCGCCGGTCCCGGCGACGACCGTCATGATGTTGGTGGCCAGGTCCAGGCTGTAGAGCCTGCGGCAGTTCCGATCGAGCACGTAGAGGAGACCGTTACCTTCATCGAGGCCGAGACTCTGCGGCCAGTTCAGGTTCACGCTCAGCCCATCGACACCGTTGCCACTGCAATTGGTCGATCCGCTACCCGCGAGCACGGTCAGCTCGCCCGCCGGCGTCAAGCGAAGCACTCGGGAGCTCGCCGTGAAGTAGACGTCGCCGGTGGCGGAGTCGGCTGCAATGCCGCTGGGATCGGCAACTCGCGACAGCAGCGCCGGGCCCTCGGTTGGCGAACCCGCCGCCTTGGCCACGTTCACGGCGGTCAGGATAGTCCCTGCGGCGGGTGCAGCTGCGGTCACATCCACGGAGATGGGGCTGCCCGTGGCGGCGTCCCCCATGAGGTCCACGACGCTGGCCTCGAACGTGTAGGTGCCCGTCGCCAACCCGGTGCGTGCAGTGGTCAGCAGCGCGGTACCGGTGACACCGGTATCGATCACCTCGGTCGACGGCGAGCCGCCCGGCGTGACGCTGGTCCACGTGATGGGCAGCCCATTGACGGGCGTGCCACCCGAAGTGACCTGGACCCCCAGAGGTGCGATCGCCGCCCCAACCTCGACGGTCTGCCCCGCGCCCTGGACCACCGCGATTTCGAGCGGGCCTGGGGTGGCCTGTCCAAAGCCCCAGAGGCTGCGCAGCGCGTTGTTTTGGCCGTCGGCGACGATGAGGTTGCCGGTCGGCCCAAAGGCCATGTTCCAGGGATCGTTGAAGAAGGCCGACATCGCGTCCCCGAAGTCACCGCCGCCGCCCGCGCCGCCAGCGCCCGCCACGGGCGTGACCGCCGTGCTGGTGACGTCGATGCGCCAGATCTGCTCGGTGTCCATGTCGACGACGTAGATGTTGCCTGCAGCGTCCAGGGCCATGTCGCCCATGCGCGTGAACCGGAACGACTTGGCGGCCACCCCCGCGGCCTTGGTACCGAACTGGTCACCCGCGACGTGCTCCAGCGAGCCAGCCACCGGGTCGTACCGGAGCACACTCCAGGGGGCATTCGGGAACCCACCGCCGCTGAACTGGCCGTTGAGATAGCCGCGTCCCGAGGCATCCCAGGCCATGGCGCAGCCCTCGTTGCAGCCGCCCCAGAGCCCGAACCCGCCAGGCTCCCAGGCCTCCTCGATGAACTCGTCGATCACATCGTTGCTCAAGTCGACCACCCGGATGGTCGCGTACGCCGCCTCCGAGATGTAGAGCTTCTGGTCGGGGCTGAGGCTCAGCCGCGTCGGGTTCTCCAGGTAAGCGTTGTTGGCGGGGCCACCATCGCCCTTACCGGGGCTCGATGTTCCGCCGCCGGCGTAGGTGTCGATGAGTCCGGTCGTCAAGTCGATCACCCGAACCCGTCGCACGCCCTGGTCGGCGACGAACAGGCGGTTGGAGGTCTCGTCCAGGGCCAGGTCGCGCAGCGTGTTGAACTGAGCGGACAGCGCTGGCCCGCCATCACCGGTGTTGCCGTTGCCGTTACCGCCGGCGAGTGTCGTGACCGTTCCCTTGGGCGTCATGACGTAGATCGCGTCGTTGTCGACGCTGGTGAAGTACACCGTGCCGTCGGACGCCACCGCCAGCCCACGGGAGTTGGAGATGTTCACGACCGGGCCCCCCTGAGGCAGCACGTTGCCGCCGCCGCTCTGGCTCGCGTTGACCACCGGCAGGACCGTCCCGTCGGGAGGCGTGGTGGCCGTCAGCGTGGCCGTGACGGTGTTGCTGGCGGGAGCAGCCGTGATGTCGAAGGTGTAGCTGCCCGTCTCCCGCCCCGACCAGAGCATGACCGAGGCGATGCCTGCACCGTTCGACGTCGGGCCGAGCGGGTCGGCGCCTCCCCCGTCCGAGGGGGTGACCGTCAGGGCCACGCCAGAGACCGGGTCACCGCTGGGGTTGGTGACCTCGACCTGCAGGAGCTGCGGCATTGGGCTGCTGACCCAGGCCGTCTGGTTGTCGCCGCTGAGGATGGTCAGCGTGTACTCGATCTCGCAGGCACCATCGACGCACACGAAGGGGCAGACCGCGCCACCGCAGCCACCGCAGTTGCTCGGGTCGGTCAGCGGGTCGATGCAGTCTGTGCCACACACCTCGAGACCGGCGTTGCAGCTCGTGCCGCAGCTGGTGCCGTCACAGGTCGCCGCGCCGGTCCCGGAGCTGGGCTCGGGGCAAGGCGTGCAGCTGGTACCACACCCCGCCGGAGAGGTGTCGGCAACACACGCATCGGTGCACAGGTGGCTCCCGACGTCGCACTGGAACTCACACATCCCCGCGTTGCAGACCCCGCTTCCGGCTCCAGAGACCGGTCCTGGGCAGGTCCCGCAGTCGAGCGTGCCGCCACACCCGTCGTCCCAGGTGTCGCCACAGCTGACGCCCAGGTCGCCACAGGTCACCGGCTCGCAGGTGCACTGGTTGCTGGCGTTGCACGAGGTCCCCGGGCCGCAGCCGCCGCAGTCGAGGGTCTCGCCACAGCCGTTGTCGATCGCGCCGCATTGCGCCCCAAGACCCGCGCAGCTCTCCGGCTGACAGGCACAGGTCGAGGTGGCAGGCGCACAGTAGCCGCTGGTGCACTCGGCGTCCGTGGTGCAAGGGTCGCCGTTGGGCTTCTGCACGACCTGGGCGACCACCAGCGCGCTGGCGACGCCGCTGAGCTGGCCGTCATCGACGGTGAGCTGAACCAGGTAGGCACCCGCCACGTCGGGGGTGAAGTCCGTCGTCGCGGCTGTGGGTGTTGCCAATGCTGCGGTACTTCCCACTGGCGCCTCGAGCACCTGCCACAGGTAGCTCAACGTCTGGGCTTCGGGGTCGCTGGAGCCGGTGCCGTCGAGGTTCAGAAGCTGGCCTGCGTCCAGTGCCGTGGTGGGAGCGATGACCGCAGTCGGCGCCAGGTTGGTGGCGCAGGTGTCGACCAGGCAGAAATTGCTCTGGCAGTCCGCGCCAACGCCGCACGGCTCTCCGTCAGGCGCCGGTCCAGGCACCGGGTTGGCGAGCACGATGACGAAGTCGGGCTGGGAGTCGAGCAGGCCGTCGTTCACCACCAGCCGCAGTGAGTAGACGCCCACCGCATCGGCCGTAAACGTCGGCGCGGCAACCGTCGGGTCGGACAGGACGGCCAGACTGCCGTTGGGGCGGCCCTCCATGGTCCACAGATAGGTCACCGTCGGGGACTCGACGTCGCTCGACCCCGACCCATCGAGCGCCACGACGTCACCTTCGGTCACGGTCTGGTCGGGTCCGGCGGCTGCCGTCGGAGCTTGATTGGTGGTGCAGACCGACAGCAGACACAGATCGCTCTGGCACTCGGCGTCATCGATACAGGGGTCGCCATCGGGAAACAGACTCGGGTCTGCTGCGGTGATGACCACGTAGTCCGGCTGGCTATCGAGCAGGCCATCGTTGACCACCAGTCGCAGGACATACACGCCCACGACATCCGCCGTGAAGGTGGGCGCTACGGCATCGACCGCGGAAAGCGTCGCCGTGCTGCCGGCGGGCTGGCTGTCGAAGCTCCAGGCGTACGTGACGGTTACTCCCTCGGGATCGGCGCTGGCGGAGCCATCGAGGGACACCGCCGACCCCGCCTCAACCGTCTGGTCGAGCCCCGCGTCGGCGGTTGGCGGTTGATTGCTGGCGCAGACGTCGTTGAAACAGAAGTCGCTCTGGCACTCGGCGTCGTCGGTGCAGGGCGCTCCGTCAGGAAGCAGCGAGGGGTCGGCCGCCACCACCAGGACCACGTCGGGCAGGCTGTCCAGGTCGCCGTCGTTGACCACCAGGGATAGCGCGTAGCTCCCGGGCACATCCGCGTCGAAGGACGGCGCCACGCTGGCGGGATCGTCGAGCACCGCGGCGCTCCCCGCCGGAAGCGACTCGAACGCCCAAAGGTAGATGAGCGAGGCGCCGTCAGCATCGGACGACCCACTGCCGTCCATGGCCACCGATGCCCCGACGTCCACCGACTGGTCGAGCCCGGCATCCGCCACGGGCGCCAAGTTGGTGGCGCAGGTGTCGGTGCTGCAGAAGTTGCTCTTGCACTCGGTGTTGGCCGAACACGGTTCGCCGTCGTCGAGCAACCCCACCGGGTCCTCCTGGGCGAACAGGCCCAGGGTCACAGGAAGGCTGTCGAGCATGCCGTCGTTGACCACCAACCGTAGGACGTAGACCCCAGGGACATCGGGCGTGAACGCGGTGGTCATGGCCTCGGCATCACCGACGCTGGCCGTCGACCCCTCGGGGGCGTCGTTGATCGCCCAACTGTAGCTCAGCGCCTGATTCTCGGGGTCGCTGGACTGGCTCGCGTCGAGGTCCACGCTGGTGCCAATCTGAACCCATTTGGGCAGCCCGGCTTCGGCCAGCGGCGGCTCGTTGGTCTTGCAGACGTTGTCGTAGCAGAACTGGCTCTCGCACTCGTCGTCCTTCTCGCAGGCTGCCCCATCGGGTCGCAGCTCTGCGTCGCCGGACGTCGCGAGGATGGCAATGGTCGCTGGGGCCGAGTTCAGGAAGCCGTCGTTGACGAACAGCCGGACCACATAGAAGCCCTCGACGTCCGCGACAAACGACGTCGTCGTCTGGTCGTTGCTGGAGAGGATCGCCGCCGAGCCGGTCGGGAGCTGGGTCAGCACCCAGGCTGACGTAAGCGGGTCGCCATCGGGATCGGTGGAGGTCGAACCATCCAGGGTGACCTCCTCGCCAACCGCCACGGTGCGTGACGGGCCGGCGTCGGCCATCGGCGGATTGTTCGAGGAGCAGGCCCCGTCGACACACTTACCGCTGGCGCATTGCACGCCGCCCTCGCAAGGCTCGCCGTCGTCGAGCTTGTAGGCCCCGTCTTCGTCGACCACGAACAGGACGGCGTCGACAGCGTCGGACTTCACGCCGTCGTTGACGGTCAGTCGCACCTGGAAGAGCCCGGGGCGATCCGGCGTCATCCGTGCCTCCACGCCCTCGTCGGTCAGCGCAGCGACGCTTCCCCCCGGGGTGGCCTGCAGCGCCCAGGTGTAGCTCAGCGTCGCCCCCTCGGGGTCGCTGGAGTTCGCGCCGCTGAAGGTGACCGGCAGTCCAGCGATGGTGACCCGCGGCGCGTCGATCTGGGCGCGTGGTGCCTCGTCGACGGGCGCACATATGCCGGCGTCACAGATGCCCGACAGGCACTCGGCGTTGTCGCTGCAGGGACCGCCGGTCTCGATCAGCTGACCGATTCCAGGCGCCTTGGGATCTTCGGGACACGCCGCCAACGCAAAAGTCAGCAAAGCGAACGCCGGCCACCGGGCCAACCGCCGAGCACACATCATGAGCTTCCTCTCGTCATCGGTGCGGCCACAGTCTGGCAGACCGCTCCGCTGGTTCCGAGAGGGGCCCGGCGTTTTTGTGAACCGCCGCCAGGCTACGCACTGTGAGCGCTGGTCGCCAACCGCCGTGGACCGGAGATGCCGCTGGTCCCGGCGCGGGCCGCGGACGCCGCCTCGCAGGCCTCCGCCAGCCGTACCAGGCTGTGCAGGAAGGTGACTACGGAGCGGGACGAGGACAGGTCGGGCCGACGGTGCGGCAGTGCGACGGTGTCAAACGAAAGCCGCCACTCCAATTCGCCTGGTGACACCCGCAGCGCCAGGGTGCCGGCGCGCCGCTTCAAGTCCGCCAGTTGCCGCCCGACCCTGCGGTCCTCCAGGAGCGCTGGGCTTCCCATGTAGCTGAGGCCCAGGGGGGACTCGCGTCGCTGTCCATCCATGGCGAAGCAGGCGCAGACGGTCTCGAACCGGTCGGCATCGGCGATCAGAACCTTGTCGGACGGCCGCGCGAGCCGGCAACCGACGCGAACCGTCACGAGGGTCTGGCCATCGTCCTGCTGGAGCCGAAACGCGACGCGGCGAGCGCCGTCGTAGCCTTCGAAGCGGAGGTGCCGGTCAAGCCCGGGCACGGTCTCTCCCATGTGCGAGCGCGTGTGGACCAGCGTGGCCCCGAAGGATCGCGACGCGGCCTCGAAGATGTCCAGAGTACGCCCTCGGCTTGTGAGGAGGTAGCGCACCAGCACCGCGAGGACCAGGGTGCCCGCCACGATGGCGCCCAGGGTTCCGCCGATAACGGCTCCAAGCCCCATCGCCGCAACGCTGCCGAGGTGTAGGAGGAAACAAGTGATTCGTCGTGAAGCGATCATGGTGCCGGACGTAGGAGCAAGCCACGTGCCAGGTTCGAGCGACGTGATTCCAGGCACTTGGCGTGACTACAACGCTGTGCCCGGCGTGACTGTCACGTGCCACTGTCTCGCGACCCGGCGGTCACCTTTTTCCTTCGGGCTGGATGGCGGGTGCCATCGATGAACGCATGAGCTGGTGGTCACGTCGTTACGACGACAAGCGCAACACCAGCACTCGGTTCGCAGGCCGTGCGGAAATTGGCCGGCATGCCAGAGGCGAACCGAGCCGTCGCCTCCAAGGGTCTGCGATGCGTCCATACAGCCTCATTCTCACACTCGCTCTGTGCGCCTCTGTGGGTCCGCTGCCGGCGACGCCGAGACGGGAAGCACCAAGCCCAACCGTGACGTCGTCACATCGGACGTCACGCCTGACACTGACGTGAGTGCCCTCGTCCCGGGCGAACCCCAGGGTGACGGCCTCGTGGACCCGGCCTGGTACGACGCCCGCTTCGACAGCTACCTGGCCTACGCCACCGAGGTCATCCAGCCGAAACGGCCTGGGCAACATCATGGGGGCCGAGGGTGGCCCGCAGAACGTCTGGATCGTGGAGCTGGGCGCCAAGGGTGAGCCGGCGACGGCGACTGCTGGCAGTAGCGCCGGTCAAAGGCCAAACAACGTCATCGCCCCTCTCACCAGGGTGTTGATCTGCGCCCGGGTCTTCACTCCTGAGGCGTACGGCATGGTCGCGGCGAAGTTTCGACGGAACGCCGCCGCCTCTGGCGCCGTCGTGTCGTAGGCGTTGTAGCCCGCGTCGAGGCTCGACTCGCACATGCCCCTCACGGCCTGCTCCGTGTAGTCGGCGACGGCGTGGATCTTCGGCCAGCTGAGGTTGTCGGGAGTGTCGGTCGGCCGGTGATAGTGCTCCCAGCGCCCGCAGCTGAGGAAGAGGTACGGGCGCTGGTGTTGCTCGAACACGTAGTGGTCCGATAGTGGACCCACGTACCTGTTCAGGAGGGGCTGGATGCGGAGCCCTGGCGTCGTGCTGTCGACGATGCCCTGCAGCTCCGGGTCGGTCTCCATCCCCATCACGAAGAGCAGGTCCTCGAGACCGGGTACCGCCAGGTCGTGCCCCACCAGGTCCAGCACCAGCGCCCCGTGCACCGGGCCCCGCCGCTGATGGCGATACCAATGCACCGAGCCCATGGTGCCCTCCATGAAGTGGGGCGGCTCCTCTGCGTCGAACAAGGCCACGATCACGTCCCGGGCAGCGGGTCGCTCGAGCAGGCGCCGCCCCACCTCCAGGGCGATGGCCACGGCCGCGGCGTTGTCGTCGGCGCCGGGGTGTGGGCCGCAGGTGTCGTAGTGCGCCGCCAGCACCACCGGCGGAGCATCTTCGCGGCGACCCGGCGCCACGCTGATCACGTTGGCGAATGCGGTCGTGCCCGCGCGGTAGGGCATCGAGAACTCCGCGCCATAGGGTACCAGCCCCAGCTCGCCCATGCGCCCCTCGAGAAAGCGGCGCGCCTGCTCGTGCCCCCGGGTGCCCACCATGCGGCCGGCGCGGGTGGCCAGCTGCACCACATCGAACTCCATCTTGTCGTTGGACAGCTCCATATCCATCTCCTTCTCCCGGCGTCGCCGGAAGTTTACGCTGTAAGTTTACGCTGTAAGTTTACGCTGTAAGTTTACATCGTAAATTTACAACGTAAGCGTCTTCGGTCAAGGATGAATCTGGAGGTGATCGCGCAGATGGGTCCGAAACGGCGTCTATCCCGGGAGCGGATCCTGGCCAAAGCCCTGGAGTTGGTGGACAAAGATGGGGTCGACGCCCTGAGCATGCGCGCCCTCGGCGACGCCCTCGAGGTCAGCGCCATGAGCCTCTACCGCTACGTGCCGTCCAAGGCCGACCTGGTGGACGCCATCCAGGAAGCGGTCCTGTCGGAGATGCGCCTACCGAAGCTCAAAGGCCCCTGGCCCGACGCCGTGAAGGCGTTGGCCAGAACGTTCAGGACCACGCTCGCCCAACATCCCCGCTCGGTGCCGGTGTTCGCCCGTCCGACCGGCTCGAAGGTCGCTCTGGAGCTGGTCTCCGAGCTCATCGCACTGCTGGAGTCCCAGGGCGTCGATACGGTCCGCGCGTTCTGGGTCTATCAGACGGTGCTGGCTTTCGTGGTGGGCCACGCCATGTGGCAGTTCTCCCCGGAGGGCCCCACCAACGTGGACGAGGAGTTCGAGTTCGGCTTGGACGCCCTCATCTCGGGGCTCGAACGGAAGCTCGACACCCCACTCTGAGACGAGTTCGCCCCCCCTTTGTCAGATCTCCAAGGCCGTCCGCATAGGCCTGTGTGAACCCGGCGCCGCCGCCGGCTCCGCTACACAGGCAACCCCGGAGATCCCATGAAACCGCGCCTCGCGCTTCGCATCCTCGCCGTCCTCATGGCCGGCACCCTGGTCACCAGCACGGCCTACGCGGGCTACGCGGCCGACAAGTTCAAACAGACGCTGAACCACAAGTACTGCACGATCGACACCAGCACGTTCGACGGCACGTCCTTCAAGGTCCCGTACCCGAAAGCCAAGCAGTACTACGACAACTTCGTCTCCCAGCTGAACCAGGCGGTCAGCCAGTACAACCGCATGTCGTCGCGGGATCGCTCCGGCGTGCGCGGCATGGTCCCGGAGATGAACAAGAAGATTAAGTGGGCCAAGGCCATGAAGCCCAAGCTCAACGCGCTGAGCGTCACCTACGCCAACGAACAGAACGCCGCCGCCAAAGCCGCCAGGGACGCCAAGGCCGCCAAGCAGGCCGCCAAGGATGCCAAGCGAACCGCCTGCAACTTCTTCTACGACAACGTCTACAAGACCTACAAAGACGCCTGGCACCTGCACGAGCTGCACCGTCAGATGGAGACCGGAAAGCAATACGTAGAGACGCTCGAGCGCTACAACCATTACAAGGCCGCCGCAGAGCACCTCGACAAGGGCTGCTCACACCCCGAGCTGAAGGACCTGTTGGCCAGTGGCGAGGCCTGCTGGCGTAAGGGCGATGCCCATGAGCCGCGCGGTCTCTGCAAGATCCCCCCGCAAAAGGACAAGCTGCTGCGCCTGTTCGTCGACAACCAGGGCAAGCGCCAGATGCAGAACATCCTCAACCTCTGGAACCTGAAGCGCTTCCAGAAGAGCCTGGGCCCTCCCTTCAGCTTCGGCCACACCTACGAATACGTCACGACCGTCACCGACAAGGACAAGCGGGAGGTGCTCAAGCGCATCGAGCCCCTCTACAAGGGCCTCAACGTCGCCCTCCCGGACCTCTCGGACACCTGGAAGCAGCTCGCTGCCAAGAAGCAGAAGATCAAGGCGCTCATCGACGAGCAGGCCAAGAAGCCGCACGGCGTCAAGAAGAAGAAGATGGGGTACTGGAAGAAGAGCATCGCCAAGCAGATCAAGGCCAAGTACGGCAGCGGCGCCAAGATCCTGCGCGGCCAGAACGGCAAGTGGGAGGTGACCCTCCGTATCAACGCCCCCACCGACCGCAAGCAGTATGGCTATGTCTTGTGGAAGGCCCCGGGCAGTCCCTACTGCCACGCCTCCATGTACCGCGTTGTCGAAAAGTACGCCGGCAACGGGAAGTACTCGAAGGCCGGTGGTGCCACCATGATGGGCATGAGCTTCCACCGGTGTAAGTAGCCCAAGTCGGGGCCGGCGTTGTTCCGCCACCCCGACCTGCTACGGTCGGCGCATGCAAACCGCCCTCGACATCGCCAAGCTGCGGGCCGACACGCCCGGCTGCAACACCGTGCTCCACCTCGACCACGCCGGCTCGAGCCTGCCTCCCAGGCAGGTGGTGGACACGGTGATTGCCCATCTGGAAGAGGAGGCACGTGTGGGTGGGTATCGCGCGGCCTTTGAAGCCCATGACCGGGTGTCGCAGGTCTACGCCGACGTCGCCTCGTTGATCGGTGCAGACGCGAACGAAGTCGCCCTGGTCGACAGCGCGACACGCGCCTGGCAGCTCGCCTTTGCCGCCCTGCCCCTCAAGGACGGCGACCGCATTCTCTGCAGTCGCACCGAGTACGCCTCGAACCACCTGGCTTTTCTGCAGCTGCGCGAGCGGGTGGACGTCACCATCGTCCCAATCCCTCCCGACGGCTCGGGCGGCATCGACCTCGACCGGGTCGCCGCCGAATTGCGCGAGGGCGCGGCCCTGATGGCGCTCACCCACGTCCCCACCAACGGCGGCCTGGTCCATCCGGCGCACGAGGTCGGGGCGCTCTGTCGCGCCGCCGGGGTACCGCTGCTGTTGGACGCCTGCCAGTCCGCCGGCCAGGTGGACCTTCGCGACGTGCCCTGGGACATGATCTCGGCCTCCGGACGCAAGTATCTCCGAGGACCGCGGGGCACTGGATTCCTCGGCATCCGCAGGACCTGGCTCGACCGCGTCGACCGGCCCTGGATGGATCTGCACGGCGCCACCTGGACCGGGCCTGACAGCTACACCGCCCGGAACGACGCGAGCCGCTTCGAGCTCTGGGAACGAAGCTATGCTGACGTGCTCGGCCTCGGCGCGGCGGTCCGCTATGCGCTCGACTGCGGCATGCAAGCGCTCGAAGCCCGAATCGCCTCCATCGCAGAAGGGCTTCGTGACCGCCTGCGCGCCCAAGTTGGCATGACGGTCCACGACCGGGGCGCCGTCCGCTGTGGCCTGGTGACGTTCTCCCGAGAAGGCTCCGATCCGCTACAGCTCAAGTCGGCTCTTCGACAACGCGACGTCCACGTGACCGTCTCGCGCCGGCCCAGCACGCTGCTGGACATGACCGACAGAGGCCTGGAGGCGGTGGTCCGGGCCAGCGTCCATGCCCTCACCACCGAGGCCGAGCTGGATGCCTTCATGGAGCACCTCGCGGCCTGTTGACGCTCGGCGACACCCGTCCCGACCGCGTGTCGTCCCCGGTAGACACACCCTCGGAGAAGTCGCCGTAGCCGGCGGTTCACGGCCTTGGCACGGGGCTTGCCCCTGTGGGTCGACGCAACGACCCCGAGGGACTCCATGGTTCACAAGACACGTCTCGCCACCCTGGCCACCGCACTGGCCTCGCTGGCCCTGAGCGCCACCGCAGTACAGGCGGCCACACCTACCACCCTGTCACCTGTCTCGGGCAAGACGACGAAGGTCCGCGGTGACCTGAAGTCGGGCAAGACCGTGCCTCTGTCGTGGGCGTCGCGGAGCCAGATCGCCTGCTTCCCGGCGACGCGCTTCAAGCACTTCGACGGCCACCACGTCTTCTACAAGATGCGGCTGCCCGCGAAGTCCAAGCTGACCATCACGGCCCAGCCGGACAAGGGTGTGGACCTGAGCCTGTACGCATACACCGGGAGCGGCGTGAAGCCGCCGCCGATGGTCTACAGCACGGTCAGCTGCGAATCGAGCTACCTCAAGGGCGAGACCAGCAAGTCGGTGACGAAGAACCCGGGCAAGCCCGAGAGCGTCTTTCTCAACGCCACCACCAACGGCTACGACGTCATCATCGGCGTGGCGGGCGCCCACAAGGCCAGGAAGGGAGGCTTCGAGCTGAAGGTCGACCTGGTCACCGCGGGACCCGGAGTCGCCGACACGGGCCCGCCCCCGACGCAGACCATCTTCGCCCGCGCGGGCAAGACCGTCGCCACCAAGGGTGACATCAAGCGGGGCAAGCGGCTGCCGCTGAGCTGGGCGAGCAACTCCAACGTCGCCTGCTGGCCCAAGACCCGCGACCAGCACTTCGATGGCAAGCACGTGGCGTTCAAGACGAAGCTGCCCAAGCACTCGACCATGGAGATCGAGCTCATCCCCGCCAAGGGCAAGGACCTGAGCCTGTACGCCTACTCCGCCAGCGGGCACCCGCTGCCGCCGAAGCTGTACAAGGCCATCTGCGAGGCCAGCTACCTCTATGGCGAGAAGTCAGTCTCGGTGAAGAGCAACCCGGGCAAGCCCGAGAAGGTGAAGCTCGTCGCCATCAACAACCCCTACGACGTGGTCATCGGCGTGGCTGGCGCAGGCAAGCTGGACAGCGGAAGCTTCACCCTGAACGTGAAGCTGTCGGCAACGGTCAAGCAGGTCGCCGACACCGGCCCGCCGCCGTCCAAGCCCCTCACCGCGAAGTCGGGCAAGACCGTCTCGGTCAAGGGTGACATCGCCAAGGGCAAGAAGCTGCCGCTGAGGTGGGCTGCCAACTCCAACGTCGCCTGCTGGCCCACCACCCGCAATCAGCACTTCGACGGCAAGCACGTGGTGTACAAGACCAAGCAGCCGCCCGAGTCCACCATGACTATCACGCTCAAGCCTGCAAAGGGTAAAGACCTGAGCCTGTATGCGTACGCCGCCAGCGGCCACCCGCTGCCGCCCAAGCTCTACGGGGCCCGTTGCGAAGCCAGCTACCTGATGGGCGAGAAGTCCATCTCGGTGAAGGCCAACCCCGGCAAGCCCGAGCAGGTGAAGATGGTGGCCATCAAGAACGGCTACGACATCGTCATCGGCGTCGCCGGTGCCGGGGCGCTCGACAAGGGCGCCTTCACACTGGACGTGGCGCTGACGCCCAAGGTCCAGAAGGTCGCTGACACCGGCCCGCCGCCGGCCTCCACCGTCACGGCCAAGCCCGGCAAGACCGTGACTGTCTCGGGTGACATCAAAAAGGGCAAAGTCCTGCCGCTGTCCTGGGCGGCCAACTCCAACGTCGCCTGCTGGCCCACCACGCGCGACCAGCACTTCGACGGCAAGCACATCGCGTTCAAGACCAAGCTGCCCAGGCACTCGACCATGGAGATCGAGCTCATCCCGGCCAAGGGCAAGGACCTGAGCCTCTACGCCTACTCGGCCAGCGGGCATCCGCTGCCGCCCAAGCTGTACAAGGCCATCTGCGAAGCCAGCTACCTCTACGGCGAGAGGTCCATCTCGGTGAAGAGCAACCCGGGCAAGCCCGAGAAGGTGAAGCTGGTGGCCATCAACAACCCGTACGACGTGGTGATCGGCGTCGCCGGCGCGGGCAAGTTGGACAGCGGCAGCTTCAAGCTGAACGTGAAGCTGTCGGCCAAGGTCGAGACGGTCGCGGACACCGGCCCCCCGCCGTCCCGAACCATCAGCGCATTCCCCAACAAGACGACGTCGACGAAGGGCGACATCCGGACCGGCAAGCGGCTGCCCCTGGCCTGGGCCAGCAACTCGAACGTGGCCTGCTGGCCGAAGACCCGCGACCAGCACTTTGACGGCAAGCATGTGGTGTACAAGACCAAGCTCCCCAAGAAGTCGACCATGACCATCACGCTCAAGCCCAAGAAGGGCAAAGACCTCAGCCTGTATGCCTATGCAGCCGGTGGCCACCCGCTGCCGCCAAAGCTGTACCGCGCGCGCTGCGAGGCCAGCTACCTCTTCGGCGAGAAGTCCATCTCAGTGACGTCCAACCCGGGCAAGCCGGAGCAGGTGAAGCTGGTCGCCATCAACAACGGCTACGACGTGGTCATCGGTGTGGCCGGGGCAGGGAAGCTGGACAGCGGCGCCTTCGAACTGGAGGTGAAGCTGGACACCGCGGGAGACGGTGTCGCCGACACGGGACCGCCGCCGGCCCAGACGACGACCTTGACCAAGGGCAAGACCGTCACCGTCACCGGCGACATCAAGGGCGGCAAGCTGCTGCCGTTGGCCTGGGCCACCAACTCCAACGTGGCCTGCTGGCCCGCCACGCGCAACCAGCACTTCGACGGACACCATGTCGCCTACAAGGTGAAGCTCCCACCGCGCACCAAGCTCAAGGTCGAGCTCATCCCGGAAAAGGGCGCCGACATGAGCGTGTATGCCTACTCCGCCAGCGGCCATCCGTTGCCGCCGAAGCTGTACCGCGCCCGCTGCGAGGCCGGCTACTTCGGCAGCAAGGGCGGTAAGGAGAAGGTATCGCTGCAGGGCTCGATGACGGCGACCTACGACGTCGTCGTCGCCGTCGCGGGCGCTGGCAAAGCGGCCAAGGGCAAGTACACGCTGAAGATGACCATCGAGTAGGCGCTGCGGCTCTCCGCCCCTGAAGTCGAGTGACATCGCACAATGTAGTCACTCGACTTCATCCGTTTGGAGCCCGTAAACCAAGGCTCCAACGACTCCCTGTCGCTTTTTGTGTGAGGCATCTCTTCGCGAGCGGTAACACGTCACCCGAACGATCGTTCGGTCGGACGTTCGTTCCCCACTCAACCACCTTTCGCGAGGACCTCTCATGCGCCCCTCTCCACACCCAGTCTTCCGCCTCGGTAGGTCCGGCGTCGCTGCGCTCACCCTCCTGTTGGTCAGTGTCGGTGGCCTTCCTTCAGCCGTCATGGCGGCGAATCCGAGAACGCCGACCTGGAAGACGACCTTCTCCCATCCCGACATATCCGCCATCGCCGGTGGCAAGAGGGTCTTGCTCGTCGCTGCCGGGACCGGTTCATCAGCGGCCACCGGGGCGCTGGTGGCGGCCTTTCGACGAGGAGGGCTGGAGCTGGTGATGGACGCCTCATCGTTGGGCAGCGTAGAGGGGTTGGCCGACGACGCCATCGTGACAAAGGCCGCCCGTCTCCCCGTGGAGCGAGTCGTGGTCGTGCGCGTCTTCGGCGACTCGGTGGTGGTGACCGTCTACGGCATGACAGGGGACGCCAAGTCCGCGCTGTCGGCGAAGCGAGGCGTCGTAGTCGACGTGAAGCGCCGTGCCGCGGGCAGGGGTGTCACGCTCAAAGCGGGACACGGACCGACGGTCAAGACGTCGTCGCCTCGGGCCGACCTTTCAAAGGCGCGGAGAACCTACGCCGACCGAGCCATCTACTGGCGGGGCGGTCTCGGGTTCCTGGCGAGCGCCCAGTCGGCAAACGGGTTCGGCTTCAAGACCGCCACCAGGGACGGTATGGGGAGCCTTTGAGCGTCGCGGAGTTCTATGACGCCGTGGGAGAGCATGAACTCGCCTCGGAGTATCGCCTGCGCAACGGCCTCAAGTGGGGTCTGGGCGCGGGCCTTGGAATTCCCCTCGTAGTGGGCGGGCTCGTAGCCGTCATGGTCGCCATCGCACCGCCTGACGACACCACCAGCCTCGACGCAAAAGCCGCTGACGACAACAGCGACCTCATTGTAGCCGGGAGCGTCATGATGGGCGTTGGGATGGTGGGCATCGCCGCAGTATTGCTCATCGATGTTGACACGCATTCCTACGACCAGAAGCGCAAGATGTCCGACGCACACAACAGGCGCCTTCGCGACAAACTCGGTCTGGACCAGAGCGACCCGGTGGTCCGCGTAGCACCCACCGCGACCAACAGCGGCGCGGGCGTGTCCGTCTTTGGTCAGTTCTGATGATGGCCCGACCGACGACACTCATCGCCGCGCTGGTTGTCGCCCTGGTGGCAGCTGCGCCCGCCCGGGCCGACGCCGTCGCGGATCTCGAACGCTGGCAGCAGAACCTTTTTGAACGCGTCGCCCCGTCGGTGGTCTTCATCCAGCGAGGCAAGGCGTTCGGCTCGGGGTTCTTCGTGGGCACCCGGCGTATCCTCACCAACGCTCACGTCGTGGGTTCGGACGACCATGTCACGGTGACACTACGTGACGGCCAGAAGCTGCGCGGACGGGTCACTGCTCGGGGCGCAGACGGCTACGACGCTGCTATCGTCACCCTGCCCAGGGGGGTAGGAAAAGCCCTCGAGATTGGAGGTGTGAACGAGCTCCGCATCGGCAGCGTTCTGGCGTCCGTTGGACACGGACGCGGTGGTATCTGGAGTCTGAACACGGGGCTGGCGTCGAACATCTACCGGCTCGCAAGCGGCCAGTCCGTCATCCAGACGCAAATCCCGCTGAACCCCGGCTCGTCGGGCGGTCCGATCCTCGACCGTCACGGTCGGGTCGTCGGGATGGTGGTGTCCGGCATAACCCGCGCAAATGGCATCAACTTCGCGCTTCGGGTCGACGACATCGTCGCCGCCCTGCCGGCCCTCGACGACGTCTGCCGTTGCCTCGTGGTCACCGCACCGAGCGGCGTGCCTGTCTTCATCGACAAACGGATGGCCGGCAAGGGGCCCAGGTTGGTCGCGTTCCCATCACCGGGCCCCAGGCAGGTGTTCGCCGTGATTGAAGGCCAGATGCGAAGACGTCGTGTGGTCGTCCAGCAGGGCAAATCATCTTATGTCCGCCTGACCAGGCCTTGATGGGGGTAAGGGGGGAGAACTGTCCCCACCCAATGCGCCCCAGAAGCCCATTTCCCCAGTCCTTCCAAAGAGTTGCCAAGAAACCCCAGCCTGGGTACTCCAGACCCCAGCCGCGACCGTTCTCGGGGCTTCCGGATACCACTCACATGCGACGGATGACCGTTTTCTGGGCTCCTGCGCACTTGGCATCAGTGTTGCTCCTGGGGCTGGGCATCGCTACGAGCCCAGGAGCCTCCCATGCAAGCATCCCAGACGCCCAACCAGGTCCATCTTCTGGCCGAGGCTTTTGCCGGCGGCCTGCGCGGCTACGTCTTCGGGGGACCAGACACCGCCGTGAGCGCGCGCCCAGAGTCCGTGAAGGTTCCGTTGACGGGCGCGCTGAACGAGACCCTCCGCTCGGCCGAGCGTGCGTACCTCCAAGCCGCGATCGAACGAAACGACGGCAACCTCCAGGCGGTCGCGCTGGAGGCCCGGCTGACCATGGACGCGCTGGCGGAGCTGCTCGAACGCCACGCCCTCGAACCGCCAACACGACGACAGACGACCCTCGACGACCTGCTCAAGGTCATCCCGTACCGGGACATAAAAGCCATCCTCAACCACACCTTCGACCGATGGTATCTACAGCAGCTGAAGAAACTCGCGCCGTGCACCGTGACCGAAGCTGCCCTGCTGGCCCAGGTCGACCGCGCCTATCTCACCAAGCTGTGCAAACGCCATGGCGTACGTCTCGTCGAACCGGGCTGAGTGGACGACGACGCCCAGCCCGGGGTCGCACAGCGGCTCAGCTCCGGCGCCGCAGCAGGATCCCGAGCAGCAATAGCCCGTAGATCATCGCATCCGCAGGGACACCATCGTTGCCGCTCTGGCAGTCGCACCCGTCCTGGCTGGGTGGAATGTCGGTCCCCACGTCCGGCTGCAGAATCTCGGCCCCCACCGTGTCCGGCGCCGGCAGCTCCGGTGCCGGCTCAGGACCGGCGTCGGGCTGCGGCGGCGGGCAGCCGTCGGGCTCACCCATCCCGTCTTCGAGGGGACACAGGTCGTCGGTGCCGAAGACACCATCCCCATCCGCATCGGCGTCGCAGACGTCACCTGCGTCGTCGCCGTCGATGTCCGACTGGTCGGGGTTGACCGTGCTCGGGCAGTTGTCGTCCTCGTCCAGGACGCCGTCGCCATCCTTGTCGCCCTCGCAGGCATCACCGACGTCGTTGCCGTCGGTGTCCTCCTGACCGGGGTTGGCCACCAGGCGGCAGTTGTCGTCGCCGTCGAGAATCCCATCGTTGTCGCTGTCGGTGTCCACGTAGTCGGCGTCGCCATCACCGTCGGTGTCCGCCGGCGCCAGCGAGGTGGCGATGTCACCGGCCTCTTCCGCGTCGCCTACCCCATCGCCGTCGGCGTCGGTGTCGTTGGCGTCGTAGTCGTCGTCACCATCCTCGTCCGGCGGCTCACCGTCACCCTCGTCAGCGCCCTCGATGCCGTCGGGGATACCGTCCCCGTCGCTGTCGGGGTCGTTGGGGTTCATGCCGTACTCGAGCTCCCACGCGTCCGACAGGCCGTCGCCGTCGCTGTCGATGTCGCCGCAGAGATCCCAGTCCACGGTCGACGTGCAGTCGCCTGACTCGTCGCAGGTATCGATGGTGCAGTCCTGGCCATCATCGCACCCGATGGTGCTGCCGGCGCAGCCACCGCTGTCACAGCGGTCGTCCTGGGTGCACGGGTCGCCATCGTCACACCCGGCGATGTTGGGCGTGAACGCGCAGCCCGTGACGCTGTCGCAGCTGTCGTCGGTACAGATGTTGTCGTCGTCACAGGCCACCGGGTCGCCCGGCACACACAGCCCGTTTGCGCAGGTGTCGGCGTCGGTGCAGGCATCACCGTCGTCGCATGTGGCGGTGTTGTTGGCGTTCACGCAGCCGGTTCCGGTGGCGTCACAGGAGTCCGTGGTGCACGGGTTGCCATCGTTGCAGTCGGGAGCGGTGCCGCCCTGGCAACTGCCGTCGAGGCACGACTCACCGGTGGTACACGGGTCGCCGTCGTCGCAGATGCCGGTGTTGGGCGTGTTCACGGCGCCCAGCGAGGAGTCGCAGGTGTCGTCGGTGCAGACGTTTCCGTCATCCACGTCGAGCGCCGGCCCGGGGACGCAGCTGCCAGCCAGGCAGGCGTCGCCGTCCGTACAGGCGTCGCCATCGTCACACTGCGCCGTGTTGTTGACCACGGTGCACCCGGTGCCGGGGTCGCAGCCATCGTCGGTGCAGACATCGCCGTCGTCGCACACGATGTCGGTGCCGCCGCAGCCCCCGCCGCTGCAGACATCGTCGCTGGTGCAGGCGCTACCGTCGTCACAGGGGTCCGTGTTGGGCGCGTTCACGCAGCCATCGGTCGGGTTCCAGCTGTCGTCGGTGCACCCATTGGTGTCGTCGCAATCGGGGATCTGGCCGACGTTGTCGATCCGGAAGTAGCCCTGAATCGTGTCGATATCCTTGCCAAAGGTATTGTCGGAACCCGGCTGCTCGAAGAGGCTCGGCGCGATGCCGGCTCCCAGCCCACCGTCGTTTTCGTTGACGCAATCGCAGGCATCGAGGACGCCGGTGACCGGGTCGACCTCGTCGTCGCCGCCATCGACCACCGAGCAGTGGTCGGAGTCGCAGGGAACATCGCCCAGCTGCTCGAAGACCGAGCCCTGCCCGTATCCGGGCGCGGTGTCGTAGGTATCGTAGTCGTCCCCGTCGTAGGTCGTGTAGACGGCCATGTTCCAGGGCGCGCCGGTGAGGTCGGCGGGCTTTCCGCCCAGCGCTGACCAGGCGATCCGGATCTCGGTGACGCTCGAGGTCCAGTCCGAGGTCACGTCAAACGTGGCGTCCGTCGTGGTGGGGTCCGTGTCCGCCGCCACCTCGGTGGTACCGGTGTAGAGCCGGGCCGCGTGCCACGTGGGACCGGTGGCGTCCACCATGACGAAGTAGTTGGGGGCCCAGCCGGCGAAGTCGACGGCCTTGTTTCCCGGCACCGCCGTCCGGTCGAGGGTGGGCGTGGTCGGGGTCAGCCCCGAGTCGGCCGTGTCGATGGCTACGAACAGGTCCATGTCGTCGCCGCAACACCCGTGATCCTCGTCGAAGGCGTTGGGCCCGACGATGGCGATGTAGACGTAGTCCAGGTCCCACGTCATGAAGACGTTCTGGATGTCCGCCGTGCCGCTGCCGCGCACGAAGAGGCCGTCGTTCTGGCTCAGGTTGTTGGCGTCGCCGAAGTCGAACCAGACGTGATTGGCCGAGCTCTCGGCGACGAGATCGGAGGCCGCCACCTGCCCGCTGCCACCGACGTCGGGCGCGCCATGGGTGTTCTCCACGATGAGCTTGTAGGAGGCGTCCAGCGTGGCGTCCAACACGACAGGCCCGCTGGGCAGGTCCAGCGGCGCGCCACCGACGGCAAACGCCGATGCGCTACCCCACAGCAAGAAGGCTGGCAGCAGTGCCACCCCCCAAAGACGTCTTCGTGTCGCCCACATACCCAGCTCCTTCCTCGAGCCGAGAGCATGGCCCCGCGACCGGTGAGAGCGCAAGACGGCCGGCCCGTGGTAAGAAGGTCGCTCGAAACGAAGGAGCGACATTCATGGCCATTCAGACCGTCCACGAGCTTTTCTTCACGCTGCTGCTCATCTTCGCGCCTCCCAACGCGACGAGTATGACGGCCGAGCTCACCAAGGACACCAAGGTCGTCTACACGACGACCGCGAACGACGTCTGGTCCGTCACCGGGTTGCAGGCGCCCGCCAACACCGTGCTAACACGCAAAGGGGATGACTTGACCTTGGATCGGCCTGGCCGAGACGCACGCCGCAGCAAGATGTCCCAGCTCGTGCCCCGCCCCAGGGACTTCGACCCCAAGACCGCCAAGACGATGAAGCTCAATGGAGGCGAGGTCACTATTTCCCGCCTGTCGAATCATCGCGTGGTGCTGGGGCCGCCGGAGGGCCGGGGACAGCCGCTGTTGCTTCGCTACACCGTGCGAGGTGGCTCGAAGGACAAGACCAGGAAGGCTCCTGCCAAGAAGTAGTGGCCCGGTCGGCAAGGGCGACCGGAAGTACGAACCGACAAAAGTGGGCATCGGGCCTGAAACAACTCTGCGCGCGGTGTAGACTGCCGGCCCTGACTCTCCCCCCTCCGCCTGGAGCACCTCCATGCGTCGCCGTCGCTTCCTCAAGACCCTCGCCGCCGCCTCCGCGGGCGCGTCCCTGGGCGTCCCTTTCCGACGCGGGCTCGCCGCGCCAGGTGACACCGCCTGGGGTGCCTACCCCGAGTTTGCGCTGCCGGGACTTCTCCCCCCCGAAAAGCAGGCCAAGAACGTCCTCGAGGTGTTCCTCTACGGTGGGCTCTGTCCCTGGGAGACGTTCTACATCGTTCCCGAGTACGGACACCCCGACGACCCCGACTTCGGGGGGCAGCAGTGGTGGACCTTCCAGGAAGGCGCCAACAACGTCCAGCAGGTCTACGAGACATGTCACGGTACGGCGGGCTCGCCGATGCTGACCGACTTCCGGGTCGACGAGAACAACAAGATGGTCCAGTTCGGGCCGTTCACCGAGCCGCTCCGCAGCCGCGCGGACATCATGGAGCGGATGCGGGTCCACGTCATCAACCACACCCTGGAGCCGCATGAGGCCGCCATCCCGTACGCCATGAGCGGCTATCGGTTGGGCCAGCCCAAGCTCGCCGGCGTAGGCTCGGCGGTCCAGCACTACTATCAAGCGCGGGACCCCATCATCACCGGGGAGCCCTACGCCTATGTGCTGTATTCACCGGGCGACTTCCCCACCGACAACCTCCGCGCCAGCTCCGCGGTCGGCCAGCACCCGGGGGCGACCCGTCCGCTGTCCATCCGGGTGTCCAACAACACCAGCTTCATCGACGCCCTGCAGCGCAACACGCTGGGTAACCTGCAGCCACAATTCGACGGTCTGCTGAATCACTACCGTAACCGGTTCCAGAGCCGGCTGACCGGCCCCGCGGCCGAGGCGGCGGTGCGGTCGCAGACCTTCAGCGACTACGACTTCAGCCTCAAGACCCTGCAGCAGACCGGCGACCTGGTGGACATCCTGGAGCCGCAGTTCTTTGAAGGCGTCACCGGGTCACAGTGTGGCCAGGACAACACCAACTATCCCCACATGGGTCTCAAGCTCGCCGCGCACCTACTGACCCGCCCCGCCAGCAAGGCGCGCTACGTCATGGTGGTCGACGGCGGCCTCATCCCGGCCTCTGGCGGCGGCGGCTACGACACCCACAACGCCCACATCTTCGACTCCGGGCGCAACCTCAAGAACCTGTGGACCGAGCTGAACGCCATCATCAACGAGCCGGGCGAGGCCGACCCGGGCAAGCTGAACCTCGATGAGACGCTCATCGTCATCAACACCGAGTTCGGCCGCAGCCCCGGCCCACAGAACGGCGACGGGCGGAACCACTGGCCATACGCCTATACGACGCTGATGTTCGGTGGCCCGGTCGGGCCCGATTCCCAGGGCATCGTCGGCGCTATCGGACCCAACGGCCTGCCGACCACGGCGTTGCATCCGGCCGAGACCCGGGCCGCGATTCTATCGGCGCTGGGCATCTACCCCTTTGCCGCCGAGAACTACGCTGTCAGCGACATCCTCGGCGCCAACAGCGAGCTCGAGGGGTGCCTGTCGCTCAATGAGGTGGTGTTGGGGGTGCCGGCATGACCCGCCTTCGCCTTACAGCCTTCGTTCTTGCGAGCCTCGTGGTCACGGGCTGCCCTGGCTCCGAGCCGGCGCCGACACCCACGCCGACCCCAGACGCCACCCTCGTCGACGTCGTGGACGATGGGAGCGCGGCCCCCGATGCCGTGGCGGACGCAACGCCCGACGCAGATCCGCCCGACGCGGTGGCGGACGCCGTCGAAGAGACGTCGGAGCCCGACGTCGTCAGCGACGCCACGGACGTCAGCACGTCTGACGCCCCCACCGACGGGGAGGCGGACACCACGGCCGACGCCGAGGTGGACGTCGAGCCTCCTCCACCGGCGTACCTCGAATGCGACGCCGGCGACGAAGCGTGGGTGATGCGCACGCTGCCGATGCTTCTCGGACGCCCCCCGCGGGGCATCCAGGAGGTCCGGGTGCTGGCCCAGATGGCGGCTCAGAGCTCGCGCCGCGCGGTGGCGATGGGCTTGATGCAGCAGGCCGGCTTCACCTACCGCTGGCGCACCTGGTTGATGGACGAGCTGCGGGTCAATCGGGTCGGCTCCAAGATGCACAACGGGTGCTACGGCGGCCCGATGCAGACCGAGCACGATGGGAGCCTGGCCACGTTCGTCCGCGACAACCCGGCGGCCGGCGCGGGACCGGGTGCACAGTTCAACATGACCGACCTTGTCCTGTCGGCGCTGGCCCTCGACGACCTGTCGCCCATCTGGCGGGCCCACCTGTTCGCCATGATGTCCAAGCCACTGACGGGCGCCAACGTCGACGCCGTGGCCATGGACATCACCCGCCGCCAGGACTTCGGCGAGATCTTCGAGGCCACCTACCTCCACCGCAACGTCGTCTGCGCCGGCTGCCACAATGGCCAGTGGGGCATGACCGACCACCCCGACCCGGAGCTGGACAAGCACTGGGCGCTTCCCGGACGTCCCGAGAAGGCGCTGTATGGCTTCGACGAGGGTATCCAGGAGATGACCTTCTACAGCGTGTTCCGCCACCTTGGGGTGGTTGGCGGCCCGATGCGGCCGTGGCAGCTGGACGACAGCTGCGGCGATTTCGTGGCCGAAGCGGAGGTGAACACCGACCCGGCCGATTTCGAGGCCTTCTTCATCAAGGAGCGCGGCCGGACGGCCTCCATCTGGCAGGTCGAGCGCGCGCTGTATCAGGGCTTCGACAAACTGCGCAACGCCGGCAAGGTCACGGTCGGCCCCAAGGGCGAGCTGGATGGCGCCGAAGCCTTCGCCTACCTCGTCAGCCAGCGCATCGCCAACCGGGTGTGGCGCGAGGTGATGGGCTACAGCCTCACGGTGGTCCACTACATCCCGCGCAACGAGGAGCAGAAGGACCTGCTGCTGCAGCTGACCAACCGTCTCATCACGACGTCATGGTCGCTCAAGGAGCTGCTGGCCGACATCGTCACCCACCCGCTGTACAACGAAACCGCGCCGGCTGAGGGATGCGGCACCGACGGGCCGTATTACATGCCCCCCGTGTTCAACCCGTGGATCCTGCTCGAGCCCGAAGGCGAGCAGGGCAACAGCCCCGGCGATGTGCTGCACCGCTACGACGCGCGGCTGTTGCTCCAGATGATCAGCCAGGCGCTGGATTGGCCGCTGCCATCGACGTTCCCCGAGCCCGCCGAGGAGAACTTCCAGAAGGCCGTGGGTGTGTTCGTCAAAGACGCCGAGCCGGGCTTCGACGGCGTCGACTTCCAGGGGCTGTTGACCTTCGAGTCCCGGTTCGCCGACTGCCAGAAACCCAACGGGCAACCCGACTGGCTCGACATCCTGGGTTTGCAGGCGGAGGGCGACGCCGCCACCACCGTTCGAGACCTGGCGTCGGCCATCAAGAATCGCCTTGTCGCGCTGCCCGACCTGGGCGCAGACGAGGAGCCGCTCATCGCGGAGCTGTTTGGCGTGGCGAGCGTGGACACGGCGCTCACCGATGCCGCTGACTGGCAGAGCCGCAGTCGCATGTTCTGCGGTGTGTTGCTGCAGAGCCCCCAGTTCCTGCTGACCGGTGTGGCACCGCCGGCCCAGCAGACAACACCGGGGCTGGAGCTGCCCGGGGAGACCTTCGAGGCTCAGTGCGAGGCATGGGAGAACCTGCTGGACGACAAGGCCTGGACAGTCGCCTGCGCACCCGGAGGTGTCGTCGTCACCCCCTTTGCGCCGCCGCTCGGAGGGCTGTAGATGCCGCTACGCCTATTGCTCGCCGCGGGTCTCCTCTTGGCGGGATGCATCGAGGACACCCCGGCTCCCAATCCAGAGCCTGACGCGATTCAGGACGTGACCGCCGATGAGGGGGGCGACGGCGCCTCCGCTGATGCGGTCGACGACACCACCGTCGACGCCGTCGAGGACGTCGCCGACGCCTCCGTGGATGGTGCTGGTACCGACGCCGACGCTGACGCCGCCGTGGACGACACTGCCGACGCGAGCCAGGACGGCACGGCTCCGGATGCAGACGCCGAGGTCGAGGCCGAAGTACAGGGCCCATTCTGCGGAGACGCGGAGTGTGACGCCGCCACCGAGGACGCCACCTCCTGCCCGGTCGACTGCGGCGGCAACGCCGCAACGCTTTGCCTGCGTGACCGCTGCGAAGGTCCGCTGGACACCTGCATCGCCGACGCCGGCTGCGTGACCATCTTCGAGTGTCTCATCGGATGCGACGACACGCCCTGCGCCCAGGGGTGCTATCTGGCGGCGAGCGGCGACCCCGAGGGCACCGCCCTGATGTCGGCAGCCATCACCTGTGGCCAGAATGCCGGCTGCTTCGACGGCTGCGGCAACGGCACCTGCGACGCCGACGAGGACCCGCTGCTGTGCCCCCAGGATTGCGCCGTGGACTGCATCGCCACCAGCTGCGCGAGCCAGGTCGCAGCCTGCGAGGCCATCGACGGCTGTCCGACCCTGCTGGACTGCTGGGGCGCCTGCGATTCGTACAGCTGCCAGACGGCGTGTATCCAGGCGGCCCCGCCACAAGCCATCGCGGCGCTTCAGGCCATCGAGGCCTGCGCCGGGGTGAGCGGGTGTCTGCCCGACACCTCCTGCGGTGACACCGTGTGCGCCGACGACGAGGACGAGATCTCCTGTCCCGAGGATTGCGCCGTCGGCCCCATCTGCGGTGATGGTTCCTGTGACCTGGGGGAGACACCGTCGAGCTGCCCCCAGGACTGCCAGACCACCGTCGAAGCCACCTGCGCCGGCAAGTGCGGTGGCTACAACCCGGACTGGCCGTGCCAGTGCGACCCGCAGTGCAACGGCTACGGGGACTGCTGTATGGACGTCTTTGACATCTGCGGACTCGAGTTCTGCGGAGACGGTCAGTGCACCGGTGACGAGACGTTCGACTCCTGCCCCACGGAATGCACCGCCCCCGCGGTGTGTGACGACGGCATGTGCGAGGGCGACGAGACGCCCGACACCTGTCCTCAGGACTGTCCCGTGATGTGCGGGGACGGTCTCTGCAGTGCCGGGGAGACGGTGGCGAACTGCGAGGCGGACTGCGGGCCGCTGAGCTGCCTGAACAAGTGCGACCAGCCCTTCACGCAGGGCTTGCCATGCCAGTGCGATGCCGAATGCAACGCCAACGCGGACTGCTGCCAGGATGTCCAGGCCCAATGCGGGCTGGACTTCTGCGGCGACGGTCAGTGTACCGGCGCTGAGAACCCCACTAGCTGCCCGGCTGAATGCTCCGCCGAGTGTGGCGATGACACGTGTGAGTTCGACGAGACGGTCGACAATTGCTTCGCCGACTGCTTCAGCGCGTGCATGGCCCCATGCACCACCGAGCAGGACGCGTGCTATGCGGACGTGGACTGCAACGGCGCGCTCAAGAGCTGCATCCCGGCATGTGCCGGGGACGCGACCTGCTCGGCCGCGTGTGGCGACGGGTTCGGCGCGACGAGCGTGTCGCTGGTCAATGGTGTCGTCAGCTGTGGCGTGACCGCGGGGTGCTTGCAGTGAGGACATATGTTGGAGCGCCAGCGCTCGTGATGCTGGCCGCGATACTGGCCAGCCCACCGGCCGCCGCCGCCCTTTGGCTCGAGGCCACCGACACCACCATCGGGGTGACCGCGGAATGGTCCAACAAGGTGGAACTTGCCGACATCAACGGCGACGGGCTGGTGGACATCCTCTTCGCCAACGGCGGCAACTACAACAGCGCCGGAGAGCCGCAACAGAATCGGGCGTTCCTCAACCAGGGACCGGGCATGCCCTTCCTCGACGCGTCGACGGACGTGTTCGGCGACACAGGCGACCTCGCCCGCGCCATCAAGGTGGCCGACTTCAACGGCGACGGCGTGGTCGACATCATTGTCGCCACCACCTACCAGACCCGCAGCAGGCTCTATCTCGGGCTCGGCGCCGGGTCCTTCCTGGAGGTCACCGAGACCCACACCCCGACCGAGGTGCGCAGCTTCGGCGACGTAGAGGTGGGCGACCTCGACGAGGATGGCGACCTGGATCTGGTGCTCGCCGACTGGGGTGGAGGTAACCCTCAGAGCAACGCCGGAGCAGTGCCGCGCATCTGGCTCAACGACGGCAACGGGGTCTTCAGCGACGTGACGCTGCAACGTATGCCAGTCACGCTGGTGCAGTGGTCCTGGGACCTCGAGCTGGTCGACGTGGACAACGACTTCGACCTGGACCTGGCCGTCAGCTGCAAGAGCTGCAGCGGCCAGTTCCTGTTCGACAACGATGGCGATGGCTACTTCGACAACGCCCACGAGGCCATCCCCGCCACCAGCAACAACTACGAGCTGGCGCCCATGGACTTCGACGGCGACGGCTGGATGGACATGGCCACGGTCAACGACGCCGCGGGCCTGGACGAAAACGTCTTCCTCAACGACGGTGCAGGCGCGCTGACGGCCGCTGACGAGACCGTCTTCCCGGCCGAAGCAAACATCGGCGAGGATGACAATGTGGTGGAGTGGCTGGACGTCGACAGCGACGGCGACGCCGACTTCGTCATCGGCAGCCTCAGCGGAGCGGACCGGCTGCTCAGCAACAACGATGGGGTGCTGGCGCTGACCGACACGAACGTCTTCGAAGGCTCCACCACGCCTGGGACACTGGGGATGGCATTCGCCGACCTGGACGGCGACATGAAGCTCGACGTCGTGATGTCCCAGGGTGAGACCGCCGACCCGGAGGCCGTCTTTCTGGGCGACGAGATCGCGCCGGACACCGCCGCGCCGACCCTCGGGGCGCCTCGCATCGTCGTCACCAACGGCGTGCGCGTCGACCTCCACATCCGGATCCACGACCGCAAGAGCCCCTCCAAGCCGGAGGACTGGGGCGACGTACGGCTGGACTGGACGCTCGAGGACGGGGAGACCCAGACCGAGACACTGCAATGGTATGGGGAGTACCTGTGGCGCGCGACCTTCGTCCCGCCCTACGACGGGGTGGTGACCTGGTCGGTGTGCGCCAGCGACGCGGCCGGCAACGAAGCCTGCACCGACCCCGAGACCACGAACGTCTTCGAGTTCGGTGACCCGCCCATGCCCGAGCCCGAGCCCGAGCCTGCCCCCGAGATTGGGCCAGAAGCGCCTCCCGAGGAGACGGTCGAAGAGCGGGAGAGCGACCTGACGAGCGCCCCGGACGCCGCTCCCGACGCGGGCCCCGACGCAGGGGAACCGGATGCCACCGGTGACGCGGATGCCACCGCCGAGGCGGTGGTCGAGGGCCCCGCTCCGACGCCCCCCCCGGCCGACGATGGGTGCAGCTCCGGGCACTCCAACGGGCCTGATCCGTGGGCGGGTCTGATGGCCCTGATGGGGCTGCTCACGGCGGCCGTATTCCGGCGCAAACAGAGGGTCTGACAGACCCCTGAAAATGAGCTCAGAGGCGCATAAAAGCTTGCCCTGACGCGATCCGTGCTTCCTATATAGGGGTGACAAACGTTTCCCTTATCAGTGCCTCGCACCTTCGACTTCGGCTGCGCCATTTCGGCCAGACGATCGCGTTGTTGCTCTCCATTCTCGCCCTGCTCGGCGGGACCGCCTGGCTGCTCGCGGGCGACGTTGGCTTGTGGTTCACCCTGGCCGCTGGCGCGTGGGCCTTCTTTCTGGCGCACCGCGTGGGTCCCGAGCTGACGCTGAAGGCCCAGGAGGCCCGGCGGCTGCCCGAACACCGGGCCCCACAGCTCCACCTCCTGGTCGCTGAGTTGGCGCGGCGCGCCCGGTTGCCGCGGACGCCCGCGATCTATGTGACGCCCGACCGGCGCCCCAATGCATACGCGCTGGGCACCGCCCGGCGCGCTCCAAGCATCGTTCTCACCGAGGGCATCTTCCGAGCGGTGGACCTGCGCCAACTGGCAGCGATCGTGGCCCACGAAATGGCGCATCTGAAGAACGGGGACGTGCCGCTCATGAACGTGGCCAACGTGGCTCGGGCGCTGATGCGTTCGATGGGGCTGGTCGGCGGCCTGATGCTGCTGGTCAATCTCCCGCTGGCGCTGTTTGGGGCAGTGACCGTGCCCTGGTCGCTGGTGGCGGTGCTGACACTGGGCCCGATGGCCGCGCTGGTGTTGCAGCTGGCGCTGAGCCGGACCCGGGAGTTCGACGCGGATATGACCGCCCTGGCCATCACTCGCGACCCCGTGGGTATGGCCAGCGCACTGCGGCGCGTGGAGCGTGCCTCCAAGCCCATGTGGGCCCTGTTCTTCCCGCAGGCGCAGGCGCCACAACCGCCTCGGCTGTTTCGGTCCCATCCGGAAACGGGCGAGCGTGTGCGGCGCATCCTGGAGGCTGCCGCCAGGTAGCGGTACAACGGGGAGTGCTCGTTCGCCCCCCGATGGTGAGGATGGTCTGGACCTCGCTCGTTTTGCTCACGGTCGTGGCTTCCGCGGCCTGCAAGGACAGCGAGGAGACGCCGCCTCGCCCAATGGTGGTCTCCGAGGCCCACGGGACCGTCGAGATGACGCTGCTGGTCAGCGGCGTGCCAGTGGCGCGTCAGGAGGAGGCGCTGAAGACCTTCGCAGCGCGGTTCAAAGACGTGGGCCAGTGGGGCGGGATCCACAAGACCATCGTCTCCCCCAGGGGCAACAACATCACGCTGCAGCTTCAGGCACGCGTCGGGCCCGACTGCGGAAGGAGGGAGGTCGCGGGGCGCATCGAGGAGCTGCTGGCCCTGGCGACCACGCCGGGTGACTTCGGGGTGCACGTGCTGCCCCCTCCTACCCGGGTCAACCAGGCGCTACCAGCGATTCGCATGCGTGCCGGCCCGGGGGTCGAGGTCGGTCAGCAGCGAGGCATGCCGGGGGTCGTCGTGCTGTTTGGCCCCGAGGCCGACCTGCGGCGGGCGCGGGAGCAGCTCCGGGGTTGGGAGCCACTGGCCGGCTATCGCCTGGTGGTCGGCGCCATCGAGCGGTCGGAGCTGAAGGTCTACCTGGTGCGACATCGCCCGGACATGGACCGGTCAGCCGTGGAGTCCGTGACCATCTTCGCCGCCGACGGCCTCTTCACCATCCACTTCACTGCGGATGGTAAACAACGCCTCGAGACCCTCACCGACCGCGCTCGGGGGAGTGTGTTGGTGACCAGGATCGACGATGCCCTGCTGGAGGCGGTGCGTGTACGGACGACCAACACGACCGGCCGGATGATGGTTCGCCCCGCGGTGACCCCCGAGCGGGTACGCAGCCTCGCCGCCTACGTCAACACAGGCGCGCTGCCGACCGGCGCCCCCCTGCAGGTCGTGTCCAAAAAGAGCGCGTGCAAGACACGGTCGGGGACGGTAGCCCCCTGAGCCGACTCCGAGGTGCTAGACGGCCTTGGCCAGCAGGCGATCGCTGATCCAGGAGCGGGTAAAGGCGGCCATGAGACCGAAGTTCTTTTCGGTATCCGACAGCATCTTCTTCTCGATCGCGCGCCCTACGGCCGGAACGGCGACGTGGACGTTGATGTCGAAGGTCCGCCGGGTGCGCCCGCCGGGATGCTCGTGGAACGTCATCACCCCGGTGGAGGTGATCCGGTCGGCGAGGATGTGGCCACGCATGGTGATGGTGGCCTGGCGCTTGTGCTTGCAGAACACCAGCTCCTCGATCCAGCCCACATCGTCGTGACCGAACAGCTTCCGCGCCACCCAGGGCAGCTTCTCGCTGGTGATGTACTCGATCTTCATCCGGCGCTGATCGTCGTCCTCGCTGCGCTCGAGGACCTCCCGCTTCTTGAACTTCATGTGCGAGTGCGCCGCGTCGTTGAACTCCTCGGAGAAGAAAAGCTCGTCGACGAACTGGTCACGGGGAATTTCGAAGATGTGCTCGACGAAGATGTTCTGCATCGGTTCGCACCGTTTCGTTCAGAGGGGGCAACAGGCCAGAAAACGGCGGGAGGATACACTTCGTCCAAAACGGCGGGTAGGAAAATCAGGTAACCCTGCAATCACGTTCTATGAAGTCCATGCTGGCCTCGGGGTCGGGGCTCGCGCCATACTCCGCTCCATGTCCCGCCTTTGCTCCGCTCTCCTCGCGGCGTCCCTGGTCGCCCTGACCGCCTGTCCTTCGGACGCTCCCTCTCCATCCACGCCGTCGACACCCGACGCCTCAGCGACGCCCGACGGCACGTCTGAGGACACGACGCCCGACCCAGACGCGACGAGCGACGACGGCGCGACGCCCGACGCCGCACCCGACGCATCGCCGCCGACCTGCGACTGCGTGCATGGGACCTGCGCCGAGGGTGGAGCGTGCGACTGCTATCCAGGCTGGGAAGGCAGCTTGTGCGAGACCCTTGGTGACATCACGGTCCCGTGGAACGAGGGACCCTATGGATTCGGCATCCGAGACGTGGCCGAGGACTTCACGATGCCGCTGCTGGGTGAGGGCGAGGTGTCGCTGTCCCAGTTGTGGACCGGTGAGGACAGCCTGCTGTTCGCCATCAAGTTTGCTGGCAGCGGCTACAACAACGAATTCTGGAACACCAACGTAGCCAGTCTGTTCTACTACTCGCCGCCGAACGTGCACCTGGTCTTCGGCTCCTTCGACCCGACCTGGGCCGCCGACATGACCGCCATGAAGCAGCGCGTCGACGCCGCCCTGGCGGCGCTTCCAGCGGACGAGCAGGCCCACTGGCAGGGCCGGATCCACTACATCGACACCCAGGCCAACGGAGTCCCAGGCCCTCTTGGTCAGTTCATCACGACCCACGGCTACTTCCTGTTCGCCGTGGACCGGCTGCAACGATGGCGCGAGGTGGGGCTGCTCTGGGACATCACCGACGACAGTCGGCCCTTTGGCTACCTGGGCAACGAGGCGGTCTACTTCAACTACGAGGCTGAGCTCGCCTGGACGTTGGAGGGGCTGGAGCGCGACCTCGCCACCGTGGTCCCGGTCTGGTCCCAGGGCGATCGCCACGAGGGCGGCTGGGGCGGCGGCAACAGCTCCCGCTGGGAGGTCACCTTCCCCGACGCCGAGGCCATGAAGGGCTACGACAAGATGGCCATCTGGATGTACAACGCCTGCCCCGACCACAAGCAGGGCAAGGACGCCGGCTGCAACGAGTGGGACTACATTCAGACCGTGTTCATCTGCGACGAGCCCGTGGCTACCGATCCGCCGCCGGCCCAGAGCTGTACGTTCGATGGCGCCGACGGTCCGGAGACCACGACCTGCGAGTGCACCACCCCGCTGGGCGAGGTGGTCGAGGGCCAGCGGACCTGCCTCGAGGACGGTAGCGACTTCGGCGCGTGCAACTGCGGTTGCGGGACCGAGTTCGCGCGCTACGTGACCTCCTATGGCCGCGAGGGCGAGTGGCTCACCGACATTTCACAGCTGCTTCCGATGGTGAACAAGGGTGGCACCCACACGCTGCGTTTCGCGGGCGCCAACGGGTACGACCTGGAAGGCAACATCTACCTCTGGAACTCGGGCAGCGGGCGCCGCCCTACACAGCTGAAGTACCTTTGGGGCCGCACCGGCGGGACCGGCTTCAACGCGGACTACAACGCCCCAGACAAGCATCCCGCGCTGAATTTCGACCTGCCCGAGGGCACCAGCCACGTCGAGCTCTATGCGGTGGTGTCGGGTCACGGCCACAGCTCGACGGTCAATGGCTGCGCCGAGTTCTGCAACCACCAGCACGAGTTCACCATCAACGGCAGCGCCTTCTGGCTCGAGCATCCCACCGCCGGGACGCCCTACGGCTGCCTGGAGCGGACCCACGAGGGCGGCGTCCCCAACCAGTTCGGCACCTGGCAGCTGGGGCGGGCGGGCTGGTGCGCCGGCATGGACGTCAAACCCTTCGTGCAGGGGATGACCCCGCTGCTTGAGCCTACTGGCAACACGCTGGGCTACCGCGGCCTGTTCAACTACCAGGACTACACCCCCGCGGTGACCGACCCGGGCGGGTACATGCCCGAGATCAAGATGGCCTCCTGGCTCGTGTTCTACGAGGATATGTAGCGGCGCCCCGAGAGCCTGTATGTGTTGAGGTGACGCCGCGGATCGGGTAAGCCTCACGGATGCTTCGCAGCTCATACTGGTTCTTGGCGACCCTGCTTCTCTGCACGGCGGGCGCAGTTGGCGGCGGCTGCTCCGACGGCAACTGCCAACTGGGGCTCACGGCCCTCGACCTCAGCAACGGTCACGCGCCGTTTGGGGTCCAGCTGGACTTCCAGGCAGTCACCTGTGACGGCACGTCGCCGCCGGAGCTTGCCGACGAAGGCACGTTCTGGGTGAACGGTCCCGATGGGCAGCCGGTGGCCGGCGCGACCGTCGACGTCAGCGCCTACAGCTTCGACGCCACCTACCACTACTCGATGGGCCTGTGCGTCCCGGACGGCTCCCCAGAGGGTGTCTACACCCTCAACATCCTCTATGGCGACGGCGGCGGCTCCCTGCCCTTCAACGTCAACGGGCGGTTCGATGGAACGCTCTGCAACGCGACGGCCGTGGCGACCTGCGGCGTGGCCTGCGACCTGCCCGACTGCGGCGGTACTGTCGGATGCTGCGAGCGCGTGGGCTGCAGCGGCGGGGCCTGTGGCGACGACGGCTGCGGCGAGCCCTGCGGCGAGTGTGACGACGGCGAAAGCTGCGGCCCCAACCGGAAGTGTTCGGCCCCCTGGTCCGTGGCCGCCGGCGAGCAGGATCCGCGCGGAGTAGCCACGGACGCCTACTTCATCTACTGGACGCTGGACAGCGGCAGCGCGGTCAAGCGCGCCAACAAGGACGGCAGCGACGTGGTCACGCTGGGGGCGACGCCCGGCTGGGCGGTCCGGGTCGATGCGCGCAACGTATTCTGGACGTCTCACACCGACGGCAGGATCCTCCGCGCGGCCAAGGACGGCACTGACGTAGACCCCGACGGGGCGCCGCTGCCGGTCGAGCTGGCCGGCGGCCAGGCTGACCCCCGAGGACTGGCTTTGGACGATGACTACGTCTACTGGACCGACATCGGCGACGACGCGGTGCGGCGGGTGTCCAAGGACGGGGGCGACGTCGAGGATATCGCCACCAAGCAGCAGGCCCCTCGCAACGTGTTCATCGAGGGCGACTTCGTTTACTGGACCAACAGCGCCAGCGGAACGGTCCTCGAAGACGGTACCGTCAACCGGGCGCCCAGAAACGGTGGTCCGCGGCAGATCCTGGCCAGCGAGCAGGTCTCGCCCTGGGGCCTGTATGTCGACGAGACCTACGTGTACTGGACCAGCTACGTGGACGCGGGCCGAGTGTACCGGACTCCCAAGGCGGGCGGCTCACCGCCCGAGCTGGTGGCCGAGGGCTTCGCCAACCCGCGGGATATTGTCGGCGACACGACGAGCATCTTCTGGAACGCGGTGGGACCGCAGAACAGCAACGGCGAATACAGCGCCGGCCAGGTGTTCCAGCTGCGCAAGGACTTCACACTGGGCCGCATCCTGGCCAAGGACCAGAAGTGGTTGGGCCTTCTCAACGTCGACTCGTCGAGCGTGTTCTGGGCCCAGGGCGGGACGCTCGGCAACCAGACGTTCTTCCTGGACGGCCGTGTGATGGGCGGCTGGAAAGAGTAGACGCCAGCAGCGCCTAGAAGCCGAAACTCGTCCAACGAAGCGAGATACCGGCCTCGTGGTAGCCGACCACCTTGCCCTCCTCGACAAACCGCATCCCCGGCCGCGCGTAGGGCACCAACACCAGCGTGCCGTAGTTGCCGTCGTCGAAGCGGGCCAGCGGGATGGGCACACCGAAGTAGCCGTGTAGCGCGACGACGGTGTCATCCACGTCGTCGCCGCCGTTGCCCAGCATAGCCCCAAAGTGGGTGCCGACGCCGATCATGACGAGGTACCAGACCGTCACCTCGGCGTAGCCCGACAGCCGATGGGCGAATCCCTCGCGATGCACCCGAAGCCCGCCGTGGATACCCAGCAGGCCCTCGAGCCAACTTGCGTCCAGCCCCACCAGCCAGCCGGTGGTCGCTCCACGCAGCTCCTCGCCAAAGGCCACGCCACCGCTGATACCGAGGGCGTAGTCGTTGTCGGGCAGCGCCAGCGTCGCTGGCCAGTCGAACTCTGCGGCCGCCGGGGGCGCCGGCAGTGTCAGACCCACACACACCAGCACGGCAGCCACGACCCTCGGGGCCAAAGGTCTCAACCTTCTTGAGACTCGGGGTTGCGCAGTCGTTCCGCCATCTCCGTCATGGCCTGGGCCTCGTCGGGCCGGCCCAGCGCCGTGTAGGTTTCCGCCAGCGCCTCCAACCCCGACGCCGCGTCGGTGGCAAAGCCGGCGTCCCGGAGGGTATCGACTGCGCGCTGGTAGAATCCAGCAGCGAGAGCCCCAGCTCCTTCACGCTCGTCGTCGGACTGGGCAATGGTCATGCGGTGCCGTAGCAGGTCGCCCATGGCGCGGTCCACCCGCGCGGACAGACGCGGTAGCCCCAGGGCGCTGGCCCGCTCGCGCGCCCGCTCGAGGCCGGCCTCAGCGACGTCCAGCTGACCCTGCCGAAGCCTCAGCCGCGCCAGGTTGATGTGCCCATCCACGACCGTCCGTGCCTGCTCCAGCTCCTCGGCCAGCTCCACGGCCTCGGTGAGCACCACCTCCGCCTCGGCCAGCCTGCCCAGTGCCAGGCAGGCCTCTCCCAGGTTGTTCTTGGCGGCCGCTGCCAACGGTCTCAGCGTCAGGCGCTCAGCCAACTCCAGCGCCTGCCGCCAGAGGTCGACGGCGCCCTTCAAGTCGCTGCGGGTCATGCGCACGACCGCCAGATTGTTGAGCACGCGGGCGCGGCGCTGGTCGTCACCCAGCTTCTCACACAACCCGAGGACCTCCTGGAAATACGCCTCCGCGCGCTCCCAATCCCCACGCTCGTGGTGAAGCATGGCCATCGACTGCACCGCGTCGGCAACGCCACGCGTGCGACCCAGACGCTTGTAGATGGCGCCAGCCCGGTGGTGATGCTGGTGCGACTCGTCGAGCTTGCCCGTAAGCCATAGCAGTCGGCCAAGCCCTGTCAGGCACTCGGCGACCCCGGCCTCGTCGCCCACCGAGCGGAAGATGTCGAGCGCGCTATGGAGGCACTTGTCCCCTCCGGCGTAGTTACCCCGCTCGGTCTCCAGCGCGCCGATGCGGGCCAGTGACGCCGCTCCCTTGCCTCGATGTCGCAGCTTCCAGGCCAGATGCATCGCCTCGCGATAGCACTGCAGAGCTTCCTCGGGACTACCCTCACGGCTGTAGCTCTCGCCGAGATCCCACAGGATGGACCAGCACGTGGCCGCGTCGTCATCTCCCGACAGCTCCCGCGCCTGCTCCAGAATGGCCCGAATGGCCGCTGGGGCGTACCACGGGTTGAGCGCCCGAGCCGCTTGAAGCATGTAGCCCGCGGCGCGCCTCGGACCCCCGGCCTGGGTGGCATGCCGAGCCAGCTCCAACAGCAGCTCGTCGTGGCGGAAACCCAGCTGCAGGGCCAACCACTGCTCTACGGTCGCATGCAGCTCCGCCTTGGTCGCCTCGGGGAGCATCGCGTCCGCCAACTCGGCGTGCGCATCGGAAGCGAACGACCAGGCCTGCTCGCCCTGAAGACCGCTGGCCGTGGGGACCACGATACGCTGCCGCACCAACTGCCCAAGCGCTTCCAGCAATCGTCCGGGCTGCCCGTCGTCGTACTGCTCAGAGGCCGAGGCGACATCCAACTCGCGGCGCTCCAGGGCCACCAACGCGCCCAGCCAGAATCGCTTGCCCACCACTGAAGCGCGGGCCAGGACGGCGCGTTCGTATTGGCTCAGTGCGCCCAGGCGGGCCAACACGAGCCCTTCGTAGTCGTCGGGAAGCTTGTGGGCCAGCCCCGCAGCGGCGTCCAGGATGTAGACGCCCTGCTGTTGGCGTATGAAGCCCGCCTCGTAGAGATAGGCGACGAGGTTCTCGACCACGGCAGGGTTCCCACCCGACAGGTCCAGCATCTGGGCGCGAAGCGCCTCATAGGTCTCCTGGTCAGGTGTCACAGCGACACCCTCCAGAAGCTGGTCGCACACCGCCGCGCTGTCGCCGCTGGACAGCGGTTGCAGCCGCACCCTCGAGCACTCCCTGAGGCCCACGACCGCCTCGGACAGCCCTGGCCCACCGCCAAGGACGACCATCGCCTGAAGCCCCGACAGCGCCTTGTTGAGCGCCGCAGCGACGGCAAGGCTGGCCCGGCTGGCGCGTCCGGCCTCGTCCACGACGAACAGGACCGGGTGGTTGTCGGTCAGCGCGGCCACAAACCGTGCGATGAGCGTTGAAGCACGCGCAGCGGCCTCGGTGGCACCGGCGTGCTCGGCGCGGTCGTTTTGCGTGACCTCGTCCATGTAGCCGAACAGCGCCGCCAACTCTGTGGCGATTGGATGCCCCGCGTCCCCCAACACATCGACGGCGGCGCCGCGCAGAACGGCGCCGGCCATGATCGGGTCGGGCGGGGCGGAAAGCTGGAGCGCGGCATGGGCGACCGCCTCCCACATCCGATAGGCCCCGCCCACCGGAGGGCAGCGCGTCACCACCACCTGGGCACGCCCGTCCCGAGCCTCATCCGCGAGGGCGGCGAGGACGCTGCTGACGCCGCTGCCCCGTTCCCCCTCGACGATGTGCACTCGGCCATCGTCAGCGCCTCCCAGAGCTCGCTGCCAACCGAAGCGGAGCTGGCCCAGGACGCGCTCGCGCCCAACGAAGCGCCGGGTGTCGGCGTCGCGCCAGGGAAGACGCAACGAGGCCGGCGTCGGCGCCTGTTCGGCGTCGTCAGCGACCTCGAGCCAGACGTCGTCTTCGGGGTCTGACCACCGACTCGCGCCTGCCTCGTCGGACATGGGCGACTACAAGGAGACGGCGAGCACGACGATGATCGCGACCACCACCACCGCGGCAATGATGATCATCTGCTTGTTGCCACCCTCGTCGCGGCCTTCGCGGGTGAAGCCCTGCTGAGCCGCCTGAACGTAGCTCGACTCTTCCGCGCCGGGGGGCGACGAGCTGGCCGGAGCAGCTGCAGGCTTTGGAGCCGGTGCAGGCTCCGCCACGGGCGCGGGAGCGGGAGCTACGGCCGCAGGAGACTCGATGACGATCCCTGCGTCGGCGCTGGCCGCCGGCTCGGGCGCGGCTGCCGCAGGCGCCGCTGCAGGCTGAGGCGTCGGAGCGGCGGCCGGCGTCTCGATGACGATACCGGCGTCCTGAGCGGCCGCGGCGGGAGCCTCTGCTGCAGCTTTCACCGCGGCAGCTCCCTTCGGTGCGCCGTGCGCGCCCCAGGGCGATTCCGCCTGGGGAACCACGTTGGCGCGTGGTTCCGGTGCAGGCTTGGGGGTCGCTAGCGGGTTCCCGGCCGGCAGGCCGAAGCCAGCGCCCATACCGGGCATGCCGATCATGGTCTTGGACGCCGCCTTTTTTCGGGGCGCCGGGGCTGCCGCGGCCTCCGCCCCCGGATCCACCGGAGCCATGCCCGACGGCGCAGCAGCCGCCGGGGCGGGCGCGGCTGCAGCCGGGTTCTGAGCGGGAGCAGGCTTGGGCGTCGGCGCGGGCTGAGGAGCCGGAGCGGCAGCGGCCTCGATGGCCGCTGCGGGTCCGGCGCTGCCAAACACTTGCGTCGAATCACCGCCCGGAGCGCTCGACGATACCGCCGCCGAGGACGCCCCCGCCGAACTCTCGGCGCCCGGCGTTACCACCACGGGTTCCGGTGCCGGTGCAGGCTCACCTTGGCCAGCAGCGGCCGCGGCCGCCATCTTGGCCTGCTCGACCGCTTCGGGCTTCCAAAGCATGGTCGACTGACGCTTCTTTTTCTTGGCGCCAGGTGCAGCAGCAGCTCCACCGGGTCTCGGCGCCGCCTTCTTGCTGGCCCCGGAAGGCCGCCGCAACCCAGGCTTGGCCTTGAGCGCGCCCGGTTTGCCAAGTGCCGGACGAGGCGTTCCGGGCCGCCGGTTGGCCAGCCCGCCACCTGGGCGCGGCGGAGCGGGTTTCTTCGCTCCCCCCCCACCAGCGGCGGCACGCAGGTCCGATCCGCAGCGAATACAGTAGGTGGCGTCAGCCTTGTTCTCGGCTCCGCATCGTGGACAAGCAATCACTGGTCGCCCCCATGTTCTTTGGACGGCGACAAATGCTGATGGTTCCTCATCGCGACCCGTTCATCCGTTCGAAACGAGCCCAATTGAACCACAAAGCCACCGGGACTACAAAACGGTCCCGGTGGCCCAAGAGGGTACGCGACAATCGCGCGGCGACGGGAGCGGTCAGCTGGAGACCACGACCACTTCGTGGACCGGCTTCCGCTTGGCAGCGTTGCGCGAGATGGCCCGGGGCGCCTCGATCTGGAGGACCCTGAAGTCCTTGTACAGGGACCGAATGAATGGGGTGTCACTGTTGGAGAGCGCGACGAACACGCCGTCATCGGCGAGGCGCTTGAACAGCTGCGCCAGCCTCTCCTGCTCGCCGCGGTCGAAGCCGCCTGAGGCGTAGGACGTGAAGTTGGCCGTCTTGGAGATGGGATCGTAGGGTGGATCGAAGTAGACGACGTCGCCCTTTTGCGCCGGGGCGCAGGCCGTCGCGTAGTCGAGCTGCCCGATGGTCACCCCCTGTAGCGCCTGGCTCGCGCTTCTCAGCCGGTCTTCCTGGCAGATGGTGGGGTTGCTGTAGCGCCCGAAGGGGACGTTGAAGCGGCCGCGTCGGTTGACCCGGTACAGGCCATTGAAACAGGTCCGATTGAGGAAGATGAACCGCGAGGCCCGCTGGACCGGCCTCAGCTCTACGGGCTCCTGGGCCCGCACCGCGTAGTAGTAGTTCTTCTCATAGCGATGACGCTGGAGGTCGGCGATGAGCGCGTCCACCTCGTCACGGACGACCCGGTACACATTGATCAGCTCGCCATTGATATCGCTGAGCTGCACCGACCCCTGCGGCGCGAAGCCGAAGAACACGGCCCCGCCGCCCACGAACGGCTCGAAGTAGCGTCCGTGGGTCTCCGGGAAGTGGGGCAGGATCTTGTCGAGGATGCGGGTCTTGCCACCCGCCCACTTCAAGAAGGGCGCTGCCTTGCTGCGCTGGGAAACGCTCGATGGGCTGGGGGAAAGGGCAGGCAGAAGCATGGCGTACGGACTCCGCAAGACGGATAGACGGCTGGACACACGAGGGCGGGTCGCTCGGAGCACACCGCTCCTGCGCACACGTTCCTCCCTCGCCGTTCGTCGCTGCCGGTCACATCGAGCAGCGTCGACAGGGCTTTTGGTAAGGCGGCCCGAGCGCCCCGTCAAAAAAACGTCTACCCTCTGTGCATGCCGATCCACATCCTTGCCGATGGCTTCTTCGACGCGGCGGCGGATGCAGCCTCCGACGCCGAGTCCCCCGCCAACTTCAAGCTGTGCGCCGCCGCCGCCGCCGTTCAGGCAAGTTGGTTTCGGGCTGCCGTGGTCGATGCGGCCGCCGAGGTCCAGGAGACGTTCGCCGTGGTCTACGTGGGCGACCCCGAGGCGCTGCTGGACAACGACCGCATGGCCGCCCTGCGCTCAGCCCTGCCCGCGGTGTTCGAGGGCGACACCATGGTCGTGGCGTCGAGCCCCCAGGAGGGCCGTATCGAACTCCATGGCGAGGTGACGGGGGATGACCTCCTTCGCCGCGCCGCCGTGGTCGGGGTTGTTCAGGCCGCCGCGCTGTGGGATCAGACGCTGCCGCTGACCATCACCAATGCCCACCGCACGGTCAGCTGTCGGCCCAGGGTCGACCCCGAGACGAAGCTGTGGACCAGCAGCGTCGAGCGAAGCGGCCCCTGACCCCCTACTGCGTCATCAGAGGCCTTCTAGCGCGGAGCGGACGACGCGCTCGACATCGGGCCCACGCTCCACGTCGAGGGTGAACACAGTCACCTCGAAGCGACCGTCGGTCTCCAGCTCGACCCGAGGTTCTCGCGCCACCGACGACCAATGGCAGTCCATGGCCGCCCGCACGATGAGCTGATGGGCACGCGCAGCGCTCATCGACGCCGGACACGCCACGTGAAACGGATGACGCGCCGCTCCCTCGACCTCGGCCGACCGGACGATGGTGTCGCGGGTGATCCGGCTGTACGGGATGGCGACCTCGTCACCGTCCCGCGTCTCCAACCTCAGCGCCCGATAGCCCAGCTTTCGGACCACGCCACTCTGCCCCTCGACGGTCACCCGGTCCCCCTCGCGCAGGGCCTGACTGGCGCGCAGAAAGACGCCATCGATGAAGTCACCGATGACGGCCCGCGCGAACCACACCATGCCGACGATGAAGGCCCCGACGACAAACGGCGTGTAGCTCGGGCTCTCGACGAAGATGAGGGGCAGCCCGCTGACCAGGAAGAAGAGCCAGATGAGCGCCTCGGCCACGGGCAGGAGGCGCTCGATGCTGGCACGCCGCGACTTGCTCAGCTGGGCCAGGTTGAGCAGGTGCCGGACCCCTCGAATGAACAGGAAAAGGACGATGGCCAGGACGAAGAAGATGACCAGTCCGAAGTTGCTGACGTCGAAGTCGCTCACGCGATGATCCTCCGTTCAGCCAGATAGGTGGTCAGCAGGTGATGCGCCCAGCGGTCGAGCTCGAGGATGCCGTCGCTGGACTGATTCACCAGCCCCATCCGCTTGAGCGCGCCGAGCTCCGCCGCGAGCGCTGCGTCCGATTCCCCGGTCAGGCGCCTGAGTCGTGGCAACGTCAGCTGCTTGTGCAGCACGAACTGCACCAGCAGCGCCTGCCACGCCGGCGTCAGCTGGTCGAAGATGTCCAGCAGCGGCGGCGTGGGCCGGCGCAACGCAAGCTCGTCCCCGTCAACCCCCTCCATGTGCGCGATCCACGCCTGCAGTGCGGCGCCGACGTTGCCCCGGGACACGTCATAAAAGCGGGTGAACAGACCGGCCAACCGGAAGTCGGACATCTCCTCGGAATGTCGGCCGTCCACGGTGAACGACAGGCCGGTCGAGCCGTGCCGCCGCATCACCACGTCCTTGAGCTCCTCGGCCAGCAGCGGCTGACATGTCACCGTGGCCAGGGACCGGTCGCTGATACGCGTCATCCGGTCGAGGTAGCGATAGGCGTAGCTGTTGAGGTTGAACACGAACAGCACGTCGTCGGCGTGCCGATCCACCAGCTCCAGCAGCCGTTCGATGATGACGGTGCCCTTTGGGCCGCGCTCCCACCACAGCTCGATGTCGTGGAACACCACGACGCTGGTGGCGGGCATGCTGGCGAAGATCTCGTCCAGGTCCCCGGACCGCTTCAGCTCCGTCTCCACCCGTCGGCGCAGGGTCTGCAGGTCGGTGGAGCCCCCCGGCGGCGCGAACACGTGGAACACGTTCTCAGTGCCGAAGAGCTTGTTGGCCATGAACTGGCACAGCGCCGACTTTCCGGAGTTGCGCTCGCCGATGACCACGAGCGCCCCGCGGTAACCCTCGTGGTAGTGGTCGACACCTCGCCGACAGGCCGCCATCTCGGCGTCGCGGCCGACCCAGAAGTCGGCGCCGATGGCCGCTTTGCCCAGGAACAGCTGGCGATAGTAGAAAGGCAACCGCTGCATGAGGTCGCCGCTGGGGGTCATGCTCCCCACCAGCTCCAGCATGGGGTCGACGATGGCGTTGTGCATCCGCTCGTTGCGGATGCGACGCGCGATGACCGTGCCGGCGTTGCGGCGATACAAGACGCCGGCGCTCTGGCGGTAGACCAGGTCACGGGTCCGCTCCCGGAGCACCCGGGTGGCACGCCCGACGCCCGACAGCATGGTGTCGCGCGAGCCACGTGCCACGACGAACTGCCCCTCGGCGCCGCCGGTGATGGCGTATGAGTGGCTGCGCTCCATGACCAGCGCCAGCTGCTTGTGGAGTAGCTCTTCGAGCGCCGGGGCCTGCTCGGACAGCTTGGACTGTTCAGCCTCGATGCGGGCCAGCGACGTCTCGATGACCGTCGTGAGGTCGTCCCCGAGGGTCACCGCCTCGGCCGCTGTGCCGTCGGCCTCCAGGTCGGTGGCGCTGTGATACTCGATCAGTCGGACCGCGTCCTGTGCGACTCCCACGGCGCGATGCTCGACCTCTGGAATCTGAGCGGCGCGTGCCTGCACCGGACCGATGATCTCGGACTCCACCAGCACTTCGATCATCCGGCGCAGGGCGACCTCCAGCACCTCCGGGTCGCCAAAGGGGTCCTCGACGAGCTTGGTCACCTCGTCGTCGCTGAGGGTGACGATGCGCTCCGGGAGTTCGCTCACCGCCTGCTGGACCTCTTTGGTCAGCTCGCTCACCACCGTGTCGGCCTCGAAGCGCTTCCGGAACTCGGTGGCCGCCTTGAGTCGCGCCTCGGCATCGCCCTCCGCTACCCCGTCGCGGTAGGTCGTGATGGCCTCCGACAGTGCCGCGTAGTCCGCCACCACGCCGTGCATCAGCTGGTCACTGATGGCGTTTCGGGCCCGGGTGACGATCGATCGGAGGCGGTGCTGCAGGCCCGCGACCGCCATCTGGAGCTGGCCACGCCGCACCCGCAGCCGCGCGTTTTCGCTCCAGCGTTCGGCGGCGCCCTCCAATTCCTCGCCGGCCTCGGTCGCCTCCCTCGAGACGGTCCGCTGCTTGCGGAGGACCAGGTTCACGTCGACCCGCTCAAGGTCGGCGGCGAAACGATTGGCGATGCTGCGGGCCCGGGACTTCAGCCCCACGCGTTGCCGCGACGCGGCGCTGCGCCGGTCCTCCAGCTCCCGTTCCAGGATGGTGGCCAGGCGCTGCCGCTCGTCGGCCACAAAGCCCGCCAGGTCATCGTCTCCGCCCAGCCGCTTGGAAACCTGCTCGAGCACCTGACGGGCCGCGTGCAGCACGCTGGCGACGACGCGCAGCACCTCGTAGTGGCGACGCGCCTCGTCGATGTAGGCGCCGTGGGCCATCACGGTGACCGCATCGTCCAGGTAGAACCCCGCCAACGCGCCCGCTCTCACGGTGTAACGCGCATCTCGACGGAACAGCCGGGCTCCAAACCGACGGCGGAACTTGAGGCGTCTCAGTGGCCCCGAATCTTCCGGGAATGCGCGGAAGTCGGCCACCGAGCGGATCACCTCCACCTCTCGGGGCACGGCCAGCTTCAGCTCGCTCATCCCCAGCTGGAGGGCATCCACACCGTGGGCGATGCCATCACGCAAGACCTCGACACCGTCCTCGTCGAACTCACGCAGCAGGCGGTGCGCCTGGAAGATGAACGACCCCATGACCCGCGCCATGTGTTTGCGCTGCTTGGGCAGGGGACCGTTCAGCCCACGCGCCACCTGCGGTAGCTGCTTGTCGACCAGGGCCATGGCCCGCTCGAGCAGGCGGGCGTCAGCCCGTTGGGCGTGGCTGAGGCCGCGGGTGAAGAAGTCGGTGGCCACCTGCTGGAGGCCATCGTCAAAGGCCGCCGCCTGAAGCGATAGCTCGGGGATCACGGGCAGGACCAGCTGCACCGGCTTGTCGTCGTCCGGCTCGACCTCTGCGGCGTCGGTGAGCGGTGCCGAGACGCGGTCGTCGGCTTTCCGCTCGAAGGCGGTCTCCTCGAACAACTGGGACGCCCTGACGAACAGCGTCGAAGGCAGCGCCGTCGCGAGTTCGTCCGTGGCGGACAACTCCGCCTCGTCCAGCTTCTCCGGCAGGCCGACGACGGCCAGATCGGCGTCCCTGGACTCCTGCAGGACGAGCTCGTGGAACGGCCGCTGACCGTCGAGCTCCTCCTGCGACAAGACCTTGACCGCCGCTCCGACGCGCGCCTCGGACAGAAGACGCTGCGTCGCCTTGTACAAGACGTCGCCAGCGGCTCGGTCCTCGGTCAGCAGGACGAACCGCAGGTCGGCGCGACGCCATTGCTCCGCGGTGGTCACGAAGCGAACCAGGGCCAGGCCGAAGCCGACGTTGCCCCGGCCGTTGGCCCACCACACGTCGATGCGCCGACCACCGCCCTCGGCCGCATCGTCAGCGACCACGCGGCGAGACGGGCCGGGGATGATGACGTTGTAGTCGAGGTCCGCGAACGTCTCCCAAAGCGCGCTGAACCGGGCGGGATCGTCGGTGGCGGCGTGCAGCGGCAGAGCCACCGTGTTGGGTTCCAGCCCCGAAAAGCCGTGATAGCGACAGATGCCGGCGATGGTGGCGTAGGCATCGTCGGTAGTGACCGAGCGGCGGAACACGCCCTGCGCCGCCAGGTCCTCCATGTCCTCGCTGTCGTCGGCCTTGGCTTTGCCGCTCTTGCCCTTACCGCCGACGCCAAGCTCGAACTCGGTCAGCACGCCTCGGGTCGCGGACACGGCGCGGATGAGGCTTCCTGCATCATCATCGGGGGCGCCGCCGGGCACCGCGGCGCCGGTGAAGGCCACGACGTTGGGTCGCCAGTTGCGTCGATGCGAGCCGCCGCGGCTGAGGCGCGCCAGTCCCGAGCGAACGACGGACGACCAGACGCCTTCCCAGGTGTCGCCGGTCTCCAGCGTGAGTTCACGCCGTTTGAAGTAGAGGTACAGCGCCGAGAGGATGGCGGTCGCCGCGATCATGGCCAGGAAGTCCAGCTGGATCATGATCAGGAGACAGGTGATGGCGCCGACGACGGGCACCGCGCGGGGGATCTTGAAGTCGGGCCGGAAGTCGGGGCTGGCCCAGGATTCGATGGCGCAGGACAGGTTCAAGAACCCGTACGTCATGATGAAGAACATCGAGACCACGGCGGCAATGACGTCGAGCTCGCCGACGAGGATGCCGAACTCGGCGATGCCGAAGGTCAGCATCAGCGCGTTGATGGGTTCGTTGCTCTTGCCCCGGCCGCGGGCAAACACCTCGGGGGTGATGCGGTCGATGCTCTTGGCCTGCAGGATGCGCGGGGCGCCGAGGATGCTCCCGATGGCCGAGGACAGGGTTGCGCCCCAGATACCGGCGACGACGAACTCGGGGATCCATGAGAAGTTGAGCAGGACCTCGGGGTCGGCGAGGTCCTCGGGGGCGATGCGATAGGCCAGAAAGACGGTGAGGCCGACGTAGACCACGAGGCCCAGGGCGATCGCCGCAAGGGTGCCTTTGGGCAGCGCCTGCTTGGGGTCCTTGAGATCGCCCGACATGTTCACGCCGGCGGTGAAGCCCGTTACCGCCGGGAAGAAGATGCCAAAGAGCACGGCCAACGAGGCGCCGCCCTCCTTGGGTTCGAAGTGGGCGGTCTCCGGGACGGTCTCGGGCGACCCCGCCAGAATCGAGATCAGCGACAGGAAGATCGCCGCCATGATGAAGTACTGGATCTTGATGGCGAAGGCGGTCGAGATGAGGGTGATCCCGGTGACCGCGAACAACGTGATGGTGCCGGCGATGCGGATGTTGTCCTTCGACATTTCGTAGCCGAAGTAGGTCAGCATGCTCTCGCAGAAGCCGATGACGTAGAGGCTGACCGAGAAGGACAGGCCGATGTACAGCGCCAGCCCCAGGGTGCCGCCGATGGGCAGGCCCAGACTTCGGGAGACGATGTAGTAGGGGCCACCGACCTCGACCTTCTTGTCGGTGGCGATCGAGGCGACGGACAGTCCCGTGGTGACGCTGATGACATGGGCCGCCAGCACGATGCCGATCGTGAGCCACATGCCGCCTTCGCCGACGATCCACGGCAGGCGCAGGTACATGATGACGCCCAGAATGGTCAGGATCGCGGGGGTGAATACCCCACCGAAGGTCCCGAACTTGTTTCCCTGCGCCATGCCCGTCCTTAGACGAAGTTAGGCGGGGAGCGTAACGCAGTCGGCGTCATCTGTCGGGTCTACACGACCGCGCGAAGCTCCGCGAGCGCGCGACGGGAGGCACCCGCGCGAGAGATCCCCACGAACCCGACCGCGATGCCGCAGCTGTCGGCCCGGTCCCAATCACACTCGACCTGGGTGCATAGTTCGCAGAAGTCACCCGGAAACGGAATCTCCCAGGTTCCGGAGAATCCACAATAGACGGCCGTCTTCGACGGGTCGTCGGCATCACACAAAGCCTGCGAGGCGATATTGTCGCAGGGGGTGCCCACGAGTTGCTCCGGTGTGGCCGAGGGCTCTTGGCACGCGTCAACCGACGCATCGACAGCCACGTCCGGAATCCCGTTGTCGGCCACCGTGTCGACCGCCACATCGGCGGTCACGTCCCCTGCGGTCATGTCTGCGCCGACATCCGCCGTCGCGTCGCCACCGGTCGTGCCCGTCGTCCCAGCGGTGTCGTCGAGACACGCCCCGCCGTGCATGGCGAACAGAAGCGTGGTGCCACCAAGAATCCCGCGTCGCAGCTGCATGAAGTCACCTCCTGACCGCTGACATTAGCGGCCCAGGTGGCTCGTGTCACGGCAGCGACAGCTTCTTGTAGGCTTTGCTGTCCTTGAGCGCGCGGGTCTGGGCGAAGCTCTCGGCATCCGCACACCGCACGAACGGATTGGTCGCCCGCTCATCGGCGATGGTCGAAGGCACCGTGCAGCCTCCCTCGGCCCGGATGGCTTTCGCGGCGGCGATGCGCTCGAGGAGAACCGGGTTGTCGGGATCGATGGACCAGGCGAACAGGAGGTTGTCTTCGGTGTACTCGTGCGCGCAGCAAACGCGGGTTCCCTCGGGGAGCGCCGCGAGCCGGGTCAGGCTGTCGTACATCTTCGCAGGGGGCCCGTTGAACAAGTACCCGCAGCCCGCCGCGAACATGGTGTCGCCGCAGAAAACCACGTCGTCGAAGACGAAGCTGATGTGTCCATCGATGTGCCCTTCGGTCAGCATCACGCGCCCCTTGACGGCGCCCACCGTCACCGTATCCCCCTCGTCCACGGGGTCCGTGAGCCCGGGGATGGCCCTGGCCATCTTCGCAGCCCCATAGACCTGCACCTGGCCGAGCAGCCCCCGCTTCTTGAGGTCTTTGTTGATGCCGATGTGGTCGTGGTGGGTGTGTGTATTCAACACCACGCTCAGCGTCCAGCCACGCTCCTCACAGTAGGCCAACGCGTTGCTGGCGTCCGGTCCATCCACCACTGCGACCGTGTCGGTTGCGGTGCACCGGAGTAACCAGACGAGGTTGTCCTTCCACGCGGGGAGCTGGTGGACCTCCAAAGAACCGTCCGAAGTAACAAAAGGATCTCGGGGTTTGGTCACGACGTGCTGCATGGCGCGCGAGCCTACAATACTTGACCCCGGGCGCAACCAGAGGGACATCTTGGAGCCGTGAATGTCGTGATCACCGGCGGGGGTGAGCTGGCGCTCCGCATCGCGGAAGCGTTGATGCTGGACCATGACGTCGTGGTCGTCGTACCCGAGTCCGAGGACATGGCGCGGATGGAGGGCCTCGACGTTCAGCTCATGGTGGGCAACGCAGGGTCATTACGGACGTTGGAACAAGCCGGCACCCAGGAGACCGATGTTTTCATCGCCGCGGCGCCCCACGACGAACGGAACATCGTGGCCTGCATCGCCGCCCACCGGCTCGGGGCCAAGAACCGCATCTGCATCATGAACACGGCGTCGGACCTGCACGCCCACGCTCTCGACGATGTGACGCTGGCCAGCTCGGCGGGCGTCGACGCGGTCTACCATCCGGCCGAGCAGCTGGCCGAGGAGATCGTCGACATCGTGACGGTCCATGGCGCCCTCGACATGCGCAGCTTCTTCAACGGTCGTGTCGGCCTACTGAAAGCCGCCGTCGGCGACAAGGCGCCCATCCTCCAGCACCGCCTCGTGGACACCAAACTTCCGGCGGGCGTGCGCCTGGTGATGGTCCATCGGGGCGAGGAGTACTTCATCCCGGGCGGCTCCACGAAGCTGGAGGTCGGCGATCACGTCACCGCCATCGGGCGTCGGCGGGCGTTGCTGAAGTACGGCGCCAAGATGCTGCGTGCCAAAGGGGCCAAGAGCAAGTCCCGTCGCCGCGCTATCATCGCGGGCGGCGGTGGTGTCGGCATCGCGGTCGCTCGGTCGCTGCGTGAGCGCGGCTGGGACGTCAAGATCATCGAGCAGGACCGGGCGCGCTGTGAGCTGCTCGCCAACGAGCTTGACTGCCTGGTGCTGCACGGCGACGGCGCGGACCTGGAGCTGCTGCAGGAGGAGCATGCGGAGAGCGCCTCGGCGTTGATCGCAGTCACCAACAACGACGAGAAGAATCTCCTCATCTCACTGCTGGCCAAGCAGCTGGGCGTCGAGCGAATCATTACCCGGGCCGACAAACCCGCCAACGAGCGCCTCTTCGACAAGGTGGGGATCGACGTCGTACTCAGCGCCACACAGGCCACCGTGCGCTCCATCGTGCGGGAGGTGGTAGACGTCGACCAGACCCACATCGCCGACCTCGAGCACGGCGAGCTGGCGGTGCTGGACTTCGAGCTCCCGCCCAACTTCCCCGAGACAGCGCTGGCACTGTGTAAACCGCACACGGTTGCCACCGTCGGCGCCATCCTGCGCGGCTCGACCACCATCATCCCCAAGGATGACGAGGTCATTCTGCCCGGTGACCACGTGCTCGTGGTCAGCAAGACCGAGGACGAGGAGGCGACCATGAAGTACTTCAAGTCCAAGAAGAAGGAGTAGGCGGTGCGGGTCCTGGTGGTCCTGGCGATCATCGGCCAGTTCCTGCGCTTCTTCAGCCTGGCCTTCCTGCCGCCGCTCGTCGTGGCGTTGGTCGAGCAGGAGTGGGCGGTAGCGGGCTCCTTCGCCGGGGCCTTCGGAGCGACCGTCCTGTTCGGGTTGCTCTTTGCCGCCGCCCACACCCACGACATGAAGATCTTCCGCCGCGCCGAGGCCCTCGCGGTGGTCAGCGGCACGTGGTTGCTCATCGGCGTTTTCGGCGCCATCCCCTATGTCTTCGAAGGGCTCAGCTTCGTTGACGGGCTGTTCGAAAGCATCTCGGGCTTCACCACGACGGGCGCCACGGTCCTCACGGACTTCGACCGCTATGGGCACGCCTTCTATCTGTGGCGCTCGATGACCCAGTGGTTCGGCGGCCTGGGCGTCATTGCGCTGGCCGTCGTGGTGCTGCCGCGTTTGAGGATTGCCGGTCGGCAGCTCTTCTTCGCGGAAGCCTCGGGCGCCCCAGGCGAAGCCGTAAGCCCCAACATCCGCAACGCGGCGATGAAGCTGTGGATGCTCTATGCGTCGCTGACCCTCCTACTGATGGTGCTGTTGTGGGGCGCCGGGATGGGTCCCTTCGACGCCGTCTGCCATGCGCTGACGACGTTGTCTGCCGGAGGTTTTTCGCCCAACGGCTCCTCCATCGCCGGCTTCGACAACGCCACCGTGGAGTGGATCCTCATCGTCTTCATGCTGATGGCCGGGACCAGCTTCCCACTGCTGTGGCTCGCACTGGCCCGTCGACCCGGCGCGCTCCTCGAAGACAGCGAGTTCACGACCTACCTCGGCATCGCGCTGGTTGCCGGCCTCGGAATGGCCGGGCTGCTGTGGCAGGACACGCCCGACCTGAGCTGGGGCGACTCCTTGCGCACCGGACTCTTCCAGTCGGCCAGCGTCATCTCCAGCACCGGGTTCGCCAGTACCGACTACAACCTCTGGGGAGACGGCGCTCGGGTCCTCATCGTCCTGGTCATGGCCGTGGGCGGCTGCGCTGGTTCGGCGGCGGGAGGTCCCAAGGTCGTCCGCCACATCCTCGTGTTCAAGCACGTGCGTCGCGAGCTGCGACGGGTACTGCATCCCCGCGCGGTGATGCCCATCAAGTACAAGGACAAGACGGTCGATGACTCGGTGATGCGCGCCGTCTTCACCCTGGTGGTGCTGTTCATCGCCACCTACTTCTTCCTGGGCCTGACGCTGACGCTGCTGGGCAACGACCTGGTGACCTCCTTCAGCGCAGCGCTGGCGACTGTCGGCAACATCGGCCCGGCCTTCGGTGAGGCAGGCCCCATGGGCAACTTCGCCGGCTTCTCGGACCCTGCCAAGGTGCTGATGACCCTTGGCATGTGGATCGGCCGGCTGGAGATCGTCACCGTCTTCGCACTGTTCCACCGCGGCATCTGGAAGAACCTGCACCTCAAGTCCTTCTCCGGGAACTGACGCGGCTTCAACTGCTGCGACTCGGGTAGCCTCCACTGGGTGGGGAGGGGTGCGATGTGCTAAACCGCCCTCCATGTTCGACCAGACCGACGACCTGCGCGTTAGGCGGCTGCGCCCGCTGATCCCCCCCGCCATCCTCCATGAAGAGGTCCCGCTCACCGAGAGGGCCGCGGTCACCGTGAGAAAGGGGCGCACCGAGGCGGGCGCCATCATCCGCGGGGCGGATGACCGCCTGCTCGTCGTGGTCGGCCCGTGCTCCATCCATGATTCCGAGGCAGCGCTCGACTATGCGCAGCGCCTACAGGCTCGGGCCGACGCGCTTCGGGAGGACCTGCACATCGTTATGCGGGTCTACTTCGAAAAGCCCCGCACGACCATCGGGTGGAAGGGACTCATCAACGACCCCGACCTGGATGGCAGCTTCAACATCAACCAGGGCCTCCGCAAGGCGCGAAAACTGCTGGCCGACCTGGCCGAGATGGGCCTGCCGGCGGGGTGCGAGCTACTGGACACCATCACGCCCCAGTTCATCACCGACCTCGTCAGCTGGGGCGCCATTGGGGCCCGCACTACCGAGAGCCAGGTGCATCGCCAGCTGGCCTCGGGTCTGTCGATGCCGGTGGGCTTCAAGAACGGTACCGACGGGAACCTGAAGATCGCCTGTGACGCCATCGCCGCCGTGCAGGCGCCGCACCACTTCATGGGCGTCACCAAACAGGGCATCGCCGCCATCGTGGCCACAGCCGGCAACCCGGAGTGCCACGCCATCCTGCGCGGCGGCACGCGGACCGGCCCGAACTTCGACGCCGAGGCGGTCGACGCAGCGCTGAAACAACTGCAGACGGCCGGCATCGACCAGGGCCTGATGGTCGACTTCAGCCACGCCAACAGCAACAAGGACCACAACAACCAACCCAAGGTGGCCGCGGTCGTCGCCGAACAAATCGCGGGTGGCCAGAAGGGCATCGTCGGCGTCATGGTCGAGAGCCACATCCATCCCGGCAAGCAGGCGCTCAAAACGCCCGATGCGCTCGATTACGGCGTTTCGATCACCGACGCGTGCATCGGCTGGGACACCACCGTCGAGGTCCTCGAGCAGTTGGCCGCAGCGGTCAAGGAGCGGAGAACGCAATGAACCCCACAGCCCCTCTCTCTTCGTTGGTGTTCGCCGCACTGCTGGTCGCCGGCGCGCCGACGGCGGACGCCAAGCCCGGCGACCAGGAAGTTCGCTCGAAGCTCTTCGCCAACGGCGCCCCCGGGGTTCCGCAGGCGACGTTCGACGCCCTGACGCCCTACTACAACACCCGTTCGGCGAGCTTCGCCTCCTGGGTCGACGGCGGCGCCGGCGGCATGCTCATCCGCACCCGCTTCGCGGAGACCTCCCAGGTGCACCACGTGAAGATGGCCGGTGGTGCCCGGCAACAGGTCACCTTCGACAAGGAGCCCATCCGCGCCGCACGTGCGGCCGCCTGGCGCGGCAAGAACGGCATGCTGCTGCTGCGCGACGTAGGCGGCGCCGAGGCGTATCAGCTGTTCTTCCAGGACAACGCCACCGGCGTGCAGACGCAGCTCACCAAACCGCGCAAGGACGGCAAACCGTCGCGGACGACGGGCGTGGCGCTGTCCCGGGACCGTCGCTGGCTGGCGTTTGCCAACACGCAGCGCAACGGCAAGGACTACGACGTTTATGTGATGGACATGACCCGGGAGACCACGCCGCGCCGGGTCATGGACGGCAAGGGTCTGTGGATCCCCATCGACTGGGCGCCCGACGGCAAGGAGATGCTGGTCCTCAACTACATCTCCGCCAACAGCGCGTCGCTGTGGCGCGTCGACGTGAAGACGGGCAAGCGTCGCGAGCTGGCCCCAGCCAAGACCAAGAAGGGTACCTTGGTCTACACCGGCGCAGGAACCTTCTCGGCCGACGGCAAAGGCGCGTACTTCATCAGCAACCGCTGGGGACAGTTCCGACAGCTGGGCTACATCGACCTGAAGTCAGGCAAGACGCGCGTGGTCACTGGCAGCGTGCAGTGGGACATCGAGGCCATCGCCGTGGCTCCAAAGGGTGACCGCCTGGCCTACGTCTACAACGAGGGCGGCGTCTCCCGCCTCAAGGTGTTGAAACTGGCCCCCATCGAAGCGATGGAGCAGATCCCCGTGCTGCCCGTGGGCATCATCCGCGGCGTCGCCTTCGACGACAGCGGCACACGCCTGGCCATCAGCGTCAACGGCCCCCAGACCGCCGGCGACTGCTACGTCCTGGGCCTCGGCAAGGGCATGGGAAGCCTGGAACGGTGGACCTTCTCCGAGGTCGGCGGCATGAACACCGACGACTTCATCGCGCCGACGGTCATCGACTTCAAGACGTTTGACCGCAAGGGCAAGCACCACCGGCGCATCCCGGCGTTCTACTACCGCCCCAAGGGCAAGGGGCCGTTCCCCGTCATCGTGATGATCCACGGGGGCCCGGAGAGCCAGTTCCGGCCCTACTTCCGGTCGGTGACCCAGCACTGGGTCCGTGACCTGGGCATCGCCGTGATCGCGCCCAACGTCCGCGGCTCCGCAGGGTACGGCAAGGACTACCTGCTGCTCGACAACGGCTTCAAGCGCGAGGAGTCCGTCAAGGATATCGGCGCGCTGCTGAAGTGGATCGGCACCCGCAACGAGCTGAACGCCAAGAAGGTGGCCGTCTACGGTGGGTCCTACGGCGGCTACATGGTGTTGGCGTCCATGGCCCACTTCGCGGACAAGCTGGTCGCCGGCGCCGAGATCGTCGGTATCTCCAACTTCGTGACCTTCCTCAACAACACCAAGTCCTACCGGCGTGACTTGCGCCGCGCCGAGTACGGCGACGAGCGGGACCCCAAGATGAAGGCCCACCTGGAGAAGATCTCGCCGACCAACCTGGTGTCGCGCATCAAGGACCCGCTGTTCGTCATCCAGGGCCTCAACGACCCGCGCGTCCCCGCCAGCGAGAGCGAGCAGATCGTCGACAAGGTCCGCAGCGCCGGTATTCCCGTCTGGTACCTGCTGGCCCACGACGAGGGCCACGGCTTCCGCAAGAAGAAGAACCGGGACTACTACTACGGCTTGCTGACTGAGTTCTGGAAGAAGCACCTGCTGAAGTAGGGGCCTTGACTGCCCTGAGGCCGTCCCTAAGTTGCGCGCCGCTTCCAACCCACACGGCACACAAGCCTTTCGTAACTATACGGCCCTAAGGTAGCGACACTCGGGCGACCGAGTCAGCGATAGCGGTCAGCAAGCACGCGGCGACGCGGGCCGGCTCGACCGCGAGGCGAGCGGGAGGGTGGTTTCAGCTACTCTCCAACGCGCCGGCGGACTGTATCCCGCCGTGTTCCTCGGAAGCTCCACGCGCCGCCGTCCTCCTCTATGGTGGGCGGCGGCGCGCCAGTCACTTCAAGGCCCGGGTCTGCTCCAGCAGAGTGGGGTTGTCCGGACGGTCCGCCTGGGTCTCGCCCACGTAGCGCCAGCGGATGTTCTTGTGACGGTCGATGATGAACGTGCTGGGCACCGCGATGTCGCGCCCCTTCATCGCCACTCCGTACGCGGTGATGACCTTCATGTCGGGGTCCGACAAGACCGGGAACGTCGCCCCCTGCTTTCGGACGAACTCCGCTGAGTCGGCCTGGGAGTCCACCGAGATGGCGGCGAGCCCGACGCCCTGGTCAGCAAGCGTCTTCTGGACTTTCGTCAGTTGCCCGAACTGCGCCTTGCAGTTGGGTCACCAATAGCCGCGGTAGAACACCAGCACGGCGGGTCCGCGGACCAGTAGATCGTTGAGGGTAACCGTCGCTCCCGCCGTATCGGGGAGCGCGAAGTCCTTGGCTTTGTCACCCGTCGCGGCGGGGATACCCCGAGGCGACACCCACCATATCTTGTAGAAGACATAGCTCCCTCCGGCGACGAGGAGCAGGGCAACAGCCAGAAGGATGCGGACGCGACGGCTCATGCCGGGTCACTGCCACTTGAAAAGTTTGAGCGCCAGCAGGAACGAGACCACGCCCCAGAAGGTGAGCACCCAGAGCTCTGGCAACAGGTCGGTCAAGCCCGCAGCGTCGTTCATGATGCCGCGCAGGGCGTTGACCAGCGCTGTCAGCGGCAGGCCTTCGATGGCTTCGTGGACCTCCTCGGGAAACCGTTCGTAGGAAAAGAAGATCCCCGACAGCAGCCACATCGGCAGCTGGACCACGTTCTGCAATCCCTGGGACACCTCGGCGGCGGACGCACGGCTGGCGACGACCAGCGCGATGCCGGCAAAGCTCATGGCACCGAAGAACGACAGCAGAAACAGCGTGAACAGGCTCCCCTGAACAGGGACGTCGAAGGCCAGCCAGCCGAACAGCACCAGCAGCCCCACCTCGACCGCCATGAATGCGACCCGCCCCAGAACGTAGGCCAACAGGAACTCGTACCGGCGCATCGGGGTCACCGCGAACGCCCGCAGGATGCGCCGCCGCCGAGCTTCGGTGATGGCGTAGCCGATGCCCCACATGCTCCCGCCCATCAGGTTGAGCGCGATGAGGCCGGGAAGGAGGAAATCGATATAGCGGCCGCCCACGGCCTGCTCGGTGTGCTCACTGATCACGGCGACGTCGCCGCGACCCAGCGCCTTCTGAAGCTTCTGGTCGATGACGAGTCGCGCGGTCTGGGCTTGGGACCGCGCCGGGTCCCAGCGATAGTCGAGCTTCGGCGGATCCGCCCTGAAATCGGCGGTGACCACGATGTCGACCGAGCCCCGAATGACCGCTCGTTTGGCGGCAGCGTCGTCGGCCAGCTTGACCAGGGCCACGTTGTCGACGTGCTTGGTCAGCAACGAGTGGAGCCGATCGCTGCTGCTATGGGCCTCGACGATGCCGACCCTCGAGGGGTCGGGGACGGGTGACTGGAACGCGATCCCCAGAGCCGTCGCCAGCAACGCCGGGAACAGAAAGACCCAGAACAGGGTCCCCGGCTCCCGGATGAACAGCAGGATCCGTGCGCGCGTCAGCTGCCACAGGCTGCTACTCACGGAGCGCCTTCCCGGTCAAGGTGACGAACACGTCCTCGAGGGTGGCGACATGGGTCGACAGGCTCGCGACCTCCCAACCACGCTCGGCGGCCCGGCTCAGGATCGGGTTCATGCTGGCGGCGATATCGGCAACGCCCAAGGAGACGTGGCGGTCGCCGCTGGTCCGTGTCGAGGTGACACCCTCGACGTCCGAAAACGCCGTGCCCAGCTCGGCGAGCGACGCGCCGGCAATCTCCATCTCGACGATCTGCTCGGCGCCGATACGAGCGATGAGCTCCTTGGGGGTCCCCAGAGCGATGACCTTGCCGGCATCCACGATGGCCACTCGGTCGCACAACCGTGCCGCTTCCTCCATGTAGTGGGTGGTCAGCAGGACCGTGCCGCCGCCCTCCTGGAACTGCTCGACGATCTCCCAGACATGGCGACGGGCCTGAGGATCGAGACCCGTCGTCGGCTCGTCCAGGCACAAGAGGTCCGGATTGCCCACCAGGGCGCAGCCCAGGGCGACCCGTTGCTTCTGCCCTCCAGACAGGTTCATGACGAAGGCGTCCCGCTTGTGGCCCAGACCGACCCATTCGATGACCTGGTCCACGCTGTTGCCACCATCGAAGAAGCTACGCCAGACACCTAGTGTCTCAGCGACACTCAACCGCTCGACCAACTGCACATCCTGGAGTTGCACGCCGAGCCGCTGCCGTAACGTGCGGCCCCCTTGCTTCCAGGTCTGCCCGAACACCTGGACGGTGCCGTCGGTGGGCTCGGTCAGCCCCTCGATCATCTCGACGGTGGTCGTTTTGCCGGCGCCATTGGGACCCAGCAACCCCATACACTCACCGACCTCCACCTCCAGCTCCAGCCCATCGACCGCGGTCACGTTGGGCGGGTACTGCTTGACCAGGCCGAGGCACCGTACGGCTGCAGTCACGCGTCTTTCGGCCCTAGCTGCTCGCCATCGCGAGCCAACCCGGTGCCGGCCTCCAGAGCATCGAGAAAACCTGCTCGATCCTTCGGTGAGATAAGCACCCAGGTCTTCCCATAGGCGATCTTCAGCCGGTTCATCGACAGGGCTGGCGACGACAAGATGTTCTTGCTGGGGCTCACCGCGATGATGTCGCCAAACGGGATCCGGGTTCGGAGCCGGCCTGCGCGAATCGTCAGGTGTGTGTCACCGACGGTGTAGGTGATGGGCCAGACCACGCCCCAGCCGAGGGCCCCGAGAAACGCCAAGACGATGAGCATCACCCAGACCTCATCGGGCTTGTCCAGCGCGAGCGCGACCGTCACGATGATGACGATGAGGGGCACACTGAGCAGAATGGCGCCCATCCACCCATCGACGGCGGTTCGGAAGGTCTTCGATGCTTCCGCGGCAGACATGGGCAGCACCTTCCCCCAAATGGAGACCTTCGACAACCATGACCGACCAGCAGCCCACCATGCTCGCCAATCGCCTGAGAAAGCGCGCCAAGCACCTGAGGAAGTGGGCCAAGCGCGAAGGAATCAGCTGCTACCGGCTGTACGACCGGGATATCCCGGAGATCCCACTGGCCGTCGACTGGTACGAGGGGCGGCTCCACATCGCCGAGTACCAGCGGAACCACGACCACACCCCCGAAGAGCACGAGGCGTGGCTGGACAGCCTGGTCGACGCCGCGGCAGAGGTGCTGCAGGTGGAACGCGCCGACTGCTACCTCAAGCGGCGCGAGCGCCAGAAGGGAACCGCGCAGTACGAGCGCGTCAGCAAGGAATCCGCCATCTTCACGGTGCGCGAGTGGGGCGCCACCTTCGAGGTCAACCTCTCGGACTACCTCGACACGGGGCTGTTCCTCGACCATCGGCTGACCCGGCGCCGCGTCGCCGCTGAAGCCAGGGGAAAGGACGTCCTCAACCTGTTTGCGTACACCGGGGCGTTCACCGTTCACGCCGCGATGGGCGGCGCTCGGAGCACGACCACCGTGGACCTGTCCAATACCTATCTGGACTGGGCCGAGAGCAACCTACGCCTCAACACCATCGCGCCAAGCGACCACCGCGTCGTACGCGACGACGTGATGGCCTGGCTGCGCCGCAGCCCACCCGAGTCCTATGACCTGGTGGTCTGCGACCCGCCGACGTTTTCGAACTCCAAGCGGACCCTCACCCACTTCGACATCCAGCGGGACCAGTTGGGCCTGCTTTCCGCCGTAGCGAGGGTCACGCGCCCCACGGGGGTCGTGTATTTCTCGACCAACTTCCGGCGCTTCAAGCCGGAGTTCGAGGCCACCGGACCCGGCGGCGTGTGGGAGACAGTGGACGAAATCAGCGGTGAAACGGTGCCCGAGGACTTTCGGAACAAGCGCGTCCACCGCTGCTGGCGCCTCGTCAGGGGCACCCAGGGAGTCACGTTGTGAAATCGCAAGTAGAAGAGCCTTTGTAGGACGAAGTGGGAGAGAGTCTCTCCAAGGCTTATCAGCGTCACGCCAATGACGCTGATGAGCCGCTTCAGGAGCCCGAAGGGCGATACATGTCAACGGCTTATGCCGCCGCGGGGTCCTTGAGTTTGAGCGGGCTATGGGCGGCCATGGTCATGAGATCGGTCATCGCGTCCAGCACGACATCGACGCGGGTCGACAGCTTCAGCTCCTCGAGCAGGGGCATCCGCCGGTCCGGGTCATGGATAAGCACGCTGGCGACGCGGTACAGGAGACGCCCCGGCTCGGTGCGGTCCTTGAGCAGCGCATCCAGGCCCTGCGCCAGGGGCCCGAGCACATTCATGAGATCCACGCTGGCTTGAAGCAGGCGATCCAGCTGCAGGCGTTCCTCCGCCGGGGAACACGGGGCATCAGGGATCAGACGCGCCGACGCCTTCCGGTAGGGGCGATCACTGGGCACCTCGTCGAGATGGACCCGGGCCTCGCCCATGATGGTCATCTCGGCGTGGCCATCGCCGGTGCGCCGCGCTTGAACGACGCGACCGATCGTAGCCGTTGCGTAGAACTCCGGCTTTCCACGGTAGTGAGCGCCGTAGCGCGAAACCATTCGAGGCACAGCGACCCAGCGGTCCTCCGTGCGCAGCTTGGCAAGGTCGCCGAGCATCGCCATGTAGCGCGACTCGAAGACCGGGTAGGGCTGTGGGAATCCGGGCAGAAGCACATGCTCCGGGACCGGGACGATGGGCACCTCTGAGGGAAGCTCCAGGGTCGTTTTGTGGTCGGTCATCTCGGACCTCCTTGCTGGACCAGACGAGCGACAACAGAGGGTCCCCGCTCATAGGTCAGAACCCAGGTTCTCCCAGACCGATTCCACAGCCCCAAAAACGACGCATGTTTACGGGGCCCCGAAGGGCCCCGCGAGCCTGGTCGCTAGAGCATGCTCTCCAGGTCGTCGATGGCGTCGAACAGATACTCCTTGTTGCTCTTCGACGGCGCCGGCTTGGGCGCGAAGCGGCGTTTGTTGCGGCGGATCTTCCGCTGCTTCTTGGCCTGGACCGCCATGCGATTGGGGTACTCCAGGGTGTATTCGATGCGGTAGCCGGCGGCCTTCTTCGGCCCCAGCCGCACTCGCCAGCGAAGCAGCCCGTCGCGGGAGCGCGAGGCGCCCTTGGGAATCGTCACATCGTCGATCTCGATGGCGTCGTCAGTCACCACCGGCAGCCGATCGCTCAGTGAGATCTCGACCGGCTGATCCGACAGGTTCGAGACGCGGATGACCCAGGAGGCGGTGACCTCCGTGCGCTTTCGGCCGCGCTCCATCTTGGAGCGCTTGCGGTCGATAGTCCGTGTGATCTTGACACGGTTGTCGACGCCCAGAAATGCCGAGAACTTCTCGCCGGGGGCGACGAAGTTGAACCGGCTCTTGCCCAGGAACGCACCGTCGACGAACAGCGAGACGACGCCGGGGAGGATCGGCTGGTCACCCGTGTTCTGCAGCTCGGCGGTCCGCACCGCGTTGAGCGACACCTCGGGCACGGCGACGAGCTTGGTGGCCACCTTGTAGGTGTTGTCGGTAATGGGGATGCGGACCGCCTTACCGTTGGAGCGGACCGCGCGGCTGGTCTTGGCGACGAAGTGCGCGGTCGTTCCCCGCTTCTTGAGCATCTTGAACGCCGCCTGAGCCCGCTTCTGGGCCTCCTGCTGGCGCCGATACTGGGCCTGCCACTTGGACCGGTTCTGCTGAATCGCCATGTTCTGCGTGACGTAAGCCGACGAGGCGCGGTTGAACGACGCTCCCTTCTCCTTGCCCACGGTTCCGACGACATCTCCCAGCGCCTTGCCGCCGCTGCCCAGAAGAAGCGCTTTGGCAGCGGGAACGGTCAACATTTCGCCAGGGCGCTGAGTCGAGAAGTGCAGCTTGGCGCCCGACCAGTCCTCCCCCGTGGTGTTCACCACCGAGGCGTGCTGCACCAGCGTGGCCTTCTCGCTCCGGCTGACCCGCAGCTCACCGCCCGGCTCCCAGGCAGCACCCGGGGTCATGTAGACCACCTGCACCTTCGCCTTGCCCGTGCCCTTGATGCTGACGACGACCTCCGTTTGCTTGAGCTGTGCCTTTGTCCGCAGCTCGTTACGCTCGGCGTACAGCTTATTGAGCTCGGGCTGCAGCACCCGCTGCTTGGCGTCCAGGTCGCGCAACTGCTTGTTGGCGGCCTTCATGCGGTTGGCGATGAAGTCGAGGGTCTCGCCGACCTCCTTCATCTTGACCTTCCGCATGGCCATGTCGCGCGGCAGCTTGTTGGTCGTGAACGCCCGTAGCTTACGCAGCTGGTCCAACTCCGCGCGCACGACCGCCCGGTCGTCGTTGATGACGCGCATCTTGTCGTTGACTACCTGGACGGCCTCGTCCGCCTTGCGCACGCTCTCGGCCGCAGACTTGGCGAGGTGGGTGGTCCGGGGCGCGACGTCGAGGATTTTGCCCTTGGTCAGGGTGACCCGAATCGACTCCTGGTCGATCCAGCCCGGAAGACTGTGCACAACAATCTCGCCACCTGCGGCAGTGGAGAGATCCACGGTTCCCGAGCGAGTCACCTGTGCCCGGTCGGCGTACACCGTGACCGCTTTGATGGTGGTCTTGACCGGCGTCGGCTCGGCGGCCTGCGCCGTGACGGCAACAAGCGAAAGGCCGAGGCCGAGCCCCAGCGCCCTAAGTGATCCCATGCGTCGTTCTCCAGGTTCCCAGGCGTGTGTCGTGTGGTGTGGCGACCGCACGGTTGTCCCTTAGCGGTGGCCCTAACGGATTGCGCGATGAACCTATTCCACCGCGGCGATGTGTTCCACGTCTGCTGCGAGGCTTTGTTCCCGCCCCGACGTCGGCTATATGGCTTGGATGTCGGACGAACAGCCAACACCGCCCGATGCGGGGCCCTCGTCAGAGGTCGCAGGGGACGTCTCCACGGCGCCACCTCACCTGGCCATCGCGTCGGTGATCCTGTGGTACCTGCTGGCAGGGCTTTGCGGCGTGATCGCCCTGTTGATGCTGACCAGCATCGGATTCGGCAAGCCCGGTCCGGTGATCTTTGCGCTGGTGGGGCTGGTGGCGTTCCCTGTGGAGGCGCGCTCGGTCTGGAAGGGCCGACGCTCGGACGTGCTCTACAGTGCCCTGGGCTCGTTGGGACTGGCGGCCGCCTGGTGGCTCATCGGCTCCGGTCAGTCACGAGGCTTCGCCTATGTGCCGCCGGTGATGATGATTGCCGCTGGCCTCGGGGTGTTGGCGTCCAGGTCCGAGTACCTTCGCTGGCGAACCCAGCTGAAGGCCCTTGGCCGCGTGAAGTGAGTGGCTAGCGGTAGGCCGCCGGAATCATCGTCACCACGCTGAAGGCCACCGCGAGCGTGTCACCCTCGTTCAGGTACGAGTGCTTCTGGTCTCCTGGGAACGCCACCACGTCGCCGGCCTCGACGACGACCCGCTCACCCGCAGTCCACAGCACCAGCTGACCGGCCTCGCAGCAAAGGTACTCCTGAGTCCCCTGGCGATGCGGCACGCCCACGACCCGCGCCCCCGGTGGCAGCTCGACGCGGTCGATCTCCATGCCGGGTATCGGGTGCGGCAGCAGCTTCTTGATGCGGCCCTTGCCTCGCTTCACCGTCTCGAGCTGGTCCGCTTTGAAATGCTGAATGCCTCCGCGAGAGCGGCTCAATAGCTCCTCGATACCTACGCGCAGGGAGTCCGACAGCCGGGTCAGCACACTCAACGTCGGATTCGACACACCGGTCTCGATGTTGGCGATGGTGGACCGCGGCACACCGCACAGCTTGGCCAGGTCCGCCTGGGTCAAGCCCATCTTGGTGCGGATGGTCTTGAGGTTCTCAGCCAGGTTCTCGACCGGATCGCTCACTGATACCACGCACGGACCTCGGCAGCCTCCGACGCGCTCATCACCAGCGAAGCCGCGCGAGCAGCCGCAGCCACCTGGCGCGCATTGCGCTGGCCCAGCAGCACGCAGGCGTTGGTAGCGTCCGCGGTGATGGCCGCCAACAGTCCGCCGAGAACCGGCTCCGCGTAGCTGCTGCCGAAGCGCTCCTGGAGTCGGTCCCGGTTGGCGACGAGCCGGTCGAGCAACGCCTGGTCCCGGAAGGCTTCGTCGTTGTTGCGGTAGTCGCCCTCTGCAAAGGTCGTGGGCGCGCTGTACTTGCCGAGCAACACCCCATGACGAAGGGGACTGAAGAACGCAGCACCACAATCGTGCTCGACACACCACTGCGCCAGGCCGCTGGTCTCCCACTGGGCGTCGCTGACGTTTCGGTACGGCTGCACCACGTCGGGGTCGACCTGCGCGATGAACCGCATGATCTTCTCCGAGCTCCAGTCCGACAGACCGATGAACCGGATCTTCCCGGCCTTCTTGGCTGCTTCAATGACATCGAGGGCAGGTGCCAGGTACCGCCCATCCTCACCGAAGTCGCAGTGGTGTAGATAGTACACGTCGATGACGTCGGTCTTCAGGCGGCGCAAGGAGTCGTCAATGTGCGCGGCGACCATCTCCGGGTGGTACCAGTGGTCGTACCCTCCCATGTCCCAGCCGACTTTGCTGGCGATGACGATGTCGTCGCGGGGGACGCCTCGGGCCCACATGCGCCCAATGAGCTCTTCGGACCGCCCGTTGCCATAGACATCCGCCGTGTCCCAGTGGGTGATGCCGGCGGCATGCGCCGCCTGGAGTGCCTCGATGGCGTCGCTGTCCTGCTGGCCAGCCCAGCCGACGTCCTGCTCACCTGCCTTGTTCGCACCACCGTACGCCCACGTGCCGAGGCTGACGACCGGGACATCGAGGCCCGTCCGGCCAAATCGTGTCGTGGGAACACTCATACGTTGCTCTCTTCGTTCTGTTTGAAGCGGAACACCCGGTAGAGGTACCAGAACGACGGCACCAGCACGACGGTCCCGAGGCCGAGCGCTACGAGCATGGGTACCAGGACCGAGTCCGGCGCCGACGCCGCCGTGATGGTGAGGTCGGGCGCGATCAGATACGGGTACTGCGAGAGCCCCCACCCACCGACGATGAAACTGACCTGCGCGATGGCAAGCAGCCGCGCCAGTGGGTACCTCCTGGCATAGAGGGCATAGAGCGCGGCCACCGCGACCAGACCGGTCAGCACGTGGAACGGAATGGACCACCACTTCGCCGTGAGACCCGCGGCGATGGTGGGCGCACCGTCCAGGGCAGCGAACAGAGCGACCAGCGCCATGGCCCCGACGGCCACTCCCGCCCCCAGCGCGCGCCGCCGGAAATCGTCCAGCAGTCCCGGGTCGTCGGTCTCGTTCGTCAGATAGACTGCGGCCAGAAACGCATCGAGGGTCACCACCCACACGCCCACAGCGATGGGGAACGGTGCGAGCCACTGACTGACGTAGTCGGTGATGACCAGCCCTGTCTTGGGGTCGTAGGTCATGGTCCCGCTGGCCACCGCGCCGAGCGAAATACCCAGGAAGAATGGCGCCACGATGGAGGCGATGGCGAAGATCTTCGACCAGCGCTGCTGCACTTCGTCGCGCTGGTCGTCGTACGTTCGGAACACGAACGCTGTTCCCCGGAGCACGATACCCATCAGCATCACCGTCAGCGGGATGTGCAGCGCAGTGGCGATGCCGGCGTTGGCTTTGGGGAAGGCGACGAACAGCAGCACCACGACCAGGATCAGCCAGACGTGGTTGGCCTCCCAGACCGGCGCCAGGACACGCGCGATGAGCTTTCGCTGGGCCTCACGGCGTTCGCCACGAGCCAGGAGGTCCCAGACGCCCCCGCCGAAGTCGGCGCCGCCGGTGAGCGAATACAGCACGAGCGCCACGAGCATCACCCCGGCCACCATCTCACTAGGCTGCATGTCTGGCCTCCGTGTCGTTGGGCGACGCCGGCCCGGCCGAGTCGGAGGTGAACGTCGCGAACACCTGCCGCTTCATCAGCATCACCACGATGACCGACAGGAACAGGTACAGCACCGTGAACGCGAGGAAGGGCACCACCAGATGGGGCATTGGGGTGACCGCGTCCGCCGTCTTCATGACGCCCTGGATGACCCAGGGCTGCCGGCCCACTTCGGTCACGACCCAACCCGCCTGCGTCGCGATGAACCCCAGTGGCGTCGCCCAGAACACCAGCCGCAGGAACCAGGGCTGCACAGGCAGCTCTTTGCGGCGCCAGGCGAGGAAGGCCGCCAACAGCGCGAGCCCGATCATGGCAAAGCCACAGGCGATCATCAGCTGAAAGGCATAGTGGACGATGGCCACGGGCGGCCGCTCGTCTTTGGGCCATTCCTTGACGCCTTTGACCTCGGCGTCGAAGTCGCCAAAGGCCAGGAACGACAAGCCACCGGGAATGGGGATGGCCCAGGAGGTGGTCTCGGCCTCCTCGTCGACGATCCCTCCTATATAAAGAGGGGCGCCTTTCTCCGTATCCCAGTGAGCTTCCATCGCGGCCAGCTTCAGCGGCTGGGTCTCGGCGACCACCTTGGCCGCGATATCGCCGCTGACCAGCATCATGAGGGCGCCGAGGCCCCCTACCGTGAGCGCGATACGGTACGCCTGACGGTGGAAGGGGTTGTCCGTGCCGTGCTTGCGCAGCGCGTAGGCATGGATACCGGCCACAGCGAAGCCCACCGACGTGAACGCCGCCATCGTCATGTGGAAGGTCTGCGCGAACATGGCGTCGTTGAACATGGCGGCCCACACGTCGACGCTGACGCTCCCATCCGCCAGCACCTCGTACCCCGTCGGCGAGTTCATCCAGGCGTTGGCGGCCACGACGAAGATGCCTGAGAGGGTGCCGCATACCATCACCATCACGCCGGCGTAGAAATGGACCTTCTCCGGCACCTTCTTCCAGCCGTACAGATAGATGCCCAGGAAGATGGCCTCCAGGAAGAAGGCAAAGCCCTCGAGACTGAACGGCATCCCGATGATGGGTCCGGCGAACTCCATGAACGCCGGCCACAGCAGGCTCAGCTCGAAGCTCAACACCGTGCCGCTGACGGCGCCGACCGCGAACATGATCGCCGTCCCCTTGGCCCAGCGCTTGGCCAGCTCCAGGGCATGAGGGTCCCGGGTCTTCAGCCAACGCCGCTCGGCGATCACCATGAGCAGCGGCATTCCGATGCCAATGACCGCGAACACGATGTGGAAAGCCAATGACATGGCCATCTGCGAGCGCGCCGCGAGTAGGTCGTCCATAACCAATCTCCGTCCCGTCCAGCAGTCTACGCCAACTCCGTCCCAGGCGCTGGCTGGCTTCCAACATGTGCGTTGGAAGCATGGCGCAACTACCAACACCGACGTTGGTATAGGCAATGAATCACGCCTGTACATACCGCCAAGCTATCGTCCTTCAACGGGAATTGATGGGACTTGGCGATTCCCAACAAAGCCGTTGGGAACGCCCGACCTGACCGATCCGGCACCCTCCCTGCCCGAACGGGTAGGAGCGGTTGAATCGCCTCCCAACAGACCTAGCTTGTTTCTCATCAAGCTCGCCCAAGCTCGTTCCAACGTTTGCGACCGGCTTGGGCAAGACCCCGCATTTTCGATTCCCTTGAACGAGGAACTGTATGATGGGTTCGTCTGCCAAGACCCTTCCCCTTCTGGCGCTGCGTCGCGGCACCATCCTCCCGACCGAATTTGTCCGAATTCCCATCGGACGGCCCCGTTCGGTCATGCTCGCCCGCTCGGTCGGTTCCGGCGACGAAATCGTCATCGGCTCTCAACGCTCGCAAGACACGCGGGTGCCGGGTACCAACGATCTGGAGACCTACGGCGTATTGGCCCGGGTCACCGGCAAGAGCTTCCCCCGCCGAGGCCCCGTTCTGCTTCAGATCGAGGCCATCCGACGGGTCTCGCTGGACGAGGTCGACAACGACGGCGCCTTCGACCGCGCCACCTTCAGCCTCGTCGAAGAGGTCCGAGCGGACCACGAAGACGCCCAGGCAGCTGCGCTGGCCCTCGTGGACGCCATCGCCGCCATCGATCCCGACGCCGAGGGTAGCTTGGGTGAGACCCTCAAGCAGTGGCGAGAGGACCCCAACCCGAGCCGGTTCGCCGATCGTGTGGCCGCCGCCCTCGAGCTGGAGGCCGAGCAGCGCCTGGAGCTGTTGAGCCTTATCGACGTGCCGGCACGGTTGGCACGTGTTGCCGACTGGGCCGCCGAATCGGCAGCCCGCAGCGACGTGGACCAGAGCATTGACCGCCAGGTGCGCAAGGGCCTGTACGAGAATCAGCGCCAAGCGGTGCTACGCGAACAGCTCAAGGCCATTCAGAAGGAGCTTGGCGACGACGCCGAAGCCGACAGCGTCGACAAGCTCGCCGCCCGGGTGGCCGACGCCGAGCTGAGCGAGGAGGCCCGGCAGGTCGCCGAGCGTGAGCTCAAGCGCCTCCAAAGCCTACCGCCGCAAGGCGCTGAGCATCACGTCGTCCGGACCTACCTGGAGACCATCCTGGAGCTGCCGTGGAACGCCCGGGCTGACGCCGACGTGGACATCGAGGCGCTGGCGGCCAAGCTCGACGCGGACCACTACGGGCTCGACGACGTCAAGAAGCGCATCCTGGAGCATCTGGCCGTGCTGAAGCTGGCCGGCCGCAAGAAGGGCACCATCCTCGCACTCAGTGGCCCTCCCGGGGTGGGTAAGACCTCCCTTGGCCAGTCCATCGCCGATGGTCTGGGCCGCCCATTGGTTCGCGTTGCCCTCGGGGGCGTGCGCGATGAAGCCGAGATTCGCGGCCACCGCCGGACGTACGTGGGCGCCCTCCCCGGCCGCATCATCAACGGTCTGAAGAAGGCCAAGGTGAAGAACCCGGTGCTGCTGCTGGACGAGATCGACAAGCTCGCGCAGGGCTGGCGCGGTTCGCCGGAGGCGGCTCTGCTGGAGGTCTTGGACCCGGAGCAGAACGGGACGTTCACCGACCACTATATGGAGATCCCGTTCGACCTGTCCGAGGTGCTGTTCATCTGCACCGCCAACCGCCTCGACACGCTGTCGGCGCCACTGTTGGACCGGCTCGAGATCGTCCAGCTGGATGGGTACACCCGCCAGGAGAAGAAGCGGATCGCCACGAACCATCTGGTCCCCAAGCAGCTCCGCGACCACGGCCTGGACGGCGAGACGCTGACGATTCCCGACACCACGCTAGACGCCATCATCAGTAGCTACACCCGTGAGGCTGGCGTGCGGCAACTCAACCGGCAGCTGGAGCGGCTGTGTCGGGCGGTAACCCTGAAGGTCGCTCGGAAGAGTGAAGCCGATGCCACCTGGGACGGTGCGTTGTCGGTGGAGGTGGACGACCTGCGCGACTACCTGGGCAAGGAGAAGTTCTTCGACCAGGTGGCCGAACAGAGCCAGATCCCGGGCGTCGCGACGGGTCTTGCCTGGACGCCAGTGGGCGGGGACATCCTCTACATCGAGACGTCGCGCATGAACGGCAAGGGCGGGCTTCAGATCACGGGGCAGCTCGGAGACGTCATGACGGAGAGCGCCAAGGCAGCGATGACCTACGTGCGCAGCCACTCCGACGAGCTGGGCATCGATGACAAGGTGTTCGAGAGCAGCGACGTGCACATCCATGTCCCGGCCGGTGCCGTGCCCAAGGATGGGCCGAGCGCGGGCGTGACGATGTTCACGGCCCTGGCAAGCCTGTTCAGCGACCTGGAGGTGCGGCCGGACACCGCGATGACGGGTGAGTGCACCCTGCGTGGTCGGGTGCTGCCCGTCGGCGGCATCAAGAGCAAGGTCCTGGCGGCGCATCGGGCCGGTATCAAGAGGGTCATCCTGCCGGAGAAAAACCGGCGCGACGTGGACGAGGTGCCGCAGGCGGTCCAGGACGAGATGGAGTTCATCTTCGCTTCGGAGATGAGCCAAGTCCTGAACGCGGCGCTGGGTGAGCCGACTGTGGTGCCCGAGACGAGCCACAGCGGGGGCCACGGCATCCGCGCCTAGCGCTTCAGGGAGGTCTGAACGAGAAGGGGCTGCCGGCGACGGCAGCCCCTTTTGCTTGAGGGGGCCGCGCTGGGCTCCAGGCGCGCTACTACCGGGCCATCCCCCAGCGCTTCAAGGCGTGACGGATGGCCTCCCAGGGCACCCCGTGCCGCATCGCGGTGGTGCTGTCCCAGCTGTTGTGCATCGCCACGATGCGGCCGTTGTCGTCGAACAGCGGGCTGCCCGAGTGGCCCCAGTAGGTCCAGGCGTCGTGCTTGACCCGCCCCAGGCTCTGGTTGCCCAGAAGGTTCGGCAGGAAGCCGCGGATGCGACCCACGGAGACGTAGAAGGCGCCATAGCCGGTCAGTTCCCCCTTGGGGGTGCGGCTACCGGGCTGCCCGATGACCACGACCCGCGTACCCGCCGTGGGGGCCTTCTCGGCCAGACGAGCCGTCGGGAGACTGGTGTGCTTGCCTTTGATGGTGGCGATGGCCACGTCCAGCTTGGGATCGATGTGGGTACACACAGCCGCGAAGCTGCGCCCATCGGGGAACGTGACCGTCGTCTTACGGCCGATGTAATCCAGCACGTGCGCATTGGTCAGCACGTAGCCGCGGGGGTCGATGTTCACCCCGCTACCGCCGGTAGACACCCTGACTGCCGCGGGCTGCACGCCACGAATGGTGGCGCGCAGAACCGGGTCCTTGATGGCCTTGTCCACGTTGGCCATGTAGCGGTTGCTGGGTGAGGCAGGGCGAGCCGTGGCCGCCGGTGCCACAAGAGAGCGTCGAGGCTCTCCAGTGGCTGTGATGTCCTGGCTCAACTGCAGGAAGCTCGCCGACTGTAGTCGCCGCCGCAGCTGCTTGTGGCGGCGCACACTCAGCCCGTTGGAAGCCACGCGGATAGAGTCTTCGAACGCCTTTCGGGTGCCCTTTGTTATGCTCCATCGGCTCGCAATCCAGTTGTGAAACCGGGCCAGCAGGCGAATCCCCTTCAGCACCTTGCGGGCCGCGTGCTGACCCACCGCATCGGTTCCGGAGTCGGTGAGTCTCGCGGCAGCAGCCAGGGTCTGTCCATGCTGGGCGAGATCCGACCTCAGCGTCCAATTGACCCCATCACGGTCTTCTCGGCCGTGGATCACAAAACCCCGTTCCCCAGGCATCACGCGCTGCGCCACCAACTTCAGCGCCGCGGTCGCCTGAGCCTTCCTCAGGGCGTCGCTGGTACGTCCGAACCGGCGAGAACGTTCCAGAGCAGCTCTGAGCGCATCTGACCGACCGAGGGGCAGCTCGGCCTGCAATTCCGCGAGGTAGGGGTCGTGCCCCAGGGCCGCTCTCACGAACCAGTCCGCGTTCGGGCCACGGGTCGGCGCGGTGCGGTAGCCGTTCAAGACATGAAGGATGCGTTGAGTACCCGGGAGCTTCGGCTGGGTCGCGGCCTGCAGGATCGCGTCCGGGAAGTGGGACATGATGTATCGGGCCGTCTCGGCCTGGTCCTCACCTGGGGACTTGCTGGCGTAGTGGCCGACCGCGTTTCGGAGGACCGAACCGCCGGAAGCCTTTCGGAGGGAATTGAGGTGTCCTCTTGACACGGCCAGGGCCGGATACGGCTTCTTGCCACTGATGGCCGCCGCGAATCGAGCGTCGTCGGCATGGAAGTGGGTCCGGTAGCTGACGCTTCCGCGTTTGACCGAGTCGACGTGATGGAAGATCTCATGATGAAGCGTCAGCGGCAGCTGGCCATCGGTGTAGTAGGCCGCCGCCAGGGCGCTGGCCTGATACACCCCGTAGTAGACGTATCCCTTGTACGTCTTGTTGTAGGGACGGAAGCCGTCGCCGGTCTTGGAGATGCAGGCCTCGAAGAGCCCGATCGACTTCAAGCCGATGGCGCTCAAGTACCCCTTGGGCAGGCGCTGTATCTCTCGCAGAGCGATGCGGGCGGCGTCCAATCGACGCTTCTGACTGAGCGTCGGCATGCGGTCGTACCAGGACACGTGCTGGGGTAGCCCGGCGCGCTCGAAGACGAGCTTTGCGCCCGAGTAGCGCTCGAACTCGGCGACCGTCTCCGCCAGCGACGGCGTCGACGGGCTTGCGGCCTTGGCCGACGAAGGCCCGAAGACGGCTGCTGCCAGAAGCAGCGAACCAAGGGCCACCTTGACGGTGCGGGAACGAGCGGACGAACGGGACATGGGGACCTCCCCGGGTGTGGAACAAGCCAATCACACGATTCAACGCACCGTGACGCGAAGGGATTTCGACAACTCCGTAACGCCTTCGTAAACGGCGAGCACGGGGTTCTGCTCCGCGAACCCGATTGACAGAACGAACCGCCGACCCGTTTAGTGGGCGCCCCACATATCCCCGCGGAAGCGAAAACAAAGCGAGATGGCGATGACGCGCATACCCGTTGCGTTGTGTTTTTCTATGGCGCTCACGCTGACTTCGGTCGGCTGTGACAAGGACACGGGAGCGCTCGCCGAGCCGACGCTGCCCGAAGCTCCGAACACTTCGGCAACCCTCCAGCCCCAGGCGTCGGTGACCGTCGACTACGTGCATCCACCCAACGCGCCCTGGCTGCCGGCCTACAACGAGCTGGGCTTCAAGCCGAACCCGCTGAAGGGCGACCAGTTCGACGATATCCGGGCGGCGGCGCCTGAGAACTACGCCATCACCGAGCCCCCGGCCTCGACCACGCTGCGCGCGATGGTCGAGTGGGAGCCGATGCAGTCCATCGTGATGAGCTACTCCAGCGACATGCTGGGCGCCCAGAACGCTACCGAAACCATGGCCAAGGTGGCCATGCACTCGGCCACGGTGGCCGACGTCTGGTTCATCGTGAACAGCCAGAACGCCATCAACGGCCTGACCCAGACCATGCTCGATGTGGGCATGCCCCAGGCGGACATCGACAACAAGGTCTACTTCTTCGAGAAGGCCACCATCGACTCCATCTGGTTCATCGACAGCGGCCCTGTGCCGGTCATCGACACCACCACCAACACGTACGCGTTCGCTGACTTCCGCTACTACCACCAGCGCGCCTACGACGACGGCGTCCCCAGCGTCCTGGGGCGCAACCTCGTCGACTTCGGCCTGCCCAGCAACACCAACACCTACCGCATGCCCGTCGACACCGAGGGCGGCACCTTCATGGCCACCAGCGACGGCATCTGCTTCACCGGCACCCGTCAGCTCTACAACATGTCTTGCATGGCCGGCGCCTGTAACCAGCAGCTGGAGACGCTGCCGCTGGACCAGCTGCAGGACCACCCGCTCACCCAGGAGCTGGAGCTCCAGTGGGGCCAGTACCTGGGCTGCAAGGACGTCATCATCACCTACAGCATCACCGACGACGGCACCGGTCACATCGACATGTACCTGAAGGTGATCGACGACGACACCGTGCTCATCGGCAACTACCCGGCGCCTTTCGCCAACCAAGCCCAGCAAGTGAACGCGGGGCGCATGAACGCCAACGCCGACTTCATCGACGCCTACGTCAAGCCGGGCGGCGGCACCATGAACGCGGTCCGGCTGGTCATGCCCGGACACCGCCAGGACAACTTCGGCTCGGTGCCCTTCACCTACATCAACTCGACCTTCATCAACGGCCTCAACCTGTGGCCGGCGACCGAGTACAACGACTGGATGAACAGCCGCAACGAGGCTCAGGCGACGTGGGAGACCATCATGCCTGACTACACCCACCAGTACATCGACGCCACGCAGCTCAGCTTCTGGTCCGGCGCCATTCACTGCGTGACCCGGACGATCCCCGCGCTCGCCCCCGCCAAGTGGGTCGACGACGGCACCTGCGACACCGGCAGCGACACCTGCACCGCCCCCACGGGCGGCTACGACGGGGAATGTACTCCCGGCGTGAGCAGCGAGGACGTCTGCTACGGCCCGGCCTGGGAGTGCTACTGCAACAACTGTGCTCTGTGCCCCGACGGCCCCATCGACCCCGGCCCCGGTCCCACGGGCTGCGGCGACATCACCTACGAGGGCTGCTGCGACGGCAACAACCTGAGCTTCTGCGAGAACGGCTCGCTCCAGAGCGGCAGCTGCGGTGCCCAGGGGTGCGGTTGGGTGGCCCAGAATGGCTGGTACGACTGCGGCGGCAGCGGTGAAGACCCCTCCGGCCAGTACCCGATCCAGTGTGGCGCCTCGAGCTGCACCCCCGACTGCGATGGCAAGACCTGCGGCGACGACGGCTGTGGCGGCTCCTGCGGCACCTGCGCCGACGGTGAGACCTGCAACGCCGCGGGCACCTGCGAGACCGGTAGCTGCCTGCCCATTTGCGACGGCAAGCAGTGTGGCTCCGACGGCTGCGGCGGTAGCTGCGGCACGTGCGGCGACGGCCAGATCTGTGAGGCCGATGGCACCTGCAGCAGCAACGGCGGCGGTGGTGACGCGGGTGGCCCCGCGGACGCCGGCTCTACCGGCGACGGCGGCGCGACGACCCCGGACGCCGGCCCCGAGCCCGACGCCGGCAGCGGAGGCGGCGACGCAGGCAGCAGCGGCAGCGATGCAGGCAGCGGCGGCGGCAGCGACGGAGGCAGCACCGGCGGCGACGACACGGGTAGCGCCGGAGCCGACGCGGGCAACGGTGGCGGCGGCGAAGACGCGGTGGTCAGCGGTGACAGCACGACGACGACCGACGCCGGTGTCCCGGTTCAGTTCGCGTCCGGCGGCGACGGTCCCGGCTGCGAGGCTGCGAGCAGCGACAACGATGGCGCACCGATGCCCGCCCTCGGTCTGGTTCTGGTGCTGGCCCTGGCCGCTCTGCGTCGCCGCCAGTAGAAGCCCTCCCATGAGCCCGGGCGGCGTCAGCGGACGCCGCCCGGCGCTCAGGCGAGCCCGACCAGCTCCATGCTGACCGACCACAAGCGCTCGGCGACCACGTCGTCGAGCGCGCGCGGTTTGGGCGCCAGCTGCGCGCTGTCGGCGAAGTAGAGCCCGCTCACCTCACCGCCTTCGCCGCTCAGCGCGACGTGCAGCGAGGTCTCGGCGCCCTGGGCGGCGGTCTTGATGAATGGTGTCGCCAACGGCGTGAGCACCCGTGCCAGGGTGCCGATGAAGCCGGAGGCCTTCGTCGTGATCTCGGTCTTCACGCGGCCGGGATGGACAGCATTGACGGTAAGCGACGTGTCGGCCAGCCGGCGCGCCAGCGAGCGGGTGAACATGATGTTCATGAGCTTGCTGTCCGAGTAGGCCTGAATGCCGCTGTAGGCCCGCGAGACCGTATGCAGGTCGTCGAAGTCGATGACACCACGGCGATGCAGTGCGCTGGTCAGGTTGACGATACGGCCGGCCGAAGAGGCCTTGACCGCGTCCAGCAGCCGGTGGGTCAGCAGGAACGGCGCCAGGTGGTTCGTCGCGAACGTCTGCTCGTAGCCGTCCTCGTTCTCACGCCTCTGTGTAATCCAGACACCCGCGTTGTTGATGAGCACGTCGATCGTCGGATACTTCGCAAGCAGCGCGTCCGCCAATGCATTGGTGGTCGCGACGCAGCGCAGGTCGCCGACGACCAGCTCCACCGCCTGGCTGCCAGAGGCGCTGATGACCTCAGCCACCGCCGCCCTGCCCTTTTCCTCGTTCCGCGCCACCAGGGCCACCTGGTAGCCAGCCTTGGCCATCCCGATACACGTGTGCTTGCCAATGCCAGCATTGCCGCCGGTGACGACACACACTCTCTGGTCGGTGCTGCTCATCTTATTGCTCGTGCGCGTATTTGGCCCGCGGGACTTTGGGGCAGTGTTTGGAGATGGCCGACAGGACCCGCCAGAAGTCCACCAGGTGCCGGGCAACGATGGGCTTGCCGCTGGTCAGCAGACCCACGGCGATGTCTCGCCCCGGATCCGCCCAGCCAGCGATGTTCACGAAGCCGTAGTGGCCAAACGCACGCGGCGTGTCCGGGCCGAACATACTGATGGGCCGAGCCCCCAGCATAATGCCCTGGCCGTAGCGAATCGGCATGCCGAGGGTCAGGTCGAGCTCCAGGAAGCTCGACTCCTGGCGAAGTCGCCGAACCACACGAGGGCTCATGATCTCGACGCCACCGAGGGTTCCCTTGTTGAGCAACAGCTCGTACACCAACGCCAGGTCCGCCGCGGTGGCCACCACGTTGCCCGAGGGAATGATGTGCGTCAGGAACCGCTCGTCGTTTGAGATCTCGCAGGCACGCTGCATGCTCGCACCGAGCGCATTCTTGATGACCGTGGAGATGGGGAACGGAACCGGCCAGCCGGTGAAGCTGTTGTGAGCGACCTCGGGCACACGGTCGCGCTCGATGCCGTAGCCCAACGTGTCGCAGCCCAGAGGCTCAGCGATGTCGTCTCGGAGTACCTCGGCGATGGTCTTGCCGGTCACCCGATGGACGATCTCGCCCATGATGAACCCGCCCGTGACCGCGTGATACGCGAGCCTCCGGCCCGGCGGCAAGGTCGGCTTTGCCTCGCACAGCAGCTTCATGATCTCACCAGGCCGGGTGAGCAGCTCCGGGTCGGTGTGACCGCTGAGCGACGGAATGCCAGCCCGATGCGTCAACACGTGCCGGATGGTGATCCACCGCTTGCCGTGCTGGCCGAACTCCGGGATGTACTCGGTCACCGGGTCGTCGAGCCGAAATGCGTCCTGCGCGTCCAGCAAGTGCATGACGACCGCGGTGATCGCCTTGGACGCAGAGAAGATGCAAAAGGGCGTCGATGGCGCCGCCGGAACGAGCGTATTGATACCTCTGTCGTCGGGACCGTTGCCGCGCGCGTGCCCCATCGCCCGCTCAAAGACGATGCGGCCACCCCTGCGGATGCACAGGGCGATGGCCGGCTGCGTCCGTGAGCGGTACAGACTCGCCATCGCCTCGTGTATGGCTGACACGTCACGGTCGTCCATCCCCACCAACCGCGGGTCACACTCGCGCTCCGACACGGCGGTGACGGTGTCCAGGTTCTTGGGGATATCGACCCATAGGGGCGTGAGGCTCACTTGGTCCACCCGTCCATGAATTGCTTGGTGAACTCCGTGACGTCGGCGGTCGGCTTCTTGCACGACCCGCGGACGCACACGTAGGCATGCGGTTGCCCCTTCCGGGCCGTTTTGCCGAAGGCCGGCGGCAGCAAGGCCTGGGTGGCCTCGTCTGCGCCCGCGGCAGGGACATCGACGCTGACGACCCAGGTGGGCATGCGTGTTTGAAGCGCCGCCCGAAGCGCTTTGGTAGCAGCCGAACCAGGGTCACCCGCGATGACCACTTCGTAGTAGGGTCCCAAGTCCATCAACCCCACGTCCAGCCAACCTCCGACGCTCATGACCGAGCTGCGAAGTAGCCCCATGTAGGAGTTGAGTGTCTTCTTGACACGCTTGAAGTGCTTCTCGCTGCCTTGAAGCGCGGCCAACTGCATCAGCGCACGCAGCATACGGGCGTTCCCCGAGGGTCGGACGGCGTCCCGGGTGTCGATCTGGCGCCCCAGTGGCGCCTCGGCCGTCGCCTCGGTCAGGTACCAGGCGCCATTGGGTTCTTCGAAGCGGCGGTTGGCCTGCTCGATGAGGGCGACGGCGCGCGTCAGATGCGTCTGGTCGCCCGTCGCCTGGAACAGGGCGAGCAGCCCGTCCGCCCAGAATGCATAGTCGTCCAACACCCCGACATGCTCGGCCTTCCCCGCGTTGCTGACTCGGTAGACCCCGCCATCGGAACGCCGGTGCACCCGCCACAGGTACTCCGCCGCCTTCTCAGCGGCCTGGCGATAGCGCGCCTCACCCGTGATGGCGTACCCCTTCGCGAACCCTGCGATCGCCAGACCGTTCCATGCGGTCACGATCTTCTTGTCCAGACCCGGCCAGACCCGCTTGGACCGTACCTCCCGAAGCTTGGTCCGGTACTTGGGCCACAGCCCCTTGAGCTCATCGACCGGCCGGCCGAGCTTGGCGGCGATGATGTCCAGCGCACGACGCCCGCGACTGAGCACGGTTGTCTTGTGCTCGAAGTTGCCTTGTGCGGTGACGTTCAGAATCTCGGCGAGCGCCTTGCCATCTTGCTCTCCGGCGACCGCTTGCAGCTGCTTGGGCGTCCAGACGTAGAAGGTCCCCTCCTCACCGCCGCTGTCGGCGTCATAACTGGCGTAGAAGCCCCCCTGTGGGTCCTGCATCTCCCGCATCATGAAGTCCATGATGTCGACAGCGACGTCCTTGAACAGGGCCTGACCGAACGCCACATGAGCGTTGGCGTAGAGCTCGATGAGCTGGCCGTTGTCGTAGAGCATCTTCTCGAAGTGGGGGATCATCCAGGTCCGCTCCACCGAATAGCGGTGGAAGCCACCGCCGACGTGGTCGTAGATGCCACCGGTCGCCATCTGCCGCAGCGTCAGTTCCACCTGCTTGCCCAGCGCCGGGTCGCCCCACTTCCGGAAATGGTTGAGGAAGAAGGACCATCGCGATGGGGTCGGAAACTTGGTGCGCTGCCGAAAGCCCCCCCACTGGGTGTCAAAGTTGCGCATCGCCCTCAGCGGCGCGCCCTTGAGGAAGTCCTCACTCATCGCGCCGGCGTCGAACATCATCGGTCCCGCGGAGATGTTGCGCGCGTACTTGGCCCCCTCGGCGTCGATGGTGGCTCGGTCCGTCTTGAACTGACGCAGCACGCTGCGGGCCAGACGCATGAAGCGGTCTTCAGGGAAGTACGTGCCGCCCTTGAAAGGCTTCAGCTCGGGCGTCAGGAACACGGTCATCGGCCAGCCGCCGCGGCCGGTCATGGCCACTACGGCGTCCATGTAGACCTTGTCGAGGTCGGGTCGCTCCTCCCGGTCCACCTTTATGTTGACGAAGTTGGCGTTCATGAACGTCGCGACGGCCTCCTTCTCGAAGACCTCGTGCTCCATCACGTGGCACCAGTGGCATGACGCGTAGCCAATACTGAGGAAGATCGGCTTGTTCTCGGCCTTGGCGCGCCCGAGCGCCTCTGGGCCCCACGGGTACCACTCCAACGGGTTGTTCTGGTGTTGGCGGAGGTACAGAGAGCCGCTGCCCTTGAGATGGTTGCCCTGCGTCTTGATGACCGCTGGGGTGCGCGGCGTCCAGCGGCTGCTTGCTTTGCTTACCCCAGATGGGTTTGGTGCTTGATGCGGCGGCTGAGTCGCGGCGGGTCCGCCCGGCGCGACCGTCGACGGGGACGGTGGCTGGATCGTGGTGGGAGCACGTTCTCCTGGAGCCTCCCCACACGCGGACGCAAGCAGAAGCAGCGGTAGCGCAAGGCCCCAGCGGCGTTGTGACCCGCCCGTCACTCCTTCGTCGGTCCACCCGGCGCGAGCCCACCCTCGGGTCCCACTGAGGTGAACGAGCCATCGCCACCGTCAAAGCGGAAGAACTGGGCGGCGTGCTGATTGAGCACCTCGCGGTGCGCCGCCTCGCCCATGTGCAGCCTGAACTCGTTGATGACCTTCATCTGCATCTCCAGCCATTCGGCCCAGCAGACAGGGCATATCTCGTTGGCGATGCGCTCTTTCAGCTCGCCCACGAATGGAACGAAGACGTCGAGACCGGCGGGCCTTTCCTGGCAGCGGGTGCATTGGCGTTGGCTCATGAACAGGTCCTGATGGGGCCGTGAAACCACGGGATTGTGTTTGGGTGCAGGCGCAGATGCAAGGCCTGCGTGGTACTGTTCGCCCCATGGTCGATTCCTTCAAGCGCTCCTCCATCGTCACAGCGTTGACCGCCCTGGCCCTCGTGGCCGTCGGCTGCGATGACGCCACCGATCCGCCCCCCACTACCGCCGACGCAGTGGCCGACGCAGCGACCGATAGCGCCGCGGCCGACACGGGTCCTGATGCCGAGCCTGTCCGTCCGGACCTGGAGTGGGACGTCACCGCGAAAGGGCCCTATCAGGCGGGGCATCGCCTCGTATCGGTGACTTACACACCTACCGGTGTAGAGCCGGCCGAAGCGCGGACGCTCGACCTCCACCTCTTCTACCCCACCGAAGACACCACGGGTGACTCTCCGGTGTACCTCGGCCTCTTCAACCTCGGCTTCTCTTTCGAGGACGCGGCTCTGGCGCCGCCGGTCGTCGCCGGAGGCTACCCGCTGCACGTGTTCTCCCACGGCCACCAGGGCTTCGCCGGCGCCACCGAGCGCAACCTCGCGTTCCTGGCCAGCCACGGCTGGGTGGTTGCGGCTCCCGACCACCTCGGCAACACCACCACCGACGGCCCGGATCGGAGCAACGCTATCTACTTCCTCCGCGGCCAGGACCTGGCCGCGGTGCTGGACCACCTTGCAACACTTCCGGACACCGACCCGCTGTCCGGTCTGCTCGACACGAACAACACCGTGTTGAGTGGACACTCCTTCGGCGGGTACACGGCGTTCACCGTGGCCGGCGGTGAATGGGACCTGGTGGCGCTTCAGGCCGACTGCGATGCCGGTGCGGGCTATGGCGGTGACCCCTGCACGGAGGCCGAGCTGGCGGCTTTTGCAGCGGGTGTCGAGGACGATCGCATCAAAGGCATCATCCCGATGGCTGCTGGCGACCGGCAGCGCTTCGGGGACTCGGGGCTGGCGCAGATCGATGTCCCGGTGTTGATGATCACCGGCGACCAGGACGACGCAGCGACGCCGGAGATCTCCGCCTCCATCTGGAGCGCCCTGCCAGCCGGCTCGGCCTGGGCCGACATCGCCGGCGGATGTCATCAGACCTTCGCCGTGGGTGGATGCGCTCTCATCGGCGACGAATATGGCTGGTCCATCGTGGACACCTACCTGTTGGCGGCCTCCCGAGCGTGGGTCCTGGGGGACGCGTCGGTGGCGGACATCCTGGACGGCTCACGCGTTATCGCGCCCGAAGTGACTTTCCAGACCCGGTGACTTTGGCTAGGGTCGGCCTCGATGGGAGTAGGCGAGACCATAGCGGGTCGGTACATGACCGACGCCATCGTGGCGGCGGGCGCCAGCGCGACCGTGTACGTGGCACACAGCGTCATGACGCAGGGGCGCGTGGCACTCAAGGTGTTGCACGAGCAGCATCGCGACCGCGAAGATCTGGTGGAACGCTTCGAGCGCGAGGCCAAGGCCCTCCGAAAGTTCTTCCATGACAACATCGTCGCCTACTACGACCACGGGCAAGACGACAAAGGCCGACCGTTCCTGGTCATGGAGTACCTCGAAGGGTGGCCCGGGGGGGACCTCATCGGCTCCACGCTGAGTCACGCCCAGAAGGTCGATCTTCTGGGTCAGGTCTGCTCGGCGGTGCAGTACGCCAACGATCGGGGGATCATCCACCGCGACCTGAAGTGGACCAACATCATCGTGACGACGCCGCCCGGCAGCCACGACATGGTGTTGAAGGTTATCGACTTCGGCGTCATCAAGCAGCTGCACACCATGGGTGGCAAACGGCTGACGACGGCCGGCGCCGTGATGGGATCGCCGCACACGGTCAGCCCCGAGCAGGTCCGCGACAAGCCGCTGGACTCGCGGTCCGACGTCTACTCGATCGGCTGCATGGCCTACGAGCTGTTCACCGCCAAGAAGCCCTTCGATGGCAAGTCCGCGCAGCTGATCTGCATCAGCCACCTACGCGATACGCCCCCGCAACCGCATGAGGTCGCCTCCGACGTGCCGGCAACGGTGTCGGCGGTCATCATGAAGGCCATCGAGAAGAACCCTGACAACCGCTTCTCGGGCCCGATGGCGTTCCACCGAGCGCTGAGCGCCGTCCTGGGCTAGTCAACAGCGCCCGCCACAAACCTCCGCCTGAGACGCGCAACGCAGAGCTCGGCCGCGGCGGCCATTCTCCGCCTACAGCAAGGCCTACCCCGCGCGTTCAACCGCAGTCCGACCCCGTCGGACGCCTCGCGCTACGCCACGAACCTCCGCCTGAGACGTGCAACGCAGAGCTCGGCCGCGGCGGCCATTCTCCGCCTACAGCAAGGCCTACCCCGCGCGTTCAACCGCAGTCCGACCCCGTCGGACGCCTCGCGCTACGCCACAAACCTCCGCCTGACACGTGCAACGCAGAGCTCGGCCGCGGCGGCCATTCTCCGCCTACAGCAAGGCCTACCCCGCGCGTTCAACCGCAGTCCGACCCCGTCGGACGCCTCGCGCTACGCCACGAACCTCCGCCTGACACGTGCAACGCAGAACTCGGCCGCGGCGGCCATTCTCCGCCTACAGCAAGGCCTACCCCGCGCGTTCAACCGCAGTCCGACCCCGTCGGACGCCCCGGAGCGACCGCAGTGACGGAGGGAGCTTGCGACCGGAGGAACGTAGGGAGCGGAGTGGGCGCCGCGAAGCGGCAAGGATCCCCCCAGCGGGGGGTTTGGGGGGCGAATGAGAACGTCCTACGATGCGACGGACCGCCACCGCCCCCCATCGAAGGGCCGCTACGGACCGCCACCGCCGCCCCATCGAAGAGTGCGATGGGAGCGGTGAGACAATCCTCACCCAAGTGATACGGGCACGGGCACGGGCACGGGCACGGGCACGGGCACGGGCGCTGGCACGGGCACTGAGCCCCTACTTGTTGGGGGCCAGACCCTCGATGAACATCTTCACCAGCGGCCACGGCGCGTTGGGCGGCAGGCTGATGATGGGCAGCCCAATGCCGAACTCGCGACGACGCTTGAGCTCGGCGACGCAGTGCTCGGGCGTGCCCGAGATGGTCAGCGCCTCGATCATGCGTTCGCTGACGGCATTCTGGGCTTCCTTGCGGGTCGCCTTGTCGCTGTACAGCTCGGCCACCTTCTCGCACTCCTCGCCGTAGCCGAAGCCGGTGAGCAGCTGCTTGTAGTAGTCGCCCATACCGCCGATGTAGAAGGCGATGATCTCCTTGGCCCGGGCCGCGCTCATCTTGTCACCCATGGGGATGACGGTGGTGAACGGCGCGGTGGTGATCTCCTTGGGGTCACGGCCGCTCTTGGCAGCCCCCTCGGCGATCCACTCGTGCCCCTGATTGAGCAGCTCGTACGGCCAGAAGGTCGGGATCCAGCCGTCGGCCAGCTCACCGATGGAGGTGATGCTCTTCTGCTTGAGCGCCGCCACGTAGATCGGCACCCGGCGCCGGGGCAGGTCGTTCATCGCCAGCGAGAACGGCCGGTAGTCCTTGTACGCCTTGGTCCCCGCGTCCGACAGCTTACCGCCGTCGAGCAGCGTGCGCGAAACCCGGATGACGTCTCGCAGGTTCGTCAACGGCTTCTTGAACTCGCGGGCGTGGAAGCCCTGGATGACCTTCGCCCCCGAGGTTCCGAGCCCCATCATGAAGCGCCCCTCGCTGATCTCGTCCAGCGTAGCGGCGTGCATGGCCAGCAGGCCGGCGGAACGGCTGAAGCAGTTCACAATGCCGGTGCCCAGCTTGATGTTCTTGGTGTGGCACGCCATCTCGGTGAGAAGGCTGAACACCTCGTAGCCCCAGGCTTCTGGGAGCCAGAAGGAGTCGTAGCCAAGCTCGTCGGCGAGCTGAACGGCCTTGAGGTAGAGCTTGCGGTCGTAGCCCTTCCAGAAGGCGAGAAGTCCGGTGCGGTCAGTCATGCCCGACGGATAGCGCAGCTGGGGCCACAGCGCTACCCCGCAGGATTGAAAAGGTGTGTGTCGCCGTCGGGGGCGAACCTGTCACGAGCAGCCAGCGGGACCGCTAGGCGGGCTCGATCTCGACCTCTTCCTTCTTCGACTCGGCCTTCTTCTCGGCCTTGGCGTCGTCCGACTGGTCTTCCAGACCGGCGCGGGCCTTCTTGAAGCTGTTCATGGCCTCGCCCATCTGCTTGCCGATCTTGGGCAGCTTACCGGCGCCGAAGATGAGCAGGACGATGACCAGGATGATGGTCAGCTCGAGCGGACCCATGCCCCACAGGGCGAGAAGGTCGGTGCCGCCAAGGCCTTCGATCATAGTTGCGAGCATCTCTTATCCAGGCTCCATTCAGGGACGATCCTCCCCATAGCATGGGAACGGACCGGACCAAAGCAAAGAGCGACTCCCCGCAAGTGACGAAACGTCACTTCATGGCCAGCCACACACCCACCGCAGCAAGCGCCAGCACGACCACGGCGGCGACCCACACCAGCGGGCTCCCCGAGCCCTTGTCGCCCGCGACCGCGGGGGCCGACGCGCGCGACGCTCGAGGCGCATTCACGGCCGAGACCTCGCCCACCTTCTCGAGCTCCATGGCGACATCCCCCATGGACGGTCGCTCTGCGGGCGTTTTCGCCAGCATTCGACTGATCAGGTCCTGCCAGGCCTGCACCACCTTGCCAGACTGCCCTGGCAGCACCAGGGCCGGCGGGTCCTCGAAGTTGTGCTGCGCCATGACCTCGACGAAGCTCCCGCTGAAGGGCACGTCGCCGGTAAGCGCTTCGTAGAGCACGATGCCCAGCGAGTACACATCGCTGGCAGACGTCAGCTCCTCCGAGCGGGACTGCTCCGGTGACATGTAGGGGGCGCTGCCTACTGTCGCCCCCATGGCGGTGAGCTTCTTGTGCTCGATCATCTCCGGGTCGAAGGCCGCGGCCCCGAAGTCCACGACCTTCACGAGATCACGCGCCCCCTGGGGCACCAGGACCACGTTGGCCGGTTTCAGATCGCGATGCAGGATGCCCAGCCCGTGAGCTTCGTCCATCGCGAGCGCCACGTGCCGCCCGATGTCGGCGACCTCCGCCAGATCGATGTGCGCCGGGCGTCCCTCGCCCCGAATCTCGTCGGCCCACGACTTGCCGTCGAGGAACTCCAGCACCATGTACTGCTGTCCGCCCGGCGTCTCGCCGTAGTGGACCATGCGCACGGTGTTCTTGTGCTTGAGCTTGCCAATGGCTTTGGCTTCGCGCCGGAAACGCGCGATGCGTCGCTCTCGATCCTCCTTCTTCTGGTAGCTGGGTGTCTTGACCAGCTTCACTGCGAAATTCTGGCCGGTGCCCACCTCCTCGGCCCGATAGACCGTGGCGGTAGAGCCTTCGCCGAGATGCTCGACGATGGTGAATCGCTCGTCGAGCACACGCCCGATGCGGGGGTCGTCCTTCGTGCCGGGTTCGCTCACGGACCTATCTTGACACTTCTGGCCGGACTTGGGTACGCCGCTTCAATCATGACCGACACCGTACACTTCCACGACCGCGTGACCATCGCCCGCCACCCCGAAACTCCGGCGGTAGCTCTGGTGACCCTGTCCCGCGCAGACAAGCACAACGGCCTGGACGCCCCCATGTTCCAGGCGCTCATCGACGCCGGCAACCACGTTCGTGGTGACTCCAGCATCCGAGCCGTGGTCCTGTCGGGCGAAGGCCCAAGCTTCTGCGCCGGGCTGGACTTCAAATCGGTCATGGTCGGCGGTCCCAAGGTGCGCCAGATCCTGCTCGAGCGCCCGGCCGAGACGCTGGCCAACGTCGCCCAGCGCTGCGCCTGGGTGTGGCAGGAGGTAGAGGTCCCGGTCATCGCCGCGATACACGGTGTGGCTTACGGAGGAGGATGTCAGATCGCCCTGGCCGCCGACATCAGGCTGGCGACCCCGGACGCCCGCCTCAGCGTCATGGAGATCAAGTGGGGGCTGATCCCCGACATGTCCATCACGCAGACGCTGTTCCGCCTGGTGCGCCCCGACATCGCCAAGGAACTGATGTGGACCGGGCGCAAGGTGGGCGCGACCGAAGCCGCCGAGCTGGGCCTCGTGACGCGCATCTGCGAGGACCCGCGGGCCGAGGCCGTCGCCATGGCCCAGCTTATCGCGACGAAGAACCCGCTGGCCGTCCGCCACGGCAAACGTCTGGCCAACGAAGCGATGGATCTGAGCCCCAAAGAAGCCCTCCTGCTGGAAACAGAGCTGCAGCTGGAGCTGCTGGGCTCCAAGAACCAGCTGGAAGCGGTCGCGGCCAATTTCCAGAAGCGCGTCCCGGTGTTCGCCGACCCCGAATAGGCGGGAACCGCTACGGACAGGGCGAGTTGCGAGGAAGATTCTTCAGCGCCTGCTCACACGTCTTCTCGCGCTCTTGGGGTTTGAGGCTCATCAGCGCCTCGGTCATGCTCTTGACCATCGTCGGCTTCTGCCCGGACTGCGCCAGGATGCGGCTGAGGCACTCCATCATCTGCTGACACACGGCCGGCAGCTCGGGGTTTGGGGGGTCGACCACCGGCAGAACCACTTCTGCCTTGTCGACCTTCTGACAGCGGCCGTTGACGGCGAAGCATCGTCCCTTGCGCGTGCAGGCCATGGAGCCACTGCAGTCGTTGTCGTCGATGGCGACGCAGGCGGCGCCGCGAGCGTGGCAACGACCGTCCTGACGGCAGGTGGGGCGTTTGCGGCAGGCAGCATCGGAGACCACACACTCGCCGTCGAGAACCGCGCAGGCACCTCGATCCGCACACACCTGAGACGCTTCGCAGTGGGACTGATCAGTCGCGGCGCAGCGTCCCGTCTCGGCGTCCCACCCGCACCAGCCACGGTGGGCGCAGGCCGGGCCAGCATCGCAATCGGCGCCACCGGCTGATCCCACCGCGCACCCGAGGCCACCCACAACGGCGACTGCGGCGCTCACGCCCAGGAGCGCGCAGAGCCGCCTGTAGTGGGGATGGGAGGCCACACCCCAAGCATAGACCCAACGCCAGCCCAGTGAAAGTCACAGGATTTCTGGACGGCTCGAGAGGTTGACCCGATCGATCGCGATTGCCACGCCCGTGGCCCCCCTGACAAGCCCACGTCCCTTAGGAGCACGCCCATGGCCGCGCCCATCCTTACCGACCTGAAGACCCTGGAGCTGGACCTCGAGCTGGCGCTGCAGACCCACCGTGCGCTGTTCGAGACGCTTCATGCCGAAGTGCGCCAGGCCTCCGTGGACTGCGACCGGGTCCGGGCTCAGCTCACGCGCCGCCGCGGACCTGTGCGCGGCGGAACCCACTACCTCAGCCGCCCGGCCAGCGAGCGTGTGACGACCCTTCCGCTGCATCGTCTGGTCGGGTAACGCAGACCTGCGCGCTGGGCGTGGACAGCCCTCGCCGCCATGGGGCAACCTAGTCCCATGTCGCGTATCGAACCCGGCACCGTCGTCCTCGACCGATACATCGTGCTCAAGCACGTCGTGGGGACGCGCGCCACCGACATCTATAAGGCCAAAGCCACCGCCAACGACGAAGAGGTGGTGATCAAGATGCTCCGGCGCGGCGTCAGCGACGTCGTGAGCCAACGCTTCGAGCGTGAAGCGCGTCTGATGTCGGTCATCATGCACCCCAACGTGGTGCGGCTGTTCACGTACGGCAACGTGGAAGGCAACCCGTGCCTGGTGATGGAGTCGATCGACGGCGAACGCCTCGACCGCATCATCACCAGGGATGGCGCGGTACCCTGGCAATCGGCGGTGAAGTGGACCATCGCCCTGCTCAGCGGTCTGGAGGCCGTCCATCGGGCCAACGTCGTCCACCGAGACGTGGCTCCGGCCAACATCGTGGTGACGCCAGACGGCAAGACCAAGCTGGCCAACCTCGACCTGGCGACCATGCTGGGTGGCGCCACCGCGGTGACCGCCACCAAAGAACTGCTGGGCATTCCGCACTACATTGCCCCCGAGCGCGCCCTGGATCGGAAGTCGGCGACGCCCAAGAGCGATATCTACAGCCTGGGCGCGACGCTGTATCACATGCTGACGGGCAAGGTGCCGTTCGAGGCGCGCAACTTCCAGCAGCTCCGAGAGGCGTTCTCCCGGCCAGCCCCGCTGCCAGTCGCGCCCGAGGGGTTCCCAACAGTGCCACCCGGGATTCAGGCAGCGGTCCTCAATGCGCTGGCCGCAGACCCCAAGGAGCGGACCAAGTCCGCGCGCCTGTTCGCGACCGACCTGCGCAACGCCATGCGAAAGGCGGGTACGAGCCAATCCCAGCCGGGTTCGGCCAAGGAGCACCGAAACGCAGGCGAGCGTCCCCCCTCCTCCACTGGGCCCCATCGCCCGGCCCCACGGACCGGGTCGCACCGGCCCGTCACAGGTGGCGAGGACCTGATGGGCTTTGGCGCCTACGGTGAGGGGCCGCCGGCCGACGCCACGCACATCCCGGGCGCGCAGGCGGTCCGTCGGTCCAAGGTGCCCGGCGGCACCCCCCAGGTCGACTACTCGTCGGCCACGCCGGAGAAGGGGCGCCCGCAGCACACCACCGGAAGCTGGCGACGCTCGGACCCTGAGATTGACTCGGCCCCCGCACAGCCCCTCGTCACGACCGGTGTCGCGGCTTCGGGCCAGCCTGCCCCCCGTCAGCCCGCACCCGCTCCACCGGCGGCAACGACGGGCGGCTATGGACTGGACGACCCCTACGCCGCCGAGAACAGCCTCGAGCTGGGTGGAGATTCGTACTCCGAGTCGCTCGAGCTGGCGGAAGAGCCCTTGCCGCCGCCTGCAGCCCCTGCCCCCTCGGTGGACCCGTTCCCCGCCTCGCGCCCGGCCCCGTTCCCCGCCCCGAGTGGTTCGCAGAACCCCTTCGCGGCCGCGGCGGATCCCTTTACGGCCGCCGCGCCTGCCGCTCGGGTGACGCCTCCTCCTCCGGCGGACCCCGACCCGTTCCCGGCGGCCGCCCGAGGCTCCAGCGCCTTCCCGGCTGTGGGGCAACCGCCGTCGGCGACGGCGGACCCGTTCCCCACCTCCGACCCCTTCTCCGCGCCGCGGCCTCCGACCTCCAGCTACGCGCTGCCTGCGACCAACGCCGGGCCACCGTCTGCCATGGAACGAGAGCCGACCGGTGGCTGGCCGACCGCGCCGCCTGCCGCGACCACCCCGCCGCCGGCGTCCGGACCTCCGCTTTCCTGGGAGGGGACTGGCTGGAACCCCGAAGCCGCCCCGACCCCACGGCCTCGAGAGGGGGGTAGAACGCGCTCGAACAGCTCTCCCGCATTGGGGCTGCGCACCGGCCGCACCACCGGACAGCACGTCCCCATCGAGGCCAAGCCGAGGCTGCCGCCAGGCTTCCCCACGGGCCGCAACGAGGCCGTCCCCGCGCCTCCCAATGCCTCTCCCTACGCAACGACCCGAACCCGGCCGTTCCCGTCGCCCTCGGGGTCCTACCCCACCGCCGCCGCCTCGGACCCGCGAGCGCGCTCGCTGACGCCGGTTCCCAGGACCTCGGCGACCCGAACACACACCCCGATGAGCGCCATGCCCGCAGCCCCCGTCGACGACGGCGGAGGCTACGAGTTTGGGAGCTTTGGGGGCGACGACGATCTTCCCATCGACTACAGCGGTCCGGACCCCGATGCTCCGCCGGAGCCGCCCCGCAACACCCGCTTCAGCACGGGTAGCAGCACCCTGCGGCACGGCACGCCGATGCCGTCCCGCATGGAACTCCCTGCCGATGTGGAGCTCCCTCCGCTGCGTCGCACGTTCGCCATGGTGGCGTGCCGAACGCTGCCACCGGCGCCTCCGGCGACCAAGGTCGGGATGTGGCTCGAGGGCCAGCTCAAGAGTCAGGGCGGCGTCCGCATCGTGAACGACGAACTGTTTCTGGTCGTGCTGCAAACCGAGACCGAACTCGCCGGAGGGCGGCTGACCTCCGTGGTGACCGGAGCCCTCTCAAAGGCCTTTGGAACGGACGTCAGACACGCTCACGCCATCGACGACGACGCCGCGTTCGAGCGCGTCCTCGAGGACGACTCCGAGCTTCCTCCACTCGCTCAAAAGCTGCTCGCCAGCCTGGCGGATGGGTAACACCCTGGTCACGGGAATGTGACGATCGTATGTTCGGAGAATGCTTCGCTTCTCCCGAATACTGTCCGCGGCGGCTCTCGCATTCCTCACGACCACGCTAACGGCTTGTCCCGAGGACGAACCGACGCCGTCGACGCCAGTCGACGCGGGCTCCGACATCGCCGACGCGACGGCCGACCAGCAGGGCGATGGCACCACGACGGTGACCGAGCTCGACCTCAGCGCGCCGGTCAGCCCCGGGGAGGCTCGCGCCGGGCTCGTCGCCAAGACCGAGGACTTGCTGACGGGTCCCAAGGCGGACGGCCGTATCGGGGACGTGAAGATGGTCAACGCCAAGGCGGCCTTCATCATCGAGAACATCCGGCGGACCGACGGCTACCGGTACTACGGCGGAAACGCCGTGGACATGGTCGTGCTCAACGCGGACGGAAGTCAGGCCACCGAGGACCGTTTCGGCGAGCTCATCCACACGTGGAATCTGCTCATCTTCGAGCCGAGCCAGGTCGAGGTCATCAACGACGGCCGTTCTGGCGGCGACGCCCACGTGCGGGTCACGGGTAAGGCCTCGCCGTTCGTCTTCGCCGACAGCTTCATACGCACGTTCCTCAACCCTGAGCCCGCCGACCTCGAGATTGTGTACGACTACATCCTCGAGCCCGACGCTCAGTACCTCAAGCACGAGGTGCGCGTGTACAACCTGGCCGCTGAGACCGCCAACGTCGACCCGCCGGCGGTGTTCGCAAGCCAGGGCGACGGGTACTACCCCTTCAAGCGCGGTGATGGGTTCGCCAACGTGAGCGGTCCCGTCGACTACATGGCGTTCACCGGCTCCGAGTCTGCCGTCGGGCTGATGACCCGCGACACCCAGCTGGACTTCGCGTTCAACTACTCCAACGTCCTCATCTCGCTGGAGACCGGATTCAGCGTCCCCGCCGGCGGCTTCCACATCCGCACCTACTTCGTCGGTGTCAGCAACCAGGGTCACAACGGCCTCGACCGCATCGCCTCGGACCTCGGCATCGGCGCCCCCAAGGATGCCACCATCCAGGGCACGGTGACCCTCCCCGAGTCCGTTCGGGCCAGTCTTCGCGCCCGCGCCACCGTCAGCGCCTGGCAGGGCAGCGAGCCGATGACGTATGGCAGCCTCAACGAGGATGGCAGCTTCGAGCTGGTGGTTGCGCCTGGCGATTACCGGGTCGAGGTGCACATCCCCGACCACGCCTCACCGACCCCGGTCGACGTCACCGCGGCGACCGGTCAGAGCGCGACGGCCGACTTCAACGTGACCGCGTCAGCGTCGCTGACGGTCTCCGTCGTCGACGGCGACAACAACCCTGTGGACGCCCGGATCATGGCCATCGCCGCCGCGGGCAGCTCGACCCCGTCCCCCTATCCGCCCGAGGCCATGGACACCCGCGGCGGAGACACCTGGGAGTGGAACGACGGTGGCTTCGGACGGGTCAGCGCTGTGGGCTACGCAGTGACGGGCTCGACGACGGTCACGGTGCCGCCGGGCACCTATGAGATCCAGGCAACGCGAGGCATGAACTACACGGTCGACACCGCTACGGTGACCGTCACCGCGGGGGAGGCGGCCAGCGCCAGCCTGACCATCGACAAGGTCGTCGACACCAACGGCACGGTCTCCGGCGACTTCCACATTCACGCCCTGCGCAGCCCCGACAGCAACGTCCCATGGGACATTCGCGTGCTGCAGTCGGTCACCGTGGAGATGGACGCTCCACCGCTGACCGAGCACGTCACGCTGGCCAGCTTCGGCCCCGCCATCGAACGAAAGGGGCTGATCGACTGGCTGATTCCCATCCCCGGTCAGGAAGTCACCACCTTCGAGTTCGGCCACTTCAACGCGTTCCCGCTGGAGTTTCGACCGGGCGAGCCCAACAACGGCGGCGTCTTCCCCTACGACAAGAACCCGACGACCCTGTTCGACGCGATCCGCAATCAGGGCACCGAGACGCCGTTCATTCAGGTCAACCACCCGCGTGGCTCGGCCATCGGCGGCTACTTCGACTGGGTCGGCTTCGACGTCACCACCGGCCTGGCCGCCCGCGAGGGTGACGAGTACAGCACCAACTTCGACGGGATCGAGGTGTTCAACGGCAGCTGTGGCCTCGGCGAGGAGTTCGACGACTGGGTCGCGATGACCAACCTTGGCTGGCGCAAGACCCTCTCCAGCGGCTCCGACAGCCACGACGAAAGCAAGGTCATCGGGTTGCCGCGCCAGGTCACCCTCATCGAGCACCAGACGGTGCGTTCGGACCTGGGCGCGTACGCCGACGCTCTTCGCGCCCGCAAAACCTTCGTCACCTGTGGCCCCTTTGTCCGCTTCGAGACCGCCGACGGCGCCGCCGGTATGGGGGACATGACGACGGTGGACGCCAGCGGCGAGGTGGCTTTCCGGGTGCAGGTCAGCGCCCCCAGCTGGCAGCAACTGGTGGAGGTGCGGGTGCTGCGCAACGGAGAGCTCATCGATGTCCTGCCGATCGACGAGGTGGCCAATGGCGTCCGGCTCGACGTGACGGTGACCGACACGCCCACCGCCGACGCCTGGTACATGGTCCACGTAGTGGGCGCCGGAAACCTGCTCCCTGTCTATGATCGGGGCTCGCCCTCGGCATTCACCAACCCCATCGAGGTGGACGCGGACGGCGACGGCACCTGGACCCCGCCCGGGCTGTAGTCGCCCCGTTCCAGCGTCAGTGGCACGCGGTCGGCAGTTGCGTGACGCCGCTGCGGCCAAGGTCGCGTCGGAACTGCGCCAGGGTCCTGACGCAACTGGCGCGCCTGGCGCCACGCAGTCGCGTGACCAGCGCCGGGTCGGCGGGGGTCCCCTTCAGCTGAGCCACACACTGGAGGACGCGTCGGCACATCGCGTCGAGGGGTTTGACCAGGGCCGGAACGGAGACCCTCACCTGGGCGCCGCTGGCAGCCATCACCATGTAGGCGTATGGCACATCGGCGGCTGGGTCTGGGCTCGAGGTCGTGGCGCAGGACGAGCCAGGCTTCAAGCCAGGGTGTGCGAGAGCACGCAACGAAACGATGAAGCGCCGGGAGCCGTCTTTGGGATCCGCGGCAGCGCCGTCCACCGCCCAGGCGCCGCGGCAGGCGCTCCATGGATTCAGCGCAGGCGCCTGCCAACGCCGGACCGGGCGGTCGCTGCCAAACCGGAACAGGCTCCCATCGGTGCGCACCACGGCACCATCGACGACCCGAAGGGCCTTTGGGTCCAGCCGTCGGAGTTCGGTGAACCCCTCTTTGACGAGGCGCTGATTGACCTTCCGGACACCCGACCGGAGCACGAACATGGCGCGGGCGGCGGCAGGGCCCCGATAGACCGGGACCCGCTCCTGCGCCTTTCCGTCGAGACCGACGAAGGCCACGGTCACGTCGGTCCCGGTGGGGGACGGCCGTGACTCGAGGCAGGCAAACGTGGCGCCGGTGCGGTCCATGAAGGGGCAGCCCCGGACGCCTTCGAGGAACTCCAGACCGCTCAGACGCGGGGCGGCGGGCGAAGGGCTGGCGGCGGTAAGGGCAGCGACGAGCGAGAGCATGGCGTGCATCGCAAAAACGGACACCGCCCGCTCAGCAATGTTCCGTTGTCCCGACGCGATAACGTTTGTTATGAACGGCCGGAATACCACAGAGCCGTCACCAGGAGCCCCAACATGCAGCTCACCACCGAACACAAGCAGCTCTACGCCTCCGTGAAGAAGTTCATGGAGACCGAGGTGAACCCCTACGTGGACGAGTGGGAGGACGCCGAGCTCTTCCCGGCCCACGAGATCTTCCGCAAGGCGGGCGAGCTCGGGCTGCTGGGCGTGACCAAGCCGGAGAAGTACGGCGGATTGGGCCTGGACTACAGCTATGGGGCGGTGGTCAGCGAGGCCCTCGGTTGGTGTGACTGCGGCGCGATCCCGATGGCGCTGGGCGTCCAGACCGACATGTCCACGCCGGCTCTGGCCAACCATGGCTCCGAAGAGTTGTGCCAGGAGTTCCTGGCCCCCGCCATCAGTGGCGAGATGGTCACCGCCATTGGCGTCTCCGAAGTCGGCGCGGGCTCCGATGTCGCCGCGTTGCGCACCACCGCCACCAAGCGCGGCGGGGACTACGTCATCAACGGCGGCAAGATGTGGATCACCAATGGCACCCAGGCCGACTGGATCTGCCTGCTGGCCAACACCGGTGAGGGCGCGCCGCACAAGAACAAGAGCCTCATCGTCGTGCCGCTCGACACCAAGGGCGTGTCGGTGTCCCGCAAGCTCAAGAAGATGGGCATGAAGGCTTCCGACACCGCCGAGCTGCGCTTCGAAAACGTGGTCGTGCCACAGCGCCACCTCATCGGCCAGGAAGGCATGGGGTTCGTCTACCAGATGCAGCAATTCCAGGAGGAACGCATGTTCGTCGCGCTGTCGGCGTTGACCAGCATGCAGCGCAGCATCGACGAGACCATCGAGTACACCCGCGACCGCAAGGCCTTTGGCAAGAGCATCCTCAGCAACCAGGCCGTGCACTTCAAGCTTGCCGAAATGCAGATCGAGCTGGAGAGCCTCCGGGCCATGACCTGGAACGCCGTCGACACCCACGTCTCTGGCAAGGACGCCACCCTGCTGGCCTCCATGGCCAAGCTGAAGGCCGGCCGTCTGAGCCGCGAGCTGCACGACGCGTGCCTGCAGTTCTGGGGCGGGATGGGATTCATGGACGAGACACCGGTCTCGCGACGCTACCGCGACTCGCGCCTGGGCAGTATCGGCGGCGGCGCCGACGAGGTCATGCTGGGCATCATCGCGAAGATGATGGGGATGTTCCGCCGGTAATCGCCAACTCCTGGGACTCGAGCCAGGACGACAGCCGCTCCATGACCAGACGGATGCGTGGGCTCCGATGGAGATCGGGGTGGGTGAGGATCCACACCGTCGCGAACCGTTCTGGCAGGGTCAGGCGAGCAAGCTCGGGCAGCGCCTCGCCTGTCAGGCAGGGGAGCAGCACCGCCCCCGCCCCCAGTCGCGCCGCCTCGAGCAATAACAGGTAGGAGTTCACCCAGAGCGCGTATGCGCCTGCACCGTGCTCGAGACGAGCCCGCTCGTTGTAATTGAGCGCAGTCTCGGCGTCCCAACCGATCCATCGCCAGGCCTCGGGCTTCAGCTCGAGATACGCCGGTGGGCCGTAGATCGCGGTCGCCACGGCGCCAAACCGACGGCCCACGAGGTGGGGAGCGGGCTCATCGGTGACCCGAATGGCGATGTCGGCCTCCCGGCGGGCGAGGTTCCGCATCGCGTTGCCGACGACGACCTCGATATCGAGGCTCGGGTTGTCGGTCGCGAGCGCGGTCAGCTCGCCCATCCAGGGGTACGCCAACGTCTCAGGCAGTGTGAGGCGCACCCGGCCGGCCAGCAGTTGCTCGCCGCCGCTGACCTGCCGCTCGAGGTCCAGGACACCCTGTTCGAGCAGGGTCGCTGTCCGAACAAAGGCGGCGCCAACCTCCGTGAGCTCCGCGCCGCCCCTGAGGCGGTCGAACAGGGTGACCCCAAGCTCGCGCTCGATCGCCTTCACCCGACGCGTCACCGTCGTCTGGTCGATGCCGAGGGTCGCGGCGGCAGCGGTGAGTGTTCCCCCGCGCGCCACTGCAAGCACGACCTTGAGGTCGTCCCAGCGCTGGACCTTCACGCGACCCTTCGCAGGTCATCGACAGTCTCGACGGCCCCGCCCTTACCGATGCGCCTGCCGGTACGGAGGTGGGTGTCCACGCCATCGATGAGACTGGCGAACATCGTGCCAAACTGCCGCTTCATCATCAGCTTGGCCATGAGCCAGCCCACGGGGCCAAACTTGGGCTGGAAGGCGCCGTCGTAGGTCACCTTTGCTTTGTTTCCGGGGGCTGGGGTTACCCGGATGTCGACGACCATGCTCGTCAGAGGAAACGGCCCATGGTCGGTCACTGTGACCTCGTAGGTCGAGTTGACGCGGTCAAAGCTCGTGATCTCCTCCTGCACCGAGGCGCCGCTGTACATGTCGCACTGCCGCTGCGCGCCCAGCCCGGTCGACTTGCCGTTGAGCGACTTCGAGTGGGCGACGATGGGGTGGTAGACGTAGGTATTCTCGAAGTCCGCGAGGAGGTCCCAGACCTTGGTGGCGGGGGCGTCGATCACTTTGCTGACGGTCACGCGATGCATGGCGTGGCTCCTTGTCGTGGGTAGGTGTTGCGTGACACCACCGTAGAACCCGCACAGACGCAGAAACAGCCGAACGTTCGCGACCCATGACCTGCACTATCGCAGGTTCACCTCGGGACGCCAATCAGCGTGGTGACGGGCACCGGCGACGGCCGGTAATAGGTGCGCCGGATGTCCCAGTCGTAGTCCGGGGCATCCAGCGTCGCCACCAGAGCCCGCAGCTCGTCGGGCGAGTAGACCCGCCACGTCGACGCAAACCCATCCCACATCGTGAACGCCGGCACGGCCGGGACAGCGTACGTCAGTGCCAGGCGCGACCAACGGAACGGTCGGATGAACGGGGTCACCGCCATCACCGTCGCAGGGAGCGCGGGCACGAACGCCATCGCGGCCGGATGCCGACACGCCTGCTCGAAGATGGCGATACCCCGGCGCTGCCGCACCGCGTCCGCCAAAATGGCCGTCGCCAGCGGCGGTCTGAAGTGATGGAAGCCGTTGAACAGCACCCTGAAGCCGTCCAGATCGGCGGGCACGTCCGTCGCATCGACCGGCTCGGGGACGAAGTCGACGCGACCGCCTGATGCGCGTCGCGTATGCTCGAACTTGTCCAGGTTGGGATAGAGGTCGGTGAGCCGAGCGTCCACCTCGACGCCCCGCTGCTCGAGCATGTCAGCGACGCGAACGATCGGCCCTGAGCCGCCCGAGCAGAGATCCAGCAGCGACGTTGCCCCCATGTGCTGCATCGCGGCGGCCAACCGGTCGACGAAGTCCTCGTAGGGATGCGGCGCCAGGTTGCCCATGAACGACAGGAAGTCGGTCATGCAGGAACGGATGGCATCCGGGAACCATTCTTGGTCCTCGAACTCGAAAAGGTGGCGGCGCGGCAAGCGGCTTCTGGGGGCTCAGGCGTTTCGCTCTTCGCTGACGATCCCCCACCAGCGCTCCAACTCACTCAGGTTGATGCGTCCGGAGTTGTCCTCGTCAACGAGCCGGAATCCCACCTCGATCTGCGCGTCGGTGAGTTTGCTCCCCAGGTTGCGAAGCATCACCACGAACTCTTCCCGGTCCAGGTAGCCATTGCCGTCCTTGTCGTGGGCCTCGAAGGCCGTCTTCACATCGGAAAAATCTTTGTCATTCATGGACATTGGCCTACCTGAGGGGCTTGCGGGCTTGATCGCCTTCAGCGACGTCCGCATGATGGCGCCGCCTCCAACCCTGTCAACCCGGATCCAAGAGCCCCCGATGGTCAAAGAGCAGACCGCGCGTCACGTCTTCAACTGCCCCTGGGACAAGTACTGGCCCATGCATCTGGCGGATGAGGCGTTCAACGCCGCGCTCCAGAAGACGCTGAAGCTGAACGTCGATAAGAGCGAGTGCGTCTGGAGCGGCGAAGGGGCCAGCCGGCGCCTCACCCGGACCTTGGTCATGCGGCCCGAGCGCAACCTCCCGGGGTTCGTCGAGAAGCTCATCAAGAACGCATCGACGGTCACCGAGGTCAGCACCTATGATCCCAACACGGGGACGATGACCGTCGAGGTCGATCTTCCTGTGGTCGGCAGCCGGACGACCTTCACCGGGACGTACAAGAGCACCACGCTGCCGGATGGCCGCCACGAGCAGAACTACGCCGGCTACTGCAAAGTCAGCATCCCGCTGGTGGGCAAGAAGCTCGAAGGCTGGTTCATGGAAGAGATGCAGGGCTCCGTGAAGACCATCGCGGCGTTTGCGCAGCGCTGGCTCGAGGAGCACCCCGAGGCGCCCGGCGAGGCCGCCTGACCTTCCCCCAAAACCTGTGATACAGGGTCCGGGTGGAGAGGAAGTTCGTCGCAGTCGCAGGGAACATCGGGGTGGGCAAGAGCTCGCTGGTGGAGTTCCTGCAGGCCCACTACGGATTCGAGCCGGTGTGGGAGCCCTTCGCCGACAACCCCTACCTGGATGACTTCTACGCCGATATGAAGGCGTGGGCGTTCCACAGTCAGCTGTACTTCCTGACCCACAAGTTCAGGCTGCATCAGGGGTTGTCCGAGCGGATCGAGACCGTCGTTCAGGACCGTACGATCTACGAGGACGCGGAGATCTTCGCCACCAACCTGTATCGGCGAAAGCTCATGACGAGTCGGGACTTCCAGACCTACATGGACCTCTACGAAGGCATGAAGTCCGTGCTGCGACCGCCCGATCTGCTCATCTACCTGCGCTGCTCGGTGCGTGCGATCCGGCGGCGTATCAAGAAGCGGGCGCGTCCCTCCGAGCAGGCGATCCCAACCAAGTATCTGCGGGACCTGAATCGGCTGTACGAAGAGTGGGTGGAGCGCTACGACATGAGTCCGGTGCTGATCTGGGATAGCGAGCGCATGGACTATCTGACCGATCTGGTGGACCAGCTGGAGTTCAAGGACAAGCTGAGGGCGTTGCTGTGAACGGTGTTGGCGGCCGCCCCCTCTACATCGCGGTGGAGGGCCCCATCGGCGTGGGGAAGACGACGCTGGTCAGCAAGCTGGCCGAGCGGTTCGGCGCACGGATCGTGTTCGAGGAGTTCGAGGAGAACCCCTTCCTGGCTTCGTTTTATGGCGACCGCGAGCGATACGCGTTCCAGACCCAGATCTTCTTTCTGATGTCGCGCTTCAAGCAGCAGCGGGATCTGCAGCAGCCGGACCTGTTCCGGCCCCATATCGTGTCCGACTATCACCTCCTCAAAGACCGCATCTTCGCGGGCCTGACGCTGGAGCAGCACGAGCTGCAGCTTTATGAGGCGGTCTATCGGGCGCTCGAAGAGCAGATCCTCAAGCCCGACGTGATGGTGTACCTGCGGGCCAGCCAGCAGACCCTTCTGGGGCGCATCGCCAAGCGTGGGCGCGAGTACGAAAAGGACTTCGACCCCGACTACCTGCTGGGGCTGTCGAACGCGTACGCGGACTTCTTCAAGACGTACCGGTCGACCCCGCTGGTCGAGCTGGACACCACCGAGCTGGATGTGCCCCGGGACCCGACGGTGCTGGACCACATCATCGAGCGCATCACCGCGAGCGTCGGCGGCTGACGCAGTCTACTTGGCCTGCAGTGTCGCTTTGGCGCTTACGCTCTGGCTCCCGTCGAGGATAGGCGCCATCGTCGCATCACCCAGCACATGGTGGCGGGCGAACGCCAAGCCATACGTGTTCACGATGGAGAACCCCTCCTCCATCCCGAGATTGTCGCAGGTGCCTAGCGCGAAGGCCTGGTGGCACGCCTGGGCGATCTCGACCCAGGTGAAGTCGAGCCCTTCGATGGTTTCCCACTGGCTCTGGGCGTTCTGGGGGTTGTCCTCGCTACCGGTCAGGACCAGCACCGGGACATCCACCGACGTATAGCCGGCGTCGCCGAACCAGGCGTCGCGGTAGGAGCCGGCCATGGGCAGCGCGGCCACGACGCGGCCGTCCATGAACCCTGTGGCGAAAGCGTCGAGCTCGGTGGTCGTTGCGTCGGGTCGCTCGGCGGCGATGCGGGCGGTGTCGTAGGTCGCGCCGGCGTTGGCCCATACCGTGTAAACGCCCCGCGAGTGGCCGCTGAGCACGACGCGCGACGTGTCAGCCGCCGCCAGCTCGGGCATCTGGGTCACCACATCGAGAGCCTGCGAGATGTCCTGCGGACGCTTGAGGTAGTGCGCCACCGTCTCGGAGTCGCTGGCGTCCACCAACATATCCCCCACATGGTCCGGCGCCACCGCCACCCAGCCATGGGACGCCATGTACCGCATCAACGAGGAGCTGTTGCCGGCGTAGGCCTGATGACCGTGACTGTGGACGAGGACCGGGTAACTTTCGCCGTCCACAGGCGCTGCCGCCGGAACATCGACGAAGGCGTCCTCGTCGGGAAACAGCCCGCCATACCGCGGGTTCTCCCCCTCCGTGGCCTCGGTCGGATACCAGGCATGGACCGTGATCGTGCGTGACCCGTCGACCCCGGCCGGGTCGTACGTCCACTCCATCGTCCGGTAGCCGACGTTGTAGGGTCCAGCGGCGGTGACGGCGAAGTCGAGGGTCGAAGGCCCTGCCGGCGTCTCGGGCCCCGTATCGGCGGTGACGTCGACGACGGCATCGCCGGCCGCGTCGGACCCGATGGGCGGGTCGTCACTCGTTTCCGAGGGCGAACACGCCGTTATTGCCAGAATCGTTATGACGGTAGTCGCGTGATGGAACATGTTTCAGGTACATTACCGCGCATGAGACGTAGACCCAACCTCCCACTGGTCGCGTTGGTCAGCTTCGTCGTCGTCACGGGCCTCGGCGGATGCTCCGAAGACACCGCAACGACGGGCATCTCGTTGACCACGCCAGTGCAGACCGAAGCACTTGAAGAGTTTTCGCCAGCGGCACCGACGCTGGCGCGGCTCACCAAGCGCCAATACCGCAACACGGTCCACGACCTGTTCGGAAGCGACATCGTCGCCCCGGCGAGTCTGGAGCAGGACCTGTCGACCGCAGGACTGCTGGCCGTCGGCGCCACGACCAACGCGTTGTCACCACGCGGCGTGGAGCAGTACTTCGAAGGCGCCAAGTCACTGGCCGGCCAGCTGTTCGAGACGCCGGCACGACGCGGAATGGTGGTGACGTGCACTCCGACCGGTCCCGACGACAGCGCGTGCCTGACCAGCATCGTCGAGACCTGGGGCCGCCGGATCTGGCGGCGACCGCTGACCAGCGACGAGGTGTCCAAGGTTGTGGCCGTGGGCACCCAGGCCGCCACGACGCTGGGCGAGTTCGACCGGGGCGTAGAGTACGCCTTCATCATGCTGCTCAGCGCCCCTCAGTTCGTGTATCGCGTGGAGGTCGGCGAGCCAGGCCCCGACGGTGCCGAGCGGCAGCTCACCGCCTTCGAGCTGGCCTCGCGACTGAGCTACTACCTTTGGAACAGCGCCCCGGACGACGCCCTGCTGGACGCCGCCGCTGCGGGGGAGTTGAGCACAGAGGAGGGCCTCGGCGCGCAAGTCGACCGGCTGATGGCCGACCCGAAGAACCGACAGGCCGCGCGGAACTTCTTCGCGGAGTGGCTGCATCTGTACGAGCTCGACGACATGGGCAAGGACCCCAACGTCTTCAAGCACTTCAGCGCTGATCTCGGGGTGAGCGCCCGGGAGGAGACGCTGCTGCTGGCCGAGCACATCATGTACGAGCTCGAAGAGGACTTCCGGACCTTCTTCACCACCCGGACAACCTTCGTCGACCGCCGCCTGGCGGCCATCTACAACATCGAGGCGCCCGCGGGTTACGGCCACGCCCAGGTGGAGCTGCCGACCGACGGTCTCCGCGCCGGGTTCCTGGGCCACGTCTCGTTCCTCGGCCTGCACTCCCACCCCGTGGCGTCGTCGGCGACCCTGCGCGGCGTGTTCATCCGCAAGACGCTGCTGTGCCAGACGGTCCCCTCCCCGCCCGCGGGTCTCAACACCGCCATCCCGGAGCCCAGCGAAGACGCCAAGACGCTGCGCGAGCGGCTGCTGGTACACATGGAGGACCCGTCTTGTGGAGCCTGCCATGGCTTCATCGACCCGCCCGGCTTCGGCCTGGAGCAGTTCGACGGTATCGGCCGCTACCGCGTGGAGGAGAACGGCGCCATCATCGACCCCGCGGGCCGGATCGACGGCATCGACTTCCAGACGGCGGTGGAGCTCAAGGAGCTCATCGCCAACCACGAAGACCTGACCTACTGCATGGTCAAGAAGCTCTATGGATACGCGACGGGACACCCGCCGACGGAAGGCGAAAAAGACCTCATCGCCACCCTCGAAGAGCGTTTCGCCGCCAGTGGTTACAAGGTCAAGCAGCTGATGCGGGACGTGGCGACCAGCCCCGGATTCCGACTGGTGGGGGCCATCGAGAGCGAAGCTCCGGCCCAGGGAGGACAGTAGGATGCCCAAGCTGACGAAGTTCTCTCGACGATCCATCCTCAAGGGCATGCTCGGCGGCTCGCTGGTGACCATCGGTCTGCCGCCGCTGGAGCTGTTCATGAACGGCAACGGCACGGCCTACGCGGCCGAGCCTGGCGGGTTTCCGCGCCGCTTCGGCACGTTCTTCTGGGGCAACGGGGTGCTCCCGGACCGGTTCAACCCGACTGGCGAAGGCACCGAATGGGAGCTGTCGGACCAGCTCGCCGCGCTGGCGCCCTTCAAGTCCAAGATGACGGTCTGCACCGGGATGGAGGTCAAAGTCCCCAACCTGGAGCCTCACTGGGCCACGCTGTGCGGCATGCTGACCGGCGGCCCCATCCTCATGGACGGCACGGACTGGACGTTCTCAGGTCCCACGGTCGACCAGTTCCTGGCCTCGGAGCTCGGCGACCAGACGCGGTTCCCATCTATCGAGGTGGGCACCTCGGTGGCCAACCACACCATCTGCTTTGCAGGCCCCAACAGCCCCATTCTGCCCGAGAAGTCGCCGCTGGCACTGTTTGACCGGGTCTTCGGCGGGGGCTTCACCCTGCCTGGCGACGAGCCCATCATCGACCCGACTGTCGGGCTTCAGCGTAGCGTCCTCGACGCAGTCATGACGGAGATTACGTCGGTCAAAGCGTCGGTGGGCTACGCCGACAAGATTCGGCTCGACCAGCACTTCGACGGGCTGCGCGCCCTGGAGCTGCGGCTGCAGAAGCTGGAGGAAGCGCCGCCCAACTACGCCAGCTGCAACTACCCGCCGACCCCCGATGAGGACTATCCAGACATCGAGGGACGTCCCCAGATCCAGGCCAAGAATCGCGCCTTCAGCGACATTCTGGCCTACGCCCTGGCCTGCGACCAGACGCGCATCTTCACCAACATCTTCACGCGTCCGCTGACCAACATCCTGTTTGCCAGCGCCACCGCCGGTCACCACCAGCTGACCCACGACGAGCCCGGCGAGCAGCCCGAGGTCCACGACATCGTGCTTCAATGCATGGAGGCGTTCAGCTACCAGCTGCAGGCGCTGGACAGCATCGTCGAGGGTGACGGAACCCTGCTGGACCACTGTCTGCTGTTGGGAACGTCCGACGTTGGGCTGGGCAAGACGCACACGCCGGAGAACTTCCCCATCGTCTTGTGCGGTGGGGCGAGCGGAGCCATCAACATGGGGCTACACTACGTCTCACCGGCGCAGGAAAGCACCACCAAGGTGCTGCTCAGTATCATCCGCGCGATGGGCGTGGATGCTGCGCGCTTCGGTCAGGCCGAAGGTGAAGTCGATACATCGCTGGGCGCCATCGACGCCTAGCCGCGAGGGAGAGCATCATGAACCGATTGGCACTGATAGCGTTGGCGAGCCTTCTCGCGGCAGTCACCGGCTGTGATTCGGACGACGGCAGCAACGGCACCGTCGTCAACCAGCCGAGCCCGGTCGAGGTCGTCAAGACCGAGCCGGGCGACCCGCCGCCCGTGCTCATGGCGGTCGACACCCTCTCCTTTACCGAGGAGGGTCCCTCGGGGGTCGCGCCAGGCTTCAACCTCGACGGCAGCACCGCCACGACCTGCAACAACAGCGACTTCATGTCGCCAGACGGGGAGTCGGGCATCGACAACCAGGTCGCCATTCTCACCCCGCTGTTCGACGTGGTGGGCGCCGGCACGGTGAGCGAACTCGTTCAGCGCTCGATCGAAGAGGGTGGGCTGCTGATCATGTGGGAGCTCAATGGCGTCGATGACCTCACCAACGATCCCGAGGTGGACATCACCCTCCGCATCGGGACTGGCCGACCTTTGCTCGGCACCGATGGGTTGCTGTTGAGCGGTCAGACCTACTACCAGAACCCCGAGTACGAGCCCGTCACGGTCGTGAACGGCCGTATCGAGGGCGGCGTGCTGAAAGCTGGCCCCTTCAACGCCCTGCTGCCCATCGTCGTGTTCGGTGTCCTGTACACGCTGAACCTGACGGACGCCCTTATGGAGGCCGAGCTCACCTACGACGGTGGCGCCGTCAACGGCGTGCTTGGTACCGCAATCCCCATGAGCGACCTGTGGGACATCATGGCCATCGCCGAGCAGGAGACCGGGGGCATCGAGGACATCGCCAACGCGCTGCTGACCGGCATTGCCGACCTGGACCGGGACGGTGATGGCGAGTGCGAGCACATGTCGGCCACCATGGCCTTCACCACGGTGTCGGCTTTCCTGGCCGACGGCCCGCCGCCCCCGCCGGAGTCCGAGCAGCGCAGCAACCAGCCCGAGATTCCGTGACGGTGTGAGTTGCGCGTCACACCTCGTCACGCGACAGCAGTCGGTGTGACTGCACCAAGTTACTGAAAACACGTAGGTGTCGATGTTGGCACGCCGGTTGCTCTGTCTCCGGGCCCTAACGGAAGGTCACGGAGGAAGAGACCATGGTTGGACGTCACACCACGCTTCTGCTCGCTGCCGTCGCGGCGATCACAGTCGGCATCTCGGGCTGCGACAAGGCCAAGGAGTTGGCCGGCAAGGCCAAGAAGGCCAGCAAGAAGGTCAGCAAAGTCAGCCGCAAGGCGGGGTCCACGGCGCGCAAGAACGACCCGGAGCGCAAAGCTCTGGCGGCGGCGAGCAAGAAGATGAATGCCTACGCCGACTGCCTCAATGGCTTCGCCGCCAACGTGCGACGCGCCCGCACCACGTACCTGCGGTGGGCGGACCCCAAGGCTGGGCCCACCGGCAAGGAGCGGCACGTGTATGGGATCCACAAGGTCAACCTGGACCCGGACAAGCGCTGCGCCGCGAAGGTGGCCAAGGTCGAGAACGTGGCCCCATCCATGCCCGACCTGGAGTCCGCGGGAAAGGCGTACATCACCGCGCTGCGGCGGGTCGCCGTGACCGTCAACCAGGCCTACGACTACTACAAGCCGAAGGCCTACAAGAACGACGGCTTCGCCAAGGGCAAGGCGCTCCACCCTCAGCTGATGAAGGCCTTCACCAACTTCTTCGAGGCTGACGGTGCCCTGGGAGCGGCCTTCGACAAGGAGGACGACGCGCTGGCCGAGCGGCGGCTGGCCCATCTGGCCAAGACCGAGGGCAAGAAGATGCGTTACCGCCACCAGAAGCACATGCAGGTGGCCAAGCGCCTCATCCGGGCAACGCGCACGAGCAACGCGATGGACCTGGGGGACCTGGACCTGGAGGGCCTCAAGACGGCCATCACCTCCTACTCCTCGGCGCTCAGCCAGGCGAGCACATACGCCAATGGCCACAAAAAGGAGTTCCCCACGGCCTCCAACTACCGCTCCGTGTCGAAGTCCGGCAAGGCCCTGCTCAAGGCGGCCAAGCAGCTGCAGCATCGCAAGGAGGCCGGCACCGTCTTCACCGGCAAGGAGATGTGGCTCAAGTCGGGCAACGCCGACAAGCAGGAAGGCCACCCGGCGCACGTCGTGGCGAAGTACAACGCGCTCATCCGGGACTCCAACAGCCTGCGCCTCTAACTTTGGCGCCCAGGGAGGCGGCGTGTCACACTGGCTCTCATGGTGATGGCCGCCCCGCCCCTGCTCTCTGTTGCGCTGCTCGTGGCCGCTCCCGGGTGTAGCGGGAAGGCGGCCCTGCCAGAGGCTGAGCCGCTGTCGGTGTCCGCCCCCAGCGAGCTTTCGGCCTCGCCCGGCGCACCGACCATCGAGCCGCCAGCTCCGCTTCCGGCCGCCAAACCCGCGCCCGCCGAGCTGGTCGTCATCGCCTCCGGCGACGCGGCAAAGGCCAAGACGACCATTGAGAAAGGCGACCTCGACGACAGCGGGGTCGTCGTCACGGTGGGTGACGACGACAAAACCGGCAGTCGCAGCGTGGGGCATCCCCGCAAGGGACGCATCATCAACGCCGTGCAGCTCAAGCCGGCCAAAGGCATCCGGATCCGCTACCCAGACAGGGCCTGGGCCACCGAGGACACCATCTTCGACCTCCTCGACGCCATCGACGCGGTCCGCCGACAGCACCCGAAGGCTCCCGCCGTGCTTATCGGCGACCTGTCGCTCCCCAAAGGGGGCTCGATGCCGCCCCATCACTCGCACCAGACCGGGCGGGATGTCGACGTGGGGCTGTTCTTCACGGATGCGCCGCCGGAGGGGCTCGACAACTTCCGCCCGTTCGACGGGAAGAACTTCGACGCTGCCAAGACGTGGGCGCTGCTACAGGCGTTCGTCGGCCCCGACCTGAACAAGCCCCGAGTCAAAGAGGTGTTCTTCTCGTGGGAGGCCCAGGAAGCGCTGCTGGCCCATGCGTCCAAGCAGGGCGTCCCCAAGGCGACGCTGGACCGCATCTTTCAGGTCTCCAGCCGCAGCAAGGACGCGCTGGTGCGCCACGTGGAGGGGCATCGGGGGCACATGCACGTGCGCTTCCGCTGCCCCAAAGGGCGCATTCGATGCACCGATCTGGCCCCCGAGTCGGTCGCCTATCAGAAGGTCCGCCGCAAGTGCGTCAAGCGCAAGAAGCGTGCGGCCAAGCGGCGCAAGAGCGGGGGCTCCAAGCTGCAGCAGCTGCTGGCCGGCGGGGGAGGCGGCGGCAAGAAGGCCAAGGGTGTCCTGGGCCGACTCGACAAGGGTGTCGAGGAAGGCGACCCGGATGTGCACTGCTTCATCGTGGAGCTGGAGTAGCTCCCAGCGGCGCCACGGGTAGCGGCTTGCCATGGAGGATAATGCGCTTGGGCCGCTCTCGAGGGGGTGTCGGCGCAGTGGTGGCCACATGCGCGTGGTCGGGCAACGACCGGAGCGTATCCCGCTCGGCCCGCTTCATGATGCCGACGATGGCGGTGCCTTCGTAGAGCTCTTCGAGGGCGAAGACCAGCGACAGGGTCACCAGCCAGTCGAGATCGTGGAGCCAGCCCATGGCCACCCCGACCAGCCCGAGCCCGCCGACGAAGAAGCGGAACGCGTGCCCCAGCAGCTGCATGCGGCGGGCGTTCTTGACCGGGCCGTCGGGAACCCGCGCCATCTTCCAGGCGATGTGGTTGGCCACGATGAGCGCGGCGGCGCCGAGCCCAAGCAGGAGCCCGGTGAGGATGAAGGTCGTCGTGATGGTCATGGGTGCCTCCGTGTCATACGCAGGATGACGACGAGAGGTCGTGGAAGCGATGACCTCGGAGGTCATGAGAACGCCGAGGCGGAGCCCCAGCGGGCTCAACGTTCAACACATCTCGGGAAACCGTTGGTACGGGGGGCGTCAAGCCATCGTTGCGAGTAGGGAGCATCCGACGAAGTCAGACGCCCGCCAGCGCCGGACGTATGGAGCGAGCCATCATTGGGAGTAAGCCCGGAGCTGGAGTGGCGCCCCGGAGGGGTGCGGAGCCCCCCAGCGCAGGGGGTTGGGGGGCGAATGAGATCGTCCTACGATGCGACGAACCTCCACCGCACTCCATCGAAGCCCTGCCTCAGATGTCCACTGAGCTCCCTCGAAGCCAGAATCGGGCACGGGCACGGGCACGGGCACGGGCACGGGTTGCGCGTTCGCAACCGGCGATCTACCCCCCGACCAGCGGCGCCAGCAGATAGATCGAATCCCCATCCTGAATCACCCGCTCACCATGCTCGGCGACCGGACACCGCTCACCGTTCCACATCAGCGTGTGCTTGAGATGGGGCGACTTATCCAGCGCCTCGTCGAGCGGTATCCCGCGCTCCGGGGCCCACGCGATGAGGTCGTTCAGCGTCATCCCCACGGGCAGCTTCAGTGTCTTGTCGACACTGAAGAACCCGTGGCCGATGTGGCCCTTGATGAGCAGGTGAACCTTCACCCTGGGCTCAGTCTTGAACAGACCACGCAGCCGCTCTCCCAGACCGCTTCCCATCAGCCAACCTCACCGAGCAAATGCCTCACGCCAGGTGCCCCTCGAGAACCTCGTCGATCCCCAGCTCCTTGGCCCGCGACGCCTTCACCTTGCCGGTCTCCGTGTCCCACTGCATGGCGTTCATGTAGTCGTTGCGCATCTCCAGCAGGGGCACGGTCACTCCACGGAGCGGGCCCTTGTCCAGAAGCCCCTCACCGGTCCCGCTCATCCGCTCGTGGATCTGGAAGTCGCTCGGCTTGATGCCCTCGCGGCGATTGAACGCGTTGCGCATGTTCTGGATGCGCTCACCGCAGGCCAGCAGCTCGGCCTGGTCAAAGCCCCAGCCGGTCAGGGCGTTGACCATCTCCGTCCAGGGCAGCCCGCCCGTCAGGTACGTGAACATGCACAGCCCAAGACCGTTGAGCACCTGGTGGCCGTTGGAGTAGTGCGCCTGCGTCTTGCCCTTGCCCTCGTACCCCTTCCACTTGACGCTCTGCTCCTTCTTCGGAACGGCTTGAGGCAGGGAGAAACCAGCGCCGAAGCTCTCGTTCCACGCGGCCCCGCCGCTGGTGTGCCGCGCAGGGGTCGGGTCGGCCACGAAGGACACGCCCATCAGCCCAGAGAAGCGGGGGTCGTGGTACGGCGGCTCCTGCCCGTGAACGTGCACGGCGAACTTCTCCGTGCCCTTGCCCACGTGTTCGCTGGCGTACTTCACGCCGTGTTGCAGCCACTCGCCACAGCCTTCGCCCTCGCCAATCTTGATGGTAAGCGCCAGTGCGGCTTCGCCGTCGCCCCAGCGCATATCGATACCATCCAGGTCTTCGGCGGTCAGCAGTCCCTTCTCGACCGCTTCGGCGACCCAGCCCAGCACGGCCGAGGAGCTGACCGCGTCGAAGCCATAGCGGTTGCACGCGTCGTGGCACGCCACCACCAGCTCGATGTCGTCATTGAGCAGGTTGGACCCAAAGCCCACCAGTGTCTCGTAGTCCGGACGGCGGACGTCGGTCAGGTTGCGGCTCTTCACCTGTACGATGCCCTTGCACGGCATGGGGCAGTCGCCGCAGCTGAGCTTCTTCTTCTTCATCTTGTCGACGGCGTCTCCGTCGACCTTCATGCCCTTGGTCCGGATCGGAAAGTCGCGGGCCGCGACGCCCGCCCAGTTCTTGATGGGGCCGTCGCCGTTCTCCACCGAGAACGCCACCGCCAAGGTCGTCCCCCGCTTGCTCCAGGCGCGCCGCATCGCCGCCGTGGGCGACTGAATCTTGGCCCCGAGGCGGGGCATCAGCCGGTAGAGCCAGCCAAGCCAGCCCTTGCCCTGCGCCACCCAGGCAAACATCCGCATGAAGATATTGACGTCCTTCTTGTACTCCTTGTTGACCGCGTCGCTGAGTCGCTTGAACTCCTTGGGGTCGGCGACGGGGACCTCACCGCTGCCGCCGACGACCACCGCCTTGAGGTTCTTGGAGCCGTAGATGGCCCCGAATCCCTGACGCCCGAAGGCGTGGTAACGGTCATTGAGGACGCTGGCCATGCGCGATTGACGCTCACCGGCGGGGCCAATGGCCGAGACACCGACGTCGCGCTTGCTGCCGTACTTCTTGGTCAACGCGTCGAAGGCGTCGGGAACCTGCTTGCCCCAGATGTCACCAGCCGGCTCGATAGCGATCTCATCGTCCTTGATGACGATGATGCTGGGCTCGGCCGCCCGCCCCTTCACCAGCAGCGCATCGTAGCCGGCCCGCCTCAGGTGCGACGCGACGGACCCGCCGGAGTTGCTGTCGGCCCAGGTGTGGGTCAACGGCGACTTGCCGACGATCTGGATGCGCCCGGAAAAAGGCGTTTTGGTGCCTGTCAGCAAACCACTGACGATGACAAAGCAGGCTTCCGCTGCCAGCGGGTCGGTTCCGGGCGGGAAGTGCTTCCACATCAGCCAGGCGCCGAGACCGTAACCGCCGAGAAACTGTTTGAACACGCTGCCATCGATGGTCTCGACGGTGTGTTCACCGCTGCTGAGGTCGACGATCAGGCAACGACCGTGGAAGCCATAGTTTCCGCTGGTTTCACTCATGAGCAGACGTCCGTGTGCGAGGCTCTGGAGAGGACGTGGAAGGACCCTTCTCTTCTACGATGCGCCAGATGCTGTAGGGTTCTAGTTACTCTAACAGCAGTCGGCCAAGGTTGCGGGGGGGCCCGCTCTTCTGGCCTACTGCTGGGTGGCAGATCAAACGTTGACGACGAACCCACCCTACACGCGCGTTTGCCCGCACTGCGGCACCCCTACCGACGCGCCCGTTTGCTTGGGGGACGGCTTCAAGACCGTCGATGCCAAGCTGTATTCGAGTTCCAGTCAGCTCATCGGCACGATCTTCGAGCAACGGTATCGGATCGAGGAGCTCATCGGCCGCGGCGGCATGGGGCGCGTGTATCGCGCCAAGCAGCTGGCGGTGCAGCGGGACGTGGCGATCAAGATTCTGCGCCGGGACATGGTCGACGAGCTGCGTGAGGTCGTTCGGTTTCAGCGCGAAGCGCGTGCCCTGGCGGCGCTCAACCACCCCAATATCACGGCGGTCCACGACTTCGGGCAGACCCAGGAGGGCGACCTCTACCTGGTGCTGGAGTACCTGCAGGGCGAGGAGCTGGCCGACCGCTTGCGTGACGGCCGCTCGCTGGCCCCCCAGGAAGTCCGGCGCATCGCCATCGAGGTGCTGGATGCTCTGGCCGACGCCCACCACCAGGGTGTCGTGCACCGCGATCTCAAACCGCACAACATCTTCCTGACCAAGCAGGGGCGAAAGACCGACGTCGTCAAGCTGCTCGATTTCGGCATCGCCAAGATGTTCGAGGACCAGCAGGCCGCGGATGGCGGCGCCCTGACCGCCACCGGCGTGACGATCGGTAGCCCGCGGTACATGTCCCCCGAGCAGGCCCTGGGACACCCCATCACGCCGCAGACCGACCTCTACTCGCTGGGCGCGACCCTGTTCGAGATGCTGGCGGGCACGTCGGTGTTCGATGAGTCCTCGCCCACCGGCTACATGCTCGCCCACATCAACAAGGAGCCCAAGCCTCCCACGCGCGACGGAGAGCCCCTGTCAGGTCCGCTGGTCGACCTGATCATGGAGATGCTCCAAAAGGACCCGACGAAGCGTCCTCCTTCGGCCGACACGACGTTGGCCCGGCTCAGAGCCATGGAAGGTGCGCTCGTGACGCGTGGCAGCGGCGTCAACGCGGCCGCGGTCGTGGACGCACCGGCGGCGCGTGCCGCTGCCGTGGCGCCGCTCTATCCCAGCGCGCCGCAAGACGACTTGGAGACGGACAACCACGGCAACGTCCAGTCCGCCGTGACCATGCACGCGCCATCCATTGCAGAGGCCGCGGGCCCGATGACGAGAGCCATCGAGGACAACGTCATGACGACGGCCGTCCCGACCATCGCGCCCGGCGGCGGGCGTGAGTTCGCGCAGCCCATGGCGGCGGACCAGCACACCGGGTCGCGGAAGGTGTGGGTCGCGGCGTTCGTGCTGCTGCTGGGCGGCTTCGGGTACCTCGTGGCGACGTCGCTGGGCGGCGACAAGAAGCCGGCCAGCGGAGTCAAGGACGACACCGCCGCGGCCAAGGTTGCCGACAGCCCCAACAAGGCTGGTGGCGGTGGTACAGAGACCAAGAAGGCCGCTGACGAGGGTGATACCAAGCCCGCCGAAGACACCGGGCCAAAGCTGGCCGACGACGAGTTCTCCGTCCAGCTGAAGACCAAGCCCGACGGGGCAGCGGTCATCGTCAAGGGCAAGGAGATCGGCAAGACGCCGTTCGACCTCATCTGGAAGAAGACCCACAAGCCTCCGACCGTTCGGCTCAAGGCCGAGGGCTACGAGACCCTGAAGGTCAAGGTGCTGCTCACCGACGCGGGCAACATCCTCGAGGTGCAGCTCGAGCCCAAGCCCCAGAAGAAGAGCAAGAAGAAGTAAGGGGCCGAAGCCCACCAGCATGGGCCCATCGTTCAACACTCAACGCGGGCCGCCAAACTTTCATGCGCGGGTATGAGCTTTCGGATAGCGGCTAGTTATGGCGCGTGTTTTGTCCGCATCCGACTCCGTCGGACGGCCCGGAGCGACGTAGTGACGGAGCGAGCTTGCGAGCGTAGGAACGGAGGAGCGTAGTGGCCGCCCCGAAGGGGGGCGGAAGCCCCCCAGCGGGGGGTTTGGGGGGCGAATGAGATCGTCCTACGATGCGACGGACCTGCAACGCACTTCCGCGAAGAGACAGTTCGCCCGAAGCTCTAGCGTTTCTCCAGCTCGCGCTGACACCCAAGACACAGCGGCGACTCGGGCTTGCTCTTGAGCCGGGGGTAACCGATCGGGTCGTCGCAGCGGTTGCAATAGCCGTACTCGTCCTCGGCGATCTTGGCGATGGCCGCCCTCACCTGCTCGAGCCGGACCACCAGGCGGGACCGCTGCGCCTGCACCATCTTCTGCTGCTGGATGGCATCGATGCGGGACACCCGCCCGATAGGCTGGTCCAGATCCACCGCCTTGGCGCCAGCCACCGACTGATCGAGGCTCGCCTGGATGTCCGTCTCCATGGCGCGCAGGAGCACCGCCAGCTCCTCGGTCTCGGCATCGGTCAGATCCTCGGCCAGCTCCTCTTCGGAGCCGTCGTCGTCGAGGGCCGCCTGCCGGGCGGGGCGCCGTAGGGACGCGCGCTGCCTGTCGTTCCGGTCGCCGTCGCTCATCGCCACAGCGTGCACTTGTGGCGTCGGTGGCACAAGCGTGGTTAGCATCCGCGACCATGGCACCGACGCAGCCCCGCCAAGCGCAAGTCGTCCTGGTTTCGCCCCCTGCGGCAAAACCATGTGAGCCGTTGTTGGGCATCGCCACGCTGAAAGCCTACCTTGAGCATCACGAGGTCAGCTGCGCGTGTATCGACGCCAACGCCGAGGCCTACGAGTGGCTCCTCCAAAGGGAACGCCTCGACACCGCCGTGGAGGCGCTGCGGCGGCAGCCCGAACACACCCGGCGCGTCGCCGCCATGATCAAGACCTGGCCGCACCTGCGCTACAAGCTCGAGGACCTCAAGAACGCCCTGCGCCAGCCGCGCGGCTACCGCGACCTCAACACCTACCGCACCGCCGTCACCAGCCTGAACCGCCTCATCGGGCTGGCCGCCGCGGGGCACGACGCCGACCATGGCTCGCCAGTGACGCTGAGCCTCAGCGATTACCTCGACGCCCGCGTCGTCGACATGGACTCGCGGTCGGTCGAGGCCGCCACACGTCGCCCGGAAGAGAACCTCTTCTTCGCGTACTTCCGGGACGAGCTCATCCCACGAATCGCGGCGCTCGAGCCCGAAGTCGTCGGCATTTCGCTCATCTTCCGCAACCAGCTGCTGTGTGGGCTCACCCTGGCGCGGATGATTCGCGACGCGCTGCCCAACGTCCACGTCACCCTGGGTGGCGAGCTCATCAGCGCCTGGGCCGAGCACCTCGAGGACACCGCGCTGGCCGACATCGCGACCTCGGTGATTCCCTACGAAGGAGAGCTGCCGCTGCTGGCCCTGGGGCGCGGCATGCCGCTTACCGCGGTGCCCAACATCCTCTATCGGGACGCCGACGGGACGTTTCATCGCAACCCGACCCAGAAGGTCGCCAGCCTCGCTGAAGTCCCCGCCCCCGACTACAGCTGGGTTCCGTGGGACCTGTACTTCGCCCCAGAGCGCACGGCGCCATTGGTCACCGCGCGCGGCTGCTACTGGAACCGCTGCACCTTCTGCCCCGAGGTGGTGAACCCCGAGTCCAAGCTCCGCCTGTCCCGAGGTTCGCATCTGACGCACCAGATGGATGCGCTGTACGAACAGTACGGGGTCACCCACTTCCACTTCATCGACTCCGCGATGCCGGCGCGAAGCCTGCGCGCCATCGCCGACCACGTGGTGGCCAACGACCTGCCCTACACCTGGTACGGCTTCTCGCGACTGGAGCCCTACCTGTTCAAGGACGGGTTCGCCGACCACCTGTTCGCAGGTGGCTGTCGCATGTTCAAGCTGGGCCTGGAGACGGCCAGCCAGCGGCTACTGGACGCGATGGACAAAAAGCAGGACGTGGGCGACGTCAGCCGGGTCCTGCACGCGCTGAGGGACGCGGGTATCCTGGTGCACGCTTACCTGATGTTTGGCTCTCCCTACGAAACCGATGAGGACGCGGAGGCCACCCGCCAGTTCGTCGCCGACCACGCCGACTGCATCCAGTTCGTCAACTGCTCCCTGATGAACCTGGCCAAGGGATCGCCCATGGCGCTGGACCCACCGGCCCACGGCATCACCGAGGTGTTGCCCTTCCACATCGAGGGCCACCGCTGCGACCTGGCGCTGTACGACAACTTCGAGTGCGAAGGATGGGGGCGCCTGGGCGCTCGGCGATACCTGCACCGGACGTTCTTGAAGGACCCGGCGGTGCGGCCGTCCCATCTGCGCACGCCCCCGCACTTCGACGCCAACCACTCGCCGTTCCTACACCACCTGGTCTTCGGCGAGCGCAGCCGTGCCGAGAGCGCCGCGTGACACTCCCCCTACTCTCCGACCATCCGGGCAAGCGGGCCACCGAGCGCTTCTGGCTGCTGTACACGCCGGTGTGGGGCGCTATCGCGGGCGTCGTCATGCTGGGTGGGTTCGCCGACCATTGGGGCGACGTGCCGCTCATGATCTTGGGCGTCGGGCTGGCTATCGGCGCAGTCGTCGGGCCGTTCTGGGTCCGACCGTCCGAGTCCCGGAAGCTGCCCTGGCACCAGAGCGCGGCCTTCAAGTGCGTGCTCAGCGTGGTGTTGCTGTCGTTCGGGCTGAACTACACGCAGACGCCGTTCTTCTTCGACGTGCTGCACATGCACTACGGGTTCAACGCCACCTGGACCATCGACCGCAACCCCATCTTCCTCTACTTCATGACGGTCCCGTACTTCGCGACCTACTTCGTGCTGTGCACCATGACGTTTCGCGGCGTCCGGCGGTGGCTGCAGGACTCACCGCGTCCCGTCCTGTACGCCGGGATGGCGGCCGCGCCCTTCGCCGTCGCGTTTCTGGAGACGCTGCTGAACGCCAATCCCTTCCTGGAGGGGCTGTTCTGCTACGACGACATGGCGCTGATGTACACGTTCGGCACGTTCGCCTACGGCACCGCCTTCTGCCTTATCCTGCCGGTGTGGATGACCATCGACGAGTCTGCGGGCAAGAGCATGCCGTGGCACTACGTCGGTGCCTTCACCCTGGCCGCGCTCTACGCCGACCTCATCCTCATCGACATCTACCGCTACGGCCTGGCGCCGTACGTGACGACCGTCATCGACAACGCCCCGGGGCTGCGCGACTTCGGAGCTAACTGCCTGGGACCGTTGCCGCCGGGGTAGCGCTGGTCGTAGGCGACGTCGCTGGGGCGGTGCTTGGCGCTGGCTTACCGAGCACCGCAGGCGCCACCGTGGCGAACAGCGGCCGCCAGGTCGTCCACTTGTGGCCCCCGTCCCGGGTGAACACGCGATCTTTGGGGAGCAGCGCGGCGAGCTGTTTGTTGGGCGTCCGCAGTCGGTCGTCGTTGCCCCAGGCCAGGTACACGTGGGGCTTGCCAGCCAGGCCCTTCTCAAAAGACTTGAACCAGGTCCACATACGGTAGGAGTGCTGCTCCTCCTTGTCCTCGATGGCTGCCAGATCGGCCGGCGGGGTCCACTTCTTGAGGCCCCCTGCTTCGATCACCTGGTCCACCACGTCGCCGTCGCCCATGTAGGCCGCCATCGCGATGACCCCCGTGATGTCCTGGGGATAGCGTTGGGCGTAGGACAGGACGCCGAAGCCGCCCATCGAGATGCCGACCAGCCAGATCTCCTTGTAGCCCTTCTCGCGCGCCGGCTTGATCACGTCCTCGCGGAGTCGCTCGAGGATGGTGAACTTGCGGTAGTAGCCGAAGTGGGCGTCGGTGGCGATGGCGTCCCACTTGGCGTCGAGCTTCCGAACCTGGTTGACGAACCCATTGTCGGTGAAGTGGTCGGGGCCGTCGCCGAATCCGGGGAGAAACACGACCAGACCGCGAGCCTTCTCCGGGCCGTGCGCCTGGTGGTCGACGGCGGGCATAGGGGTCTCGGGCGAGCGCATCCAGGGACAGGCCGCGAGCAGCGGGGCGAGCAGGACGATGAGCGAGATGACTGTGGTGCGCCGGGCCATGGTGCCTCCGTGCGGGCTGCGTGGTTCTCTCCTGGCGATGTCGCCAACGCCTGGCAGATGCATTTTCTTTGTACACCTGGAAAGCAGAAAGCCGCCCGACTTGTGTCGTTGGTCGACAACCCCAACCATGGGCGCATGGAGGATCATCGCTCGAGCATCACTGCCCGCATCGTGTCACTGGCCCGCGCCCTGGCAGTGTCCGACGAGGGGGGTGAGCGGCTGCCCGTCGATCCCACGGCTCCGGCGCTGCTGGGCGGACGTTTGCCGCGCTCACTGGCGCGCTGGTCGCTGAGCCACCCCTGGCGCAGCCAGAGCCTGCGAGTAGCCAGCCTGGGGTTTGTCGACACGATGAAGAACCGCACCACCGCCATCGACGACTTCGTGCGCCGAGGTGTGGCCGCTGGGGTCGCGCAGGTGGTCATTCTCGGGGCCGGCCTCGACGGGCGGGCCTGGCGAATGCCCGAGCTGGCAGACGCCCGGGTCTTCGAGGTGGACCACCCGGCCACGCAGGCCACCAAGCGGCATCGCCTCAGCGCGTCACAAATGCAGCCCACCGCCGGCGAGGTCGTCTTCGTCACGGTCGACTTCGAGCGCGACACGCTGACCGATCGGCTGAGGGCTTCGGGGCATGACCTCGGCTCCCCCACGCTGTGGGTCTGGGAAGGCGTGACGATGTATCTGCTGCCGGAGACCACCGCCGCGACGCTACACGAGCTGGCGTCACTATCGGCGTCAGGCAGCCGCCTGGCCGCGACCTACGCCCGATCCGACAATCTGCTGCTGCAGCTGCCGCTGGGCACCGTCGCGCTTCGCCTGTTCGAAAGCTTCGGCGAGCCGCTGTTGGGGCTGACCACGCCGGAGGCGTTCCTGGGCCGGGTCACAGCCGCCGGGTGGCAGGTGGACGACGCGAACCCGCTGAGCGGGTATCCTGACTTCGAGCGGCTGGTCGTAGCCCGCCGTCCCTGACGATTGAGCATTGGAATCCGGCCTCCCGATAGAAATTGGGGAGCAGAGATGAAGGAGCAGAGATGAAGAGGTTGACTTCGACACTGCGACGCACGCTCGTGGCGCTGATGGCGGTGGCCACGGTGATGACGGCGGCCCCCAACCAGCAAGCCCAGGCCGCCTCGCACGGCCCGTTTGGGCTCGGTTTCATCCTGGGAAGCCCGGTCGGCTTCACCGGTAAGGTGTACTTCAGCGACATGATCGCCCTGGACTTTGCCGCCGGCGTCGCGTGGTACCGGGCCGACCACTTCCAGACCCACCTCGATGTCACCTTCCAGTTCGACCTCAAGAAGTGGCCCAAGGGCGCGCTCGACCTCTACTTCGGCCTCGGACCGAAGATTGGCTGGTGGTACTGGGACCACCGAGACGACTTCCAGTTTGGTATGCGCTTCCCGGTCGGGGTGACGTTCGAGCTCGAGTCCCATCCGGTCGAATTCTTCTTCGAGGTCGCGCCAGGAGGTTGGTTCCTCCAGGGCCGGCGGTCCGGCTTCGACATCGACGGCGGCATCGGCGCCCGCTGGTTCTTCTAGACCCGATACCCAGGCGAGGAGTGTCCATGGGCCTCAAGGTGGGCGACAAAGCCCCAGACTTCACAGCCACCGACACCGACGGCGAGAGCATCACGCTGTCGGAGCTGGTGGCCACCGGCAAGGTCATCCTGGCCTTCTTCCCCAAGGCGTTCACCCCTGGCTGAACGCTCGAGCTCAGTGCGTACCGGGACCGGTACGACGACCTGAAAGCAAAGGGCGCCCAGATCATCGCCATCTCCGGCGACACCGCAGGGACGCAGGCCAAATGGAAGCGCTCGTTGGGGGCGCCGTACCCGTTCATCGCCGATGCGAGGGCGGAGATCATCAAGCGCTTTGGCATCAAGCTACCGCTGGTGAAGCTGGCCAAGCGGGTCAGCTTCGTCATCGACAGCGACATGACGATCCTGCACATCGACTCTGGCAAGGACGCTCTCGACCCGACCAAGGCTCTGTCAGCCTGCTGACGTAGGGCTTCAGGCGGGCGCAGCTTCCGGCCACTTGGGCCCGAACGCCCCCATAGAGACGGTCTCGAGCGGTAAACCGGTGGCCTCAACGACGCGGCCGATGATGGCCTCGGTGCCCTCGAAGCGGGACACCATGAACTTGAGCTTCTTGCCGCCCCTGGTGATGGCGACGAAGTTCATGGCCACCTCGCCACCGTTGAGCTTGCGACCGATGCTCCCACCGATACCGCCGCCCACCACCCGGATGTTGAGCATTCCGATGCGCTCGAGCTCGGCGAACTCCCATCGCGACGTGGTCAGCCCCAATCCCTTCACGCTCAGTCCTTCGCCACCCTCGTCGAAGGTCACGTTGGCGCTGTTCTTCCTCAGGAAGAAGTAGATCGCGAAGGGAATGGTGATGATGAGCACCGTGAGCAACACGCCCATGATGGTCGCGGCGCTCCTGGTGCCCTTCTTGAAGCGATAGTCGTTGCCGCTGCTCATCCCTCACCTCACGGCTTTATGGGTTGGGTGAGCTGTACGAACGACCCTTCGCTTTGGGTCTAGGCTTTGTTCAGCCCAAAAGGCTGTCGAGCTTGTCGCCGATGCTGTCGGGCAGCATGTCGGTGACGCCGCTGGACTTGATCATGCCCGGCAGCTTGTCGGCATTGTCCTTGATGTAGTCGACGACCTGGTCCGCCTGCTCTTTGGACAGCCCCACTTTCGTCATCAGTCCCTCGATGAAGTCTTCCATCGTCGTCTCCTTCAATCCGTCTTGCGCTTCCAGCGCTCAATCCAACTTACGACGCCGTGCACCACACGAAGCTCGGCTGAGGATGGGGTAGCTCGATTCATCAGTCGTCGCAAGCGCTCCCGCATGGCGTCGATCCGGCCGTCGACGTTGAAGACCTCCAGGGTCTCCATGCTGGTCCACAACCGGTCCACCGCCGCGTCGATTTCGGCCCGGGTCGCTGGGGGCTCCGCCTCTGCAGCCACAGCGTCTGCGGCAGCCAGATCGGCGTCCTCCCGGTCCAGCTTGGCCCGCCACAGCTCGTAGGCCACCACTTGCACAGCAGCGCCCAGGTTCAGCGAGCTCAGCGCCGGCCCGGTGGGGATGTGGACCAGCGCGTGGCAACGGCGAAGCTCGTCGTTGGACAGCCCGTAGCGCTCGTTGCCGAAGACCCACGCCACGGGTCCGGGCTTGGTCAGCCCGATGGCAGCCGCCTCCCGGATGTCGAGCACGCGGGGCCCCTCGTTGCGGCGACGGGCCGACAGACCGACCACCCAGGCGCAGTCGCCGACCGCGGCGTCCAGGTCCTCGAAGGGCGGGTACTTGTGCAGCACGTCCTCGGCGGACGCCGCCCGGGACTTGGCCTCCTTGTTGGGAAAGGAGTCGTTCTGAGGGGCCACGATACGCAGCTCGTCCCATCCCATCACCTTGATGGCGCGCGCCGCTGCTCCCACGTTGCCGGGATGCTGCGGTCTGGCCAGCACGAACCTCACGTCACGCCTCCTCGCATGTCTCGCCTATCCAGAGAGAGTCGGGTCATACTGGTTGTCACCACTGCACAGCAACAAAGAAGACTCATGTATCGCATGCACGCCTTGCTGGGACTGGTGCTCTCTCTCCTAGGCGCCGGTTGCGGCACGACTGGAACCGTCGTGGGGGCGCTCGGTCCCCACGGCGACGACCTGTGTCCTCGGGGAGAGGTCACCGCACTCGCTCCCGCCGCGGCGATCAAGGAAGGCCAGCGCCTGGTCCGCGTGGGCTGTCCCAGCGCGGCCCTGGCGCGCGTCGATCCCCACGCGGCGAAGGACACCTCGGCCTGGTTGGTCCAGGTGGAAGCCCTGCAGGACAGCGTCGACCAGACGCTGGTAGGCCCTGCCCGATGGATGCCGCTGAGCATGGGCGCGTCCTCTCAACGACGCCGGGCCACCGACCTCGACGGCAAGCCGGTCATCGAACGCATGACCAGGGTCGTCGATAGATTCAAAGCGCCCCAGGCCCCGCCGCTGGCGGTGGGGCGCATTCTGACCCGGCTGCGTACCACGCCGGTGTGCATGGACGGCACCGAGAGCGGCATCCCGGATGCTCGGGTCAAGGCTATCGGTCGACTCCTGCGCGATGGTTTCGTCGGCGTCATGCAGGAGCGGTGGCGACCGAGAGACAAGGCCGACCAGCTTCGACTGCGAGCCCTGGAAGCCCTCTGGGAATGCAAGTTGGACGAGGCCGCCAACACCCTGCAGGACGCTGCCAGGGCCTACGCCGCATCAGCGCGCCCGATCGCGGCTGCGACCGCAGCGCTTCACGCCATCGAGCGCCGCGTCTTCCCGGGCGGACGCGCTGCCGACATGACCATCGGCACCTTCGGCGACGGCCCGCTCGAGCATCGTGCGGCCCTCGAGGAGGCCGCCAGCGCCGGATATGGTGACTACGCCACCCGCGCCGATGCGCTGGACCCAGCGCTGGACCGTTGGGCAGAGCGCTACCCCGTGGCCAGCAAGACCCCCGCTCTGGCCGGCATGGCCGCCTGGTACCGCGCGGTCGCCGCGATTCGGTTGCGCAGAGCCCCATCCGCCGCGAAGCGACACGCCGCCGAAGCCGCTCGTCTCGCTCGGACGGCTGGACGCGCGGATGTTCTCGACGCGGCCCGAGCCGTGGAGCTTCTCGCCGCGGTGGAGCAGGAGGCGGATGACGTCGAGCCCCGACTCGAGCGCCTCTTCGACAGTCTGCAACGGCGGGGCGCTCACGCCACGGTGTTCTACTTTGGCGTGCAGGTGCAGTACCTCGCCTATCTGCTGGCCCGCCGCGGCGAGCTTCAGCGGGCCGTGGACCTGCTCAAGGCGGGTCGCAACGCGTCCCGGAAACACCTGAGCTCCATGCACCTGTCCATGGCCGTGGGTTACGCCCGCACGCTGACCGAGACGGGCCGGTTCGGGGACGCCCGGCTGGCGGTGGCCACAGCGCGCGAGGCGTTGAAGAAGGCCGACAAGAGCGTGGCCATGTTCCCCTTCGACGCGCAGCTGACGGTCCTGGATCTTCAGCTACGCATCGCCCTGGGCGACACCCAGGCCATCATCGACCAGGCCCGACTCACCCCCAACCCCGTCTCCAACATGACGTCGTCGTTGATGGCTGCGTTCGATAGCGGAGACGCCGCCGCCGTGGCGAAGATCATGGCTGCGCCGAGGAACGGTCACCCCTCGCTGCCGGTGTACGTGCCCTCGATCAGCGCGGATCTGGGTATCTGCGACAGCAGCGCTGCTCTGCACAACGCGGCTCGCATCCTGCGCGTCAGCTTCCAGCGCCTGTCCGAGCGCATCCTGAGCGGAACGGACACCCTGACCCTGGTCAAACAGTTCGGCGCGGCGCTCAACGAGTTGAACACCACCAGCCAGTTGTACATCACCTCCATGGCCAACTGTGCGACCGCCCGGTCGGACCCCAGCCTGGTCGACGCCGCCAGAGCGCTGGGACGCACCGTGTTGGACCGTGGGGGTGCTCCTTCACCCGAGCGGGCGGCCTACATGAAGGCGGCACGCCTCGAGGCCGAAGGGCGTTACGTGGAGGCGGGCAACGCCTACCTGCAGGCGCTCCGCCGCAACACCGAGCGGCTCAAGAACGTGCGCGTGATGGCCGTCGGCAGCAGCGAACAGCTCGGGTACTGGCACGGACGCGCGGCGCGCGCGTTCCTGCGCGCCTCACCACCCCGGATCGAGGAGGCGATTCAGAGCATCGAGACGGGTCGGGCCGGCGATCTGCGGGCGGCCCGTGTGAAGCGTGCCCGGGTGGCCGACGGGCCTCGCCTGGCCGAGCTGATCGCGCTGGAGCGCAAGCTCGGGGAGCTTCAGGCGCGCAGTCGAGCGCTGGTGCAGTTGATACGACGGACGAAGGGAAAGGCGCGCGACGCCATCGAGACCAAACTGCGAGCCATGTTGGCGCGGTCGGAGCGGATCGAGATGCAGCGCGGCGCGATGGCCCGCAAGCTGAAGGGGCGCGACCAGGCCGCCTACCGGGCGGCCTTGGTGGAAGCCCCTCCGACCGTGGCACAGCTCCAAAAACGCCTGGGCGCCGACGAGACCCTCCTGCTGCTCTACAGCGACCGCATGTTCGGCTTCGGGATCGTCATTGACCGAACCAAAGCCGTCGCCGTCCCCTTCGAGTCGTTGGACGCCAAGGGGCTGCCGCGGATGGGGCTGGCGCTGCGGCAACTGCGGCAGCAGGCAGGACCCGACGGCGACCCCACGGAGGCGTTGAAGGTCTTGGGCAAGCGGATGCTCCAGCCCCTGCTGCCACATATCCCTGCAGGACGACGAGTCATCGTGGTGCCCTCTGGGGAGTTCGCGGCGGTCCCGTTGGCCGCGGTCGGTCCGCCCGAGCGACCCTGGATCGCTCGGAATCCGCTCCGGTTTCTGCACTCGGCCGCGCTGCTCGAGCCCGCGCCCAAGGCCGGGAAGCGATGGACTACCCCACCACCCGCCGAGGTCCTCATCGTGGGCGACCCGGCCTATGAAGCGACCAGCTCCAGGGGGGGCACTCGAGCGCGCGCTGCATTCGGTGGCTGGCAGCGCCTGCCGGGTACCCGGGACGAGGCGTTGGCCATCGGCAAGCTGCTGGCGGCCTCCCCGCTGCTGGGTGCAGAGGCGACGGAGCCAGCCGTACTGAAGCGGCTGGGGAACGCCCGCTGGGTGCACCTGGCCACCCACGGGCTGGCGGAGGTGCTCGACCCGACGCAATCGGCGCTGGTGCTGTCGATGCCCAAGACCACCAGGGGCGTCGACGGCGTTCTGCACGGCTATGAGGTGGAGCGGGTGCCGCTGAAGGCGGACCTGGTGGTGCTGAGCGCGTGCGAGACGGGCCGCGGAACGCCGCGGGGGAGCGAGGGCGTCCTTGCGCTGGATCGGTCGTTCCTGGCCGCGGGGGCGAAGACCGTGGTCTCCAGCCTGTGGCTCGTGGGAGACGAGGCGACGTCGCGACTCATGCAGGCCTTCTACCGGCATCTTGCCAAGGGCGTGCCTGCCGATGTGGCGATGGCGCGCGCGATGAACAAACTCCGACGGCAAGACGGTTTTGGTGACGTGGCGCTGTGGGCGGCGTTCCGCGTCGTAGGGGCGGGATTGCGTTGAGCCCCCGGGGTGTTGACAAGGGGCCCTGTGTGCTAGTTTTGGTGTGCATCATGTTCAGGGTAGGGAGCGTTTGATGAGTCGTTTGGGTCGTGTGTTTGTGTTGTGTCTGTTGGCCATGGTCGCCACCGCGGGGGTGATGGCGTCGACGTCGGGCCCGGCCCTCGCCAAGAAGGGCAAGATCGACGAGGCCAAGTGGCAGAAGCTCTATTCCGAGGGCGTCATCGCCATGCAGAAGAAGGACTTCCCCAAGGCCGCCCAGGCCCTGGAAGGTGCCTTCGAGATCGCTCAGGAGATGGACGCCACCGACCCTCGTCAGCGGCGCACGTTGGAGTCCCTGGTTCGGCTGTTCATGATTCAGCGCCAGTGGGCCGCGGCCGAGCCCTGGCTCGAGAAGATCGTGGCGGTGGACGAGGAGAAGCTCGGCAAGGACCACCCCGACCTGAGCTTCTCGCTGGCCCAGATGGCCAAGAACTATCTGATGCTGCGCAAGTACGAGCAGGCCGAGAAGGCCTACCTGAGGGCGATCGGGATTCGTGAGAAGGCCAAGGGCTTTGACGAGGCCCGCGTGGTCGTCCTGCGCAACAACCTGGCCGAGACTTACCGCCGTTGGAAGAAGATCGACAAGGCCTACGAGATGCACAAGCAGGTGCTGGCCAAGAAGGAGGCCAAGCTGGGCAAGGACCACCCGCTGGTCGCCACGACGCTCAACGATATGGCGCTCATCTACAACCAGCAGAAGAAGTACGACAAGGCGCTGCCGCTGCTGGAGCGGGCCCATGGGCTGTCGGCCAAGCTGGCCAAGCACAACCTGCGTGCGGTCGGTCGCGTCAAAGACAACCTCGCTACCACCTATGCCGGCCTGGGCAAGATGAAGCAGGCCGAGAAGCTCTACAACGAGGCCATTGGCATCGCCAAGGGCGTCAAGCCGGTGGACCGCCCCGGCCTGGGCAACACCTACTACAACCTCGGCAGCCTGCTGGCCTTTACCAAGCGCTACGACAAGGCGGTCGAGGCGTACAAGGCGTCCATCAAGGTGCGCAAAGAGGAGTACCACAGTAAGCATCCCCGGGTTCGCAAGGCGGAGCTGGCGATGGCCGACGTCCTCGAGCGCCAGGGCAAGGTGGGCGAAGCCGCCGCGATTCGCGCAAAGTACGGCAAGTAGCGCGAGCCGGAGGCTCCTCCACTGCGCAGACCAACAGGCAACGAACACATGAATCGCTTTGTTTGGGCGCCACTGGTCTGCGCCACGGTCCTTTGCTCCGCATGTGCCTGGCAAGCGCCCCAGCGCTATGCCACGGGGTTGACCGGCCCTCCCCCTCGGCTGGTGGTGGTCCTGGCCATCGACCAGCTGCGGGCCGACCTGTTGTCGCGCTACGCCCCAGAGTTCCTGCCGGCGAACGGTCCTGACGGGGTCGGGGGGTTCCGCTACCTCGTCGACCAGGGAACGTATTACCCGCTGGCCGAGCACCGCGTGCTCAACCCGGTGACATCCGCGGGCCACGCCAGCCTCTCGACGGGGACGTGGCCGGCGGACCACGGGATGGTCCTCAACAGCTGGTACGACCCGGTGAAGCGCCGGAAGGTCTACGGGGTCGAGGACATTGGGATGGCCCACGCCGGGGAGGCCCTGAAGTCACCCGGTCACGGGAGGGGGCCGGCAAACCTTCGGGCGCCCACGTTGGGTGACTCGCTCAAAGAGGTCTCGCCGCAAAGCAAGGTGGTCTCCATCTCGCTGAAGGATCGGGCGGCCATCGCCATGGCAGGACGAAGGGCAGACATCGCCTTGTGGCGCAGCTACTGGACCAAGACGTGGGTCAGCAGCCACCAGTACGTCAAAGCGCTGCCCGAGTGGGTGAAGGCCGCCAACGTGGAGGCGGCGAAGCGCGCGACGACGAAGAGCGTGTGGGAGGAGCCCGGGAAGTTCCGTCACGAGTTCACCGCCAAGGACTACATGTGGGTGGCGACACCGGCAGCCAATGCGGTGGTCGCCGACATGGTGGAGCGGGCTCTGGACGGCATGAAGCTTGGCCAGGACGCGACCCCGGATCTCCTGTTCGTAAGCCTCTCGAGCCACGACTACACGGGCCATGGCAAAGGCATCGCGTCACCGGAGATGCGAGCCATCACGCTGAGTGATGACGCCACCATCGCCCGCATCCTTCGGGCCATCGCCAGGCGTCTACCGGGTGGGCTGGCGACGGTGTCCGTGGTGCTCACGGGCGACCATGGTGTGGGCGCGCACCCCAAGGAGTACGACACCACGAAGGTGTCCGCCGGCTATGTCGACCGCAAGAAGCTGGCGAAGCGTCTCGACGACATGGCGCGCATGACGTTGGGGACGCCGCCTGACCCGGACGGCTGGGTCCTGGCGACCAAGGACATGCACATCTACCTCAACCCAAAGTCGGTCGCGGGCAAGACGCCCGATGAGGTGGCCGGCGTGGAGGCGGCAATAGCCAGGCTCGCCGAACAGGAGCCCTCGGTGTTTCGCGCGTTCACCAGCAGCGACATCCGAAAGGGGCGCCTCCCTGGTGGAGTGCTGGGCGACGTTCTGAAAAACAGCTACGTCCGCGGGCGCAGTGGCAACGTCATCGCGGTTCCCAAACCGAATTGGCTGCCGCGAGGGGCCACGACGCACCATTGGTCAGCCTGGAGCTACGACCGCTACGTCCCGCTGATTCTCGCCGGCAAAGGCATCCGCCGTGGACGCATCCCGCGCATCGCGCCGATCGTCGACGTGGCTCCGACGCTCGCCTATCTGTTGGGTATCGTGCCGCCAGCGATGTCCCGCGGGAAGCTGCTGACCGAGGCGCTCCAGTAGTGTGGACGATGCCTGATGTCCGGTCGATGACCGGACACTGTCCCGGACAGTCCTGCACAGTGTCCGGGGCCTCGGCCACCTAAGGTGCTGTAATTACTTACCCAGAGTCCTGGCACGGCCCTTGCTCCATGCAAGTACACGGCATGCAGCAACGTGCCCAGACGTGATGGATGCCTCTGGCCGGAGTCGGAGGCCGACAGCCCAGTGATCCCGACAGGACCTCAGCCTTCCCCGCTGAGGGCGGTACGCTGACTCCCTCCTGCTCGACTTCGACTCCGGCCTCTACTTTCGCCTCCACCACGCCAGTATGCGAACTTGACTCGCTTACTTCGCCTAACGCGGAACTAAATGTCCGTGCCTTTCGGCGAATCGGTCACTACATAGGGTGTCCCCGCTGCACTTCTGTCGCATCACACGCGAGGTCGCCTCATGTCCGCCGCCACCGACCACCGCTGCTGCCTGGGCCTGCACAAGCTCAAGCTGCCCCCCTTCAGCAAGCTCAAGCGTCCCCTGATGCTGCTGAGCGTCCTGGTCGGTCTTGCCGTTCTCGCGGCGGCGCTCGAGTTGGACCAGCTGCTCAGCGCGGACCGACTCAAGGCCCTGCTCGCCGATGGCGGCTTCTCTGGCCTGGCGATCTTCACCGGTGCGTTCAGCCTCGGCGTGCTGCTCTACCTGCCGGGGATGATGTTCGTCGGCCTGGCCGGCTGGCTCTACGGCCCCGTGGGCGGTCCTGTGGTGGCGCTGGTGACCGGAGTCGTAGCCGTCACCATCAGCTTCGCCGTTTACCGCACCGTCGGCGGGAAGGCGCTGAGCGGCGCCAAGGGTGACTCCAAGATCGCCGCCAAGATGGACAAATGGTTGTCCCGCATGAAGGAGCGACCGGTCATGTCGGTCGCGGCGCTGAGGCTGTTCTTCTGGGTCGGTCCGCCGCTGAACACAGCGCTGGCGCTGACCGACATCCGGTGGCGGGACTACATCGTCGGGTCGCTGCTGGGCCTGGTACTGCCGGTGAGCATCGGCGCCTGGATCGGCGCCGCCGCGGCATAGGCTACCGGATGACCCGGGCCTGGTGCTCGACCATGCCGTAGAACGCCAGCTCGGTCAGCGTCTGCCCCTCGACGCTTGCCCCCCAACCGGTGCCACGCCAGTGGTCGGCGACGGTCTGCACCTTCGCCGACGTCAGCGGCGCGGCGGCAAGAAGTCCAGCTCTGACAAGAACCGGGCGATGTGACGGAGGTAGGCGCCCTGGTCGAGATGAATGACGTGGCTGCCAGGGAACCAGTGCAGCCTGGGACGCTCCCAGTGGTCCCACAGGATTCGCGAGTGCTTTGGCGGCGCCAAGCGATCCCCGACGCCACCGACGATCATCAGTCGCTCCTTGGGGATCACGGGGCGGTAGCTGAGCGGGCTGCTGGCGGCGAGCATGGCACGCCCTTCCTTGATCTGCCGCCTCAGCGCCATCAGCCCCAGCCGGATGATGCCGCTCAACGGGTGCCACTCGAGCACCAGGTCGGCCAGGCTCACCACGGGCACGTTGGGGATGGCGAACTTCAGCCGCGGCTCCGCGCATGCCAGCAGTGAGGTTGTCAGCCCACCGAGGCTGAGGCCGGTGACGCCGATTTTCTCGACGCCGCGGCGCCGCTCCAGCCAGTTCACGAAGATACGGAAGTCGTGAATCGCCTGGGCGAACGCCTCATTGATGCGCCCGAGCCCGCCGGCGAAGAAGCCGTGTCCGGAAAACGGCGACAGCCGCGTCTGCCGAGGGCCATGGAAGGGCAGCGTGAACATCATCACGTCACAGCCGAGGCGGTCGTAGAACCAGGGCAGTGCGAAGATGATGTGGTTGATGAGGAAGTTGTCGGCTCCGAACCCGTGGATGGTGACGATGGTGGGCCGGGGGGAACCATCGGGCAGCGGGTCGTTGTGTCGCCACAGCCGGGCGTGGGCGACGGCGTTTTTGCGGTGGCGCAGGTACTCGTCGCGCTCGTCGGGGTGCACCGGAACAAAGGGGCTGTCGAAGAACAGGTCCTCGCACACGCCGTCCGGCGGACGGTAGGTCGGGATGCGAACGGGCCTGGCACGGACCGCGACGTTGTCGGGAGGCTCGACGAAGAAGTCCCGCGCGTCACCACTGGCCGCGCGGCTCTCGTAGAACTCGCGCTGGGCCAGCGCCTTCTTCATCTTGCGGGGGTTGAACCCGGTCGGACCGGCGGTCAGCCCGACCGTGGTGGCGGCCAACGTGCGCAGACCAATGTCGAACGCGGCCGTGGCCCGCACGCGGAGGCTGTCCCGGGTGGCCAACTCGAACCCTTCGGGCCGCTTGTAAAAGTTGTTCTCCAGCGCCCGCCACCACTTCTCGTCGCCGCTGTGAAGCATCCGCGGCGCGTCCTGGCAGGCCTCGTGAGCGATGCGCGACACGACGGCGGCCTCTGAGCCTGGATGCTCGAAGGTCGCGTCGTCACCCAGGCTGCTGGCCCCCAGCGGGAAGACGTTATCGTCAGCTGTCATGCCGGCAAATGTAGCCCCCGTGCGCCAGCTAGTCATGAAAACGTCACTAGCGGCTGAAACCCGTTCGCAGGCCCAGGGAACGAAACAACGACACAACGCAAAGCAGACATGACATCGGCCCCGGGGTCCGATGTCGTGTTTGCTTTACGTTGCGTGCCGGCTACCTGACATCCGAGCTGGATGGCGGGCCGGAGAGCGCCAACGCGACGGCGCCCAGCGTGATGACGCAGCCCACCACGACCGTCAGCGCTACGCTCTCGCCAAGCCAGAGCCATGCCAGCAGCGTGCTGCCGACGGGCTCTCCCAGCGTCGCCGTGCCTACACGAGCCGGGGTCGTGTGGCGCAGCGCCCAGGTCAGCGACGTATGACCGATGAGCTGGGGCACCAGCGCCGCCAGCGCGAGATAGAAGACCGCCTCGTCCGACGAAGCCTCCAGCGGGATACCGCCGACCAGGCAGGCGACGGTCAGCGTCGTACCGCCTACGAACGTCGCCACGCCGGTATACGCCATGACGTCGAGCTGCGAGCCCAAGCGCCTGCCTATGAGCAGATACATGGCCATCGCCGCCGCGCCCAGGAGGGCCAGGGCGTCGCCCAGCAACGCGCCCTCACTGCCTCCAGCGTCGTGGACCGCCACCACCGTCAACCCAGCGACCGCCAGGCCCAACGACACCCAGAGCCGCCGCGTCGGGGCGTCCTTCCCCGTGACCAGCCCGACCAGGGCAAGCAACAGCGGACTCGCCGTCACGGCGGTCACGCTGGCCGTCACCGAGGTCATCCCCAGCGACGCCACCCAGGCGCCGAAGTGCACCGAGTATGCCAGACCGCCGCCTGCCGCGTGCCGGACCTGGACCCCGTCGAAGGTCCCGCGGCGCCACCCGCGGATGACCCAAGGGGACAGCAGCGTTGCCGCGAAAAGGAGCCGTATCGCGGAGGCCACCAGGGGGTTGGTGGGCTGCGACTTCTTGAAGAAGATCGCCGCAAAGCTGATGGCTACCACACCCACGACGAGCACGAGCGCCACCGGCGGCCTGGCGCCTGAGGACGTGGGTTCGGCCACGAGGGTCTCGGATTCGGGGCTCATGCGAGCCCCTTGTTAACCCGGCTAGTTCACGCCTGCCAGCGCCTTGGCTTCGGCATTGTTCGGGTCCAGCAGCAGCACCGACTCCGCCTCGAAGGCCGCATCGTCCGCCATGCCCAGCCGTTTGAGCTCGCGCGCGAAAGCCAGGTGATGCTTCACCGAGAACGGGGCGATGTGGTTGCCGAACTCGCCCCAGTACAGGATGTCCTTCTTGCTGGCCTTGAACTCTTTGGCGCCGGCCAGCAGCTCACCGATCAAGCGGATGCTCATCTGGTCCACCATCAGCGCCTTGCGGCGCCACGCGTAGGCCGCCTTCTTGTTGCCCATCTCGTCGAGCGTCTTGATCAGCGTGTAGATGAGCCGCGCGTTCTTCGGGTTCAGCTTCACCGCCGTCTCCAGGTGCTTGGCGACGGCCTTCTTGTCCTTGGCCTTCTGGGCCAGCTTGGCCAGCGACATGCGGATGGACTCGCCGTCACGCCCCGTCTTCAGCAGCGTCTCGAGGTCCTTCTTGGCCGCCACCGCGTCCCCCTTGCGCACCAGCCACTTGGCCCGCAACAGCAGCGCGTGGGGCTGCTTGGGGTCCAACGCCAGGGCCTTTTCGACGAGCTTCATCGACTCGTCGAACTTGCCCATCGCCACGAAGGCCAGCGCCCCCTCGGCCTGCGCCAGCGCGTCCTTGGGTTTCTTGCCCGCGGCGTCGATCCACTGGCCGGGCTTGGTCTTGTACTTGTCGATGTTGAGCCGGAAATTCTTCCGCAGGTAGTCCAGCTCCTTGTCGAGCCACGCGAACAGCTTCTTGTCGAAGCCCTTCAGCGACTCGCCCAGGACCTCCTTGAAGGCCTGCTTGGTCGTCTTCTTGTTGCCCCAAGCCACCAGGAGCTTGCGCATCTTGGGGAAACCGTACTGCTTCACGATGAAATCGGTCACCACGTAGGCGTGGTAGTACGCCACCAGGATGTCCTTGAAGCTCTTGGCCTGGGTGAACGACAGGTTGAACTCGCCCACGCCACGCAGCTTCTTGGCGTCCAGATATTCGAGCAGGTCAGGGTCCATCTCCCGCCGCCATTCCTTGCGCGCTTCGGTCGACTCGTAAACCGCCAGGCCCTCGGTGAACCACCGCGGCACCCGGCTCTTGCTCAGCTGGATGTGGTAGACGTGGCTCAGCTCGTGCCACAGCACCTCGGCCCAGTTGAAGTTGCCGGCCGAGGGTGAGCGCGCGGTGATGACGTGGCCAAAGCAGATGCCGTGCGCACCAAGGTTCGGCAGCCCGATGCTACGCACCGCGAAGAGCTGAGCGTCGTGGAAGATCTCCACGTGCAGCGGTGCCTCCGGCTTGTACGCGTACTTCTTGCTCAAGAAGTCATAGGCCTCCTTGAGCAAGTCCGGCACGTAGCGCTCAAGGATCTTGCGCTCGGTCTTGTGGGCCCGAACCTTCATCGGCCCCGCCGGGATCCACTCGAACTGCTTGATGACCTTGTCGTAGAAGAACTCCAGCAGGTTGTACGTGCGCACGTCGAAGGGGTCGCCCTCAAACGCGCGGTCCAGGTACTCCCGGGCCTTCCGGTCATTGCCGATGCGGCTGTAGCCCATGCCCAGGTTGGCCATGGCGCGCCAATGCTCGGGGTCCAGCCGCAGCGCGGTCTCGTTGAGCCCGATGGCGGCCTTGTACCGGTGCACCCGGGACGCGTGCATGCTCACTTCGCTGTAGAACTTGGCGTACCGCGGGTTCACGCGGCGGACCCGCTCCTCGACCTTCTGGTAGCCGTTCATGTCGTCAGCGACGTAGTGAGCCGCCCCCAGAAGCGTCAGCGCCTCGAGGTCGTTGGGCGCGATCTTCAGGGCCTTGTCATTGAGGCGCTTGATGGCGTCCCAGGGGCGCTCGTGATGCAGGTCCGCCAGAGCGATGAGGGTGTGGGCCCGTACGTTCTGGGGCGCCGTCTTCAGCAGTTTCTCGAGCTTCTCCTTGGCCTTGATGAACTTGCGGTCGCTGAGGATGTCGATGAGCGCCGTACCGAGCACCGCTTGAGGGTCACCCTTGAGGCGCTTGAGCACCTCTTTGAACAGCTGATCGGAGTCCTGGAAGTTGTACTTCTCGATGAACAGCTCGGCCCAGTAGATGCGGGCCTGGTGCAGGTTCGGGTCGGCTTTCAGCGCGTCGCCGAAGATCTGGTTGGCGTTCTTGAAGTACTCGGTCAGCTGCAGGCCCAGGCCCAACCACATCAGCTGCGGCCCCGTGGTGACGCGGCCGTCGTTCCAATGGTCGGCCATCGCATCCAGCACGTTGACCGCCTGCTGCTTGTTGCCGATGGCCAAGAATGCCCGGCCCAGCAGCACCCGCGCCTCGAAGTTCATGGGCTTGCGGCCCACCAGCGGCCGCATCCGCTTGATCACGGCCTGGTAGTCCGACGTCATGAACTCGTGACGAGCCAACAGCAGCTCGCGCTGGTCCACCAGATGCTTGGGCACCTTCTTCTTCAGCGCCTTCTTGGCCGCATCCAGCCGCCACGCCATGAGGTCAGCCCGCGCCTGCTTGAGCGCGGTCGCTGGGTTACCCCCCTTCTTGGCCGCCGCCGAGGTCGTCGGCAGCAGCAACGCCAGGGCAAGCAGCGCCAGTACGGGTCGAAGCCCGCGCGTCCGCCGCAGCGCTGGCGTCGGGGTCAGAGACCCGAGACGATCAGCCAGTTCCCGGCTTCCTTCGTGAAGTCCAACCGGTTGTAGTTGTTCTGGACGTCGTGCCCGGTCTTGCCGCCTTCGACGAACTTGAAGGTGGTGTAGTACTCGTAGCTGGCCCAAGCGCGGTCTCCGTCGATCTCGATTTTGCTCAGCAGGATGCGATACTGCACCGCTTTGATGTTCTGCTGAAGCTCCGGGAGCACGACGTTCTTGAGCCGCTCGTAGCCGTAGTCATCGTCACGCGTGTCGGTCGTCCCGTTGTTCTCGTAGTACTTGCGACTGACGAGCTCCAGGATCTTGGAGGGTTCACGGGACTCCATGGCGCGCTTGTATTTCATCACCACGTCGTAGAGCGCTCGGGTCTCTGGCGTCTCCTCGATCTCGGTACCGGGCAGGTACTTGTTCGAGCAGGCGGTAGCGCTGGCCACAACCCCCGTCAGGAGGATGATGGCGAGAAGCGACAGTCTGCGAGAGCTCGTGATCACGTGGCGTGACTCCTGATGACGACAGTTAGAGCGGTGTAGCGCCGCGTACCTGGAATTGTCAAAGGAATCGAACAGGTGGACCACGGCGTGAATTCCGCGAGCGCGTCGAGTACTCTCTGAGCCATGACCCTTGTTCCCCGTTCGTTGCGACAGACGCTGGTCGCCACCGTGACTTCACTGCTGGTCCTCGGGGCCGGCAGCTGCGTCGACACGTCCCTCCCGGATCTCGCCAGCGAGCTTGGAGCGAACCCCACCGCGGGCCGCTTCTGCACGCCCGAGCAGATCGACAACTTCGAGCCGCAGACGCTGCGTATCGACATCATCGACGTGGGTCAGGGGGACGCCATATTCGTGCGGACGCCCTACGACGACAACGAGGAGATCGAAAGCCTCCACGTGCTCATCGACACGGGCTCGGCGGGCACTGTCGACGGCACCTCGCCGGGTGGGGAGACGGTCGTCAACTACCTCATCGACAAGGGGCACGTCCCCGGGCGTCCGTTGGACGCGGTGATCATCACGCATGGTCACGAGGACCATTACGGCGGCCTGCCCACCGTGATCGAGAACTTCGACGTGCTCCGCTACATCGACCCCGGCTTCATCCCCGGCGGCAACAGCTTCGGCGGCATCCGCAACTCGGTCACCGGGCAGGTCACGGCCCGGGACGGCGTCATCGACGCGCCGGCTGCGCAAGCCCTCGGCGGCGTCCCCATCGCGGTGGACATCTTCGGCCCCAACGTGATCGCCCACCTGCTGTGGGCCTCGGATACGCCTCCGTCTGGCAACACCTCCAACCCCACCGGGACCGACACCAACAACACGTCGGTCGTGGTGTCGATCCAGTACGGTGGCCGCCGGCTGCTGTTCATGGGCGACGCCGAGGAGGCGGTCGAGGAGATCCTCGTCGAGAAGGCCAACGCCGGCGAGATCGCGCTGGTCGCCGACATCCTCAAGGTGGGGCACCACGGCTCGTCGAACTCCACCACCGAGGCCTTCCTCGACGCTGTGTTCAAGGACGGGTTCATCGACCAGTTCAGCCACGCCATCATCAGCAGCGGCGTCCGGAGCTTCAACGGTACGCAGCTGCCCACCCAGCAGACGATGGACCGGCTCAAGGCCAAGCTGGGCGACTTCCGCGTCTTCTCGACGGAGAGCGGGGATAACGAGGATGACAAGCCCTCGGGCACTGAGCACAACGACGACCACATCGTGGTCACGGTGGACGAGGACGGCACCCTGTTCGTCTGCTATGGGACCTGAGCATTCCCCGAGGGACCTGCCCGAACGGGTATTGGTCACGGGCGCGAGCGGGTTCCTGGGGAGCCATCTGGTCCGACTTCTGCTGGCCGAAGGGGTGAAGGTCAGAGCGCTCCTGCTGCCGGGTGACCTGGCGCTGGCGCTGGAGGGCCTGGACGGGGATCTGGAGCGGGTCGAAGGGGACATCATGGACCGCGCCGGCCTGGCGGCGGCCATGGACGGTTGTGGCGTCGTGTTCCATCTGGCCGCCATCTACGCGCTGTGGCTGCCCGAGCCGCAGCGCATGTACGAGGTCAACGTCGAGGGCACGGTCAACGTCATGGAGGCGGCGCTGAGGGCCGGCGTGCAGCGCGTCGTCCACACCAGCTCCATCGCCGCCGTGGGCTATACGGTGGGCCGTGGTCTCAGCAACGAAGCCACCGGATTCAACCAGTGGGACGTCGCCAACGACTACATACTCAGCAAGTATATGGCCGAGCTGGAGGCCCTTGGCTTCGCGGCGCGCGGGCTCGACGTGGTGGCCGTGAACCCGGCGTTCCCGCTGGGCGGCGACGATCGCGCGCCAACCCCCACGGGCAAGCTCGTCGCTGACATGCTCGCCGGAAGCCTGCCGTTCGTGGTGGACGGCGGAGTCAACGTGGTCGCCGCCACCGACGTCGCCGCTGGGCATCTGGCCGCTGCCCGGCGCGGGGTTGCGGGGCAGCGCTACATCCTCGGAGGCCACAACGTGACCTTCAAACAGCTGGGCCAGGAGTTGGGACGGCTGACGGGCCAGCGTGCGCCTCGGCTAGAGCTCCCCACCACCGTCGCCAAGGCATGGGGCTGGGCCAACGAGCAGTGGTCCGACAAGGTTAGCAAGAAGGCGCCGACGGCGACGTTCAAGGCGGTCAGCTACACCGCTGGACGGTACGTCTGGTTCTCGTCGGACAAGGCCGAGCGCGATCTGGGTTACACCCGGTCGCCACTGGCGCAGGCGCTCCAGGCCAGCGTCGACTGGTTCCGCAGGTACCCGGTCTGACCGCCAGAGACCAACCTCGTTCTGGCATGTGGACGCAGGTTTGTGGTTTGCTGCGCGATAACGTGTCGTTGACGTCGCACCACCGCCCATTCCATCAACGCCTCGGCTCTCTGGCCGTGGTGGCCGTGGGGTTGTTCTGCCTTTTGGCCCCGAGCGCTGCCGACGCCAAGCGTAAGCGACGCCGCGCCAAACACATAAGGGACATCCCGGTCATCAAGATCGACGGGGCGTTCAGCCAGAACGACAAGCGCTGGGCCCGCGACCGGGTGGGCGGCTCCAACGAGACCCTCAAGAAGGTGGGCTGCGTCGTCACCAGCGTGGCCACGCTGTTCAAACACTTCGGCGTCAAGGCCACTCCCAAGCAGCTCAACCGCTACCTGCGCAAGCACAAGGGCTACAACAAGCGGGGCTGGCTGAGCTGGCTGAAGGCCGAGCGGTTCACCAACGCCAAGATGAAGTTCACCTACAACGGGATCTTCAGCGAGCGGCGCCTGGATTACACGCTGAAGAAGGGCATCCCGGTCATCATCAAGACCCGCAGCGTGCGCAACTCCATCCACTGGATGCTGGTCGTCGGCAAGAGCAAGGGCCAGTACATCGTGCACGACCCGCTGCACAAACACGGCAAGCCCGTGAAGTTCCGGCGCGTGGCCAAGAAGATCTACCAGATGCGCATCTACGAACCGGCCCAGAAGACGGCGATGCGCTGAGACGTCCGGCGCGCGCCAAGCGTTACTCGGACGCCTCGATGACGACCTCGAAGGGCCCCTCGTTGAGACTCCCCGCCACGCCCTGACCCAGCTGCCCCTGCAGGTTTTGGCCGTAGCAGAAGGGCACGCCCTCACCTTCCAGGCCACACCGGGTCTCCGCACCGGCTGCCATCCCGAACAGCTCCGGGTGAGACATGTTGGTCGGGTTGAAGGTGTGATGATTGGAATCGACCCCGTCGAGGATCGTCGGCTGGTTCAACCCCAGGCAGAAGATACGTCCGGTGAGGTCGATGGCGCAGCTGCTGCGGTAGTGGGCGACCACCTCGACGATGGGGTCGGACGTGGGGATGGTAACCTCCACCGGCGTCGTCGCGATCTGGGTCCCCGAGCCCACCTGGCCTTCGATGTTGGAGCCCCAGCACCACAGCTTGCCGTCCTGGCTCACCGCGCAGAAGTGCTGCTCGCCGGCCACCAGACGGTCCATGGGAGGCACATCGACCGGCGCCAGGTAGTCCACCGGGATGTCGTGCCACTGGCCGACACCGGCCGTTCCATAGGCGTTCATGCCTCGGCAGAACAGGTCGCCGTCTTTGACGGCGCAGACGGTGTTGGTACTCATCGCGATGGCGTCGAACCGATCCAGCCCCAGCCCGAGCGGTTCGGGATACGGCGTGGGCGGAAGGTCGATCGTGGAGACGTTGTACGGCAGCCCCCAGCACACCACGTTACCCGCCTCCAGATCCGCGCAGGTGGTGCTGTTGTCGGCATGAATCCTGGCGATCCCGGTCTGAACCACCACGGGGCGCGGCACGACCTCGGGCCCCGCCGCCACCTGGCCCCAGCGGTTGTCCCCCCAGCACCAGGCCTGTCCCGCACCATCGAGTGCACAGGCGTGCTTGTTACCCGCCGTGACGGCCGTGACCCCATCCGGGAGGCCCTTGATGCGATGAGGCGGGTGGGCCCATCCAGCGACGCCGTCACCGAGTTCCGCGAACGCAGAGCTGCCCCACGCATAGACGGCTCCATCGTCAGCCCGCGCGAGGACGAAGTTGGACCCGACAGCAAGCTCGACGATGGTCGGCCGGTGGATGGCGACCTCATCGTCCACATCCGTTCCAGCGGCGTCGCCAAGCGCCCCGGCATCCCTAGCCACATCTGCATCCGCGGCCCCAGCAATGGGTTTCAGCGGGGACAGCTCGACGCAGCCGGCCGAGGCGGACGCGGCGGTGATTGCGACCAGAGCCAGTACAAACCGCATCGACATGAGGGAACCTAGATGCAGGTGAGCGTCGCCTCCCACACGTACGTCTCCCAGGGCGACAGGTTGTCCACCACGATCCAGTACTCGGTGTTGGGGTCGGCGAAGAACTGCAGGTTCAGCTGGCCCTCGAAGTTGCCGTAGGCGATCTGCTGGCAGCTGTTGGAGTCGCAGCTGTTGGTCATCAGCATCGCCCGCGACGCCGCCTGAAACTCGCTCCAGGCCTGCCACACCACGGGCCCGCTCAAGCCGGTCCCCAGGTAGAAGACCTGCTCGCCGCCGGGCATCTGCTCCTCGCTGCAGCTGTAGGCGTCGATGTAGCCCTCACCGCCCCATGGCATGTCCCAGACCTGGTCGTTGCAGGACATGCCGACCTGGGTGGGCCCGCAGGATTGAGCGGGGCAGTTGGCCACACCCACGCATTCGGCGTCCTGACAGTCGGCAAAACCATCGCCGTCGTTGTCCACGCCGTCGCCGCAGATCTCGTTGAAGCTGCAGACGTCCGGTGCGTTGGCTTTGCACCAGACCTCCTGGCAGTCGGTCTCACCGTCGCCATCGTTGTCGACCCCGTCGACGCAATTGGTCTCGAAGGACTGACACGGGAACTCGTCCTGGCACTCGCTGTCACCACAGTCCGTGGAGCCATCGTTGTCGTTGTCGATGCCATCGCCGCACACCTCGGGAGCCCAGCACTCCAGGTACGAGTCGAAGACGAAGGTGTCCACGGGTTGCATCGAGTCGATCACCAGGTAATAGGTCTTGCCCGCCTGGACCGCCGCGTTCAGAGGCTCGAACTCGGCCTGGGCGGCCGCGATACAGTTGCCCCCGTCGCACGCCGACTCCAGCAGGAAACTCATGGTGGTGCCCCACGGCTCGCCGAAGCCGTACCACTGGATGGTGCCATCGGTCTGAGCGGTGAACTGGAACACGGTCTCGTTGCCCGGGAAGAAGCCATCGAGGCAGTCGTAGCTGTCGAGCACGCCCGACGGCACCTGGACCGGCTCCCACCAGCCCTCGAAGCACTGCAGGTAGCCGGCGATGGAGCACTGCTGGGGCGGGATGTCGTCGCACGCGGGGCTGTTGTCCTGGCACCACTGTTCCTGGCAGTCGACCTTGAAGTCGCCGTCATTGTCGAAGCCGTCGGTGCAGTTGGTCTCGGAGGCCTGGCAGGGCGAGACGTTGACGCACTCGCTGTCGGCGCAGTCGATGGCGCCGTCGCCATCATTGTCGAACCCGTCGAAGCACTCCTCCGGGGGCGGCGGGCCGGCGCACTCGAGGTACGCGTCGAAGACCACCGTCGGGAACGGCTCGATGGAATCGTAGACGAGGAAGTAGGTCTGGCCTGCCTTCACCTCGGCGATGAGCGGCTCGAAGGCGAACGGCTCGCCCGAGCTGGCGATGCAGGCGTCGCCGGTGCAGCTTCCCTCGAGCAGGAACCACATCGCGCTGGGGGGGTCGCCAAAGCCAAACAGGTTGATCATCCCGTCCTGAGTCGGCGTGAATTGGAAGGCCGTCTCGCCCCCCGGGAACGACTCGAACGGGAAGCAGCTGTAGTCCTCGATTTCGAACGAGTCGGTGGGGATCGGCTCGAAGATCTGCTGCCCGCACCCAATCTCGGCGGCCGGCGTACACTCCCCCCCAGTGGTGCAGAAGGGGCTGCCTTTACAGTCCAGATCCTTGCAGTCGGTCAGCCCGTCGTTGTCGTTGTCGATCCCGTCGAAGCACACCTCCTGCACCGGCGGTGGGTCGTCACCACACTCGAGGAAGATCGACGCCAGCGACGCCGCGTTCTCCGCCACGAGGAAGTACTCCTTGCCCCCGGTGACCTCGGCGTACAGTCCATCGCCCGAAAGCTCTGCCGCGACGCAGGCCGTGGACACGCAGCTGGAATCCAGCAGCATCGTGGGCACCCCCTGCCCGTCGAAGCTCTTGGCCCAAAAGGCGATCTCGCCATTTTGAGGTGCGGTGAACGAGAACACCCACTCGGAGCCGTTGTAGGTCCCGTCGGCACACGGATAGGTGCTCATGAACGAGGGCAGGTCCGCCGGCAGTGCCGGAACCTCGAAGCCTGTGTTGCAGGCCAGCCCAATGATGGGCAGGTCGCCGCATGACTGGGTGTTCGAGCAGAAGGGGTCGCTGGCGCAGCTCCCGTCGACGCAGTCGGTGGCCCCATCGCCATCGTTGTCGATGCCGTCGGTGCAGTTCGTCTCCACGTCCTGGCACGGAGCGATGCCGTCACAGTCGGGGTCGGCGCAGTCCTCGAGCCCGTCGCCGTCGTTGTCGAGGAAGTCCTGGCACTGCTCCTGAACGGGGCACTCGACATAGACCTCGGCGAAGTAGGTCGGCTGCCCGTCGGTCTGGTCGATGGCGAAGTAGTACGGGGTGTTGGCGATGACCTGCAGCGGATAGGCGCCGGTGCCGTCCTGGGCCAGGTCGGGCATAGTCACGGCGTCGATGCAGGCGTCGCCAGAGCAATCCCCGGCCAGGGTCATGAACCAGGCGTTCTCGAAGGGTTCGGAGAAGCCGCTGATGAAGACCGTGGCGGCGTAGGGCAGCGAGAAGCTGAACGCGATTTCGCCGCCGGTCATGGTCTCGCCCACGCAGGCGTACTTGTCGATGCCCGCTCCGGCCCAGAGCCCCTGGACAGAGGTCCACTTGTTGCACTGCAACGGAATGGGGTTGCTGGCGCAGGTGCCACACGAAACCGAGTCGGCGCAGTCACCGTCGGCGCAGTCGGTCAGCCCGTCGCAGTCGTTGTCCTGCCCGTCGTTGCAGACCTCCTGGGTCGCCGTGGTGAGTTCGACGCAGGCGCCGTCGACGCAGTCCCAGTAGCTGCACAGGCCCGTCGGCGGAGCGGGCCCGCCGTTGCCCCCGATCGGGCACTGCCAGGCAAACTCACACTCACCCGGCTCGCTGCAGCCCGGGATGTTCGGGTTGAAGACGTACTGGCAGCCCCCCGAGGCGGCGTCGCAGAAGTCGTCGGTGCACGGGTCGCCGTCGTTGCAGCTCAGGGGGGTGCCCTGACACAACCCGTTGACGCAGACCGGCGCGTCGCAGGGCCCGGTGGAGGGGCACTCGGAGTTGGTCGTGCACTCGTCGATGCCGCAGCCGGGGATGGGCTGCGCCTCACAGTAGCCCGTGTCGGGGTTGCAGACGTTGGGGGCGCAGGGAACCGACGGCGGGCAAGTCACGACGGTGCTGGGGTCGGGCACGCAGGCCCCGTCCTTGCACATCAGGAAGCCGTTGCAGAAGTCGCCGTCCTCGAGCGGCCAGCAGTCCTCGTTGGACACGCAGTCGCCGTTGGTGCTGTCGGTGCCGTCGGCGCTGGTGTCGGCGGCGGCGTCGAGTTCCGGCACCCCCACGCAGAGCTCCTTGTCGACGTCGCACCACTGGCCTGGCAGGCAGTCGTCATCAGAGGTGCACGGGATGGTCGAGGCGAAGCCGACGCCGGTGCCGGAGCAGGCGGGCGTCACGGCCGCCAGGGCGCCGAGCGCGAGAAGGCCCGCGAGGATGGCCAGGGCCTGTGGACGGAGGGAGTTGAGCATGGCGCCTTGGGGAGTGGTCATCGTGAGCGGCGATTATGCGCAACTCACCGATGTTAGATCCAATAAACTCCCATGGATTGGGTCGGTTCGGCCGCTTCCGTCAGTCCACCGACGCCTCCAGAGCGTCGTCGAGGTCCTGCAACAAGGCCAGCAGCTGGTCAGCGCGGTCATCGCCCAGCGCCTCCCTCAGCGGCTGCTCCACCTCCATGAGCACGGCCATCCCCTGGAAGAGTGCGTCCTTGCCCCGATCAGAGAAGCGCACCAGCTTGGCCCGACGGTCACTCGGATCGGGTACCCGCTCGAGCACCCCTGCCGCCACCATTGGGCCGACGAGCTGCCCGATGGCTTGCTTGCTGACCCCCATCGCGCGGGCCAGCTCGGTCTGGCGGACGCCGTCGAAGGGGATGTGGGGAAACAGTTGCATGTTGGCCGCTGTCAGGTGCGGATAGCCCAGGCGCTCCCGAGCCAACATCACCCCGCGCTCGTTCACTCTTCGTGCGCAGCGAATCAGCAATTGCGCCAGACTGCGCCGCTTTATGGCTTCGAAACGTTCGAGTTGTTCGCCTTCCATCTTTTTAGTCAACCACACTTGACGATGAGAGGCAACGTGCGGATGGTGGGATCATGCTGACGCCATTCACCGACGACATCTGGTTCTCCCATTACGAAGCCCGCTCCGCCGGGATGCGCTTCAAGGCTCGAACCACGGTCGCGAAGCTGTGCGACGGAAGCGTGTGGGTGCATAGCCCAGGACCTATCGACGATGCGCTGGGGGAAGCCATCGCCGCGGTGGGCCCGGTACGCCATCTGGTCGCTCCCAACTGCTTCCACTACCTGTTTGCGGCGCGGGCCAGGGAGCGCTACCCGGAGGCAACGCTCTGGGCACCCGAGGCGCTGCGACGCAAGCGCCCCAAGCTCCCGATCGACGCTGTCTTGACCGACGAGGCGGCGTTCGGGGAGGACTTCGATCAGGTGCTCATCGAGGTGGGCCCCAAGATGGCCGAGGTGGATTTCCTCCATCGGGCCACCGGCACGCTCGTGACGACGGACCTGGTCTTCAATATGGACCACGTGGACCACTGGTGGACGCGCCAGATGCTGACCATGGCGCGCGCCTACCCGGGGGTCCGACAGTCCCGCCTGTGGCGCTTTGTGACCAAGGATCGCGACGCTGCCAGAGAGGGGGTCGAGCGGCTCCTCGCCCTGCCCTTCCAGCGGGTCGTGGTCGCCCACGGCGAGCCTCTGGAGGGGCCGGACTGTGCCGACACGCTGCGGAATGCGCTCTACTGGATGCGGGGAGTGCCCGAACCGGCGTAGACTGCCGGCGTGACGCGCCAGTCCGACCGACCCAGCGAGCTCCCTGCCGAGCAACGGTTCCAGGCCCCGTGGCTCGTGGCGGCGTTGCAGTCTGCCGGGCTGGGTGAGCCGCTGCGCCAGCGTATGGTCGGCGGTACGCTGCGTGTCGCGATCGCTTCGGGGGCAGGTGCGGCCATCGAGCTCATCCTCGAGCCGCCGCCACGACCTGGCCAATCGCCGCCGTATCGACTCCCGTTCGAGGGGGCCCACCTCCGCATCGCTTACGCCGGATCCGACGGTGGCGAGCAGGCCGTGGCGCTGTGCCGACAGGCCGGGCTGGTACTGGACGGGCACGGCGCGGCCATGCAGGCCCTCTTCGAGCAGGCCGCAGCAGCCGCACGACGCTACGAAGCGGCACGAGCAACGACTTCCGACGATGGGCCCCCGTCCGCGCCCGAGCCGGCGCCGGGACGGAAGCTCGAGCCGCCCGACTGGATGGCCGAGGCGCTCGACGATCTCGGCCCTTTCCTCTCGGCAGCCCTCAAGCCCGGCGAGCTCGTCCTGACCCTGGCCCAGGAGGGCGCGCCGGCGGTGGTTCGGGTGCTGCTGACCGAGCGTCTCGCCTTCAAACCGGCCTGGACCGGCAGCCTGTACGGCATCGCCTACCAGGGCAGCGGTGACGCACTGGCGGCGCTGGCTCTCGCGGTGGGCGAACGGCTGGAGCCCCTATGCGGGCGGATTCGCGAGCTGCTCGACCGCCCCGCCCCCGTGCGTCCCGGGTCCGTGTGGTCCGATCCCGCCATGGCCAGGCTCCTGGAGATGGCCTGCGGCGAGACCCCCGATACCGCGGAGCCGCTGCTCGACGAGGTTCTGGCGCGAGGCCCTGGTGGTGCCGATAGTGATGCCGCTGCCATGGCTGCGCTGGCCATGGGACGCTTTGGGGACGTCCTCGCCCTGGCGTCTGCGACGGATCATCCCGGCCCGCTCGTTCAGGCGGTCGGGAGCTTCTTGCGAGGGGAACGCCACGACGCGCTGGAGCGCCTCGAGTCCCTGACGCGCGGCACCGCCGACCCCATGGTGCTGTTCGCGCTGGCCGACCTGGCGGAGGTCATGAAGGCGCCGGAGCACGCGGCGCGTTGGCATCAGGCGCGGGCCGACCGGTTGACGGGTAGCGCCCGGGGGATGGCGCTGCTGGGGCTGGTGGACATCCTGGCCGACAGCGATGCCGACCCGAATCAGCTGCGGCAGTTGGTCGACGAGGCCGCAGACCTCGTCCGCACCGCCCCTGACCAGCAGGCCCGGCTCGCCGAGACCGCCTGGCGCGCGGGCTGCTTCGACGTGGCCGAGGCCGCGCTGAAGCTGCATCGCGAGGACACGGGTTCGGCACCTTCGACCCTGGAGCTGGCGCGCCTGGCCCTGTGGCGTGGAGACGGCGCCGCTGCCCTGGAGATGCTTGCACAGGTAGGGACACTCGACGGCGAGGCCGCGCGCGCCGATGCAGCCACCATCGAGGCTGCCGGGCGCCTTCTGACCGGCGCCGATCCCAGGTCCATCCTCCCAGACCTGGAGCAGGCGGCGCGACATCACCCGTCCCCGACTGTTGCCGCCACCTGGCGCGCCGAGGCGCTGATGCGCGCCGAGCGATGGGACGAGGCGCGGGAGGCCGAGAACCTCGCCCGCGGCCATCTGCACACCCTGACCAATAGCGTCGTCGGCACGCTGATCAGGGCGCGGCAGCTCGTCGCCGAGGGACACGAGCAATCGCCCTGGGTCATGCGGCGGATGGACCTGTACGCGATGCTCTATGGCCGCCTCGACGGCTGGGTGCCTGCGGAGGCCAGCCAGCGCGCCCGAGCCAGCGTCCAGCAGGCCGAAGCGTTGTTGACCACGGTCCACGCGGGGCTTGGCGGCAACCGGACGGGGATGGCGACCCGCGTGGACGAGGATGGACACCTGCATCGGCTCGTGGACCCTGGTTCGCCGCGAACCATCAGCGTCAAGCACCTCCACCGCCTCCCGATGGACGGGCTCGACGTAACGCTGGCCCGGATGCGCGGTCTCCCCGACCGTTGGCCCGAGTCCCCGCAGCCCCCCTGCTACCTGGGGGAGCTGCTCCTCTGGGCCAACCGCCTCGACGAGGCCGAGGCGTGCTTTCAAGAAGGTCTGGACCGAGGCGGGACGCGCTGGGCCTACATTGGTCAGGGCGCGATTCGGACGCTCCGCGGCGACAACGCTGGGGCACTCGAGCGGTTCGACGCATGCATATACAATCACGGTGAGCTCGAGGGCGCGACGCTGGTCGTCTATCGCGGTGAGCTCCATCGAAGGGCCGGCCGCCTGGACGAGGCGCGTGCCGACCTGGAGGCGGCCGTCAAGGCGCGGCGTACCCGGGTGGGCGCCTGGGCAAATCTGGCCCTGACGCGGCTCGCCCAGGGCGACGCCGAAGGCGCGTTGCGCGCCGCCGAGGAGATCGTGCACCGGGTCCCCCACCTGGTTCGGAGAGCGGCGGCCGCGCCTTCCGACGCAGGCCTGCGATCCCCGGAGGCGCTGCAGAAGGTTCTCACCGCGATGCTCGAGATGATGGGTGGGAACCGGTCCTCCGCCCTTTGGTCCCACTTCGCCGCTCCCGGCCACCTGGTGGTGCTCCCCAACCCGGAGCCGCTCCGAGAGTGGGCGCAGCTCCAAGGCTCTGTGGCGGAACGGCTGGCCCTGGAGGCGGGCTGAGTGACCCTGACGAAGGAACAGATCGGGCACTTCATCGACCGTGGCTACGTCCGACTCCCAGGAGCGATTCCGGTCGGGGTCATCTCGGGGTGGCGCGACAGGGCACGCCAGCGGCTGCTGGAGGCCCCCGAGCGGTTCGTCAAAGAGTACCCCGAGGCCCGGGTCCAATCCGCCCTGGCGCGCTTTCGGCCCGAAGAGCCCTCCACCTGGCCCGTGGGGCGGCTGACGGTCAAGAGCAGCGGCGTGCCGATGGTGCTCGAGGAGACCGCGCCGTCGCTGTGGCGGGCCCTGGTCCAGCTGGTGGGGGACCCGCGCCGGTTCGCCGAGCCCCGCTGGTCCGACGAGGTCATCCTCGACTTCAGGGTCCCGGACCATGCCGTGGCGCCCGAGGCCGACGACGTCACCGACCTTTCGCAGCTGGCATTCCACGTGGACGATCCGGTGGAGGCGGCCTACCTGCAGGGCTACCCCATCGGCCTGGTCATGCTGGTGCTGCTGGAGGATGTGGCCCCCGGTGAAGGCGCGACGGTGCTCGCTCTGGACGCCATCGGCCCGCTGGCGCGGGCCATCTTCGAGGCCCCCGGGCAGGTCAACCTCCAGGGCCACGACGCCCTGAGCGGCGTGCCCCTGACGGACTTCATCGAAGCCACGGGCCGCGCCGGCGACGTGTACATCACCCATGGCCTGGTCGCCCATGCGGCAGGCCCCGCCAGGCTCCGTGCCGACAGCGGTGCGCCCTGGCTGCGGCAGCTGGCCAATCCGGTGATGGCCCTGCGAGGCGGATTGCGGTTCGGCAAGGCCACCCTGGGTGAAGGTGTGGCCCCTGTAGACCAGGCGGTATTGCGCGCCATTGGAAGCGACTACGCCGGGCTCCTGGCCAGCGCTGAGGCGACCCCAGCGCAGACGGACCTGCCCCGCTCGCAGCCACGGCGAAAGCCCCGCAAGAAGTGGGTGGAGAAGGAGCGGCCCGTCCCGGTTCCCGGGTGGTTGGCGGGTGCGCTCACCGAGGCGGGTCTGGGTCAGGCCCAGTCGCTCACCACCGCGCGGAGCCAACTTCAGCTGACCCTCGGAGGCGGATCCGGCCCGGCGCTGCGGCTGCTCCTGGATCCACCGGGCACGGGCAGTCCGCATCGCCTTCCTTTCGAGAGCGACTACGTGCGGATGGCGTATGCCGGCAAGGACGCTGGGCCGGACGCCATGGCCCTGTGCGAACGGCTGGGGCGCGTGCTCGAGCCCCACCGGGATGGGCTGGCGAAGCTGTTCCGGGACGCCGCCAGCGACGTCCGCACGCCGCCCCGCTGGAACGCGCTGCAGCCCTCCGAGCAGAACGCGATGAGCGCCTTGCTGGCGCAGCTGGCGGACGACCGACCGGACACGTTCCTGGCGGCTGCCCGCAACGTGCAGAAGCCGGGACCGCTACTGACGACCCTGCGCGCGTGGCTGGAAGGCCGGCGCCGCGACGCCCGGACGGGCCTGGAGACCCTCGCAACCATCGCTCGGCGCATGCCCGAGCTGCTGTCCACCACCCAAGGGCTGACTCGCGTGATGGGCGCCGAAGACCAGGCGCTCGAGCTGGCCCTCGCGCGGGCCGAGGGCGCCGCTGGAGCCGCTCGCGCCAACGGATCGCTGGACGCGGTGGAGGTCCTTCGCAGCGCGCGTGCCGAGCCGGATTGGCGGCAGCGCGCCGGGATGCTCCTGGAGGAGGCGCTGGCCGAGGTGGGCGCGTCGGTGCAGCACCAGGTGGTCATCGCACGGCACGCGGTTCAGGCTGGGTGCTTGGCCCTGGCGCGCGTCGCGCTGGAGGCCGCTTCTGGCGACGCCAGTGTTCCCGAACCTCACCTGGAGCTGGCCCGTCTGGCGCTGTGGCGAGGCGATGTCGGCGCCGCGCGCTATGCGGCAAGACGTGCCGAGGCCTGCGGAGAGGCACTGTCCCACGAGCACCTGGCATGGCGTGACCTGGTGTTGGCCGGATGCGAGGTTTTGTCGGGCGACCCGGCCGCCGCGGTGGGTCCGTTGCAGCGGCTGCTGGAGACCCACCCCGAGCCTTGGACGGTAGCCACGTGGCTGTGCCGCGCCCGGTCGGCGCTCGGCCGTCATGCGGAGGCGGAGAAGGCCGACGAGAGCGCTCAAGCGGCACGGCACACCCTGGCCAGCGCCATCGTCGGGACCACCAATCGCGCGCGCTGGGTCATCGCCGGTGGCGGCCGCGACGCGGAAGCGACCTGGGACGAGGCTGGCATCGACCCGGACGGGCTGCTCTACGGCCGACTGGATTGGCTCTCCGAGAACCGGCTCGCCGAGGCGCGCCGTAGCCTCCCGGACGCGCTGCGGCTGCTCGAGGAGCTCCAGAAGTGCGTGGGCGGCAACCTATCGGGCACGCCTACGCGGGTTGACGCTGACGGAACGCTCGTCCCCATCGACGACCCCATGTCTCCCCGGCAAGGCTCAGCCCGGCTGCTGCACACCCTGGGGCGGGAGGGGTTCGGACCCACGCTGGATGCGCTGGATCGGCAGGTGCAGCGATGGGCCTGGTCTCCCCAGCCACACTGCTATCGCGGCGAGCTTCTCCTGTGGTGGGACCACCTGGACGACGCCGACGCGAGCTTTGAGGGGTCCATCGACCGTGGTGGGACCCGCTGGGCCTACATCGGCAAGGGAGCCGTCGCGACCTTGCAGGGCCGTGACGCGGACGCGCTGGCGCACTTCGACCGCTGCATCGCGCTCTTCGGCGACCTGCCCGGGGCCACGCTGGTGGTCTATCGGGGCGAGCTTCACCGGCGCGCGGGCCGGCTCGCTGCCGCGAGCAGTGACCTGGACGCAGCGGTGCGAGCGAGGTCCGGCCGGGTTGGTGCCTGGGCCAACCTGGCCCTGCTGCATCTGGCCGAGGGCGACGAGGACGCTGCGCGCGCGGCGCTGGTCCAGGTGAGCCGCCGGGTTCCGCAGCTGCTGTACGAGGCGGCTCTGGAAGAAGGGGTCCCCGAGGGGCCGCTGCGGACCGACGACCTGCCCGCGGTGCTGGAGCGAGCGCTGTCCATGATGGGCGGCAACCGCAGCTCGGCGGTGTGGACCTACCGCAGCCGGGACGGTGCCTATCGGGTGCTGCCGAACCCGGCGCCGCTGTGCGATTGGGTCCGCCGCAACCTGGCCATGACCCAGCTCCTCGCAGCTCAGGAGTAAGCCCGGTGGCATCAAGGCATCCGGCCGGGCTCCTGCCCGTCATGACGTCGCGGCTGGCTCTCCGACGCCTGGAGGAGACCGACACTCCGAGCATCTTCAGGATGAGCCAGGAGCGCGGGATGGCCGACTGGCTGTCGGATCAGGTCTACCGAGACGAAGCCCATGCGGCGGAGGTCGTCGCGTACCTGATGGCGCAGTACGCGAGGCCCGACATCCCAAGGCACGGCCCTCTCGTGATGGCGGTCTCCCTCCTCGAAGGCGGGGAGGCGATCGGCCACGTCGGCCTGAGTCCATCGCGCGACGCCGTGGAGATTGGGTACGCCATTGCCGAGGCGCATCAGGGCCGAGGGCTGGCCACCGAGGCGGTCCGAGCGGCGTCAGAGTGGGGCCTGACGACGCTGGGTCTCCCACACATCTACGGGATCGTCGCGAGCGACAACCTGGGCTCGCGGATCGTCCTGGAGCGTGCGGGCTTCACGTTACAGAAAGAGGCCATGAAGCCCATGCACGGGGCAAAGCGCCTGGTGCGGACCTACGCGTTGCGCCGCTGACCACTTTTTGTGGTCTCGGGAATTGTCTGCCCCAGAAACTCGGGCGACATTCTTCCTTTATGGGTCCGTCCATTCCGAGACACAGCCATCCCAAGTCCAGCGGCGGCGCTGCTGTGGTGATGATGGCACTCGTCGCCACCTTGGTGATGGGATGTGCCGGTGACCCTTCCGCACCGCCGTCGCCGAGTGCCGGCGACGACGCTCTCTCTCGAAAGCAGAAGGCTCCCAGTAGCCGCCAACCCGTCGTGGCGGCCGCCACCGTCGAGCCCGCCGCCACCGGGGCCGCCTCCGCCGCCACACCTCGCGCCCCCAAACGCTTCCTGGGACGACGCGCAATCACCAGCTGGCTCATCGAGGAGCTCCCGAAGGCGTCGATGCAGCCCGGCCCCGCGGCGATGGCGTCCTCCCTCAAGTGCTTCAAGCAATGGGGCGGCCGCGCCCGACCCGTGCCCAACCCACTGGGGAAGCTGCCTCCCGAACTCCAACAGCACAACCTGCGGCTGGGCCTGACGGCCGGCGTGAAACGGCGCGACATGCGCGAAGTCATCGCGCTCCGTTCCCCTCGCGAGGTCACCTGGAACGACCTCGTCGCCGGGAAGAAGCCACGACTGGAGTTCGCCTATCGCCTCGGCTGCAAGGGGACGCGGACCGCGGCCAGCCTGACCATCGAGGCACGTCGGCTGGGTGCCGCGCCCTTCGTCAAGACGGTCGAGATCCGCCCGCAGGGCCCAGCCCCGGGAGTCCCATGGCAGGAGATCAGTGTCGAGCTCCCGGTGGACGAGGGTGAGCGCTTCGAGTTGGCGTTCAAGGTGAGTCACACCGGCGGGTCCGAGCCCCCGGCGCTGGCTCTGGCCAACCCGCGCATCACCGGGCGCCCACGGCTGGAGCGCGCCGCCCAGGACCTCAACGTGCTGCTGGTCGTGGTCGATGCCCTTCGAGCGGACCTGGTCGGCCCCGACCGGCGCACCGACATACCGCACGTCACCCCCAACCTCGAGAAGCTGACCCGTCGCGGTGCCTACTTCGCCCGCGCCTTCTCGCCGGCCAACCAGACCCGAGCGGCGACGCTGTCGATCCTGACCAGTCAGCCACCTTCCCTGGGTGGATTCCTGACCTCCTCATGGGTGGTCAGCCGGCGGATGAAAGACGCCTACTATCAGCCGCCCCAAGGCCCGCCGCTGCTGACGTTGGCCCTTCGCAAGGCGGGGTATTTCGCCACCACCATCGGCCACAACCGGTTCATCTTCGCTGACCACGAGATGGGCCTGGACGGCGGATTCGACCGGCAGTGGAACGACGCCCACCGCATGGCCGACACAGAGCGCCTCACCGATCGTGCGCTGGCCTTCCTGGACGCCCAGAAGGACTCGCGCTTCTTTCTGATGTTCAACCTGGTGACCCCCCACCTGCCCTACTCGCCACCGGACAGCTATCTCGAACAAATCGTTCGCGCGACGGGAGGCAAGGAGCGGCCCTCCGGGTTCTACCCCAAGTATCTGGCCGAGGTCGCCTACGCGGACGTGCAGCTCGGGCGTGTGTTCGACCGCCTCGGGGAGTTGGGCCTTTCCGACAAGACCCTCGTCGTGGTCATGGCCGACCATGGCGAGGTCTTCGACATGGCCCACGCGTGCTGGTCGGAACGCTACCAGCAGACCTGCCACGGCAACCACGGGCTGACGCTATACGGTGAAGAAACCCATGTCCCGCTGGCCTTCGTGGGCCACCCCGCGATCACGTCGGGCACCGTCGTGCGGACCGACACCAGCCTCCTCAACGTCGCCCCCACCATCCTCGACCTCCTGGGACTCCCTGAGGACCTACGGCACGTCGGCCGATCGATGCGAACCCAGATGGCCGGCGGAACCGGCGCCTCGGAGACCATCTACTCCGAGGCCCGGAGGTCCGTATCTCTGCAGCAGGGCCGCTGGAAATTGCATGTGCACCACCGACGCGATGACGCATGGCCCAAAGCGCGTCGGGGCCTGCAGACCAAGCGCGGCGATCGCCCCGACAAGGCGCGCTTTCAGCTCTACGACCTGGAAACCGACCCGAAGGAGCACAACAACCTGGCGCTCGGCGGCCACCCGCAGCTCCAGCCCATGCTCGACGCGCTGGCCAGCCATCGGGCCGCCATGGCCGCGCGCATCAACCGAAGCCCCAGCGGCACCAAGCGCCCCCTCACCGTGGCCGCCAGACGCGCGTTCGATAGCTCCGACCCCGCCACCAACGTGCTGTTGCTGCGGAGCGATGGGGAGGAGCGGGCGTTCCAGGCCACCCTCAAAGCCGACAACGGCGGCCGCCTGACATGTGGCAAGCCCAGCGGCGAGGCGACCTGCCGCCAGGTGGACCCACACACCCTCGCGATCACGGCACGCGCGAGTAAGGAGTCCGCTGGCCAGACCTTCGAGAGCCACCCCTGGGACGAGCCCATCCGTCTCGACGCGACCTTGGATGGGAAAGCGTTCGCGCCGTCCCGATTACGCGTCGGCCCCTTTGGGCTCCGCCTGCTGAACCCGAACGAGAGCCTGGCGAGCTCGGTCGCGGTGCTTCACCGCAGCGCGGCGCGCTATCCGCCAAAGCTGGAGAAGAGCGGCGACGTCGGCGTCTTCTACTGGCGGAGCGTCGCGCCCTCGGTCACCGCTGATGGCACCACCGGCCCTGCGCAGCCCGCGGTGCCACTGGGGCCCGAGGCGGTCGAGGTCCCCGCGGGCGGCGAGCAGATGAGCGACGAGCTACGCAAGGCGCTCAAGGCTATGGGATACGCCCACTGAGCGCCGCCTGGCGTGGCGCAGCGGGAGCGGGTGCGGTACCTTTGGGGCGGTGCCCACCTTGTCCCAGAAACGCATCCTGAACCTCGTCGCAGAGCGGCTCGATCCCCACTTCGCCTCTGAAGCGTTCGAGCGTGTCCCCAGCGGAAGAGCCGACGAGCTGAAGTGGACCAAGGTCCCCGATGAGGCGCCTGGAGACGAGCGCGACCGGGTGGCCATCCGGGTGTCGCAGCCAACGGACGGGCGAGACGGTGTCGCCATCCGGGGTTGGGCCTGGTCCTGGACCCGCACCGCCCCTGTGAACCTGCGGGTGATGTGCATCGAGCACCGGGAAGCCGGCGCGAAGCCTCCGAGCGGCTGGCTCTGCACCACGGAAGCCGCCGTGACACACGTGCTCGAAGAGCTGGAGCGCATCGTCCATGGCCAGCTCATCGGTTGGCTCGACGAGCCCGTGCCGCTGGGGGTGTTCGACGGCACGCTGCCCGAACTCTCCAGCGCCTCGGAGGTCCTCCTGGGCGGTCTGGTCATCCCTTCGGGCGACGACTGATGGCTGCCCAGCCCGGACCACCCGCAGACGACGCCTTCGCCGACCGGGGCTTCAAGGTCGGCGAGATGGTCGACCACTACCGGGTGCTCCGCCTTCTCGGGCAGGGCGGAATGGGTGCGGTCTACCTCGCACGGGACACCAACCTGGGCCGCAAGGTCGCCCTCAAGGTGATCCTTCCCGACCGGCTGGGGTCCGATCTGGCTCTCAAACGCTTCCTGCAGGAAGCCCGCACCACCGCCCGCTTCAGCCACCCCAACATCGTCGCCATCCATGCAGTCGGTCAGCGCGACGATGCCCCCTATGTCGCCCTGGAGTTCGTCGAAGGCGAGTCGCTTCGGCGCCGCCTGTTCGACGAGCCGATGGCCCCACGGGCGACCATGCGCATCGGGCTGGCGGTGGCCCAGGCGCTGGCCGAGGCCCATCGCCACGGGGTCACCCACCGGGATCTGAAGCCCGAGAACGTCATGATCGGGCGCGACGGGCGCCTGCGCGTACTGGACTTCGGGCTGGCCACCATGGGATCCGCCGAGGCGTCGAGGAAACGGTCGTTCGACCCGTCCGATCTGCCCGACGAGGGGCCCCGCGGCGACGTCACCAAGCTGACGGCCGCCGGGCATTGGGTCGGGACCCCGGCCTACATGGCGCCGGAGCAGTTCGAGCAGGACGACGTCGGGCCGCCGGCGGACGTCTGGGCGCTCGGCGTCATCCTTCACGAGCTCGTCACCGGCTTCCGCCCCTACCAGACCCAATCCCTGGCGAAGCTGGCGGTTCTGGTGACCGATCCCGAGCCGGTGCCGGACATCGGTGAAGCCTCGGGCGCCCCGCCCGCACTGGCAGGCCTCATCGCGCGGTGTCTCGACAAGAAGGCCTCCCAGCGTCCCACCGCCGAGCAGGTCGTGGGGATCCTGTCGCGGCTCGTCGGCGCCAACCGGCCGCTGTCGGATGAAGAGAACCCGTTCCGGGGGCTCTTGGCTTTCGGGGAGCGCCAGTCCGGCTGGTACTTCGGTCGCGAGCGGGAGATCCTGCTGGCCCTCGAGCGCCTCCGGGACTCTCCAGTACTGCCCATCGTCGGCCCATCCGGCGCAGGAAAGAGCTCCCTGGTGCACGCCGGTATCGTTCCGCGGCTGCGGGAGCGGGGTCGCGCCATCGTCCTCACCATGCGTCCGGGCAGCGCCCCGTTCCGGGCCCTGGCCACGCAACTGGTGACTGCCCAGCGCGCCATCAGCACCAGCCGTTCCGCCGAGCCCGCGGCCTCCCAGATGGCCCGCACAGCGTCGGGTGACGATCAACGACCGGATGCAGGTGGAGGTCGAGCGGCCCCCCTCGCTCCAGAGGCGACGCCGGCGATCCAGGTGGACGCCGCCACGATGGCGGGGGCTGGCGCGCTACTCGACACCCGCGCCAGCGAGCCCGAGGGCGATGCTGCGCTGCTCGCCACTCGGGCCAGCGACCCGGAAGGCGATGCGGCCCTGCTCGCCACGCGAGGTAGCACTCCCGATGGGGCCGCGGCCCTTCTCGACACCCGGGACAGTACGGCCGACGGCGCAGGGATGCTGGAGACTCGGGCTAGCGACAGCGGCGACCTTGCCACAGGCTCCGCTGTCTCGCCGCTTCAGTCGGGACCGGGCATGGGCGACATCAACACCGTAGAGCCGATGGCCACGCCTGCGGTCCTGAAGGCGAACCACCCGACCGGCGAGCTGCCGCCGCAGCCGATGGACTCGGGCGAGGTGGAAGCTCTCGAGGCGGCGCTGCGCGACACCCCCGAGCAGCTCAACCTGCGCCTCACGGAGCTGGCCGAGCAGCGGCGCAGCCGCGTGATCCTGGTCATCGACCAGCTGGAGGAGGTGTTCGGCAACGCGCGTCGGGACATCGAGGGCGTCGTCGAGAGCTTCATGGACGCGGTCGGGAGCGCGGCTGATGACCCCAGTGGGCCCGTGCGCGTCATCTTCACCCTGCGTGACGACTTCCTCGGGGCCGTCGCGGCGGGCGACGCCATGCGGCGGGCCCTCAGCGGCGTGGTCGTGGTGCAGACACCGGACCGGCAGGCGCTGCAAGAGACCCTGGTGGGCCCGGTGGAGGCCGCCGGCTACGAGTTCGAGGACGAGACCGTCGTGGCGGCGATGCTGGACGCGGTCGCCGACAGCAAGGCCGCGCTGCCGCTGCTGCAGTTCACCGCGTCGCTGATGTGGGAGCGGCGCGACCGCGGGCGACGGCTGCTTACCAAGCAGGCCTACGAGGACCTCGGTGGCGTGCAGGGAGCGCTGGCGTCCCACGCCGACGGCGTGCTCAACGGCCTCCCTGGGGACGGTGTCCGTATCGCCCGTGACCTGCTGCTGCGGCTGGTGACACCGGAGCGGACCCGACGCGTGCTGCGCCGGGTGGCGGCCCTGGAAGACCTCGGTGGCCAAGCCGCTGACGTGCTGCAACAGCTCTCGGCGGCACGCCTGCTGGTGGTTCGTAAGGGCGACGATGACGAGCCGCTGGTGGAGATTGCGCACGAGTCGCTCATCTCCCATTGGGGTCGGCTGAATCGCTGGCTCGACGAGGGGCGCGAAGACCTCGCGGTGCTGGCGGACCTGGAGCAGCGTCACGACCAGTGGGAGCGCCGCGGCCAGAGCGACTTCGAGCTGCTTCGCGGGGAAGCCTTGCGCGACGCGATGCGGCTCATCGACCGCCATGCCACGGTGCCCGAGCGGGTGCGCCGCTTCGTGCTGGGCTCGGAGCGGGCGCGCGTGCGCCGCAAGAGTGCGGTGCGTTGGGCCATGGGGCTGGCGATCGTGGGACTCATCGCGGTGGCAGCCTACCTGTTCACCCAGAAGGAAGCCGCCGAGACGGCGAAAAGCCAGGCGGAGCAGGCGTTCGAGCGGGCGGAGGCGGCCAAGAGAGAGCTGAGCAAGCGCAACGACGCCCTGACGCTGGCCCAGGCGCGTGGCCAGCTGGCACGAGACCCGACCCTGGCGGTGGCGACGCTCAAGACCCTGGTGGGTAGCGGCATCCCCGACCTGGAACTCGTCGGCATCGCCGAGGAGGCGTGGCGTCGTGGGGTGGCGAAGTATGTCCTCCGCGGACACGTCGACGAGGTGCGATATGCCACGTTCTCGCCCGACGGTCGGCTGCTGGCGAGCGCGGGCTACGACAATACGGTTCGGCTGTGGGACTTCGAGGGAGGCAAGCACCGGGTCCTTCAGGGTCACTCGGGCGAGGTGAAGGTCGTGAAATGGTCCCCCGATGGCTCGAGCCTCCTGTCGGCGGGGCGCGATGGAACCCTTCGGAAGTGGGCGATTGACGGGACGGGGGTGGTGGTCGGGGTCCACGAGGCCGAGCTGACGGCGCTGGTGTGGTCACCCGCCGGCGATCAGGTCGCCAGCGGTGACGAGGACGGCGTCATCAAGGTCTGGGCCATCACCGCGGAAGGCAAAGGACGGCTGCTGAAGACGCTGACGGGGCACACCGCCGAGGTGGAGCACCTTTGCTGGCAGGGGGACCTCAAGCAGCTGCTCTCCGCGTCCGAGGACGGGACCCTGAGGATCTGGCCGGAGCAAGGCGGGTCTCGCATCGAGGCACGGCACAAGGGTTACGTGCGCGCCGCGGCGGTGAACTACGACGGAAGTATCATCGCCAGTGCGGGCGGCGATGGGACGGTGCGCGTGCGGAAGGCGGACGGCACCGTCGAAGAACGCAAGGTCCACGACCACGAGGTGCGGAGTCTGGAGATGAGCGCAGACTTCAACGAGGTCATCACGGCCAGCCGGGACGGCTCGGTGAACGTATGGAACATCGCCACCGGCAAGCAGTACCGGCTGGTGGGCCACGACAACGTGGTGCGCGACATGGAGTTGAGCCGGAGCGGCACCTTGATCGCCACCGGCAGCGAGGACAAGACGGCACGGCTGTGGTCGCTCGACGGCACCGACTTCCAGGAGCTGAGAGGGCACGAGCGGCGGGTGCGGCAAGTCGAGTTCAGCGCCGACTCGAGGTGGCTGGCGACCGCGTCCAGCGACGGCGTGATCCGGGTGTGGGACACCGGACTGAGCCGTAGGCCGGTTCTGGTGGGTCACGCCAACGCGGTCGCTGCATTGGACTTCGCCCACAGTAAGAACTTCATTGGCTCCTCGGCGAACCGCACCGTCCGACTGTGGAATCTCGAGACCGGCGGTCGGTGGACGCTGGGCACCCATGGCGACACGGTGCGAGACGTGGTGTTCGACCCGAAGGCCGAGCGGCTCTTTTCGGGGGGCCGGGACCACAAGGTCAGGGTGTGGGACGTCGCCACCGGCGAGCTGCTCGAGACACTGGCGGCGGGGGACAAGGTCAACTTCATCCGAGTGAGCCCGGACGGGCGGCACATCGCCTCGGCTGGGGGCGGCGACACCGTCACCATCTGGTCCGGCAGCGATTACCAGCGAACGGTGCTGAAAGGACACAAGGACGAGATCACCGACGCGTCCTTCGATCTGCCGGGGGTCCTCATCACGGGCGCCCTGGACCGGGACATCTACGCATGGGACCTGAAGACGCTGAAGCCACGTCAGATCGGAGTGGTGGACGACGACGTGACCAGGATGACGGTTTCTGATGACCGCAAAGCGCTGGCGGTGTGTAGCGAGAGCGGCCTGGTGCGCATCTGGTCACTGCCCAGCTACGAGCCGCTGATGGACATCAACGCCCACGACGGCCCGGTACGAGGGGTCGCCTTCCGCGACGGCCTGGTGGCCACTGTGGGAGATGACCGCGCAGTGCGCTTATGGAACGCCAAGGGGGAAGGGGTCGGGGAGATGTATGGTCACCGCGGCGCGGTCACGGCGGTGAGTTTCATCGACGCCGACAACCTGCTGACCGCGGGCGAGGACGGGACGCTGCGCCTGTGGAGCCTGAAGACCCGACAGGGCTTCGAGCTGGGCCGCGTCGAGGCGCCGATCTCCCGTATCGCGCTGGACGGTGCGCGCGCCCGGGTGGCGGTGAATGGCTCGGCGGCCATCCCGATCTGGAACCTGAAGGCCAGCAAGAAACGGTCGGTGCGGGAGTTCCTGGACACCCTGACCACGGCGGTGCTGACCCGCGAGGGCGAGAGGGCCGAAGGCGAGGTAGCCGCCACCCCGTCCAAGGAAACCAGGTAGCCGCCTGGACCGTCTTCCGGACCTGCGGATATGCTGCCCGGGACCCTCGAGACCGGAAACGTGCCCGTGAATCGCGCCTCCTTCGGGCTTCTAAAGACAGCTCATCTGCACCACTTCGTGGCACTGATGATCACCGCCGCGCTGTCGGCCTGTCCCGACGAACGAAAGGTCCTGCAGGACTGTGCCGGCTCGGGCTGCGATGGCATCTGCGTCGCCGACCAGTGCCTCGACCCCGACGGCGACGTCGATGCGGATGGACTGACGAATCAGGTCGAGCGTGACCTGGGCACCGACCCGTTCAATCCGGACAGCGACGGCGATGGCATCGGCGACCAGGTCGAGGTCGGCGCCGCCACGTCCGACGCGCTGGACACCGACGGGGACGGCTTCATCGACGCGGTCGAGTCGGCGGACCCCAGCGCCGATCCCGACCAGGACTGCCTGCCCGACCAGTTCGACGACACCGACAACTCGGGCTGGTCCCAGGCCGAACGCGTGGCCGCGCTGTGTCCCACGGTAACCGGATGCGACGGGTTCGAGGCCTGGGTCACCATCGAGTGCGACTACGCGACCCGGACGGCCAGCTGCGACGCGACCGCGGTGGCAATGAACTGCGTCTGCAATGACGCCGACTCCGACGGCGTCTGCGATGGCGACGACGTTTGTGCGGGTGACGACGCGACGGGCGACACGGATGGGGACCTGACCTGCGATGACCAGGACACCGACGACGATGGCGATGGCTGTCTGGACGGGGACGACGCCCGGCCCCTGGTGGCCACGGCGGACAGCGACGGGGACGGCGTCAGCGAGGATTGCGACCTCTGCGACGGCGACGACGCCACTGGGGACCGCGATGACGACGGGATGTGCGACGACCTGGACGACGACGACGACGGAGACGGTTGCCTCGACACCGACGACGCGCAGCCCCTGGTGGCGACGGCAGACGGCGATGGCGACGGCGTCAGCGAGGATTGCGACCTCTGCGACGGCGACGACGCCACTGGGGACCGCGATGACGACGGGATGTGCGACGACCTGGACGACGACGACGACGGAGACGGTTGCCTCGACACCGACGACGCGCAGCCCCTGGTGGCGACGGCAGACGGCGATGGCGACGGCGTCAGCGAGGATTGTGACCTCTGCGACGGTGATGACGCCACGGCCGACACCGACGGCAACGGCACCTGCAACGACCTGGACGACGATGACGACGGCGACGGCTGCCTGGACTCCGACGACACCGCCCCCCTGGACGCCTCCGGCGATACCGACGGGGATTTGGTTCCCGACGATTGCGACCTCTGCAGCGGTGACGACGCGACCGGGGACACCGACCAGGATGGCCTCTGCGATGACTCCGACCCCTGCCCCACCGACACCTGCCCGGTGCTTGAAAGCGCGCAGTTCACAGGCTATCGGACCCTGGAGCTGACCTTCAGCGACGCGCTGGCCGCCGGGCAAACTGGCCTGGCGTTGTGGCAGTTGAGCCCCAGCCGGCCGACCGGGATGGCGGTGACCAACGTCAGCATTGCCGGGAACGTGGCCACCCTCACCCTGGGCAACCAGCACCTGCCGCTGAGCTACACCGTCGACATCGGCGCGCTGCAGAGCACTTCAGGGGACACGGAGCCAGCCCAAAGCGTGTCTGTGGACGGGACCGACAGTCGGCTGGTCTTCCTCTCGGAGGCCAGCGGCACGGGGAACATCCTGGCCTGGCCGGAAGCCGCCGGAGCCGCCGACGGTTTGGCGGCGGCCGACCTGGTCTGCCAGTCGGAAGCAACGGCCGCGGGCCTCCTTGGCACCTTTCGCGCTGTCCTCAGCGGTGGCGGTGACGACGCCATGTGCCGGTTGGCCGGGGCCACGGGTACGGTGGCCCAGAGCTGTGACGGGGGGCTCGCCAACGCACCTCAGGTGTGGATACGCCCGGACGGGCTGCCGCTGACCACCGACTTTGCCACGACCATCAGCCTGCCTTCGCTGTACTGGTCGGTGCACGTCGGGTTCCAGGCCGACGAGACCCTGGCACCCGCCTTCGACCAGTGGACAGGAAGCGACAACGATGGGGTCCTCGCCACCAATTGCGCGGAGTGGACCGGCGAAAATGGAGGCGGCGGCTTCGTCACGTCCCGGAAGGAGACGAACATGTTCCTCAACGCCGGCACGCAATGCAGCCAGACGCTGTCTCTCATCTGCGCCAACGGCGCTCCGGGGGGGTACGACACGATACCTCCGAGCTACCTGACCACGGGCCAGATCATCCTCGGCGAGGCCTACCCCATGACGGGACGGCCCAACTCGCACCCGGACACCGCCTTCAACGGCCTGACGGGGCTGGACGAAATCTGCACGGTTTCTGCTTCCGAGGCGGGCCTGTCGGGGACCTGGGTCGCCCTGGCCTCCAACAGTTCCAACGACGCCTGGTGTCGGGTGCAGGGACTGACCGGACAGAAGGCCTCCAACTGCGGTCAGGCCGCGCTGCCCAACGGGGGACCGTACGTTCGGACAGACGGGGTTCTGATTGCGACCGACACCGCGCAGCTCTTCAGCGATCACCTCAACGCGCCCATGCAGGCCCACACCCCTGGCGGCTCCAACATCTACAACGGATGGACGGGCACCGACGTCGGGGGGACGGCCGTGGCCGGGGGCACCTGCAGCGACTGGACGGCCACCGCGGGCCAGGGACGTATCTCGGAGGGTCAGACCGGTGCTTTCACGTCCGGCAACTACAACTGCAGCAACGACAACTTCATGGGCGTGCTCTGCGTCCAGCTGCCCTGACCATGTCCGTCCTGGACAGTCGGCACCCTATCGCGCCGTCGAGCCCCCAGACTCGGGACATCCCAACACCATGAAGGCATCATAGAGCCATGGGGCTCCTCGCTGAAGTCAGGCCGGGACACGCTGGGCTGCTGCTCAACTGGGCGGCGATCCTCAGCGCTGTCGTCGTCATCCTGTTCAACCTCCGCTGGAAGTCGGCCCGAGCGTGGTGGTTCGTTGGCGTGATGACTGTCGTAGGACTGTCAGGTTGGCTTTGGTTCACCTACGGCCCGCCCATCGAGCCCCTCCATCGTGACCTCGAATCGGCGCTGTCGATCACGGTGCTCCTGGCCACCGGCGTCGTGCTTTGGCGTACGTGGAAGGCGCGGTCCCCGACCGACCGCTCAGGACGCCAGGGGTAGCCTCAGGACGAAGCGGCTGCCCTTGGGAGCGTTGGGCTCGCAGGCGGCGTCGCCACCGTGATGGCGCGCGATGTCTCTGACCAGCGCCAGACCCAGGCCGACGCCCTTGGAGCCCCCCTCGCGCTGAAAGAACGGCTCGAAGATGCGCTCACGGTCAGCGTCCGGCACGCCCGGGCCCTCGTCCTCGACGGCAAGGGCTGCACCTTCTTTGTCGGCGCGCACGAACACGCGAACCGCGCCGCCGCCGTATTTCCGGGCGTTGTCGAGCAGGTTCTTGAGCGCTCTGGCCAGCAGCCGCCGGTCACCCACGATGGTGGCCTCGTCGCCGTCCACGGTCACCGCGCTGAACCCGAGTCGGGCGGTTTCTTCGCGGGCCAGCTGCAGCAGATCGACGGACTCGGACGGGGTCTCGTAGCCCTTCGCCTCGAACTTGCTCCGGAGCAGCAGCTCCTCGATGAGCGAGTCGAGTTCTTCGATGTCCTTCTCGGCGCCCGCGAGCATGGACTCGCGCTCTTCGGCCCGCTCTGCCTCCGCCATCATCTCCATGGCCAGCCGCAGCCGCGCCAGGGGCGTCCGCAACTCGTGGCTGGCGTGGGCCACGACGCTCTTGTGGGCCGATACCAGCTCGGCCACCCGGTCGGCCGCCGCGTTGAAGCGCAGCGCCAGCCGTCCAATCTCGTCCTTGCCCAGCGCCGGCGCCCGCGCGTCGAGGTCGCCGTCCCCCCAGGCCGTGACCCGGGACTCCAGCGCCTCGAGCCGACGCGTAATCCGCCGCGCCAGTAGGATGCAGCCCACCAACGCGATGAGCAGGAAGATGAGCAGGGGCGCGAAGAACCCCTTGGCCGGCCTGAACCCCTGGTTCAGGCGAATGGCGGACACCCAGCGACCATCGGGCAGGTCGATGAGGTAGCCGGGGTGACCCTCGAAATGGAAGAAGCCAGGCTCGAAGCCCTCCTCGGCCGGGGTCGGGAGGCCCTCCCGAGAGGCGCTGATGAGCGCACCGTCAGGCGTGTACAGGGCCATGGCGGCGCCAAGCTCCTTGAGCTGCGCGAGGCCCTTTCGGCGCTTTTCGGGGTCGGCATCCGCGCCGAGATGAAACGTGTCGACGGCGAACTGAGCGACAGGTCGCACCTGACCGTCCGTCTCCAGGCGGTTGTAGTTCAGCCACGCCACCCCCCCGATGACGACGGTGGAGACCACCACCACCAGGAAGAAGCCCGCGAAGAGCTGCCAGAACAACCGCTTGCGCATCCCTCAGCCCCCCCGACCAGCAGGGTGTCCCGTGCCCGAAATCGACCGTTCTGCAGTGGCCGAGCATGCGTTGGGATGGATGAAGAAGCGCTTCGAACAGCTCCGCCGCGCGGATGCTCCCCGGCTTTCGACGGCAGGCTGCGCCGCTGAGCGGAACCCAACGGGCACGGGCACGGGCACGGGCACGGGCACGGGTTCAATCCTGATGCCGGGCGAAGACATAGCCTGCGCCTCGCACCGTCTGAATGCGGCGAGGCTGCTTCGGGTCGTCCTCGATGGCGGCGCGGATGCGGGAGATGTGCACGTCGATGCTCCGGTCGAAGGCTTCCAGCGCGGTGTTGCGGACCGCGTGCATGAGCTGGTCGCGGGACATCACGCGACCCTGGTTGTCGGCCAGGGCGCAGAGGAGTTCGAACTGGTGGCCCGTGAGGCGACAGGCTTCGCCGTCGAGCCGGACCTCGCGGCGGTCCATGTCGATGGCCAGGCGGCCGAACCGCCGGACCGCGGGTTCCGCCGGGGCCGCGCTCTGGCTGAGAGCGCCCTGGCGTCGAAGGATGGCCTTCATGCGGGCCAGCAGCTCCCGCGGGTTGAAGGGCTTGGGGAGGTAATCGTCAGCGCCCAGCTCGAGCCCGACGATGCGGTCCATGGCGTCGCCGCGGGCCGTCAGCATGATGATGGGGACGTGGGGCGCGGCCTGACCGGCACGGATGTCGCGGCACAAGTCGAAGCCGTCCGCGTCGGGAAGCATCACATCCAGCAGGACCATCTCGATGGTCGACGCCGACGCCGCGAGCGCCGCCATACCGGCGGTGCCCGTGGCGTGGTGGTCGACGACGAAGCCCCGCCCGCCGAGATACGTGGTGAGCAGCTCGGCGAGGCGGTCGTCGTCTTCGATGAGCAGCACGTTGCCCGTCATACGGTCAACCTACTACGTGTCCCGCATGGAAACTACGCCCACATCTCCCTTGCCTGTTTGGCCCCTGCCGGCGTTGCTCGGGCTTGAATTGACCCACGCCAGTCCTGCGCCCTCGCGCCTTGGCAGGAACCAAACCGCTGGCGGGATATGGGGGCGAACTTCCCATGCAGGCCACTACCAGGCCTAGCGCTTCTGCCACCGCTTCTCGGCCTTGGCCGCCATACGGCGCAGCTTGGCACGCTGCTCGGGGGTGAGAACGGCATGGAACTGTTTCAGATCCTTGAGCATCCGGGAGGTCATCTTGTCGGCGAGCTTGATGCCCTCGACGCGGATCTTCTCCAGGTGCCGGTCGTCGAGCCTGTCGGCCAGGATGGCCGTCACAAAGCTCTTGCGAAGGGCGCGCCCTTCGTTGCGGAAGTTGGCCATGTCGTTGGCCAGACCGTCGAGGATGGGGTTGACGGCCTTGCGCTGCGCGTCGGTTCCGTCGAGGAACTCCATCGCGAAGTCCGCAGCCGCGTCCATCTTCATACGGACTTCCTTCGGCGTGGCCGGGCCTTTTGGGCCGTGCGCCGAGGCGGGCAGCATGAAGCCGACGGCGGCCCCCGCGACCAGTCCGACGACAAGAAAGCGTTTGATGCCTTTGCGACGCCGGGCGCTCTTGTCGTTGGCGTCGGCGCTCTGTTCCTGGGTAGGCGTGCTCATGGGTAGGTCTCCGTGGGTGTCGGTTCGTTCGAAGGAGAGAGAGAGTGACCGGGGCCACGGAAACCACTCTAGGCGCCGGGCATGTCGCGTCGTTTGCGCCCGGGTAAAGTTATGTAAAGCCCCGCCGTCCAAGGCGGTCAGGTGCAGCGCAGGTGGCTGTTGTGGTAGGTTCGGCGGCTACGAGTGGGGCCACTCTCCAAACAACCCGCAGGAGGCCATCATGCATCTGTTTTCTCTTCGCCTGATGGTGCTGGTGGCGACCGCTGCGCTGATCACCGCGTTGGCCGCCGCGTGCCCTGCAGAGTCCAGCTCGGAGGCCCCCGCCCCGGACGCAACAGCGGTCGCGGACGCCGGTCCCGACACCGCGGCGCCCAGCTACGGGCCGATGGCGGTGACACCGCCAGACACCTGGGAGCACGACATCCTGCTGGTGCCCTACAGCCTCCACTTGAGCTGGCAAAACGACCCCGCCACCAGCGTGACCTTCAGCTGGGCCACGACGACGACGCCCGTGGAGAACTACACCTCCAGAGTGTGGCTCGTGCCGAAATCCGAGGTCGACGCCGACGGCGGCGCGATGCCCTGGGCAAAGGCCTGGACCCACGAAGGCTACGGCCAGCTCTACCACCCCATCATCCTGGGCGTTGAAGACCCCAACGAGCAGTACTCGTCGTGGCATGTCGAGGTCACGGGTCTGACGCCCGACACCGAGTACGTCTACCGGGTCGGCACCTGGGAAAGCTTCGATCCCATCAGCGGGACGTTCAAGAACGCCACGCTGTCGGAGCCGGCGACGTTCAAGACGGGGCTCCCGAAAGGCACGCGGACCGACTTCAAGGTCGTCTTCGCCGGCGATAGCCGCGGGGGCTACGCCAAGATCGCCGAGCAGATCGACCGCCTCGCCAACATCGACGCGCGGATGTGGTTCTTCAACGGCGACATGAACGACGTCGGCACGCAGGTCGAGTGGGACGCCTGGTTTCAGGTGATGCAGCCGGTGCTTCGGACCCGGGTCCTGATGCCGGTGCAGGGCAACCACGAGGCCACCTTCGCCAACCTCTACTACACCCAGTACGAGCTTCCGAAGATGCCGACGTTGGCCGAGAACATGCACGAGCACGCCTGGTCGGTGGACTTCGCCAACGTCCACTTCGTCGGCCTGGACTCCAACGGCGAGGACATGATCGTGCAGCAGCTGGAGTGGCTGGATGCCGACCTGGCGTCGGCGGTGGCGGACCCCGACATCGACTTCATCATCGCGATGATGCACCACTCCTCGTACAGCAGCTCCAACCATGGTCAGAGCCCCTTCGTTCACGAGCACTTCGTGCCCCTGTTCGAGAAGTACTCCATCGACGCGGTCATCAACGGCCACGACCACAACTACGAACGCACCGTCAAAATTCGGCAGGACGCCGAAGCTGACGATGGCGTGACCTACGTCGTCGCGGGAGGGTTCTTCAGCAAGGGCTACGGCAACGGCAACGAGTGGTACACGGTCACCAGCCATCACGGCGACAAGGCCAACTACGTGGTCATGGACGTCAGCGCGGACACGCTCTCGCTGACGGCCTACGACGGGACCGGTACCGAGGTCCTGGACCAGTTCGAGCTGCAGAAGCGCGAGCGCTAGACGGCCCGACTTTCAGGTAGCGTCCGCAGGCGCGGTGGGCGATAACCCCTGTCCCACCTCCCACCAGGACGCTTCCATGGCCGCACCCGCCAAGCACATCCTGCAACAGGTCCCGGTCATCGCCGCCATCGGCAAGACCGCCCTCGCCGCCCTGGGCCAGAACCTCTCCAAGTCGCCTGGAGGCGAGGCGCCGCCGACGCCCGGGCCAGAGTTCCGCCAGACGGTCGCGGCGCGGCCACGGGACCTGGTTCGTGACTATGTCCGCGCGGTCAAGGGCGAGCCCTCGGCGTACAAGCGGACGGTACCGCCGCATCTGTTTCCCCAGTGGGGCTTCCCGCTGTTCTCCAAGACCCTCGACGGCATCCCCTATCCGCTGATGCGGGTGCTCAACGGGGGCTGCAACCTGGAGATCAACGCCCCCATCCCGGCCGACGCGCCGCTGACACTCACCGCGCAGCTGGTCGACATCGACGACAACGGCTCCCGGGCGGTGCTCAAGCAGCGCCTGGTGACCGCCACGCCCGACCACCCCGAGGCCCTGGTGGCCACGATGTTCGCCATCGTTCCGCTCGGCTCCGGGTCCAAGGGCAAGAAGAAGCCGCGCCGTCGCCCGCGCGTGCCCGAAGACGCCCGGGAGATCGCCTTCTGGCGCATCCCCGCGTCGACCGGGCGGGACTTCGCCATCCTCACGGGGGACTTCAACCCGGTGCACTGGATCCCCGCCTACGCCCGGGCCAGCGGCTTCAAGAACACGATTCTGCATGGCTACGCCACGATGGCGCTAGCCATGGAGGGCGTGAGTCGGACGGTGTTCGCCGGCGACGTGACGCGGCTGAGCCGGTTCGACTGCAAGTTCGTCAAGCCGCTGGTGCTCCCCGCCAAGGTCGGGCTGTACGTGCACAACGGGTCCGACGGCGTGCAGCGCGCCTATGTCGGCGATGCTGCCGGCGGGCCGGCCTATATGGTGGCGACCTTCGAGGCCGCCGCCACCGACGCATAGGAGACGACGATGAGCGACTTCCTTCTAGAGCTGGCGTCCAACCCGAACGCCCGCCGTATGGTCAAGCAGCTGGGCCTGCCCGTGCCCATGCCGCAGCCACTGCGCCGGGCCCGGGGGCCGTGGCAGGAGCGACCGCTGGCCGACCGTGCCGTGGCTGTGGGTGGCGTGACCGCCAAGAGCGCCATCAACGGCGTGCTGGCCCACACCCTGGCCTCGGCCGGCGCGAATCCCGTCGTCGTATGCGACGCCGGCGACGCCCTGTTGGCGGACTGGGTCGAGGCCGGTGAAGCCTTCGGCCGGCCTCCGGTCGCCATCGAGCCGGGACCTGCGCCGGACGACGCCAAGGTGCACGCGCTGGTGTTCGACGGGACGACCATCACGAGCCCCGAGGAACTGCGAGGGCTGTACGACTTCTTCCACGCCTGGATCCGCCGCGTCGGCAAGTGTGGGCGGGTGGTGGTCATCGGTCGTCCGCCCGAAGACGCACCCAACCCTGTAGAGGCCTCGGCCCGCGCGGCGCTGTCCGGCTTTGGCCGCAGCCTCGCCAAAGAGGTTGGCAAGAAAGGCGCTACGTCACAGTTCGTCTACGTCGCTGAAGGCGCGGAGGCGCGACTGGAGGCGGTGATTCGTTGGATCCTGAGCGAGCGGTCGGCCTTCGTGGATGGGCAGCCGTTCGTCGTCAATGGCGCCACCGAGTGGGCTGACAACCAGGCCCGCTGGACCCGCCCGCTGGAGGGCAAGACCGCACTGGTCACGGGCGCGGCCCGCAGCATCGGCGCCGCCGCCGCAAAGACCCTGGCCGAGGCTGGGGCACGGGTAACGGTCCTGGACCTTCCCTCGGATGACGGCCCGGCGAGCAAGACCGCTCGCGCCATTGGCGGCGACCTGCTGCTGATGGACGTCACATCCGAGCACGCGGCCAACCGCATCGCCGAGCACTTCGAGCCGCTGGGCGGGCTGGACGTTCTGGTCCACAACGCCGGCATCACGCGCGACAAGACCATCGCCAAGATGAAGCCCGAGTACTGGGATCTGTGCGTGAACGTAAACCTTACGGCAGTGGCTCGGATCACCGAGGCTTTGCTCAAAAGCGGCACGCTCAATGACGGCGGACGGCTCATCGGCCTGTCCTCCATCGCGGGCATCGCCGGCAACATGGGGCAGACCAACTACGCCGCCAGCAAGGCTGGCGTGATCGGCTGGGTCCACGCGATGGCGGCCGACCCGGACGTCATCAAACGGGGCATCACGGTCAACGCCATCGCCCCAGGCTTCATCGAGAGCCGCCTGACCGACCGCATCCCGACCGTCATCCGTGAGGTCGGGCGCCGTTTCAACACGCTGAGCCAGGGCGGACTCCCCGTCGATGTGGCCGAGGCGATCACCTTCCTGGCGACGCCCGGCGCGCAGGGACTCACGGGCAACGTCATCCGCGTGTGCGGACAGAACATGTTGGGAGCATGACCATGGCCACCACGAAGAAGAGCGACACAGCAAAGAAGAAGGCGCCGGCCAAGAAGAAGGCCCCCGCCAAGAAGACCTCCAAGAAGACCGCTACCAAGGCGCGGCGGGCGGTCATCGTCTCCGGCGCCCGGACCCCGTTCGTCCGAGCGTTCAAAGAGTTCACCACCATGGACGCCATCGCCCTGGGCGACGCGGCGGTCAAGGCGCTGTTGGACAAGACCGAGCTGCCGTACAGCGAGCTAGACGCCTTGATCTGGTCGGGTGTCATCCTGCCGAGCGCGGCGCCCAATGTGGGCCGCGAGATCGTCCTGGACCTGGGGCTGCCCCACAGCGTCGAGGCGACCACGATCACGATGGCGTGCGCGTCCGGACTGCGCGCCATCACGACCGCGGTGGCGATGATCGAGCGGGGCGATGCCGATGTGGTCATCGCGGGCGGCGCCGACTCGACGTCCAACGCCGAGATCAAGCTGCCCCAGAAGGTCGTCCACACGGTCGCGCCGGTGGCCATGTCCGGCAAGGCCACCGCCATGGACTGGGTGCAGGTGGTGGCGCAGTTGGCGCCGTTTACCGACATCCTCCCCAAGCGTCCCAAGATTGCCGAGCGCACGACGGGTCAGGTGATGGGCGAGGCCGCCGAAGAGATGGCCGAGCGCAACGGCATCACCCGGGAAGCGCAGGACACCTTTGCGGTGATGTCCCACCACCGCGCGGCGGCGGCCATCGAGAGCGGGCGTTTCGGCGACGAGGTCACCCCGGTGACCACCCCCGAGGGCAAGACCATTTACGCCGACACCATCGTCCGGGGCGACACCAGCGTCGAGAAGCTGGCCAAGCTGCGCTCGGTGTTCAAGAAGAACGGCACCCTGACGGCCGGAAACTCCAGCGCCCTGACCGACGGCGCCGCGGCCGTGCTGATCATGACCGAGGAGAAGGCCAAGGCCCTTGGCTACACGCCCAAAGCGGCGTTCCGCAGCTGGAACTACATCGGCGTGGACCCCGCCGACCAGCTGCTTATGGGGCCCGCACTGGCCATGCCCAACGCCCTGGACCGGGCCGGCATGGCGCTGAAGGATGTGGACTTCGTGGACATGCACGAGGCCTTCGCGGCGCAGGTGCTCAGCGTGCTGAAGATGCTGGGCAGCAAGGGCTTCGCCAAGGAGCGTCTGGGCAAATCCAAGGCCGTCGGCGAGGTCGACCACGCCCTCCTGAACCTGCATGGCGGGTCGGTCTCGCTGGGTCACCCCTTCGGCGCCACCGGTGCCCGAATGGTGATGACGGTGGCCAACGAGCTGGCCGCCCGCGACGCCGAGACGGCGCTGCTGGGCATCTGCGCGGCCGGCGGCCTGGGCGCGGGCGCGGTGATGGAGCGCGTCTGACACTGCGACCGCTGGAATAGAGAGCGGAGCGGCCGCCGCATCTATGTCTCGTCAGCAACTACAGGCCCGAAACAACCTGTCAAGTCAGGCAAGTGCAGGTCCGAAACAGCCTGTTAAGTCAGGCCAGTGCAGGTCCGAAGCAGCCCGTTAAGTCAGGCAAGTGCAGGTCCGTCGCATCGTAGGACGATTGCATTCGCCCCCCAACCCCCCCGCTGGGCTGATGGTTGATCACATCTCCGGATCTAGTTGATTTCCTGGTGGAAGTTGGATGGCGGGACGATCTGATTCGCCCCCCAACCCCCCGCTGGGGGGCTCCGCACCCCTTCGGGGCGGCCGTACTCGGCTCCTCTGCGCCTCCGCTCGCAAGCTCGCGGGGGCGCTCCGTCGCCAAAGGCCGTCCGACTGCGTCGGATGCGGAACACGCGCCGAGACTGGGCTTCAGGCCACGCTCGTCCCCACGTATCAACGGTTTCCCGAGATGTGTTGAACGTTGAGCCCGCTGGGGGCTTCCGCCCCCCTTCGGGGCGGCCACTCCGCTCCTCCGTTCCTCCGGTCGCAAGCTCCCTACGTCACTACGTCGCTCCGGGCCGTCCGACGGAGTCGGATGCGGACTGAACGCGCGCCAGGACTCCCGGCTATGCAACGTTCACACCCGCGCCCGAACGGGTCCGCTGGACGGCAACGCTTCGCTTTCGGGACAACGACTCATGGTTGGGCGGCGACCGTTTCCTCTCGGCCACCAATCTTGTGCCAACTGGACCCTGTGAGAAAACAATATCGTCCGTACGATGAGGCCATGGGTAAGTTCATCGACGGCACATGGTTTTCTGACGGCGCATACGTATCGGGTGACGCGGACGGCAAGTTCCGGCGCCAGAAGACGTCGTTCCACAATTTCGTCACTGCGGACGGCTCCAGCGGCTACCCCGCGGAGGCAGGACGCTACCACCTCTACGTATCACTGGCCTGTCCGTGGGCGCATCGCACGCTCATCATGCGGGCGCTGAAAGGACTCGAGGACGTCATCAGCGTGTCCGTGGTGAACCTGTTCACCGGCCCTGATGGCTGGACCTTCGACGAGGGCCCGGCGGTGACCCCCGACCCGGTCTACGGCGCGACGCACCTCAAAGACATCTACAAGGCGGTGCAGGACGACTACACCGGTCGCGTCACGGTCCCGGTGCTCTTCGACACGAAGACCCGGACCATCGTCAACAACGAGTCGTCCGAGATCATACGGATGTTCGACACGGAGTTTGGTGCGTTTGCCAAGCCGACCGCGTGGACGGACCACGACTTCTACCCGGCGGCGCTACGCCCCGAGATCGATCCGGTCAACGAGCGCGTCTACCACACCGTCAACAACGGCGTGTACAAGGCCGGTTTCGCGGGCACCCAGGCGGCCTATGAGGACGCATTCGACGCCCTGTTCGACACCCTCGACTGGCTCGAAGAGCGGCTGTCGCGAAAACGCTACCTCGCTGGAGACACCCTGACCGAGGCCGATATCCGGCTGTGGACCACGCTGATTCGCTTCGACAAGGTCTACCACGGGCACTTCAAGTGCAATAAGCGGCGCCTGGTGGACTACCCCAACCTGTGGGCATACACGCGTGAGCTGTACCAGATCGAAGGCTTCGCCGACGCGGTGAACTTCGAACACATCGTCAAGCATTACTACCAGAGCCACACGTCCGTGAACCCTCGGGGTATCTACGCCATTGGTCCCGAGCTGGACCTCGACGCTCCTCACGGCCGCGAGCGTGTCTCAGACACAATGAGACACGTCTCAACCACTGTCTCTAACGCGTCTCATCGTGCCCTGCACCTTTAACACGTTGTGATAATGCTTATAATTCCGGGCCCTTGATTTCTGGCACGGAAGCTGCTTTACCGACAGGAGTCGTAGGCAGCGAGTCGCAGCACACTGCACCATGCAGGTTTGAGTTGTCGGACCGTTTGGCCGGTGGGGGCTTTGAGCCAAACGGTCCCGCTGCCTGCGACGCTCCCACCGAGCCGGGTTGGCAAGACTTCACAGCCCGGCGGCGGGCACACCCACGGCCATCTGGGTCATTCCCGACCCGTCGGGGGACCACACGGTATCCCAGCTCTGCAGGTCGCTGGAGCGTTGGATGGTCGCCGGCCAGCCCAGGTGGAACCAAAACCCGTTGAAGTGCCCGGCGATGCCCCGGGGGAACTCGACGCTGGTGAGCGTCCAGCTGGCTCCATCCGAGGAGCGGTAGTAGCCGCCGGGCACCCGGGCGATGAACTCACCTCCCGCCCAGACCACCTGCTCGTAGCCCTCGGCGTTACTGTGCACGGGCGACCACGAGGTGCCGTTGCTAGACGCGTGAAGCTCGGTCCCCTGGACGATGATGAACTGCCCGGCGCCGAAGGCCAGATCTTCTCCGCCCATGCCATGTGCAGGCATCTGCTCGGCCGGAAGCCAGGTCACGCCGTCGGCGGTCACATCGATGAGGCCGGTCCCGTCGAGGCTGCCGTAGCCATGCCCCACCGCCACCGCCACACCGTTGCCTGCCGCGATGCCGCGGAAGTGGCCCTCGTAGTACCCCTGGGCGTCACCCCAGGTCTCACCGCCGTCCGTGGACCGCAGCCGTAGACCGTTGCCACCCGCCGCGACCCAGGTGTCGATGCCCGGGAGGTAGACCGCATCGGAGATGAACGACGACTGGCTGGTGCTGGCCGGGTTCCAGGTGATGCCGTCGTCGCTGGTCATGGTGAGGCCGTTGCCAGCCCCGCCCACGGCGACCCAGCGTCCGTTGCCATAGCCCACGCCGCGGAGCAGGTCGTCATCATCGCCGCCGTTGGGGTTCACTTCGACGAAGTTGGTCCAGGTCGCGCCATCGGTGGACATCACGCGACGGGTGCCGTAGCCGACGACCACCGCGATGGGATCACCGCTCGGGGCGGGCACATCTGGGGTGGCCGTACCGTCTTCGAGGGTCGAGCCGTCCGGTGAGGCGTCCTGCACCACCGTCGTGTCCGGCGTCACGGTGGCGTCGGGGGAGGCGGCATCCGGCGTGGCCGTAGCGTCCGGTGTGGACGTGGTGTCCATCGGTGCTGCGTCCGGCGGGGTGGCGTCTGGACCGACTTCGGGCACCGTGACGGTATCCTCGGTGCTGACCGCGTCCGGAGAGGTTTCGACGGCGTCCGTCGGCGTGTTCGGGCGATGAACGGACTCGGGGCAGCCGGGGGTGGCCACCAGCAGGGCCAACACGAGGCCCATGCCACCAGGGACATCACAAGCGGAGCGAAGCAGGGTCTTCATGGTTGAACTATACTTCGCCCGCCACCACGTTTCATGAGGAGCCCATGCACACCGCCCTCACCGCTGTCCTGACCTGTCTGCTCGTGTTCCCGACGACAGCCGCCGACGCCAAAGGGAAGGCGCCCAACAAGCTCCGCATCGCGGTGACCGACTTTACCAACGCGACGTCGGACCCGAAGCTGGACCCGCTGGGCAAGGGCCTCGCCTCGATGGTGACGACGGACATGGCGTACGTACCCGAGTTCGAGCTGGTGGAGCGCAGCCGCCTGGGCGACATCAAGGCCGAGCTCAAGCTCCAGAAGGGCAAGGGCTTCGACAAGAAGACCGCCGTCAAAGCCGGCAAGCTCCTGGGGGCCTCGCACATCGTCACGGGGTCGTTTCAGGTGACGGGCGACACCATGCGGCTCGACGTCCGGCTGCTCACCGTCAAGGGCGCCAAGGTCCTGCTCGCCAAGGAGGTGACGGGTGAACGGGACGCGTTCTTCGAGCTCGAGAAAGACCTCGTCAAGAAGCTCATCGCCGCGGTGGGGCAGAAGATCGCACCGCGGGTTCGGGCGCGCATCGCCAAGATCCACACCGCGGATTTCGCGGCCTTCGAGAAGTTCTCCCAGGGCCTGGCGGCGTTCGATGCCAAACGCTACCAGGACGCCATCGCAGCCATGCAAGCGGCGTCGGCTCAGGACGCCGACTTCAAGCTCGCGGTCCTGACGCTGGGCAAGTACCAGGAGCTCATCGCCAAGCTGGACGCAAAGGTCGACGCGGCGCGGGTCTACGAGGAGGAGCAGTTCAAGCTCAAGAAGGCCAAGGCCGCGAGCAAGAACGCGGAGCTGGCGCAGAAGCTGATGGCCCTGGCGCGGGGCAAAGACACCATCAAGATGAAGGTGAAGGGCATCAGCAAGGACAAGGCGAACCTGCTGGTGCGCCTGGTGGCGCTGGACGTCCTGGTGTCGGGCTATCGGGGGAGCTTCGCCGACCTGTACCGGATGGAGGACAAGTTCGCGATGAAGCGAACGGCGGACACGCTGGTGCAGGAGTACTTCCTGAAGGCCGTCGACGTATGGCCCCTGGCACGATTCGCGCCCAGCGGCTACGGCGCGCCGGTGTTCGCGCCGACGGGCAAGTTCAAGAACAACTTCTTCGCCACCATGCGGCAGCGCCTGTTCCGCACACCGTACGTCTGGAACAGCGGGAAGTACCCCAGGCAGGCCGCGACGGTCGCCGAGGCCATGATGATGGACACGCGTCAGCACGCGGCCTTGCTGGAGCGGATGCTGACGATCATCGAGAAGCGCGTGGGCGCCAAGAACGAGAGTCAGAAAAAGCAGCTCCACGAGTGGTACTTCGACCTGGGCGAGCTACTGGCCAAGGTGCCCGACCCGGACGCGTCGACCCGGGTGCTGATGAAGCTCAGCGCGCGCAGCAAGGACTCGCGGCTGCTCGACAAGATCGCCAAGCAGGTGAAGAAGAACCGCGACATGGCGGCCGCGCTCGCGGTGAAGGGGCCGGCGCGGGCCTATCGCGAGGAGTACTTTCGGACGGGCGGGTACAGCAGCTCGATGATCAAGAAGGCCGTCGCGCTGTTCCCAGACAGCGGCGACCTCACCGAGGAGGGGAGGCGCGCGCTGAACCTTCGGGTGCGCAAGATTCGGAAGTACGGCCTGCCCAACATCAACGTCGGTCAGACGCCCATATGGGTGCTTCAGGGGCTGATGGACATCACCACCGATCGGCGGGTCGACCGGCGCCGGGCCAACGCGCTGCGCTACTACCCGTCGGGCGGGCGCCCCAGCTGCGGGAGCGGCTCACCGGGCTGCGGCAGCGAGCTCATCGCCATCACCGGCCCGGTGCCGGCGCAGAGCTTCAAGGCCAGCTTTGCGCTCGACTTCACGCCGGCCAAGGACTTCTATCGCCCGGAGAGCCGGAAACGGAAGCCAGCGGCGGCTGGCGCGAGGCCGACGGTCGGATTTCTGTTCGGGGTACGCGACGTTTGGGTCCCCGCCGTGGACCGTAAGCGCGGCGCCAAGGAGCACCGTCCGTTCAAGGGGTTCCGGCTGGCCTTTGGCCCCAGCGGCGTCGAGTTGGCCAGTGTGGTGGATGACAAGGCCGGCTATGGGCTGAAGCTCGCGCCAACCTCGCTGAAGCGATGGAACACGCCGGTGCCCAAGCGGGCCAAGGTCAAGGTGCGTGTGCAGGGCAAGAAGCTGACGTTCACCCTGAACGGGAAGAGCTTCGCCTACACCCTGCCCTCCGCCGTGCGGGGCTGGCGGGGGCTGCACACCTACGACGACGGCTATGTCGAGATCGGGTCGCTCGTGGTGAAATAGCGCGATGAAACGCGTCCTGAAGATTGGCGGCCTCATCCTGGGGGCCCTGGTGGCCGCCTTCGGGTTGTTCCTGCTCTACGTCGTGGTGGCGTTTCCCGACGCGGGCGAGCCGCTTGACCTGAAGGTCGCGACCGACGACGCGAAGCTCTTGGAGCGGGGGCGGTACCTCACCGAGGCGGTCTCGGTCTGCACCACCTGCCACTCGGACCGGGACTACTCGGCCTGGGGCGGCCCGATCATCGAGGCGACGCGGGGCGCCGGCGGCCAGACCTGGTCCGAAGAGCAGGGCCTGCCGGCGACCCTGCATGCTTCCAACATCACCCCCAAGGGGCTGGAGGGATACACCGACGGTACGCTGGCCCACGCGATCACCAGCGGCATCACCAAGAGCGGTCGGGTCATGTTCCCGCTGATGCCCTACCCCATGTATCGCGCCATGTGCCGCGAGGACCTGGAGGCCATGGTGGCCTATCTGAGAAGCCTCGCCCCCATCGACCGCACCGTGCCCGAGTCCAGCGTCAACTTCCCCGTGAGCGTGTTCATCCGCATGGCGCCGAAACCCTACGAGTCTCCGCCCTGTCCGGATGGCAAGGACGAGGTGGCGCTCGGTCGATATCTCGCCACCATCGGAGCCTGCGAGGGATGCCATACGCCCAAGGGCGCCGGTGGCCCCGACACCGATTGGGCCTACGCGGGCGGCGACACCTTCAAGGAGAAGGGGTTCACCGTCCGGGCGGCCAACATCACGCCGCACCCGACCACCGGCATCGGCAACTGGGATCGCCAACGCTTCATCGACAGCTTCAAGCGTCACCTGAACACCCGGGTGCCGGTCGCCGGCGGCGAGCCCAACACCGTCATGCCATGGGCCGCCTACGCCAGGATGACCGAGCGGGACCTGGGGGCCATGTTCGCCTACCTCAAGTCGCTTGCACCAAGGGAACGTGCGGTGGAGCGGTTTCCCAAAGGTGAGTGACTGTTCTTGACCTGGGTGCCGAGCTGCGAAAAGGTCCAGCCATGAATGCACGGTCCATCAGTGCGCTGCTTACGGTGGGGATGACGGTCGCTCTTCTGGGCTTCACCCAATTCGCCCACGCCCAATGAACGTCGTGAGCAGCGACTAGCCTCTCGGTCGGGGGGCCCGACATCGGCCTGGACGGTCAGTCCAAGCCTCCGGAAGACCTGACTCGGGTGAGCCTGGGTGTACGGTTCGGTTTGTTCGGGACCGAGTACCAGCGTGACTTCCTGATGAAGTACCGGGCGGATAACTCCATCGAGACCGTCGTGGGGACGCTGTCGGTCCTGCACCACTTCGGCGAGGGCTGGTCCGCCTATGGTTCACTGCCGGTGGGGCACGTCACGGTAAACCCGGCCGGTGGCGGTGATCCCGGTCGCGGGGCGGGTCTGGCCGACATCATCGTGGGCGCGCGGTACGACTTCACGGCGCTCTACGACCGACACCTCTATGTCCCCGGGGTGGCCTTCAGGCTGGGACTTGCCCTGCCCTCGGGCGCCCAGACCAGCTTCGGGGGATCGTTCTCCGGCGCCATCACCAAAGAGCTCATCGCCATTGGGTTCGGGGCGTTCACGCTGTTTCCTGCGCTGGATATCTGGATCCCGGTCGACCCCAAGGTGACCCTGACCATCCCCATCCGCGGGAGGATTCCGCTGCAGCGCAGCCCCAATGGCATCCTGTTTCCGCCCCAGGTCGAGTTCGGTGTCGGCGTCTCCAGCGGCCTGACCGAGTGGCTTACGTTGGCAGCCCGGTTTGCCGGGCGCTACCGTCCGCAAGCCAACGAGGAGGGCACAGGGGTCCTCGTCAACAGCGGCCGGATGGTGCTGGCCGGCGAGCTGGACCTCGGCTTCAAGATCTCTGATCGGGTCAGACTCATCGCCATGGCCCGGGTCCCGTTCTACACCTACGCCCGCGGTCAGCAGGTGGTGGAGACGTTCAGCACGTCGCTCAGCGTCAGCGTCACGTTCGATGGCAATGATGACGACGAGGACGACGAGGACGACGAGGACGAAGCGACCACAACAGTGCGCGCCGGCACCGCGACAGGCGCGGGCGAACCGGGAAAGGCCGACACCCGGCACATCGCCCGCGGCGGCAAGACGTTCGACATCCGAGATGCCTTCGTCGAGGGCAAGGTATCCGTGCTCGACTACTGGGCCGAGTGGTGCAAGCCGTGCAAGAAGCTCAGCAAGGAGCTGGATGCGCTGGCCGCCAAGACCCCCTACCTGGCGATTCGCAAGGTGGAGGTGCCCGACTTCGACACCCCGGTGGCCAAGCAGTACCTGCCGGGCGTGAAGAAGATGCCCAACGTCTGGATCTACGCGCCCGACGGGACGCTCATCCACAAGCTCAGCGGCGTGCCCAACAACGAGGTGATGAACCTCGTGAAGGCCGCCTTGAAGCGGTACGCGCCCAAGAGCCCGTGAGCAGACCGCCTACTTGAGTCGGTAGAAGCGCACCGTCGCAGGATTATCGGTCGCCACCGCCAGCCGGCCGCGCGCGCCGTCCAGGGCCAGGCCAACGACGGCACCGTCGGCATAGAAGGACGTCAATGCTCTGCCCTGCTCGGTCTCGAACCGCACCCAACCGTCCTCACCGGCGACGATGAACAGGTCGCCGTATTGGACGCGTCGCTTCGGAGGCGCATCGGACACGAACCGTCCGTTGACCCGGTAGGCCACGCCCCGCGTCGCTTCGGGCAGCGCCTTGACCGACACCAGCTCCAGCGAGGGTACCCCGGTCCGTGTGGGCGCCGGCGACGCCGCGTTTTCGTCGACGTCCGACGAGGCGTTTGCTTGAAACCGCGTCGCGAACATCGAGATCCCGATGGTTGCCGCCATCGCGAGCAGCAGCAGCCCAGTGCGAAACACCTGCTTCTGCGCGTCAGTGGGTTCGGGAGATGCGGACATGGACACCAGTCGGAGGGAGACCTTTCCTTCAACCCTACCCGATGCCCGAAACCTTCCCGAATTGCTCAGCTGACCTCGGCCACACCCCGGAAGCACCCTCGGGGTGCCTGACAGGCGCCGTGGTCCACGACCTCCCGGTCGGGACCGTCATCGGTCCCCGTCTGGGCGCACCAGTAGGTCATCGTCGTGGACGGATGGACCAGCCCCGGGCGCTCGTCGGCCCGGTAGGTCAGTGACTTGCAGCGAAGCTCGACGCAGCAGGGCTCGGGCTTGGAGATGGCGTCGTCCGCGTCAGGCTCGTGGGGCTTCATCATTCACCTCCCAGGGCGTCCTGAAGGGCGCGCCGCACCACGGCGGTCACCAGCTCGAGCCGCCACTTGGCGCGGGGCAGCGGCTTGGCACCCTGCAGCGCAGCCTTCGCGGCCGCGTCGATGACTGCCTTCCCCGGCAGCCCAGCCGCCCTTGCGAGCACGGCCTCAGCCGGCCGGGAACGCCAGGGAACCGGTGCTACCGCTCCCAGTGCCACACGCCAGGCGCCATCGGGCATCTGGGCGACGGCGGCGGCGGCCAGAGGCCAGTCGAAGGATTGCTTGTGCCGGACCTCAGCGTACCCCGACCGCTTCGGCGGCCGCGGCACGGTCACCTCGACGATGAGCTCGCCGGCGTGCAGCTGGTTTTCGGCCATCAGGCTCCGCGCGGGCACCACGAAGAACTCTTCGGCACGCATCTGGCGCTTGCCCCGGGTCTTGTGCTGGAGCTTTAAGACAGCGTCCGCCGCGAGCAGGGGCGGCGCGACGTTGGACGGATGCACGATGTGGCACGGTCCGCCGCCATAGAGCGCATGAGTCTCATGCTCGCCGTCAACCGCGAAGCACGTCGAGCCGCCCTTCTTGAGGCAGTGGAAGTGCTGCGACCGGAAGTACCAGCAGCGTGGGCGCTGGCACAGGTTGCCGCCAAAGGTGGCCATGTTGCGAATCTGGGGCGTGGCGGCCTCTCCGGCCGCGTGGGCCAGGGCCGGGAAGCTGGCCTTGACGATGGGGTTGCCGGCTACCTCGGACAGGGTCGCCCCCGGGCCGATGTGGAGCCCCTTCGGGTCCTGATAGATGGCCCCCAGCGCTTTCACGCCAGCCACGCTGACGAGCTTGTCCGGAGCGGCGATGCGCTCCTTGAGACGGTCGGTGAGGTCGACCCCACCAGCCTTGTAGTGATAGCCCTTCGCTCCGGCGTCGAGGGCTGCGGGGATGTCGCTGGCGACCAGCAGCTCGAAGGGCTTCATGGCGTCTTCCCCCGCTTGCGGGCCAGAGCGGCCAGGACCCGCTCCGGCGTGATGGGCAGGTCGTAGACCCGGGCCCCGATGGCGTTGGCCACGGCGTTGGCGATGGCGCCCGCAGTGGGAATGGTGGGCGGCTCGCCGAGCCCCCGGACCCCGGTCTGGTTGGCGTCCATCCACAGGATGGGCTCGATCACCGGGATGTCCTTCATGCCGGCGATTTTGTAGGCCTCCAGGTTGGGGTTGACCATACCGCCGGTGTTGCGGTCCAGGCGTCGGTCCTCGAACAGCGCGTAGCTGAGCCCCTGGATGACGCCGCCGCAGATCTGGTTCTCGGTGGCGAGCCGGTTGACGATCTTGCCGCAGGCCTGGACCGCGACGATCTTGATGACCCGCACGACGCCGGTCTCGGTGTCCACCTCGACCTCGGCGAACTGAACCCCGTCCGAGTTGCCCTTGCCGAGCTTGTCCTCCTTGACGCGCCCCTTGGCCTCCAGGGGCTCGGCCCGGATGAGCTGGCAGGCCTCCTTCCAGGTCGCCTTCTTGCCCCCCTTGCCCCGGAAGATGCCCTTGCCGTAGCGCACGTCACGCGCCCGCAGGCCCCATGCGGCGGCGACCACGCCACGAAGCTGGGACACCGCCGACAGCGAGGCGTCGACGACAGCGGGCGCCACCGACCGCGACACCTGGGAGCCACCGCTGCCCGGTCCGGGGGGATAGTTGCTCCGTCCGACGCGCGGCTCGATCATGTCGCGGCTGAGTTGTAGCGTCTCGGCCGCGGTCTCGGCGACCACGGTGAAGGTCCCGGTGCCGATGTCCTGGACGCCGGCGCTGGCGACCACCTTGCCCGAGCGATAGATGGCCACGTGAGCGCCCGCACTGGTCGGCCACTTGTACCACTGCGTGCCGCCGCACCCGAAGCCGCGCTTGAGGCGTCCGGGCCAGGCGCCGTCGGCCTTGCGTCGGTTCCAGCCGATGGCCTTGGCCGCCAGCTTGAACTGGGCCTTGCGGGTGGCGCTCTTTTCGTTGACCTCCCGGAACTTGAGCGGGTCCATCTTCAGCTGTGCGGCCAGCTCGTCCATCATTGACTCGACCGCGAAGACACCCTGCGGATGACCCGGCGCCCGGAACGCTCGCGGCCGGCCCGACGTCAGCTCGATCTCGGTGGAGGTCGTGTGCGCGTCGCCAAACTCGTACAGCAGCGGGTTCTTGACGCCGCCGCCGCCACCACGGAAACCGACGACGCCCACGTTGTGAATCCGCGCGCCCAGGAGCTTGCCGGTGGGGCCCGCGGAGACCTTCATGTACTGGATGGAGCCGGGGCGGTTGCCCGCGTCCAGGTGCTCTTCCCAGCGGGTGAGCATCACCCTCACGGGCTTTTCGTACTTCGTCGCGATCTTGGCCGCCAGCCGGCCTTCCGCGCCGGTGCTGAACTTGGCCCCAAATCCGCCCCCCACGTACTCGGACACCACCTCCACCTTGGAGCTGTCCGTGCCCAGGTGCCGCGCAATGCCGCGGCGGAACCCCATGACGCTCTGGGTGCTGGCGAAGACCGTGGCCTTGTCCCCCTGGGGGACGACTACCGCGCCGTGGGTCTCCAGCGCCGAGTGGGTTTGCACCTGGGTCGTGTACGTCGACTCGACCACCGCCTTGCCCGACGCGAACAGCGCTTTGAGACGCGCTGGCTCCGATGTCGGCTTCTTGTAGTAGTCCGACGCCAGCGCGCGGATCCCGTCTGGCCTCACCTTCAGCGCCAGCGCGGCCAGGCCGTCCTCGATGGCGTCCTCGCTGGTGGCGACGATGTGACCGATGACGTCGCCTGGGTAGCGCCCTTTCTTCTGCTCCAGCTCGACCTCGAGCACGCCCTTGACGGCCTTGGCGGCCTTCAGGTCCGAGGCGGTCACCCGGCCGGCGCCGTGGGGGAAGCGGATGAGGCGCGCATAGAGCATGCCTTTGGGGTACTGGTCCGAGGTGAACTTGGCGGCGCCGGTCACCTTCTGGCGGCTGTCGACCCGGGACGCGTCGTTGCTCACCGCCACGCGGTTGGCCTTGTTGGTGGACAGGGCAGCCCGCCCAGCGAGGCTTCCCATGGCATCGAGGATCTTGGACTGCGTGCCACACCGACACATGTTTCCCGCAAGCGCCTCGCGGACTTCCCCGTCAGAGGGCTTGGGGTTCCGCTTGATGAGCGCCGACGCTGAGACGACGAAGCCCGGGATGCAGAACCCGCACTGGGCTGCGTCGTGCTTGACGAACGCGTCGATCAGGGCGGCGTTGGCAGGATCGGCGGCGACACCTTCGACAGTCGTGATGGCCTTGCCCTGGGCCTCGACCGCGAGGGTCAGGCAGCCGACCTGGGGCTTGCCGTCCACGAGGACCGTGCACGCCCCGCAGGCGCCTCGGTCGCAGCCCTTCTTGGCCCCCGTGAGACCGAGCTGCTCCCGAAGCGCGTCGAGCAGGGTCGTGCGAGGCTCGACCTTGACCGTCACGGTCTTGCCGTTGACGGTCAGCCGAACCGACGTCGCCTGCTTGCCGTAGTGGGGGCCGCCAGCTTTGTTGGCGCGAGCCTCCGAGCCATTCGCGCCACCGATCAGCGCCCCGGCGGTAGCCGCCGTGGAGACACCTTTCAGGAAGTCGCGTCGAGAGTGACCGTCGTCACGTTTGCCCATGCATTCCTCCGGGGCGACACGGGAGCAGGGATGCCAACCCAGGGTATCCCGGGCGCATTCCACTGTCATCGCGGAGGGTGTGGAAGGACCGTCAGCTCACCCGCGGACGGGTCGATGCGAGCTCAGGCCCACTGCTCGGCGACCCAGGCGATCAGCTCGTCCTCGGCATCCTCGGCCTGGTCGGCCTCGGCGATGGTCTTGAGGCTCTCGAGGATGAAGGTCCGGACGTCGGCGCGGGCTAGCGAGGCGACCTCGGAGCGGATGGCGCCCTCGTCGGGGAACGCCTGTGCGGACTGGGAGATCATGCGCCAGAACCGCTCGTGCCCGCCGATGGCGTCGCCGATCGCGTTGATCGCTTCTTCCTCTTCCTCGGTGAAGCTGCCGTCGGTGCGGACCATGAGGCGGACCAGGCCGCCAAAGATCAGCTGCTCGTCGCTGGTGAGATCGTCGATGCTGGAGATGCTGCTCACTGGTGTCTGCCGTCCTGTGTCATCCGAGGCCCGCAGTTGTGCCCCAGCGCCGGCAGCAACTCAAGCGTGACGACGCGCGATGGCCAACCGAACCGCTTTGGCGAGGGCGTGCGAGGTGACGGGCTTGGTCAGCAGGGTCACGTCGAGGTCGCGCGCAGCGGCCTCGGTCGTTCTGTCGACGTAGCCCGCGAGCAGCAGGATCGGCAGCTCCGGGTTGACCTCTCGCAGGCGACGCGCCAGCTCGAGGCCCGTGCCTCCGGGCATGTCGTGGTCGGTGACGACCGCCGAGAAAGTGCCGCCGCTGTGCTCCCAGGTCAGCCAGGCGGAGCGGCTGTCGGGGCACTTGGTGACGACGAACCCGCGCTTGGACAGGGTCTGCTCCACGTACATGGCGGTCATGGGCTCGTCGTCGACCACCAGGACGTTGGCGCCATGGGTCATGTCGGGCGTCGGGGCGGACTCTGGGGGCCGGTCGATCACGCCAACGAGGATCCCGCCGTTCAGGAGTGGGAGCAAGTTACGTTCGCACTTTTCGTGCGGCACGATGTGCTAGGCGGCCAGGAGCCCGTCGCGAATGACCGCGTCGCGAAGCTTCTCTTTGGCCAGCTGGAACCGTTTGCGCATCCGTGCGGTGACGCGCTTCAGTGTGGCCGGGTCCTCGATGTCCCCTTCCAGCGCCAGCGTCAGGTCCCGCCACCGCATGCCGGCGTCGACACGGAGAGCCAGGAGTTGCTGCTCCTCGTGGCTGAGCGTGGCGCGCAGGGCGCGGACACGCTGCTTTGTGGTGGAGCAGAGATGACGCGGGGTGGGCTCGGTGTCCTCGGTCGGATCGACAAAGGGCTCGGCAACCGTGACGTCCGACAGAGGGATGTTTCGGGTGGCCCGGCGAACCGGAGCCGTGACGTAACGGTTCGAGGCATTGCGCGCCAGGGTGAAGGCCCAGGCACGGACCGGACAGCGCCAGCCAAAGCCGGGTAGCCCGCGCCAGACGTCGAGGCTGAAGTCGGAGAAGACCTCGGCGGCGCTGACCGGCCCAGCCACGCGAGAGGCGATGAAGCGCCGAATCTGCGGCCCGAACCGCTCGATGAGCAGGGTCGTGGCGTAGCCGTAGTTGCCATCCTCGCACGCCTGCCGAATCGCGCACTCTGCCTCGTCGAAAGAAGAACCGTTGAGCTCCATGAACACCTCCGTGACCGTTGACGGAGAGTGGGTAGTTCAAGAAGCGATCCAAACCATCCCTGCGGTGGGGAAAAGGCGCCAAAACCCCGGTTCGACGGGCATGTTCACACTTTTTCGTGGGCCCACTCCCTCACGTGTCACGCCCGTGCGCAACGTGACGCCGCGTGACACCCCGTGCGTGGGTGTGACACCGGGTGTGACCGGTCACGGCTGTGACTCGCCGGCGGCCCCCGATCCCAGACCGCCTGCGATTTGACGGCGGAACGTGACGTCGGCAGCGTGTCCGGATGCTCATGCCCGCTCCTCGACACCCTATGGCCTCCGCACTCGTGACGGCGCTGCTCGTGGCGTGCTCCTCTGGAGGGGGCGGAACGCCGGCGCAGCAGGCCGAGGTGGCCGAGCGCAAGCTCCGGAAGATGAGCCTCCAGGAGGTGCGCCAGGAGTGTGAGACGCCTACGGTGGCCGAGCGCGCCTGGTTCCGCGACAACCACCCGCTGAAGATGCGGTACACCAAGGCGGCGTGTGGCCGAGCGGCGGACCTGGAGCAGCGCGCGTGGCTGAAGAAGGTGCCATGTGACGAGCTGCGACGGCGGCTGTGGACCGACATCCCCTACCGGCCGGATCTCCCCAGCGCTCAGACCCTGCGTCAGCGTCTGTGGACGTGTCGGATGCAGACCACCTACTTCGACCGCCTCGACCTGGAGAACATGCCTCGGGCCAAGAACCCTACAGCCCTGGCAACCAAGGCCATGGCCGCGCTGGCCGGTGCTGGCCAGCAGGTGGTCGACTCGTTGGTGGGCTACCTCGGCACCTCCAAGGACGCCTTCGGGGCGATCACCCAGCAGGGCGGTATCTACAACGTATTCCGGGGGCTCGGCATCTGGCTTGCGAAGGCTCGTCCCGCACGGTGCCTGGAGACGGCGCGCGCCTTCTTGCCGGCGGTAGAGGCCGATGCACGGCGTGCGGCTGAGGGCTACCGGGGGGTCAACGGGGTGATCCACGGGCTCCTCGATGGCGGTTGCTACCGCGGGATGTCGTTGTTGGCGGGTCGGGAGATTCGGGTTCGGGTCCAACGCGCCATCAAGGAGGGGCGGACGTCCGAGCTGACGCGATGCAAGTGGCTGGGCCGCTACGGCTCCCCGGAGGGTCAGAAGGATCTGGAGGCAGTCTTCTCCGACGCCGCGCTCAAGGGCTGGGTCGAAGCCCACTCACCGGTCTGCCTGTTCGCCCTCGACAAGGTGCGCAAGCCCTACGTGCCGCCCAAGAAGGACTAGTCTTCTTCGAGTTCGAGCTGGGCGAGGGTGTCGCGCAGGGCCAGCTGCAGCTCTGGGTCTGCGAAGGTCTCCGAGGGGGCTTGGGAGAGCGCGTGGGTGGCTCCGGCTGGAGCGAGCATACCGACCGCCGTCAAGGCGACCGCGCGCTCCTCACCCGGTGTCGCAGCGTCGAGCGCGGTGGCCAGGCTGGCGGCGGCCAGCGACTGGATGTCCTGCTCTGCGGCGGCGCGCCACCCCAGGATACGCACGACCGGGTCGGGATCGGACACGGCCTGTCCCACCTCGTGGTCAAAGCCGCTCAAGTAGGCGAATGCCCGCGCTGCGGCCCGGCGCCAGGCAGGCGCGTCGGTGCGCCAGGCCACTCGGGCGCCGCCGGCAGCCCAGGCCAGCCCCGCGCGAGCCCCGACGTCGAGGGCGCGAAGGCGGAGCGGGGCCGCCTCGTCGGGATCGTGGAACAGTTGCCGGAGCCGCTTCAGAACCGTCTGAAAGCGTTCTTTGCTGGCTGCGCCGGGGTTGCACGGCACGTCGAAGTCGAAGGCAGCCGCTCGGGCGACCATGCCGCCGAGGGCGTCAACGACCGCGAGCCGCTCGGCGTCGTCGGCGTCCCGTGCGTCGAGCAGCCGGAGCAGCTCTCGTGCGACAGCGTCGTAGACGTCCCGCGGGGCGAGTCGTAGCGCCAGGCCGCGGGTCTGGCGGGAGTCGGACCGAAGCCCGGCCACAACATGCTCAAAGGCCCTTCGCGGCCACTCGTGGCGGCGTGAGGCGATCAGCTCCTGAAGCGTCTGGACAAGTGCGACATCCGACATGCTGCAGACAGTTTTGTCACGCCACGCGTCACACACAAGCAGACGCCGTGATGCTGACGGTGCCACAGGTAACGTCCCTGCCCTGTTCCCGCGCACCGGGAAGGAGTGCTCATGAAGCTGCTGCGTACGACCGTCATCGCCTTGTCTGCCCTGAGTCTGTTCGCGACCTCGAGCGCGTTGGCCGGGGAGGCCCCCAAGAAGGGAGAGGACCAGACCTTCATTTACGACGCCGACACGTTGAAGACCAAGCTGCTCGAGCCCATTCCCAGCCTCACCGGCTTGCGACGGCCCAAGCCCAAGATGCTCATCGATATCCGTCAGGACTTCATCGACAAGATCCTCGACTCGAGCCGAAGCATCTGACAACGCTCAGGGCGCGGTCACTGTCACGGGAATTTCGACGCTGACCCCCGCCGCCGTCAGCGTGACCGTGGTCGAGCCCTCGGAGACGCCGCGCAGATAGAACACACGGTTGTCGAGCAGCAGCTGCTCGGCCGCCGCGTCCAGGTTGAACCCGTCCTCGCCCTCGGACCAAGGAGGTGGGGCGACGGTGACGATGCCGTCGTTGAGCAGCGTGACGTCGAAGGGCTGCCCATCGTCCCCCACGAGCCATCGTCCCTGGTTGTCATAAACCAGGCCAACGATCGTCTGGGTGGTTCCGGCCGGGAGCGACAGCGAGGTGCCGGTAACTCCGGTTTCGACCACGAAGGCCTCGATGGCCGTCGCGGCACCCGCGCTGACCGTGGCGAGGGTGAAGCTGCCACCGCCGACCGTCGTGACGGTGACCTCGGTGGCTGCTCCGCCTGCGTGAGTGACGAGGATGTCGTTGGTGCGCTCCTCAGCCGTCGCGAGTGTCACGGCGTCGTCGGGCTGGGCCGCCCACTGCGCCACGTCGTAGCCTCCCAATTCCCGTCCGTCGGCGTCTTTCAGCACCACCTGCAGCCGCAGGTTGGCACCGGGGAGGAGTGCAAAACCGCTTTGGGTGATCTGCTGCGCCAGGTCGGCAGGACCGGGTGCAAGTTCAGTCGTGAGGTTGAACGGCTGGATGCCGTTCCACGGCGCGACGGTGGCAGAGGCGATGTCGGCGACCTCCAGGGTGGCGGTCCCTTCTTCATCGTTGGCACCACGCACGGTGATGGTGCTGACGCCGACCGCCTGTGCCTGCAGTCGTAGGGGGTTGTCGACCTCGAGGATCGACCACACCGCGGGGTCACTCAGCGTAGCGTCGGTGATAACGATCGCCGTGTCCGGGTCCAAGGGGCTGTGCGCGTCGATGTCCAGCAGGGCGCCTGTCGCGAAGGGCTTGGTCAGGCTCTCCTGACCTTCACAGCCGGCCGAGGCGTCGCTGAGCGTGAGCGCCACGGGCACGACGCCGTCGGGGCAGCCGTTGAGACTTGCGCCGAAGGCAAGCATCGCGGTCAAGGCCAGGGCTCGGGTCCCGTTGAGGGGTCGGCGGTTCATGTCTGTTCTCCTCGTCTCCATGTTACCCGCAGAATGCGAGCCTCGCCGCTGCCTTGTGCAAAGGCCGGGCCATGCGCGTGGTCGAAGAACGAGGGATGGCGCTTGAACCAGGAATGGTGGGCGTCAGAGCTCCAGCAGGACGCGCTCGGCCCCCTGTTGGCGAACACGGAACCGCCGGCCTGTAAAGGCCGCTACCACCTCAATGTTGGTCCACGCGTGCGGGGTCAGAGGGGCCGTGGTGAAGCTGCCTGCCCCGGCTATGGCCAACGGGAGCATCAGCTGGTCCGCCAGGTGCTCTTCGATGGCGCTTCCGGTCTCGTGCCAGGCGACGAACTGGCTGGCGACTTCCAGACCGACGTCCTCGGCCGGTACACCGCGTTCACCGATGGCCGTAAAGACGTTGGTAACTGCCCCGCCGTGGGCTTCGAGCCACATGGCGTTGCCGGGGCCGGGGCTACGGACGGTGCCGCTGGTCAGCCGGAGCCGTTTGTACCCGAAGCCGTCGAGGGCCACCGACGCGGTCTTCAGCTCGCGGCGGGCGATGGCCTCGGTGAGGTTGGAGACGATGGCCTCGAGGCGGAGCTCCAGCTTTCGCGGCTGGTCAAGCAGGGCCAAGGGAGCTGGCAACGCCCCGCCGGCCTTTCCCAGGCGGGCGACCAGCTTCCCACCGCCGGCGGGGTAGAAGCCGGCCGACGTCATGCTGACGTCGAGGGGCAACCGCATGCGCTGCATCAGCGGCACCCAGGCGTGCATCAGAAAGGGAAAGGGGGGCGCCCACCGGGCATGGGTACCGCCGGTCACCGTGAGGGTGCTCGGGGCATCCGCCATGGCCAGCGGCAGGGCCACGGTCTGCAGCACCAGCGACGTCGCACCCGCGGTGCCGATGGCATGCACGTAGTCTCCGGGACGCACCGGCCCGGGGTGGAACTCGAGCCGGGTCGAACCGAGCGTCGCGCCGGAGAGGGTGGCGCTGCATATCTCCGCGGCCGCCTGGACACAGGTGAGGTGTTGCCGGGCCAGACCGGGCTTTTTGCGCCCGGCACGAATTCGGTCGATGGCAAAGGGGATGCCGGTGAGCATGGACAGGGTCAGCGAGCTGCGGAGGATTTGGCCGCCGCCCTCCCCGGCGCTGCCGTCGATGACCAGGAGGGGACCGCGGGAGAGCACCACGTCGATGTCGGACGTCAGCTCCTCCCCGGGGTCCAGCGTGTGGGCGGGGGTAGCCGTCGATTCCGCCTCGAGGCCCAGGGCGGCGGTGTCGATCGGCTCGCCCTGGGCCCAGAGGCGCTGGTGCTGGGAACCTCGCACCTCGAGGAAGCGGTGGTAGGGGATGAAGACGGTGTCGCTGTCCTTGTCGGCCCCCAGCACCTCGACGCCCGCCGCGGCCACCTTGGCGATCCGGGAGCCCACCACGGTCCGCTGGTCGCCTGGAGCGCCGCGATGGACGACGTCGACGGCCCAGGCGTCCAGGGTCTGCGTCTTCCAGCGGCCGGCGTTGAGCAGGTCGCGCAGGGTCATGTCCTTGGTGCTCATGACGTCACCCCTTCACGCAGACGACCTGACGCAGGGTGTGGACCACCTCGACGAGGTCCTTCTGGGCCGCCATGACCGCGTCGATGTCCTTGTAGGCCATCGGAGTCTCGTCGATGACAGCTGCATCCTTGCGGCACTCGATGCCATGGGTGGCCTTGCGGTGGTCGTCGAGGCTGAAGCGCTTCTTGGCTTCGGTGCGGCTCATGGCGCGGCCGGCGCCGTGGGAGCATGAGTGGAACGACTCGGCGTTGCCCTTGCCACGGACGATGTAGGACCGCGCCCCCATGGAGCCGGGGATGATGCCCAGCTCACCCTTGCCGGCGCGCACAGCCCCCTTGCGGGTCACATAGACCGAGGCGCCGTAGTGGGTCTCGCGGGCGACGTAGTTGTGATGACAGTTGACCGCCAGCTCGTCCACGGCGAAGTCCCCCAACTCGGCGCGCAGGGCGGCGAGGGTAGCCTTCATCATCTGCTCGCGGTTGAGGCGGGCGTAGCGCTGCGCCCAGTCGACGGCCTCGACGTAGTCGTCGAAGTGGTCGGTTCCCTCGGCCAGGTAGGCGAGGTTCTGGTCGGGCAGGTTGATGTGCCAGGTGCGCATGTCTTCCTTGGCAAGGCGAATGAAGTACGAGCCGATGCGGTTGCCGACGCCGCGGGATCCCGAGTGGAGCATCACCCAGACGGCGCCGACCTCGTCGAGGCACACTTCGATGAAGTGGTTGCCGGTTCCGAGGGTGCCGAGATGGGAGATGTTGTTGCTGCTGGCGATCTTGGGGTGCTTGGCGCAGATGGCCTTGAAGCCGGCGTGCAGCTCCTGTTGCCATGTCGTGCCGACGTCGTCGGGGACGTCGCCCCAGGCGCCGCGGTCGGCCCGCCGCTTGCCATGGCCCGAGCGTCCGTGGGGAACGGCCGCCTCGATGGCGGTGCGGGTGGCCTTGAGGTTGTCGGGCAGCTGGTCGGCGGTCAGGGTGGTGCGTACCGCCATCATGCCGCAGCCCAGGTCGACCCCGACGGCGGCCGGGATGATGGCGTTCTTGGTGGGGATGACGGAGCCGACGGTGGCGCCCATGCCCCAGTGGGTGTCGGGCATGGCGGCGACCCACTTGTGGATGAAGGGCATCGACGCGACGTTGCGGAGTTGCTGGCGGGCGGCGTCTTCGACCTGGACGCCGCGGGTCCACATCTTGACCAGCCCACCGTCGTTGGTGGTCATGACATCGTAAGCAGTGGTGCTGCCAGTGGCGGTCGTGTCCGTCATCGGTTCCCTCTCGTGAGCATAGGTGCGTGGTGTGACGTAGCGTCGCGCTCGGTTCGCCGAGGTCGCGGGAGCGAGGGCCGTGGCAGACGTGGCCGGATAGGAATCACCGGCCGCCTGGGGTCAAGGCGTGGGGTGTGGCAGCATGCGGGGCCTGCCTGGTTGAAGGGAAGCGGACGCGGAGCAAGGAACGATGAGCGATATCCTGCAACTTCAGGGCAAACTGCGGTTGAAGGCAGCGGACCGGACCAAGTGGCTGCGGACCGAGGTGGAGCCGGCCGACGCCGCGCGGTATGGCGACGCGGGGTTTGGAACCTTCGACGAGGCCCAGGTGGCGCGCGGGACGGTCAAAGAGGTGCTGGATGCCATGATGCGGGACCGGAACCTACGGGTGCGGTTGACGTATGCGCGAAGTCCCGTGGTGGTACAGGGTTTGATTCCGGCGAGCGCGGTGGCGTTCTATTGGCCGGCGCTGGTGGGGATGTGCGAGGCGGCCGGGGAACGCGGGGGCAAGGGTGAGCTCAGCCTGACGCACAAGCGCAGCCAGAACACGATGCGGGTGCGGCTGGACGGCGAGGGGGGCGTGAGTCTGGAGACGGCGAATTTGCGGCGCGAGGCGGCGGAGGCGGCGGGGCCGGTGCGACTGCCGGGGATCATTGAACGGGCGAAGTCAGGGCGTGCGTCGTGCCGGGCGTGCCGACGGCCCATCGAGGCGGGTGCGTTTCGGTTCGGGGCGATGGATGTCGTGAAGAGTCGGCCGGACAAGCCGAGCTATCGGTGGTTGCACCTGGTGTGTGCGGCGCGGGCGATGCCGCACAGCTTCGGGCCCGTCCTGCGGGAGACGGAGGCGGACATCGCCGAGCGAGAAGCGCTGTGGGCGTCGTTGCCGGAGGAGGCGCGGGCGGCGACGCGGCCGGTGGCGTGGGCGAAAGGGATGGCGGTGACGACATCGGACGGCCAGCGCGGCGAGGTCATCTGGTATGGGCCCAACAAGTACGGCGGTGGCATGCGCGTCGGGGTTCAGGTGGGGCCTGGGAAGGACGACGTCGTCTGGGTGAGCGACGCGGACGTTGCGGCGGTTCCGTAGGTGCGTCCGGTGCGGTGACGGTCTGTTGCTGAAGCGAACGAGGGCCTCTTCGCTGCTCCAGCAGTCGTATCGGTGATCAGGATGACACGAGCGCTTGCTCGGCTAGCGCCGACCAAGCGCTCTATCATCCTTCAACTATTAGATGTATCGCCCTTCGGGCTCCTAAAGGAGCTCATCAGCACCACTGGCGTGGCACTGATGATCACGGCGAACGGCGACGGCAACAGATTTGAAGATTGGCGGCACCGGCCCCGTCTTCTCCCCAAACGAAACGGTGCCCGACCCCTCACAGGACAGGCAAATCCATGAAGCATTTCCCCCACAGGGCGCTGCTGGCGCTCAGTGCATTGGTGTATTCAGCGTGCCCCGGTTTCGGCGAGATCGACCGGAGCACGGAGGTCGAGACGTTGACGCCGGCATCGGAGCTGAAACGTCGGGTGGACGGTGGCACGCCAAATACGGTGCAGCTAACGAGCGCGCGGGGCCGACCGATTGAGGTGAACTTCGTGCAGCCTCCGAGGCCGATGTTGGTGGTGTTCTCCAGGTCGGACTGCTCGCGGTGTCGGCAGGAGGCGACGTCGGTCTCGGCGTTTGCGCTGCAGTACCGCAACCGCCTGGATGTGCTCGGGGTTCAGCTGGACCTGACGGCGGCGGAAGCACGGCGGTATGCGGAGTTGCGCGGGGACTTCCCGATGGCGTGGGACCCGGCGGGCGATGTGGCGCGGGCGTTGGGGGTCACCGAGCCGGCGACGTTGGTGTTGCTGGGCACGGATGGACGGGTGCTGCTTCGGCAGAAGTGGTTGAGTCCGATGATCCGCGATACGGTCGAGGAGTTGGTGGGTGACAGCGGACGGCAAGCTCCGGTCGAGCAGGAGGTTGCGCCCATGCGGCTTTGACGACTCGCTGGGGTCAGGAGTCTCCACAAATCGGGGTCTCCAGACCCCACCATGAGCTGTAAGTCGTTGATACCTCGTCGCGAAACCGTGGCACGGCGTTTGCGATGGGGGCGCCACCATGAATTGCGCCCGCATGGTGAAGCCCAAGGACGTTTGGTTGATGACGCGTCGCACGAATGAGCGGCGGATGTTCCTGAAGCCGGGCCCATTTGTCCGTGCCCTGTTCCTGTACCTGTTGGCGTGGGCGGCGGGGTTCGAGGTGACCGTGCTGTGCGCGTATGTGGGGGGCGACCACTACCACATCGTCTTGTATGACCCGCAGGGGCGGGTGTCGTGCTTCGCTGAGCGGCTCAATGGCATGGTGGCCCGGGTGCTGAACTGGCGCTGGGGTCGTGTGGGTGCGGCGTTCTGGGACAACAGTGACCTGAGTCTGGTGCGGCTGGTGGACGCGGACACCATCGTGCGGAAGGCCGTCTACGCGGCGGCGAATCCGACGCAGGACGGGTTGTTGGAGGACCCGAGTAAGTGGCCTGGGCTGTGGCTGACGGCGAAAGATCTGGGGAAAACGCTTCGTGTGGAGCGCCCGAAGATCGGCTTCTTCACGAAGCGTTCGAAGATGCCGCTGTAGGTGACGCTAACGCCTGCGTTGCCGCCGCAGCTGGCTCACATGACGGTCGAGGAGTACCAGCAGCGGCACGCGGCCGAGCTGGCGGCGCGAGTGAAGGCGGCGCGCGCCGAGATGAAGCGTCGGGGGAAGAGGTTCCTTGGTCTGGGGCTCGTGCGGGCGACGAAGCCCAGCACGCGGGCCACGAGGAAGGAGCGTCGTGGACGGGGAACTATCCGGCCGCAGGTGGCTGCCTCGACGCCTTTGGCGCGCAAGGCAGCACTCGCGGACATCGCCACGTTCCGCCAAGCGTACGCCAGGGCCAGGAAGCGCTTCAGGGAAGGTGAAAGAGACGTCGTCTTCCCCGCCGGGACCTACCAGCTGCGGCTTCTGCTTGGGGTGAGAGTCGCTGGGGCAGGCTGACTCCGACCGACAACCCGCGCTCTTTGCGTTGCCTCCGTCCGGTGGCAGCGCATTCGTGCGTCCAGCGACCCAACGAGCAGCGCCCGGACCGTCGCCTCACCCAAAAAAGAGGCGGCGTCGAGGGGCGTCGACGAGGGCAAAAGGCGATGAACGCCATTCGCAGCTCCGCCGACTCAAGACCCTTGGGTCCCCCAAGTGGGCCTCACAAAAACTTTGGGTCCTTCCTGTCGCGAGGAGCGCGAAACTTGGGTCCCCAGGGGCTCCGGGTTCGGAGCCCCTGGGGGGCCGTTACTGAACCACCACGACGTCGCTGGCTGAACGGCCGAAGACCTCCGGCGCGTACATCTGCTCCGCCTTCGCCGGAGGCACCACGAACGTGCCCGGCGTCGTCGCCCGCGCGACATAGGCGTAGGTGTACACGCCACCATAGAGCAGGCTCCGGAACGCCTCCGCCCGCTCATCACGCAGGTTGTCGTGCTCGTACCACCGCCCCCAGTAGTTGTAGCGGAACGGCCGCCGCATCGCGCGCTTCTTCTTGGCTCCCTTACTTCGGCGCCCCACGTCGAACTGCTCGCCGTCCACCTTCTCCGTGCCACGCAGGGCCGGGTTCAGCGCCTCCAGCCCCGCCGGCAGCGGGTCCACCAGCGCCACATGATACCGCCGCGTCGGCGCTACCATCGTCACCCGCACCCGCACCTTCGCTCCCGCCTTGATGCGCCATGTACCGTCCTTGTCGCGCTTCACGTCGTCGGGATTGTCGATCGCCCGATACTCACGCTCCACCGTGAAGCCACGGTCCATTGGGTCCAACTTCAGGTCCGCCGGCGCATAGGTCATCCCGACCCGGTAGTACATCCGCCCCTTGCCCTTCTTGCCGATGATGAGGTCCTTCGTCCCCTCACCACCCTGGCCCGCCAACCAGGCCATCGGGATATCCACCTGATGCCGCTCGGTCGTGCGGCCCTTGAACGCGTGCTCCCCCGCAAACCCGTCACCCAGCCACACCCGCGCCACGAAGTTCGGCGTCACCTTCTCGTAGGTGTTGAAGTACTTGTCGAGCCCGATGAGGACCCACACGTTCTCCTGCGTGCTACCCCAGCGCCCCTTCTTCCGATGCGCCAGAAGCCCACGCACGATCTTCGGAATCAGGTCGCTCTTCGGCTGGTCCCCGATAAGCCCCTCCAGCAGGATCCCGTCCGCACGCCGGCTCGAGTGCAGGATGAGATGCGCCCCATCGTTGTAGCTCGTTGCGAAATGAGCCGTACCAGCTTCTTCCGTCACCCGGTTGTTCAGGTGCTTGCGAATCGCCCCCAGCTCGTCGTCGTAGCCGCTCTCGCCGGTGAAGACCGGGTACAGCCAGCCAATGATGTCGAACCCGGCCTTCTCGGCACCACCCTCCGCCGCCATGATCTGCCGCGCCTCCTTCGGGTCCTTGTCCCCCGTCAAAGCCCGCACATACAGCGCATACGACCGAATCGCCCGCCGCGTCGACTCCGAATAGTAGGACGGGAACCGACCCTCGATGGTCTTCAGATACCGCATCGCCCGGTTCATCATGCTCGTCGACACGCTGAAACCCTTGGCCTTGGCACGCACCATCGCGTGGGTCACGTGCACCGTCAGGAACGGCCAGGACCGGGGTCCCCGCCGCCAGAACCCAAACCCTCCGTCCGAGTTCTGCATCCCCTGCAGCCGCCGGAAGTCCCGCGCCACCGCCTTCAGCATCTTCTCCGGCGCCGGCAGCCCCGGCGCGTCGAACGCCGAAAGCACATCCTTCAGCGCCGACAACGCCATCACCCGACTCGACAGCTGCTCACTGCACTCGAACGGATAGCTGTAGATGTACGCCACCGCATCCGTCAGCGCCTGCAGCTGCGTCGAACTCGTCTGCACCTGCACGCCACCGTATTCCTTCACCACCTTGCCCGGCGTCTTCACCGGCTGCTTGATGGCCCCATCGTCCACCACTCCATAGGTCGCAAACGCCTCCGTCGTCGCTGGCGTCCACACCGGCAGCTTCACCTCACTGGCGTCCGCAAACTTCCCAGTCTGCACACCCACCTGGAACCGCGCCGTCCCCGGCTTGTGCGTCGCCGTCGCAAACCGCACCTCCACCCGGTCGTTTGGCGGCACCGCCACGCGCTGGCCCTGCCCCTTCGTGAACGCCGCATTCGTCGACCGCACCGCGACGTCTACCTCCAGCGGATTGTCCGTCTGATTCTGCACCACGACCGGCAGCTCGAAGGTGTCACCGAAGTTCAGGAACCGCGGCGCCGACATCCGCACCTGCACCGGCATCCGCGCCGTGATGTGGCTCTCGCCCTGACCGAACCGACGCTCGTCCGCCACCGCCGCCACCATCACCCGATAGCGGGTGAGGTTGTCCGGCAGTTTGACCTCCACCGTCGCCTTGCCGCTGTCGTCCGTCGGCACCTCCGGCGCAAACAACGCCAGCGCGCTGAAGTTCTTGCGCACCTTGATGGCACCCGTCTCCGTGCTGGCCGGCGCCTCCGCTGGCGGCGCCTCGGCCTTCTTCTTGCTGTCCGATTTCCCACGCCGCCGCTTGGCAGCCTTCCGCGGCGCACCCGGTGCGCCGCCACTGGCCGCCCCCAGTGCCGCCGGAGCCGCCGCCGTCGCCTGAGGCCGCACCGCCGAGTCCGCCGCCATCGACTCCTCTTCCAGCGCCTCACCCTCAGCCCCCGCCTGAAGCAGGTCATCCAGACTCGCCAGACGAATCTTCGTCCGCAGATGCTCCTTGCGGATATGGCTGTAGCGCCCGGTGTAGAACGTCGACACCGGGTCGGGCAGCTTGTAGCCGGTCAGCGCCAGCACCGACTCGTCCACCACGACCACCGCCAGCTCGGCCCCCTTCACGGGCCGCCCCGCATGGTCTTTCACCTCCACCGTCAGCGCCGTCTTGCCACCCGGCTCCAGCTTCTGCTTCTCCGGCGTCGCCGTCACCTTCAGCGTCCGCACATGGGGCGGGACCGACAGCCTCACACCACCGGCCGCCACCGCCGGACGCGACGGCAGCTTCGGATCGGGCTCGCCATTGGCCCCCACCCGCGGCGCCGCGCCCACCGCAAAACCGTTCAGGTTGATGTTGGGAATCTGCCACTCCTCGATCTTCACCTTCACGATTTGAGCAGGCTTCTTGAACGTCAGGTTGCGCACCTCGACGATCTCGCCGCGCGAGATGGTCATGATCCCCTCAGCCGGCGCGAACGGCGCCTGCACCAGGATCTCCGCCGTATCGCCCGGCTGGTACTCCTTCTTGGTGGGGATGAACTGCAGCTTCTCGAGCTCAACGTTCTTCACCTGCTTGGCATCCCCACCAGGTACCCACACCGTCAGTCGGCTCTCGTTGGCCCGCTTCTTACTGTCGACCACCTTCGCGTAGATCCGGTGCCGGCCGCCCTTCTTGGGCATGAACTCACACTGCACCGCCTCGCTCGTGCTCGCCTTGTCACACGTCTGCGGATCGAGCTCCTGCTTGGTCCACTTCCCCTTGGTGTAGTTCCACTCCAGCCGCACCATGCGCATCTCGATCTTGGTGTCGGCTACCCGCTTGCCGTCGATGTCGCTGACCACGGCATCCACCTTGATCGGCTGCCCCGCCTCGACGAACGTCCGCGTCGTCTTCAGCCCCACGTAGAGGCTCGACGGATGCACCAGCATGCTGGTCGACGACGACCACGCCTGACGGTTCACATCCATGACCGAGACACTGGCATTCACCGTGGTCGGCTTGGCCGGCGACACGCTCTTGAACGCAAGCTCAAGGTGGTGCTTGCCAGCGCCGTCGGTGGTCGCCTTGAACTGCTGACTGCCCGTCTGCGAACGACCCCGGTAGCTGCTCCGCGACTCCCACCAAGGGGTCCAGTAACCAAACGTGTAGCCCTGCTGATTCGGCGGCCGATACGAGCCCGCCTTGGCCGTCACCCGCCAGTTCACCTCGGCGTTCGGAAGCGGGCCGCCCGAGTAGTACCGGGCAAACACCGACATCGTGGCGTCGCCCCCGATGATGTGCGGCCCCTGACTCGAGCTCGCCGACACCTCGAACTCGGGTCGCCTGAACTCCTGGATGTCGAAGCGGTGCGTATACGACGCGTAGGGTCCACCCTGCCCTCGCAGCTCCACCCGGGCCTGCCCCAGGTTCGGGGTCTTGGGCAGCTTGAACGACAGATGGAAGCCCGCCGCCGCGTTGACCGGAACCTCGCCCTTGGCCAGCTCGTTGCCCCGCGACCCGACGACGCGGTAGCTCACCTTCTCCAGCTTGCCCGCCAGGCTGCGGACATCGCCCTTGGGCCCCTTGGTGATCTGCCGCACCCAACCCTTCAGCCGGACCGTTTCATTGGGTTTGTAGAGCTTGCGGTCGTCGAACACGAACCACCGCGTCCGGTCGCTCTCGCTGCGCAGGTACCACCGCCCCGAGCTGCTCCAGTAGCTGTACGAGTCGGGCATGAACGCCAGGTCCTTGCCCTTGCTGGCCGCCAGATACTGCGGCTGCTTGGCACTGGCGGGCAGTTTGATGCGCGCCACACCAGACGCGTCGGTGGACGCCTCCAGCGACGCGCCCCCCGGCGACAGCGTCACCTTCACCCCTTCCAGCCGACTGCCGTCCTTGAGCGACGTCGCCAACACGATCATCTCGTCGTGGTCCATGATGGCGTCCACGCCGATCTTCGTCGCCTGCACCCAGGTCGCGATGGTGTGGCGGCGCAGCGCCCACTTGTCCTTGGTCTCGCTCTTGCGCGGCGTCACGATGAACACCAGCTGGCCGGTCCCGCCCTCCTCCAGCATCGGCAGCAGGTCCAGGTTGACCTCGTGAACCTCGTCGGGCGGTGCCTCGGTGTCCACCAGCTTGTCGAACACCTTCTTGCCCGGAGGCGACGGCGGGTTCTTCTCGCGCCACTGGTTGCGCCGATACTCCAGGTAGTCGCGCCAATCCGTCGGGCTCACTCGGTACGCCCGCAACCGCAGCTTCTTATAGTTGGTCACGTACACCGGGAACTTCGGCTTGCCCCCCGGGTCCAGGATCATCATCGTCTCGTTCTGCGCGCTGAGCATCTTGTCGGCCGGGCCGACGTCGAAGCTCACCGTCTTGGCGTTGCCGAGCTTCTGCCCGAACTCGTCGGTCAGGTCGCCGCTGATGGTCACCGTGTACTTGGTGCGCCCCTTGAACGCCCCGCGCATGCTCAGGTTGCGCCAGCTGGGGATGGCCTTGAAGCCCTTGACCTCTGGCGAGACCTTCACCAACGCGTTCTTGAACTTCTCCGGGTCTACCCGGTTGGTGAACTCCACCCGCCACGACATGTTCGGGCGGCACACGCTGCCCCAGCCACACCGCTTGCGCTTGAACTCGAACGGGCCATACGTCTTGAAGCTCCAGTTGTGGGCCGAGTCCGTCGTCCGCGGGCCCTCTTCACTGGGCGTTCCTGGACCGATCGTGATGGTGTAGCGCTCGTCGGTATCCAACTCCTGGGTCGGCCGGAACCCCACCCACCGGTCCTTCCAGTCTTCACGGACCGGCTGCCCGATGGTCTCCAGCTTGACCTTGGCAGCCTCTGCCTGAAGCTGTCGGTAGCGCTCGACGCCGAGCAGCTCGATGGGCACGTTGGTGCCGTCCGCGTCGACCATCTTGATGGTCGCAAACACCTTCTTGGCGTCGATCTTCTGGTTGAACGTCGCGTACATCAGCGGCGTCACACCCGTGGAGTCGCCATGCGGCCCCGAGTTGACGACCTTGACCGGCGGCGTGGTGAACGTGACCACCTTCTCGGCGTCCAGCGTCTGCCCGCTGGCCGACTTGATGCCCTTGGGAACGGTGATGGTGTAATTGGTCGCCATCGGCGCCCGACCCTCGGGCTGGAACGCCACGGTCTTGGTGCCGATCCAGCGCCACTCGCCCTTGGGCTGCGGGTTGAGCTTCACCGGCACCGGCACCTTCTTGAGCTCCTCGTGCGAGGTCACCGCCACCATCGGCTGGTTGAACGTGACGCTGATGCGCGGGACCAGCGGCAGGTCGCCCTCGGGCTGAATTCTCAGTACCTCGAGCTTCTTGTCCTTGGCCGTGTCCTTGGCGGCCTCCGCGGGCGCCTTCGGCGGGAACTCGCCTTTGACCGTGTCGCCCTTGAGCGGCGGCGGCTTGACCCCCTCGCGGAGGGCGAACTCCTTGACGTCCCCTTTCTTGGCCCCAATCGCCGGCAGCCGCTTGAGCAGCGCCTTGGTGATCTCATCGGTCAGCGGCTTGGCCTTACCCGCCTTGACCTTGTCGACGCCGCCCGCCGGCGCGCCATCGCGCAACTCGAATGCAAACGAGTGCCCACCCGAAGACAGCGCCGCCGCGACTGCCGCCGCGCTGGCTTTGGCCGACGACTCGCCGCTGGCTGCGGTGGCCGTCTTCTTGGCGGCCGTGCCCGTGGCTCCAGCGTCCTTGGTGGCCGCCGTGGCGCCAGCGTCAGACTTGGCGATGGGCCCTCGGCCGGACTTCTTCTTGTCGTAGTCGTGGCAGCCGCCGAGCGCGACCAGAGAAACGGTGGCCATGGCAGCAACCATGGCGACGATTCGACGATTCATGATGCGGTTTCCCGTCAGCATTGGGAGACGAAAGGGAGGGCGGTCGGCGTCGGGACGGGACGTCCCGCACGGCTCCACGCGGGAACCGTCAAAACGTCCCGAAAAAAGTTCGCGCCGGTGGCTAAACAGCCGCTACGACACTAGGAAATGTGGAACGTCTTCCAGCCCGAGTCGGGGTCGTTGCCCTTCTTGTCCAGATAGGCGCACATCTCCCACTCGTGGTTGCAGTGGACGCCGTTGTAGGTGGGCTTGGCGTCGGCCGGGATCGAGAACGTCCCGGTCCAGCTGTAGCCCTGCCCGGCTTCCAGCGTCTGCGGGCCGGCAATGTCGACCTCACCCTTGAAGGTCGTGGCATCCTTGCGCTCGTGCTCGCGCTCGCCGTGGTCATAGTCGGTGAAGCGGATGCGCTCGATGGCGCGGAACTTCACGTAGACCCGGCTGACCTCCATGGGGGCGTCTTTGACCTTACAGCCGACTTGAAGCTCCATGGCCTCCCCCCGCGCGGGGTCGGACAGTGGGCGGACGCGCACCTCGGCGCCGCCGCCGGTCATGTAGTTCTTGGCAGCTTTGAGTTTGGACAGGAGACCCATGACGTTCCTCGTCTTCGATGGTGGAGTGTGCGGTGGTGAGCGAGGGTACCGCTGACGGGATGGGGATGACAAACGCTCGCAGCCGCAGTTTAGTAGGCCCATGAACACGCGCGCGAACGCAACGCCCACCGGGCGGAAGCTGGCATGGGCGCTGGCCCTGACCGGAACCCTGTCGCTGCTGCTGTCGGCCGCCTGCAAGGGGGACTCGGCAGGCTCAGCCGCCACGGGGAACAAAGGCAAAGCAGCGGCGGCAACGGATGCCAAAGCCCAAGCGCCAGCCAAGAAAATGACGGCCGCCGAGTGCCGTGCCTCGACCAAGTGCACCCTCTTCGGCCGGTGCGACGCCGATCCCGAAGGCGTGTGCGTCGCCACCAAAGACGACGACTGCAAAGCCACATCCACGTGCCGAGACCTCGGCTTGTGTGTCGTGATCGACGGCAAGTGCGGCGCTCGAACGGACGAGCACTGCCAGTGGGCCTCCATCTGCACCAAATCGGGCCAGTGCACGGCCAAGGACGGCCGGTGCCAGGCCAATAGCAACGACGACTGCTCCCGTGCGGCGAGCTGTCTCGACGAGGGTTGGTGCTCGCTGCGCGATGGCGAGTGCGTCGCGCTGGCGGACAAGGACTGCCGCCCCACCCAGACCTGCAAGACGCTGGGGCGCTGCACCGTGAACGTGGAGGAGGGACGCTGCACCGTCCAGAACGACAAGGACTGCGACGCGTGGCAGCTTTGCAAGACGTTTGGCAAGTGCCTCGCTGTGGATGGCAAATGTGTCGCCGGCGACGACGCTCAATGCCAGGGCTCAGCCATGTGCAAGCAGGCGGGGGCGTGCACCTCCGTCGACGGGGCCTGCATCGCCGAGCGCGACGAAGACTGCGCCGCCTCCGCGCGCTGCCTCAGCCACGGCCAGTGCGCCGCCCTCGACGGCGGCTGCAGCGCGAAAACCGACGCCCATTGCACCGCCGCCACCAGCTGCAAGAACGATGGCCAATGCGGCCTCGCCGAGGGCGGCAACTGCAAGGTCCGCAACGACGCCGACTGCGCCCAGGCCACGGTCTGCGCCGTGTTCGGCTACTGCGCATTGGGCTCGGAGGGTATCTGCGTGGCCACCACCGACGCCCACTGCAAAGCGTCCAAACGCTGCGCCAGCCACGGCGCCTGCTGGCGAAGCGGCGGCTCGGGATGCATCGCAAAAACCGACGCGGATTGCGCCAACGCGACGGTCTGCACGGGCCCCGCCAAAGCCTGCAAGGCTGCCGCCGACGGGCAGTGCGTGCCCTGACAACCAGGAGAAGGGATTTGTCGACACAACCGCGGGGCCGCCTCGTCGCCTCATTCATGACGCTTTTGCTCGCGGGGAGCGGCTGTCCCGAGGATGCGCCCACGGCCGACGCCAGTGTCGACATCGCCGGTGACGCATCGGGGGACACGACGAGCCCTGACGCCGTGTTCCGCTTCGGCACCACCCGCGGACAGGCGCTGACTGCGGCACCGTTCCCCAACAACCTCTATCTCCTCCCAGGCGGAGGCATCGACGTCGACCTCGCCGGTGACGCCTCGCTGAACACCGTCCTGGTGGAGGCCAAGCGCATGGCGTGGCAGCCCTACCTGTCAGACCGCGACGGGTTTGGATTCACGACGGGTATCCGGCTGTTCATGAACGCCGAGCCGGACCTGGGCAGCTTCGCCGGCAAGGTTCGTCTCGTGGACGTGGGCACCGATGTCGAGCTCCCCGTGCAGCTCGCCTGGGACGGCTACATCGGGGCGCTCGTCGTGTTCCCCGCCTGGGGCTACTCGATGGCTCCGGCCACCACCTACGTGGTTGCAGTGGACACAGGGGTCACCACCGTCGACGGCGTGGCCATCGAAGCGCCCACTGCGTTTGTCGAAACCCTGACCGATGGAGCCGCCCCCTCCGATGTGGACGCCGCCTTCGCCCCGCTTCGAGCGTGGCTGTCGCGCTCCGGCGCCGCAGTGCCGGTGATCGGCACGGTGTTCACCACCGAGACGGTGGCTGGCTATGGCCAGGCGCTCCGCGCGATGGCCGACGGTTACGACCTGACGGCACCGTCGGCGACGATTCGCTGGGACGAAGACACCGGCGTCTACGAGACGGCGCCCCTCGTCGAGGGCGCCGCGCTCGACACCTACTTCGGGCTTCCCGAAGCGCCCTGGCAGTTCACCCCGACCCGCTGGTGGGCGGGCCACCGGCAGGACGCCGCGCTGCTCCCCGGCGGAACGGAATACACCGGTGGCACGCTGCACCAGAACATCGGCCGCGTGGTGCTCGGAACCCTCCGCATGCCGGCGCTTCACTGGACCGCAGATGGCTCCGGCGGCATCGACAACACTCCGCTGCAGTGGGCCAATGGCGCGATCACCACGTCGCTAGACATCCTGGTCCCCTTCAGCCTTTTCCTGTGCACGAGCCATCTGGCCGATCCGAGCAGCGTCCCGGTGGCCCTGTTTCAGCACGGCGGCGGCGGCGAACGGGTCGAGGCCATCGCGATGGCCAACATGAACTGCCAGAACAATGGCGTCGCTACGTTCGCCATGGACAACCCCTTCCACGGGGGACGCCAGAGCATGGCCCTGGACGCCGCCGACGGCCTCGTCGTGCCGGTCCACCCCGACACGCTGAACATCTACACCGGGCTGAAGGCCGACGCCCCCGACTTCATGCCGGACTATCAGGGTGACACCGGGGGCGCCCTGGAAACCGTCGCGCCCCTCATGGCGCTCCCCAAGGAGCTGGACCCCGCAGTCATGGAAGGCAACCTGATCAGCATCGCTGCCGAGACCCTCATCGCCATCCGCTACCTCCGGGAAGGCGACTGGACCGGTCTGGTGCCCGACCTGAGCTTCGACCCCGACAACGTCTTCCACACCAGCCTCAGCTTTGGCGCCAACTTCACCACTGCGGCATTGGCGCTGTCGGAGCCGGGCGAGGTCAAAGGCGCCATCCAATCGGTGCCGACCGCCTACGTGCTCACCGCCAACATCCTCATGGCGCCCTCCAACGCCGCCCTGGCCGGGACGGTCGTCCGCGGCGTGCTGGGCTCACCCTGGGAGCTGGGCGAATTGAGCGAAGCCGGCTTCCGGGACTTCGGTCTGAGCATCGTCCAGTGGCTCAGCCAGCGCGCCGACCCGCTGGCCTGGGCGCGCCAGCTCGGCGCCAGCGCCTTGCCCATGCTGAGCAGTAGCAACAGCTGGGACGAGACCCTGACCACGACCGCTCAGCTCACGTTCAACAATGCGCTGGGCTACACGGTCTACACCAACGCCGAGTGGACCATCGACCCGACCGTGGTGGGCGCAGCGGCGGTCGTCGGAACCCCCTTCACCGGCCCGGCGACCGGTGCCAAGGGCATGTTCTACGATAAGGACTCCTGCCACTCCCAGCTGGTGGCGCCCCTGTGTGTCAACACCTACGAGAAGGTCGCCCACCCTCGTCCCAAGCTGACCACCAAGACGGTCGAGGTCTCCCAGATCTGCGCGCTTCACGCCCAGGCCGACCACTTTATCGGGTCGCTGCTGGCGGCAAACCCTGGCGGCGAGATCATCGCTCCCGAGGGAACCTGCGAGACCTTCTACGGGCCCTGAGCCGAGGGGCCGCAGCTCCCGTTGGCGATGGCCGCCCGTACGGGCGGGTGGCGTCCACGCGCAGCCGCCCGCCACCCTTTCGCCATCAGCGCGCTTCCAGTAGCTGCTTGAGGCGCGCCAGATCCTGGGTGTTTGCGCGGCGCATGGCCATGGCCATGAAGGGGCCCATCAGCCGCGAGAAGCCTGCCGGCTCGCCCCGATTCCTCAAGGTCATCCGCGTGCCGGCGGGGACGTCCTCCCAGCGATACGACGTCTCCATGGGGAACGGTCCCTCAGAGGTGCGCATCACCAGTGACTCCCCTGTGACGTACTCGGTGACCTCATAGGTGTACGCCAGCCGCCGGCCGAGGAACCGCGCCACGAACGCCACCTTGCTGCCCAGCTTCAGGGGCGGCTCGCTCTCCCACTCGACGGAGCGAATGTTCACGTACCACTCCGGCGCGTTATCCGGATTGGTGACGTAAGCAGCGACCGCACCGCGGGGGAGGTGGATGACGGTCTTGGTGACCACGTCGACGGGCATGACCCGAGTGTGCCTCAGATGTCTCTCGCTTACACCTCCTGACATTCGGTTGACCGGTGACGCTTGGGTGCGCACTTCAGCGCCGACACACACGTGAGCACCCAGGAACGGAACCCCATGCAGCACACCAAGCGCGTTCTTCTCATCGGCGCCGGCGCAGTCGGCCAGGTCTACGGCTATCACTTCCAGCGAGGCGGCGCCGAAGTCGCCTTCTACGTGCGGGAGAAGTACGCCGAGGACGCCCGCAAAGGCTTCGACCTGTACCCCATGAACCGCAAGAACCCGCGCTCGGCGCCAGTACGCTTCGAGGGCTTCGACGTGTTCACGGACATGGGCGAGGCCATGGCCCAGGGCTGGGACGCTGTGGTGATTTGCCTTTCCTCGACCGCCCTACGCAAGGGCACATGGCTCGAGGAGCTGGCGGCGGGGCTGGGCGAGGCGACCCTGGTCAACTTGACCCCGGGTATCAAGGACTACGCCTACGTCTGCGAGCGCGTGCCCTCCGTTCAGGTCGTATCGGGCCTCATCGGTTTCAGCAGCTACCCCGGTCCACTCCCAGGTGAAGAACTTCCAAAGCCGGGCATGGTCTACTGGGTACCGCCCATGACCAAGATGGCGTTCAGCGGTCCCAAGGCCAGAACCAAGGCCATTGTGAGCACCCTCAGCCAGGGTGGGCTGAAGTCCAAGATGGTCGCCGATGTCCATGCCACGACGGCGTTTGCCAGTCCCGTGCTTCAGTTCCACATCGTGGCCATGGAGCTGACCGGCTGGACCTTCAAGGCCCTGCGCGCCGACAAGCCCTTGATGACGCTGGTCAACAAGGCCATCCGCCAGGCCAACGGGCTGGCGGCCGCCGAACTGGGCAAGAAGCAGCCGCTCGGCCTCAAGCTTCTCAGCCCCTGGGTGATGCGCCTGGCGACGCGCTTCATCCCGATGGTATCTGCCCTGGACATGGAGCGCTTCTTCGAGAAGCACTTCCTCAAAGTCGGCGACCAGACCGTATTTGGCCTGGAGACCCGCATCGCGATGGCGCGCCAGCGGGACCTGCCCGTGGACGCGATGGAGACGCTCAAGGAGCGCCTGGTCGCCTACCGGGCCGATGCCCCCGCGAGCGGCGGCGTCCCCTTGGCAAAGGCCAGCTGACCTTCCTCAAGCGGCCGAGATGGTGGCGTCCAACCAGGCGCGCGCCTCGGCCTCGCCAGGAAACATGCGCGTGGGCACCGCGTTCTTCTGAACCATCGCGATGGCCCGCAGCATCATGTTGGCGATGAGCCGCTGGCCAAACCCGCCTCCGTAGAGCGCGGTCGCGCCGAGGGCTTCAGCCTCGGAGATCCGCTTGCGGGCATCCGGCGGGACCTTGCCCATCTCCCGGATGTTGATGAGCAGCTTGCGACGCTTCGCCTCGGGCTCGACCGAGTCCATGCGCTCGAAGATGAGGTCGTGGTCGTTGGCGGTGTAGTCGCCGATGAAGCTCACGTGTACGTAGCCGCCGCCCTCGAAGACCACCCGATGGGTCCCGACGGCGAGCTCCCGATGATGAGAGACCTCTGTCACCGTTGCACTCCTATGCGCGACCGGGCGGGCGCCGGCCGGATGTCGTTGGGGTGGAGCTCGAGGCCGTGAGAAGGGTTACAAAGGTAACTGCGTCGGCTCGACAACGCATTCACAAGATCACTCAAGCCCTGATTTGACTGAAGTCTATCAATCCACGATGTAACTTTCCAGTTACCCACCATGTGGCAATGACAGTTTTTTGCTTGACTCGATGTAACCGCGTTGCTTTGCTGTCGGAAAGCACACAACGGACGAAAAGCCGAGCCCTGGGGTGACCCCGGGTGAGGAAAGTGGTTTGCGGTTGGCCCCAACCAAGCGCCTCCACTGCCGAAGCGCTGTGTGCCGACATCACAATCAGTCAGCACGGAACGGACGAGTCCTTCCAGCAAGCCCGGTGGTACCCCAACGCCACCGAGGGCAGTGACCCGCTTGCGGGTGATTGCAGCTCGCTCGAACCGTGAAGGAGCGAGAGTCGTGAGCATCTCCCTCAGGATGCCCCTTTCCGCCAGGTTCGCGTTGCGCGCCGGGCTCATGACCATCATGTGCTTCACCGCCCCCCCGATGGCCTTCGCCGACGGCGGCGTCGTCTATGACGACATCGCCGCCGGCGACTCCGCCGGCGTGGACTATCGACGCACGCCGTCGGCGCGCAACGCCATCTGGGAGGTCATGCGCCAGCAGCCGACCTACACGTTCGAAGACCTCCTCAACACGCCCCTGAAACCCCGTGGAGCTCCTGGCATCGCCTTGTTCGACGCGGACGGCGACGGGGATCTGGACGTCTACGTGACCAATGGACCTGGCAGTTCCAACAGCCTGTATGCCAACCAGCTGACCGAAGACGGCGACGGCACGGTCACTTTTGTCGACATCGGCGCCAGCAGCGGCGCTGGGCTGATGGACCAGGACTCGACGGGAGTCTGCGCGGGCGACATCGACAATGACGGCGATCAGGACCTGTATGTGCTTGGGTCGATGGAACCCAACCGGCTCCTGGAGAACCAGGGGGACGGCACCTTCGTGGACATCACGATGGCCAGCGGCGCCGGCGCGGGTGAGCTCGAGTCGTCATCGTGCACCATGGCCGACATCGACGGCGACGGGCTGCTGGACATCTTCCTCGGCAACACCTTCGACATGACCGTGCAGTTCGCCATCTTCGTCGAGCCGTTTGGCTTCAACCAACATAACCAGCTGCTCCAGAACCAGGGCGACAATGTCTTTGCCGACATCTCCGAGGAGTCCGGCATCTGGGACACGCGCGGCTTCGACCCGGTCGCCGATGGTTCACCCACCATCACCTGGGGCGTTATCGCCATCGACTACGACGGCGACGGGGACATGGACCTGCTGCACGCCGACGACCAGGCGGCGGTGGGCGTCATCGGAAGCGTCGAGCCGGTGCGCTGGGACCGCGGGATGATCCACGTGTTCGAAAACGACGGCACGGGATTCTTCGCAGACGTCACCGAAGAGGTCGACATGGACCGCCCGGGCCAGTGGATGTCGCTCAGCGCCGGCGACGTGAATTGCGACGGCCGCCTCGACGTCTGGGGATCCAACTTCGGCGACTACGCCGCGTTGCCCATCTGGCCCAACATGGACCAGGGGGGCTCGACGTCGCGCTTCTTCTTCGGCCTCGACACCGGCTTTGCCGACCCCAACAACACGCTGGTGGGTGACGCCAGCGTGTTCGGCTGGGGGGCGTCGATGTTCGACTACGACAACGACGGAGACCTCGACATTGCCTACCACGGCGGTCTGGATGTCGGCCCCTGGGTCGACGCGTCCAACCCCGGAATGATCCTACAGAATACGGGATACTGCTCGGCCCGGTTCGTCTATGACGCGTCCGCCAAGAGCGGGACCAACCACCAGCGCCGAACGGTTCACGGCCTGGCGACCGGAGACCTCGACAACGACGGCTTCGATGACATCGTCACGGTGTCCGCCTTCGACTTCCCCGAGCCCATCCCGGTCATCCCGTATGGTGCGCAGCGAGGGACCCCGCTGGATGCTGCCGGGTTCGTCCCGACCTTTGCCCCTGGTCCAGAGCCCGGTGTCTTCGTCCCGACTGGCATCAACATGCCCGACGGTACGCTTTCTGTGGAGCTGTCCAGCGGCAACGACAACCACTGGGTGAAGGTCCGCACGCTGGGAACTGTGGGCCTCCTGGACAGCGGCATGGTCAACCGGGACGGCGTGGGCGCCGTGGTCCGCTTCAAGCCCAAGGGCAACAGCCGCGAGGTCGCTCGCCCCGTCACAGCGGGCTCCAGCTACGCCTCGACAAACTCCCGCACCCTCACCTTTGGTCTCGGCAGCGCCAACCGAGGGCGCCTGGACGTCACCTGGCCCGGCGGGGTCAGGAATCGGCTGTATGGGGTCAAGGCGGGCAGCGTCATCCACTTCCCCGAGATTCCGTGCAGCTACGACGGAGATTGGGGCTCGAAGTGGGCCTACATGAACTGCGTCAACAGCGCCCTGACCGCGCTGGTGGCCGAGGGCGTGCTGACCACAGCCGAGCACGGCTGGTTCGCCGCAAGCGCGCTCAAGGCCTTCCGAAAGGCCAAGAAGGCCGCCGGCGACAATGATGGTGACGGTGATGGTGATGACGACGACGGCTGGAAGAAGAAGGGCAAACACCCCTGGTACAAACACGGCAAGGGCCTCAAAGGGCTTCCAGACCCGGTCAGCGAGGCGGCCTTCCAGCAGCACTCGGCGGCCAAGGTGGAGCTCGGCCAGGCCCTCTTTTTCGACAAGATCCTCAGCGGCAACAAGAACATCGCCTGCGCCTCCTGCCACCACCCGGTCACGGGGTCCGGTGACGGGCTCGCCCTGGGGGCCGGCGAGGGCGCCCGCGGCATGAGCGTGGTCCGCACCCTGGGCGCCGGAGACGAGGCCGTCGACCAGCGCATCCCGCGCAACGCTCAGCCCCTGTTCAACCTGGGAGCCCTGGAATACACAACCTTCTTCCACGACGGGCGCGTCTTCCCCGACGCGACCAAACCCTCGGGCTTCGAGAGCCCCAGCAACTGGCAGCTGCCCGACGGTCTCGACTCCCCGTTGGCCGCTCAGGCCATGTTCCCGGTCACGTCGGACGACGAGATGGCGGGCCAGTACGCTGACGGGCCCATCGGATTTGCGGCCCAATGGCAGGTCTGGGCGGGTCCCAATGGCCTGTGGGAGCTGCTGACCCAGCGCCTGCGGGAGATCCCCGAGTATGTCGCCCTGTTCCAGGCCGCCTATCCCGACCAGGTCACCTCGGCCGACGACATGACCTTCGTGCAGGTCGCCAATGCCCTGGCGGCGTTCCAGGCCTGGGCCTTCCGCTTCGACGCCAGCCCCTTTGACCGCTTCCTCGAGGGCGACTGGCGCGCGATGAGCCCCGCCCAGATCCGCGGCATGAACGTCTTCTACGGAGAGGCCGGCTGCAGCAGCTGCCACAGCGGCACGTTCCAGACCGACCATGACTTCCACGCCATCGCGATGCCCCAGATCGGTCCTGGCAAGAGAACCCGCGAGGGCGCCACGGACACGGCAGACTTCGGCTTGTTCTTCACCACGGGGATGCCCGAGGACCGCTACAAGTTCCGCACCCCTGCCCTGCGCAACGTGGCCCTGACGGCGCCGTACGGCCACTCGGGCGCCTACGAGACCCTCGAGGCGGTGGTGGCCCACCACTTGAACCCTGTGGACTCCCTCCACAACTACGACCAGAGCCAGGTGCGTTTGCCCTCACGACCCGACCTCGACCCCGAGGACTTCCTGGTCATGAACGACGAGGACGCCCGCAACGACATCGCCGCCGCCAACGAGCTGGCGCCGGTCTATCTGAGCGACCAGGACTTCGCCGACCTGATCGACTTCCTGCACGCCCTGACGGACCCGGCCGCGCTGGACATGCGGTCGATCGTACCGACCAGCGTCCCGAGTGGGCTGCCGCTCCTCGAGTAGCGTGCGCCCCTAGTCGTCGCGCTCGTCCTCAGCGATCGCGATGAGAGCCTCCGCCTTCAGACGCGGCTCGTCGTGCCCCTGGGCCACGGCGAGCCGCTTCGCTTCTTCCAGCGCAGCGATGGCCTCGTCGTACGCCTCTTCCTCGATCAGGCAGCTGCCCAGGTGGAGGAAGGCGACGCAGTAGTCGGGCTTGATGGCCACCAGCTCGCGGAACTCGGCGATCGCCTCTTGAAAGCGATCCGCATCCTCGTAGGTGGTGGCCAGCGACCAGCGCGGCATCTCGCTCTGCGGGAACTGCGCCTTCATGGCGCTGAAGCGTTTGATGCGGGCGTTCGTTTCGTCTGCAGTGGGCATGGAGAGCATGCTAGTGCCCCGTGTGGGGAGATGGCGACACCAATCCGTCAGCGGTTTGGTTCCTGCCAAGGCGCGAGGGCGAAGGACTGGCGGGGGTCAATTCGATCCCGAGCAACGCCGGCAGGGGCCAAACAAGCAAGGATTGGTGTTTGCGAGCTCGCCACACGGGGCGCTAGAGATTAGAAAACCTCCGGCAAGTCCCATCGACTACACAAGAAGGGCCAGGTGTCGACCGGGACTCGCCGGAGGAAGGCGCCTCAAGGCGGGTTACCGCCCCAAGAATCCGTCACTATTGATGCCGATCTGGACTCACCCCTCCGGCACCGCGCCCAACTGTTCTGCCGCCAGAGCGTTCGCCCCCATCGGGGCGGACATCAGCGGCAGGCTGGCAGCCCCCGAGGCGGTGGGATCCGCAGGGTAGGCCGCCATCTTCATCTCGCTCAGGTCGAGGCCGACGTGCTCGTGCTCTTCGCTGACGCGCACGCCCATCGTCGCCTTCAACACCATCCACAGGGCCATCGAGGTGGCGACGGTGAACACACCGACCAGGGCCACGCCCTTGACCTGGGCCAGCAGCAGGGTCGTCCCGCCGCCGTAGAACAGGCCGCCCTCGGTGGCAAACAGCCCCACCATCAGGGTGCCGAAGGCGCCACCGACCAGGTGGACGCTGACGGCGCCGACGGGGTCATCCAGACCACGCTTTTCGAAAGCAAGTACCGACAGGACCACCAAACCACCCGCCATACCGCCGATGGCGATGGCCCCTACCGGCGAAACGATGTCGCACCCCGCGGTAATCGCCACCAGACCGGCGAGTGCGCCGTTGACGATCATCGACAGATCCGGATTGCCACCCTTGCTCCAGGCCACGATGCAGGCAATGAGGGCGCCCGCTGCGGCTGAGAGGTTGGTGGTGAGTGCGGTGTGCGCGATGGCGCTGGGGTCAGCCGCCAAAACCGAGCCGGGGTTGAAGCCGAACCAGCCCATCCAGAGGATCAGACCGCCGGCCGTCGCCAACGCCATGGAGTGACCGGGAATCGCGCGAGGCTTCCCTTCCTTGCTGAACTTGCCGAGCCGCGGGCCCAGGATGATGGCGCCGGTGAGCGCCGCCCAGCCGCCTACGGAGTGAACCACCGTGGAGCCGGCAAAATCGTGGAAGCCTTCGCTCAGGAGCCCGCCGCCCCACGCCCAGTGGCCAACAATGGGGTAGATGACGGCGACCAGGACCACCGAGAAAACCATGAATGCTTGAATCTTGATGCGCTCGGCCACGGCGCCCGAGACGATCGTCGCGGCGGTGGCGGCGAAGCACAGCTGGAAGAAGAAGAAGGCCGCCATCGGCAGATTGTCGGGAGCGCCGGAGACGTCGGTGCCGTCGAAGGCGGGGATGAAGCCGGTCGTGCCGATGAAGTCCCCGCCCTTGCCGAACATGAAGCCGTAGCCGACGAAGAAGAAGGCCAGCGAGGCGATGGCGAAGACCACCACGTTCTTGGTCAGGATATTGACCGTGTTCTTGGCCCGGCAGAAGCCAGACTCCAGCAGCGCAAAGCCGGTGTTCATGAAGAACACCAGTACGGCACAGACCAACACCCAGACGGTGTCGACGGCCGATATGGTCGATGTAGCGGTATCCAAACGAAGGCCCTTTGTTCGTAGGAGCGGGGAACGAGGGAGAGCCTAGGGATGGAATGTTTCGACGGTGTTTCGTGGCCGTTAAACCTGACGCGGCGCGTCATGGGCATACGCGGGAACTTTCTGAAAGCCGCGTTGTCGTTGGGTTTGTGAAGGTATCAACAATGCGTTTTGGCCACGCGGCCTCTCTCCTCGGCGCCGGCCTCGTGGTGGTCGGGGCCCTTGTCCTCCCCTGGATGGATTTCGAGCTGGCGGACATCGCGGCCCCCGGGGCTCTGGTCCCGAGCGCACAAATCCTGGCCGTTCTGGCCATGCTTGGGGTGGGTACAGCGGCCATCGGCCTGAGGGGGCGGCGACCGCGGGTCTTTGCCACCGCTAACCTCTTCGTGGCGGTCTGCGCCGTAGCTTGGGCGGCCATCGCCTACGCCACACGAGCGGCCTGGTTCGAGATGGCCCCGGACGAGGTGGTCTCCATGGCCAGCGGCTTCAGCGTCGCGGGCTGGGGCATCACGCTGATGCTGGGGGGCAGCCTCGTGTCCTTGGCCACGCGGCTGCCCATGACCCACCGTAGTGACGCCATGGTCGTCGAGGTATGCGAGGGGATCACCGCCGTGATGGAGGTCGTGAACCCTGATGACACGGCAAGCCGCCCGCGGCGACTGGGCTGGCTGGCGGTCGACACGCCGATGGCCGCTGCTCTCGTCGCCAGCGTGTTCGGTCAGGTTCTCTTCGCAGCGCTTATCTTCAGCGCCGGGGTGCAGTAATCTCCGCGGGCTTTGAGTCGAGACGGATTTGCCGAAGTAGCCAGCATCCTGCGCCTCCACATCATCGGTGTGGCGATGGCGGCGTGCGTCGTCTTCAGCTGGCTGATGACCGGCACCCACATGGTCGACATCGCCATCCTGGGCGGCATCGACTGGTGCCTCATCAATCTGTTGAACCGCATCACCGATCTCAAGGAAGACCTGGCCAACGAGATCCGAGGCACCGAGCGGGTGGCCGCGCACCAGCGCGCGTTCATCTACGGATGGGTCGTCCTCTTCTTTGGCTCGTTCGGGGTCTCGCTGTGGCTCTACCCGGAGCTGACCTGGCTGCGCGTCGTCGTCCAGCTCATCGGCCTGGGCTACAGCATCTCCATGGTGCCCACGCTCAAGGGCCTTAAGCGGTTCAAGGACCTTTATTTCTTCAAGAACTTCATGTCGGCCGTGCTGTTCGTGCTGACCTGCTTCATCTATCCCCTCGCCGTCGCCGAGTGGCAGACCATCCTGCCTGGCGGCTACGCGGCGATCGCCATCCTGGTGGCCTTCTTCGTCCCGTTCGAGCTGACCTACGAGATCCTCTACGACATGCGAGACCTCGAGGGCGACCAGCTGGCGGGCGTCCCGACCTACCCCGTCGTCCATGGGCTCCATCGGTCGCGCCAGATCATCGACGGGCTGCTCATCGGAGCCGCTGTGGTCATGGCCGCGGGTCTGTTGACCGGTCTCCTGGGTCTACGCGAAGGCCTCATGCTCGCGGCCCCCGGGGTGCAGTTCGCCTTCTATCGACCCCGGTACACGCGCGGAATGACCCGCGCCGACTGCATCTGGCTCACCCACCTCGGCACGGGGCTGCTGCTCTTCTACGTGGTCGGCAACACCGTCTGGCTGGCCGCTGGCCTACCCAGTAACGTGTTTGTGGTGGGCGCCCTTGGCGGCTGAGCCCGTCGGCCAGTTCACCGACAACAGATAGGGCACCGAGGCGACCGCCAGATGGGCCCACTGCAGCCCAGCATCCGACAGCGCGATCAGCAGCGCGAAGAACACCGAAGTAGCCAGCACCCGCGGGGCGGTGACGGTGTTGGGCAGCTTGCCCAGGCCCTTCTTCTGGGCACGCCAGATGGACCAGGCGTAGAAGGCGGACGCGACTGCGAATCCGGCGAGAGCCACGCTCCCCAGATCGCCGCGCAGGCCCCAACGTAGTCCACCCCACCACAGCGCCAACAGCAGCGCGTGGGTCGCCACCACAGTCACGATCGGCGTCAGCCCGTGGGTCGCGATGCGACCACTGCGCTCCAGGCTATCGAGCCACAGGGTCGCGACGAAGCCGAAGCAGCCCCAGCCGATAATCCCCATCAGAGGCACGTCCAGATACCCCGGCTCGAACCAGCTCCAAAAGCCCGCCTCGACCGCAATCACTTCCATGATGGAGGCGTCGAAGACGACGATGGCGCCGACGGTCAGGGCACGCTTGAAGCGACTCTGCTCGCCGAACAGATACCCGACGCAGTCCCGAGCGCTGAGCACGACCATGGGCCAGATGAGCGCGACCAGCAGAGGCACGTGTCCGATCTTCGCCCACCAGCCGTCGGCGTAGATATAGAAATGATAGGCATCGATGACGGTGTGCTCACCGATCCAGGCACTAGTGGCGAGCGCTCCGATCTCTACGACGCGTCGCCCGCGGTCCTTGGCGGTAGCGACGCTGAACGCGTAGGCCAGCAGCATCACGGGGAGGCAGAGGGTCTGGAAGAGGTCTAGAGACATCGCAGCCAACACACGACGAAAGCCCGGTCAGTAGGGACGTCTCCGCTACTGACCGGGCTCACGAATGTCAACGAGACTGAGCATTACCGAGTGTTTCCCCTTCAGAGAACGCACGCCACCGCGCTGCAGGTCCACCTGTCACCAGGCGGCCCGCCTCCTCTCATCGCGTTGGCTCGACTTCAAAGGTGAGGGACCTCCCCGCTGCACCATCATGGGTTCGGTGCGCCCGCCGTGAGCTTGGCTCCGTTTCCTGAAGCTGGTCTTCGCGGACATCACGTGGTGGCCCCGAGCAGCCGCTTTCGCGGCCGGTCGCCTCTCTTGCCGTTGGCTTCGCGTTCAGAGTCTCTGACGCGGCGACGCCGGCGTTGGCCGTCCTCTCTTGGGGTTTGTGACCCTTCAGCGCATGAGGTGGTGAGCAGCGACCTGCGCCGGGCTTCCACCCCCGACTGTGCGACGCCCTCAGGCTTTCTCAGCCTCTCGACGTTTCATTCCGCTCGCAACCACCGTTCCGGCCTTTTTTCATGCCGGTAGCACTCCTGGGCTTTTCGCCTGCGAAGGTTTCCCCCCTGCCCGCTCGACGTCGCCTCACGACGACACCTGCAGCCGGCAGAGTCCGTTCCTGCGGGTCGGTGTTACCCGATGGTCCACTGGCCGCTCCTCCCTTGGCGTTTCCTCCCCGAGGGGTTCACCCCCCGGGTCCTTTGGCTCGAATGCTCGACTTGTCAGAGAACCCGGGGACGGTTGGCCTCGCTCCCTTTCGGTCCCGAGCGCTACCGCCCTCCACGAGGTCTGTGTCGTCAACGACTTACGCCGCTTCGGACCCTCGGACAACGCCCTGTGACGCTGACGCCGGCCACTGTGCATGGAGCCTCGTCCGGGCCGCAACCCCAAAACGTGACACGAATGTGACTTCCCTTTAGGTTCAAACCCTTAGAAAGCCCCGATCACGTGATCGATGGCTTCCAGGGTGATCCTCGCCCCGGCCGGAAGGCCCAGTTGACCTGACGGTACCTGGGGCTCACGCGGGTTGATGCGAATCAGCTGGGCGCCTAGCTGGCGCACCAACGACTCGCTCGTCGCCCGGACCGAGGGGACCGCGGTCCCCGCGCCGCACTCGACGATGACCAGCTGCTTGTCGTCGCGGGCCAGCCCGTTGAGCCACCCCCGGAACGCGTCTTGCTGGGCCGACGTGCGTTCAGAGAGCCAGTTCCAATCGCCAAACATCAACACGTTGGGCCGTGCGACGGCGCCGCACCTGGGGCAGCCGGGGAGCTCACCGGTGGCGCGCATGGTGCTCATGTCCACGTCGACCTTGGTGTCGGCGGCGGACCATATGCCGTCGTGGCAGGGACTCTGGCACTGCAGCCAGTGGAGGCTGCCGTGACACTCCACCACCCGCTCGTCATCGAATCCGGCAGTCTGAAAGGCGCCGTCGATGTTGCTGGTGAATACGAAAGTCCCCTCCCGCATCCGCTGCCCCCACCCGCGCAGCACGTCGAAGCCCGCGTGGGGCAAGGTGTCGCGGTACAGATGCATGCGGTGGCCGTAGAAGCCCCAGGCGAATGGCGCATCGCGGGAAAAACCGGCGGGGTTGGCCATCTGCACGAAGCTCAGCCCCAGGCGTGCATACGGCGGGTAGGCGTTCCAGAACCCCTGATTGCCGCGGAAGTCGGGCAGCCCCGAGTCCACGCCCATACCGGCTCCCGCCGCCACCAACAGCGCGTCCGCTTCCGCGACCCACCGTGCCGCCTGCGCGATGTGCGCTTCAGGTATCCCCAGTCCGTCGCTCACCGTCGCTCAGGCCTCTAGATGAGGGTGGCGCGCCGCCGCGTGCTCTTGGTCTGGATCACCGGATAGACCGCGTTGCGCCCAGATTCTTTGGCCCGCGTGAGCGCGTCATCGGCCCGCCGGATCAGCTCTTGGACGGTCAGACGCCCCGCCGGTGGCGTGACGCAGGTGGTACCGACGCTGATGGTCAGCTTCAGCTCCAGGTCACCGTCACGGAACGTGTGGTTGGCGACCACCTTACGAAGACGCTCGCCGAACTCCCAGGTCTGGCGGGGCTTGATGCCGCGCGCCACGATGGCGAACTCCTCGCCGCCGACCCGGGCAAAGACATCCTCTTCACGCGAGCCCTGGGTGATGATTTCGGCAACCTGCGCCAGAATCGCGTCGCCCGTCGGGTGGCCGTAGGTGTCGTTGATCGACCGGAAGTGGTCGATGTCCAGCACCAGCAACGACAGGTGGGTCAGGTGCCGCAGCGAGAACGCCAGCTCGCTGCTCAGGCGCTCCATGAAGTAGCGCTTGTTGTAGACCCCCGTCAGCGGGTCCCGAACAGCGGCTTCGTAGAGCTGCCGCTGATAGGCTTCTTCGTCGGCGTCCTGGCGGGTGAACTTGATGACCGTCTGCTGCCCCAGACGGACGCGGTCGCCATCGTTGAGCACCACGCGGTTGATCTCGTCGTAGTTGACGAACGTCCCGTTGGTGGAGCCCAGATCTTCGAGGATCACCTCATCGCCCTCGGCCACGAAGCGGCAGTGGTAGCGGCTGACCCCGTGGTCGTCGAGGATGATGTCGCAGTCTTCCTCGCGGCCCAGCACCATGGGTAGCGCGTCGAGCGAGAAGTTGGCCCCGGCGTGCTGCCCCTTGATCACTACCAACGCCGGATGCAGCTCACCTGCGGGCTCGAGAGCACCGAGGTGTCGGACGACATCGGTCGACTGTAGGGACTTGGTGCTCAACAACTCTCCCGGTGGGTCAAGCAAATCGCTTCGGACGACTATACCGGAATGCGACGACTTTGCCACGTCCGGTGTGTGCGGACCCGAGACAACTTTCGCGTTTTTTTCGGAACCACTTGGAACCTTCTGCGTATGGGGGTGTCAAGACATTCGAAGACGCTGACGAGCCACCGCGAATCTCGAAGACCTCAGGAGAAATGGGGTCTTCGGCGACCTCGCAGGACGGTGGCCGTCACAACGACCGTGACCGTGACCCGAACGCCTGGAGGAGTGCCATGTCCACCCGTATGCCTTGCCCTGTCCGCCTTACCATTCACCACAACCACGGCTCCACGCAGGAGCTGGAGCTGGACCGCCCGCTCATCACCATCGGTAAGCTCAGCACGAGCACCGTGGTCCTGACAGACCTCAACGTCTCTCGGAAGCACTGCGTTCTGGAGCGAACCACCGCGGGGCGATGGCGAATAACCGACCTGGGCTCGACCAACGGTACACAGGTCAACGGCGTGTCGCAGGTCCAGGGGTACCTGAAGGACGGCGACGCTATCCTGGTCGGCGAGACTCGTATCGAGGTCGCCCTTCCGAGGGCCCAGGCCGACGCTGCGAGCCTCCCGGAGCTTCCTCCGGTACCGTCGGCGGCCATCGCTCAGTCCGCGCCGGCGGAGGTCCGGGGACTTGGCCGCGACAGCTTCTATGACAAGCGCAAGGAGCAGGCCAGCGGACCGCCCGTAGTCAACGTGGCCCTGCTTTGGGGCGACACCCTTCTCAAGGCGGAGCGCTTCGCCGCCCACGCCGGCGTCCGCATTGGCGAAGCCGACGGCTGCGACCTGACGATCCCGATGGCCACGCTGGGCCGCGAGCACTTCGAGCTGATTCAGCCGTCCTCGCAGGGCCCGGTGCTGCAACTGTCTTTGCCCGGCGTCGCAGGCGACGTCCTGGTGGGCGACGAGCTGCTCGACGCCGCCGAGATGGCGCGCACCAGCGCCGGTCGTGGGCTGCTGCTGGCGGAGGGCACCAAGGCACGGCTCTACTTCGGCGAGTTCACCCTGCTCATCGGCTACGAGCGGGCGCCGGCCCGGCCGAAGGTGGCCACCTACCGCAACTGGAACCTCACGCCGCTGACGTTCATCGTGGCCAGCGCCATCCTCCACCTCTCGTTCCTGGCACTGTCGGCGCTGATGCCGGAAGACCCGCTCAAGAGCATCCGCGACCCGGACCGCGCGCGGCAGCGCCTGGTGCGCGTCATCAACGTCACCACGCCGCCCGAGGACCGTCCGGTGCTCGACCCGGACAAGCCCGAGGATGTGGTTCGCGACGACTCCGAGCAGCTGGCGCTGGAGGACAACAACCTCCCGACCATCGACGAGCCCCGCGACAGCAACGCGCCGGAGACGCTCGTCGACAAGCTGCGCAAGCACCAACGACGGACCGCCAGCAAAAGCGACCCGTCGATCACCCGCAATCCCATGACCCGCAAGTTGGCCAAGCGGATCGCCAAGAGCACCGGCGTCCACGCGGCGCTCACCAAGAACTCCTCGCTGATGCGAAAGATTCTGGCGTCTCGCGCTGTCGACGGCACCGAAATCGCCATGGTCGACCGGGGCTCCGAGGTGGGTGAGAGCACACTGATGACCGACGTCTTCGGCCCTGGCGACGACCTGGTCAACGACCCGCGCAACTGGCTGGACCGCCCCGGCGACAAGACCGGCGGCGACCCCAACAACGGCCCCCTGATCGACGGCCTGGACAAGCAGAAGCGGCGCCGCGACATCGACATCAAGAAAGAGCCGAAGGAGTCTGTGTTCACCGGCGGCAAACCCACGGTCGGAGGCAGCCGTGAGAAGGCCGTGGTCGCCAAGCGCATTCGCCGCTACCTGTCGGGCATCCGCTGGTGCCTGCGGCACGATTTGCAGGCCGGCGTGGCGGAGACCGGCAAGGCCAAGCTGAGCTTCAAGATTGGCCCCAACGGGCGGACCTTCAACATCAAGGTCACCGGCGCCGGCACCGACCAGTTCCAGGGCTGCGCGGTGAACAAGATTCAGCGCTGGAAGTTCGGCGCGGTGGAGATGGGCGGCGTCACCACGGTCAACTACCCGGTGGTCCTCAAAATAAAGTAGTCCCGCGCATCAACGGTCGATGCGTCTTCACGGGGGGCGTCCGGGTTTCCGGGCGCCCCCTTTTTCCGTTCGAGACCCGTGCCCGTGCCCGTGCCCGTGCCCGGTTTGTTCAGTGGGGCATGAGGAGAGCCGAAGCATCTTTACTGTCCGCTCGCTTCGCTCGCTCCTGATGCGCTCCCTCGCTTCGCTCGTCCGCTTGGCGCGCGACCGAGACACGCACCTACGCTGGCTGCGCGCGCAGGGCTGATTGACGGCTTGCGCCGCCAATCAACCTCGCGCCCGCAGCTAGCGTAGCCTCCTGCGAGCAGGGTGGCGCGCCGTGTGATCGTAAAGATGCTCCAAGTCTCCCGATGCCCAACCGGGCTCGGAGACATCACCGCCGCCTCATCTTGCTGGGCAAGGAAGGTTGCCCCCTTTTTCCGTTCGGGCACGGGCACGGGCACGGGAGACGCCCTACCCCGCCGCCTTCAACCCCATCTGCTGGGCCAGCGCCCTCGCCGTCGCCAGCGGCCGGGAACGGTACACCCGCACGTACGGAATCTTGGCCCTCCGGGCCGCCGTCGCCAGCCTCGCGTCGGCGGCGAAATCACCGAACCGGGTCCGCAGCACCAGCAGGTCGAAGTCGCCCTTCTCCAGACCGGGCAGCACGGCCTGCAGCGTCTCTTCGTCCACCAGCTTGGTGCTCACCGCCAGCCCGAAGGTCTCCTCCAGGTCGGTCCGCAGCTCGTCGTTGGCAGCCACGCTGCTGGACTCGTTGCCCGACACCAGCAGGGCTCGCATGCCTTCGGTCTGGCCGCGGACGGTCACGATCAGCGGGTTGGTCCCGGGCATCGTCTCGATGGACGCTACCGGGGTCGCTTGATGCTCCGCCCAGGGGCCCGGAGGCCGGTAGTCCGGGTCGAGCAGCTCGCCCAGGGCGCTGCTGCGGCTGTCCCCCTGGAGGGCCAACCAGCGGAGCCGGCCCATGGCCGCGCCCCAGGTCTCGAAATCACTGGCGGAACCGCGAATCCACCGGAGCTGGCGCGCCCAGCTGGTGAACCGCGCCTGGTCCCCTGGACGCGGCGTGTAGCCACCGCGCGACGCGCTCCGAGCAGGTTCGGTCAATGAGCCTGCAGCCGCGGCCAGGTTGGACGCGATCTCTTCGAGCATGCGCTGGGGGTCCGACGGTCCGGGACTGAGCGCCTCCGCGTCCATCCAGCCGTAGTCGTCGCGGCCCACCGTCTCGTCGTGCGCGAACAGTTGCCGCAGTCGCTCGTCCAACAACGCGGCAGCGTCCGACCAATTTCTCGGCGGCCACGTGCCGTCCATGCCAGCTTCGGCCACGGCGTCCGTCGGTGTGCTGTTGACGTGCAGGGAACGCACCGAACCCGGCCACCAAATCTTGCCCAACAGCGTGATCTTGCGCGCGATGCCCGCCACCTGACGGGCGACGAACGAATCGCCCGGGCGCCGGTCTTCCCAGGTCCGCGCCCGGCAGATCCAGGCGAGCATCACCATCCGTTGACGGATGGGGGACATCAGGGCGAGCTCGGGCCGCTCGACGTCGATACGGTCGCTCAACAGCGTCAGCGCCTCGAGCGCCTCGGCGCGGCTATAGACCCGGTTGGGCTCTCGCGGGATCGGAGGGCCGGCCATGGACTCGGCCTTCTGCTCCGAAGCGCCGCTGCTCTGCTGCGCATACATCCGCATCAGCTGGCGCGCCGCCTCGGACGGGAACATCTGCTCGAGCACCACCTCGAGCGCCTGGTTTTCGTCGCCGCCCTGGCCGAGCCACCGCTCGCCCTCGCGCCACACCAAGCACTCGGACCACCCCTGTCGCCGAAACGCGATGCGGTAGCCGAGACTCTCGAGAATCCGCCTTCCTTCCTTCATAGAGCTCTTACAACCCGGTCAACGGCCTTCAAAGTCCCACCAATTTCAATCGGACCTTGCCATTGTTGCCGCCCCCGAACGGGACGTCGAGCATCTTTTGCTCGCCAGACCTCATCCGCGGCAGAGGGATGGTTGTGACACCCACTTTTTCGTCGCTGACGACGTCCTGGTCCATGACGGTCACCCGGAGCGTCGCTTCCCGCCGGTATTGAAAGGCGAAGCTATCGCCCCAGGTAGGGTTTTCGTCGGAGCTGACCGACGTCTTGTGACGGTCACCATCGTACTCGAGGATGACGTAGGCATCAGTGACTCCCGGCCCGTCGTCGAGGTCGGGCAGGCCCTCGCCACCCTCAACCGTGATCGTGACCTTCTGCGCCCAGGCGCCGGTCGGAGCCGGCGACGGTGCAGGTCGCGTTTCCGAAGGCTGAGCGTCGCCGGTGGCCTGGGCATCGGACTCCGCAGGTGCGGGCGTCGGCGCAGGTTTGTCGGACGAAGCGTCCGCGGGCGGCCGCTTGCTGGCGATGTACGTCTCTACCGCCGACTTGTCCGTGGCGCTGTCGTCATCCTTGCAGCTGGTGATCAATAGGCCGACCAGGCCGAGCACAAGGCCGGCAGTAACTCGTGGGTTTGGCATAGGCGGCCTTTATGCCACAGTGCGCCCATGACGAGCACGCAGCAGGACGGCACGGCGCTGCCGGAACGCCAGACCGAGCTCCCAGGCCCAAGAAGCGTGGCCCTCGTGGACGTACTGGCACGACACGAGTCGCCGGGCATCACGTTCCGCCGCGCGCGGATGGGTGAAGCACGCGGCGTGGGCGCCGACCCCATCGTCTGGGAGCGCGCCGTCGGCGCAAATGTCTGGGACGCGGACGGCAACCGCTACGTCGACCTCACTGGAGCGTTCGGCGTTGCGCTCATCGGACACGCCCATCCACAGGTCGTAGCGGCCGTCCAGGAGCAGGCTGGGCGACTTCTCCACGGCATGGGGGATGTCTTCCCCAACGGCCCACGCATCGCCCTCATGAAGGCGCTGGGCGAGCTCGCGCCGGGAGACCTGTCCCAGTGCATCCTCGGCTCCAGCGGGTCCGAAGCCGTCGAGGCCGCACTGAAGACCGGCGCGCTGTACTCGGGACGTGCCGGCGTGCTCGCCTTCTGGGGCGCGTACCACGGCCTCACCTACGGCGCGCTGGCGGCGACCGCCTACAAGGACGACTTCCGTCGACCGTTCCTGGGCCAGATGGGCCGCCACGTCGTTCACATGCCCTACGGCGAGCACCTGGACCTGCTCGAGCGCCTGCTCGAGGGGCCCGCGACGGGCGGAGAGGCCATCGGGACGATCCTCGTGGAGCCGATCCTCGGCCGCGGCGGCGAGGTCGTCGCGCCCGCCGAGTGGCTCCAGGGGCTGCGACGACTTGCCGACAAACACCGCCTCTGCCTGGTGTTCGACGAGATTTACAGCGGTCTCGGCCGCACCGGTCGGTGGTGGGCCGGAGACCACTCGGACGTGACGCCAGACGTGGTCTGCGTCGGCAAGGCGCTGGGTGGCGGCATGCCGGTCAGCGCGGCTGTGGCCCGGCCCGAGGTGATGGCGGCCTGGGGAGCGAGCAAAGGCGAGGCGATCCACACCAGCACGTTCCTGGGCCACCCGGTCGCGGCCGCCGCGGCGCTAGCGGCGCTGGACGTGATGCAGCAGATGGACGCGCCAGCGGTCTCGGCCCGGCTCGAGCAGCGGGTGCGAAAACGGCTCGAACCGTTGGGCCTCGGGGTGCGTGGCCGCGGCGCCATGCTGGCCGTGGAGACCGGACAGGCCGGACGGGCGGCCACGGCGGCCGGTGACCTGCTCAAGGCCGGATACATCGTCCTCCCCGGAGGCGTCGCCGGAGACGTCATCGGACTGACGCCCCCGCTTTCCATCACCGATACGCAGCTGAACGCTGCCCTGGACGCGCTGGTGGAGGCGCTGGATGTGGGCTGAACGGGACGCCCTCAAGGGGGCTCTGCTCGACTTCGTGCGGCATGGCGAGGGGGATTTCGACGCGCTCGCTGGCCGCCTGGCCCGCTGGCAGGCCCAGGCCATCGGCCCCTACGGCCAGCTGGCGCAGGCGCGTGGCTGGGAGTTGGGATGGCGGGAGGCGCCTCTGGTGCCGACCGCGCTGTTCCGGGAGCTTGATCTGCGGGCCCCGGTGCAGGAATCCGACGCCGCGGTGTTCAAGACATCGGGAACCACAGGCGCGGGCTTGCGCGGTACTCGGCGGGTGCCCGACCTGACGCTCTACCACGCCGCCATGGAGGCTCCCTTCGTGGAGCATGTACTGGCCGGCGACCGGACCCCGCGACTGTGGTGGAGCCTGATTCCGGACACGACCGCCCTGCCGGAGAGTTCCCTGAGCCACATGACCTCGGCATTGGCCGAACGACTCGCGACGGAGGTGGTGGTCGAGCGCCCCACCGAGAACAACGACCCCGTAGTCGTGATGACGACCTCGTTTGCCATCGTGCAGCACCTGGATGCGGCCGACCCGGGCCTGCCACCGCTTCCTCCGGGCAGCCGAATGATGCTGACGGGAGGCTTCAAGGGGAAGTCCCGCGAGCTCGACGAGAGCGCGCTGCTGGCCCTGATCGAGGAGCGGCTGGGCCTCTCCGCCGGCGCCGTGGTCCCCGAGTATGGGATGACGGAGCTCACCAGCCAGGCCTATGGCCGACCGCTGGAGGGGCCGCCGTGGCTGAAGCTCCGCGTCGTCGCACCGGGCACACAGCGCGACGTTGTGCCCGGTGAACAGGGCCTTGTGGCCTTCTTCGACCTGCTGAACCTGGACAACGTCTCGGCGATCCTCACCTCTGACCTGGGCACCCTCGACGCGGAGGGAAGGCTGACGCTGCACGGAAGGGCCCCCGGTGCCGTCCTCCGGGGGTGCTCGCTGACCGCCGAGGAGCTAGGGCTCGGCGCGTGAACCTGGCGCTTCGAGAGCTGGCCGACCTGGATGGGGCCGGCGCGTCCCTGCTGCGCTTCGCGGTCGGCATGGGATTTTCGGAGGCGGTCGCCCGCGACGGCCTCCGGGCCGAGTTCGACGCCTGGACGGACGGCGCCATCGCCGAGGTCCTGGGCGAGCTGGGCCCCGCGGATGACTCGCGAAAGCCCTCGACCGTGCTGGTCATCGCCGCCGGTACGCTCCCTGCCAGCGCCGTACGCCAGGTGTTGATGGCCCGTCTGCTGGGGGCGCGGGTCCTGCTCAAGCCAGCGACCGGTCAGGAAGCGCTCGTGCACGCACTGAGTGCGGTCGACAACGGCGTCGAGCCCTGTCTCTTTGCGGGCTCTGACGCCGCAGCCCTTGGGGCCGCTGTGGCGCGATCGGACAGCATTGTGGTGCTGGGAAGCGACGCCACGGTGGACGCGGTCCGCGCCGCCGTGCCTGCCAGCAAGGCGTTCGTGGGCTACGGGCACCGACTCAGCGTGACCTGGGTGGACGCCGAGATGGTCGAGCCAGCAGCCGGCCCCCTGGCCCTGGATCTCTGCGCCTGGGACCAGGCGGGTTGCCTGAGTCCGCAAGTGGTCTGGACCACCGGAGACCCACACCACTTGGCAGCAGCGGTCGCCGAAGCCCTCCGCGACGTCGAGCGCGAGCTCCCCATGCGGGTGGACCAAGACGTCCGATCGACGCGATACTCGGCTCTGACGCTGGCCCAGATGATGGGCTCGGTGGTGGAGACCGAGACCGCCGTGGTCGCCACGCTGCCGACCGGCGCGTTTCGTCCGAGCCCGGGCTTCCGGACGCTCTGGGTCCTGCCCGCGGACGAGATAGCGCTGCGGACCCTGGCCGACACCGAGGTGTTGTCGACGGTCGGGGTCTGCGGCGAGGCGCCAGCGCTTCCCGAAGGGGTCCGGGTGTGCCCGGTGGGCGAGATGCAGCGCCCTCCCCTGACCTGGCAGCATGACGGCCGCCCCAACCTGCGGGTCATGCTGCGGCCCTGAACGGCTCGGGTTGATGGTATCTCCGTGGTCGCCACCACCTCATTGCTCCCGTCGTAGGCGCGCCGGGTCCCCTGCCGCAGGTGGTAGAGCGTACGAGGACGCGAGCTTGATGGGCGGCGCCAGCCGTCCATCAACCTCGCGCCCGCAGCTAGCGCAGCCTCCTGCGAGCAGGGTGGCGCGCCATGGGATCGGAAAGATGCCGCGGCTCTCCCACGGCTCTGCATAGCGCGCTGCGGTCCCCACCACCTTTGGAGCGGGGTTCACTGCTGCAGCGATTCTCCGCTGCAAGCTGCTGTGGCCTTCCAGAGCTTGGTCCAGGCCGCCTGGGTCGCGGTGGTGGGCGCGGTCCCGGGGGCCTCGACTTCGACCGAGAAGCGCGCCGCCGTCCAGGTCACCCGCCTCAGCCCCTTTGGCGACCAGCGATACCTCGACAGCCCCTTGTCCACGTCCACCTGGGGCACGCCGAACGCGGCATTGAGGCACGCCATCTGCTTGGCCACCACGTCAGCGGGAAACACCGACGCCCAGGCCTTGACCTCCACCCGACTCAGGCGTCCGTCCTTGCGCTCGTACAGCAGCTGCGCGTCTTTGAACCAGGGGTTGTCCAGCGGCACCAGGAACCGCTGCCCATCCAGCTTCACCATGCCCGGCGGACGCGCCTTGCTGTCCAGGGCGCCGCTGGCGAACGTCGACAGCTCGAACGCGATCATGTCCCGCACCCCGTAGCCCTTGAAAATGAGCTCGCTGGTCTGGGGAGTCAGGGTCGGCCGTTCGCCCAGGGCCGCCGCACGCGCCATCGCCCACAGCGCGACGAAACGGGCCCGCCACTCGGCGTCGGTCGCCGGCAGGACGTACGCTTCGAAGGTCTTGCCGTCGGCGCTGAGGCGAACGCTGGTGCCGCCCAGGGCGAGCTCCCGCCCGCCGCCGGGACGAACCGCCAGGCGCGGCCCGAAGATGCCCTGCAGCGCAGCCCCGAAGGTGTCGTCCTTACGGGTGAGTATGAGCTTGAGGCCCTTGGCGTGTCGGCCCCGGCGGTCCCAGGTCACAACGGCACGCTCGAACCGGTCGTCGGAGAGCGCGATGCTCACCGCCTTTTTGCGGTAGGTGGCAGACAAAGAGCGCGCGAAGCTGCCGCCCTTCTGGGCCGGCGACAACGCAAACAGCTGAGCGGTGCCGACACTCGGCCCGGTGGGCGGGGGCGGCGTCTTCTGCGCAGTCTTCGATGCCTTGGCGGGCTTGCCCGTCGGCGTCAGCAGCGCGCGCCGCTTGTCCAGGTCCAGCACCGGGATCGCCTCGGGATTGAACCCTGTCGGTGCCCCCGGCCCGGGTGGCGTCTGCTGTTGCCGCGGAATGGTCGGAGGCGCATTGCGCGAGTGGTGCTCGATGGTCGTGGTGACCGTGTCGAACGTCTTGTTGATGGTGTTGAAGACGAAGAAGATGATGGCCGCGGGCAGCGCCATCGAGAACAGGACGATGAACAGCGTCAGCCCGGCGCCACGCGGTTTGTAGCCACGAATCGCCACCACCTGGGCGGGCAGCTGGGTGATGGTGCCGGCCGGGTCACGCGGCGTCGAGGGGCTGTCGTCGGGCTCCTTCTGCCCCGTAATGACGTGGCTGTGGCAGTAGCAGCACTCGACCACGGCGGCCCTTCCCTTCCATTTGAGGGGCGCCTGGCATTGCGGACAGGTGAAGACCTTGGCCATGGGAGTGTATTACCCGCCTTCGGCGCTGCGGTCGACCGCGAGCGTGGTACGGTGGCGTCCGTGCTCGCGTGGATTCCGATAGCCGTGGGTTTCTGGTGGATGGCCGGCGGCGGCGTCCAGGAGGAGGCGCGCGTCCTGTGGGTCGATGGGACGGCCGAGGAGGTCTCCATCAACGGCGAGCGGCGCGACCTGATGACCGGCGACGGGGTCGTTCAGCAGCGCATCAGCGTGGCCGACGGCGCCTCCTTGTGGCTCCTGGACCGGACACGGTCCATCCTTCACGTCCGTGGGCCGGGCACTTATCTCAGCATTGGCGGCGTCATTCGCTCGGCCAATGACGCCGGCAGTGAGCCTTTTGCCCGGTCGGCCGCGTTCTTCATCCCGCCACCGGTCGAGGACGCCCCCGGCACCATACTCGGCGTGCCGGACGGAACACCCGCCTCGCACCTCGAGGGCACCCCGCGCCACACGATGGTCGCCGAGGGCCAGCCTCTGCTGCGATGGGCGGTGGCCGGCCCGGAGGTCTCCTACGACCTGGTTCTGGAGCAGCGCCAGCTGGACGGAAGCATGCGCCCCGTGGAGCGCTGGCGGGGCATGCGCGGCGGGGTGCACGCCCCACCCTCTCGGCTGGTTCCGGGCCGCTGGTACCGTTGGACGGTGTCCCGCACCGGCTGGATCGATCGGGATGGGATCACGGCCGCGGTGGACCCGCTGCGCACGTCCTGGTTTCGGGTGTTGCCTGCCAAGGCCCATGCTCGGGTGAGGGCGCAGCTGGAGGAGTGTGACGCGCTGGAAGATGCGGGTGACCAGGCGCGACCAGGGCTCGCCAGCGCGGCCGCTGTGCTGCGGGTAGAGATCCTGGAGGCTCACGGCCTGTTTCAGGACGCCGAGGACGCCTGGGCGGCCCTTGCGCGCGCCCATCCGGACGACCCAGGCATCGCGCGGCGCCTGCAGCGCATGCAGCACCGGTCCATCCGTCCCCCTGAGCGCGGATGGCGGTTCCCGCTGTTGTCAGAGCTGGAGCTTCTGTGATGCGCCGCTTCCGCAGCCACGGCGACGGCACCTTCGCGCCGGAGCAGTTCGCCGCCCTCGGAGAGCACGTGGTGTTCGAGGCGGGGGTGCGGGTGTGGCACCCGGAAACCATCCGGCTGGGCGACAACATCTACGTCGGTCACGACGCGATGCTGAAGGGCTACTACAGCGGCGATGGCATGGTGATCGGCGACGACACCTGGATCGGACAGCGATGCTTCTTTCACAGCGCCGGCGGCATCCGAATCGGCCAGGCAGTGGGTATCGGACCCGAGGTGAAGCTGCTGACGTCCAGCCACGACCTCGGCCGCGCCGCTATCGACCGTCCGATTCTCGACGCTCCGCTGAGCGTCGCGCCGGTCGTGGTCGAGGACCACGCGGACCTGGGCATCGGCGCCATCGTGCTGCCCGGAGTGACCATTGGTCGGGGGGCCCAGGTGGGCGCCGGAGCGGTGGTAACGGCGGATGTGCCACCGCTCGCCGTGGTGGCGGGCAATCCGGCGCGGGTTTTGCGGCTGCGCTCGTAGACGGATCATCGGTCGCGGGTGTAGGTATTCGGGCGTGGCTGCGACCTACGAGGACATGGTGACCGACCAGAGGCCCTTCCGACGCCGCAACCTCATCGCGCTGGGGTTGCTGATAGGGGCCTTCGTGGGGTTCGCGGTGACGCTGCTGTGGGCCCGCGAGTCGGACCACAGCCTGCTTTCGGAGATCATCCTGCACGCCTTCGAGGGCGCGGTGGTCGGCGGACTGTGTGACTGGTACGCGGTCGCCAAGACCTACCGCGCGGTCGAGGTCAACCGGGACTCTGTGGCCGATGCGATTGGCCGCTGGGTCGCCAACGAGTTGCTGAGTCACCATGTGATCCACGAGCGCATCACCGCGCTGCTTCACGACAAGGAAGTGCAGGAGGAGCTGGTGACCCTGCTGGACGACCGGCTGGGCACCACCGAGGACACCGAGCGCTGGCTCACCGACCGGTGGGACGAGCTCCAACCGACCGTGGTGGAGTGGGGCAGCACCATCCGCTTCGACGAGGACGCGCTGGCAGAGATCGACGCGACGTTCCTGGACCAGCGCCTGACGAGCGCGATGGAGACCTGCCTGGGCACCGCGATGTTGAGCCTGTCGCAGGCGCCTGAGCTGGACAAGCTCATCGACGTGGCGCTCAAGGACACCAACTGGTTCATCAAGCTGGTGGGCGGACTCAACGCCGGCCGCATCCGGGGGGAGATCGCCCGCATCGGCAGTGACCTGAGGGACCGCGCCTACTCCGACAACGGTGGCAACGGCTCCGAGGCGGCGCGCGTCCTCGCCGTGGCCATGCCCCCACTGCGCCACGCGCTGGCGGGCTACATCAAGGGCTGGAACGCCCTGTCGGAGGAGCAGCGCACCGAGGCGGTCATCGCGACCCTGGGCCACCTGCGTGATCCATTGGTCAGCGCGATGGTGGAGCTGGTGCACCGCCTGCACGAGGAACTCCGGAAGACGGAGACCCTCATCGAGCTGAGCCTCATCCAGAATCTCGTGGACTCGCTGAAGGAGAGCCTCGACCAGGGCGTCTCCGACAAGATCGGCGAGGTCGTCACCGGCGCGCTCAAGAACCAGTCGCCGGAGGAGTTCCGCAAGAACCTCGAGAACAACACGCGCAACCACCTGGAGATGATCCGCATCAACGGCACCCTGCTCGGGTTCGTGGTGGGCGGCATCTTCGGGGTCATCCTCGGGTTGGTGGGATAGCTCAGGAACACGGCGACACCGTCGACCGTACGTCAGAACGACCGCCGCCCGCCCGTCCACACCGCAGGAGTTCACTGTGACCCCTAAGCTCTTTGCTTTGCTGGCGCTCACCATCGTCCCCGCTGTCCCCGCCATGGGCTGCGACAAGAAAGGGCCCGACAAGCAGCAGGTGGCCGCCGCTGGTCCTGACGCTGGTGCTACCGCTCCCGACAAGACCGCCGAGGCGAAGCCCGACCCGACACCCGCCGAGGCGAAGCCTGCCGAGGCCAAGGCCGACCCCAAGCCCGCTGAGGCCAAGGCCGACCCCAAGCCGGCCGAACCCAAACCCGCCGAAGCCAAGGCCGAACCCAAACCCGTCGAAGCCAAGGCCGAACCCAAACCCGCCGAAGCCAAGGCCGAACCGAAGCCCGCTCAGCCCAAAACGGCCGGCGCCCCCAAGAAGGCAGGAACCGGCCTCACCGCCTGTGGCCGCATGTTCCACGTCAGCACGAGCAAAGCCGCCGCCAAGCCTGTCGCTGCCTTCGCGGACATTCCCAAGCTGCTCGACCCCAAGTCGCCGCCGCCGCTGAAGGACCTCTGCATGGACACCAAGGTTCCCTGCGGCCCCGACGCCGCCGCGAGTGTCGTCAGCTACGGGGACATCGGCAGCGAAGCCATCATCGTCAAACGCGTCGGCGCCGCGGGCTACTGGCTCATGAAGGAGCCCTGGAACACCAACATGGTCGCGGTCGACCACACCGTCACTGAGCTGGGCGACCTGGTCCACGTGGGCGTCTCGGTGCCACTGTACGAACGCGTTCCCTTCTGCGAGACGGAGGAGGACGAAGAAGACGGCAACTGCACCACCGCGACCGCTCTGGTCGGTAGCGAGAACACCGACTACGTCATCGACCCCAAGACCGGCAAGCTCCTGTGGCAGGCCTACTGCGAGCTGGGCGAGCAGGACAAGGAGCAGCCGGTGAAGGTGGCGCGCAAGGGGGACCGCTTCAGCTACACCCCCTGCAAGAAGGGCGCGAAGCCAGCCATCTTCACACTGGCCCATCTGTCCACCTGCCCCAGCCCCAAGGACAACATGAAGGCCGAGGCCAGGCGCCTCATCAACCTGGGCCGCAAGGCCACCAAGAAGGGCGACTTCAAGGCCGCCATCGCGCACTACGACGGCGCCCTGAAGCTAGACGCCGAGTCGACCAGCGCCATGGCCGAGCGCGGGTACGCCCACCTCAAGGCCGGTCGACTCAAGGACGCTGAGACCGACTTCGACATGGCGATCGAGACCGCCGCCCCCACCAAGAAGAAGTTCCTTGGCGCGGTGTTCTTCAACCTGGGCCTCGTGGCTGAGGCCAGGAAGGACACGAAGGCCGCCAAGGAGGCCTACAAACGGTCGCTCGAGTACCGTCCCAGCACGTACGTGCAGAAGAAGTTCGACGCGCTCAAGTAGCCGCGTCGGCCGTTTTCAGCGCCGCGGCGAGCCTGGCCTTGACCCGCTCGTAGCGTTTTCGGGCCGCCGCCGCGCGTTTCTTCAGCTCTGCCTCGTCCACCTCGGCCCCGGCCATGACCTGGGCGACGTCGTTCCACGACATGCGCCGCCCCAGCCGCAGCACCATGAGCTCGCGGTCGGCCGGTTCGAGCGCCTCGATGAGGTCCCATAGGCGCGTCTTCTCACGGGTCTGCTGCCACCGCGCCGTTGCCGTGCGTTGAAGCCGACCGGCCAGAGCCGCCAGTTCCCCCGTCTCCAAACGTTGGCCACGCTTGGCGAAGGGATCCTGGGTCGCGCGATAGGCCGCGTTGCGCGCCACCGTGTACAGCCAGGTGCGAAGGCTCGACCGCCACCCGAACTTCGGCAGCCCCTCCCACAGACGGATAGCAAACACCTGAAATGCGTCGGAGGCCGCGGTCTCGTCGCCCACGATGCGCACCACGAAACCGAACAATGGCGCACCTGCAACGTCCAGAATCGACGTCACCGCGGCGTTCACGTCCCTCTGGGCGAGGGCGTCGCGGGTGGTTTCTTCCAGCCGCGTCCAGGTGTCTCTGTCGCTCATTTCGTCTTGAGTATGAACGGGTAGGTGATGCGCATCCAACCGTCCAGCGGCGGTTTGAAGCGAATAGCGTCGACGACGTCGAGCACGCAGCGCTGGACCGTCGGGTCGGGAAACGACGCCTGCTTGACCCGGGCGCCATACACGCGACCCAGTGGCCCCACCTGCCAGCTGACCACGACTTTGCCCTGAGGTGGCCGCTGGGCATTCTTCGCAAGACCGCGCTCATAACAGGCCTTGATCGCTTTCATCCGGCGGCGAACCGTGGCACCGACAGCCTTGCGCCGGGCCGCGTCGGCGGCCGCGTCCGAGGGTAACAGCTGGCAGCCGCTCCTGGCCGCGGCGGCATGGCGGGTGCCCCCTGGCGCACACATGCAGATCCCATCGCCATCGGGGGCAGGGACCATCCCCTCTGCGCAACACGCGATGGGCTTGGTGTCCGACGCCCCGCACCACGCGTGATGGTCCTTGTCGGTGCAGGTCGCCAGCGCGCCCTCGTCCGTGCAGCGACGCCGAATCGGGGGCTGAGCCTCTAGGCCGGCGGGTTTCGGCGCAGGGGTTGTGCTGGAGGCATCGCCCGCGATGGGCTCTGGCTGGGCGCCGACGGACTCCGGGTCGGCAGGCTTCGGTAGCGGCCAGGCCAACAGGATGGCCGCCACACCGATGACGAGGGCAGCCCCGACCAGGTAGTGCCTGGGCATCCGGGCTGCCGGAGCAGCATCAACTGCGGCCTCCGGGTTCGCGCTCACCGCCTGCAGCGCTTCCAACGCCTCCTTCGCGGAGGCGAAGCGGTCGTCCCGCTGCTTGGCCATCATCCGTTCCACCCAGGCGACGAGCGGGGCCGGTGTATCCGCAGCCGCCAGGTCGCGCAACGGAACCGGCTCTTCGTGCAGGTGATAGTGCCCCATGCTCATCGCCGACGTGGCGTTGAATACCGGGCGGCCCGCCAGCATCTGGTAGGCGGTGCAGCCCAACGAGTAGAGGTCGGTCCGCGGGTCGATGGTCTCGCTGAGCCATTGCTCCGGCGACATGGTCAGCGGAGACCCCAGTACCCCCTGAGTCAGCTGCTCGGTGCCCTCGGTAAGCGCGCGCGAGATGCCAAAGTCGGCGACTTTGACGAAGTCCGGCTGCCCCGGCTGCTGCGACACCAGGATGTTGGCCGGTTTGATGTCCCGGTGGATGATGGTCCGCGGGTGGTCATGAGCCTCCCAAAGCGCCTTGAGCACCTGGGCGGCTATGGCGGTCACGCGGCGCCACGGGAGCGCCCCCTCGCGACGCAGCAGCCCATCGAGCGCCTCCCCATCGACCAGCTCCATGACCAGGTAGAGCTGCCCGCCGTCTTCGCCAAAATCCGTGACCCGAACGGTGTTGGCGTGGCTGAGCGACGCAGCGTTCTGGGCTTCTCGACGGAAGCGTTTGGCTGCGTCGGGCGATGCCGCCTCCTGGTCGAGCAGGACCTTGACCGCCACTTCACCCCCGGTGTCCACGTGCGTGGCCCGGTAGACGCGCCCCATCCCGCCGCGTCCCAGGGCGGCGATGATGCGGTACTTGCCCCCCACCACCGTGCCGGGCGCCAGGGCGGAGGTCGTTGCGGCAATGCCGTCGCCCAGAGCGGCGGCAAGCTCACGCTCGAGGGTGTCGTCGAGCGGCGCGGCCGCGGCAAGCGTGTCCGCAGTCACCAACCCTGACTCTTCTTCTTCGCCCATGATTCCGAGAAGTTGATCACTTTCTGAGAAAAAAAGCACGCGAACCCGTCACATCCACGCCGAGCCGTACCGACCCTGGTGCGACGGGATGTCCCGACGCGAACGACGACCACAAGACGCTGATTGGAGGCACCCATGATTTCGACGTCCCCCCTCATCCGTACCCTCGCCCTGTCCCTTACTGCCGCCGCCATGGTCACCGCCGCGGCGTCGACCGCCAGCGCCCAGCGCGACAAGGGCGACATCCAGCGCGTCATCCGCGCCAACATGAACGAGGCGCGCGCCTGTTACACCCACCTGCTCAAGAAGCACCCCGATCTGGAGGCAAAGGTGAAGGTCAGGTTCACCATCGCCGCCGACGGCGGCGTCGAGGACGCCTCGGTGGCGAGCACTGGAGACGCCGTCAAGGACGCGCTCGGCGCCTGCCTGGTGCAGAAGGTGTCGGCGCTGAAGTTCGGGACGGCCAGGGACGGCGAGGCGACCAAGGTCACCTACCCGTTCGTCTTCAAGACCAAGTAGGCTCGCATGGGCGGCAAACGCTAGTGCAGGATGTTGTTGTGGGGCTGGAGCAGCGGGGGCAGCTCGGTCTCGCCCAGGTCCTCACGCAGGTTCACCTCGATCATGCGCGACAACGCCGATAGCGGAAGGTCGTTGGCATCGTGATTGAACGGGTTCTCAATCTCGGTGCCAACGGCGTCCAGGCCGTAGAAGGCGTAGGCGACGATCATGACCACCACCGGCGTCAGCATGTGAATCGAGGACACGATGCCGAAGGGCAGCCCCACGCAGTAGATCAGCACGATGCGGTGCATCAGCACGGTGTAGCTGAAGGGGATCGGCGTACTCTTGATGCGCTCACAGGCGCCTTGCACCCCGGTCATCTCGGTCAAGCTGCTCTCTAGCGTCTGAAAGCCGATGCTGTCGATCCACCCACGGTCGTACAGCTCGCGCAACTGGCGGCCCATCTCGTTGAGCATGCTGATCGGCCGGTTCTTGTGACCGTGAATTTTGTCCAGAAGGTCGGCCGGCGCGAACTCCGCAATCTCGGAGCGCTCGTTCTCGTCGCGCAGGTGCTGACGCATGTTGTGCACGTAGCCGATGTGGAGGTAGGTCAGCCGCTTGTGCACCTCGGAGGCGTCGCCGCCCTCGGGGTCACGCACCAGACTTTGAACCTGTCGGGCGAAGGTGCGCGACACGTTGACCATGCGCCCCCACAACTTGCGCCCTTCCCAGTAGCGGTCGTAGCCCGTGTTGTTGCGAAAGCCCAGGTAGATCGACAGCGCCAGGCCCATCAGCGAGAAGGGCAGAGGCGTCAGGCTGTACTTGAAGATGTCCCACGCTTCGTGGGCCAGTGTCACGAACAGCGCCAGTAGCGTCGTGAACAAGACCCGCTTCCAAACCACCTTCAGCGCGGTGCCTTTGAAAGTGAAGACCTGGCTCAGCCAACTCGGTTTCTTGTCGAGGACAATCATGGGGGGCGGAGGCTAGCACGTACAATCGGCGACGGCTTGACGTTTTGGGTGACGCGCCTTTTATGGTGGGGCGGCTCGATAAGGAGTGCCCTCCCATGCTCATGACCGACCGGCTCAATCTGCGGAAGTGGACGACCCACGCGATGGACGTCGACGCCTGGCACGCCATCTGGGGTGACCCGGACGTCATCTGGTGGGGGCCCAACCCCGACCGGGCCAAGAGCCAGGAGCAGCTCGCCGCCATCATCGAGCGCATCGAGGGAATGGACCCCGGCCTCGGGTGGTGGGCGCTGGTGGACAAGACCACCGGCGCCATCCAGGGCAATGTCTGCATCCAGCCGTCCAAGGCGGTGTCGGGGGCGATCGAGATAGGCTGGCACCTGATGAAGCAGGGCCAGGGTAAGGGATTCGCCACCGAGGCAGCGCGGGCGCTCATCAGGTATGCCTTCGAGCGCCTCGAGATCGACGCGCTGATCGCGCCCATCGTCCCCGACAACAAGGCCTCGGGCCGGGTGGCGACCAAGCTTGGCTTCACCAAGGGCGAGCGTCTCGAATACTGGGGCTACGAGCACGACATCTGGCGCCTGAAGCGCTCCGATTTCGACGCCTGAGGCGCACACAGCCCCGCCATTTTCCGCTACCATCTGCGCCGATGGCCGCCAACATCGAGGAATACCGTGCCTATCTGACCCTGCGCGGCGTCAACCCGACGGCGCTCACGGTCGACAAGAGCGGCACCATTGTCCCAACCATCGCGGCGACTCAGCAGGCCGCCATTCGGGACGCCAAGCTCGAGGCGCTGGCCGCCGCCGACGCGTCGTGGCAACGATCGCTCGAGACGGTCATCGTGGTGGGCGACACCCTCGGCGAAGGCGGCATGGGCCTGGTGCGCCTCGCCGAGCAGCGCGCACTGCTGCGAGAAGTGGCCGTCAAGTGCCTCAAGCCCACTGCCCAGGGGGCAGACCACGCGAGCCTGGTGCGGGAAGCGAGGGTGACGGGCGCGCTGGAGCACCCCAACGTGGTCCCGGTCTACGACCTGGGGGTGGATGACGAGGGCGCGCCGGTCCTCGTGATGAAGCGCATCGAAGGGGAGACCTGGCAGCGCAGGCTCAACGGGGTGAAGCGGCCGCTGAGCGGGACGGAGCTCGAGCGCCAACTGCAGATTCTCCTCTCCGTCGCCACCGCCCTTCACTTCGCCCATGAGCGCGGCCTCATCCACCGCGACGTGAAACCCGAGAATGTGATGATTGGCCGGTTCGGCGAGGTCTATCTGCTGGACTGGGGCATCGCCATCAGCGTCGACCGGCGCAGCGCGGGGATCGCCCCCTCGGTGGAGGACGTCAGCGGGATCGCCGGCACGCCAGCGTTCATGGCGCCGGAAATGGCGGCCGCCGATAGCGACGCCCTGGGTCCAGCGACGGATGTGTTCCTGTTGGGCGGGGCCCTGCACTACATCCTCACGGGCCGCCCTACCCACGAAGGCGACAATGTCATCGCGCTGATGGCGGCAGCCTTTGCCGCGCTCGAACCCGAACTCCCGGAGAGCACACCCGAGGAGTTGGCGGAGCTGTGTCGCAAGGCGCTGGCCCCCACCCCCGAAGAGCGTTTCGCCGACGCCGGGGAGTTCCGCCACGCCCTGGCCACCTACCTGGAGCGCCGGCCCAGCCTCCTGCTGGTCCACGAGGCTCTGGACCGACTGGAGTCCTGGGGACGCGTGAGGGCGGGCATGGACCGACCTCCGGAGCCGGGCGACCTCGAGGACCAGCGGTTGAGGACCGAGTTCAGCGCGGCGCGCTTCGGGCTACAGGCCGCGCTGCGGGAGTGGCCCGGCAACGCCAGGGCTCAGGAGGTGCTCGATCACGCGCTGGCCGACATGGCCGAGTACGAAATCTGGGTCAGCGCTCCCCGCTCCGCGCAGCACTGGCTGAACGAACGCAAGAGCCCTGCCCCCGAGGACGTCGCCGCGAGTGTCCAACAGGCGTTGGCCGAGCAAGACGCGCGCGACGCAAGGCTGAGAAAGTTCGAGCGGGACTCCGACACGAGCGTGAGCATCACCGCCCGGGGGTGGCTCGTGGTGGCGATGGGTGCCGGCTGGTTTCTTAGCGCCGTGGGACTCGGGTACCTCGACCGCAACGGCATCTACACGACGGGTCATGGGGACCTGGCCCTGCTGTTCGTCATCTGGGGAGCCATCACGGGCTTTGGCTACCAGTTCACCCGCAAGCTGCAGATCATCAAGGCCAGCCGCGTCAACGAGCACCTCATCGGGGCGTCGGTACTGGCCCAGGTCTCCCAGGTCGGCCTGGTGGGCGTCGCCTACATGATGGACATCGAACTCACCCACACCATTGGATTGTGCGCGGTCGTGGGCTGGGCGGTGTGGAGCATGGTCGGTCTGACCGTGGACAAACGTATGTTCCCGATGGCCGTCTGCCTGGGCGCGGGCGCCGTCCCGGTGGAGCTGATGCCCGCCTGGCGATTCGAGTGGCTGGCGCTTTCAGCGGGCCTGGGGATGCTGCTGGTAGGCATCGGCTGGCTCTCGTCCAGCCGCGCCAACACCGAGGCCAGGGCTTAGGCAATCATCTCGGGCACCACGCCCGGCTCGAGCTCCGGATCCCCGAAGTCGTCCACGTACGAGCCGTCGGGGTTCCGGACCCCAGCCGCGTTGATGAGCGTGCTGAGGAACTTGTTGTTGGTGACGTCTCCGGCGTCCACATAGACCCCCTGCTTGAGGAACCCGCCGCCGCTGCCGGCGATGACGTGGGGGAGGTTGTTGCCGCTGTGAGGCGGCCCCGTGGCCAGGTCATTGGTCCACAGCGCCACGGAGTCGTCCAGCAGGTTGGCGCCGGCGATGGTCGTCTGCTCGTTGAGCCGGTCCAGGAGGAACTTGAAGAGGCGGCCGTGGATGCGGTCGATCTCGTGGTGCAGGACATCGGCGTTGGGGATGGGCGGCCCTTCGCTGCCGTCGCCGTCGATGCGATGCGAGATGCGGTGGAAGGTGTTCTGCAGCACCCCGTCGATGACGAACTTGGTGCTGTCGTTGCCGTGGCCGATCTGCAGCGTGGCCACGCGCCGGATGTCGCAGGCGAACGCCAGCGCGATGAGTCGCGCATGGAGGCGCCCGACCTGTTCGAGGCGGTCGTTCGCCATCGGGTCGAACTGGACCTCCTCGAGCTCGGCTATCACCGCGCTCGGCAACCCCTGACACGCCATCTCCGCCTCCATGTCCTGGATGGCGTCGAAGTGCAGCTGGAGCCGGGTGCGGTCGGCGCCGGACAGGTCGAGGTCCAGCAGCATGTTCATCTCGGTGCGCACCAGATCGTTGACGCGGTTCCGCTGAGTCGCCAAGGCGTTGACGATGTCCGGGTTGGCGGAGCCTGCAAAGAAATCCAGGTACACGTTGTATGGATTGGTCTCGGCCGCGCGCCGGTCGAGCGGTGCCCGATAGCTGAGGACCTCGGGGACGTAGCCGCTGGACTTGCCGCTCATGAGCGTCAGCGGTTCGGTTCCAGGCTGAACCGCGTTGGCGACCGCCGTGTCCACGGAGATGCCGTAGGACAGCGTCGACGCGGCCGTTCCCGCGGTGTTCTTGGCCGCGGTGAGGCACTGTGCGCCACCGGAGGAGTGACCGCAGTCGCCCCCACCAAACGGATGGTTGCAGCCCTTCACCAGCAGCAGCCGATCGGCGTAGTCGGCCAGCTCGGCGACCGCCTTGCCGGATTCTGCGCCGGTCAGCAGCGCCTGGGTCACCGGCCCCAGGGTGTCGGGCCAGAAGCGCTCCGGCTCGTCGGACCAGCCGTAGGCCTGCTGCACCCCGTTGCCCTGGCGCATGTACACCGAGTAGATGGGCCGATTGGGAGGTGCCGCCCAGACCTTCTTGTCGGCCAGGGTCTCCAGGAACGGCAGGGCCACGGCCACGCCACCGATACCCTTGAGAAAACGGCGCCGCGACCAGCGGTCATAGCGCTTGGAGATACCGTTGCGTCGCCGGCTCATTCGTTACCTCCGCTGTTCTGATCGGTATCCAGCTCGAACGGTTGCGTGGAGCGGGTCAGGTAGGCCGGGCTCGTGAGCAGCTCGGCGATCAGGTCTTTGATGGTCAGCGCCCCGTCCCGGGACCGGGCGGCGATGTCGTAGAGCAGCGGCTCGTCGGCGTCGGTGTGGTCGCGCCCGTACAGGTACTCGAGCCATTGCTGGGCGTAGCACCGGTTCACCTGCAGGCTGGCCGCCAACACCGCGCTGAACTCGACGGCGTTGTCGTAGCTGGCCGGCTGGCCGTCGAGGATGTAGGTGTCGGCGCCGTTGACGGGGTAGCCGTTGTCCTCGGTGCGGAAGGCGCCGATGCTGTCGTAGTACTCGAACGGGAACCCTGCCGGGTTGATGATGCTGGAGTGGCAGCCCTCGCCACAGGTTCCCTTGCCGGTGTGCAGGTCGACGCGCTCGCGGTTGGTCGGCGCGGAATCACCCGGCACCGACGGAACGTTCATCGGCGGCGGCGGGAGGTCCGCGCAGATGATGTCCTTGGCGACGAAAACCCCGCGATGGATGGGGTCCGGCTGCGCCAGCGTACTGTTGTAGGCCAGCGGCCCCAGGCGCGTCAGCACGCCCGCCCGCTGCGCCGGGTTCAGGTCTACGCGCTGGAAGGCCTCCCCGGAGACGCCGTCGACGCCATAGATAGCGGCGAGGTTTTCATTGGCGTAGGTAAAGGGCGACGTCAGCAGCTCGGGGAATCCGCCGCCGCTCTGAAACACCAGGTCGAGCACGAACAGCTCCAGCTCGTGCCGCAGATCGTCGCCCGTGGTGGGGAGCCACTCAGGGAAGAGCCCTTCCTGTTTCTTGATGTCGAAGAAGGTCGAGGTGTGGAGGTACTCGTGATGGAACGAGGCGACCATGTTCTGGGTGCGCATGTCCTCGAGCATCAGGGCGACCTGGTCGCGGATGGCGTCGGGAGTGTCGAACTGCCCGGCCTCGGCCGCGTCCAGCATGGCGTCGCTGGGCATGGTGTTCCACAACGAATAGCTGAGCCTCGCGGCGACCTCGTAACCCGAAAGCGGGATGGCGCCGTCCACCTCCGTGGTGCCCAACTCCATCCGGTACAGGAAGTACGGCGACTGCAGCATCGCCCTCAGGGTCAGCTCGACGCCGGCCTCGTAGGGGTCGTTGGCGAACAGGATGCCGGGCGCGTCGTCGAAGAGCAGAGCGTACCGCTGCACCTCGTCGGCGGTCAGGGGGCGCCTGAAAGCCCGCCGACCAAACGCGGTGATGAACGCGTCGCGCTGCTCGGCCAAGGTGGCGGGCATGGGGTCCGGCGAGATGCCCGCCACCAGCTGCGGGTCGGCCATGACCAGCGCGGCCAGGTCGCGGGAGACGCGCTCGTAGTCCGCCCACAGGTCTGCGGTGACTTTCAGCGCAGTGGCGTTGGTGGAGTAGCCGCTGGTCGACACGTCGGGAATCAGCGTGTCCACCAACCCCGTCGGAGCGTCGAGATGCAGCAGGTCCCGAACCGTGTTCTCCCACTGCAAGTGAGTCAGCCGCGGGAACCGTGTCTGGGGCGACGGCCCCTGGGGGCCGAGAGCCTCGGGGGGCAGCTCGCAGGGCGGCACATGGCACGCGGGGCCAGGGATATCGGGCAACGTCGGGTCGACGCCACCGTCGATGGCGACGACAGTGCCCGAGTCGTCGAGGACCCAGGTTTTCCCAGGCTCACCGATGGACCCGGTGCACCCGGCGAGAGCCAACAGCGCAGACAGCGCGGCGGCCCCGACGGTGGCGGCAGTGGTTCGCTTCACGGAGGTCCTCTCTGGCGGGGTGGAACCTGGCGGAGGGATGGTCCCATGGAGGGCGCGGCCAAAGCAACGAGAACCTGGTCCCTGGGCCGGGCCGCAGCACTCGACCCTGGTCACCACCGCCTCGATGCTCCAGCCGCCGCCCACTCGGGTCAAGACTTGACCCCGCTTCTGCAGTGACGACGCTTCGCGCCCATGCGGGTCTCCACGATACACGCCGATGCACTGGTCCTGCGGCCGCTCTCTGCCGAGCGGGACGCCGAGGCTCTGCACGCGATCTTCGGTAGCCGCGAGCAGCTTCGTTACATGCTGCGGGAGCCGTGCGCGGATGTTGCGGCCACACAGGCGCTGCTGGAGCGATGGGCCGAGGACGCCAAGTCACCGCAGTGGGTCATGACCGACGACGGGGGCGAGGCCCGCGGTCGCATCACGCTCGTCCACACCCGACCCGGGGTGTACGAGGTCGGGCTTCAGGTAGCGCCGGCGTATCAGGGGCGCGGGTACGCGACGCGGTCCATTCACGCGATCACCGAACACGCGTTTGCAGACGAGCAGCTGAAGGCGTTCCGTGTCTTCGCCGACATCGACCCCGACAACGTCGCCTGTGTGCGTGCCTTCGAGCGAGCGGAGTTCGAGCACGAAGGGCTACTGCGGGCCAACTGGGTCCTCGGCGGCACCACCTACGACAGCGTCATCATGGCCCGGGTGAAGGGATGAGCGAGGTCACCGTACGTGTGGCGCATGACGACGCGGCAGGAATCGCGGCCGTGCGCCTCCTGCTCCAAGCATACGGCCGGTGGCGTGGCCACGACGCGGCGCTGGGGGACTTTCAACAGGAACTCGAGTCCCTGCCCGGCGAGTACGGTGCCCCCGGGGGCTGCCTTCTGCTCGCAGAGACCCCGAACGGACCCGCGGGATGCATCGCGTTCCGGCGGCTCGACACCGAGACCTGCGAGATGAAGCGGATGTGGGTGCTCCCCGACCACCAGCGCCGCGGCATCGCCAGAAAGATGGCCTCCCAGCTACTCATCGAAGCCGCACGCGCGGGCTATGGCAGGATGGTGCTCGACACCCACCCGAGGATGGTGGAAGCCCAACAGCTGTACCGCCAGCTCGGGTTCACGGAGATCGCGCGCTACAACGCCAACCCCACTCCGGGCATCCGGTTCTTTGCCAGAGCGCTGTAGCGTGAGGAACGCAGGTACGGTTTGTGGTACCTCTTTTACGCATGGCTACTCCCCCCGCTTTCGAGGCCATTTCTGAGGCGCACCCCGAGCTCACGCCGACGCTGAACATCCTCGCCGACCTTCTGGCCGGCGAGGACGAGCGGGCGCTCTATCGACTCAACCCATTCGACCTGGCCGAAGCGCACCACCTCGAGCCACGCCTCGTCGTCGACGCCCTGCTGCGCGCGACCCACGCGGGCGTGTTCCAGCTCAGCTGGGGCCTGGTCTGCCGCGGTTGCGGCTCGGTGGTCGAATCGTTCCGGTCCCTCGGCGCCCTGGACAACCATTTCTTCTGTCCCGACTGCGCCAAGGACAAGGAGTCGGTGCTGGACGACTCGGTCGATGTCGCCTTCACGGTCCACCCCGACGTCCGCGCCATTCGGTTCCACAACGCCCATGGGCTCCCGCTTGAGGAGTACTTCTACGAGGCCTACTTCGGCACCAACATCCTCATGCGCGACACCGGGGAGCGCTTCGTCGACTACCTGCGCAGTACCGAAGCGTTCATGGCGGTCATCCCCGCGGGCACAAGCCACACCGTCGAGCTCGAGCTCACCGAAGGCGTCCTCGTCGGCACGCCACGGCACAAGCTGTTCATCGAGGGCGAGCCCACGACGGAAACCCGGGAAGTGACGCTGTCCTTTCTGGAGGCCCTCTTCGACCCCTACGGCGACACCCTCGCCCCGGGGCCGGTCCGCATTACTGTCGACAACCCCACCGGCACTGAAGTGCGCATGTTCAGCTACATCGCCGACCGGGTCCCCTACTTCGCTTACCGCCGCTTCCTCAGCGGCGCCGACCTGCTCAACAACCGGACGTTCCGAACGCTGTTCAAAGACCAGCTACTGGATATCTCCGACGCGATGCCCGTTCGCGATGTCACCCTGCTGTTCACCGACTTGACGGGGTCCACGGCCTTCTACGAGAAGGTCGGCGACGCGCGGGCGTTCGAGCTCGTCACCGAGCACTTTCGCCGCCTCAGCGACATCATCGGGGTCCACGGCGGCACCATCATCAAGACCATGGGGGACGCGGTGATGGCCTCGTTTTCGGCGCCCGTCGACGCCGTCCGCGCTGCTCTTTCGGGGCTCCGCGCCATCGCCAGCTTCAACCGCGAGGTGGGCCAGGACGGGCCGGCACTGTCACTCAAGGTGGGGGTGCATCGGGGCCCCAGCATCGCCGTCACGGTCAATGACAACGTCGACTACTTCGGCCAGACCGCCAACATCGCCGCCCGGGTGCAAGGCTGCGCCAACGCCGACGAGCTCTGCTTCAGCGACGCGGTGTACGGTGATGAGAAGGCTCACAAGGTACTCGCCGCGTATGGGGACCTGCCCACCGAGGCAGTGGCGCTCAAGGGCGTCTCGGAGCCCACCCTCATTCGGCGGGTCAAGGGCAGCGGCTAGCAGTAGCTTTCGAAGCCTTCGGGCCCATCGCAGGGCGTCAAACCGAGCTGAGCTGCCGCGTCGAGCAGCCGAGTGTGGTGGGTCCGGATGGGCACGACCACCGTCTCGAACGGCCAGCATTCATGGAGCCACTGAAGGCACCGCGTCAACACCACGGACTCCTCGTCCAGCGCGCTGTCGGTCATCCAAAGGTGAAACTGCGCTCCCCTCGACCACGGCTCGATGTAGACGCATCCGATAGCGCTCCGCTCATCGGGCGAAAGCACGGAGTAGGCATACGCAAGACGACGCTCGAACTCGCTGTAGTGGTCGGCCAGGTCCTTGTCGTTCTCTGTAAGGGTGAAGCTGTCTCTGGGCCATCCATTCCAGCCGAGCTCATCCCGCAGCCGAGCGCGACATCCGTCAAAGGCCGCGTAATCCAGTATGTTGAGCTCGGGACGAAGCGGCGAAAGGACCCAGTCCTCCGTCGCCAGGGGCGTTGGGGGCTCGAAGTCTGGACTCCAGGCGGGGCTGTCGGAAGCGCTTCGGATCCTCATGTTGGCTCCTGGTGGTAACAACGTCGCCGGACCGGCACACTATCGGTGTGACGATCCTTCGACTGGCTCTGCTGTCGCTCGCGCTAACCGCTGTGGGCTGCCCCGACAGCGATGAAGGTAACGCGAATCCCGCCGATGCCACGACCCCGGAGACTTCGGCGCCCGACGTGACCGCGGACTCGGCGCCACCGCCTCAGGCCTGCGTCCCCGGGGTCACCCAGAACTACTGCCCGACGGCGACCTCCATCCTCCGATGCGACGCGACCGGGACGCTCTGGGAAGAAGTCACCTGCCCCGACGACCGCTACTGTTTCGGGGGCCAGTGCACCGACGCCCCCTGCCCTCCCGGCGCGGTCACGTGCTCGGACAACAAGACGCTGTCGGCGTGCCTGGCACTCCCGGGCGGCGGGTTCGAGTGGTCCCCCATCAACACCTGCTCGGGAGCCTGCAACAACGGCGCCTGCGTAGATGTCTGCGGCTTCGACCCCAAACCGAACATCATCGAAGCCTGCGAGCACTTTGTCCTCGACCTCGAGGGCACGCCCGACAACGCCTGCGCCGAAGAGAATCTGCTCGCCGTGCCGTCCTCAGCGAGTGACCAGATCGCGGTGTTCGACGTCTCGGGCAACACCCCGGTCGCCCAGCTCGGAACGCCCTTCAGTACCTGCGACGACCCGTCCCGAATCCTCGTCGACCGCAGCGCCAACATCGTCGCAACCTGCCGCGGCGACGGTCAGGTCTACAAACACGCCAAGGACGGGACCCTGTTGTGGGGTGTCGAGTTGCCGCAGTGCACCGCGGTCCGTGGCGCCGTCATCGGTCCCGAAGACCGCCTGTTCGTGGGCTGCACGTCCACCCGCGACGTTCACGAGCTCGACCCCGACACGGGCGCCATCCTCGACACGCTGCAGACCGGCATCGACATCTACGGCATGGCCGTGGACGGCACCGGCATCTACGTCACCGACTTCGGCAACCTGATGAAGATCAGCGTGCTGGCGGGGATGTCGGCGGTCTGGAAGGTCAGCGCTTCGGGCTACGGCATTGCATCGGATGGTGCCGGCTCCATCTGGCTGACGGAGGTACCGGGGATGGTTCAGTACTCCGCGACGGACGGCTCGATCCTCAACACGGTCGCGGTGGAAGCCCCCGACCCCTGGTTTGGCGCGTACTGCAACGGAATCACCGTGGCCCTCGATGGCACCGTGTACGCCGGCTGCGCAGAGGGCGGCAACTTCATCGCCCGCTACACCCCCGCCACAGACGCCGTCGATATCCTGACGCTGCCGGAGAGCGACGAGCACCCACGAGGTGTCGCTGTCGACCGCAACGGCAACCTCTTCAGCATCAACCTCAACAGCAGCACGGTGACCCGCTTCGACGGGGTCACCGACGAGGCGGTGTCGTTCGGGCTTGGCCTGCTGGACCAACCGTACGGCTACAGCGGCGACATGACCGGGCTCACCTCGTGCCTGTTCGCTGGCGAGACCACCTGGCTGTCCAACGTCATCGACTTGGGAGAGCCACGGACCTGGCTGAAGGTCGACTGGAAGGAGACCGTCCCGAACGGCACGTCGGTCACCGTCTTCTACTCCCTCGACGAAGGCCCCTGGGTCCAGATTCTGGCAGGCATGAGCATCGACGCTGTGGGTCAGACGCTGCAGCTGCGCGCCGTGTTGGAGTCGAGCGTGGACGACGTGGCGCCCACCCTCCACGAGTTGGCGGTGTACTACGAATGAGCCTCGGGCGTGCCCTGCTCACAGCCGCCACAGTGCTGCTGGCAGCGTGTCCTGGCGACCCGCCGACGCCCGCCGTCACCGCGGACGCGGTACCGGATGCAGCGACCGACACGGACACCGCGCCTGACCTGTGCGGCGCCGTCGTCTGCCCCCCATCGCCAACGCCTTGCGCCGCCAATGTCTGTGACCCGACGACGGGCGCCTGTCTGGCCGAGAACGTGGCCGCGGGAGAGCCCTGCGAAAGGGACGCGGACCCGTGCACCATCGATACGTGTGACGGCAACGGCTTCTGCCGCTTCGACCGCTTCGACCTCACGCGTCTCAGCTGTGAGCCGCCCTGCAACACCGATGCGGACTGCGACGACAACGACGCATGCACCGAAGATCGATGCGACGCGACCCTGGGTTGCGTCTCCACGGCGGTCGCATGCCCGCAGCAGTGCCTCGCTCCGGAGATGGCCTTGAATTGCGGCGACGTCGCGCCCCCGTTCATGGCGGTCGAGCGCGGCCTGACCGACTACCCGGCGTGCGCCGACGTGCCCGCGATGCCAGGGTCCGAGGTGGTCTACACGTTTACGGCGTCCGACAGCGGCTGGATACGCGTCGAGGTAGAAGCGACTCCGGTCGAGTATGCGAGGGTGTTGGTCCTCGAGGGCACCTGCGCAGGTGATGCCTGCTCGAGCGCGGCGGTGGTCGATGCGCTGGGAGCCGAGCTGGTGGTGCCCGTCACCGGCGGTCAGACCTACTTCATCGTGGTCGACTCCGCTGTGGGCGGCGTCTTGTCGGTAGCCAGCGTCTGGCTGCAGTGCTCGCCAGGAGAGACGTGCACCGATACCCAGGACAACGACTTCGACGGCCTCGTCGACTGCGCCGATCCGGACTGCAACGAAGACCCCTCCAGCGTATGCCAGGACCTCGAAACCAGCTGCGACGACGGCCTGGACAACGACGCCGACGGCGCGGTCGATTGCGCCGACGCCAGCTGCGACGGGTTCGATGGCTGCGAGCTCGTCGAGGTCAGCTGTGGCGACGGTATGGACAACGACGGCGATGGCCAGACCGACTGCCAGGACGTAGGCTGCATTGCACATGCAAGTTGCATAACCACATGCACTTCCAAGGCGGTCGTCGTGGGCTGCAACGAGAGCAGCAACGCCGTCGGCACGAGCAGCGCATCTGGCTCGCAATACAGTTGCGCTCCAGGCTACTGGCCCATGGGCGATGGCGTCGTCACCTTCACCCCAGACGTCACCGGCATGGCCACGGTCACCCTGGACACGTCATCGCCGGATGCGGTGCTGGTGCTTCTGGAGGGGGACTGCGATTCGGGAACCTGCGTGGGCAGCTGGCCCATCGAGCCCAATCACTTCTTCCCCGTCGCCACGTTCCCCGTGGGCGCCGGAAACACCTACACGTTGGTGGTCGACGCCAACGTGACGGGCGCGCTTCCGGGTATGGGCGTGAACCTGGGCACGGTTCAGATCGACTGCGCCGATGGCGTGCCCTCCGAGACCTGCGAGACCGCCGAGGATTGCGCCAAACCCGCCTGCGTGGGCCAGCTCTTCTGCGAGCTGGTGGAGGTCAGTTGCGACGACGGTCAGGACAACGACGGCGACGGCCTGACGGATTGCGACGATCCCCACTGCGCGGCAACGGCCTCGTGTGACGTGGCCTGCGATCTGACTCAGGTGGTGGACATCGCCTGTGACGAGACGGTGGTCGACCTCGGCGCCGAGACGGGCGTCCTCGACGTCAGCGCGTGCACCGGGATGCAGACGCCGGGGCCTGAGGTGGTTGTGCGATTCACGGCGCCCGCCGACACCAAAGCAAGCCTGGTGCTCAGCGACGCGGTCAACGGCGCCACGCTGACGGTGCACCGGGACACCTGCGCGACCAGCACGTGTAGCGCTTGGCCGGGCGCATTGAACAGCGCCACGACGGTCACCTGGGTCGCCGCCACCGGGCAGACGTTCTACGCCGTCGTCGACCGCACCTTGGACGTCCCCTGGTCCGGAACCAGCGCCACCCTCTATTGCCAGCCGCTGGCGCCCTGAACTAGACGCCCAGTGCGGCGTAGAGGGTCTCGGTCACACGCTCGGTCGGTGGCACGAAAGGCTTGCCCAGAAGCCGCTCGTGCAGCCGGCAGTAGACCTCGGCAAGGTCCAGCCGCACATCGTCCGGGAAGTCGGGAATGGGTCCATCGCCCATGTAGCCCTGACCGATGAGCCACTGGCGGATGTTCTCCTTGTCGAGCATCGCCTGAGGTTCGCCCTTGGCGAATCGCTCTTCGTACGCGTCGGCGATCCAATACCGGCTCGAGTCGGCGGTGTGGATCTCGTCGATGACCATGAGCTCGCCGTCGGGCATCACACCCATCTCGTATTTCGTGTCGACCAGGATGAGCCCCTGCTCAGCCGCCAGCTCCTCGCCCCGGGCAAACAGCTTCCTGCCGATCTCGAAGGCCTGGTCCAAAATCGCCTCCTCCACCAGCCCTCGCTCGAGGATGACCCGGCGGCTGATGGGCTCGTCGTGGACACCGATCTCGGCCTTGGTCGATGGGGTAACGATGAGCTCGTCGAGGCGCTGGTCTTTCTTCAAGCCCTCGGGGAGGTCGACCTCATAGACGGTGTGGGTACCTTTCTCGATGTCGCGCCAAAGCGAACCGGTCACGTGCCGCCGCACGACGATCTCGATGGGCAACTGCTTGGCGCGATGGACCCGCATGACATTGCTGTGCGGGACCTCGATGAGGTGATTGCGACAGATGTCCCTGGTCTGTTCGAAGGCGTGGACGGTGATGGCGTTGAGGATGGCGCCCTTGCACGGGACGGACGTGAGCACGACGTCGAAGGCCGACAGCCGGTCGGTCGTGATCATGATGATCTCGTCGTCGGTCAGGAACAGGTCCCTGACCTTGCCCCGGTAGTGCTGACCGAGGCCGCTGAGGCGCTCGACGTCGACGTCCACGAAGTTGCTCGAGAGGTGGCGGGCCAGATCGTCGCGAAGGGTCATCCCATCCTCACTTTCGTGTGTGTCCACTCGGACAACAGTGGCGATAGCACGGCCAAACCCCTTGCTCCACGGGAGATTGGTGACGTTTCGGTGACGCTCCGGCAGCCCGGGCCGAGCCACACTTCACACTTCTTAACGTTGGCGCAAAGCACCGCACACATCGCGTGATTCCATTTCACGAGCAACGGAACGGAGGTACGACATGTTTGGGTTTTTTATCGGTTTTCTCGTCGCGATGATGGTGGTGCGGTGGAAGTTCCGCAGGATGCGTCGCGGCCTCTCGGGAAGTGGATGGCGGCGCTCCTTCATGATGCGTCGACTGTTCGCCCGGCTGGACACGGATCCCCGTCAAGAACGGGAGATCATTGACGCCGTCAATGAGTTCTTCATGACGACCCGCGAGCTTCGAAGTGAGATCTCCTCGATGCGGCATGACGTCGCCGACATCCTGCGGTCGGAGTCCCCGGACGGAACGGTCGAGGACGCCCAGGTCGATGACCTGATGGACAAGCAGGCTGGCGTCGTGGAGCGCATGCAGGAAGCCTTCCGAGCCTCGATGGAGCGCATCCACGCAGTGCTCGACGACGTCCAGCGCAGCCAGCTGGCGGATGCGCTGGAGCGCGGCCCGAGCCAGGGTCGCTGCGGGCGCTCGGGTGGTGGCGGTGGCGGACGCTACGACCAGGTGGCCGGCTACGCGTAGGCCTACATGCCTACATCTGAAGGAAGTCGTAGATCTTCGGACGTAGCTTCTCGCCGGCCTTCTGGCCTCGCTCATATGCCGCCAACACGCGGTCATGATTGGCGTAGTCCCAGATGGTCACAGGGAGCTCGTCCTCGGGCGCCAGGTACATCCGGTCCGGGTCGTCGGGGAGCTCCTCGGCTGGCCGCGGATCGGCCATGAGCAGCATCACTTTGCCGTTGCGGGCCTCGTCGGAGAGGGCCCGCAGCGGCAACCCATCGATGGCGCCACCGTCGATGTAGGTACGTCCTTCCTTTCGCGGGAAGGGCGTGATGGGCCACGTCGCCGACGAGGTCAGGATCAAATCCACCGCGTGCTTGGGTGACTCGGCCTGGTGCTGCAGGGTTGCCGTCTCGGTGGCCAACCCCGGGGGCGGCTCATCGAGACCGTGGAGCAGCCCCAACTTGCTCCGCTTCCGGTAGGCGTTGAGCGCTCGGAGCACGGTCCTCCTGACCGGGGCTCCCTCCTCCACGTAGGCCATGAAGACTCGGATGGGCGCCGACTGCTGGACGTTGTCCCAGCCCTCGTCGTCAAGCGCGTGGTGAAGCGTCTCGCGGTACATGTCCTCATGCGGGAAGACCTTGCGCTTGGGCAGCACCGCGTGATGGAGGTACATGTTGCGCCGGTTGGACTTCACCGCGTCCACGAACCGCTCGAGCGCGCGCTCCTGACGCCCGGACGAGGATATGGTCGCCATGGCTGCCCCGGCGCTGACGCCCGCCCACTCGCGGGGCTGGGGCAGGTCGAGCACGGACAGTACGCCCATGCCCCAGAAGGTGCGGCATCCGCCGCCGCCGAAGACGACCGAGTAGGAGCTGGTGGAGTTCTCCATACGTCGACTGTAGCTATCGGCCCACGGCGACACAACGCCGAGACCGACTGGATACCAGGAGGCATCGGGAGTAGGCTCAGCGGTCCGTCACGGGAGAGAGTGGATGCGTACGTTTGTTGCCTTTGCCTGCCTGAGTGTCTTCACCGCTGGATGCTCGGATCCACCGTTGTCGCCGTCGCCTCAGGCCGACGTCACCGCGGAGACCAGCCAGCCCGATGGTGGCGAGACCGACGGCGTCAGCACGCCTGACGCTAAGCCCGACGGTTCGGAGCCGGACGCGGTGGTGACGCCCGACGCGCCGGCGCCGGATGTCATCGCCGACACGACTGGGGACCTTGGAACCAGCGATGAGGGCGGCGACGGGGTCCAGATCGATGCACCTGAGCCGGATGCAGACCCGGGCGACGCCGATGCCTCCACATCCGACGCCGAGAGCGACGCCGGCCCGGACATCCCGGTGGGCGATGGCGGCGGCGGTGACGCCATCACCGGCTGCCCACCTGCAGAGGTGGAGATCGTCGCCGTGGACATCTGGGCGCAGTACATCAGCGACGCCACCGTGGACGCGGGTAGCGCTACGGGAACGGGCGCGCTCGTGGTCGACCTGTGTGACCCCGAGACCCTGTCGGTGACGGTCAGCTCCGACGGCTACTGGGACTGGACCGCCAACCTCGCCTATGCCGGCGGGGCCACCCTGGACGGACTGTCCGTGACGCTGACGATGCCGGACGCCTCGCACGGCGGGTACTACGCGACCACTGAGATCATCGACGACGGCGGCGTCGCTACGCGCCGTTACACGGTCTACACCGGCTTCGCTCACCGGTACTTCGCCTCGACTGGGGCGCCTGCCCGCCGGGGCACCGATGTCTCCTTCATGATCAACGGCGAGCAGGCCTGGTCGACGGTCCGGGCCGAAATGCTGTCCGCCGGTGAGTCGGTCTTCGGCAGCAGCTGGTGGTGGGACAGCGAGTTCGAGCTGGTGCGCGACCCGGCCACCCACATCAATCTCACCGACAACGAGCGCTGGGCCAACACCATCATGGGTACGCTGGAGAACCTCTCCGGCATCGATATCAAGATCATGGTCGGCCAGTTCTTGAGCCAGGACGGCATCGTCGACTGGTTCAACATCGACAGCGAGATCACCGACAAGGCCGAGGCTACCGGCGACAACTTCGAGTTCATGGGCCAGGCCAACCCCACCGACGGCGAGTTCGTGGTCACGCCCCCGGCCGTCGATTTCGCCGCGCGGCTCGAGGGCGCCTACCCCGAGACGGTCAACGCCGGACCGCTGGGGAGTGCCGGCCTCCCGGCCTACGCGGGACCGATCAACGTTGATTCATCGGACCTGCCCCTGGGCGTGTCCCTGCTCGACATCAACATCGCCAGCTGGCACCAGAAGTTCTGGATGATCGACCAGAGCGTGGCCTTCGTCGGTGGCATGAACGCCACCATCAACGACTGGGACACCAGCGACCACACGGTCTTCGAGTACCGGCGGATGGAGTATGGCGCCTCCGAGTCGGCCCGACAGGCCGTCGCCGATTGGGAGAGCCTCCCCGACCTCGTCGCGCGACGGGACTACATGGTGCGTCTCGAGGGCGAGATCGTCGCCGACGTGGTCGATGTCTTCGACTGGCGCTGGGAGTGGCTGCTGAACGAAGGGGTGGATTACAGCCAGAACAGCAGCAGCATCATCCTCGACCCGGTACCCGCGCCGGTACCCGACGGCGTCCAGGCCCAGCTCATCTCGACGATGCCGGAGCCGTTCGCCCAGTACTCCATCATGGAGAGCCTGCTGAACGCGATCTCCCAGGCCGAGAACTTCATCTACATCGAGGATCAGTACTTCCGAGCGCCCATCCTGGCGGACGCCATCATCGCGCGCATGGCCGAAGCCCCCGACCTGGTGGTCATCGCGGTGACCAACACCATCAACGAGTGGGTCGACCCGGGATGCTGGCAGACCTATCTGCAGCACGAGAAGTTCCTCAACGCCTACCCCGACCGCTACCGCGTCTACCAGATGAGAAACTTCGAGTACCTCGACGTCGGGTGCACGATCTGCTTCGACGAGACCGAGTCCCGGTTCGAGAACGTCAGCATTCACTCCAAGCTGGTCATCATCGACGACGTCTACCTGGAGATCGGCTCCTGCAACCACAACAACCGCGGCCTGCTCTACGAGGGCGAGCTGGCGGTGGCCGTCTACGACAGCGACTGGGTCACGGCCCAGCGGCAGGCGGTCTTCGACAACCTGTTCCGGGGCACCTGGACGAGCGGCACGGCATACTCCAGCTGGATCGCAACCTTCGACGCGGCCGCCAACGAGAACCAGTCCGCCTACGATGCCTGGGACGACGAGGGCTTCGACCTCAACCTCAACGGCGACCCGCTGCCGGCTCAGTACATGCCCGGTCCGACGTTCCTGTACCCCATCGACTTCGATGTTCCGGACGAGTGCCTCATCGAGGGCGTCGGCGCCGACGTCACTTGAGGGTCGTCCGCGCTTTGACGTGCGGCCCTCCGCGCGCATAGAACAGGGCCACGCTCGTTTGATTGTGAGGCCCTGCCATGCGGCATCTGTTCCTAGCCCTGACTCTCGCCCTGGCCACCGCTGGCTGCGCGGCTGACGACCCAACCACGCCCACTGGCAACGGCGGTAAAACGGACAACGGCGGCGGTGACGACAGCCGTGTCTGTGTCGGTGTACGAGGCAACGGCGGCCGCATCTGGTCCCACTTCGGCGCGCTGGCGCGGATCCACGAGCACTACGGACTCATCGGGGGCATCGCCGGTGGTTCCTCGGGCAGCATCACCTCGTTTCTGACCGAGTCGATGTACCTCAACCAGTACGCCTACGACTGCGGCGACGCCTGCTCCGAGGACGAAACCGCCCGGCGCATAGCGCTGATGTTCAAGACCCTCCCCGCCTACATGGAGGTCCTGGCCGGGACGCCCGAGGCGCAGGCCATCGGCCAGCTGGTGGCGCTCGCCTCAGCCGTGGGCGCCGAGGAGGCGAACATCGATGCGCTCCTGACCGAGGACAACCTCGACGGCGCCCGCAGCGCCCTGCTGGCGTTGCTGGACTCGGACGAGATCAAAGACCTGGTCAATCCGGAGCTCATCGGTCTGATCACCAACTCGCCGTCCCCGTCCTACCATCTCAACGACATCTGGAGCGCGCTCAAGGGCTTCGGCAGCTTCAGCGCCGACAGTGACCTCATTCTGTTGCGCCCGGGCGTCATCTCGTTCGAGGCCTTCGCGGAGAAGATTGGTCGGATTGGGAGCTTCTATGCGGCCTATGGGCCGGCCGATGGCGAGCGGTGGGGCACCTTCTTCAGCGAGTGCGCACGAGGCGAAGACCGCGGCGCCTTCTGGCCCCAGATCGCGGCGCTGCCGGTCAGCAGCGGAGGAACCTGCGGCGAGCTGTTTGCGGGCATGTTGACGGCCTACCGGGATGCCTTCGTGGCCGACGAGGCCAACATCGCGTCCCGCATCGACGATGAGATCGGAGTCATCGTACCGGCGCTCATCTCGACGTCGGTGCTCACCGGCGAGGCAGTCACCGCGTGGCAGGCGGCCCGCACCGCCTACCTGGCGGGTACCCCAGAAGCGCTTTCGGTGAACTTCGACGACGTTCGCTTCGGCTACTGGGGCCCGACCGAGGAGCTGGCCGCCGCCGAAGGCAACCCGAACGCGTACACCGACGACCGCACAGCACGGTTCCTTTCGCTCGGCCCGGCAACCTGGCGCACGGCGTTGTCACTTTCCCCGGCGGAGCCAGGGCTGACGCGGGCGCTGGAGATCGCCGATACCCCTTACGTCTCGGCGGGCGGCTGGTCCGACCTGTCACCCGCACCGGTGCTCAAGAACATGGGTTGCGACACGGTCCTGATGGTGATGCGTCAGGGCGAGGTCGATGGCGGGTTTGCGTCATCGGTGGCGGCCCTGCTGGGCATGGACGAGGACGCGCGCGCTGCGCTCTATGACCTGGCCGGCGACTCCGCTATCAAGCACGCGCTGGAGACCGCCGACGGCGTCTGGTGCACCAACTGGGACGCGTTCGGCGACGCCGACGTGGCCGAGATCTTCGCCGACGGCTACCTGGCCCCGATGCTGGCGACGAACGCGCGTCTCACCGAGGGCGACGACGCCTACCCGAACATCGACGCAGGACTGAGCCTGCCCGCGTGCACGCCGGGCGTCGCGGCTCCCTGACCTCGGTCAGGTCATGCCCATGAAGCGCCCGAGCCGGCTGGCGGCCAGCCGGTAGAGCTCGGGCGAAAGGCGTTTGACGAGGACGCCGAAGCGCTCGATGCCGGTGACTACCAATGCGCGGCCTGCGAGAGCGTCGTCGACCGTCTGGCGCGCAACGACATCGGCTGGCACCCCACCCGGCTTGGACTCCTTGGCGTTCATCATGGAGCGGAACGACTCCTTGGAGTAGCGGGTGGCGTCGTGCAGCCCCGTCGGGACGTAGCCCGGACAAAGCGTCGTCACCGTCACGCCGGTGCCCGCGAGCTCCACGGCGAGAGACTCGGCCATGCCCACGACGGCAAACTTGGACGCGCTGTAGGCTGGCATTCCGGGCGCCCCCACGAGCCCGGCGATGGAGGCGGTGAACACGAGTGCACCTTGTCCGGCATTCACCATCGCTGGCGTGAAGTGGCGGGCCGTGTAGATGGCGCCGCGGAGGTTGATGTCGAGCATCCAGTGGACGTCATCCAGCGGCATCTCCAGCAGCGGGCCCAGGGCGGCGACACCGGCATTGGCGAACACCATCCGAGGCGTCCCCATGTCGTTCATGACCCTCCGAGCGACCTCCCCGACAGCATCGTCGTGGCGTACATCGAGCGCATAGGCCGCGGCCTCTCCAGGGAGCTCTGCTGCCACCTTGGCAGCCCCCTCCACGTCGACATCCAGGACCGCGACCCGGGCGCCGCGGCCGGCCACCTCGCGGGCGAGGGCCGCCCCAATCCCCGACGCTCCGCCAGTCACGACAGCAAGGGTGCGATCGAGGCGATCAGGCTGACGTTTGAACATGAGAAGTCGACCCTCCGGTGGTGATGTGTCGCAGGACCTGCGACAGCCCGAACTCTAGCAGTTCGACGTGACAAACACGCCGGACAGGTTGACCCACAACCATCGGCCGAGTTAGTTTGTTCGTCGTACAAACAAACTACCGGGCCAGGTCGAATTCTTGTGATGTCTCTCCCAAATGAGGCACACGCGGCAACTGCTACGCCGCTCACCCATCCGTTTCCAGATGACTTTGTCTGGGGTGCTGCGACGTCGTCGTACCAGATCGAAGGCGCTGTCGAGCAAGACGGGAGGGGTCCGAGCATATGGGACACCTTGTGCCAGCGGGCTGGAGCCATCGCCGATGGATCCAGCGGCGCCGTCGCCTGCGACCACTACCACCGGTGGCAGGAGGACGTGGCGCTCATCAGCGAGCTTGGACTGGGCGCCTACAGGTTCTCTATCGCCTGGCCTCGGGTGATGCCCTCAGGCCGAGGGCGAGTCGTACAAGCCGGTCTCGACTTCTACGACCGGTTGGTGGACGGCCTTCTGGAGGCCGGCATCCAGCCCATGCCGACCCTGTACCACTGGGACCTCCCGCAGCCCCTCGAGGACGAGGGAGGCTGGTCTCAACGGGCGACTGCCGAGGCCTTCGTCGACTACACGCGAGTCGTCGTCCAGAGGCTGGGTGATCGCATTGGGCGCTGGGTCACCCACAACGAGCCGTGGTGCGCCGCCGTCCTGGGCTACCAGGACGGCGAGCATGCGCCCGGCATCAAGGATGGCGCGAGAGCGACGGCAGCAGCCCATCACCTGCTCCTGTCGCACGGTTGGGCGACCCGGGTCCTGCGCGAGGAGTGCCCCGCGAGCCAGGTGGGCATCGTGCTCAACCCCGCGCCCATCTTCCCGGCTTCCTCGAGCCTCGCCGACCGTGAGGCCTTCCGACGTTTCGACGGCGCCTTCAACCGCTGGTACCTGGACCCGCTATACGGCCGTGGCTACCCCGCAGACGTCATCGAGGACAAGCGCCGTGACGGCCACCTGCCCGAGGGCCCACTGCCCTTCCTGAAGCCCGGAGACCTCGAGTCCATCGCCGCGCCCACCGACTTCCTCGGGCTCAACCTGTACACCCGCGTCATCGTGCGCAGCTCGCTCGTTCCCGAAGAGGGTAACGCGCCGCGCACCCTTCCGGAGCCGCCGCAGGAACGCTGCACCGACATGGGCTGGGAGGTCTACCCCCCAGGAATCACCCAATTGTTGGTGCGTGTGAACCAGTGCTATGCGCCACAGGCTCTTTACATCACGGAATGTGGCGCCGCATATGACGACGGTCCGGATTCCGATGGCGTCGTCCATGACGATCGCCGTATCGCTTTTCTCGACGGCTACTTGCGGGCTGCGCAAGAGGCGATCAAGCTGGATGTTCCACTGAAGGGACTGCTGGTCTGGTCGCTGCTCGACAATTTCGAGTGGGCCCATGGCTACACCAAACGATTCGGTCTGGTCCACGTGGACTACGACACTCTGAAACGCACCCCCAAGAACAGCGCCTTTTGGTACAGAGACGTCATCGCAAGGAACGGGTTGTAATGACAACTTATCCGTCACGACTTCTGCTAGGGCTTGTCGCCCTGCTCTTCTCGACGCCCGCGTTGGCCAACGGCCCCGGCGGCAGCCACAAAGGTCCGCCACCGAGACCCCTGAAGCCTCACGTGGTGAAGGTGGTCAGCGACGCCAAGGGCCACAAGCTCCAGGTGGACGGCCGGGACTTCATGGTCAAGGGGATGAACTGGACGTATGTCCCCATCGGCACCAACTACAGCTACAACCTCTTCGGCAAGAGCGACGACTTCATCAAGAAGGCGCTGGCCCACGAGATGGGGCTGCTCAGCCGGATGGGCGCCAACACCATTCGCTTCTATGCAGGCATCCCGCCGAAGTGGGTGACGTACATCTACAAGACCTACGGCATCTATACCGCCATCAACCACACGTCCGGCCGCTGGGGGATCGACGTCGACGGGGCCTTCGTAAACCCCATCGACTACAGCAACCCCAAGCATCGCGCAGCGGTGGTCAAGTCGACCATCGAGATGGTCAACACGTACAAGGACGTCCCTGGCATCGTGATGTGGATGCTGGGCAACGAGAACAACTACGGTCTCGTATGGAAGTCCGCGGAGATCGAGGCGCTCCCCAAGGGTGAACAGCAGAAGGCGCGTGCCAAGTGGCTGTACGTGATGTGGGGCGAGGTCGTGGAGGCGGTCAAGCAGCACGACTCGAGCAAGCCCACTGCCATCGTCAATGGCGACCTGCAGTACCTTTCGCTGATCAAGGAGTATGTGCTCCCCAAAGGCCTCGACATCCTGGGAAGCAACAGCTACCGCGGCAAGAGCTTCACCGACCTGTGGGCGCGCGTGAAGAAAGAACTCAACATCCCTGTGATGCTCGCGGAGTTTGGCGCCGACGCATACAACGCCAAGGAGAAGCGTGAGGACCACTTGGCACAGGCCTTCTTCCTGCGTGAGAACTGGCAGGAGATGTACGAGCAGGCCTACGGCATGGGCCGCAGCGCAAACTCCATCGGCGGCATGACCTTCCAGTGGGCGGACGGTTGGTGGAAGAGCGGCCAGACCGTCCGGCTCGAGGAGCACGACAACACCGCCACGTGGCCCAACGGCGGCTATTACCACGACTTCGTTCAGGGCCAGAACAACATGAACGAGGAGTGGTTCGGCATCTGCGCCAAGGGCAAGCGGGGCCCGGATGGCCAGTTCAAGCTGTACCCCCGGTCGGCGTACTACGTGCTGCAGAAGGGCTATGAACTCGACCCCTACGACCCGGCGACCACGCTGGCGGCCGTCCGCAAGCACTGGGGCAGCATCAAGCCCGAGGGCATGGCCGGGACCTACGAACGCAGTCAGCTCGACAAGCGGGTCACCGCGCTGGAGCGCATCCGGCTGACCGACGTGCGAATGGAGCTGTCGACGTTCTGGACCGGCGGCACCAACCTGGACGACGCCGAGCGCATGGCCGACCGGTTCGACACCATGCAGCACTTCTTCATCGGCGCTGAGATCAAGCCGGTGACGAACCTGCAGGCCAAGGTCACGCTCAGCATCCTGGGCAACGCCCCAACCAACCCCATCGACGAGATCTTCTACGAGCGCCGTGGCCAGCGACGGACGTTCCTGACCGAACCGACCGACCCGCTGCAGGCCGCGACTGGCGCCAATACCTCGCTGCAGGGCGACCTCGAGCGCCTCAAGGTCCACCGTGCCAGCTTCAAGTGGGAGACCGACTGGTTCAAGATGGACGGCTTCTATCGCGAGGGGCATGGCCACTGGGGCTATGACGGCGACTTCTTCGGTCTGATGCCGGAGGCCTACTACGGCCCGTCCATCGACATCTACAACTCGGACTCCCCCATCGGCGTCATCGTCGAGGGTAAGGGCGTCTTCGACGGGCTGACCCTGGCTGCCGGCCCGGAGCTCTGGTGGGGCGCCAACCCCGCGGTCATGGCCAAGTACACCCGCAAGTTCGGCGACTACCGGCTGACGCTGATGCACCACGAGGACCTTGTACAGCGCACAGGCCTCGTCGGCGCCTCCAACGCGACGCCCGAGCAGCTCAATCGGCGCTCGACCATCGCGCTGGACATGGATTTTGGTGAGGTGAAGCTCTCCATCGGAGCGATGAGCTCAGGCTCTCCGCGCGTCGGGCAGACGTTCTACATGGCGGAGGACGCCCCCAAGGGCCAGGGCTACGCCGGCTCCGACTACTACATCACCCGCGACCAGCTGGAGTTCAGCGACACCCTGGCCGCCAAAGCCAAGCTGACCTACCAGTCGGGCCCCTTCAACTTCTACGCGCAGGGCGCCTACAAGGGCATGCTGGCCGACGGCGGACCGGACATGACGCGCACCTTCACCGGGTGGCGCCTCAAAGAGAACGGTCGCGGAAATCACTGGAACGCGCTGATGGGCGTGGCGGTCAACATCGGCCCCTTCCAGATCGCCCCCAACTTCATCTACCAGCGGCCGCTGACCGGGCCGATGCCCCTCATCGAGCCGCGGTTCAATCCGACGACGGGGGCTTACTTCCGCGGCTTTGCAGGGCGCAACATCCTCAACGACCCCTTCGTGGTGCGCGGCAACCGCGAGCAGCTGGGCGCCGAGTTGATGCTCAGTTACGACCCCACGCCCCAGACCTGGATGTGGGCCTGGGACAACGAGATCGTCGAGGACGCCGAGTTCGCAGCAAGCCTCAACTTCGTCTACCGCCACCTGCCGACGATTCAGGACGCCGGTATCGGACGTCTAGCGGACGACACCCCGTTTGGTTTCCCGACCTCGGCACCCGCTCACGACCTCTGGGAGGTCAACGCACGGGTCATCTCCAACCCAGGAGGCAACGTTCGGCTGGTGGCCAACCTGCTGTTTGGTACCGCTCAGGCCAACGGCGACAGCGCGCGCCTCGTGGAGCGCTTCCACCTCGACGGTCGAATCACCTGGGAGCGGCTCGCCGCGGCCTTCCATGTCAAGGTCAATGACTGGGGTCCCTTCGACTACCACCGGGACTTCAACTTCACCTTCCCGCTGCAGCTGATGGCGGACATCTCGTATGCGGCGGCCATGCCCAAGTGGCTGGGCAACCTCTACACCAAGTTCGGCGTGCGCGGCACCATGCGCTACTTGGACGAGTTCTCCAACCGCTTCAAGGCCAATCCCACCGACCCCGACGCCTGGGGTCAGGAGTGGGAGCTGCGCGCCTATATCCACCTGATGATGTAACGAGGACCGAACGATGAAACAGATACTTACGCTTTTTGCGCTCGTCGCGTCGGTGGTGCTGGCCCCCGGTTGCCTCGACGCACCTGAGAACTACTACGGCATCGACCTGGTCAACCTGAAGTTCGAGTTGGAGAGCACCGAGATGGGCATCCACCCGTCGCGGGCGGTCATGGACGCCATCAACAACCCCTTCCGCGACGCGGACCCGGGGGAGACGAAATGGGATCTGGAAGCCTACGGTGGCTCTGCAGCGGCCTTCTATGGCTGGGCTACGCGCCTGGTGAACGAGCCGATTGGCGAGAACCAGTACTATGCGGCGGTGGCGCTGAGGCGAATCTACGAGAACCGGGAGGTCGCCTCGGCGGTGCTCCCCTACGTCAGAGACATGGCCATCGCCGCCTACGAGGCCGTGCTGACCTGGTTCCCAAGCTCCATCTCCTTCGACCCCAGCGGCCAGTTCTCCTACCGCCTCGCTCCGCTGGCCTACTACGGCATCATCGACCTGGGCGCCATCCCGCCTCCGGGCTGGGTCGAGATCGCGACGGCGGACGGTGGGACCGACGTGACCTATATCCCTGACTTCGGATCTGCCCTGCCCTTCGTGGAGCCCCAAGAGGACGAGGAGGAATAGCGATGAACCGCCTTTACGTTTGTGCCATCGCGCTTGTTGTTCTGGTCGGCTGCCGCGCCGACCCGCCCCCCCAGGATACCTCTCTGTTGGACTGGGAGTCGCCGGTTCTCGCTGACGAGGAGCCCCTCGACGGCCCCGCACCCTGGGTTTCGGGCGAGCGTCGCTTGAACATTGGCCTGTTCTACGAGGGTGGCTCCAGCGACTTCATTCCGATCGACAACGACACCTCCAACTACTTCATCTTTCAGGCCGATGGGGCCCTGACGTTCAACCAGATCGAGGACCCTGACCGCATCGAGGGGCTCGTCAGCAGCCGTATCCTTCGCACTGGGACCCCGTGGTTGGGTGGCGGAATCGTCTGGAGCAGCGGGCGGAACCTGTCCAGCTGGACACGGCTGTACCTCAGCCTGAAGTCCAGCTCGGAGAGCTTTGCCGACATCGGCATCGCCATGACCTCCGACGGAGGCAACGCGACCCTCTCCATGGCCGACTATGGCTTCGTCAACGACGGTGAGTGGCACACCCTGGTGATTCCGCTGGGCGACTTTGCCGAAGCAGGGGTCGACCTTTCGAGAGTGACCTCGCCGCTGCAGTTCGACTCCGGCCCGGGCGCTTCGGGGGACTTCTTCAAAATCGACGACGTCTATATGACCGCCGAGTAGCGGCATATTCGGCGCTGAACGCTGACGCCCGAAGGGAGCCCCCTTCGGGCGTTTTGTTGTCAGAGCGGGAAAGGCAGCACTGAACGGAATACGCCAAGGCCGCCAAGAAGCGCCATGCGTCCAGTGCAAGGTGCACGCTCAACGCTCCGTAGCTCACCAACGGTGCGAGCAGAGCGATGTTGGATCATCAGTGCCACGAAGTGGTGCTGATGAGCTGCCTTTAGGAGCCCGAAGGGCGATACATCTAGTAGTTGAAGGATGATAGAGCGCTTGGTCGCGCTAGCCGAGCAAGCGCTCGTGTCATCCTGATCGAATCTGCGTCGAGCGGACTGTCCAGTCCCGGGCGCCCTTCGGACCGAGCGCGACGGCTACTCCGCGCCCTGCTGGCTGTAGACGCGGATGTAGTCGACCAGCATCTGCGCCGGAAAAGGCGTGGAGGCGTTGGGTGGCCCGACGAATGTGCCACCGACTGCCATGTTCAGGATAAGGAAGAAGGGATGGTCGTAGACCCATTGGCCACCGGACGGGACCTGGCCGGTGGTGGCCACGGTGAAGGCGGTGTCGTCGACGAACCAGGAGATGCGGCCGGGACTCCACTCGACGGCAAACACGTGGAACTCAGTGTCGAACGACTGACCATCGGGCAGGAAGTAGACGTCGGTGATGGGACTACCGCCAGAGTAGCCCGGACCATGCAGCGAGCCATGAACGACGTCGGGTACCTGCCCCTGGTACTCCATGATGTCGATCTCACCACAGTACGGCCAACCGACCGTCGGGAAGTCGACCCCTAGCATCCAGAACGCGGGCCACAGGCCCGCACCGCGGGGCAGCTTCACCCGGGCCTCGATACGGCCGTACTGCACCGAGAACTTGTTCTGGGTCAGAAGTCGCGCCGAGGTGTACGAGCTGCCCTGGACGGCTTCTTGCCGCGCGGTGATGACGAGGTTTCCTTCGCCGTCCATCGACGCGTTGTCAGCGCTGTCGGTGTAGTACTGGAGTTCCTGATTGCCCCAACCGTCCTGGCCGACACCGATGTCATAACCCCACTTTTCGGGGTCGGGCTTGTCACCGGCAGCCCCGTCGAACTCATCGGCCCACACGAGGACCCAGTCGCTGGCGACCCGTGGCGGCGTATCCACATCGCGCGTCGTGCAGCTCGCGACCATCACCATGCACCCCAGGCCTGCCAAGGCCCTCATCCATGCTGTCTGCATCATGCTCGTTTCGCCTTTTGTGGCCGCTCGACGGCCGGGAACAGGGTCTGGTTGTCGAGAGCAGCCTCCAGCACCAGGGTAGCAGCTCCCAACGCGATCTCGCGGTCTTCCAGCGTGCTGGCCACCAGTCTGACCTCGTCCAGTGACTGTAGCAGGGCGCGCCGCTTCATGGCGTTGCGCAACGGGCCGAACAGTATGTCTCCTGCGCGCGACAGACCGCCGCCGAGTACGACGGTCGCAGGATTGACGAGGTTGACGAGGCTGGCGATGGCAGTCCCCAACGTCCGGCCTGCGGTACTGATGACCTCGATGGCCACAGCGTCGCCAGCCTTTGCGGCCTCAACCAGAGCCTGCGTGTCGAGGTCCTCGGTCAACACCGACTCACGGCCCGACGTGAGGGCCTCGATGACGAGCTCTTTGAGCGCCGCAGAACTGGCTACGGTGGCCAGGCAGCCGCGCAGCCCGCACATGCACTCGCGGCCACCGGGATCGACGACCAGGTGACCGATTTCACCGGCGATGCCAGAAGCCCCCCGATAGATGGCGCCCTGATGCAGCAAGCCCGCTCCAACGCCGGTCCCCAGCTTGATGAAGGCCAGATCCCTCCCGTCGGCGCCAGCGCCCCACCAAAGCTCGGCGAGAGCGCCCAGGTTGGCGTCATTGTCGACGAAGACCGGCCGCCCGAAGGCTTCGCCGAACTCTCCTGGCAGGTCGATGCCGCTCCACGCGGGGAGCACGACCGGTGACATGGCCTCGGGACGGGCGGGGTCGACCGGTGCGGGAACGGCGACGCCGATTCCGACAGCGTGCCGCGGCTCCCAACCCGCCTCGGCGAGGGCGCTGAACACCATCTCGCGCGCATGTTCGAGGGTTCCCCGTGGATCGTTGCGAACGTCGTGACGTTGGTGTCGCCAGGCCCTCAGCTCGCACCGCAGACTCGTCACTGCCACGGAGATGTGGGACGCCCCCAGGTCGACGCCCACGAGCGGCCAGGCCTCGTCGTCGAAACCCAGCAGGATGGGGCGGCGGCCACCGCTGCTGCTGCCTGCCCTCAGGAATCGAACCAGCCCAGTCTCCAACAGCGTGTTCACGATGTCGGAAACCGTCGACCGGCTCAGACCGGTGGCCCGTGACAGGTCCGCTCGGGATATCTCACGGCAGCACCAGATGTGGTTGAGCAACAATCGCTCGTTCTGGAAACGTACGGTAGCTGCGTCCGCCTTTCCCGCGTCGCGGTTGGCGACGCGGTCAAGGCGGGCGCTGCTGGATGAGTTGGCGTTGACCACGCGTTACATCAGTTGGGGGTGAGGGTGACGTTGTCCACCCACACCGTCCCGCCAGCGTCCTGGTCGGCGCCTGCGGCGATGTTGAAGTGGATGCTGAAGGTAGTGGCTCCGGGCGTCACGCCGGAGAAGTCGAACGTCAGGTTCGTCCAGCCGGCATCATTGATGCCCTGCCCCTGAATGTCGAACGTGTTGACCACGCCCGGCCCAGGAATGTTGGTCTGCAAGTGCAGCGCAGCGCCGACCAGCGGCGAGCCGGGCGGGTAGCGAACGTCGAACGAGACGGTCACATCCGTGGCACCGCCGTAGTCGAGGCCCGTGGCGTCGTACTGGAAGATGTAGGCCTTGCCGGCACCCGCGGCCGGGTTCTGGGCCGACAGCGCCATGGCGCCAGCGGGGTTACCCTCGACATCACTCCAGGCGATGCTGGCCTCAGCGCCGGTGGCATCGGCCACCTTGTTCCAGCCGGTGACGGAGCTGGCGTCGTCGAATGTCGCTGAGAAGATGTCGGCCGGGCCAGCGCCGCATGCGGTGCACTGACCGTAGGTCTCGTCCAACGTGTCCACACCAGTGACCGTGGCAACGCGGTTGGCGAAGCTGGACCCGTCGGTGTTACCCACGCAGCTGCCGGCCCCGATGAGGTCCTCCTGACCGGCGAAGCCGTCGATGATGTACTTGTACTCCAGCGATCCGACCCCTGCCTCCAGGGTCACGGTGTAGACGCCGTCGCCGTCGCCATCGGTCATCGCGATATCAGCACACCAACTGCAGAACGGACCGGTGATGCCCACGGTGGTGTAGGAGACTCCGGCGCAATTCATGTCGACGTTGAAGGTCACGTCGTACAGGCAGGTGTCGTCGTCGTAGGTCGCGCTGGCGTTGTAGTTGTTGGCCGTTGCGTCGGTGCAGCCGAGCACGTCTCCCGCTTGCGGGCACGCCTTGCACTGGCCGTACGTCTCATCGAGCGTCGCGTCGCCGGTGACGTCATAGACCCGGTTGGCGAAGCTCGAGCCATCGGTGTTGCCCACGCAGGCGTCCTGGCCGAAGGGCTCGTTCAGCAGGTCCTCCTGACCGGCGAAGCCGTCGATGATGTACTTGTACTCGAGCGGGCCACCGCCGACCTCGAGGGTGACCGTGTAGATACCGTCGGCGTCGCCATCGGTCATGGCGATATCGTTGCACCAGCTGCAGAAGGGACCGGTGATCCCGACCGTGGTGTAGCTGACGCCGGTGCAGTTCATGTCGACGTTGAAGGTCACGTCGTACAGGCAGCTCCCGTCATCCGTGGTGGCCGCTGCGTCGTAGTTCTTGGCGCCAGCGTCGGTGCAGCCAGGTGTGCCTGTTGGCTGGGTGCCCACCAGGCGGACGTTGTCGATCCACACGGTGCCGCCCGCATCCTGGTCCGCCCCGGCGGCGATGTTGAAGTGGATGCTGAAGGTCGTGGCCCCCGGCGTAACACCGGTGAAGTCGAAGGACAGGTTCGTCCAGCCCGTGTCGTTGATGCCCTGCGCCTGGGTGTCGAAGGTGTTGACGACACCGGGACCCGGGATGTTGGTCTGCAAGTGCAGGGCAGCGCCGACGAGCGGTGAGCCAGGCGGGTAGCGGACGTCGAAGGACACCGTCACCTCGGACGCCCCACCGTAGTCGAGGCCCGTGGCGTCGTACTGGAAGATGTAGGCCTTGCCGGCCCCCTGGGCAGGGTTCTGGGCCGAAAGCGCCATGGCGCCAGGCGGGTTCCCCTCGACGTCGCTCCAGGCGATGCTGGCTTCGGCACCGGTCGCGTCGGCAACCTTGTTCCAGCCGCTGATGGACGCGGCATCGTCGAACGTGGCCGAGAAGATGTCCCCACCGCCCGTCGGCGGGCCGCTCCCGCAGTCCGCGCACTGGCCGTAGGTCTCGTCCAAGGTCACGCTTCCGGCGATGTCGACCACGCGGTTGGCGAAACTCGAGCCGTCGGTGTTGCCGACGCACCCACCGGCGTCGCCGATGAGGTCCTCCTGACCGGCGAACCCGTCGATGATGTACTTGTATTCGAGGGGACCGGCCGGGACCTCGAGATTGACCGAGAAAATCCCGTCGTTGTCGCCGTCGGTCATCTGGATGTCGGCACACCAGCTGCAGAACGGCCCGGTGATGCCCACCGTGGTGTAGGAGACGCCCGCGCAGTTCATGTCGACGTTGAAGGTCGCGTTGAACAGGCAGCTGTCGTCATCATAGGTGGCGGCGGCGTCGTAGTTGTTGGCGTCGGCGTTGGTGCAGCCCAGGACATCACCCGGCTGCGGGCACGCCTTGCACTGACCATAGGCCTCGTCCACGGTCGCGTTGCCGGTGACGTCCAGCACGCGGTTGGCAAAGCTCGAGCCGTCGGTGTTACCGACACAGCCGCCGGTCTCGCCGATAAGGTCTTCCTGACCCGCGAACCCGTCGACGATGTACTTGTACTCCAGCGGACCACCGCCCACCTCGAGAGTGACCGTGTAGACGTCGTCGTTGTCGTCGTCGGTCATGGCGATGTCGGCGCACCAGCTGCAGAACGGCCCGGTGATACCGACGGTCGTGAACGTGTCGCTGGTGCAGCTCATGTCGACGTTGAAGGTGACGTCGTACAGGCAGCTGTTGTCGTCGACGGTAGCCGCGGCGTCGTAGTTCTTGGCGTTGGTGTCGGTGCAGCCCGGGGTCCCCGTCTGCGGGGTACCGGTCAGTCGGACGTTGTCGATCCACACGCTGCCGCCCGCGTTCAGGTCGGCCCCGGCCGCAATGTTGAAGTGGATGCTGAAGGTCGTGGCCCCTGGGGTGACACCGGCGAAGTCGAAGGACAGGTTGGTCCAGCCGGTGTCGTTGATACCCTGCCCCTGGATGTCGAAGGTGTTCACCACACCGGGGCCAGGGATGTTGGTCTGCAGGTGCAGCGCGGCGCCGACCAGCGGCGAGCCTGGCGGGTAGCGGACGTCGAAGGAGACCGTCACGTCGGAGGCGTTGGCGTAATCGAGGCCGGTGGCGTCGTACTGGAAGATGTAGGCCTTGCCAGCCCCCTGGGCGGGATTCTGGGCCGAAAGCGCCATGGCGCCCGGCGGGTTGCCCTCGACATCGCTCCAGGCGACCGTGGCCTCGGCGCCAGTGGCGTCGGCGACCTCGTTCCAGCCCGCGATGGAGCCCGCGTCGTCGAAGGTAAGCAGCAGGATGTCGTCGCCGGTCGGCGGGCTGCCACCGCATGCGTCACACTGCCCGTAGGTTTCGTCGAGGGTCTGCGAGGCGGCGACGGTGACGACGCGATTGGCAAAGCTGGAGCCGTCGGTGTTGCCCACGCAGGCGCCGGCATCGCCGATGAGGTCTTCCTGACCGGCAAACCCATCGATGATGTACTTGTACTCCACGTCACCGGCACCGAGCTCGAGGGTGATGGTGTAGATGTCGTCGTTGTCGTCATCGGTCATGACGATGTCACCGCACCAGCTGCAGAACGGGCCGGTGATGCCAACGGAGGAGTAGCTGACTCCAGCACAGCTCATGTCGACGTTGAAGGTGACATCGAAGAGGCAGCTGCCGTCGTCGATGGTGGCTGCCGAGTTGTAGTTCTTGGCATCGGCATTGGTGCAGCCGAGGACGTCGCCGGCGCCCGGGCAGGCCTGGCACTGCCCGTAGGTGTCGTTGAGGGTCAGCGTGGTGCCATCGGCGGTGAGCACGCGGTTGGCGAAGCTGGAGCCGTCCGTATTGCCCACGCAACCACCGGCGTCGCCAACGAGATCTTCCTGACCGGCGAATCCGTCGACGATGTACTTGTACTCGAAGGCACCGGCGCCTACCTCGAGGGTGATGCTGTAGATGCCGTCGCTGTCGTCATCGGTCATCTGGATGTCGCTGCACCAGCTGCAGAAGGGGCCGGAGATGCCGACGGTGGTGTAGGTGTCGGTGGTGCAGTTCATGTCGACGTTGAAGGTCACGTCGTACAGGCAGCTTCCGTCATCGGTAGCGGCGCCCGAGTCGTAGTTCTTGGCGTTGCTGTCGGTGCAACCAGTGGGGCCGGTGGCGCCCTGTGCCGCGAGGCGAACGTTGTCGATCCAGACGGTGCCGCCCGCATCCTGGTCCCCGCCCGCGGCAATGTTGAAGTGGATGCTGAAGGTCGTGGCCCCCGGGGTGACGCCGCTGATGTCGTAGGAGAGGTTCGTCCAGCCAGAGTCGGTGATGCCCGAGTTCTGGATGTCGAAGGTGTTGACCACGCCCGGTCCCGGGGCGTTGGTCTGCAGGTGGAGGGCCGAGCCGACCAGCGGCGAGCCCGGCGGGTAGCGGACGTCGAAGGACACCGTCACGTCGGTCGCGCCGCCATAGTTCAGGCCGGTCGCGTCGTACTGGAAGATGTAGGCCTTACCGGCCCCCGCAGCGGGGTTCTGGGCGGCCAGCGCCAGGGCACCCGGCGGGTTGCCCTCGGTGTCGCTCCAGGCGACCGTGGCCTCGGCGTTCGTGGCGTCCGCGACCTTGTTCCAGCCCGTGGTGGAGGCGGCGTCGTCAAACGTCAGAAGCAGGATGTCGTCACCGGTCGGCGGCGTGACGCCGCAGGCCTCGCACTGTCCGTAGACCTCGTCGAGGGTGACCGGCGCGTCCACAACGGTCACCTCGCGGTTGGCATAGGTGGAGCCGTCGGTGATGGCGGCGCAGGCGCCGGCGCCGATGAGGTCCTCCTGACCGGCAAAGCCGTCGATGATGTACTTGTACTCGGTAGGCCCGGCGCCCAGCTCGAGGGTGATGGTGAAGATGCCATCGCTGTCGTCATCGGTCATGACGATGTCGCTGCACCAGCTGCAGAAGGGACCGGAGAGGCCCACGCTGGTGTAGCTCACGCCAGCGCAGTTCATGTCGACGTTGAAGGTCACGTTGTACGTGCAACTACCGTCGTCGGTGGTAGCCGCGGCGTCGTAGTTGGTGGCGTCCGAGTCGGTGCAGCCGCTTCCGGCCGGAGGCGGTTCGTTGCTGTACTCGATGTCGTCGATGAAGAAGTTCACGGCGGCGGCGGAAACCCAGGAGAAGGCGCCAGCGATTTCGGTGTAGGTCGCGCCGGTAAGGTCGATGGTGTACTCGGTGGGAGTCGTGGTGAGGGTGACCTCGCCGGTGCCGCGTTCGAACCCGTCGGCCGCGTACCCCGCGCCGAAGGTCACCACCTCGCCGCCGGTGGCGCCCCAGGCCCAGAAGGTAATCTTGGTGGCGCCGTCAGCGACATCAAGGCCCGGCGGATCGCCCGCTTCCTTCCAGTTATTCTCCGGGTACTGCCAGAACACGCCGCCCCAGCCGCCGGAACCCGGGGTGAAGGTGACGGCATGGCAGCTGCCCAACTCGTCGCCGGCACGGTTCGGGCAGGAATCGTCCATGACGATGCCGCCCTGGTCGCCCATGAAGCCGCTGGGGAAGTAGTAGTCGTCGATGGCGAACGGGAGCGAGACCTCGCCGCCGAAGATGCAGCTGCCGTCGTCCACGGTCGCCGCAGGGTTGTAGTTGTCAGCGGTGTCGTCGGTGCAGCCAGGCACCTCGAAGGACGCGTTCGTCATCTCGATGTCGTCGATGTAGATGGTGTAGGGCGACGCGCTGGCCGCCGACCACCCGAACCCACCGGCGATGTCGGTGTAGGTGCCGCCCGCGATGATGATGGTGATCTCTTGGGGCGTGGTCGTCAGCGTCGCGCTCTCGGTGCCCTCGAAGCCGTCGCTGGCGTAGCCCGAGAAGAAGTCGGCGGCGAGGCCGTCGACGTCGGACCAGGCCCAGAAGGTGACCGCGGTAGCACCGGGCGCTACAACGAGACCGTCGGAGTCCCCCCAGTTGCCATCGGGATACTGCCACCACACGCCCGCCCAGCCGTTGGAACCGGGCGTGAAGGCGAAGGCATGACAGGTGCCGACTTCGTCGCCGGCGCGCTGGGAGCAGGAGCCGCTGGCGTCCAGACCGCCGCTCTCTCCGTCGCCCATGAAGCCACTGGGCACGTAGTAGTCGTCGATGGCGAAGGGAAGCGCCACGGCGCCGGCCGGGATGTCACCGGTGGCGTCACCGGGGCCGCCGTCGCCCGTGGGGACGTCGCCGGTCGTGCTGTCGGGCTGAGTCACGCCATCTGGCGTGCCAGAGTCGGAGCCGGCCGGGACGCACTGGTCGATCACCAGGACGGTGCCGGGGCCGCAGTTCGGCAGCTGCTCGGCGTCGTCCGGGCAGCCCGTGAGAGGCAGCCCGAGCATGGCGATCGCAGCTGCGGTGAGCGTCAGAGGACGCAATGGTGGACGAGGGGTGGTCGCGCGCATCACAGACACCTTTTAGTGGCCCTTCTAGCTTTGTTTGTTCGATGAACTAACAAAGCAGATCCGGTGGTGTCAAGACCCTGCCCGCGGCAGCCTCGTCAAACGTGCATGTGCTCGTGCCGAAAAGACTTAGCCACGTTGGCTGGGGGCTCGGACCGTGGCGTTGGCGGCGATCACGACGCGGGGGCGCTCGCCCATGTACGGGTGGGTGTAGTGCTGGAGGTAGCCGGGAAAGACGACGAGCATCCCGTCCCGCGGCCGCACCTCGAAGGTGGACGGGAACAGCTCCAGGTCGCCGGCGGTGGAGGGTGTGCGTCGCGGGTCGAGCAGGACCAGTCTGCCCGAGTCGGAGTGCACTTGGAGGTCTGCATCGCCAGCGTCGACGTAGAAGACCATCGACCAGGTCGCCCCCTGGTGGTCGTGGGTCACCACATAGCCGCCACGGGGGTTGACGGCGGCCCACGCGTTCAGGGAGATGCCCAGCTCAGGCAGCTCCCCTGCGTGCTCGCGTGCTGCGGCGCGTGTCAGTTCCCGGGCCACCGTCGCGAGGGTGTTGCAGACGACAGCGAATGCAGGCTGCTCGCGCGTGTCGAGGTCGGGCCTCGACTGCCAACCCGCAGGATGCGTGCCCTCCGCCGTCGGCGTGTCTCGTGCCTCCTCGAGAACGAGGCTCAGGAGTCGGTCACGAAGGTCCTCGACCTCTTCGGAGAGGTCGAGGACGAACACCGGGGTTTCGAAGAGGCGATGGCTTTCCATGACACCGTAGGTATGTCGGCCGGACCTGGACAGCAAGGTCGGCAGGGGTGGCGTGACGCGGCAGGACGTCCTAACTTCGGGGCATGCTGACGCTCCACGACAACAAGCTCATCGCCGACCAGCAGGTCATCGGTCTCATCTACTGCCTTACGGCCTTTGGCTACATCGACGGAGAGTACGACGACGACGAGCGGGCGTTCGTGGCCGACTACATCGATCGGATCGTCCGCTCCCAGGCGGAGGGAGTGTTCGATAGCAGCGAGCGCGAGTGGGAGCGGGAGCGGCGGATTCGGGACCAGGTAGCCCACTTCGAACGCATTCGAGAGCAGATCGACGAGCAGATGGCCGAAGCGAGCTCGGAGATTGTCGCGGCGGGCGAGAGCCAGCTGGACTACATCGTGTCGCGGCTGGAGCTGGAGACCTACAAGATCTTCAAGCAGTTTGGGCCCGACGACCAGCAGGCGTTGTTCGACACGGTGGACGAGCTGCTGCACGCGGACGGGATCGCGCATCCCAACGAACTGAGGTTTCGAGAGGAGCTGCGGCAGCTGCTGGAGATCGAGGTGGAGCCTTACGCGGCGACGGACACCTCGGCGTTGCCGGTGACGATCGCCGACCTGGCGGAACTGGACTCGGGCCACCGCAACCACCCGCTGTTCGCCGCCCTGGAGCGGGAGTTTCCACCCAGCCCGGCGGCGCTGGCGCAGGCGCTGGATGCAGATGTAGCGTTGATCCACGAGGTGAGGCGGCTGCACGGCACGCACCGGGCCAAGGGCAAGGGCAAGCTCGCGAGCGCGCAGACGGTGACCGACTTCGCGGGGGACGAGAAGTTTCTCGACGAGTTCATCTGGGTGATGCCGCCCAAGCCCGACGAGTCTTGGGAGATCACCGTTCTCGGGGATCTTCACGGCTGCTACAGCTGCTTGAAGGCGGCGGTCATCCAGTCGCGCTTCTTCGAGCGCGTGGAGGCCTACGAGCGTGACCCGGCGAACGCCCCCAGGCCGGCGATGGTGCTGCTGGGGGATTACGTGGACCGGGGGCTGTTCAGCTTCCAGGGGGTGCTGCGCGGCGCCATGGAGTTGTTCAAAGCGGCGCCGGACCATGTGTTCATGCTACGCGGCAACCACGAGATGCTGTTCGACATGGACGGGGAGATCCTGCCGGCGGTGCGTCCGGCCGAGGCGCTCAATGATCTCAAGGAGCACTCCAGCTACGAGCAGCAGCTGGCCATCAAGACGTTCTTCGACGACCTGCCGGCGGCGCTGATTTTCGACCAGCTGCTGTTCGTCCATGGGGGCGCGCCGAAGGACAAGACGATGCGCGAGAACTTTACGGGTCTGGCCAGTCTGAACGACCCGCAGGTGCGGATGGACATGATGTGGGGCGATCCGAGTGACACCGAGGTGGTGCCCGAGGAGTTGCAGCAGAAGGCAGTGCGGTTCTCGTTTGGGCGTCGGCAGTGCCGCACGTTCCTCGAACGGATCGGCTGCCACACCATCATCCGCGGGCATGAGAAGCTCAATGAGGGCTACGACGTCACCTATCGCGAGGACGACCAGGTGGTCGTGACGGTGTTCTCGAGTGGCGGAAGCTCCAACGACGACCTGCCGCCGACGTCGAGTTACCGCAAGGTCGAGCCCAAGGCGCTGACGGTGCGCTATCTCAATGGCGAGACCGAGATAGAGCCCTGGTCCATCCACTACGCGCCCTACGTCACGCCGGAGTTGAACGGGTTTTACGCCAACTCGTAGTACGGGCGGTCGAAGAACCGTGATGGATTCTTCGATATGAAGCCAATCCCCGGGCATGAGCACGCGACTGACCACACTCGTGCTGGCGGCCCTGTTGCTGGCATGCAACAACCCGCGTCCTGGGACGCTCTGGTACGGCAGCGTTGGTGAGCCCGACCTGCCGGAGGCGGATGAGCTGTGCGTGGATCCGACGTTGACCGAGACGTTTGTTGTCGCGGACTTCAGCGGCGTGGACGTGCTGCTGATCGTCGACGATTCGGCGTCAATGAAGGAGGAGCAGGGCAACCTCGCCCGCAATTTCCAGGCCTTCATCGCCCAGGCGCCAGAAGGGGTGAACTACCAGATAGGGGTAACGACGACGTCGTTGAACAACAGCGGGCTGCTTCACGGTTACCCACCGGTGGTGGATCCTGCGAGCGCCAGTGAGTTCCTGGACAATGCCGAGGTGGGGACGTTGGGGTCCAACACCGAGCAGGGCCTGGCGGCTGCCCGGATGGCGCTGGAGGGTTCGTTTCAGCCGTATCTGCGGCAGGGAGCCCTGCTGGTGCTCATCTTCGTGAGCGACGAGGACGATCAGTCCTCGGGCCATCTGGCGAACTACGAGAGTACGTTCCTGGCGTTCAAGGGCGGCCACCGGGAGATGCTGCGGACCTTCGCCATCGTGGGTGGTCCGGAGGGCTGCTCCAACGACGACGGCAAGGCGGACCCCAGCCCGCGCTATCTGGATGTGGTCCGTGCGCTGGATGGGGAGTGGTCGAGCATTTGCGACGAGAGCTTTGGGGAGAGTCTGCAGGCGTTTGGGCAGGGAACGTTCACGCCTCGGACGGCGTATCCGCTCGACCACGAGCCGGTTGCTGACACATTGGTGGTGCGGGTCAACGGGTCCAATCCAAGCGGTGGCTGGTACTATGACGGCATCGACATGACGGTTCATCTCTACGAGACCCCGGTCCCTGGGGATGTCGTGACGGTGCGCTACGAGCGGGGTGATTGTCTGTAGCGGGGTGTGCTGGGGTCTGCAGGCCCCAAATTCGGGGGTTGGTGGGGTCGGTAGACCCCAGCTGAGGGCGACCGAGGGGCTCGGAGGCGTCGGCGTTGCGGGGCTGGCAGGGCTGGAACGGGGTTTGCTGTGGGGGGTGTCTCCACCGCTGCCCAGGAGATGCCATGAAGGCCAGACCCGTGTTCCAAGGTGCCTCGTGGCGCGTCGCGATGCGATGCGTCGAGCGCAAGTTCCTGCTCACGCCGAGCCCGGAGGTCGTGGCGGCCATCGGCTTCTGCCTGGCCGTGGCGACCAATCGCTATCGCATCATGGTGCACGCGTTGAGTGTGATGGCCAATCACATCCACTTGGACGTGACCGACCCGTACGGTGAGATCTCGGCGTTTCGTCGGGATTTCAAGTCACTGCTGGCGAGGTGCCTCAACTGCCACTATGGGCGGTGGGAGTACTTCTGGAGTCCCCGAGATGGGCTGCAGGAGATATCGAGCGAGGAGGCTGCTGTGCGCGGCATGGCGTACACCATCACCAACCCGGTGGTGGCGGGACTGGTCGCTCAGCCCGCGGCATGGCCGGGGCTGACGACGCAGCTGGGGCACCTTGGCGCGTCCAAGAAGACGTCGGGCGCCTTCACGTTCAAACGGCCGGCGTTCTTCTTCAAGCAGGATGGGGACTTGCCGGAGACTGCGACGCTGAGGCTGGCGCCGCATCCGCTGGCTGGCGACAGCAAGGCCTTCGTCGCGAAAGTCATCAAGCGAGTCAGGGAGATCATTTCGGCCAAGCAGAAGCAGTTGCGGGCGGACGGCCAGAGGTTCGCCGGGGCCCGTGCGGTGTTGCGGCGGCGCCACGACGCCACCCCTGACACTGAGACGGAGCACCGGGAGCTCAACCCACGCTTCGCCGAGCCGGACCCGGAGCGGCGCATCTGCCGCCTCATCAGGTACAAGGCGTGGCTGGCCGACTACGCCCAGGCGCTCAAACTGTGGCGAGAAACCGGCGAGGCTATCTTCCCGGCCGGCACGAACAAGATGCGGACGTATCCTGGCGTGATGCTCCGCCCGCAGACGGAATGAGCCCCGTCAGCGAGGCCTGACCCTCGCGCCGGAACGTCCCCCTCGTCGAGTCGCCAGCCCCCGAACGCCCGAAGCCGCCCGCCACCGCGGCCCGGCAATCGTGCGCCCAGAAAGCGCCGTCCGAGGGCCCCCCGCCCCCCATCGAAGGTCGAATCACACGGTCCCTGGGACGGGTTCTGGCCCCCCATCGAAGGTCGAATCACACGGTCCCTGGGACGGGTCCCATCGCGAAGGTCGAATCACACGGTCCCTGGGACAGGTTCTGGCCCCCCATCGAAGGTCGAATCACACGGTCCCTGGGACGGGGCCCATCGCGCTCAGGGCCAAAGTCGCCCCTCCGGCGGAGCTCCAGCCACTACAGAATCATCCCGCCACCACCACGCCGACCGCGGCCACTCTTGCCGCCGTGACCGCCCTTTCCGTGCCCCCCGCGCCCCATCTTGCCGCCGTGCTTGCCGCCCTTGTTGCCGTGGTGGTCCTTCATCATCGTCATGAACTTCAGCCGCTGCCCCGGATTCAGTAGCGCGACGACCTTGAGCTGAAAGTCCGCCTTCTCCGCCATCAGCTGCCCCTTCACCTTCAGCAGCTCCTTCTGCTTGGCCACAATGGCCTTGCGGCTAGGCTTCGGCTGCAGCCATAGCACCTTCATCTCCGCCTTCTTCAGGGCCTTGGTCAGCTTCAACGGCCCCATCTTGGCCTTGTGTGCCTGGTGAAACTGAACCATCTGCTGCATCGCCGCTCCCGACAGGCCCAGCTTTCGCGCCATCCGACGCGCATGTCCGCCTCCCCGACGCATGCCACTGCCAGGCACCGGCATCGGCTTACCGGCCTTGGGTCCGCCGTGTCCCTTGGCCTGAGCCGGGGTCGCACACGCCGCGCCCACCAGCGCCACCGAAGCAAGAATCGTCAACAACATCGAACGCATAGCAGTCTCCTGAGGTCTTCCGTCGGCGGTTTGCGGTAGGGTCCGCCCGCCAGGAGCATCCCCGGAGCCACGTCCGATGTACACCCCACAATCCGCGAACCACCTGCTGGTGCTCGTCGCCATCGGCGTCCTCAGCGCATGCCCCGACGAGCCCGCTACAATCACGGCGGCTCCCGACGTGAACGACACCGTCGAGGTCACCCAGGACGCTCAGACCGAGATCACAACCGACATCGCCGAGCCCGACACCAGTCAGGACATTGCACCCGACACACGCGATGCCGTGGCCGACGCCCCGCCCACCGACACGGCCCCAGACACCGCCCCCGAACTTCCCGGCTCCAACGACGCCGACGTGACGGGGCCCGACACCACGCCCGACGTCACGGAAGACGCGGACATCGAGGTCGAAGAGACCTCTCAACCCGCCCCAGCCGTCACCGCCTCCACGACATCGCTCGCCCTGGCCTACGTCGTCGCCGACGGCACCACCAGCCAGGCCACCCTCGAGCTCACCAACTCCGGCGACGCGCCCGCCGACCTCTCCTGGACCCTCACCGGAGACACCACCCTGACCACCGACCTCCTACCTGACACCCTCGCCCCCGGCGCGTCCCACACCGTCACGGTCACCTTCTCCGGCGCCAGCGCCACACACCTCGCCACCGCCACCCTCATCGCCGACATCGCCAACGCGGACGCCCTCACCATCGCCCTCAACGCCGTCGCCGGCTCCCCCGACATCGGTACCGCCAACCCCGAACTCCTCGAAGGCCCCCCATCCGTCCCGGCCGTCATCCATGGCACCTCCATGACGGTCGACCTCCCCAGCGCCCCCTACCCCAGCGACCCATCCGTCCTCGTGTTCATCCCCGACGGCTTCCGCGACCGCGGCGCCCAGGACATCGTCGTCCATTTCCACGGCCACAACACCACGCTGGCCAGCACCGTCCCCTACCACGACTACCGCGAGCAGCTTCACCTCAGCGGCCGCAACGCCGTCCTCGTCGTCCCCCAGGGCCCCGTCAACCAATCCAGCGGCAACTTCGGCGCCCTCATGGACGACGGCGGCATGGAAGCCCTCCTCGACGACGTCGTCGCCCTTCTCTACCGCGAAGGCTTCGTCACCCACCCCGCGCTCGGCGACCTCCTCCTGACCGCTCACTCCGGTGGCTACCAGGCCGTCGCCGTGAACCTCAACGACGCCTTCGCCAACGACCACGTCCTCTCCGTGGGCCTCTTCGACGCCATGTATGGCTACATGAACGCCTACTACGACTACATCCTGGGCGGCGGCCGCATCGTCTCCAACTACAACCTCGGCGGCACCACCGACGCGGTCCACACCACCCTCACGTCCCAGCTCGACGGCGCCGGCGTCACCTGGACCGAAGCCACCGACCACGCCACCCTCCTCGCCGGGACACCCGTGCTCACCCCCGCCCCCGTCCCCCACAACGACGTCACCTGGCGCGGCAGCCTGTACCTCGAACACCTGCGTTGGCCCGACGGCTCCACAGCCCGCGGCCCCCGCATCGAACTCCTCAGCGTTGCGGTGCCACCACTCGGTCCTGGCCTCGGCGTCGCCTGGCGGAGCCCCAACGACCCCGACGTGGACCACTTCGCCATCCAGCAACGGCTCAGCGACGGCTCCTGGCAGACCATCTATCAAGTCCCCGCCACCCTCTCGGAGATCGGCATCCCGACGGACTTCACCGAAAGCATGGACATCCGCGTGGTCGGCGTCATCCCTGGCCTGGACCCCGCCGAGCAGAGCGGTTCGGACGTCTACCACATCGATCCCTCCTCCTTCCAAACCCTCATCGTCGACGGCTTCGACCGCACCCTGCGCGGCTCGTTCGCAGGTCCATGGCACGACTTCGCGGCCCGAGTCGGCGCAGCGGTATCCGGCGGGGTCGCCACCGCCAGCAACGAAGCCATCATCGCCAACCCCAACCTGGCCCTGTCCTACTCCACCATCATTTGGCTGCTCGGTGACGAGGGCGTCAGCGACCGCACCCTCGACGCCACCGAGCAGGGCATCATCAACGGTTTCATCGCCGACGGCCGCCGCGTCATCATCTCCGGTAGCGAGGTCGCCTACGACCTCGACGCCCAGAACAACGGCGCCGCCTTCCTCGCCAACCTCGGCGCGACCTACGCTGCCGACAACGCAGGAACCTCCACCGTCTCCCCGGTGGGCCCGCTGTCAGGCCTCGGCGGCGACTTCGGCTTCGGCGGCCCCGGCACCGGCTACGAAGAGGACTACCCCGACGTCCTCTCCCCGGCCAACGGCGCGGAGGTCCTCCTGCAGTACGCCACGGGTGGCGCCGCCGCCGTCGGCACCCCAGGCGGCCCCATCATTATTGGATTTCCGCTCGAGTTGGTGGACGACGAAGCCACCCTCGCAGCCCTCATGGAGGCGCTGCTCGACTACTGAGCCGAGCTCAGTGGTCCTCTTCCTCGCGGCCCGCTTCCATCAACCCGGCCCACACCAGCGCGGTCCCGCCAACGGCCATGGTCGCCACGATGGCCAGCTGAATCCCGCCACCCGTTCCGATCGTGAACATCAGGCCTGCGGCCACCATGCCGCCCACCCCGACGGCAATGAGGCCGAGCCCCATCCGGTGGTGCTTGTTGTGGGTGTCGTGCGGATCGTGTCCCATCAAACCCTCGGACGTTTCCTGTCTGCTACTCACACTATGGTACCCGTCGCCTCATCGGAAAAGGTGATTACCCAGTTCGTCGATTGACACGTGGTGCCGGGACATGGAATCCGTTCCGAATGCACAAGAAGATCATGACCGTATGGGCCCTGGGGCTCGTCGCGGCGGCCGGCCTCTCCGCCTGCCCCGACGACAGCGCCGAACCAACCACCCCAGGCGCCGACGCTGTAGCCGACGCAACTACCGATGCGACGTCGGACGCCACCGCTGACGGCACCGCCGACGCAGGTCCGGACGTGGCTCAAGGCCCCATCGTCGACATCACGCCGGTCATCCCCCAGTGCGACCTGCCCACGCCCATCAGCCGCACCTACTCGGCGACCATCCGCTACACCAGCTATGGCGTCCCGCATATCGAGGGTACGGACATTGGCGACATCGGCTTCGGCCAAGCCTACGCGATGGCGCGGGACCACATCTGCACCATGGCGGACCAGTACGTAAAGGCCGCCAGCGAGCGTTCCAAGTACTTCGGCCCGGGCGACAACGACCGCAACATCGTCAGCGACCTCGGCTGGAGCGCCGTCGGCCTGCGCGAGAAGGCCACCTGCGTCCTCAACGAGGTCTCCCAGGACGCGCGCCAGGCGATGGCGGGCTTCGTCGCTGGCTACAACAAGTACCTCGAAGACACCGGCGTCGAAAACCTCCCAGCGATGTGTGCCAACGCCGACTGGGTCCGCCCCATCACCGAACTCGACCTCCAGTCCCAACTGCTGATGCTCGTCCTGCGCGCCAGCGCAGACGCCCTCATCGGCACGGTCGTTGCCGCGGCGCCCCCAGGCAGCAAGGGCGACGGCCCCAACGACGCCGGCCCGTCTCCTTACGGCCCCGTGGACCTGCCCGACTTCCGCAACATCATGGGCGACCTCGGCAGCAACGGCTGGGCTCTGGGCTCTGAGCGCACCGACAACGGTCGCGGCAAACTCATCGCCAACCCCCACTTCCCCTGGGAGGGCGCCCTTCGCCTCCACGAATCCCAGCTTACTATCCCGGGCGAGCTCAACGTCCACGGCGTCGCCCTTATCGGCGTCCCCGGCGTCCTCATCGGCTTCAACGAGCACCTCGGCTGGACCCACACCGTCAGCAGCTCGCAGCGCTTCACGATGTACCGCGTGGCTCTCGATTCCAGCGACCCCACCGTCTACCTCTACGACGGCGAGCGGCGCCGGATGTCCAGCAAGACCGTCAGCATCGAGGTCAAGCAGCCCGACGGCACCCTCGACACCGTCGAGCAGACCTTCTACGCCACCCATCACGGCCCGGTCATCGACGCATCGCCGCTGTCCTGGACCAGCACGGCAGCCTTCGGCTACCGCGACGCCAACTACGAGAACGCGGTGTTCATCGACCAGTTCTTCGCCATGAACCGGGCGACGAACATTGAAGAGTTCAAAGACGCCTACCGCGACTTCAACGGCATCCCCTGGGTGAACACGATGTACACCGACAAGGAGGGCAACGCCTTCTACGTCGACTCCACGCCGGTCCCACGCCTGTCGCCCGAGGCCCTCGCCTGGCACCAGGACGCCATCACGGGCAACGTCGACCCCACAGACGGCGCAGCACTTCTCGCCGGCCTGGTGTACTTCAACTTTGGCGCCTACCTCTTCGATGGCTCCCGCTCGGACCATGACTGGACGGTCGCCACGGGCGCCGAGGGCCTGCGCTCCGACGGCGTCACCCCGTTCTCCGAGGCCCCACAGGCCACACGCACCGACTACATCTTCAACGCCAACGACAGTCACTGGCTGACCCACCTCACCGAGCCGCTCGAGGGATTCAGCCCGCTCTACGGCCTGGAGCGAACCACCCGCTCGCCGCGCACCCGCATGAATGTCCGCCTCATCACCGAGGTGGCCGCCGACGGTGTCAGCGGTGCCGATGGCAAGTTCGACTTCGAAGAGCTCAAGGCCGTCCGCACCACCAACCGAGCGTTCCTGTTCGAAGAGTGGCAGGGCGCCGTGGTCACCCGCTGCGGTGGCGGCGCCACAGTCGCCGTAGGCGACGACACCGTCGACCTGACCGAGGCCTGCAGCATCCTGGCCGCCTGGGACGGCCGCCTGAATCTCACCAGCGTGGGCGCCCCCATCATGCGCGAATTCGCGGCTTACTGGCGGGAGACCAACGACAGTGACGAGGCGGCCATCTTCGCGACCCCGTTCGATGCCAACGACCCGCTGGGCACCCCCGCCGGCCTGCCCGCCGCCCCGGCGACCGGGGACGACCCGGTCCTCGTCACCCTGGGCCGCGCCGTCCTCGCACTTCAGGACGCTGGCGTCGCGCTGGACGCTCCCTTCAGCGACGCCCAGTTCACCAAGAAGGGCGACGACATCATCCCCATCCCCGGTGGCAACGGTATCGAAGGCGCCTTCAACATCGTGACCTACTCCAGCGACCGCACCACCCTTCTGCCAAAGATCCCCCGCGGGGCCGTGGTGCATGGCAGCACCGACCTGACCGACGAGGGCTACCTCATCAATTACGGCACCAGCTTCGTGATGGCTCTGGAGTTCACCGACGATGGCCCCAACGCCAACTGCTTGCTGACCTACTCGCAGTCGATGGACCCGACGTCGCCCCACTTCAGCGACCAGACGCAGCTCTTCGGCCAGGACTCCTGGCGCCCTATCCTCTTCACCGAAGCGGACCTCGTGGCCGACCCTGGCCTGACCACCGTGACGGTCAGCTCCGAGTAGCAGCCAAACTCCAGAGCGGGTGACGCTGTAGCGCCCAGACTCGAGTTCAAGGCGAGCGGGGTAGTTCTGAGCTGTGTGGATCAGTGCGGCGCTAGCCGTGCTGATCGGCCGGAGCCCGAAGGGCGATACATCTCAACGATTCCAGACGCTTTGACCAAGGGGGCGGCGAATGCCGACCTCTTGGTCATGTTGCGTCTGATCGCGACCATCGAAGCGGTTCGTCCACCCATACGTGCTCGGGGGACCCACTTTGTTCAGCCGCCCGTGAAAAAACCCTCTATGATGCCGCGGCACGTCTTCCACAGCCGCTCGAGAGGGCCCGATGTCTCAGCGTGACGACAAAACCCGACTGGACCGACGCGATTTCCTCAAGACCGTCGCCGCCGCCTCCCTGGCCGCCGGCGCCGTGGGATGCGACGACAGCACACCCGCCGCCACGGCCCTGGACGCCAGCCCCGACGCATCGGGGCCCGACGTCGGCGCCGGTGACGTGAACACCCCGCCCCCCGACGCCGGCGCCGCTCCGTCGCTGAAACCTGTCCGGGGCGACGGCACGCATCCGTTTCACTACATCGACACGCTGGTTCTGGTGCAGATGGAGAACCGGACCTTCGACCACTACTTCGCGGGCTACCGCGAAGAGGGCCGCTCGGACCTGCTTCTGGCCCCAGCAGGCTGGAGCAACCCGGACCTCGACGGCAACGCCGTGGTCGCGCGTCACCTGGACACCGAATATGTCATCGACCCGGACCCCGGCCACGGCCAGGGCGCCTCGCTGCTGCAATGGAACAACGGCGCCAACGACGGCTTCGTCCGCGACTGGGTGCCGCTGTGTCAGAACGCGGGCCTCATGGAGCGGGTCGACTGGGTCATGGGCTACCACACCCGCGCCGACCTGCCGATCTACTACGGCCTCGCCGACGCGTTCACGACTTACGACCACTGGCACTCCGCGCTGCTGGGCCCGACCATGCCCAACCGCTACTACTCCTACGCCGCCACCAGCGAGGGCCGCACGTCCAATGACGGCACCATCAAGGCGCTGACGCCATACACCGCCGTCGTGAACTCGGGATTCACGGTCGGCCTCTACGCCGACAACATCGTTCACACCGCGGCCACGCTCGAAGGCTTCCCGCACAGCCACCCCAACGTGACGTACAACACGTCGCTGGATCCCTTCTTCGAGCAGGCCGAGGCCGGGACCCTACCGAACGTCTGCATCCTCGACCCGGACTTCCTGCTCAACGACGACCACCCTCCGCAGGACGTGCGCCTGGGCCAGGCCTTCGTGGGCAGCATCTACGAGGCCCTGCGCAACTCGCCCCAGTGGGATCGCACCCTGTTCATCCTGTTCTACGACGAGCACGGGGGCTTCGCCGATCACGTGCCGCCGCCGGACGCCAAGGGCGAGCCGCTCGCCGGTACCGTGCCAGGCAAGAACTTCACCAAGCTGGGTTTCCGTATCCCCGGCCTGGCCGTCGGGCCGCTGGTCGGTCGCGGCATGGTGGTCAGCGAGACCATCGAGCACGCATCCATCCCCAAGCTGGTCCGCGACATCTTCACCCCCAACGCCAACTACGTGAACGAGCGGGCCTCCCTGGCGGGTGACCTGGGCCTTTCGCTGAACCTCGAGCTCACGCTGGACGCCAACCGCCCGGTGGCGCCGACCATGCCCGAGGTGTCGATTCCCCAGCAGAAGATCGAGCTGGCCATCAACGCCCCCAACGGCCAGCCCGAACTGACGCACTACCACTGGTTGCGATATGGACTCCGCCCCGCCGAAGGGGACGCGCTCCGACACAAGGCGGACCGTTGGCTGCGGCGGCTCCAGCGGATGCGGGTCGCACGGGTGAGCTAGGTCTCGTGTCGAAAGCCGGAATGGGTTCTTCCGCACGGCCGTTGCCCGGTCCATGACGACCTGGATACTCGCCGCGCTCATGGGATTGATGGCAGGCCCCGCACCCGCTCGGGCCGACGTACGCGTGGAAGCCGTCTGGCTGGCCCTCGGTCGCGCCGGAGACATCCCCAGCGACGCCGTGCTGCACGCTCGCAAGGGCGAGGATGTCAGACTCCACGTGGTAGTCGAAGCCCGGGTCGGCAAACGGCTCGAGCGCTTCGCGTCGGTTCCCCGGGTGAAGCGTCGCGGCAGAGTGCTGCGCGGCCTCAAGCCGTGGCCCAAGGCATACGGCCCGGTCCGCATCGATGTGTACAAGCTGGAGCCAAACCCGCCCGCCAACACCATCTACGACAACACCGGCACCCTGGAGCACAACTGGCACCCAGACCTGCGGGCGAGCCATCCCAAGCGCTGGCACTGGTGCACCCCCGAGTACGTCCAGACCCACACCCGCTGGGGCAGCGTCTGGAGCCACCGCGCCGACGCTCGACCGACCACCACGCGGAACTACGGCGGCCTTGGGACCATGCGCTACACGGCGCGGGTCAAACACGGCCGACGCACCGTCTGGTCGCCGGGGGCCGAGCGCTCGAGCAAGGCGGGGCTCAAGCCAGGCATCGCCATGCTCCAGGTGCGGCGCGACGACACCGTGGTGGGTTGGATGACCGAGCTCCTCAACGTGCCCTACGTGTATGGCTCCCACACGCCCAACGGCCGCGACAGGGACCACCAGGCGGAACACGCGCAGGGCGCCGATTGCGCCGACATGGTGGTGTACGGCTGGCGACGCATGAAGCGGGCCCGGTTGCCCAAGTACACGTGGACCGGGGGCCTCGTCGGCCAATCGAAGCGACGGGTCAAGGCCATGTCGCTGCGCGGTGGGCGCTACCGGGACGCCCAGGGGCGCGCCATCGCCTTCGGCAAGTCCGGGATTCAGCCCGGCGACATGCTCCTGTGGAAGGGCCACGTCGCGGTCATCGCCGCCACCGACAAGAGCGGCTATCTGACGCCCAACACCCTGATCCTGCACACGGTCATCCAGAGCACGGCGCTGGTCCCGCTGAAGCAGATCGGGTTTGGGTTCGACGCTCCGCCCTTCGATATCCGTCGGGCGAAGTGGGCCCGATAGGCTATCGCTCCCGTCATTGCACTGGTCACCGTCGTTGTCGAACGCGATGGTGCCCACGACGGTGACCGGCCATCAGCGACCGATGCCTGGCCCCTCGAAGGAGAGGTAGCGCTTGCGGGCGAGTGTGTGATCCACCCCATCCGCGGGGAAGACGAACAGGAACTTGCCCCCCAGATACTCGTCGACCATGGCTTTGTAGGCCTCGTTGACCGCCAGATCTGGATCCGATGTCGAAAGCTGCGCGATGAGGTTGTCCCGCTCGATGCTCGCTATCCCGGTGACTGCGTTCTGGCCCGCCTCGAAACCCTCAGCGAACTTCTCGGGGTGGGGATAGCCTCTTGGCAGCGGGGGTGGAGTGAAGTGCTTGCGGGCTCCATAGACCATGCCGTAAGCCGCTCCGCAGCAAAACTCCGCGGTCTCCGCGCTCTGCCAGGCGGCTGAGACATCGATGATTGCGACGGCCGGCAAAAGCACGACGTTGAGCGCGCCCGCTCCCGCAGCCACGGTGCCGGTAGCGCCTGCCAGTTTTGCCACGGTGTCTACGGCGGTCACAACGTTCTTGGCTCCTTTGACCAGGGTGGCCCCACCCACAGCCTTGTCGGGCACACCGTCCTCGATGGAGTCGTCCGCCGGCCTCCCGCCACCCTTACGGCGCTCACCATCGACGAAGTGCCGGTGTCGCACCTCGTCGACGTCGGACACAAGGGGCTCTTCCTCGTCGAACTCGACCGACTGCACGCCAAAGCTGACTTCCACCGCCCTCCAGTAGGTGTGTGGCTGTTTTGAGTCCAGCTCTCCACGGCCCTTGATGGTCGCCTTCTGGGCCATAGGATCCCCGAGACCACCTATGGCATCGCGAACAGCGGCTGCACGAAGCTCTGACAGGACCTGGTTGGACCGGGTCCCCCCTTCGCTCGAGGCGTACCCAACCACACTCTCGAGCGCTCGATGAGGGTTGCCTGAGGTCGCGATGCTCAAAGCAGTCCAAGCTTCCTCGAGCGCAGCATGGTGACCGACTCCCAGGTCGGCTTCGCCCTGGCCGAAGTCGTGCAAGCGGAATCGGTAGGGCCGCTCATGCCATTCGACTTGCCCCCAGGGTCGCTTTGCCTCGCCTTTGGCAGGGGTGCGGTGAATGCCCGAGGCGCTCTCTCCCACGGTCACCCGCTCGCCAGCGACGACCTGGCCCGCCACCTGCTCGGCCTCGACCTCGGCCGCGCTCGTTGGGGAGCTAATACCCCCTCGGCCTTGGACAGCGCCACCGCCACCCCGACGCGCCTGAACCACATGGGTGAGCTCGTGGGCGACGGTGTGCTCGCTGGGGTGCTCGTCGGCAAACGTCACCACCTCACCGCTCGCTGCGGCCTCCGCTCCCAATGGAGCCAAGTCGTCGGCGCGGCCGCGGTAGGCAGCGACACTCGAGAAGTCCTCACCAAAAGCCTCCTCCATGCGCGCCCTGTAGGGCAGCTCTCCCCGCGTGCCCGACGTCGCTTCGGCAAAGGCTCTGACGCCCTCCTCCGGACCGCAGCGACTTGCGACGGACCGACGCAGCTGGATCAAAGCACCGTCGAGCCGGTCCAGTTGCGCCTCGGAAGCGCCGAGACTCACACAATACTCCGTAATTGGGGTGGCCGGCGTATCTCGGTGGGACAGCGGTTCTGGACGGTGGTCTTTGGTGTGGCTCGAAGTGTGACGTTGGCCGCGACTCTGCATGAAAGCTCCTGCGGGTGGGTGCGCCGTCTCCACAGCAATCTCCGTTCCAGCGCATCGACCCGCGAAGATACTGGTCGCATCCGACACACTGGTGCGCGAGCGCGCGGTGGAGGTGCGCGCGCGCACCTCCAGTCAGAAGATTCGGTCTGGGCTCTCGTCGCGCGTCCCTTCACAGGTCGACCCGGTCGCGCTTCAATCGAGGCATGCACGCACACACGCTCCGCTCCGGCCTCGCCCTCATGGTGGTGGCATCGCTGTCGATCGCTGCCTGCAAAGGCCAGGACCCCAAAGACATGCTCGAACCCAACGAGCGCCAGAAGGTCATCGACACCGCCAAGGCGGCTGAGAAGGCGCTGCTCGACGACGCCAAGCTCTGCGAACGCCCGGTGGTGTGGGGTGAGCCGGTCAAAGGCTCCGGAACCGAAGCGTTCGGCAAGGCCCTGGATCCGAAACAGGGAGAAGCCTGCGACAAGGCCCTGAAGGCCGCCGAGAAGGACTTCGGGGCGGCCATGTATCTGCCCGACAACGCGCCGCTGAAGGGCTGGCTTCCCCGTGAACTGCGCGAGATCCGCTTCCCACCGAAGCCCCTGGATGCGGCGGTGGATGCCTGCCGGCCGCAGCTCGATGCCGTCCAGGTCGCCGTTCAGCACACCTCGCTGTGCCAGGTATGGCCGGGCGCCGTGTGGGTCAAGAAGCTGGAGCGGGGCGGCGGCACCTACTTCTTGCGTCTCCAGAAGCTTGCGGCGCATCTGGCGGCCCGAGAGTTCGCCGCGGGGCAGCGCGAGGTCGGCCTCAAGCGGGTCCTCAACGCGGTTCGAGCCTCCCAGGACTACGGGCGGCGGGCCACGCTGGTGGACGCGATGCTCGCGGTGGCCGGAAGCAAGAACCCGCTCCTCGTGCTCGAGCGCATGCTGGGTTCGGCAGCCTCCTGGCCGCCCGAGCTTCGGACCAGGGTAGCCAAGGCACTCGCGGCGCTCCTGGCGGGTGAGACCGAGCCCCACACCGTCTTCGCGGCCGAGCGGGCGCTGACCGTGGCGTACCCGGACACGACGCCCCTGACCAAAGAAGAGGGCGACGGCTTGATGGACCCGGAGACGACGATGACCTTCGTGATGATCGCTGGGTGGCGAGCCCTGACCGGGTTGGTCGGAGCCTGTCCAGCAGGTTCGTCACACAAGGCATGCATGCAGGGCCTTCAAAAGCGCCAGGACGAACTCCAACAGGTGGACTCGCCCGAGAGCCTGCAGAGGGCGATCGAGAAGACGGGTGACCCACGCCAGGTGCGCGAGGGGATTCTGCAGGTCCTGGAGCGGGTCGCCAGCCCCGCCTACACCAAGTACGTTCGCAAGCTCGCCGAGCGCCCGTTCATGCTGGCTGCCGCCCAGGCCCACCTGCGGTCGGTGGAGGCGGGATGCGACGCGCCTGCGGGCACGGACCCGGGGTCGGGTGAGCTCATCGAGGTGAAGGAGATGCCCAAGACCGGGTGGATGCTGACCTCGCCCATGCTTCCCTACGGCAAGGGCGAATGGCAGAAGATCTACTACCGCGCAGCCTGCACCAAGCCCGCTCCCCCACCGACGCAGAAGACGCCACCAGCCTGCCCACCCACCGGCGGCGACGATGACGGTGGCAAGGTCAAGGTGCAGCCCTGGTGATAGCTCCCAACCGGCTGGCGCTGGCACTGGCTTGGATGATGCTGGTCGGGAGCGGATGCGCCACCACGACCGACCAGACGGTCGCAAGTGCCCGAAAGAACGCGCCGCCCATCGACTGGACGCCGCTGAAGCCGACCGTTCGGAAGTTCGCGCCACTGGGACCCACCGAGATGCGGGTTCACTTCATCGACGTGGGCCAGGGCGACGCGACCTTGCTCGAATTTCCCTGCGCCGCGGTGCTCATCGACACCGGTGGTGAGCACAACCAGCTGTTCGCCAGCAACCCGGCGCTCAACGACTACCTGGCGGGATTCTTCAGCCGCCGCAAGGACCTCAAGGACACCCTGGCGCTGCTGGTCCTCACCCACCCGCACATCGACCATACCCGTGGCGTCCGAACCGTCGTGGACAACTACCTGGTGCGCAACGTGCTCACCAACGGGATGGAGAACCCCACCATCGGCGGCCCCGAGCAGACGTATGTGCACACGTACGCACGCGACTCCGGCGGCGCGACGAAGCACCGCGCTATCTCCCTGGCGGACATCCCCACGGCCAAGGACGGCACCAGCACGGGACTCACCGGCCCCATTATCGACCCGGTGGCCTGTAAGGCGGTGGACCCCGTCATCACCGCGCTTTGGGGACGCGTGCCGCGCAACCCCGGCTGGGGGTCGCGGGAATACACCAACGCCAACAACCACTCGGTGGCCCTGCGGATCAGCTTCGGCACCGCATCCTTGCTGTTCACAGGAGACCTCGAGACCGAGGCGCTGCACCACTTCGTGGCGCGGTACAAAGCCAGCGGCCTGCTGGATGTGGGTGTCTACAAAGCCGGGCACCACGGCTCCTACAACGGCACCACCGAAGACCTGGTGAAGGCGATGTCGCCCAAGGTCGCGGTTTTCTCGATGGGCCCCAGCTGGCGCAAATCCAAGTGGTCAGCGTGGCGCTACGGCCACCCGCGACTTCGGGCCGTGAAGATGCTGCAGGAAGGCGTTTCACAGAACCGAGAGCCGCGGGACGTGAAGGTGGGTACCCGGATGCGGACCTTCGAGACGTGGTCCATGCGCAAGGCCTTGTACGGCACCGGCTGGGAGGGGACGGTCGTCTTCAAGGCGACGTCGACCGGCGAGATCCGGCCCGACGCGCCTGTGCCTCAGGGCAAGAGCGTCTCGAGGGCGCGTACCTCGCTACAAGCAGCTGGGATACGGGCGGTGCAGCCGACCCGCTGAAGACGCCGCGCAAGCTCTCGCCGCCCCAGCGCCCGGGCGCTGATGCCGGCGTAGTGGCAAGCGGCAGGGTCTCTCGCCTCACCGCAGCGCGGAAGCAGCAGCTCCAGCGCGCGCTCGTGGGCACCGGACCGAGCACACGAGGGTCCGTGTCCGAGGCGACAGCCGCGTCGGAACAACGACCGCGTCATTTCGGCTCCGGGCCCCCACTCGCCCGCGAAGAAGCACGCCAGACCGAGTCCCAGCGAGCAGCCACGCTGAAGGGCCTGGATCGCCTGGGCATCATGCCCCGCCCGTTCACCGACAAGCATGCCCAGCGCGAGGCAGGCACTCCTGTACCCCGCGGTGCAAGCCTCGTCGTAGAGGCGGGCCGCGACCTCAGGCTCCCGTGCCTCGAGGCGTTCCGCCTCGGACATGAGATGGTCCGCGGGAGTACAGCCTACAGCGAGGAGAGTGAGGAAGGCGAAACGAAGGGAGCGGCGAGGTGATGGCATGTGCCGCCCCTGAGCAAGCACCATTCCAAGCAGCAGGGCCGCATGACAGCGTCAAACCACGACTCGAGAGGCCCCGGCTGTGGAGACAAGAGACCTCACCGCTCCTATCAACGGTCTGCTACGCGACCGGCGACCATCCTGATTCCAGGCACTTGCGGCTGGGAACGAAAGACCCCACCCGGTGGGACCTCTCGCTCAGCTATGGGCAGCCGTAGTCCACCGTGGCCACGCAGGCCTTCAACGCTTCCAGCGTCGCGTCCGGGCACGCGATGAGGCCAGGTGACAGGTACACCGCCGTCAGCGAACACTTGCCCGCCAGGGGCGTGGTGTCCGAGACAGGGTTGCTTCTCAGGTCCAGGAACGTCAGCTGTGTCAACCCGGACAGCGGCGAGAGGTCCGACACCTCGTTGCCAATGAGCGCGAGCCGGGACAGGTTCACAGCGCCGGTGATGGGAGACAAGTCGGTCACGTCCTGGCCGCCAAGGAACAGCCAGGTCAGTGACGTCAGCCCGGACAGCGGCGACAGGTCCGTGACCTTGGGTCCAGGCTTGCTGCTGTCCAGGAACAGCTGGCTCAGGCCCGTCGCGTTGGCCAGAGGGGACAGGTCGCTGACGAAGTTGCTGCGCGCATCCAGAACGACCAGCTGCGTCATGCCGGACAGCGGCGAAAGGTCCGTCACCGCGTTGCTGTTGAAACCAAGTTGGGTGATGCCCGTCGCACCGGCGATAGGGGAAAGATCGACCACCTCGTGGCCGTTGAAGGCGAGCCGGGTCAGCCCCGTCATGCCCGAGAGCGGGGAGATGTCGGTGACCTTGGGGACGCCCGCCTTGACCGTGTCCAGGAACAGTTGAGTCATCCCGGTCGCGCCGGCGATGGGGGACAGGTCGTTGACGAACGTGTTGCGGAGGTCGAGCACGGTCAGCTGGGTCATGCCGGCCAGCGGCGAAAGGTCCTCCACATCGGTGCCCAGGAGCCCCAGGATGGTCATCCCGGTCGCGCCGGCGATGGGGGAGAGGTCGGTCACGTCGTGCCCGGTGAGCGCCAGGCGCGTAAGCTGCGTCATCCCGGAGAGCGCGGAGATGTCCGTGATCTTCGGAGCCGAGGCTGAGACCGTGTCCAAGAACAGCGACTCGACGAGCGTCGCGTTGGCCAGGGGCGTTACGTCCGTGATGGTGTTGTTGCGGAGGTCCACGTAGGTGAGCCCGGTCGCGCATTCCAGCCCGGTGAGGTCAGTGATCCCCGCGCCGAGGCCCTGGATCTGCGTGATGGTCGCCACATCCTCCGCCAGCAGCGGCCCTGTCGGCTGGTTCAGACGGCTGCGGATCTGGGCCTCCATCGCCGGGTCGGGGAAGTTGACCTCGCCGCTGCAACCGCACCCGTCGTTCGACTCGGTCACGGACTCGACCGCGATCACCGGCCGCAGGATGAAGCCCTGCCCTTTGTTGTGGTTCAGGTGGGCCCCGGCGTCCCAGTCGAGGGTGACGGTGACGGTGCCGCACTCGGGGATGTCAAAGGTTCCATCGCCATCCGGCTTGATCTTCAAACCGGACTGCTCCCCCGACGGCACCTTCAGCGGTGCTGTCGCCCCATCGACAACCACCCAGGCATCCGTCAGGTGCAGCCTGATCTGGGTGTACGAGCCCGGCGGCACCTCGGCGTCGGCCAGCTCCTCGACCACACCATTCTGCAGGCTGAGCAGATCCATCGATTGGACCTCTGTCGACAGCACGACCGAAGTGCCGTCCTCCTGGATCGCCCTCACCTCGTCGAAGACCACCCAGACCTCGTCCACCTCGACCGTGGGCTTGTCGTGGATCAGGACCCTGAGCCGAGATTTACCGGCCTTTGCGACAGCCGCACTGTCCGTCTTGGGTCCCTCCGCGTCGCAGCCCACCGCAGTAAGAGCGAGGAGCGCCACCAGCGCCATGCCCAGATGCCATCGCTTCATGTCCATCCCCTTTGCCTGTCGCTGGAAAGTATAGCTCATCCAAATCGGAATTGACGTGACCCTCCGGTCACGTTAAGAAATTGGTCGGACAACCGGATGACCCGAGGAGACCGTCCATGAACTTCAGCCCCGTCAAGCGGACCAAGGTGTCCGAAGAGGTCGCCAGCACCATCCGCGAGGCGATCGTGGCGGGGAGGTACGACGTGGGCGACCAGCTCCCGACCGAGCGCGAACTGGCGGAGCAGTTTGGCTGCAACCGCTCCTCCATCCGGGAAGCCATGCACCGACTGGAGGCCTGGGGCCTGATCGAGGTCCGCCACGGCGCCGGCGCGCGGGTCACCGACTTCCTCTCGACGGCCGGGCTTCACTTGCTACCCTTCCTCATCGCCCCCGGCGGCCGCGTCGACGGCCCTCTGGTCCGTGACCTCCTGGAGCTCCGCGTTGAGATCCTGGGCTGGACTGCCGGGCGTGCTGCCGCCAACGCCGAAGACGCCGGAAAGGCGCGCCTCGCGGAGGTGCTCGCCGACCTCGAGGACGCCGTCGGGCAAGGCGACATCGATGCGATCCAGGAGCTCGACTACGACTTCTTCGAGCAGCTCGTCGCCATCTCGAACAACCGCGTGCTGGCCCTGCTCAGCAACATGGTCCGCAAGGTCTACCTGGAACAGCGCGCCCTGTTCGCCACCATCTACAGGATGGGCCTGGACCTGTCCTTCCACCACCGCACCCTGGCCGCCGTCCGCAACAACGACGTGGCGACCGCGCGCCAGGCCATGAGCGACTACGGCCGCGTCTTTCTGGGGCCTGTCGGGAGAACTCCATGAGCGCCACCAACCCCTACCCCCTCGCCCGCTCGGCCCAGCGCCAGTGGGCCGAGCTATCGGTCAACGAGCGCTGCCACCGGCTGCTCCCCATGATCGATGCGCTCAGCGACCGCATGCAGGAGTTCGCCGAGCTCATCCACGAAGAGAACGGCAAGCCCATCTTCGAAGCCGTCACCCACGAGGTCTCGGCGTCTATCGGATACGCCCGCTGGCTGCTCACCCATGCGCCGCGCATCCTCGCCGACAGCAGCGTGCCGCTGAGCGTGTTCCCGCACCGCAAGGCCACCCTTCAGCGGGTCCCCTACGGCACGGTGCTCATCATCGGCCCGTGGAATGTGCCGTTGTACATCCCGGTCAGCGGGACCCTACCCGCGCTGGTGGCAGGTAACTCCGTGGTCCTCAAGCCCTCGGAAGTCACCCCGAAGAGCGCAGGCATCCTGGCCGAGTGCCTGGCCGCCTGCGACCTGCCGATGGGGCTGTTCCAGCGGGTCGAGGGCGACGGCAAGGTCGGCGCCCGGCTCGTCAAGGACAAGCCCGATAAGGTCATCTTCACCGGCTCCGTCGCTACCGGACGCAAAGTCATGGCGGCCTGCGCCAAGCACCCCATCCCGGTGACCCTCGAGTTGGGCGGCGTCGACGCGATGATCGTGTGCGAGGACGCCGACCTGGAATACGCCAGCAGCGCCGCAGCCTGGGGCTCGACCTTCAACGGCGGCCAGGTCTGCGCGTCGGTCGAGCGACTCATCGTTCACGAAAGCGTCGCCGACAAGTTCACCTCCCTGCTGGTGGACAAGATGGAGCGGATCGACCTGGACAGCGACCTGGGCCGCATCACCTTCGCCGGGCAGCGAAGCGTCTATGAGGCGCACCTGACGGACATCGAAAAGCGCAAGCTCGAGGTCCTGACCGGCGGCGAGTTCCTAGGGGACGACCGCAGCAAGCTCGAGCCGACGCTGGTCACCGGCGCGGACATCGTCGAGTCGGACGTGTGGCTGGAAGAGACCTTCGGCCCCATCGTCGCGTCGACGACGTTCAGCGACGATGACCAGGCGGTGAAACTGCACAACACGGTCAGCAGCGGGCTGACCGCCTCGGTGTTCAGCGCCGACAAACCCCGCGCGCGTGCCATCGCCGGACAGCTCCGTGCAGGCCTCGTGTCCATCAACGACGTCGGCGCCACCCTGTATAGCCAGCCCGAGCTCCCCTGGGGCGGCGTCGGGACCTCGGGCTTCGGGCGCAGCCACGGCGAGACGGGCCTGCTCGACTGTACCTGGCAGCGGGTCGTCGAGGAGTCCCGCATCGACATCTTCGAGCCCAAGCGCCCCTGGTGGTACCCGTATGGCGAGCGCCAGCAGGCCATCATGGAGAACTTCGGCAGGGCCCTGGCCAGCGACGGCCGCCTCGGCCAGCTGAGCAGCTTCGCCAAGGCCGGCAAAGCCGCCTGGCACATGCTGACCCGCAAGCCCCGTCTGTAGCCCCCTCCTACCCGTGCCCGTGCCCGTGCCCGTGCCCGATTCGCCGCCTCAAGCGCGGAGCCACCATGAACGCTAGAACCCGATCCCATACGCCCCCCACACCACCGGCCCGACCCGACAACGAGCCACGTTTCCAGACGGGCACCGACCACGTCGAGAGCTGGTTCATGCGGGCCAACCACCCGACCGAGCCGAAGGCGTTGTGGCTCAAGGCCACCATCTTCAGCGAGAGCGCCGAGCGCGGCGGGGGCGCGGTGGCGGAAGCCTGGTGCAGCCTGTTCGACGCCACCGACGGCAAGGACCGTGCCCTTGGCTTCAAGGAGACCATTCCCTACGCCGAGGCCATGTTCAGTGGCGGCGACCCGCTCAAGCTCGGCGTCGGCACCTGCACCTTCGACCTAGACCCCTACTGTGGGGGCAGCGCCGGCAAACTGGGCGACTTCGAGTACGACCTCCGATGGGAGCGACTGCCCGGCCCGCTCGGCGACGCTCAGTGCATGTTGCCCACCCGCAAGATGGTGGACTTCGCGGTGCCCAAGAACAAGCTCCTCACGCCTGCGCCGGCCTTGATGTTCAACGGCTGGGTGAAGTGGGGCGGCGAGACCTGGAAGGTCGACCGCTGGATCGGCATGCAGGGCCACAACTGGGGCCCTGCGCATAGCCCCGAGTACGCCTGGGGGCAGTGCAACTTCACCGACAGCAATGGCGACGTGTTCTGCACTGTCGAAGGCGCCTCGGGCCGCATCGTCGTGGGCGGCCGCACCTCCCCCATCCTTTCGTTGATGACCATCCGTCGGGGCGACCGGGAGTACCGCTTCAACAAGCTGGTCGACCTGTGGAACCAGGAGGCTCACATCGCCTTCCCGCAGTGGTCGCTGAAGATGAAGGGCCGCGATGGCGAGGCGCTGCTGACCATGAAGGCCAACCCGGCCCGCATGGTGTGCCTGGGCTACATGAACCCGGGCGGAAACCTCAGCTACTGCCTCAACAGCAAGCTGGCCGAGGTCACGCTGCGGGTGAACCCGGTCAACGAGGACGCCTTCACATGCTACTCGAAACACGGCGGCGCCCTCGAGTTTCTGCAGGGCCATCCCGCGCCCGAGCTGCCCGACGTCGTCTAGGAGGGCCTACCATGCCACTGTCATTCTTCGAGACCATGCGAGGTCACCTCGTCGACGACGAGGGCGACGTCCACCTCATCGACTTCGAGATCAAGGCCGAGGCGAGCCACATCACGCGCTGGCTGTTCAACGGCCTGGCCCGTATCACCGGCATCGTCCGGGCCCGCGACTGGGGCCATGACCAGCCCTTGCAGGGCACGTTGCGCCTGTCCCCGCTCAAGGACCGCCGCATCGAGTACGACTTCCGCTATGCCGACGACGACGGCCATCGGTACCACTTCTTCGGCCACAAGGACCTGAATCTGCTGCGTCCGCTGGAGTCGATGACCACGTTGCACGCGACGTTGGAGCGAGACGGCAAAGCGATCGCCAAGGGGACGATGTTCTTCGACCTCAACGACCTGCCGTCGTTTCTGAGCGGCTGGTCCCTGTCGAGCTCCATCCGTGCGCTGGATCTCAAGCAGCGCCAAAGCGACACCATCGGGTCGACGGACATCCTCGACGACGACGAGCGTCGGGCGCTGCGAGCCCTGGCGGAAGCCATCATCGTGCCGGGCAACGTGGTGCCGGCGGTCGACGGCTCGACCATGGTCAACCTGGAGCGGTACCTGGGCACCATGCCGTCGTTCATGCGCACGGTGTACCTGGGCACACTGCGGGCCCTGGATGCCGCGGCGCTGGCACGGCACCAGCAGCTGTTTGCGTCGCTGGACCTGGACGCGCGGCGCGGGCTGGTGGAGGCGCTGAACGACAACCGCCCCGCAGGCCACGGCCTCATCTTCGCGTTGGGCGCGCCCATCAAGATGGCCCACTTCAGCCGGCGCGACTATCTCGACGCCATCGGGGTGCCGACGTACGACAACCCGGTCCGGGAAAAGAAGCCCCGTTGGATGGCCAACGTCTTCACCCCCGACGACCTCGAGGAGGAGACCACGCTGCCTGCCGACGTGGTGGTCGTCGGCACCGGCGCCGGGGGGGCGCCGGTTGCCGCACGGCTCGCCGAAATGGGCCTGGCCGTGGCGGTCGTCGAGACGGGTCGATACCACCACCGGGACGCCTTCGCCGGCGCGCCCGAGACGCGGATGACGAACTTCTACTACGGCGGCGGGATGGACGTGACGGTGGGCAACATGCCCCTGATCCTACCGACCGGAAAGATGGTGGGCGGCTCCACAGCCATCAATTCGGGCACCTGCTTTGCCACCCCCGACGATGTGCTCAACGAGTGGCGGACGGATCTGGGGCTCCCCGACGACTTCGCGCCCGACGTGTTCGGTCGCCACCTGGACCGGGTGATGGCCTACATGCAGGTCGGGCCGGGTGACCCGAAGTACGTCGGCGAAATCGGCACCCTCGTAGGCAAGGGCGCAGAGGCCATGGGCGCCTCGAGCCACGGCCCACTCCCACGCAACGCCCCTGCCTGCGACGGTCAGGGTGTGTGCGTGTTCGGCTGCCCCACCGACGCCAAGCTGTCCACCAACGTCTCCTACATGCCGCGCGCCCTGAGAGCCGGTGCCAGCGTGTTCACTGGGATGCCGGTCACCCGAATCCTGACCCGCGGTCGCAAGGCCGTAGCCATCGAGGCGCGCGGGCAAGACCGCAACGGCGCCAAGCGGGTCTTGCGGATCCGCGCCAACGCCATCGTCATCTCATGCGGGACGCTCCGCTCGCCGCTGCTGCTCGGTGACAACGGCGTCGATCTCCCGGCCCTGGGCAAAAACCTGTCGGTTCATCCGGCCACGGGCATGCTCTGCATGAGCGACCAGATCACCACGCCCTGGGCGGCCATCCCGCAGGGGTATGGGGTCGAGGGCCTGGCCGACGAACGTATCCGCTTCGAGGGCTACTGGGGTCCGCCCCAGATCTCGGGCATGACGGTACCGCTCGTAGGCAACGAGCTGACCCGCTGGATGGACAAGTTCCAACACGTGGGCAACTACGGCTTCATGGTGCGCGACAAGAACGTCGGCTCGGTGCGGCGCGGCTTCGGGGGACGCCCGCTGATCCGCTACGACGTGACCAGGGAGACCCTCGAGCTCATGCAGCAGGGGGCCGCCATCATGGCCGAGCTGCTGCTTGAGGGCGGGGCCGACGAGGTCCTGGCTGGCGTCGGTCCCATCACGTCGGTGCGCTCGGTCGAGGAAGCACGCCGCATCGCGACCCTGAACATCGGCCCCAGCGACATGCGTGGGGCGGCGTTCCACCCGCTGGGCACGTGTCGCATGGGCACCAGCGCCCGCACCTCGGTGGTCGACTTCGAGCACCGCGTGCACGGCACGGACAACCTCTACGTCGTGGATGGCTCGACCGTCCCAACCTCGCTGGGCGTGAACCCGCAGATCACCATCATGGCGATGGCGGAGCGGGCTGCCGAGCTCATGGGTGAACGGCTGAACTAGGCCTGCGAGCCCTCGGCTCGGGCCAATGTTGCATCTGGAAACGGGGACACTGCATCGAGTTGCGGTACCCTCGGCCCTGAATGAGCGCGCCCGACACCACTGAACCACCGACCGAGCCTGCCAACAGCGACGACGCTGCGCTGCCTGTGGGGACTGTCGAGACCGTCGACGCGCGGTTCAGTGACTCGGACGCGATGGGCGCCACCATCGACTCGCGCACGGGCACGACCCAAGACGAGGACGTCCGGGGCAAAGGGCTCGACCCGGCGCCACAATTGGGCCGGGGGGGCGCGCCGATCGTGCCCGGCTACGCCATCGACTACTGCCTGGGCCGCGGCGGCATGGGCGAGGTCTGGAAGGCCAAGGAGCTGACCACGGGCCGTGTGGTGGCGCTGAAACTGCTCAAGCCCGACCGCCTGTCCGAGGGCGCCATGAAGCGGTTCGAGCTGGAGGTCGCCGTCACCGCCCAGCTGGACCACCCCAACATCGCACGGCTGTACCACTCGCAGGTCTTCGACGGTGCGTTGGTGTACGCCATGGAGTACATCGACGGCTTCACCCTGGAGGATTGGGACCGCGCCCAGGACAAGCGGGTTCCGCGGCGCGCCGCCGAGCTCATGGTCGACATCTGCCGCGCGGTCGGCCACGCCCACCAGCGGGGGATCATCCACCGCGACCTCAAGCTCGCCAACGTCATGCTCACCAAGGACGGGGCGCCCAAGGTCGTGGACTTCGGGCTCGCCAAGCTGGTCGAAGAGGATGCCACCGACATGTCGACGATGACCGCCGAGGGCGCCATCGTCGGTACGCCCGCCTACATGGCGCCGGAGCAGATGCTGGGGGACCTGGTCACCACCCGAAGCGACGTCTACGCCCTTGGGGTGATGGCCTATCGGCTAGCCCTGGGTCGCGCCCCCATCGACGTCGACGGCAAGGTCCTGCAGTTCTTCAAGCGCGTCCTCAACGAGTACCCGCGCCGCCCCCGCACGGTGGTCGCCGACTTCGACCCCGACCTGGAAGCCATCCTGCTGAAGGCGTTGGAGCTGAAGCCCGACGATCGTTACGGCAACGCCGCGGCCCTGGCTGACGATCTGCAGCGCTACCTGGACGGCCTCCCGGTTCAGGCCCGGGGCACTGGGACCGCCTACGTCCTACAGAAGGCCATCTTGCGGCACCGGGGCAAGGTCGCCGCAGGCATCGTCACGCTGTTGGGCCTGCTGACTCTCGGCGTCTTCTCGTACAACCTGGTGCTCGACGAGCGGGACGCGGCGCGCGCCGCCGAGAAAGAGGCGCGCCAGGCCCGGCAGCTTGCCGAGGCGCGTCTGGAGACCTCACGCACGTTCGCCAGCGACCTCATCCGCAACCTCCCCGAGCGGGTCTACAGGGGCCCCACGTCCGTGCGTCAGCAGGTGGTCGAAGCAGCGGCCAAACGGCTGGGCCAGCTGCGCAAGGAAGCGGCGGACTCGCCACGGCTGGCCCTCGACTACGCGGTGGGGCTCAACGAGATCGCCTGGACCAAACGCGAGCTCACCCAGGCCAAGGTCAGCATGGCCTTCGACCGCAGCCCGGAGCAGGACCTCGAGGAGGTGCTTCGGCTCAACGAACGCTTTGGCGCCAAGGCCAAAGGCGACGACGCCGGGCGCTGGAAGCGGGTGTCCCAGCAGGCGCGTCTGCGATTGGTTCGATTCCTTCACGACGCGGGCAAACGCGACCAGGCGCTGGAGGCGGGGAACCAGCTTCTGACCGAACTGCGCGCCGAGCCCAAACCCGATCCTGAGATCCTTGGCAACACGCTTCTGCGGATGTGCTGGCTTTGGGGCGCCAAGAAGGACTGGCAGCGGGTCCGCGAAGCCATCGCTGAAGCGGAGCGTTGGCTCAACAAGGTCTCCGATCCGGTCATGCGCACGCGCTATCTCGCCGACGCCGAGGCGCAGCGCGGGTGGAGCCTGAAGGTCGGTGGGAAGCCGGCGGAGGGCGCGAAACACTATGAAAAGGCCGTCTTGCTGCTGGATGGGTTGAGGGACCCGGACCTGCTGGTCGTGCGCCAGAAGGCCCACTTCCTGGCGTCGCTGGCCTGGACTTACGAGTCCGTGGACCCCGATAAGGCGCTCGACGCCGCCAGTCGCGCGATTCCCCTGCGCGACCTGGAGGCGACCGCGGATCCCGCAAACCTGCGGGCTCGGCGGGAGATGGGCTGGGCGCGCGTGCGCCGGGCGATCACCTTCGGCCGCATCGGGCGCCTGGAAGAGGCAGCCAAAGACTGCGAGAAGGCGGCGGCGGTCTTCGATACGCTGGACATCGGCGACATGTGGCTGCTGCGGGATCGTTCCGCAGCCTACACCGTGCGCGCCGGCGCACTGATGGACCTGGGCCAGCTGGAGGCGGCTCGCATCGACGCCGACAAAGCGGCTGCGGTCCTTTCCCTGGCGCCTGCCGACGCTCGAGACAGTCGCCTGTACCTGCAAGCCATGGCCACTACCGAGAGCCGCCGAGCGCACATTGCCGTCCTCCTGGGCAAGGACGTGCCGAGCCGCTTGGACGCCCTGGGGAAGGCCCTGGATGCATACGCCCCATCGAGAAACCCCAAGGCCGCTGCAGATGCCAGGGCGGTGCTCGAACTCCTGCGGGCCCAGAACGCCTGGTACTCGAAGTCGCCCGCTCGGGCCCTCAAACACCTCAGAGCCGCTGACGCGGCCGGTCCGTCGGCCAGCACCCAGGCACGCATCACGCTTCTCCGGGCCGACTGGAGTCCTCCGGCTGCCGCCGACAAGGTGCGCCAGAGCGTCGCCAAAGTGCTCGAGAAGATGGGCCCGGCGCCGGCAACGCCGGATCTCGAGGAGGTCGTTACCCGTGCGCACGCACTGAGGCTTGTCGCCGAATTCGCGCCCGAGGGACCGGAGCGGGTGACGCGGGCCAGGGAGGCGGCGGTTTTCCTCGCCACGCACCCGATCCCCAAGGCAGCTTGGGAGTATCGGCTGGAGGCTGCTCGGGTACAGGGCCTGCTGGCCCGCGAGAAGGGCGATGCGCTGCTGCGCGCCCTCAAAAAGGACTCCCCAAAGAACCGAGCGTTGCCGCCGGGGTAGCCCCTCTGACGTCAGTCGACGCGCCCCCGACCCAGGAGCATCACTCGGATTGTGACCGTCCACCCCTGGTAGGGTCCGCCTGTTTGAGGTACCTCTGAAAGGTACCCGTCGACAGCGACCGAGGACCCCACCGCGCATGCAGTGCAAATCCTGTGGCCACGAGTTCGAAAACGCCGCGGTCTGCCCCGTCTGCCAGACGCCGGTAGATGAGTCGGCCGGGGCCACCGCGGCTCCGCGAAAGCCCGCGTCACCGGTGCGTCGTTCGACGGTGACCCGTGGCCCCAGCCGCGGCTCGGCGAGTGGCCCGTTGCGTCCCGCAGTGCGGCGGACGAGCCCCGGAGCTCCGCGCAAGGAGACCAAGCCGATGTCGACCGCTCGGCCGGCAACGCTACCGGGTGTCAGCACCACACGCCGGCCCACCAAGCCGATGCCGATCGCGCTCAAAGCCGACGAGCTGCCGGACGACGGGTTGGATTTCGACGACGAGGAAGAGGACGACTTCGGCTTCGCGGACGACGACGACGCGGCCGAGCACACGATCCAGAACCTCGACATCCAGGACGTCATGGCCGCCCTGGCCGACGCCGACGCAGGGATCGCCGCGGAGGTCGCCGTCGGGCACGGCATGAAGTTCGTCGAAGAAGAGGGTGGGCCGCCCCCCGAGAGCGCTGCGGAGAGCGCGGTGGCCGAGGAACTCTCGGCCGGAGACGACGAGCTGAGCTTCGGCGACGACGAGGACGAAGACGACGAGGGCGCGGAGGCCGAACCCGCCGGCGCGGCAGCGGAGACGGAGACGAGTGGTCCGCCGAAGACCGACACGATCCGTGACTATGAGCCGGTCCCTCAGCCCAAGCGCGACGAGGCCGCTGCCAGCGAGTGGGTGCGAATCAGCGCAGGCATGCCCGCGGCGACTCCGGTCGAGGAGCCCCAGCCAGCAGCAGAAGCCGCCGCAACCGCACCGGAGCCTCAGCCGGAGCCGGTCGTTGAAGCGCCAAAACCCGAGCCCGAGCCCGAAAAGGTCCCAGAGCCCAAGCCCGAACCGGTGGCGGCGAAGCCAACGCCCGTAGCCGAGAAGCCTGAGCCGCCCGCCAAGCCACCCACGCCCACGCCCACGCCTCCACCCAAAGCGGCCGAGCCGTCCGGGGGCAGCATGGTTGGCAAGCTGGCCGTCGCAGCGGTCCTGCTCGGGGTGATCGGCGGCGGCGCGTACATGTTCGTGACGGCCAGCAAGACCAGCACGAAACGACAAGGCACCGCACCGACGGCGCGGAAGACGCCAGGCAAGAAGGTCAAACCCGGCGCACAGAAGCCCGACCCCAAAGCGGGCACCGCCACCGCCGCGAAGCCCGACGCTACCGTCGCGGTTCCTGCGGCTGACGCCGCCGTGAACGCCACCCCAGACGCGGGCGCAGCGTCCGCCACGGCGGATGCGGCGGCGTCCACGCCGGATGCCAGGGTCGCTGATGCGGCAAAGACGCCCGACGCCAACAAGGCTGCCGCGGCCGGGCCCGATGCTGCGACGACGGCCGAGGTGGCCACAACGGCCGACGCCTTGGCGGCCGCCCAGGATGCGGCCCCATCCGGCAAAGCAGACGTGGCGAAAGCTCCCGACACGGCGGCGCCCGTCAAGGAGAGCCCCAAGGCCAAAGCCGCCCGACTCGCCAAGGAGAAGGCCGACCGCATCAAGAAGAAGCGGGAGGAAGCCAAGGCCAAGGCCGCCGCGGCGAAGGCTGAAAAGGAGCGCCTGGCCAAGGAGAAGGCCGACCGCATCAAGCAGAAGCGCGATGAGGCAAAGGCCAAGGCCGCCGCGGCAAAGGCCGACAAGGAGCGCCTGGCCAAGGAGAAGGCCGACCGCATCAAGCAGAAGCGCGATGAGGCAAAGGCCAAGGCCGCCGCGGCAAAGGCCGACAAGGAGCGCCTGGCCAAGGAGAAGGCCGACCGCATCAAGCAGAAGCGCGATGAGGCAAAGGCCAAGGCCGCCGCGGCAAAGGCCGACAAGGAGCGCCTGGCCAAGGAGAAGGCCGACCGCATCAAGCAGAAGCGCGATGAGGCAAAGGCCAAGGCCGCCGCGGCAAAGGCCGACAAGGAGCGCCTGGCCAAGGAGAAGGCCGACCGCATCAAGCAGAAGCGCGATGAGGCAAAGGCCAAGGCCGCCGCGGCAAAGGCCGACAAGGAGCGCCTGGCCAAGGAGAAGGCCGACCGCATCAAGCAGAAACGCGATGAGGCAAAGGCCAAAGCCGCCGCGGCGAAGGCGGCCAAGGAGAAGGCAAAGGCTGACAAGCTCGCCGCGGCAAAGGCTGCCAGGGACAAGAAGGCCGCCGCCGCGGCTGCGGCGAAGGCGGCCAAGGAGAAGGCCAAGGCCGACAAGATCGCAGCCGCAAAGGCCGCCAAGGAAAAGAGGGCCGCCGATGCGGCTGCGGCAAAGGCCGCAAAAGAGAAGGCCAAAGCCGACAAAATCGCAGCAGCAAAGGCCGCCAAGGAAAAGAAGGCTGCCGATGCGGCTGCGGCAAAGGCCGCAAAAGAGAAGGCCAAAGCCGACAAGATCGCAGCAGCAAAGGCCGCCAAGGAAAAGAAGGCCGCCGAGGCGGCTGCGGCAAAGGCTGCCAAGGATAAGAAGACCGACAAGCCGGCCACGGCAGCACCACCCGCCCGGGGCAATATGCCGGTGTCGTTCGAGGACGCTCCGGACAAGCTCAAGGGCATTCGGGAGGTCCTCGTCGCTGAGCCACTCTTTGGCGAGGTCACGGCCTTTCTGGCCAAGACCTACTCCTTCGGGACAAAGGGCGGCGACAAGCTCCCGGTCGTCTTCAAGGCGTGCAAGAGCCCTCGGGTCTACTCGGACAAGGGCACCGTCACCGTCTGCTACGAGACCTTCCTCGACTACGAGAAGTATGGCGTCCCACTCTTCAAGGGGGACGAGGCCAAGCAGGCCATCACCGGGCCAGCGCTATGGCTGATGATGCTCCAGATCGCCCACGAGTACACCGACCGCCTGGGACTCAAGGCCGACACGCTGCAAGTCTACAAGCTTGCGGGCTGGATGGTGCAGTCCAAGCGTGAAAGCGATCCGGTCGCCAAGCGCGCCGACGCGTTGATGACCCGGGGCACCTTCTCGACCTTGCGCCTGATGCTGAGCCGAAAGACCAACCCGCTGGGTAAGCAGCGGTTCTGGAAGACCCACAGCATCACGAGCGCTCGCCTCCGCGACTACATGTGCTGGGCCCATGGGCTGGAGGCGCGCCCCTATGTCATTGGACGTGCCTACGTGCGCAAAGAGAAGGCCGACGGCTGCGCCGACCGCTACAAGAAGATGGCCGCCGAGACCGCCCCTCTGATGAAGGGGCACACCCTCTAGCGCCCAAGGAGACGGCGATGGACCCCACCCTGGGTCTGATGGTTCAGCACCTCAAGCGCGATGGCTATCGCTTCAGCCGAACCAGCGTGGGCCTTCGAGCGGACCATGACCAGGAGTTTGGCTTCATCGTCAGCGAGACGGCTGGCGGGGTGAAGTTTCGCATCTTCTTCAAGCTCGATCCGAGAGCGGCCCCGCAGCTCATCATCAAGCTGACCAACGACCTGAACCGCGAGACCGTCGTCTCCAAGTTCTACCTGGATGCCGACAGCGACTTCGTCATCGACGCGTGGCTACCGCTGAACTACGAAGCCAACGCGTTCGCAGCGTTCATGCAGGCGTGGGACCACGACCTGACCGTGCTGATGAACAACGAGCGCGCCGCCGACGTTCTCGCCTAGGCTAGAGCAGGGGCACGCCGGAGAGGTAGACCTGTTCAGCGTTCGACAGCGCGCTCGGATCCGCCAGGGGATCGGCGCTGAGGACCAGGATGTTGGCCCGCTTGTCGGGCGCGATGGCGCCCAGGTCGTCCAGGCCCCAAAATTGCGCCGGGCTGCTGGTCCCCGACGCCAAGATGGCCTCCGGGGTCAGCCCCGCGCTTTCGAGAAGGTTGATCTCGGCGGGGTCGATGCCGGCGTAGCTGGTGTTGCCGTAGTCCGTACCGTACAGAACCGTGGCGCCAGCCTCCTGCAAGGCGATGAGGTTGCCCTGGGTGGTGGTCGACCCACCGAAGGCCGCAAGGGTGCTGATAACGGCACGGCTGGCCCAGGCATCCACCGTCGCAGGGGACAACGCCTGGGTCGGTGTGTGGGCCAGGACGTCACATCCAGCCTCTGCGGCGTCGCTGGCCGCATTGTCGCTGGTGGCGTGGGTGGAGACCGGGAGATTGAGCTGGTGGGCTCGAGCGACGAGACCGCTGAGCACCGGGAGTTCAAATCCAGGGCCGATGCCCACAGGCACCTTGATGAGCTGCGCGCCCTGACTGGCGAGGCTGTCGATGGCGGCCTCCACCGCCGGCAGGTCGGCGCATTCCAGACCGTATCCGTTAGAGCCCCAGCTCTGGGTGGGGTAGCCGTTCAGCGGCGTGACCATGGGCCCGGCGGCCAGCACCTGTAGCGCGACGCCAGCGCCGTCCACGTCGAAGGTGTCCGCGAAGATGGCTTGCGGGGCAGCGTGGTCGACCACGGCGCCAAGACCGCCCCTGGCCAGCGACGTAGGGCCGGGTCGGTAGAGGATGTGAACGTGGGAGTCGATGAAGGAGGGCACCAGCCACTTGCCGGCCACGTCGACAGTGCTGCTGGCTTCGAAGGGCGCTTCGGGCGGCAGGACGGCGGTGATCGTGGTTCCAGTGATGAGCACCGTCCGGACGCCCTCCCCCACGACAGTCCCGCCGGTCAGCGCGAGGTCGGCGACGGAGCCTGTGGTCTCCACAACAGCGCCGTCTGGAGGGCCAGTGGTGTCCGCCGCGGCATCAGCCACGGTATCTACCGAGGTGGAGTCTGCTGTCGCATCAGGGGCCGCGACTGTGTCGGCGTCCGAGACTGCGTCGGGAGTGGGGACGTCCACCGCGGCGTCCGGGGTTGGCGGCACAGCGTCGACCACGGCGTCTGGAGCCCCCAGAGTGTCGTAGTTGGGCGTGGGAGCCTCGGCCCGACAGCTGATGAGGAGGGCTAGACACGCAACCACCAGCGCACGGACCTGCGGCCCGTCGTTTCGGGCACGGGCACGGTTCATTGGGGCAGCTTCTCCGAGAAACCCTTGAGGTTGCGCATCACGCCTTGAAGGTCGCGAAGGACTCGACGCAGGCTCGGGTCTCCAGGTTCGCGGCCATCCATGAAGTCGGCCAGCCGCTTGGTCACCGTCTTCACATCGGTGGCGATGCCAGTGATGTCGAAGGGAGGCGTGCCATCGACCAGCTGCCCCTCTTTCAGGGCCTCCCCGGTACCACCGGGGGTGATAGCCAGGATGGTCTCGCCCAGCAATCCCGACCGATCGATGGCGTAGCGACTGCCGGTCCTGAGTCCCTTGCCGAAGCGGTCACCGTCGAACACGGTGATCTTCGCCAGGACGCGCCAACCCAGCTTGGGTAGCTCCTCGATCCGCACGTCGCTCACCTCGCCCGCCTCGACGCCGCTGATGAGCACCGGGCTCCCGGCGTTCAAGCCGTGGGCCTGCTCCAGCACCACCGTGAAGTTGCGCGGGCTCTTGTCCATCAAGAGCCCCTTTCTCGGTACGTAGTAGACCGAGAAAAGGATCGCCGCCCCGAGGATGGCCCCCACGACGATGCCCAGCACGAAGCTGGTTCGATTGACGCTGCCCGGCGCTCCGGCTGCGTTGGTGGCGCTCATGCTCCCAAGACCTCCTCGCCAGCGACGAACGCCGCCAGCTGCGCTTCCATGTCGGCCCGCGGTCCTGCGACCGCCAGCGAGCCGTTGCGTAGGATCACCACGTGGTCGCCCAGGCGGTCGATGTCTTCTTTTTGGTGGGTGACGATGACGACGGTGAGCCCGCCGTCGGCGTCGGCGATGAGCCGCTGGGTCAACGTCAGCAGCTCGTCCAGCGACCGGGGATCCAGCCCCGTGAAGGGCTCGTCCAGCAGCAGTACTGGCGGCTTGGGCCCGAGTGCCCGCGCCAATGCCAGACGCTTCCGTTCGCCACCGGAGAGGGTGGCCACCGTGCGCTCTGGGCTCAGCTCCACCTGCTCGAGGAGTTCTCTGGCCCGGGCGTCCGCTTCGTCCGGCGGCGTATCGTGGGCTCGCAGGGGCCAGGCCACGTTCTGCAGGACGCTCCGGTCGACGAACAGGCCCTCGCGCTGAAAGACGACGCCGACTTTGAGGCCCCGGATACGGCGCTTCAGCAGTTCCCGCTCGCTCATGGCCAGGATGTCGACGCGCTCGGTGCCGGCGTCGGGCTGCAGCCAGATGTGTCCGCGCAGTGGCCGGGGCTCCGCGTCAGGGAAGTAGCTGCCCTCGACCCGGCCGAGCAGCCGCAGCAGGGTCGACTTGCCGCTGGCGGAGGGCCCCAAGAGCAGCGTCGTCTGCCCCAGCGGCAGCCCCAGCGCGTCGATGGACAGCCCGAAGTTGGGCGCCACCTGCCAGTGCAGGCTCTCGACGGTGTAGGCGTTGGCCGTCATCCCAGCACCGCCTCGATGAGCGACGTCATGATGTAATCACTGACGAGGACCGTGAAGCTGGCCAGAACCACGGCGTTCATGGTGTGACGGCCGAGTTCGCTGGCGTCTTTCTTGGCCTTGAGCCCCCAGGTGCAGCCCAGCGCCGCGATGATGACGCCGAAGCCCACCGACTTGATGAGGCCCACCGCGAAGTCGATGGGCGCCAAGGCGTCGATGGCGCGATTGAGGTAATGGACCGGGCTGATGCCAACCTGCGCCGCGCCCAGGATCATGCCTCCCAGCAGGCCCAGCAGAATCGCCGCCATGGTCAGCAGGAACGTGCCGCTGATAACCGCGAAGACACGCGGCGCGACGAGTTCCTCGTCGATGTCGATGGACAGGGCCCGCATCGCCTGCGCCTGACCGCTCAGCACCACCATGCCCAGCTCGGAGGCGAGCCCGGCGCCTGCCTTTCCGGCCATCAGCAGGGCGGTGAAGATGGGTCCCAGCTCGCGGACGAGGGATACGCTGACGACATCCGCGACCAGGTAGCCCGAGCCCAGTCGGGACAGCTGCACCGAGGTCTGCAGAGCGATCACCATGCCCGCGAAGAGCGACGCGATGCCCACCAGCGGCAGGGCCGACAGGGCCAGCGTGCCCAGCTGACCGATGACCGACCCCGGCGGCGCCCCCGGAAGCCCTCGGGCAGCACGTCCGAGGACCAGCGCGAGGCAGCGACTCTCGTGGCCGAAATTGGCGATGGCGCGGGCGAGCGACATGGGGCGCAGTGTAGTCCGAAATTCGCTGGCGGGCCTGTTTGTGGCGTGCTAGCGACCGACGCCATGAAACGAGGCCCATTGCAACCGGGTGAACCGGTCATCTTCCTGGACCGCGACCAGCGCGATCACTTCGCCTTCCTCACGGAGGGCAAGAAGGCCAACATCCGCGGCCACCAGGTCCCCTTCGACGAAGTCATCGGCAAGCCTGACGGATCCTCGGCGCGGTCGAACAAGGGCGGTCGGTTCCGCGTGTTCCGGGCCACGCTCGAGCAGTACAGCCTGTACATGACGCGACACGCGCAGATCATCTACCCCAAGGATGCGGCGACCATCCTGATGTACGCCGACATCTTCCCGGGGGCGCGGGTCATCGAGGGCGGCTTCGGCTCTGGGGCGCTGTCGATGGCCTTGCTGCGGGCCATCGGGTCCGAGGGCAGCCTGACGACGTACGAGCTGCGCGAGGAGGCCGCCAACCGTTCGCGCAAGAACGTCGTGGGCCTGATGGGCGAGCAGCCCAACCACACGGTCAACATCGGCAACATCTACGAGGGTATCGAGGAGCGTGACGTGGACCGCGTCGTCCTGGACGTGCCCGAGCCCTGGGAGGCGCTGGAGGCAGCGTCGGAAGCACTGGCCGACGGCGGCGTCTACTGCGCGTACATCCCGACGGCGCTGCAGCTCCACAAGCTGGTGATGGCCATGCGGGAGCACCGCCGTTGGGCGCGCATCCGCAGCATGGAGATGATCTTCCGGCCGTGGTTCGTCAACGCCAAGAGCTGCCGCCCCGAGCAGCGCATCATCGGGCACACGGGGTTCCTGCTGTTCGCGCGGCGGGTCGCGCGGCTTCCTCCGCGCGAGGAGAAGCCGGCGCCCGAGGAACCCGCTGACGGCGAAGCCTCTGAACCTACGGACCTGTGAAGGTTTGGGGACGGGGCCTCACGACCCCGACCCGATACGTTCAGCACTTCCTCAAGACGCCGAAGACCATCTTCGCGCCCCGGTCGAGCTGTGCCCAGGTGGCCTGAGCCCGCTCCTCGTCGACCTGTCCCGTGGCCATCAGAATTTGCGTCGCGACTTTCGCCTCCTGAGCGCTGCCGTAAGCCGTCTTGAGGAACGTGACCTTGTTGGCGCCCGTGAACTGCAGCCCGTCGACGCAGTTGAGCGCCGCGCTGCTGGCCGCACGGCGCAGCTGGTCGGCCAACGAGTCCCGCTTCGGCAGCGTCTCAGTGAGGCGGTGGGCCGACACGGCGGCGTTGGCGAGGACGGTGATGACTTCCATGAACCTTCTCCTGTGTGAGGGTGTCTAGTGACGCCCCCCCGCCCTCGATTCGTGCCTCTGACAAGGGTGGCCGAAGGCCATCGCGAAGCGACCGAGCACACTCGACCTGTCGGCGACGACGTCGCCGTCAGGTCGAGTGCGCGGAGGCCTATGACGGATTCAACGCGTGCAGGAGACTGCGCGTGGGAGCCTGGAGTTGCTACGAGCGCGGAGGCCTGCCCCTGGAGGGCCGACAAGGGATGCCGGGCAACTGCAGTGCTGCGAGCGAACAGGGCCCTAGTAACGTGTTGCTACCCGCTTTTGACCGAGTAAGTAGCATCATAGGCCAGCCCGCCCGCTCGCAGCCTGCTCCCCCAACTTAGGAGGAGTAATGATGGAAATCTACATCGGCTTGGACTGGTCGAAGTCCTTGGTATGCGCCTTCGTTGCGATGGGAGGCAAGACACGGCGGTTGCGACTGCCACGAACTGTGGAAGGCATTGAGCGGCTTCTGCAGGTCGCGGGAGCTGATCCGACGCAGCCGCTCAGGGCCGTCATCGAGCAGGGTGACCGACAGTTTGCCGAGCTGCTGCATGCACGCGGTGTGCTTGTCCATGTCGTCGATCCCAAGAAGGCAAAGCGGTTTGCGGAGTCGCTCTGCTCAAGCCGGGCCAAGGACGATTGGAGAGATGCGCGCATGCTGTGTGAGCTGGCCGCCAGTGAGAGGCATCGCGGCCCCCAGTATGAGCCAACGAGCCCGCATATGGAGACCTTGGAGCTCCTGTCGCGGGCCTATGAAGGCACCGTCGTCAAGCGAACCCGGGTGATCAACCAACTTCGCGCCCATCTCCGACAGACCTCTCCTGCTTTGGAAGCTTCGCTCAAGGACTTCACCTCCAAGTACGCTATGGCTCTGATCTCCCTAGCTCCCTCCTGGCAGCACGGAGCCAGGGTCTCTGAAGGCCGCTGGGAAGAGTTCTGCAATAAGCATCGACTCAGAGGTGCCAAGAGGGAGGGCTTGCGGCTTGCCATGGCCAAGGCTTGGAGGCCAGCTGCTCGCAGTGTGCTTGCTCCAGTGGCGTTGGTGATTCGAGCTCTCGTTGAAGAACTGCGCCTTCTTCATCGAAAGGCCCTGCAACTTCAGAGGGCACTCGAGCAGCACATGGCCAACGACCCAACCGCCATGGTTCTTCGGTCCGTCGATGGACTCGGCCTCCACATCAGCACCGCCCTCGTAGAGGCCGGGATTGGTAAGCTCGACGGCCCGCGAGACGCCGTCGCTGTTGCCACCGGTGCCGCCCCAGTGACCATACAGAGCGGAAACTCACGCTGGGTGGTCAGACGGACATCGACCTCGAAGACTGCTGCGAAGGCCGCATTCGCTTTAGGAGCTCAAGCAATTCGACGCCTTGTGTGGGCGAAGGCGATGTACCGAGCGGCCCGGGAACGTGGCCAAACACATGGTACCGCTGTGCGCAGAGTCGCTCGCTCTCTTCTCCGTGTTCTCCGAGCCCTCATACGCAACGGCCAGAGGTACGACGAAGCGCTCTACATTCGAAGGCTACAGGCTCGCGGAGTCCCATGGGCCCTCACAATCCAGCTTCCTCCTGCTGGCGCTCCTCTAGCGCAGCAAGCCCCTTGACTATTCAGTAGTAACGTCCCTTTTCAGAGGTGCGAATCGTGGGCAGGGTTGGCGACACTTGACGCCCCACACAGGGGAAGGGGCATGGAAGGCAGCAACGCCCGGAGTCAACGCCGCCGCAACGGGTCTTCGGGACCGAGTCCCCGTAACCCGAACCCGTCCGCCGAACCCGAAACCGAACCCGAAACCGAACCCGAAACCCGTCAGCCGAACCCGAACCCGAACCCCGAAACCCGTCAGCCGAACCCGAAACCGAACCCGAACCCGAACCCGAACCCGAAACCGAACCCGAACCCGTCACCCGAAACCGACGCCGTCAGCCGGACCCGCCAGCCGGACCCGAACCTGAACCCGTCAGCCGGACCCGAACCCGAACCCGAACCGAACCCGAACCCGAAACCGAACCCGGACCCGTCACCCGAAACCGACGCCGGCAGCCGGACCCGAACCTGAACCCGTCAGCCGGACCCGAACCCGTCAGCCGGACCCGAACCCGTCAGCCGGACCCGAACCCGTCAGCCGGACCCGAAGCCGAACCCGTCAGCCGGATCCGAACCCGTCACCCGAGCCCGACTCCGTCAACCGAACCCTTCAGCTACCCGGGTGGTACTGCGGCGCCGGTAGCCGCTGCTGCGGATAGGTCCGCTGCGGATACACGTGATTGGGATGATGCGGCTGGCCCTGCTGACCCTCCACCGCGACCATCACCCAGCGGTGACGCCGGGCACGCTGGTACACGACCCGCTGACCGCAGCCTTCCACGCCGATGTGGCTCGGGTAGCGCCCGCGACGCTTGATGAGCACGTACGCCAGGTCGGCCTCGCTGCAGTTCATCTCGTAGGCGGCCTGGGGGGCGAGCCGGTCCACGCTCTTGACCCAGATATGCTCATACACGGCGATGCCGTTCATCCGCATGACCGGCTTACGGCCGCACCCGGTGCTGAAGACCATGGCGAAAGTGAGCACGCCGGCGACAGCCAGCAGGGTGAGTTTGCGCTTGTTCGTCGACACTGGTGGTTCTCCTCGCTGCCCGAGCCCGGCTCCAGCGGGTTGGGGAGGGGGCAGCCTTCGTAGACGTTACCGAACCCAACACCTCAACGCATGAGAGGTGTCACCTGTCCGATGCTTTTTTTTCGAGACAGGCGCCTTGGGACCAGAAGCATCGTTGAGATCAGGGTGACACGAGCGGTCGCTCGGCTTCGCCGAACGATCGCTCTACCACCCTTCAACTATTCCATGTACCCGCCCGGGCGAGCGCGGCAGCCGGCGCATCCGCCATCAGGTGAACGCTGACGAAGGGCCCATAGCCGAGGTTCTCGCCGTTTCCCGAAATTCGCTGGCGGTCGCGAAAGAACGCGACGCGTTGTGCGAGTCCGCCGTCCTGAAACAGCCTCGGGATGGCAGCCTCCTAGTCCCGCGGGCGGGAGTCGACCTTCGGCCCCTCGGACAACCACTTCCGGGCCGCGTGACGCCCGGCTTCGTACATGCTCATCAGCGCTCTTCGCTCGAAGTAGAGGTATGACCCCGCGTCGAACAGCCGGCTCGACGTCGGGCGAATCGCTTCGTACAGCGTCACCTGCTTGAGGTTCCGCTCAGGCAGCGCCTCGGCCAGCTTGTTGCGCTCGAGCAGCAGCTTGCGGTCGGTGTTGTAGGCGTTCTCGAGGAACGCGTCGGCCAGTCGTTCGATGCCCCGCCCCAGGGTCATCGGGCTGTCCGGGTCGCTCGACCGCCCCGCGGTCACCAACACCGTCGCGACGCGCTCGGCGCCCAACGCCACGGTCGGCGCCAGCGGCGTGTTCACCAGCAGCCCGCCGTCCCAGAGCTTGTGGCGCCCGATGCGCACCGGGTCGAACAGCAGCGGAATGGAGGCGCTGGCCAGGACCATGTCAACGCTGATGGGCCCCACCTGATAGTGCGCGCTACCCGCCTCAGAGTGTTTGTGCGGCGCCTCGTTGACGAACCGCAGGACACCGCCGGTGTCGACGTCGACGGTGTTGATGGCCAGGCGCACGCGCGGGTTTCGGATGACCGTGCCTCCGAGCCACTCCACCAGCCGCTCGCGCATGGGCGCCGTGCTGAAGAGGTGCGCCGTCTTCACTTCGTCCAGCAGGCGACTCACCGCGTCGAACCGCGCCGTCAGCCAATACTCCACGGTACCCGCGATCCAGGCGCCGGGTTTGGGCAGCACGTGCTTGCGGACCACCGAGCCTAGCAGCCGCGCCGCCCGGGTACGGTTCTTCAAGGGCCGCAGCGGCTCACGCGTGGCGATCTTGGCAAGCGCCCGCTCGAGCGACCCGAAGAAGCGCTGGTTCGCCTTCACCGGCGGTTTGTCCGCCAGCGCCAGCCAGAACTCGAGCATCTGCTGGGGCGTCAGCCCGGCCGCGATGAGCGCACCGTTGAGCGCACCTGCGGACGTCCCGCTGACGACCGCCGGCAATCCCCCGTTCAGCCCGCGAGAGTCCTGGTGCAGAACTTCCCAGACACCCACCTGAAACGCGCCCCGGGCGCCACCGCCCGACAACACGAGCCCAAGCGGCTTTCCTTCGTGCAGAGGCCTCGAGCCACTCAAAGCGCTATGCGTCCTTCTTCTTCATGTAGGAGTAGATCCCGCTGTTGGCGTCCTCATCGTTGGGGTCCACGTACTCCCCCTCGAACGCCTTCATCGACGCGTCCAACGCCCGGCTCAGGTAGGCCACCGACTGGAAGCGGTCGTCGGGGCGTTTCTCCAAGGCGCGAAGCACCGAGGCCTCCATGCCCGGAGGCATCTCGTAGCGCAGCCCCTTGTCGGCCATCGGCGGCACCGGCTTCTTCACGTGCGCCAGCAGAAGGTCCGCGCGATGCTTGGCCTTGAACGGGCGCTTGCCGGTCAGCAGCTCGTAGGCCATGACCCCCAGGGCATAGAGGTCCGAGCGCCCGTCGAGGGGCAGGCCCATGATCTGTTCGGGGCTGACGTACTCCGGCGTGCCCAGGAGCGTGCCAGCCATGGTCAGTCGCCGCCCGCCGGTGTTGTCATTGGCGTATTTGAGGATCCCGAAGTCGATGAGCTTCACGAACAGCGGGTCCCCCGGCATCGGAGTGACCATCACGTTGGCCCACTTCAGGTCGCGGTGCACGATCCCGCGGCTGTGTGCCACCGTCAGCGCCGAACACAGCTGCTTGATGACGTGCACCACCTCGCGCAGCGTCAGCATCGGCTCGCGCTTGAGCAGCTTGCGACCTGGCTCGCCGCGGATGAACTCGGTGACGATGTACGGTCGCCCTTCGCCGTCGGTGCCGTGGTTGTAGTACTCCACCACGTGCGGGTGGTGGAGGGCCTGAATCGCCTGCGCCTCCCGCTCGAAGCGCTCCATGAGGTCGTCACGCCCCATCCACTCTTCGAGCATCACCTTCAGCGCGACTTCACGCCCGCTGCGGGTGTCCAACGCGTAGTAGATGGCGCCCATGGCACCCTGCGAGATCGGATGACCGATTCGCCAGCGCCCGACCATTTCGCCTTCGGTATAGATCTCCACGACCGCAGTCTACCCAACCCCGGCGCCACGAGCGAATATCTGCTAAGGTCCCGCGACTTCGACCCATCCGAGGTGCACCATGCTCAGCTTTCGTGTCGTCCTGTTCACTGCCGCGCTGACCGCAGCTGTGTTGACCGCCACTTCGGCGTCTGCGCAGGTGAAGTTCTGTGGCAAGACCTGGGATTTGGAGGCCAAGACGCTCAACTGCGCCTACCCGGTCGAGAGCAACCTCATTCCGCTGCGGCGGCTGACCGCGCTCGAAGAGGTGACGCTGGTCTCGGGCAAGGCCAAAAACCTCATCCCCCTGGTGCACCTACCCAACCTCAAGCGGCTCGCCATCCAGACCTACGAGATTCCCAAGGGCGCCCTGAAGGTACTGACCCAGCTCCCGGGGCTCCAAAGCCTGAACCTCGCCGGCACGAAGCTCGAATCGGCGACGGACGTGGGCGCGCTGAGCCAGCTGGAGGAGCTGGACCTCACCGACACCGGGCTGACGTCGCTCAAGCCCCTGGCCAACCTCAAGAAGCTGAAAGCGCTGGGCCTCAAGGGGCTCAAGAAGCTCAAGGGACTCAAGGTGCTGGCCAAGATGACGGGGCTGGAGAAGCTCGACCTGGGGGATACCGAGATTCGCAAGCTCAAGTTCCTCAAGAAGCTCACCAAGCTGACCGACCTCACGCTGCCCGACGAGACCAACGATTTGAAGCTGGTGGCCAAGATGACCGGGCTCAAGCGCCTCGTCGTGCGGCGTACCGGCGCCAAGGATGTCTCGATGCTGGCCAACCTGACGGCGCTGGAGGAGCTCATCCTGGACGTGGCCCCGGCGGTCAAGGACTGGAGCCCACTGGCCAAGCTCACCAAGCTGCGCCGACTCGACCTGAACAGCGGTGAGGTGGGCGACCTCAAGTGGCTCATCCCGATGCGCGAGACCCTCACCATCCTGAGCCTGCGCAACGCTCAGATCGCCGGCGGGCTGAACGCCATCGGCGACCTCCGCAAGCTGCGCTTTCTGTCGCTGGCCTCCACCGCCACCACCAAGATCGACCAGCTGCGCAAGCTCAAGAACCTGGAGCTGTTGGACCTGAGCGGCACCCACGTGCGCAACCTCAAGGCGCTCAATGGCTCCACGAGGCTACGCAAGCTGGACCTTTCGAACACCAACGTGACCCAGGGCGAGGTGGCGCGGATCAAGCGCGTCCTCCCCAAGGTCCAGATCCGCTACGACCTGTTCCTGCAGTAGCACGCAGGCCTACTTCCCAGCTGCGGCCTTGTCCGCCTTCGCGGCCACCTGCGCCTCCCGCAGCGCGGCGGTCAGGTGCGGCGCCACCACGCGGAACAGGTCGACGTCGGGCTGGTAGCGCATGATGAGCCCACCGAGGCTGGCCAGCACCCGGCCGATCATGACGAAGTGCCCGGGGACGCTGACGATGGGGTTGTCCTTGGCCAGCTGCATGGCCAGCTCGAGCTGCTCTTTGGGGTCGATGTCCTTGAGGTTCATGTTCTCCCGGAACTGCTGGAGGATGACCTCGGAGAACTTCACCAGCGTGTCGGTGTCGCCGTCTCGAGCCTCGAACCCCAACTCCAGCAGCAGCCGCGCCACCTCGTCGGCCCGCCCAGCGAGGGTCGCGCCCACCAGTGAAGCGTAGGCCCGAGCTTCGGCGACCTCCAGGCGAGCCACGGCCCCGAAGTCCAGCAACGCCAGACGGGGACCGCCGTCCTCAGCGGTGACGACCAGGAAGTTCCCGGGATGAGGGTCGGCATGCAGCGTGCGATGGACCAGTACCTGCTCGCAGTAGATGTCCACCAGCTGGCGCAGCAGCTCGTCCCGCCGCTTCGCGCCTTCCTCGCCGTCCGCCTGGCAGGCGTCGAGGTAGGGCACGATTCGGTCTCCGTCGATGCGCTCCAGCGTCATCACCCGCGGGGTCGACAGCTCTCGCACCACGGTCGGCAGCACCGGGTAGCGGCGGCCCCCCATCAGGAACGTGAACTCGTCGATGTTGAAGGCCTCGTCGCCGAAGTCCAGCTCCTCCCGGAGCGACCCGGCGACCTCACCACAGATGGAGGCCATGTCCATCTGCGGCATCACCTCGCGGAGGACCTTGGCGATGACACCCATGGCGGCGATGTCGATCTCGATGATGTCGGCGATGCCCGGGCGCTGGACCTTCACGGCGACACGGCGGCCACCGGCCAGCGTCGCTGCGTGGACCTGGGCCAGGGAGGCGGCGGCCAGCGGCTCCTGCTCGAAGGAGGCGAAGACCTCCTCAATCGGCGCGCCGAGCTCCTCGACCAGCAGCGCCTGCACCTCTTCCCAGGGCTCCGGGGGGACCCGGTCCTGGAGCTGCGCCAGGGCCTCGACCCAGGGTTCGGGCAAGAGGTCCATCCGCGTCGACAGGAACTGACCCAGCTTCAGGGCGCCGCCGCCCAACTCGATGCACATCGCCGCGATGCGCTCGGCCGACTCGCGATGGATGATGTCGAGGCGCTCGGCCGCGGTTTCCGGACGCATGGCGTGTTTGCTGACCTGGTACCAGCGGTAGCGTGCGATCACAGCCACGGAGGTGGAGACCAGGGTGGTGAACCGGGGCGTGCCGCGGATGGTGGCGCGCACATCGGCGGCCGCCGTCTGAGCCGAGGCGTAAAGCGCCACGGACTCGTCGATGATGGTCCGCGAGTCCTTCAGGACGTCGATGACGAGCCCCTCGACGTGCCCGGCGACGTGCTTGACCAGGTTCAGGCTGGCCTTGGCGGTGCCGAAGGCGCGGTCGAGGAAGGGAAAGGTGGAACGGCTCGAGGGGGTTCGGGTCTGGGCGTTCATGCTCCAAGCTCCTTTTCGAGGCAGGTGAGGCACAGCGCCACAGGGCGCCGTGCCGGGATGTTGGTGACCGCCACGGCGGCCTCGGTGCCCTTGGGCAGGATGTCGTTGCACGTGTCACACAGCGCGTTCATGGCCAGGCGGCAGGTTTGCCAGCCAAACACGGTGGGCTCTGCTGCTGGTGCGGGTGCAGCGGCGGCGGCGGCGGCGGCGGCCGGGGCCGGGGACCCATCACCCTTGGCCGCGCGGGCCACGTCGGAGGTGTCGCCGATGATGTCCTCGACCAGCCCGAACGTGTGATTCAGGGCGTTTCGGACGAGGTTCGACACGGACACACCCAAGGCATTGGCCCGCTCCTTGAGCTCCTGGTCGAGGGACTCTGGAACACGCGTGTGTATCACACGCTCCTTACGCGCCTTCTGTTCCTTGCGAGCCCGGCGCTCGGCGTCCCGTTCGGCCTTCTTGCGTTCGCGCTCGGCCTCGCGTTCGACCCTCTCCCGCTCCCTGGCGGCAGCCTTCTCGGCCCTTTCCTGCTCGCGCGCTGCGGCCTTCTCCTTAGCGGCCGCCTCGCGGGCTGCTTTCTTGGCCGCTGCGGCCTCTTCCTTGGTCGGGGCCGCGTCCTTGTTGTCGGACATACACACCTCCATGCGTCACGTCGTGACACCAATGTGTGACACAACGTGATACACGTCAAGGGAGATGTGTGACGTAGTCTACTCCTGGAGGCAGAACACCCGCGCTGGTGTGGCCACGCAGCCGACCTGAGCCCCCTCATACCAGTCGCTCGTCGTGGAGCCGGGCCGGGACCGCCCCATCGTCCCGCTGGTCGTCCCCCAGTCACCACAGGTCTCGGACCCGGTGCCGTCGAGGACCCGCGAGGTCACCGGATAGTCATTGCTGCCAACGGCCGGAACGACGGCGCCGCTAGCAGCGGTGTTGATGCTCGCCAAAGGTTGGACGCCTGGGTCGGCAAAGTCCGCCGCGGTAACGCTCAGTGGGATTCCGTCGAGGTTCACCCAGGGCCCACCGCTCAGGTCGAAGCGCGATGCGTCCAGCGGCGGCGTGCCGCTGGTCCCCAGAAGCGCCTTGTACGTTCCTGCAGGCACCTCGGAGGAACCGTTGGCGTCCGCCTGGCAGATGGCATCGGCCGCGGAAACCCCGCTATCGAGCGAAAAGACCTGGGAGCTGATGAACGCGTAGCGGGCGTTTGGAGGGGCCGTCGGAGGCGTCACCGAGGTCGCGCGGTCGACCTGCAGGCACCGCAAGTGAATGCTCGGGGAGCTACAGGCGCCGTCGGTGAAGTAGGTGAAGGAAGCACCGCTGCTGTGCGCCAGGCCCACCACGGCGGTGCCGCTGGTGCTCGACCAGTTGCCGCCACAGCTGGCACCAAACGGCGTCCCGCCAAGCTGAGTCCCGGACCACACTCGGACGTCTTCGGCCACTGGGTCGCCGTACTCGTCCAGCATCGGGGGATAGTACAGGCGACCATCGGCCCAATCGAACGCCGTCGACGCCACGGGACGACCATCCGTCCGCATCCAGCCGGAGGCGCCGGTAAGGTCCAGCCGGGAGAATGCCCCTTCGCTCTGGTCGGACAGCCACGCCATGTAGAAGCCCGTGAGGCCAGCCGCTCCCGCCCGCTGCTGGCAGATCTGGTCGGCGTCAGCCAGGCTGTCCATCTCGCCGGCGTTGTCGTCGGAGCCAATGACGACCGGGTCCCGCGTGGTGAAGACGATGTTCGCGTCGTGGGCCTGCAGGCAGTAGACCCGGTGTAGCGCCGTATCGCAGGCGGCGCTTCCGCCGCTGCTCAGCCAGCTGGTCTGGCTCAGCCCCGGTATTCCGCGGTTGAGCCCACCGGCGCTGGTGGAACTCCAGTCGTTGCAGGTCAGCAGACCCGGCGACGTGAGTGAGGTCCCTCCGGTCGCGATGAGGTTCGTGTGACTCACCGCGAGGCCGTTCCCCGCGGCGTCGAGATTCAGCGGCACCGGAAGGGGCTGGCCCACGCCGGAGGTCGAGTTGAAGAAGTCCGAGGCGCTGGCGATGGGGACGCCATCGACCCGCCGAATGATCCCGTCGGTGGCGAAGCGGGACGCCGCCGACGCCGCGGTTGTGGGAAGTACAGCGAGGTACTGACCGATCGGGAGCTCGTTCGCCTCGGCGTCCTGCTGACACAGAGCATCTGCGCCGGCGAGGCCAGCGTCGAGGGCGAAGCCCTGGCTACTGACAAAGGCCATGCGGCCCCCGTCGGGAGGATCGGGGGGCATGGACGACACATGGGTGAAGTCGACCTGCAGACAGCGTAGGGACTGGGGGACGTCACACCCGGAGCTGATACCTTCGGTGAACCAGCCGCTGTTGGCCCGAGCGTAGCCCGCCAGGCCGGTGTCGGCGCCGTCCGCCGACGTCCAGTTCTGACAGTGGTTGTTGGGCGCTGCGAACCCATCGGAGAGGGTCCCACTCCAGACGAACGTTCCCTGTGGGGCGGTCGCGCCGTTCTCGTCCACGCTCGGCGGGTAGGCGATCCGTTCCTGGTCCAGGTCATCGAGGCTTTCCGCCACCAGCTGGCCGTCTGGGCGGATCCAGCCCTGCGCACCGGTCGCGGCGATTCGGTCATAGGCGGTCTGGGAGCCATCCGACATCCACGCCACGTAGGTCCCGGGAAGCTTGCCATCAGCGGCGGCCTGACACTCCGCGTCAGCGCCGTCGAGTCCGCCCAGGTTCCCGTCGTAGGATGCGCTGGTGGTGAACATATAGTTCATCTGTGTGTCCTGGAGGCAGTACACCGGGTAGACGTCGATGGCGCAGTTGGCGGTGTCAAACTGATGCCAGAAGGTCCCGCTGCCCGTCCGAGACGTGAAGGCGAACGCCCCATCCCCACTATTGCTGGTCCACCCTGAGCAGTTGGTGCCAAAGCCGGTGGAATCGATGTTGTTGGCGCCGGTCCAGACCACCGTGCTGGTCGACACGCTGCCGTCGGCGCGCAGCGAGATTCCCGCCAGCTTGTCCGTCGTCAACCCGAAGAGATCACCGGGCTGAGCGACAATCGGCACGCCGTCCGGCCGCACCCAGGTCGGCCCTGCGCTGTCGAAGCGCGACTGGGCCGACTCCGCGTCCGTCGCCAGCAACGCCTTGTAGCTCCCACCGGGGAGTCCGGCCGCCACCGCGTCGCTGGTGCAGAGCGCGTCGGCGCCGGCCAATCCGCTGCTCGGATCGAAGCTGGCCGTGCTGACGAACGCGAGGCGTCCTGGCTTGGGCGTGGGCACCACGGGCGCGTCCTGGTCGACCCCCATACAGAGCAGGTAACGCTCCGCGCCGTTGCAATTGGACACCACGCCGTTGACGAAGTTGTAGCCACCGGCGTCGGAGAAGCCGACAGCGCCATCACCACCCGCGGTCCAGTTGGTGCAGTGATTGGCCCCCATGACGACCCCTCCCGGGGCGCTGCCGGTCCACACCGCCGTATCCGGGTCGGACTTGGACGCGTCGGCGTGGAGCCGTGGCGGGTGGAAGATCCGGCCAGAGGCGAAGTCGGCAGCGGTGTCCGCGACGGGAAGGCCGTCGGGCCGTATCCAGCCGCGCCCACCCCCGATCCGGTCGATGGCGTTGACCGTCGATGTCGACAAATAGGCGCGATAGGTCCCCACCATGCCCGCACCTTCAGCCTCTTGCTGGCATTCATCGTCGGCGCCGGTGATGCCGCCGACCTCGGCGCCGCCGAAGGTGTTGCTGGTGACGAAGGCATAGTTGGCGCGGGTATCCTGGAGGCAAATGACCCGCCGCCCTTCGTCGCAGGGCTCGTAGTTGGTCTCTGTGCTGAGCCAGTTCTGGACGGTGCCCGGCTCCGTGGCCTGGGCCTGCCCAAAGGGGTTGGTCCAGTCGTCGCAGTTGGGAATGCCCGGGTCCGAGGGTACCCCCGGGTCGGTGGTTCCGGTGACGATCGGTGAGCCTCCGAAGACGACGGCGCCATCGGCCTGACGAATCAGGGGCGCCTCCAGGGTCGTCGCGGCCGAAAGGTCGCCACTGGCCGTCACTTGAATGCCGACGGCGTCATACCAGGCGCCTCCGGTGGCGTCGAAGCGGTCGGCGATGGACGACGTCGAGGTCGCGAGCGCCGCCTTGTAGCGCCCCGACGGCAGGCCGCTGGCGATCGCCTCGGCCTGACACAGCGCGTCCGCCGAGGCGATCCCGCTGCCCGGGATGAAGTTCGGCGAGGAGACGAAGGCGTGCCGTCCGTCGGACGGCACGGGCGCAGGGGGATGCGCCGTGGTGTCGTGGTCGGTCTGGACGCACATGACCAACCCGGGATCGGAGCAGTTCGCAGGGGCGTCGTTGACCCATGCGGCTCCAACGGCTCCGAGACGGCCCGTGGTGGCGACGCCTATGGCTGAGGACCAGCCGGAGCAATCATCGCCCGTGGCCACGCCGTTGTTGCCGCTGCCGGTGAAGACCGGCGACTGAGGCGCCGGATTCCCATCGGCCTGAAGCGTCGGCGGGTACCAGTGAGCGCCCGTGACGAGGTCGTTCGCATTCGCAGCGATGGGCTTCCCATCCGGCCGCACGAACCCGTTGGCGACGCCCAGCGCGTCGAACAGGCCGGAACCGGTTTGACCGAGCAGCGCCGAGAAGGTCCCCGTGAGGCCAGCGGCCTGGGCCGCTGCCTGACAGCTTCCCGAGGCGCCGTTGATGCCCCCCAGCGCGCCGCTGCTCACCGGCAACGCGAAGACCACATTGACGGCTTCCTGCACGCATATCGTGCGAACCTCGGGGCAGAACTCGTTGATGTCGCCAAACGGCACGAAACCATCATCGAACCACCCGTCATAGGTGCGTCCAATCCCGATAGCCGCAGGGTCGCCAGGGCCGCTCCAGTTGCCGCAGGTGCCGGCGGAATCGGGCTGCTCCAGCGTGCCACCGGTGACCACCGTGGCCCCCTGGACATGGTTGCCGTCCGGTCGCAGCGTGATGGGCGAGATGAGTGGCGAGGGGAGCGACGACGGGTCGTCGATGACGAGCATACCGTCCTGCCGTACCCACGGCGTGGCATCGCGGATCACGCGCGCCAGGGCCGAGGCCTCGTTGCTGTTGAGCAGCGCTCGATAGGCCCCGCCGGGGTAAGCCGGCTCGGCGTTGGCCCGGGCCTGACACTGCGCGTCTGCCTGGGCGACACCGTCGGTCAGGTCGTACGGCCACTCCAGGAACGTCATCAGTCGATGTCCGACCGTGGTGGCGACGGAGACAGGTGCGGCAGCCGAGGTCTCCACACAGTAGATTCGAAACGTCTCGTTGCAGTTGGCGCTGTCAAAACCGATGAAGCGAAGATTTCCCGCATCGGCGAAGCCCGCCTGGGCGAAGGCCCCACTGACGAAGGCGCTCCAGTTTTGACAGTGGTTGAAGGCGAGGTTGCCGCCCCCGCCGGTTCCCGTCGCCACAACCTCGAAGGGGTCGGCCGGCACCACGTTCTCGTCGAAACCGACGGGGTGCCACAGGCGCCCCCCCAGCAGCGCATCCTTGTCAGGCGCCACGGGGAGCCCGGCCGTGTTCTCGTAGCCGCCAGGGGCATCCCCGAGCCGCTCGTAGGCGTTGGTGCTCGTGTCGGACAGCAGGGCAACGAAGGTCCCCCCGAGCTCGGCGGCGTCGGCCATCTGCTGGCACTCCGCATCCGCCCCCTGCGGCCCGGCAAGGCCCGCGAAGGTGGTGTCACCCGCGCCTCCGTACACCACGCTGCTGACGAAGATACGCTTGCCGCAGCTGCTGGCCCCCTGGGACTCGCACTGACCCGCCTGACAGGTCGACGCAGCGGTGCAGGCATTGCCATCGTCACACAAGGTGTCGTCGGCGACGGCGACGGAAACGCAGTTGCCGTTCTGGGCGTCGCAGGCGTCGATCGTGCACGGGTTGCCGTCGTCACAGTCGATGGGCGTACCGTTGCCGCACTGCCCGGAGCCATTGCAGCTCATGCCCTGCAGACATAGGTCCTCGTTGCACGCGGCACCATCGGGAGCGTCGGTGTAGACACACGCGCCACTACTGCAGCTGGCCACCTGGCAGATACTCGGCGTGCAGTCGCCATCGATCGTGCACTCCGTACAACCGTTGATGGGCTGACCAGCGCACGTACCTCCGGCGCTACATACGTCGCTATCGGTGCAGACATCCCCGTCGTCACAGGGGGTGTCGATGGCCACCGGTTGCACAATGCAGGCGCCGTCCGTGGCATCACAGGCGTCCTCTTCGCACTGACCCAGGTTGCCGCTGCTGCAGACCTTGGGCGAACCGATGCAGTTGCCGCCGTTGTCGCAGCTATCGTTGTCCGTACACGGGTCGTCATCGTCGCACATCACCCCCACCTGGGCCGGAGCCGCTTCACAGACCCCTGAAGCAAGACAGGTTCCGACGGTGCATGGCCCCACCTCACACACGGTGTCGCTGGGCTGTAGCACGAAGCGACTCACCGAGGTGTCGCACACCAGGCAGCCCCCGGCGGCGGGGGCCTGGCCGTTCGGGATGCACTCCACCGAGCCACTGGCAAGCACCACCACGCACTCGCTCGCCGAGCAGCCACTGTCATCCACGACCGAGGCCTGCAGACACAGCACCGGAGCGGGTTCGGCACAGGAGACCTCGTCCTCGACGAGCTCTAGCCAGGTACTTCCGGCGATTCCAGCCGCCACCCGGACGTCCTGACCGCTGCCGTCGGACCAGTCGCTGCAGGCGCCGCCAGTCGCCGTGGCGTCTTGAGTCCCCATCCACAGGGTCACGTCGGCCGCCACCCAGTTGCCCGCCGCCGTCTGGGCGATGCCCACCGTGGGCGGTCCCTCAGGCGGGTGGGTCAGCACCTGCAGACCGTCATGACGCCGCCACGCGGTCCCATCGTCGGCGAAACCCTGCGACGGCGAGGTCGCGCCCGTCGCGATGTAGGCCCGGTAGATACCCGGTGACTGAGCCGCCGCCTCGGCCTCCGACTGACACAACGCGTCGGCCGCCGCCGCCCCCGTCGCAGGGTCGAAGACACCGTCGCTGACGAACGCCAGGCGCCCATCGATCGTGGGTGGGACGATCTGCCCGTCGGTGTGGGCCACCTGCAAGCACAGGATCCGCAGGGACTGACCGCAATCCACCGTCTCGGACTCGTTGAGCCGCCCTGTCCCGGCGGCTGCCCAGCCCGAGGTCACCATCCCCTGAGCGGCGTTCCAGCCCACGCAGTCGTCGCCCGGAGTCCCATCGTCGAGCATGCCCGTCGCGATGCGCTGATCGGTGAGGGGATCGCCGAACTGGTCGAGCAGGGGTGGGTACAGCAACTCACCGGCGGCGATCTGCTGGGGCGTCTGTGCCACCGGATTGCCGTCGACCCGGATGAAGGCGACAGCGTCCCCCAGACGCGACGCAGCGGTAATGTTGGCTCCGGCCACACCGACCCACGCCTTCCACTCGGTCTGTGGGAGTGCGGCGTTGAGCGCTGCCTGCTCGGCACAGAACTGGTCGAACCCCGCCGGGCCGCCAACGTCGAGGCTGGTGGTATCCCGGGTCACGAAGGTCAGATTCAGCCCGCCACAGCCGCTGACGTCGGGGTAGTCGCATGCGCCCGACTGGCAGACGCCATCGCACCCCGGCGGCCCACAGGGCGTCTCGTCGGCGATGTCCGCCGACCCGTTGCATTGCGGATCTCCGTTGTTGGGAAGGCACACCGGCACCTTGCAGGGCTCGTCGTCGTCATCGGCGCAGGACTCACCGATCGCGCGGCACACTCCGTCAGAGTCGATGCAACCGGCGCAACCCGCGTCGCCGTCGCCGCCCGGGTCCGCGGTACCATCGCCCCCGGGGTCCGTGGTGGCGTCCGGGACCGCCGTCTCCGGCGACGTATCCTCGACGGCGTCGGCGTCGGCGTCTGCGTCTGCTGCTGCGTCCACGACAGCGTCGGGCAGCGCAGCGTCACCCGAACCGTCGCTGATCACTTCGCCCGAGACATCGACCGACGCGTCCTCTGGGTCCCCGCTCCCCGTGACGCACCCGGCCGTGGCGGTCACCGCCAGAGCCATCGTCACGGAGGCCACCCTCCCCCACCGAGCAAAACGTTGCGTGTGCATCCAGCCTTCCCAGGTCCTGAAGTCCGAGAGTATGCCCTTATCGCAAGGCCAAAAACAGCCCTGGGAACAGCCCCCGACCGCGCCTCGATGGGAGGAGCGCGAATGGGCTCGAACGTGAAGGGCCGCTGTGATAGGCGGTCGCCATGACGAACGACAGCGACACCTCCAAGGTCCTCGGCTACGACGTCCACCCGGCTTGCTCGATGTTGCCGCTCATGAGCGACGACTCGCTCGAAGAGCTGGCGGCCGACATCAAGGCCAACGGGCTCAACAAGCCCATCGTGTTGGTCAACGGTAAGCTGCTGGACGGCCGAAACCGGCTGCTGGCCTGCGATCGCGCCGGCGTGGAGGCGCGCTTCGAGGACTACGAGGGAGACGATCCGGTGGGATGGGCCCTGTCACTCAATTTCCACCGGCGCCACCTGACCGACACCCAGAAGGCGCTGGTCGGAGCCAAGGCCGAGCGTCTCCTGATGGCGCGAGTGGCAGCATCGCTCCCCCAGGCGTCCAGCGAAACGCCGCCTGCCGAAGAGGCCCCCGCCGCCGACGCGACCCCCGCCGAGGCCCAGGCCGCTGACGACGCTGCGCCGCCCAAGCCCGCCCAGGTGGCCAAGCAGGTGCGCCGCACGGCGGCCGCTCTGGTCAACGTCTCCGAGCGCGCCATCGCGCGCGGCAAGAAGCTCATCGACAAGGCCGTGCCCGAGCTGGTGCAGGCCGTGGAGGTCGGCACGGTGCCGCTGACGGCCGCCTCCACCGTGGCTGAGCTGGAGCCACCGCGGCAGCGGGAGGTCATCGCAGAGGGTCCCGCCATGGTGAAGGCCGAGGCGAAACGGATGCGCGAGGAAAAGCGCGCGACCCGGCCGCCGTCCATCACGGCCGCACTGAAGATTCTCGACGGCAGCTGCCCCGACTACGTCATCGAGAAGACCCGTGAGGGCCGCTTCGTCTTCAAGGCCACGGTCATGGAGGACGGCGACGAGAAGGTCATCGAGACCGAGGCGTTCACGTTGCGGGACCTGCTGGTGCAGGCGGTACAGGACGCGCCCGCGCTATAGCTCGGCGACCTCGTTCCAGATCGCCTCGACCCGAGCAAACACCGCGCGCCAGGTGAAGGGCGCCAGCCGCTCGGGCTCGGGAAGCGCAGCGGCCCCCTGTGCCAGCGCCGCTTCGAGCGCCGCCTCGATGCCGGCCACGAACCCCGCTCGCGCCCCGCCGGCGAGCCGGTCCGGCCCCTCGAGTTCGGGCATCGGGATCACCGTCAGGCGATCGCCCAACGCCCCGGCGACCGTAGTGACGCCGGGGAGCGCGGTGGCCACGATGCGACACCCGCAGGCGGCAGCCTCCACGAGCACCAGGGGTAGCCCCTCGTACAGGGATGGCAGCGCGAACACCCACGCGCTTCGGAACAATTCGGCGAGACGCTGCTGGCTGATCATGCCATGCCAGACGACGCCGTCACGCTTGGCCATGACGGTCTCGAGGTGCTGCGCCTCTTCGCCGGCCCCACTTCCGCAGATGTGCAGCTCGGCGGTCGGGCGCCGCCGCCGAACCGCATCAAAGGCGTCGAGCAGCTCTCCAAGCGCCTTGGCGTGGCTGAGCTTGCCGGCATAGACGATGGACGGCACGCCGCTGGGTCGCCGGAGTGTCGCCTCGGTGGAGCCGAAGACATCCTCCCTGAACCCGGCCCCGATGACATCCACAGCCGCCCCGTCGAGCGCCTGCTGCATGGGTTCCACCATACCGTCATGGAGCGCCAGGAAGCGCTGGTTGCGACGGACGCCCGGGCGGACGATGGCGCCGAGCTTTGGCGCCAGGGTCATCTGACGAAGGCCGGTCGCGTGGCTGTGCGTCACGACAGGGACATCGGGCGCTACGTCCTTGAGCAAGCCGCTGAGGAGCCACAGATGATGGCTGTGGATGACGTCGGGCCGAAACTGCTCCACGACCCGCGACACATGGACACGCCATGCGCCCCGGTAGGCCTCGACCTGGACCTCGGTCAGTGCCGAGAAACGAGAGCTCCGATAGGGCATGACGTCGCTCATGCCGGGCAATGGGAACGGCAGCGACTCGCTGTCGAAGACCAGCGGGAACACGTCATTGGGGTCGAGAGGCGGAATCTCGGGCGCGGCGTCCTCGGCAGGCACACCACAGATCACCGCCTGAGCCCAACCAGCCCTGGAGGCGTGGTGAACCAGGGCCCGCAGGGTGATTCCCGACCCGGTGTGAGACGGTCGCTGCGACAGCACGTGAAGCACCCGAGGAGGACGACTCACGCACGCCTCCGGCGCGTCCTCAGGGACAGCAGGACCAGGCCCACCAAGACACCCCACACGGGCCAGCCATGATCGGGGCGCTCGCCAATGCGGCATCGGTCTGGGGCCTGGCACGTGGACTCGGTGACCTGCGGCGCCGGCGGAGGGTCCTTGTCCGCGAGCGGCTGCAACGCGCTGGCGTCGACACACAGTCGGGAGCTGTTTCGCGCCGCCGGGGACAGGCCGTCGATCCACTCGAGCTGGAGGCAGTAGGTCTCCGCCGACGTGTTGTGGGTCCACTCCGCGTGGATGCGCTCGCCATCGTCCTCCGTTTGGTGGGGGACCACCAGATCGCCGTGCCCGGTGTCCTCGTGAGTGACGCGGTAGGCGATCTGCCCAAAGGGACGCCCGATGCTCCAGGTAGCCTGAGCGCGGGCCCCGTAGTGGGGGACCGAGACGCAGTTGGCGCAGGTGCCGTCGTGGCACAGGGTGAACCGCGGGTGGCGGCAACACACCTGTCGGAACAGCAGCCCCTCGGTCAGCGACGACGTCCCAGGCGTCACCGCGGGAACGGTCGGGTCCACGGACTCCGCGGCGATGCGAACGTCGAGCCGGAACTCGAAGTCTTCCAGCGGCTGCGTGGGCAGGATGGCGTTATTGGTCGTGACCTCCACGTCATAGGACAGCCCAGCCGACAGAGGCTCGTCGGCCTTCCACCAGAGCCGCCCGAAGTCCGCGCTGTAATGGGTAAGGCCCGACACGGCGTTCCCATCGGGACCGCGCACGTCCACCAGGAGCACGCCCAGAGCACGCTCGGCGCCATCGCTCAGGGTCCCCACCTCGAAGCGTGCGGGGATGGGGATGCTTCCGTTGGGCGGTATCTCGGTCACCACCATGACATCTGCACCGCCCCCACCGGTTCGGACCCAGCCGCTGGGTTCGAACTGGAAGATGGACGGCACCCCGATGGCGGTTTCACTGCTCGAGGTCAGAGCGTCACCCACCAGGTCACACGCCGTCCCCGAGCCCAGCAGAGCGAGCAGGGCGACCATGGCGATGGATCGATGAGCGGACGTCACCGGCCGAGGTTACGCTGGTGCCGGCCTCGACTCAACGCGGCTTTGGCGGCACCCTCGGACCGTGAAGCGGTGCCTGACATGGTCGTTCGTCGCGACCCTCGTCTGCGTGACGATGCCCGTGCGGGCCAGCGACACCACCACCCTGCCAAGGCTGCTGAAAGCACGTGGGTTCAAGCCTCCGGAGCAGTTCAAGGCGCTGGTCATCAGCCTCGGCCGGCCCGGACGGAACAAGGCGCTGGCGCCCCCCAGAGTCTTCAGCTACGGCAGCACGGCCACCGACCGAGAGAACTGGTGGCCGGCCTCTACGGTGAAGCTCTACGCCGCCATCGCGGCCCTCGAAGTGACTCACGAAAAGGGCCTCCGGCCGACGGCTCGGGCGACGTTCAAGTACGCCGAGGGTGAGCGGAAGGGGCGCATCAGCGGCCTCGTCCACATGGCGCTCGTCCCCTCGAACAACCTCGCCTTCGACCGCCTCGTCGAGATCGTGGGCGCCGCGCGACTCAATGACGTCTTCTTCACACCCGCCAAGGGCTTCACCCGCACTGTGATGCAGCGGTCCTACTTCGGCCGGGTCCGACTCGAGCCATCCGGCGTCGGCACCAACCGGCACTCGCCCGCCATCACGCTATCGGACGGACGAAAGAGCGTGGACCTGCCGGAACGAAACCCCACGACCGCATGGGACTGCCCCGACGAAGGCAACTGCACCACCCTGATCGATCTGGCCGAGGCCCTGCGAAGGGTGATGCTTCACGAGCGCCTCCCGGCCAGCCAGCGTTTCGCCCTCGGCCCCGCCGAGCTCAAGGTCCTTCGACGCGCCCTGAGCCACCGCAAGAAGCGCGGCAACGGTGTGGTGGACGGCCTCGCCAAGGGCTACGGGAAGGGGCTCGAGTTCGCCCACAAACCCGGCTACTCCCGAAAATGGTTCAGCGACGCCGTGTTCGCGCGCGACACACGAAGCGGCCGCGCCTGGCTGGTGGCCATGGCGGGCTATCCCGGACGAGGCGCCCTGGACAAGGCGGCCCAGCACGTGGGCGCCCTACTTCGTCGCCTTCGCTGACCTTACTTGGACCGCCGGGCCGACCACTGGCCGATGGCGTCGTACAGCAACTCCGACCGGATGGGCTTGCCCAGCACCTCGTTCATTCCGGCGTCCAGGCAGTTGCGACGCTCGGACACCACTGCGTTGGCGGTCAACGCGACAATGGGCGTGTCTTCGTTCTTCCCCGGACCACGCCGGATCCGCCGGGTCGCCTCGAACCCGTCCATGACCGGCATGCGGCAATCCATCAGGATGACCGCATAGCGCTGACGAGCCGCCGCCTCGACCGCCTCCTTGCCGTCCTGCGCCAGGTCGAACGGGATATTCCGCTTCTCCAGCAGCCGTACTGCAAGGCGCCGGTTGATGGGGTCGTCTTCCACCACCAGGACGCGGCCGTTGGGAAGCGTCGGCGGCGATTCGGCGAGGGCATCCGAGGCCTCGGCGTCTCGAGGAGCCCCATCGCCCACAGGCGATCGCGTCGACCGCCCACTGACCGAGGCCACGCACGCCGCCAGCGCGTCGATCCGCACAGGCCACGTCAGGGCCGAGGCCCAGGCCGGCGTTTCGGCACGGTGAGCCGTCGTCGACAAGGTCATCCGCTGGCGCAGCGATGTCAGCGCGATGAGCGGCAATCCTGGTGGCGCGTGCGCCACCACAGGTGGAGACAGCCCCACCTCCTGGGTGTCCAGAATCGCCGCGGACACCTGCAGGGCCTCCGACGTGTTGCGGGCGAGGCGCTCCTCCAGCGCCTCCAGGGTTCGAACCAACTGAACCTCCGCCCCGAGGGTTCGCAGGTCGGCCTGCAACGCCAGCGCCTGAGCGCGGTCTCCGACCAGCGCGAGGATCAAGGTGCCGCGTGGTAGATGCGCCCGACGCCCCTCCCGAGCCGCCACCTTGACGGGCAGGCGGCACCTGAAGATGGAGCCCTGCCCCGGTTCACTCTTCGCCACCTCGAGATCCCCCCCCATCGCCTGAGCGAGCCGCTTGGCGATGCTCAGCCCCAGGCCGGCGCCCCCGGCGTCGCCCGGGCCGCGGGTGAAGGGTTCGAAGACGGACTCGAGCCGGTGCTTGGGGATCCCCGGCCCGGTGTCATCAACGTCAAACACGAGCCACAGGCGACGGTTGCGCACACTGTCGTCGTGGACCGGTCGGGGCTCGAAGTAGGCGCGCAGCAGCACACGGCCAGTGCCCGTGAACTTGATGGCGTTGGTGGCGAGGTTCACCAGGATCTGACGCAGGCGCCCGGAATCGCCGTGGACCCTCTCCGGCAGCCCCGGCACCACATGGGTAACCAGGCGGATGCCTCGCTCCTCGGCCTTCAGCGCCAGGATGTCTCCCACCTCTTCGAGCACCCGGCGTGGCTCGTAGACCTCCGAATCGATGGACACCGTGTCGGCCTCCACGATGGCCAGGTCCAGCACGTCGTCGACGATGGCCAGCAGGTTGTCACAGGCCACCGTGAGCATGCGGACCAGCTCCTGCTGCTCTGCGCTCACCGAGGTATCGGTCAGAAGCTCGACGAGCCCGACGACGCCATTGAGCGGCGTTCGGATCTCGTGGCTCATGTGCGCCAGGAAGCGGCTCTTGTTTTCGCTTTGATCCAGGGCCTCCGCGCGGGCTGCCGCCAGCTCCTCGGCCAGCCGCTCGAGCTCCGCGTTGGCGCTGTCCTTGTCGCTGATGACCGTACGGAGCCGCTGCTCGTTCTCTTCCTTGAGCTGCTCGAGAAACGCCCGATCCGCCTGGGCGCGATCCAGCCGCTTGCGGAGAACCCGCAACTCCCGCTCCAGCTCGGCGAGCTGCTCGGCGGTAGCCGGTGCGTCGGCGTCGACGGTCATGAAGCGTACATCCCAGGACGTGCGGCGCAGAGCCGCCGGTGCTGGGTTCAGGCCCCCAGCAGTACGGTGATGAAGGTCTCGTTGTGGTACCGCGTGCGCCCACCCGGCGCCAACGGTCCTATCTCTCCATACCCGTAGAAACCGGCGAAGGGAACACCCGGAAGAGAGCGACGCAGTTCGGCCTGCTCTTCGGCGCTGCGCGTTCCCAGCATGGTCCGACGACCCGCGCAGGAGAACACGAGCGCCGCCGCAGGCTGCTCGGGCATCTGCACCAGGGCCGACTCCACCGAGGTGCCCACCGCCGCGATGATGCTGTCGCGGTCCACGTCCGTGAGCTGCACCCGCGCTCCCACGGGCACATCCCCGAGGAACGTCACCGCGCCGCTGTCTTCGTCCGCCGACAATGGCGCCCTCAGATAGAACTTGTCGCCCCCGTTGACGAACACCGCCAGCGGCTGCTCCGCCACGGGAAGCGCCTCCGGACCGAAGTAGGTGCGGTAGAACTGCAGCGCGGGTTGCCCATCGACCTCGTAGACGATGTTGCTCTCGGCCCGGGTGATCACCGCTTCGCGGCCCAAGGGCGACCAGCCGCTGGCGACCCCATGGCCAAACCGCACGGCGCCGCCAAGCAGGACGACCGGCAGGGCGTCAGACAGGACCTCGCGACCCACGAACTGCCGGGTACCGACATAGCGGTGTTGGTCCGCCGATGTCGCCCCCAGCGTCACCACCTTGGGCCCCAGCTCGGCGACCAGGGCATCGACCACCGCGACGCCGCTGGTGGTCAGCGACTCTGGGAAGGTCAAGGCGAGGGAGGGTGGCGCTTCGAGCTTCGCCCGTGCTTGTGCGACCGCGCTACGAGCCGCCGCTTGCGGGTCCTCGCTGACCGCGCGCCCCACTCCGACGCCAACATCGAGGGCGTCGGACCACAGCGCCATGACCACCACCGAGTCCTCGACGAAGCCCAGCGCGCTGGCCACTTCTCCATCCGTCGTGCAGCCCGCCAACAACGCATCGGGGCAGGCGTCGCACAGGGCGTTCAGAAGGTAAGCGTGATCCACGTCGATGGCGGCCCACACGAACAGGAGCCTGGGCGAGCCGTGCTCATCGAGCGCCGGCTGCAGTTCGGCCACCAATTCGTGCGCAGCTGCACGACTGTCCGGATCCTCGGAATGGGCTACACGGGCGTGCAGCATCCTGGGGTCACCTCTGAAAGCCTCTCCGCGGGGACCGGCTGCGTGTCGTGCCGGCGAGCGATATCTACGTCGCAAGGACGATAGCGTAATCGATTCGCAGATTCCAGAGCAGGCGCGTCAGCGGAAGTCCCGGCTCTGGGAGACCCCCACCGCTCGGCTCAAAGGTACCCGCCAGAGCTGATCAGCGACGAAGTGGGTGACGCCGTCGGCCGACTGCACCCGGCCCGTGACTCCCAGCAGCGGGCTCGTCTTGGCCAGCACGCTGTAGCGCTCGAAGACCTTCTGCCAGACGACCAGATTCACGAACCCGGTCTCGTCCTCCAGCGTCATGAAGGTCACGCCCTTGGCTGTCTGGGGACGCTGCCGACAGATGACCAGGCCCGCGTACGAGCCGCGGGCACCGTCAGGGCGGGCGTTGAGCACTGCGGCCGTGGGGATGCCGCGTCGGGTGAGCTCCTCGCGGACCGTCGCCAGGGGATGATCCCGGGTGCTGTGATGCATGGCGCGATAGTCCCAGGCGACCTTCGAGAATTCGTCCAACGGCGCGAAGGCGGGCGAGGCGTCGGTGGCTTCCAGGGGAAGGCCCGCGATCCGTTCGCCGGCGCGGGTTGGGGAGGGCCTTGGAGCCCCCTGAGCCGCCCACAGTGCTTGCCGCCGGTCCACGCCAAAGCCGGCGAAGGCCCCCGCCTCAGCGAGGCTGTCGAGGGCCCGCTGTGGGAGACCGCTGCGATGGAACACATCGTCGAGCGACGAGAACGGCGACTTCTGCCGCGCCGCCATCAACCGGCGCCAGTGCTCCTCGCGCAGGCCCTTGACGAACCGCGCTCCCATCCGCACGGCAAAGGGTTCCGGCGTCATGTAAGGCGGGGTTCGCGCGGCCACGTCATCGGTCGCCAGCCAGGGACTCAGCGAGCAATCCCAACCGCTCTCGGAGATGGACACCGGCAGCACGGACACCCCATGGCGCTTGGCGTCGTCGACGATGGTGGCGGGTGAGTAGAATCCCATCGGCTGCGCATTCAGCAGACCGGCTGTGAACGTGGCGGGATAGTGGGCCCGAAGCCACCCGGTGGCGTAGCTGATGAGGGCAAAACTTGCGGCGTGGGACTCCGGGAAACCGTACTCGCCAAAACCGCGGATCTGGTTGAACACCCGCTCGGCGAACTCGGGAGCGATGCCCTTGGCCTGCATCCGGCGGATCAGCTTCTCCCGGTGCTGCTCGATCTTGCCCTCGGACCGCCAGGCGGCCATGTCGCGACGCAGCTGGTCCGCTTCGCCCGGCGAGTAGTCGGCCGCCACGACAGCCAGTTTCATGACCTGCTCCTGAAACAGCGGGACGCCAAGGGTCTTCTTCAAGACCGGCTCCAGGAGCGCGTGGGGATAGGTGACCGGCTCCTCCCCGTTTCGACGACGCAGGTAGGGATGCACCATGTCGCCGGTGATGGGCCCGGGGCGCACGATGCTGATCTCGATGACCAGGTCGTAGAACACCCGGGGGCGAAGCCGCGGCAGCATCGCCATCTGGGCGCGGCTCTCGATCTGAAAGATCCCGACGGTGTCGCCCGCGCAGAACAAATCGTAGGTATCCCGATCTCCAGCGGGCAGGGTCGCCATCGTGAGGTCCCGACCGTGATGCTCACGCAGCAGGTCAAAGCAGAGGTCGAGATGGGTCAGCGCCCCAAGACCCAGCAGGTCCACCTTGAACAGGCCCAGCTCCTCGACGTCGTACTTGTCCCACTGGATGACCGTCCGGTCCTCCATCGTGGCGTTCTCCACCGGAACCAGCGTGGGAACCGGCGCGTGACCGAGCAGGAAGCCCCCTGGATGGATCCCCAAATGCCGCGGGAAGTCCTGAATCTCCTTGGCAAAACGCAGAAGGCGTCGCCACGGGGCTGCGGCCGGGTCACAGCCAGCCTGCCTGAGTGTCTCGTCGGACAAGCCCCCCCAGTAGCCCATGATCTTCGACATCCGCTCGAGGGTGGAGATGGGCAGATCCAGGACCTTGCCCACCTCGCGTACGGCGCTCCGGCCGCGGTAGCGGATGACGTTGGCCACCATGGCGGCGTGGCTGCGGCCATACTTGGCGTAGACGTGCTGGATGACCTCTTCGCGCCGGCCGTGCTGGATGTCGAGGTCGATGTCGGGGGGCTCGGCCCGTTCGACCGAGAGGAAGCGTTCGAACAGAAGGTCCAATCGCACCGGGTCGACCGCGGTGATGCCGAGGCAGTAGCAGACCGCCGAGTTGGCCGCCGACCCGCGACCCTGGCACAGGATGTCCTGCTCGCGGCAGAAGCGAACGATCTCCCACATGGTGAGGAAGTAGCCGCAGTAGTCGAGCTGGTCGATGACCGCCAGCTCGCGGTCGATCTGGGCCCGGACGTCGGCGGGCACGTCGCCTCCATACCGGACGGCGGCTCCATCTTCGGTCAGCTGCCGAAGCCACTGCGACGAGGTCCTCCCATCGGGAAGCTTCTCCGAGGGGTAACGGTAGCGAATCTCCGACAGGTCGAAGGTGCACCGATCGGCCACCTCGAGGGTCCTGGCGACGGCGTCGGGAACGTCTGCGAACCGCTTGGCGAATGCCTCCGGAGAGAGCATGGCGTGGGCACCGTTGGGCTTCAACAGGCCACCCGCTCGATGCAGCGTGACCCCGTTCCGGATGCAGGTGAGCAGATCCTGGAGCGCCCGACGCTCCGGCCGGTGGTAGAGGACGTCCGTCGCCGCCACGAGGGGGAGCCCCAGGGCCGCCGCGTGCCGTCGCACGAAGCGCTCTGGGTCCCGATCGACGGGGGCCCACAGGTGTCGCCACAGGACGGCGTAGAGGCGGTCGCCGAAGGCATCCCTCAGGCTTCCGTACAGGCGCCGGGGAGCCAACGGCTCGGCCAGTGCGCCGTGATGCCCGCCCCATAGCGCGATGAGTCCGCCCGCACGATCGCACACGTCCTCCCAGGACACCTCCGAGCGGCCCTTCTCACATCGCAGCCGGCCGGCACTGATGAGCTGCGACAGGTTGGAGTATCCCTGTCGGTTCGTGGCCAGCAGGTGGATCCGAGTGCCGTCGTCGATGGTCATGTCCGCGCCGTAAACAAGCTTGACGCCGTGTTCCTTGGCGGCGACCCAGGCGCGAACGATGCCGTAAAGGCCGTCCCGGTCGGTGATACCCACGGCACCGAGGCCCAGTTCCGCCGCCCGCTCGACCATCTCGTGCGGATGGCTGGCGCCCTCCAAAAACGAGTAGTTGGTCCGGGTCGTGAGCGCGGCGTAGGTCACTGCACCACCGCTGCGACGCGCCACCGCCCGTGGGGCGCGGCGCTGTCTCGGCGGAGCCACAGGACGGCCCCGGTGTCCATGCGGGCGTACCGATACTCGCGCTGAACCGAGGTGTCGGCGTCGCCCGGGTCGAGCCACCAGCCCCACGACACGAAGCTCGGATCGCCGAGATGTTCGATGGCGCCATGGTCGCTTCCCAAGGGTACGTCCGCCGCTCGCCTCACAAGCGCGGCGGGCCCACGCTTTCGGACGGCGGGAACCTCGGCGGCTTCCTTGGGAACGGCCCCGAAGGGCCGCCAGCGCCAGCGACGCTCCGGGACGTGCTCGTCGACGAGCTCGGCGGCTACGACGGCGTCGGCGCCGAACTCCGCCCGTACCCGCGCCAGGCCTTCATCGGCCTTGCCCACCTCACGCCGCGCCCGTGAGGGCAGCAGCGCCAGCTGACCGGCCGCCGCCTGCACGGTGTGGAGTTCGATCGCGAGCTTGCCGACACCCGCGTCCAGCGGCACGCGCTCCAGGCGGAGCCGCAGCAGCTCGACCCAGGTGGCCTCGTCCAGGCAGGGCTCGGCCGCGCCCACAGTCTCGCACCGCTTCACCCCGCGCTCGCTCTCCAGCATCAACTCGAGTTCGCGGACCAGGCGCCCGCGCCGCCGCGCTCCGAGCAACAGCGGCCCCAGGAGCCGCTTGAGTCGAAACAGCATCCTCACGGCGTTCTTCTCGGGCGGCTCCAGGTCCTGCGCCACGCGGAACCGCTCGACCTCCGGCACCGGTTCCAGGGGCACGTGGATGGCGCCGGTTGCGAGCCGGTGGAGGCGATGCACCTCGGGCCCGAGCCGACGCAAGACGGCGTCCGCGGGTAGCTTGAGAAGTTGGGAGACGTTGTCGATCGCCAGTCGACGAAGGCGCTCGGCCGCGGCCGGCGGAAGTCCCGCGAACGCCGCCAGCGGGGCCCGCATCACCGCCTCACGATCGGCGTCGGGGTCGTCGAGCACCACCACCTCGGCCCGGCGCCTGACTCGGGCAGCCACCAGGGCCCCGAGTCGAGAGAAACCGACACCGACCGCGGAGCCGAGCCCAAGATGGCGCATGAGCGAACGCCGGATCCGCGCGGCCCAGTCGCCGAGACTCGGGGTCAACAGCTCCAGCCCAGAGGCCCGGACCAGCAGCGTTCCCCGCTCGAAGACTTCGATGTCGGGGCTGAATCGGCGCAGCACGGCCACCATCTTTTGAGTCACCTGCATCACCGCCTCGTCGGCGACCTCGGCGGCCCGAAGCTCCGGGCAGAGGGAGAGCGCCGTTGCATAGCGCATGCCGAGCTGGACGCCTCCGCGACGAGCGGCGTCGTTGAGCTCGAGGACGGCCCCGTCGGCACCGTCCTTGGTCAGGACGGCCACCGGCGCCCCCTGCCAGCGTGGGTTGCTCAGCGAGAGCAGCTGAAGCCGCAGCGGCTCGACGTCAACGCAGGCCAGGCGGTCCAACGGCGATCTCCGTGTCGACCCATCCAGGGGCGCGGGTCTTGTCCTTGAGGGCTCTGAGATGGACCGCGAAACGTCCGCTGGTGTCGGCCTGGAGCCGAGCCGCGACGCGGAGCGAGACCAGTGAACCGAGGGACGGTTCGTCGGGCGGCTTCTCGGTCAGCACCACAGCAGCGGCCGCCTGGTTCTGTGCGATCTTGGCCAGGCGCGACAGCAGGGCCTGGGAGATGCGCTCGTCGACCCGACCGACGTCGATGACGACAGCCCCGAACCCGCCGCTGCGGAGCAGATGACAAGCCGCCCTGAACGCCTGGGTGGGGCGGCGCAGCAAGACAACCGGAAGATGGTCCAGCGCGATTCCAGCATCGGCGACGTCGGGTGGATAGAACCGATCACCACGACCGCAGACCCAGGCGACCGGCTCACCGGTCAGCTGGATCTGGCGCACCAGTGAGAAAGCAGCGGTCAGCGGCGCGTCGCCGGGCTGCGACGACAGCTCGACGAGGCGGCCGCGGACGACCTCCGGCGACCAGGATGGGGACGGCGCGCCCCCGGCGACGGTGGGAGAATCCGCCAGGGACGAGCCGCGGACGAGCAGGCGCGGAGCCAGCTCGAGAACCTGTGCGATGGAGGCCATACTGAACACCTGTATAGTGACACTTGTTCAGTATTCAAGTGCGTTGTGTGGGACGCCCGAAACCAAAGGTCGCTCACACTTGCAATCGACTGTGCTCTTGTTATTACGCCGATCGCGGTTACACTCTGCGCCATTCACCCCCCATTTGGAGTTGCCAACGATGTTCAACGCCGAAGCTCAACCTGTCGTCCGGGATTCGGTCGCTACCAGTAGCGTCGACGAGCGACTTACCTTCGTAAAACGGATCTACGGTTGGATGACCGTGGCCATCCTGGTCGCTGGACTCGGGTCGTACCTGAGCATCACCAGCGGTATCACCGAGCAGGTCCTCTTCCGCGGTGGCTGGGCTGCCAGCATCGTCGTCATGCTCGCCTGGATCGGGCTTGCCTACGCGGCCCGCGCCGTCCGCCACAAGCCCGGTGTGAACGTGGCTGTCTACGGCGTCTATGCGCTGTTCACCGGCTTCGCCATATCGAGCCTCATCCTCGTGGCCATGCTGATGGCCCAGATGATGGGCCAGCACTCGCTGACCTACATCTACCAGGCCTTCGGCATCACCGCCGGCATCTTCGGCGGCCTCACGCTCTACGTGATGACCACCAAGCGTGACTTCAGCTGGCTCCGCAGCTTCCTGTTCGCCGGCCTCATCGGCCTGCTGCTGGCCATCATCCTCAACATCTTCATCGGCGGCACCGTCTTCGGCCTGATCATCAGCGCCTTCGGTGTCCTGCTCTTCAGCGGCTACGTCATCTACGACACCCAGCGCATCCTGAAGAGCTACCCGAGCAAGGAGTACATCGCGGCCAGCCTGGAGCTGTTCCTCGATTTCGTGATGCTCTTCGTCTACGTGCTGCGGCTCATCATCTACATCGCCGCCATGTCGCGCGAATAAGCACCGACACGATTCAAAACGAAGCCCCGTCCGGCGCCAGCCGGGCGGGGTTTTCTTTTGCCCTTCCTGTGCCGTCATCCGCAGTTGGTCCGCCCCCGCCGCTGTCGCGGGTTCGTCCATGAACAAGCTCCAACACTGAGTTCGGGGCGCGGCTGCAAAGCTCCGCCAGCCGAAGAACTTCGACGCGTGTTCAGTCCGCATCCGACTCCGTCGGACGGCCCGGAGCGACGTAGTGACGGAGCGAGCTTGCGAGCGGAGGAACGAAGGAGCGCAGTGGCCGCCCCGTAGGGGGGCGGAAGCCCCCCAGCGCAGCGGGGGGTTTGGGGGGCGAATGAGAACGTCCTACGATGCGACGGACCTCCTCCGCCCTCCCATCGAAGTCCTGCTGCGGACCTCCTCCGCCCTCCCATCGAAGCCCGGCTGCGGACCTCCTCCGCCCTCCCATCGAAGCCCCAATGCGGACCTCCTCCGCCCCCCCATCGAAGCCCGGCTGCGGACCTCCTCCGCCCTCCCATCAAAGCGATACTGCGGTTCTGCACTGCCCTGCCATCGAAGCCCTGCGACAGACCGGCACTGCCCTCCCATCGAAGCCCTGCTCCAAGCCTCCCCTGCCCCCAGTCCGGGCACGGCCACGGGCACGGGCACGGGCACGGGCACGGGCACGGGCACGGGGGACGGCCAAAAACTGGCCGCACCTTCCGATCCGCCGTTACGCTCTGAAACGTTCTCCGTTCTAAGAGCGTGGTGATGCTCGCCTACGATACCGATGACTACCGTGCGCTCGACCGGCGCATCCTGGATCTCGTTGCTGACGGCCGGACCCGTGAGGGCGCCCGGCTGATGGTGGAAGCCTACGGCGGCGAAATCCTCGGCACATGCATCGGACGCCTGGGAGACCAGGCCATGGGTGAGGACGCCGCACAGGACGCCATGGTCCGGGCCGTGACCGCACTCCCCACCTACCGGGGTACCGCGGGCCTCCGCCCCTGGCTCCATCGCATCGCCGCCAACCGCTGCATCGACCTGATCCGACACCGTGGCACGCGCACCAACCGACGCGTCGACGGCTACGAGGTGGAGCGGGTCGCGGCCCCCGACCGACAGCTCCCCCGGGAGCGGGCCGAGGCCGCGCAGACCAAGCACCAAAAGGTGCTCTCGGTGCGTGAGGCGCTGGCGACGATCAAGGAGCCGGACCGAACCTGGGTGGAGCTTCACTATACCCAGGGCGTGTCCTACGACGACATCGCCGCCGACGCCGGGATCTCTCGGGCTGCCGTCAAGCAGCGCGTCTGGCGGGCCGTCAAGCGCATCCGGGCCAGTCTCGCCGACCTGGCCAAGAACGGAGGTCAATCATGACCGAACTCACCGACATGAACGCCGTGGTCTCCCTCGCCTGCGCCCGCACCGAAGAAGCGCTGGCCGAAGGCGGACCACTGGACCCGCAGAGCAGCAAGCACTTGCAGAGCTGCGCGCAGTGCCAGGAGCTCGCCGAGCTCATTGGGGACGGCGGCGCCATCGCCGCTGCAACCGCACCCGTGGCACTCCCCGCCGGCTTCGTCGACAGCGTCCTGGACCGGGCGCTGAGCGAGACCCATCCGTTGGACCGCATCCGCCCGGCCACCGACGACCTTCGCGTGGCAGAGCTGGAGGCCGCGCTGGAGGCCCGCCGACGGCGTACCGCCTGGGTCGCCGCCGCCGCGTTGGTGGCGGGTCTTCTGGTCGCTGCGGGGGCCTACAACGTCTGGGGCCCGGCCTCGAGCGACACGGTCACCTCCCAGCCCACCGCTCAAGCCCGTCCGGTGGCTGCCCCAACCCGCCCCGACCAGCCCCGCAATACCGTCGCCCCGCCCCCTGGACCTCACACCGCCAAGCCGCTGGCGCCCAAACCGGAGCTGCCGGTGAACGCCGCGGCCGGCAACCCGACGCCCGAGACACCTGAGACGATTCCGGAGCCGGTCGTCAACGTGCCCGCCGAGATTCGTGCCACGGTGCTCCGCAAGATCCGACAGCACGACGCCTGCCCGAAACGCAACCGTACGCCAGTCCGCCTGACGCTGACTATTGGCGAGGACGGGCGCGTGAGCAGCCCCCAGGTGCTGAGCGCCTCGGGCAACGCCAAGGCCCACCAGTGTGTGGCGTACGCGGTCGACCGCCTGCTGCTGCCGCCTCTCGAGCAATCCGTCACGGTCACGCTCGACCTCACCTGGTAAGGCACAGACGCAGAGAAGACCGCCTTGTAGGGCGCAAAGACAGGGAGTAGACTCCGCGCTCCCAGATGTCTTTCCGCCAGGGCGGTATTCATGACAGCTCCACCCACGTCGTCGTCGACGCCTCCGGACAGCCGGCCAAGCGCCTCGACCACGGCTCCCGTTCCAGGGCCTCAGCCGACCCCGGCCTGGCCTGCGGACTGGCCTGCCGATGGGCCCATCGACCTGGCCCTTCACGACCTGCCGCACGCGTCGTCACAGACGGAATGGTGGTACGTCAACAGCCACCTGACCACGGCGGATGGGCGCAACCTGGCACTGTTCGCCTCTTTCTTCCGCATCGCGAAGGGCCGGGACGAGGCCACCAAGGTGGTCCAGTACGCCCACTCGGTCACCTGGGCCCTGGTCGATATCGACGCCGGCAAGTACTACCACGAGTCCCGTGTCGACAAGGACGCCCCTCAGCTGGGGCTCGAGAAGGTCGACCGGGGTGAAGGCAGCCCGGATCCACGCCTGCGCCGCGCGATACGCGAGATTCTCGAGCGGGGCGCCGTCCCCTATCCCGACCGCATGTTCGGCGGCGACGTCTTTGTTCACGACCGCAAGCTCGACCTCGACTATGACGGCCTGCGCTTCTACAAAAACGACGATGGCAGCTACGCCCTCGAGTGCTGGCACGACCACTTCAAGGTAGGCGCCACGCTGCGCTTCGAGCCGCAGAAGACAGCCGTACGCCACGGCGACAACGGCGTGGTGAAGGGCGCCGACGGCGCGGACATGTTCTACTACTTCGTGCCACGGTGTGCCGTGACGGGGTCGGTCACCGTCAACGGGATGCCGGTCGCGGTGACAGACGGCCAGGGCTGGTACGATCACGAGTTCGGCGGCCACCGCCACCACCACGTCGCGGTCGAGACCGGATCGGCGAGTGAAGCGCCGGTGGAAGACGTGGCCTGGAACTGGTGCGCCGTGCAGCTGGACGACGACACCGAGCTGACCGCCTACACCATGGTCGACCTCGAAGCCGACAAGGAGCTGGGGCAGCGGGCGCTGCTCATCGGGTCGGACGGGGGGCGCCGGGAGTTCCTGGAGCTGGCCTTCACGCCCCAGGAATCGTGGCGCTCGACACGCACCTTCAACTCCTACCCGACCCGCTGGACGCTGGAGGTCCCGGAAGCGGGGGTCTCGCTCGAGCTCAAGGGCGTCATCGACGACCAGGAGTTCGTGACCCTCATCAGCAAGCCGGCCTTCTGGGAAGGCCGCGTGGACGTTACCGGCACCATCAACGGCCGGCAGGTCACCGGCCGCGGCTGGATCGAGCGAAGCGGCTTTCTGGAGATCAAGGAGCTCGACGACTTCTTCAAAGCCGTCAGCAAGGAGACCCGCAAAAGCGTCGCGGCTCTGCTGCCGCTGGACGCCAACTACGAGCAGGTGCGCAACCTCATTGCCAGTGAGGAGCGCGACCACTACATGGAGGGGGTCGACCTCGAGCAAATCGTCGAGACCGGCATCAAGCCTGTCCGCGAGATCACCGATCGAGGGGGCAAGGCGTGGCGCTCGTACGCAGCGCTGGCCTGCTGCGACGTGGTGGGGGGCGACTCCCGCGACTTTGTGAAGTGGCTGGCGATGCCGGAGCTCATGCATGTGGGCTCGCTCATCGTCGACGACGTCCAGGACCGCAGCAAGGTGCGCCGAGGCGGGCCACCGTGCCACGAGATCTACGGCGACGCGTTGGCCATCAACGCGGGCACGGCGGCGTACTTCATGGGGCAACAGCTGCTTCAGAGCACCGACGTGTCCAACGCCGACAAGGTCCGTCTCTACAACAACTACTTCGAGGCGTTGCGCGCGGGGCACGCGGGGCAGGCCATCGACATCGACGGCCTCGACAAACACATGCCGGCGCTCGTGGAGAGCGGCGACCCTGCCCATGTGGAGCAGTCCATCCTGGCCATCCACCGGCTGAAGACAGCGGCGCCTGCAGCCTCGCTGTCACGCATGGGCGCCATCGTGGGTGGCGGCACCGAGGAGCAGATCGAGGCCCTCGGCGCCTACTTCGAGAGTCTGGGCCTGGCGTTCCAGATTATCGACGATGTGCTGAACCTCCGGGGCTTCCGCGGACGCCTGAAGCTGCGTGGCGAGGACATCGCCCACGGCAAGGTGACCCTGCCCATCGCCAAGGGGATGGGCCTTCTGGATCGTGCCGACCGGCAGTGGCTGTGGGAGACGGTGAAGTCCAAGCCCCAGGACCAGACGGTCATCGACGCGGCGATCGACAAGCTCGAGGCGTGTGGCGCTATCGAGGTCTGCGTCGAGCAGGCCAACACCCTGGTCGAGGACGCCTGGCAGGCGCTGCTGCCTACCATCGAGGACTCGATGGTGAGCCTGATGCTGCGCGCCTTCGGGTGGTACGTGCTGGAGCGCCACTACTAGCCTGCGTGCCCGTGCCCGTGCCCGTGCCCGTTCGTAGGCCTGAGTGTCTGAGCGTCCGAACCTCCGAGCGTTTGAACGGCTGAGCGTCGTCGGGTGACTCGAAGGGGTGCGTAGACCCCAGTCAAGCGTGCCTATCGTCCGCATCTCGTTGCGGCTCTAAGCCGAAACGAAAGTCCCCAGACAACGCACGGTTTGGGGGGTGTAGACCCCGCGGCAGGTGCGCCAAAACGCGGCCTACACCCCTAAGTCCCTGTTCTCTCAAGCGCGCAACGTCTGGCACGGCAGTTGCTCTACGGCTCGGCACCCGATGACCCGGAGAGCAGCATGCAGTTGAACCAGACGCCCAGCCCGTTTTCGCAACAGTTGTCCAAGGCCGAGCTGATCATCCAGCTGCGGCGGGGCGAGTCCAGTGAGGAGTTCAAACTTCCGCTGCACATCAACCCCAACAAGATCGAGGTGAGCCGAGGGCTGGAGATACAGGATGCCGCCAACGCCAGTGGCCATCGTCCGCAGCGGCGGGTCAAGCGGATCGAGCCTCTGCGGGTGAAGCTCCCGGCCCTCGTCTTTGACACCTACCAGGCGCGGACGAGCGTCCGGACCACGATCATCGACAGGCTCGAAGACGCCGTGGTCCGCGCCCACGACACCAAGAAGGGCCTCGCCATTGTCCGGTTCAACTGGGGCGGGTTCACCAGTCCAAAGCACGACGACGAGTACTCGTTCCTGATCAAGTCGCTCAACGTCGCCTACACCATGTTCCTCCCCGACGGTACGCCGGTCCGAGCGGAGGTCTCACTGACGCTGGAGCAGTACCTCCTCGTAGACAAGTCCACCGACGGTGCAGCCCCCGACACCGAGGTCCAGAAGCACCAGGTCCGCGCCGGCGAGACCGCCCAATCCATCGCCGCCGAGAAGTACGGTGACCCCCGGAAGTGGCGGCAGATCTGCGAGGCCAACAAGATCGACGACCCGATGAAGCTCAAGCCGGGCATGAACCTGATGGTGCCACCGGCCCGGCCCGCCGCCTGATCGACGCCCCTACACCGCGATGGGCGCCAGGCAGTGGTCGGGGATCCCGAAGGCGTCCACGATGTCCGGCGCCACGTCCCGCAGCTCCAGCAGAAGCTCGTCAAGCAGCTTCCGCACCGCTCGCGCCTTGGCGGGCTCCCAGACGCCGTTCTCCAGGAACCACGCAGCGTCCCGCTTCATCCGCGACAGCGCGAACACGTCCCGACACAACTCCAGGGCCCGACGCGTCGGAAGCTCCAGCTTGGCCACGTTCAGCGCGTCGCACAGCGCCTCCATCGCCACGTACTCGGCGTACGCCGTGGAAAGCGACAGAGCATGCTGCTGGCAAGCAGCGAAGGCCGCGAAGGGATCCCCGCCTTCGTCCATGCGCCGTTTGATGCGCTTGCCCAGGGACCGCAGCAGGTGTTCCTTGCGGAACTTCAGCACGCCGCGCTGGTAGTCCGGGTCCCGCAGGTGGTCGTCGGAGGTCCGCCGCGCCGTCACGAAGTTGCGCTCGGCCGCGTCCTCCAGCACCACCGTCGCCAGGTGCCTCACCACGCCCGAGAATCCACCGCTGGCCAGGCTGCGTCCGAACTTCGTCAGCAGCGTTTTGGCCACCAGCTGCATCAGGACGGTGTTGTCTCCCTCGAAGGTCGTGAATACGTCCGTGTCCGCCTTCAGCGCGGTGATCCGATTTCGAGCCATGTAGCCCTCGGCTCCACACGCTTCCCGGCAGTCCTGGATGGTCTCCGTGGCGAACCAGGTCTGGTACGCCTTTAGCGCCGCTGCCAGGGCCTCCACCTCACGGGCGTCGGCCTCGGTGCGGTTCTCGTAGCGCCTCACCAGATGCTTTGTCGCGAAGTCCAGCGCCACGGCGGTGGCCAGCCGCGGCAGCAGGCGCTGACGGTGCCGCTGGAAATCCATCAAACGCCACTCGGCGGCCCCCTCCGGTCCGAACTGCCGCCGCCGTTCGCCGTATCGCAGCGCGATGGTCAGCCCCACCTTCGAGGCCGTGACCGCCGCCGCACCCACGGCGATGCGCCCGCCCACCAGCGCGCTCAGCATGGTGAAGAAGCGCTTGGTTGGACTGGCGATGGGGCTCTCGTACGCCCCCGCCTCGGTGACCGCCCCGAACCGGTCGAGCAGCGCGTCGCGCCCCACCCTCACCTGGTCGAAGGCGATCCAGCCGTTGTCGACGCCATCGAGGCCCATCTTGTCGCCGCAGTCGCCGATGGTGACCCCGGGCATCGGCGCCCCGGCCTCGTCGCGGATGGGGACCAGCAGCGCGTGGACGCCGTGGACCTCCCCAGCCACCACGAGCTGCGCGAACACCGTAGCCATGCGCCCGTGCCGTGCTGCGTTGCCGATGTACCACTTGTGGGACGACGGCGTCGGCGAGTGTATGACGAACTCGCCCGTCGCCTCGTCGTACGTCGCCGTGGTCTCCAGCGCCGCCACGTTCGAGCCGTGCCCCAGCTCGGTCATGGCGAAACAGCCGGGCAGCTCCAGGCGGCCGATCTGCGGCAGCCACGCGCGGTGGTGCTGGTCGCTCCCCAGGAAAAGGATCGAGCAGCCGAACAGCCCGAACTGCACACCGAACTTCACGACCAGGCTCAGATCGAACTCGGCCAGCGTCTCGAACGCCGCCAGGAAGCCCCCGACATTTTGCGCCTTGGGCGCACCATCGGCGCCATACGGGTACGGCAGCCCCCCGAACCCCGCCTCCGCGATGGGGCCCAGCCAGGCCAGCACCCGGCTCCGATACTCCTCGATGGGCAGCGGGAACTCGTGCCGATAGGCTGGCGTCGACAGGACCGCCCGCACCTGGTCACGGACCTTGCCGTGCTCCCCGGCAAACAGCGCACTCAAACCCGGGACGTCCAGCTTGGCCACCCGCTCGGGTTCCTCGGTCAGCGCTTCAGCGAGCGGGTCGGCGTGGGGCGCAAACAGCTCTCGGCTGCTCTGTGCGCCCGCCAAACCCAACGCCTGCTCGACCTTCTCCAGGGCCTGCTGAACCTCGGGCGCGACCGGCGTGTCACTGCCCGCGTCGGCCCTGGCCAGGGCTTCACCCAGGCCCGCCAACCCCATCCGCTCAGCGCCTTCGAGGTCCGCGGTGAAGCTCCGGATGCGCATCATCAGCGCGATAAGATCGGTGGCCGACGGTGGTGCTGTCGGATCCAACCACTTCTCCAGCGCTGCGTGGCACGCGGTCTTGGTCCATGGGATTCCGGCAGCGACCGCGTCGGCGATGTGCGCGATCTCGGTGGTCGACAGCTCGCCATCCGCCCACGCCACGTAGATGGCCGGCAGAAAGGGGGTCAGCGAGGGGGTCAAGGGCAACGAAGGGGCTGTTGGCGGCATGCCCTGGAGTCTACCCCTACATCGGCTGCCGGGCGACGGCCGCGGCCGTCTTCGGGAACCGTTTCTTGTGAACCGTGTCGGCGAGCAGGGCCGCGATGATCGCCTTGCCCTTACGGGTGAGCCGGTCGTGCGCCTCCACCGCTTTTGTGGGCGTCCGTTCCGAGGCCGCCATCCAATTCAAGGCCCACAGGTAGTCGTCTTTGAACCGCGACCGTCGGGGCCAGCCGTGCCGGTCCTTGGCGTTGGGGTACAGCAGCTGGAAGTGCTGCTCGTAGATGCTCGCGATAGTGGGCTCGAACCGCGTGTACTGCCGATCGAACCACCAGCGCGACAGGCGCCACCGCAATTGCATCTTCTCGTTGGCGCTCAGCTTCGCCAACGCCCCGCCGACCTTTTGCGGGTTGCGACGGGCCCACTGCATCCAGGTGTGGGCCCAGAGGTAGGTCGACACGCTCTCGTACGTCTTCTCGCGGACCCGCTGCCGCATGATGTCCTCCAGGATGGGCATGGGCACGAAGGTCGAGACCCACTTGGCCACCTGATAGGCGTTGTCCTTGTCCAGGTTGCGGAAGCGAACCGCCTTGGAGAAGCAGTCCAGGGTCGGTGGACGCGCTGGGTTGTGGGTGTCCTTGAACGACTTCAGGCACTTGCGGCTGGGCTTGGCGACAGCGATGGGCTCGCCCTTGGAGCGGTGGGTCGGGCGCGCGTAGAGGCCGAAGGGGTCCGGCACCGGCCACGCCGGGCGCATCCGCGAGACATCGTAGATGTAGCGCAGGTTCTCCATCGCGTTGCCCTCGACGCTCCCGATGGGCTTGGGCTTGGGTTGCCCTTTCAGCTTCACCGGGTCGAGCTTGTCGCCCACCTTGAAGCGCATCTCGAAGGGGTCTTTGAAGGTACGCTCGTTCTTGGCGCCGTCGCGAAAACCCCAGTACCCGGCCACCAGCTGCACGACCTTGGACGAGATCCCCAGCATGGCCAGCTTCTCCTTGGCTTCTTTGCGGGCATACCCCCCAAACAAGACCGATTCTGGCCGCTTGGGGTCCATCTCTGGGGGCTTTTCGGGCGGCTTCTCCGGGGGCTTCTTCTTTTTGGGCTTCTTCCACAGACCGGGGTCGAGGGACACGGTGCGCGTGTTCTTTGTCTCGACCTTCTCCTCGCAGGCCGGCTTGTCGCCGGTCTCGGGGGTGCTGCCGATATCGATGCAGATGCGGCGACGCTCGCGATCGACGAACACCAGCTTGATGGTCCGTCCCTCACGCCTGACCAGGATCCGGTCCTCCACGCCGCCATCGTACCCCTTCAGGGCCGCCACCAGGGCCCGACGGACATAGCGCTTCTTCAGCAGGCGCTTGATCTCCCACTTGTTGAGGTGCTTGCGCAGCAGCTTGACGACCACCGGCCGCACCGCCTCCCAACCGGCCTCACGAGACGCCTGGGCGTCGGCGGGCACCGATACCGATACGGCCGCGACGACGGCGGCGGTACAGGCGATCAGGGCTGGGCAGGGCTTGGACAGCATCGACAGCTAAAACCTACGAGCAGGTGTCCTGTTGAACCAGGGAGGGGCCATTGTATTTCTGACTTGTGTATCTGTCCGCAGGAGTTACTCTTTCGGCATGTCCAACCGCTACTACGACGGCAAGCACCTCGCACCTCGCGCTGACATCAGTGTCGATGACGTGAGGCGCCTTCGGGCGCGCGCCGCCGAGCTGGGCCTCGCGGTGCCGGCGACCGAGAAGCGAGGGACGACGGATCAGAACTCGGCGGCCCCTCGTCGCAAGTACGTGCACGGGAAAGTCCCGACGGCTTCGCCGACGCGGGTTCAGACGCCTCTGCCGGTGGTGATCACCACCCCTGGTGTGGGTGCGATCACCACGCCGCACGCGCTGGCGATCTCCCAGCTGGACCTGGACGCGATCCGGCCCGGTGCCTGGTGGCGGTCCCTGAAGCGCGGGCTCAGCTCCCTCTTCAAGTAGCGCGCCAGCGGGTACTCGACGCTGACTTGAGGTGATAGCCTCCGCGGCCATGTTCAGGATTGCTTGCCGCCTGGCTCTCTCGTGCGCCGTGCTCACCTCTGCGGGATGCGACAAGTCGCCCCCTGCGAACCCTCCCAGCGCTGCGTCGCCGACCGTTACCGGTTCTCCCGCGCCGGCGCCGCCGGAAACTACCCGGGCCGCGCCTGCCCCGACGCCAACGGTCGCACGCAATACGCCAAGCGCACGCCCCCCAACCAAGCGGATACCTCCACCGCCATACGCCGTGAAGCCGCTCGTGATCCCCACGGTCAAGGGACAACTCGACACCCTTCTGGGCTGCACGCTGAGCCACCCCAAGCAGGGCGGCCCCCACCCCGGCGTGGTGCTGCTGTCGGACGCTGGGGCCCAGGACCGCCACGGTACGACGGTGGTGGCCGGCAAGAAGCACCAGCCCTACGCGTTGCTCGCCGACGTGCTGACCCGGCGGGGGCTGGGCGTGCTCCGGTGCGACGATCGAGGGGTCGGCGCTTCGAAGGGGCGCGAGACCATGCGGGGACTTGCCGAGCGCGCCAAAGACGCCGCAGCCCTGGTGACGTTCCTGCGGGGCCAGGTGGCCGTGGACAAGCAACGCGTCGGCGTCGCGGGGTTCGGCGAGGGAAGCGCCGTGGCCGCCGCCGTGGCGGCGAAAGACGCGAAGATGGCGTTCGTGGTCGCGCTTTCTGGGCTGGCGGCCAAGGGCTCGGACACCCTGGCGGATCGCCTGCGTCGGCGGTTGCTGGCCAAGAAGGTCTCCGAAGCGGATGTGGCCAGGGCCCTGGAAGCCCAGGCCCGGGTCATGGACCTCGTCCGCGACAACGGCGATGTGGACGCCATGACGAAGGCCGTTGCGGCCAAAGTGGCTCTGGAGCGCAAGCTCCTGGGCACGAAGACCCCGGCGCAGAACCTGCAGGTCCGACTCGAGGTCGTGCACATGATGTCCGCCAGTGGCCGCGCGCTGGTCCTGGTGGAGCCCGGCATGGTCTGGTCCCGCATCAAGGCACCGCCCGTGCTCGCGCTGTATGGCAAGGCCGACGTGGACGCCCATCCGGACCTCCACGCACCGCTGCTCGAGAAGGCCCTCGGCGATGCTGGCAACCCGGACGTGACCACCACCCGGGTCGACGGGTCCCCGACTCAGCTGGACCGTGCTATGGCGAACGCGGTGAGCGATTGGGTGTTGCCGCGGGTCGGCATATCGCGCTGATGTGACCGGCCCGGCCGCCGGCGTGCGCCTCCGGCCGAAGTGTGCCAAGCTCACGCCGTCAGCTGCCAGGGGGCCGCTGACCACCCACCCATCAGTCTACGAGGTAAGCCCCGTGCGCCACGTCATGCACACGCTGCTCGTCGCCGCGCTGGCCCTTTCGGTCGGCGTGTGGACCAGCCCGGCTCAGGCCGGCGAGCCCGACATCGTTCCCGACAAGTTCATGGACTCCAAGGAGGCCGAGCTGCGGGACCTGGATCTCAACGCCGACAACATCCGCTTCTCCTCGTTCCACGGCTACAAGGGATCGAGCATGCTCCTCATCGTGGAGCGCAAGTCGCGGGACCGGAAGAACAAGGAGCGCTGGCGCCGCATCGCCGTGCTCAAGACCAAGAGCGGGTCCACCAACCCCCGGGGCGAGGTGGCGACCTACCAGCTGGCGCGCTACCTCGACACCCCCATCGTCCCGGTGACCGTGCTGCGGTGGCTCAACAAGGACGAGATGCGCAAGATGCTGGCGAAGCTCGAGGAGCTCGACTTCTCCGGCAAGCGCAAGGAGATCTCCCGCCAGAAGGTCATCGATGACCTCAAGGTGCAGCTCGAAGAGGACAAGCCGTTCTACGCGGTCGCCCTCAAAGAGTACGTCCGCGGCTTCAAGATCTTGCCGTCGGCCGGGTGGAAGGGCCTTCCCGAGGCGCTGAAGTTGACCACACACCTGGACCCAAAGGGGCCCATGCCCAGCGACGACACGGTGACCCTGGTCGCCCGCAACAAGAAGCCCACCTACACGGCCGAGACGACCTACTCACAGGTCGCCAAGGACATCAGCGCGCTGGTCATCCTCGACGCCATCAGCTCGCAGTATGAGCGTTGGAAGGGGCACAACATCCACTTCCGACTCAAAGACGAGCTGGGCTTCAAACGCGATGACGACGACCGCAACCTCTTCAAGGGTGGCGAGGCACGCATCATGTCGCTGGACAACGGCGCCAGCTTCGTCCGCGGGCAACGCCGGAGCTACGACGTACTGGACCGGTACGTGGGGCGGTTCGACAAGAACCTCATCAAGAACCTCTACCGGATGTACGAGTGGATCTACGACAAGCCCAACACAGCCCGTAAGTGGTTTGGTCTCAACAAGCCGGCGTTCTGGCGCTTTCGGGTGTCGGTCGCTCGGGTCATCGCCCAGATCGACGCCAAGGTGGCCAAGTTTGGCGACGCGGCCGTCTTCAAGCGGGTCAAGAAGGGGGGGAACTAGTCATGCGTAAGGTCTTTTCGACTCTGATGCTCCTGTTGGCGGCGTTTGCGTTCGTGGCAGGAGGGGCCACCGACGCGGAGGCCAAGCGCAAGAAGAAGAAGAAGGTCCCCGAAGCCTCGGAGCTGGTGACGGCCATCGGCGGAAAGGGCGGCTTTGCACCCAAGATCTTCAAGGACCTCAAGAAGGGGATGTCGCCCGGTGAGGTCAAAGACATCTTCGGTCGAATGGGGCGCGTCTCCACGTACGGATACGCCAAGGCCAAGATCAAGGGCCACAAGGGTGTGTGGTACCTGCGCTTCCGCTTCGACAAGGAGCCGGACACGGAAAAGCGCAACAAGCTGCACTCGGCGCAGATTGTCTACAAGAAGAAGCTCCGCAAGCGCCCCGAGTTCTTCGAGCGCATGATGAAGCTCGTGCAGGCCAAGTGGGGCCCGGCGTCGAACGCCGGTCAGGTGACCCGACGCATCATCACCTGGGCGAACGCCAGCAAGACCCAGGTCGTGCAGTTCGCTCGCTTTGGCGACCAGTACGAGGTCAACTACAAGCTCTAAGCGCCTGTAAGTAGAGGCATCACGGCGTATCCCTCGCCGCTGAACCAACGCCTGGCACCGAACTTGCTTCGTTGCCGGGCGTTGTTGTTTATTAGCCCCGACGGGGACACGACGGAGAGGGATAAGGATGCGTAAGGGAACCTTTTTTCAGGTCGCGATGATCGCTGCTGCGTGCGCGGTCACGGTGGTTGCTTGTCGTTCGGTCATCACGGGTAACGAGGGGAACCTTCGCTTCTCGTACATCGCCGACGACCAGATTCGAGACTTCAACAAACCCATCGCCGTCGGAGCGCGACTGGAGCTGAAGGTCGAGACCGCTGGCCTGTTCGGCTCGGTCACGCTTCAGAGCGCTGAGACGGACGACACCTCGATCCTCGAGGTCGTCTCGTTCTCCGGCGACCGCCTCATCGTGCGAGGGACCGGCACCGGCAACGTGCTGCTAAGCGTCACGGCCCGCAACGGTTCGGGGGAGATTGTCGACGACAACATCAATCTGAACGTCCGCGTGCCCGACGAGCTCGTCCTGGTCCACACCTGCGACCCCACGGCCAGCGAAGCGATGTGGCTGACCGACAACGACATCTTCTTCCAGTACGAGATGAAGGAGAACAACCGCCCGGCCATCGGCTACGGGTACCACCCGCTGACCTTCGACCCGCCGGCCATGACTCCCGACAGCGAGACGAAGGACCAGCAGTGGATGCACCTGACCACGCCGACCTCGGCGCAGAAGGTCACCCTGACGAGCACCGTAGACACCACCACCGCCGTCATGAACATCGTGGCCCCGGCCTCCATCAATGGCGCCAAGGTCAAGGCCGAGTTCGTCGAGGCCTGGGTGGGCAGCACCGTCTTCATCTACCTGCTGCCGACGGTGGACGATAAGCCCATCTGCCAGGCCCAGACCCAGATGTCGATTATCGAAACAGTGACGCCGGACGTTTGCGAGGTCACCCGCCCGGCCAACGACGACGGCACCGGCCCCAAGAACGAGTGGGGTTGGGTGAAGGTCGAGGGCAAGTCGGTGGGCCGCTGTGAGTTCCGGGTGAACTACGAGGGCGGCAACAACGGCTCCGGCACCGACGTCACGCTGGGCGTGGACGTCAACCAGATCGTGCAGCCGGAAGGCGGCGAGAGCCGGTAGGCGACCGTTTCACGCCGGTTTTCGGGGGTCACCCGGGAGCCGGCGCGGGTCGGCTTTACAAAGAGCTGAGCCATCCGGCACAGTCGGGGCATGTCCTTCAGCTGGCTAGCTGGAGCAACAGCGGCGGCGTTGCTCCTCGCAGGATGTCCTGGAGTGGAACCTGCGGACACCTCTCAGTGTCTGGTCGAGGCGTGTCCAGGGGGCGTCAACTGCCAGGTCAAAGACGACTGGTGCTACATCGGCAACCAGTGCGTTCCCGAGAATGACAATCCCTTCGAGGACAAGTGTGTCATCTGCTCGCCGGCGGTGGACCAGACCCAGTTTGTGCGCAAGTGCGCCGGGGATGAGCAGTGCATCCCGGAGACAGGCGAGTGTGTGCCGCTCAACACTCCGGACGCCGACGCCACCAGCGGGCCTGACGCCGACGCCGATGCGGTCGTCGAGCCGGATGACGGGCCCGATGCCGCAGGCGACACTCAGCAAGACGCGGACGCGGCCACCGATGCGGTGGTCGATATCCCGACCGACGCGCCTGGGGATGCTGCCGCCGACGGCGACGCCGACCCGGACGCGGCTACCGACGCTGACGCCACTGTGGATGCGGTCGCCGACGCTGACGCCGAGGTCACGGTCGACGCGGACGTGAACGTCCCTGATGCGGACGCCATGCAGGACACAAGCGTCGCCGACGCTGACGCCGACGCGGGACCTGGCCCAGATGCCGTGACCAGCGACGCCGACGCCAGCAGCGATGCCGATGGTGGTCCCAATCCGCCCACGGGCTACATCCTCTACCCGGCGGGATTCACCGCGTTGGGCGCCAGCCCACCACCAGCGGGTGGCTACAAGCTCCATGACCAGCGGTTCCTGGTCACTCCCCACTGCTCCAACGGCTACTGCGTCGCGGGAGGTTTCTTACCATGAAGACTCGGATCCTGGTCCTCCTGGCCTGTGTCGGATGCGGCGTCGGCGGCTTCCTGCTGGCCAACGCGTCCGCGGTTGGCCCTCCGACGACCCCCAACGAGGCCCTCTTCTACGCAGGCTTCATCACCGACGACACCAACGTCCCGCTGGATGGCGACCAGACGATCGAGCTGAAAGTCCTGATCGACAGTGTCGGCAGCCCCGGTGGTGAGCTCTGTACGACGGGCCCCGTGACCGTCCCAGTTGACCAGGGCCGCTTCCGGATGGCGGTACCGGACACCTGCAAAGCAGCGTTCGAAGCAGAGCCGAACACGTGGGTGAGGCTCGTGGTCAACGGCACCGAACTGGGCGCAACCCGCGTCGGCGCCGTGCCCTATGCGCTCGAAGCGGGGCGCGCCGTCACGGCCACCACCGCCGACAACGCCACCAACGCAGAGAGTGCGCTCAACGCCGACAACGCCACGGTCGCTGAGAGCGCCAACAGCGTCGACTACGCCAACGTGAGCAACACACCGCTGACCGCCGCGGGCATCTACCAGAACCCAGTCACCGCTGAGCAGTTCAGCCTCTACGGGAGTCCATGTCAGAACGTCACTGCACCACAGGACGGCAATCTGGGAGGCCTCTCGGATGCCAAGACCCTGTGTGAGACCACCTGTGGCGGGAGCGCAACCGCGCATATGTGCACCGCGGAAGAGATCGAGCGCTTCGTGGCTACCGGTGGAGCCTCGCCTGTGGAAGGCTGGATCGTTGGCACCCGAAGCGGGTCACACCACGGCTCCGGCCAGACGCTGACAGGGTGCCAAGGCTTCACGACGAACCAGGCCACCACGCGAGGTATCCGCTGGACAGGTGGCTCCCTTGGCCAGTATCCGGCCGCCACCACGTGCGACAACCAGCTGCCGGTGCTCTGCTGCGATTGAACGCTATCACTCCTGAGTGAACTACGGCCCCTCGGCGATGCTCGCCGGGGGGGTCGTCGTTTGTGACAGGGCGACGTGAGCCCCAGGGGCCCAGGCCGGAGCCCCATGGGTCTCAGCGCGTGTCATGACGCACCACCGACCGTAAGTCGCTGTAACGACAGGCGCCCACTCCTGGCACGCTTCATGTACTCATACCGACGCTCGTGACCCGCGCCCGGAGGACCCCGTCATGAAGCTCGCCCTCGCTGCCCTCGGGCTGCTGGTTTCCACGCCTGCCTTCGCGCAATCCCTTTACAAGGGCGACATCAAGGTGATCCCGGAGCTGGCCCCCTCCTTCTACGTCTGCGAAGCCCCACCCGAGCCGTGCGGATACGCCAGGTACTACGAGGTCGGACCGAACCAGTCCTTCACCACCCTCGCCGATGTCTTCACCCACGCAACCAGCCAAGGAGCCTGCGCGGTCCAGGTCGACCTGGCGGATGGGGACTACAGCGGCGACGTCGTGCCACCGGTCCATGCATGCATCGTAGGCGAGTCGTCTGAGGCGACGCTCAGGGGCTCGGTACGGGTCCAAGGCGAGGTCGCCGTGCAGCTGCACGAGCTCACGATCGCTCCCAAGACGAACGTCGGCCTCCTGCAGACGCACGAGCTCTCCGAGGTGCTTGTCGACGGCGTCGCCATCATCGGCGCCCGCGGCAACGGGATCTACCAGAGCGCCGGGAGGGCGCGCTGGGAGTCGCTGTACGTGGCGAACACACGTGCGATCTCCGCCGACGTCGAATCGGGCCGCGGGGCGGTCGTTCGTGGTGGCGCGGACGTCCTGATCAACGTCGCTCAATTCGACGCCAATGCCGGCGGCGGCTTGATGGTCCATGGGCCAGCAGCGTCCGTCTGGGGCTTCGGGTTCTGGGCCCAGGGCAACGGCTACAACCCCTACCTGCCCACGCTGTCGGAGAAAACCTGCTTCTTCGAAGGCCCGGAGGAGGCAGGCGCTCTGGTCGCTGCCGATGGCGCCTACCTCGGACTTGGTGACGTCTTCATCATCGACAACGACGGGTTCGGGTTCGCGGCTACGTCAGGCGCCCGCGTCCACCTCGACGACGTGTTTGCCTCGGGCACGAACAAGCTCCCCGATGCGGTGTGCAACGCTGTCCAGTGGGGTGGCATCAACGTGGGCATCTACAGCGACGCCGTGGCGCAGATTTCGGCGCTGACGTCTACGCAGGCCGAGTTGGCTGGCGTGCTCATCCGGGCTCCAGTCACCGGGTTGGGCTGGGACATCACCGGCAACGAAGTCGGGATCCACCTGGGCCAGGTGGCGGCTCCCTGGGGCATGGAGTGCATCTACGACGAGTCGTTCATCTACGGCAATAGAACCAACGTCTCGCAAAAGCAGATGCCCCTCCCCGAGACGCAGTGCCTTCCGGACGCCCCCTGCGACGCCCCCCCGTCGAAGCCGGGCAAGGTCGTGTGCCCTCAGGTGCCCTTCAAGACACCCGTGCTCTAGCCGGCCAGGTTCGGAAACCGTCCGTCGTTTTGACCACGGTTCGTCAGTGAGGCTATGACGCGTCCAGCCCCCCGACTGGAGAAGCGTCCATGCGCGCCCGACACACACTCGCAATTCTCTTGGTCGTCGCCACGCCCCTCGGGTGTGGAAAGGATGCTCCAACGCCTTCTCCGACGCCCAAGGGGAAGCCGACCGCGCCGGCGCGGATCCTCTCGGCCTACCATGGCCTCGATAAGCTTCCGGTGGCGATTCTGCGAGGATGTCCCCGCCAGGCTGTGCGGGAGGATGGGATGCCGGTCACCTTCAGCGTCCAGCTGAAGGGCGAGACGGTGAAGCCGGAGATGTTCTCGGTGCAGACCGCCAGGGGCGAGTGGGTGAAGCCAGTGTGTGCCACCCTGCGACCGGCCGACGAACGACTGGAGAATCGTACGGTGCTGCTCGCGGGTCCCTTTGGCACGCCTGAGGAGACACCGAAGAGGGTGAAGGTGGTCGGGGACCTCACCGACACCTTTGGCCGCTCGCTCAACGGCGTTCAGACCGACAAGGTCACACCCCTGAAGGCCGGTCCCAGCCTGCTGCTGGCGGAGCGGTTCGCCCCGAACACCAAGGGCCTCGCCGGCGAATGCCCGCCGGGCACCAAGCAGGTCGTGCAGCTCACCTGGGAGGGAGGGGTCACTGGCCCCGACGGCGCCGCCCTGAAAGAACCGCAGCGCACGGCGGTCTCCGTGAGGCTGTCCGACGGCAAGACGGTGACGCCCATCGCCCTGGCCGACGACGACCCCGACAACTTCGTGCACGCCTGCCTCGACACCGAGGTCGAGGCCAGGTCGGTCGCTGTGAAGGCCGGTCACTTCCACGACCCCGGCGACGATGCCAACCCCGACACAAAGATTGACGTGGTGCCCGGTACCCCATGAGCCGTAGGATGGGCAAAGGAGGGAAGATCAGGACGACACGAGCGCCTGGTCGGCTAGCGCCGCCCCAGCGCTCTATCATCCTTCAACTATTTGATGTATCGCCCTTCGGGCTCCTAAAGGCGCTCATCAGCGCCACTGCGTGTCACTGATGATCTACCCATGACCCTGCTCGCTCGCAACGCCCTGTCCATCGCCGTCGCGCTCTCGCTTTGTGTCCTCCCCCAGGGTGCGGAGGCGTCGAACGTGTCCGGCGGCTCCCCCGTCGTCATCGTCGTCCAGACGCTTCCGACCACGGGCGGCTGCCCCGACGTCGGCAAGGTCCGCCGCGCCTGGCGGCAAGCCTTCGCGGCGTTCCAGGGAGGGGACAGAGCCACGGCGCTGCGCCTGGTGACCGAGGCCTACCGACGGTTCCCACGATCGACCACCGCCTACAAAGTGGGCGCGTATCACGAGCGCTCCGGCGACCTGCAGAGCGCCTTCGAGTGGTACCTCACCGCGCGCAACTACTGGCCACGTCCGTCGACTGAGCGAAAGATCATCCGAGCGCTTCGGCGAACGGGCGGCAAAGCCGGTTACGGCGTGATCCGGGTGAAGACCGGTGCCGGCGGCGTCATCGATATCGACGGCACCCACACCGCGCGCAACGGCGCCTGGTTCGCGGTCCGGCAGGGCGTGCACAAACTGGCCGCCAGGCGCGCCGGAGGCTTCGGCTCCCAGACCGTCACGGTCAAGGCCGGCGACATCCGCACGACGACGTTGGCAGCGAGCCAGCTGCCGGCGACGAAGAGCACCTTGACCGCGGTCCACAAGGCAAAGCCTGCGGCGGCGTCGATAAGGCTCCCCCTCGGGCTGATCCTGGGCGGGCTGGCGGTCGCCAAGACCGGCGCCCTGTTCCATGTCTGGGGCCTCGACCTGGCCGGCGACGCGGCCGCCGCGAACAAACTGGACAGGGGCCTTGTCCCTCCCGGCCAGCTTGCCAGGCCCGACGGCTCGGAGCAGAAGATCGTCGCCGGCGTCATGTACGGCCTGGGCGCCGCCGCCATCCTCTCGGGCGCCATCGTCTGGGCGACGTTGGACAGCGGAGACGCAGCCTCGCCCGACGCCTTGGCGCTGAACCCAACGTTCGGCGTGCAAGGCGCTGGACTGTCCCTCAGCGGCAGCTTCTAGGCGTCAGAACGCATAGAACGTCAGGCCCAGACCCACATGAGCCAGGCCGATCATGTTGGTGTAGTCGGTTGGGAACGGAGCGCCCAGGGTGAGATTGATGCCAACGTGGTCGTGGAACCGGTACGCTAGCGTGATCTCGGCGCTGACGATGGGGCGGTTCTCCGCCGTATGGGACTTGGCGAAGAGGTTCTCGTTGGGCCAGTCGACCACGATGTAGCGGTTGAAGTGGCTCCACCCGGCCAGGACGTGAATCCCCAGCGAGACCCGGCGGCTGCTCGTCATGAAGAACGACGTGCCGACGCCGATCTGGCCCACGAAGCGGTTCAGCTGGTCGCGCTCCTCCGTGCGCCAGGGCCCCAGGAACATGGCCTCGTGGCCGTAGTGCATGCGGAGGCTCAGGTCGAAGGTGCCGGTGGCGTCGCCGTTGTCCCAAGCGGGAAACTGGAGCAGCGTGTGAAGCTGCGCGCCGAGGTACATCTGGGAACCGATGCCCCAGACGGCGGCGGTGTCGAAGCGGAGGTGCACCGAGTCGTCTGCTCCAGCTTCAGCGGTGATGTGAGGCGCGTCCGCATGCGCCGGCGCGGCCGCGGCGACGGAGGCGAGCAGGAGTCCGAGGATGGTCGTTCGGAGCGCGTTCATCGGGTCACCTCCTCCAGCGCCAGGGTCAGTCCGGTTTCGTAAGACGGCCACAGCGCACCGCCATGGTCGGTTTCCAAGACCCCGGTCTCGAGGACGAGGCTGGGGTAACCACGCGCGCTCAGCCGATCGATGAGCGCGCCAAAGGCGATGGCCAGCCCAGCTCCGTTGGCCGTCGCCCGGGTGGCGTAGATGGTCATGGGCAGATCGTCGGCGCGCTCGGCATGCCAGCGCTCCATGGCCAGCAGCTCTTCGACGATGCCGCCGTCAGCCGCGACGATGGCGGCAAACAAGGGACGCTCTGGGGGGGTGTGCCGGAACGCGGTGTACCAGGCGAACACGGCGCCCAGGGAGTGCCCCATCAAAATCCGCTGTTCCGGGTCGATGGGCAGCTTGGACTCGACATGTGGCAACAGCTCCTCGGCCATCACCCGATAGAACAGGTCCGCGGCCTCACCGCTGTCGAACTGGGGGTCCGCCGGGACGGGAGGCGAGAAGTAGTCGAAGCGCCCGGGCTTGCCACCCTGGAAGTCGAGCCCGACGACGATCGCCTCGGGCCAGGCCCCAGCCGCGGCGTAGTCCGACACGAACCCCGCGGTGATGTCGAACTGGTCGCCAGGGAAGTGGGCGTCCAGCTGAAACACCAGCGGATAGGTGAGCGCGGGGTCGAAATCGGGCGGTGTTCGGATGGTCAGCTCCAGGGTCTGCCCAAGAAGCTGGCTGTCGACGAACTCGGTGCTGACCGTCCCGGTGGTGGGCAGCGGGGTATCTCCGCAAGCGCCGACGAGCGCGGCAGCGGCGAACAGGGCGCCCAACGCGGTGAGAGGGATGCGAGACACGAACATGGGACCTCCGGGTATCGGGTTTCGTAGGTCCAGTCCCCGGAGTCCCCCTGGCGTTCGAAGAAAACGGCTTTGAAACAAAAGAAAATTTTCTTCCGAACGCCACGCGGGGTGCGGGTACAAGAGGGGCATGAGGTCTGCGTCCAAAACCTTGGCGTTCCTGCTCTCGGCGAGCGTTCTTGGGGCTTGTCCCGAGCTGGTCGAGCTTCCGTTGCCCGCGCCGACGGCCGATGCCTCAACGACCGACGCGACATCACTGGAGTCGCGAGCCATCGCGAACCTGGACCTCTGTGACACGCCGGGCGATATCGCCTTTACCCTGGCGCCCGATGGGGTCCAGGAGGTCGTCGTGTCGGTGGTGGTCGCGGGCGGAGCGGTGGTGACGGCCGAAGCGCTGGATAATCCTGGGCTGGACACCGCCCTCCTTCTATGGCGCCTCATCGACGGCGCGTGGTCGCCCGAGCCCGGCGACAGCGACACCGGAGAGGGCTATCAGCCACGCCTGACGTTCACCGCGCCTGGCGCGAGTAGTGAGCGGCATCGTTATCTGGTGGCGCTGGTGGCCACAGACGCCGAGCAGGCCCAGGGCAGTGGTCGGCTGCGGGTGGCGGCCAGCGGGTGCCGGGTCGACGACTGCGGAGGCGTCGACTGCGAAGACGGCAACCCATGCACGCTGCACTGGTGCGACGCCGGAGTGTGTCAGACCAAGCCCGCTCCCGATGGCGCGGTCTGCGACGACTGCGGCATCTGCCTGGACGGGGCATGCGCGGCGGGCACCACATCCTGCGACTCCGACGGCGCCACCTGCGCGCTCCCCGGTGGCACCTGCGGCCAGAGCCTGTGCTACTGCGGCGGTCCCTGCAGCAGTTCTTGCACCTGCTACGTCGCCGAGGAGGCCTGCCCGTGAAGGGTTCGCGCCTACTCGCGGCGGCCACCCTGGCCGCCTCTGTGCTCGCCACTGGGCCGGCACTTTCGGCAGAGACGCCCTGCATCGCCCTGCCCCCGGCGCCTCCGGAAGGGCTGACGACCAAGCTGGTGCAGCAGGCCTGGCGTCTGGAGATCATCAAGCGCGGCACGGCCACGCCGCTCAGGGTCGCCACCACCGACTGCGGCACGAAGAGCGGCGTCACCGTGCAGCCGGACGCCCAGGTGCGACTGCCCAACGGCGCCCTGGTGGACCTGGCCTCGGTGGCCGCGTTCGACCGTGCCACGGTCCTGGTCCGGGCCGCGTTCGACACCTGGGCGACGGTCGACGACGACGCGCCGCTGTCCGACGTACAGCTCATCAAGACCCCAAAGCTCCCGCCCGCGCCCGAGCTTCGCGACGTGTGGTTCGGCGGCCGACTGTCGGGGCAATGGACGATACAGCCGGGCCCGGGCATCCACCGCGGGTGGCTCTCCATGGACCTGCACGTGGGTCTGCTGGCGCGCCGCCTGCTGGTTGGCGTGCGGGTGGCGTTTCTCCCTCCGCAGACCTTCAGCAGCGCCTCGGGCATCGGGAGCCAACTGACCGGCTTCGAGCTCTCCGCGCTGGCGGGATGGCGCTTCGACCTGGCCCCGGCGGTGGGGATCCGGCTGGGCGCGGGGGTCGATCTCTCCTGGTCAGCCCGCTCCGTCTACGTTCCGACACGCAAGGACCCCGTCACCGTCACCGGCACAGAGTTCGCGGTGCGGGTGGAGGCCGAGCTGGAGTGGATGTGGACCAGCGCCATCGGACTGGTCGCCGCGCTGTCGGGCCAGATCTTTCCCAACGCAAGCGGCATCACCTGGCTGGGCGAGACCGTGATCCCCGCGCCGACGTTTGCAGGCGGGCTTCAGCTGGGGCTGCGCTTCTGGTTCCCCTAAGGATTTGAAGGTCGTGCACTTTTTTTCGAACGCGAAACGCCCTTCGGGTACCAGAGGGGCATGAACGACGAAACGTCACCCCAGGACCGGGCCGCCGAGTGGGCGCTGGTGCAGCGCTGCCGCGACGGTGACGCGGCAGCCTGGCGGCAGCTCTATCGCGAGCACCAGCCGCGGGTGAAGCGCTTCGTCACTCGGCTGGGCGCCCACGAGGACGCGGTGGAGGACCTTGTTCAGCAGACCTTCATGGGCCTGCTGACCTCGATGAAACGCTATCGCGGAGAGGCCGCGCTCAGCACCTGGCTGTACCGCATCGCCTCCAACCTGGTCGCCAAGGCCCACCGCTCGGCCACCCGTCAGCGCCGCTTCTCGCTGTCGCTCATCTGGTCGGCCGGACGAACGGTGTCCGACCAGACGACGACCACTCCCGAAGCGCAAAGCGCGGCCCGCGAACAGCTGGGGACCGTCGAGCGTGCGGCCGCCGATTTGAGCCCAAAGCTCCGCACCGTGTGGGTGATGGTCGAGCTCGAGCAGCTGACCCCGGACGAGGTCGCCCGCGCTCTGGACATCAAGCCGGCGACGGTGCGCTCGCGGCTGTTCGAGGCCCGCAAGCGGGTCGTCGAGCGCCTCGCCAAGTCCGAGACCATCTCAGCCCGGCCCCGCCTGCGCGTGGTCGCCAAGACCGCAGAGGGCGAGCGATGACCGAGCATGACTTCAAGCTCGCTTTGGAGGGCGTTTCCGCGGAAGCGCGCGCCGCCGCCGAGACCTGGCTCGCGGCCGACGCGGCGCTGGGCACGGACGCCCTGCTGCTGGTCGGAGAACATCCCGAGCTGGTGCCCCTGGTGTCGCGCTATGCGGCGCTGGTTGCCGAGGGGCGGGAGCACCCGCAACCCGACGATGATGCCGCCATCGAGACGGCGGCGATGGCCGCGGCGGCGTCCTGGAATCGACGTCGCTCGCGCCGGCGCAATGTCGTGCTCGCGGTCGCCGCTGTGCTTGTCGGGGCGGTGGCCACCACGCTGCTGCTGTCCAGCGGCGGCAGCGAAGGTAGTGCGGGACCGACAGCCGCTCAGGTCGCGGTCACCCGGGTCAATGGCCTGGTGAGCATGGACACCGGCTCTGGCGTCTTCGAGCCCGTGACGACGACGTCCTCGATTGGCCCTGGTGCATCGATCGATACCGGTGACGGTGGGCAGCTGACGATGGCCGCCGAGGGCGTGGCCGACGTTCTGGTGGACCCCCGGAGCCGGGTCCGAGTGGCCGCCTGGAGCGCCGACCGGGTCGCCCTGGAGATGGTCCGGGGGCGGATCCGGGCGGACGTCGAGCCTCGCCCGGACGACAGCGCCCCCTTCGAGGTGCGCACCCCCGTGGCGCGGGTCGTGGTGATGGGCACCAGCTTCGTCACCCGCCACGTGCCCGGCGAAGGCACGACGGTGGAGGGCATCTCGGGGAAGGTCGCGGTGTACCGCCTTGCCGATGGTGAGCTTGCCGGCCACGTGACCGCCGGCGATGTGCTCGTCGTGCCCGCTGGCGTCGCGACGTCCTCCGCGGACGCCGCGCCAACGGCCACAGCCAAGGCCCCCAAGGCTGCTGTGGTGGCCCCCATGGAGCCTGATATCGCCCCAGCGCCCAAGCCCGAGGTCACCCCCGACGATCCGGCTGTAGTCCCGCCGACCGACACGCCCGGCAAGACCCCGCCCAAGCGGCCTCGGCCACCTCGGAAGCCCTCGGAGACCGACGCCAAGCCGCCTGCAGCGCCGCCCACTCCCGCGGAGCCCAGCGCTACGCCTGCCGACGCGACCGACGCGACCGACGCACCGACGGAGCCCAGCATCTCGGTCGACGCGATGCTGGCCCAGGCCCGAACGCTCATCGCCGGCAAGAAGACCTCGAAGGCGCTCGACCTGCTGGCGACGCTGCGCGGCCGCGGAGTCGCGCTCGCGCGTCTCAACACGCTATACGGCGACGCCTACTATGTGGCGAGGCGATACAAGGAGGCCGAAGGGGCCTGGCAGAAGGCCCTGGCCGGCTCGAGCGCGGACCAGGGGCAGGTCGTCATGGACCTGGCCCGGCTTCGGCGCGACAAGCTCGGCACACCACAGGCAGCCTCGAAGGTGCTTTCCAGCTACCTGAGCGCGCACCCAAAGGGTCGGCAGGCCGCCGTCGCGCGGTGGACGCTGGCCCAGCTGGACGCCAAGGCGGGCCGCACGAAAGAGGCGCGCGACGGCTTCTCAGCCGTGCTGAAGCAGCACCCCAGGAGCCGCTACGCCAATCGCGCCCTGGGCAAGCTGCTTCGTCCACTGCTTCAATCGGGCAACGCATCGGCCGCCGAGCAGCTGGTGTCTCCGCTGCAGAAGGCCGCCAACAAGGCCGTGGCGGAGAGTGCCACGGTGGGCCTGATGCATGTCCGGCGGCTCCAGGGGCGGCGGGGCGACGTCCGCAGCATGGCCGCAGCCTACCGCAAACGCTTCCCCCGTGGCTCGCGGCGGGCGGAGGTCACCAAGCTCGAGACCTGGGCCCAGGCGGACTAGGGACAGCTGACGGTGTAGTCGAACGAGACGTCCGAGGCGTTGGGCTCGATGACCCAGCGATAGGCCTGGCCCGCCTCGGCGTCGAAGGTGATGGACGTGGCGTTGGTCACGCCGGCGACGCAGGTCATGGCGTCTTCGGCCACGCAGGTGTCCCCTTCGCTCAGATAGACGGCCATCGAGCCGCTGGGCGGGTTGCCGCTGCCCGGCCCCGACCAGGTCACCTGCATGGTCACGGCCTGTGACTCCAGCGCGTTGAACCGCATCACGGTCTCGGGGTCGTCGCCGTTGACACCGTCGCTGCACGACGAGGTCTCGAAGCCCAGGTGCTGGCCCGTCAGCCCGCTGTCGGTGTCGCCGCAGCCGACGTCCTTGGCGATGGGGCAATCACACGCTCCGGCAACGCAGGCGAGGCCATTGTCACAGTCGCCGCAGCTGCCGCCGCAGCCATCGTCGCCACACACCTTACCCTCGCAGTCGGTGCGGCACACCGTCAGAACGTAGTCGCCGTCGGCCGTCTCCGTGGCCCCATCGACCACGATGAAGTAGGCCTGCTGAGCCGTTGCGGCCAACTCGATGGTGGCCAGGTCGCCGCCGTCGCCTCCTTCCCGATCGAAGTCCACGCAGCTGGGCTCTTCGCAGTCCGTGAACACAAACAGGCTCCCGAGGGTGCTGTCGTCGGGTCCCAGCGTCAGGGAGAGACGATAGGCCGCGTCCTCGGAGGGGATGAGGCGATACACCACATCCTTGCCCGGTGTCGTGTTGGAGCCGCTGCCGCAGATGGAGCCTTCGTGGGCATCGGTGAGGGTCTCGACGCTGGTCGTGCCAATACGCACCGTCGAGGCCCCGGGCTGAAGCGGCGCGATGTCCGGAGCCTCGTTGCAGCTGTCGCCTTGCTCGTCGGGCCCGCAGGCGCCCACGCTGTTACAGACCTGCCCATCGCCGCAGGGCTCCCCGGGCGTAGGCTCCAGCACGCACTCGCCCGTGGCTGGGTCACACGCTGCGGTGTTGCATATACCTTCCGAAGCGCTGCAGTCGACCTGCGCCGTGGTCTGGACACAGCCGCCATCGACGCAGCTCCAGACCCCGTTACAGCGATCGTTGTCCTCGTTACACGCGCTGTCGGTCTGGCACGGGCAGTCCACGGGCTGGTGAACGCAGCCGACCATGGGGATGCACTCGTCGACCGTACAGTCCTCGCCGTCATCGCAGGGGTTCGGGTCCCGTACGCAGACGCCTTGGTCACAAAATCCCCCCGAACATTCGTCGATCGCGCACGCCTCGCCCTGGTTGTCTGGGGCGGGGACGCACCCGTAGCCGGAGACCTGGATATTGCGCAGGCAGGTATCCTGCTGCACGGGGCAGTTGGCGCTCACGGTGCCGCAGGCGCGGTCATCGCCATTGACGAGCACACAGACGCCGCCATCGGCGCAGTCGCTGTCCGTGGTGCAGGCAAACGCCCCCGACGGAATCGGGACCGTGCACGCGGGAGCTTGTGAGGCTGCCGCGATGAGGACAAACCCAAAGGCGCGGACGAGGGGGCAGGGCATTGGCGGTAGTATATGGCCATCGCCTTTTGGATTCACGCCAATCGCGATGTGAACCCTTCAGCCGCACGTCCAGGGAGAACGACCATGAAACGCACGCTGACGACGACTCTGTCACTGCTCTCCGTAGCAACGCTGCTGGCTCTGGCCGGCTGCCCGCCGGAGGACGAGGACACCCCCGACACCATCACCGCCGGCGCCGCAGCCGATGCCACGCCTGAGGTCACGCCCGACGTGGCTCCGGACAGTACAACCGGCACGCTGCAGTGGTACACCACCTGCGGCGATCCGGTGTGTGGCGGCTACACGCCCCCGAACCCGGCCCTGCCGATGTGCTCGGACCTGGGCGTCAGTGCCGACCAGGCCTGCACCCAGGACGGGCAGCAGTGCGACCCGATGAGTGACTGCAACGCAACGCTGATATGCGCCGACAGCGATCCTACGGCAGGCCCGGTCGGATGCCCCAAGTCCCGGGCCGCGTTCAAGACCGACGTGAGCTACGTGACGGACGAGGACCGCAAGTCCCTGGCGCGTGAACTGCTTAAGATGCCGCTGGCGCGGTGGCGGTACCTGCACGAAGGCGCCGAAACGCCCGCCCATCTCGGCTTCATCATCGAGGACATCGAGCCCAGTCATGCAGTGCAGTCGCGACGCGACCGGGTGGACCTGTACGGCTACACCACCATGGCGGTGGCCACGATTCAGGAGCAGCAGCGGCGCATCGAAGCTCTCGAAAAGCAGGTGGACGGCCTGCGCAAGGACCTCCGGTCCGCAATCGACGCGCTCAAGAAGGCGCGTTGAGCACCAAGGCAGCCACAGTGACACCCTGACTGGGCCCCCTGTGGCTGCTCCCGCGAAGGGCTCACAACATCCTGGAACCCCGTGCCGGTCGCCTTGGCACAAGGGTTGCGAAGGACCGGTCCCATGCTTCTGACCATCGTTGTTCTCGTCGTCCTGGTCCTGCTCCTCATCGGTCTCCTGGAGATCGTCAACGCCGCGTATGACGCCTTCGCGACCGGCCATATGAAGGCGGTCCCCGAAGAAGTCGGCCTCGGCGCCCTGCCCCAGGCGCTGTTTGCGATGCTTCTTGCGGCCAATCGCACGGTCAGTTTGCTGGTGCACGAGTTCGCCCACGCCGCTGTCCAGGGTCTTTCGTTCGGGCGACCGCGTATCGTGCTCTGCAGCAACGGGGGATACGCCCAGTCCCAGCCATGGGGAGGCTCCTTGCTCTTCCGTATCCCCTACTTCTATGGCCACGTTCTGCTGGGAGGGATCGCCGGCCTGGCCCCCCTGTTGCTCGGCGCCGGGGTCATCTACCTGGGCATGCGCTGGCTCGCCGTCGATGGCGCCACAGCATCGGCCCAGGCGGAGGCGCTTCAGGCCAGCGCCACGCCCGCCGCCTTGAAGACGCTGCCTGGTGAGTTGTGGACGACCGGAACGATGTTCCTGGGCGGCCTGTTTGCCCTGAGCGGGTGGAAGGTGGTGCTGGTTCTGGTCGCGTTCATGCTGCTGATGGACGGCCTGACACCGTCCAGCGTGGACTTCGCCCACTCGCGCCACCACATCCCGGCGTACGCGCTGACCTTCATCGGGCTTGCGGCCGCTATCGCCGTCATCCCGGCCAAAGCCCATTGGGTATTGATGGGCGGAGGCCTGGCGTTGCTGGTCGTCTTCCACGGCACCCTGACGGAGGACCGCGCCTGGCCCATGTTCTTGGGGACGCTGGGACTGGGCCTGATGGTCAGCGGCTTTTTGGTCTGGCGCGGGTGGCTGGGCGCGGATCCCGCCGCCACGGTGGCCAGCGGACTGACCACCCTCGTCACCATGCTGGTGCTGGCCATCGCGCTATACGTGCTGTACCTCGGCGCCATGCTGGCAGTGTCGCTTTTGACGCTGAACCTCAAGCCCATGGCGCTGATGTTCAGCGAGGTGCCCCGGGCCGTGGCCGAGGTGTTCCAGACCTTCGACACCTGCGAGGACTGCAGCATGCACTTCCGCCGCGCGTGCGACGGATGCGGGCGCACCCCCGAGCAAATCGCGGCCGGAGCCCCCCCGTCTCAGCGGCACCAGAAGGCGACCGCCATGGCGAAGGCAGCGGTGGACGGCATCTGGGAGGCGCCCCCGGAGCCTGATGCGGCCGGCCTCGAGAGCGCCGTAGCCGACGTCTTTTCGCCAGCCGCGACGGCCGAGCCGTCCGTCAAGGTGGACGATGCCGTCGCGGACATCTGGAAGACCTGAACCCGTGAAGCCACCCCCGCGCCCGGCACCACCGGGACGACGACCCACTCGGGCGCGGGGGGCAGCTGAACGCCTGGCTCGAACTCCCAAAGGAGCCGCCAGCCGGGCGCTCACTCAAAGCAACGCCGGCCCCGTGGAAGCTGTTCCCGCCGGTTTGTGCTTTTTTGGGCGACCCTCGTCGTCAATGTTGGGTACAACCCCGGTGTGAATCGCCACCACCTGACCCCCGCCGAGCAAGATGCCCTCGTTCGCTACCGCGCCGAGGACGAGCACGCCCACACCGAGAGCCTGTTCATCAAGCTGAACCTGCCCGGTACCAAGCAGGCACTGTGGCTGAAGCTGACGTTCCTGCGACGCACGATCGGCAGGCGTGAGAAACTGGTCGAGGGGTGGGGGATCGCGTTCGACATGGTCGGCGACGGCCAGCACGTCGCGGTCAAGAACAGCTGGCCCGCCACCGAGGCGAAGATTCAGTACGACTGTCTCTACGCCAAAACCCCGGGGGTACTGTGGCAGCACGGCCGCACCGAGGGGCGTCTGGAAGACCCCAAGTCGGGTGCGACCCTGGCCTGGGAGCTGGACTACGACACCGACCACCGCGGCTTCCGCCACATGGCCAAGCCCTGGATGTACGAGCGCAAGCTGCCCAAGACCAAGGCCTGCTCACCGCAGATCGACAGCCGCTTCACCGGCTGGGTCGAGGTCAACGGCGCCCGAATCGCGATCGACCAGGCCCCGGGCATGCTGGGTCACAACTGGGGCGGCGCGCAGGGGGAGTTCTGGACCTGGGCCCACTGCAACATGTGGGACGAGAGCAGCTTCGATGGGGCCGTCTTCGAGGGCGTGACCTCGAAGGTGAAGTTTGGCCCGGTGACCTCGCCATTGCTGACCATCAGCCATATCCGTTTCCCGGGTGAGCGCATCACGCTGAACGGTTGGGGCGCCATGCTCAAGACCGAATCGACCGTGGACGGCCTGTCCTGGTCGGTGGCCGGGGCCACCAGGGACCGGAAGTTCGAGGCTCGCTTCCACGCGCCGGCGGACCGCTTCGTAGGCGTCGACTACCACGACCCGGACGGCCGCATCGCGCACTGCCTCAACACCAAGATCGCCGACGCCGAGTTGACCCTGTGGGCACGAACCGGGGCCGGCTGGGAAGTGATGCTGGAGGCACGCGCCGAGCGGGCTGCGGCGCTGGAGATCGGGGACCGGCAGGGGACCCGCGGGGTCCGGACCTACATCCCATGATCGACCTCGCCCACAACGCCTCACCAACCAGAGAGAGCAGACCCATTCTCTCCTTGGCGCCTTGGCGTCTTGGCGTCTTGGCGATTCAAGCTGGTTGCAACTCGCTGCGGGGTACGGAGCCAGCATTCCCCGCCACGGGCTTGGATGGCTCAACTCGACCAGGCGTGACCTCTTGATCTACCTCGACCACAACGCGACCACACCAGTGGTTCCGGAGGCTCGCGCGGCGGTTGCTGCGGCGCTCGAGACTGCCTGGGCCAATCCATCGTCCTCCCACGCCGCCGGCAAGCTGGCGCGCAAGCTGGTGGAAGCCGCCCGCTACGACGTGTCCGGTACGCTGGGCGTCGCCACCGAGCGGGTCATCTTCGAGAGCGGGGCCACCGAGGCCATCAACCACGCCATCGCGGCGGCAGGCCCTGGCCGCGTCCTGGTCAGTGCCGTGGAGCACCCCGCCGTCTGGGCCGCCCTGGACGTCCGCCCGGACCGGACGGTCGAGGTCCTCCCGGTGAACCGTGCCGGGCACGTCGACGTGGCCCAGGTACTGGCGGCTGTGGACGCAGGCCCCAAGCCCGCGCTGGCTGCGGTGATGGCCGCCAACAACGAAACCGGGGTCTGCCAGCCGGTGCGCGAGCTGGCTCCGGCCCTGGCCGAGCGAGGCGTCCCGTTCCTCGTGGATGCGGTGCAGTACGCGGGCAAGAAGGACCTGACCGGGCTCGACGTCGACTACCTCGTCTGCAGCGCGCACAAGCTCGGCGGCCCCAAGGGCGCCGGCGCTCTCGTCCTCAGGGCCGATGCACGGCCCGCACCGCTCATCGTCGGTGGCGGACAGGAGCTGGGCCTGCGATGCGGCACCGAGTCCGTGCCCGCCATCGCCGGCTTTGGAGCCGCGATGCGCCGCGTGCTCGAGCATCGGGAAGAGGATTCGGCCCGCATCGAAGCGCTCCGAGACAAACTGCAGAACGGTCTCCTCGACGCCCTCGACGGACTTCAGGTCGTGGGGCACGACGCTCCCGAACGGCTGCCCAACACCCTGTCGGTCATCCTGCCCGAAGGCTCCGAAGCCGAGCCCGTGATGACCCGACTCGACCGGGCGGGTATCGCGGTGAGCGCGGGTAGCGCGTGCCACGCCGGATCGCTGAAACCCTCAAAGGTCCTCACCGCCATGGGGTACGCCCCCGCCGAGTCCTTCCGCGCCCTACGCATCTCGTTGGGCTATGGCAACGACGACGCCCAGATCGATCGGGTCCTGGAGCTGCTGCCCCGTTTTGCCCAGGAAGTGGCGGACTGGTAGCCGCTCGCTTAGGCTTCTGGGAAACCCCACCAGCCGTCGTCGACGGAGGCTCGACATGACCCGTACGCAGCGTACGTCTTCGAAAACCACCCTCGCGCTCATGCTGCTGTCGGTCCTGGCGCTCGGCCTGTCGCTGGGCGCCTGCTCGACGACCGAAGAGGTCCGCAGCTACCCGGCCATCACCCAGCCGCAGCCGGACGGCGAGTACTGCTTCAAGGGCGCGGACTGCAAGAGCGGCATCTGCGAGGGCGAGGGCTGCGGCCCCAACCAGCCCGGCACGTGCAGCCCCAAGTACCGCATCTGCGACGACGACGATAAGCGCAAGTACTGTATCTGCGACGGCCAGACCAAGATTCTCGTGTCGACCTGCCCCGACATGCGCTATCGCCACGCCCGGGGCTGCGACGACTAAGCAAGGCGCGCTCTTGATGGGCGCCGGGAGCTACTCGGAGCCGGGGCCGTTGCCGGGGCCGGGGCCGTTTTGCCGGGGCCGGTGCGGGAGCCGGGGCCGGGGCCGTTTGCCGGGGCCGAAGCCGAAGCCGGGGCCGGGGCCGGAGCCGTTGCGGGAGCCGGGGCCGTTGCGGGAGCCGGGGCCGATTGCCGGGGCCGGGGCCGTAGCCGGTCGCGCTGCTAGAAGACCAGCGCCCTGAAGTACGCGACCTTATGGAAGTCGGGCTCACCCTCGCCGGGATGGGCCGCCAGGTAGCGCCGCCGCTCGCCCTGGCCATGAATGGCGTAGGCGTTGGCCTTGAACGGGGGCGCCGGCAGGAACTCGGCTGGGACCACCGCCTTGCCGCGCCACTTCTCACCGGTCCGCTCGGCGCTGTACTCGATGGTGTAATCGCGACCTATCTCGTCGCGCTCGCCGCGGAACCGCAGCACGAGATAGTGGCCATGGGGGCCCATCTCCAGCTCGGTATAGTGGCCGTCCGAGCCCAGAATGAAGACCTCGACAACCTCGTGCTCCCAAAGGTGGTCGAGCCGCCCCGGGGGCGCATCGGGTGGGGGGTCGCCCTGCAGGTTGGCACGCACATCCACCACGAGACCACCGTCGCCACGCCGGGTCACCGCCACCCACGCCACCTCGTCGCGGTCCACCGGCGCGTCGTTCCACGTCCGAGCGACGGTCAACATGCACTGCGTGTCTTGGCGGGAGGAAGACATGGGGCTCGGTAACTATGCACCGGATGCAGTGATTTCCGAAACCTCCGGGCGAAATTCCGTAGCTGTAATGTCTTGTAATAGGTTCTGTAAGCGGCTTGCGCTAAGCCTGGAAGAGGCCTCGGACCGTATGGCGATGGTGCGGGCGCCAAAGGAATCCAGGTGGGACAATGGCATCCAGGCGACGGACCTCCGCGCGGGTTTCCCCGGTTGACTTCCGGGCAGACCGCGATGGTGGTCGTGGAGACTGCGACGGGTGAGCTGCTGGACTTCGAGCTGCGGCGGACCAATGGTCACCGCGCCGCCTTCTCCATCTACCTGAGTGTGGACGCCGCCAAAGCGGCGGCCGACCGGGCGTTCGCTGAACTCCAGCGAGAGGACCTGATGTTCGTCATCTTCGACCACCGCGGTGAGTCGGTCGAAATCTCCAGACCTCCCCTGGCCTGACTGGGCTACGGCTCCCCCAATCCCACCAGACGCTTGAAGGGCGCGAGTGTGCGTCGCGCCTCCACGGCGATCTCGGCCGCCGCCTGCACGGGCAATCCAAGCGCCTCCAGCCGAGCGCCCACCGCCGCGCGCGTCACGTCCAACGCCGCCCCGCGCATCAGCGGGCCAAACAGGGCCGCCAACGTCAGATAGCGTCGGGTCACAGGGGCCAGCCGGCCGAGCTGCTCGTAGAAGCGACGCTCGACGTCCTCCTGGGGCTCGTCCCATGGGCCCGGCTCCAGTCCCAACAGGACCGTTCCCGGCGTAATCGCGTAGCCGCCGGGGCGGCGGTCGCAGTGGAGGTGAATGCCCACCCGGCAGTGCGGCTCGATCGTGGGATTGCTCGCGCTCGTGGGACCGTAGCTGTCGTCCATGCTCTCCAGCACGGTCTTGATGGCTCCACCCACGCGTTTGAGCCGGGCCTGGCGCCGCAGTGATTTGAGCCCTGGTCCCCACACCGCCTCGGTCGGCAGGGGCAGGTCCGGGTCGGCCTTGACGATGTCGGGGACGCTGAAGCGCAACGTGAAGTGTTCCTCGTCGCCATCGCGCTCGGCCGCCGAAAACACCAGGTACAGGGCGCTTGGGAGCAGGTGCTCGAGGGTCAGCGCCGACAGGGGGAGAAGCTGTCGCCCACCGGTCGGCTGCCAGCGCGCCACCTGGACGGCCTCGTCCACCAGGGCGCGGGCCTCGGCCAGGGAGACCTCTCCGCGGACGGCGCGCTGGTTGAGGATCGCCCCGATGCGCATGACCCAGGGCGGGAGCCCCTGGAGAGCGCGGGTCACGGCTGCGACGTCGCCGGCCCCCGCCGCCGGCTGGCCCGGACGGGGCCCCGTCGCGCAGGTGCCACCGTCGACGTCGGGAGGCAGCATGGTCGCGCCGCACATCATGCATGACCAGACATCCCGTTCGGACCGTCTCCCTGACGGCTTACGAACGGGCCGCAGGCAGCCCAGACACCGGCCTTGTTCGACCCGTGACGCGTCCGCGGCGGGAACCGCGAGGGCGTCCAGCAGGTCCCGGGGAACCTCGAGCTCGCCGCCGCAGAAGGTACAACCGTGCCCGCGCTGCAGCCGCTGCCGCAGCATGTCAGCGAAGATCTTCAGACGACGGCCACACTTCTGGCAGCCGACGGTGAGCAGTCCCTCGGTCATGCGGTCAGATGTGACACGGATGGCCCCGATCGGCTACACCTGGGACATGCACACGCCACGCCTCGCCGTCGTCGGCCTCCTGGTCGCCTTGTCCCTCGTGCTCGTCCCGGCCTGCAAGGCGGAGTTCGACGCCAGCAGCGCCACCGGCGCCATTTCGAAGACCGGCAAGAGCACCAAGGGCAAGCTCTGGAAGGCCATGGCCAAGCGACAGAAGACGTGGCTCAAGAACTGGCGCTCCGCCTTCGCCCAGGGCGACCCCAGCGACCGCGACGTCATCGACGCCTGGGGCGAGATCGCTTACGCCGCCACCGGCCCCGCGGGCTTCTGGCGCAACAAGGTCCCCAACCTCTGGATGGGCTGCGCCCGTGACGGCAACACCCCGTCCTGCGCGGCACTCCGCAACAGCGAGAAAGAGTTCGCCCGCTGGGACAAGTTCCAGGAGAAGATGGAGAACCTCAAGGACGGCCAGGAGGGGCGTTTCCTCAAGAAGCACGGCAAGAAGATGCTCTCGTACCTGAGCACCTACGTGCCCACCAAGCCGAGCGCCAGCGGGATGAAGGCGACAGGCTTCTACAACAAGAGCCTCAAGGTCGCCATGGAGAAGGGTGGGCCCACCATGGGCGGCGCCGACAACGACCTGTAGCCGGCTACTTGCACTCCGCCGGGGTCGTCATCTTCTTTTCGACCAGCCCCTTCCGCAGCCCAACCATGAATTCGTTGCAGGTCTTGGTGGCCTCGTCGACGGTCTTGCCTTTGATGACGCCGGCGAATGTCGTCCACTGATCCCGGAGCCCTTTGAAGTTTTCTGGGCTCGCGGTCACGAGCGCCCGGACGCAGTGACTCATGGCGATGCACGAGGGTGCCCGATCGATGGTCACGAGTTTGGGCTTCGGCGGCTTCGGCCCTGCCAGCGGCGGCCCGAGCGTGCCGTTGCAGTCCGGCAGCCCCTTGCCCGCCTGCTCGAACACATAGCTCTTGGGGTACTGGCCCCAGCCGCTGGTCTTGATGCCGTTCTTGGTGGTCCCGGCGTACTTGGAGCAGCCGGGGGCCTCGCGGACCGTGACCTTGCCCGGTCCCGTCAATACGCCGGCGTGGAAGGCCGCTTTGCAGATCGCCGAGTCGGCGGTGTACGGATGTGAGCCCCACACACTCCCTGCCCCCTTGCGGTTGCAGGTGCACGAGTAGCGTTGCCCGCGGATGTACTTGAAGGTCGGGCCGCACCGCCCACCGGACCGGGACAGGACCCCGCCGTGGCGAGCCGTCGGCACGCAATCGTCGAGGGGCTTGCCCGGGATGATGAACGACGTGTCGTACTTGCCCCAGCGGGTGCTCAAGACGCCGTTGCGCACCGAGCTCTTATAGGCGCGACACCCGCTGTAGCTCTTGAGGGTGATGGGCTTGCTGATGTCCACGCCGGCGTGTTTGGCGGCCTTACATGGGTTGCTGTCGGCGGTGTAAGGGTTGGATCCGTAGATCGTTCCCGTGACCTTGCTCGGACACTTGCAGGTGATGGTCTCGAAGATGAACCCGGTGGCCCGCAACGTCGTCGGGCACATGTCGCCTCCCATCGATACCAGCGGCGCCTCCACGGGGAGCGTGTCGACATCGAGCACCCCGCTGTCGCAGGAGCCGGCGGCCAGGGCGACGACGACACACAGGAGCGTTCTACTTGCCACTGCTGTACCCCCCTCCCCCGTAGCTTCGGCTGCTGGACGACGACCCGGTACGCACCGAGTAGGCCTTGCGCGCCGAGCGGAATGCGAGGCGCTTGACCGTATAGCCGACCACTACCGGCATCACGGGCACCGCCGCCACGCTGGGTTTGGTCAGGTTGGCCTGGTCGTTCACCTCGGGAGTGGTCGCGCGGGCCACGCCCCAGGCCAGAATCAGTGCCCAGAAGATGGTCAGTCCAGGCAGCCGCGGGCCCTGCGCGCGGGACAAGCCCTCGCTTTGCAGGTGGCGCACCCGCAGCAGCAGGATGATGGCCAGAATCAGGGACAGGATCGCGGTCGTCATGGCCTTGGGGTAGCTCAGCTCCCTGCCGCTGGTGACGCTGTACCAGGCGCGCGGGACGGGGGTGGCTGTGGACTTCCGGGCGTCGGTCACCCAGCCCGAGGCCGCGCCACTGACCTCCATCGTGTACTTGCCCGGCGCCAGCTGGTGCGCCACCGCGGTCTCATGCCTGAACGCGGGGGGCCAGCCACCGCCGTGGTAAAACTGGGTGTGGGTCGTCGTGTAGTCGAGGACCTGCTCGCCCCCGTCCTTCTTCACCTTGACCCTATAGTAGGCCCACCCACCGTCGATCATCGGCTTGGACGAGCGTAGCCCGATGCGCACCGGCCGCTCACCGTCTTTGACCTCGAACGTGGTGGCGACGCTGCCGCCCCAGAGCTTGCCCTTGAGCTCGCCCGAATCCAGCTTGTCGGCCGACTGGTTGAACACCAGTACCGGCAACAGGAAGCAGGCCAGGGACACGATGAACGCCAAGACCATGATCTGGCGTGTCCATCGGGGCTCTTCCGCGACGCCTCGCTTGGGGCGTGCGCTGGGGGTGCTCTTGTAGATGTGCCCGCGGGGCACCGACTCACACAGGTACCACTCGACCTCGTCCGGGGTGGCCTCGACGCTGAGCGAGTACTTTCCGGACTGGTGGGTGTCCAGGCACCAGACCTTGTCGCCGACTTTGGCCACCCAGGGCAGCTCGCCCGCGACGATGTCGACGGTGACTTTGTTGGCCTCCTTCGTCCGGTAGCTCTGGCCGCGGTGTTCCAGACGGTCGGGGCGGTCGCCGTACTTGAAGCCGCCGACGTCGAAGACCCGCTCGGAGAACGACCACTCGCCATCGGACTCGACCAGCCAGCGGTAACCCACGCCTGGCGCGTACAGCGCGTACTCCTCGTAGAACCAGTGCTCGCCTTCGCTGTAGCCGGCGTACCCCAGGAACCCGGTGACATCATAAGTGACATCGCGCCATTGAAAGGTCGAGCCGGGCTTGAACCTGGGCGTCTTGTTTCGCCGCGACTTTCCGGCCACCTCTGGCAGAGCGTCACGTTTGAGCGTGATTTGGCTGCCGCAGGCCCCGCAGTGCGCGGTGCGCGCCTGGTCACCGGAGGTCAGCGGGACGTCCGCCTCGCAGTTGGGGCAGGCGATGGCCGTGCCATCGAGCTGATTGACGGTCCCACAGTAGGCGCACTCGACGGCCGCCGGAGGCTTTCCGTCCGGCCCCGGCGCCACCTCGAGCCCACCGGCGCAGGCCTTGCACTTGAGCGCGTGCACCCCACCCGACAGGCTGACCAGTCGCTCGACGCTGCCATCGGCCTTGGTCGCCAGCGGGATATCGTCGGTGACCCCGATGTCCTGGCGGGTCCAGTCCAGCTCCAGCTGGTCGTGACCCACGGGCTGTCCTACGAAGACCCGGCGTCCGCCGTCTGCCGCCTCGCCAAACTCGACGCTGGCGACGGTCGCGCCATCGGTCGACCGCAGGTCCACGAAGGGCGTCTGCTCGCCCTGCACGACTTGAAACGGGAGCTGTCCCTCACCGCCGTCCACGCTGGCTGTGCCGCGCTCCACCACGGTGAACGCTTGGGGTCCGGCGCTGGTCAGCACGGAGACCTGGCTGCCGGCTTCGGTGTCGGGCCGCACCTCGGTGTCGGCGTCCAGCGCCAGCTCCTCGATGACGATGCGCTCCTCGTCCTCGCTGAGCCAGCCGGTGCTGCCGTCGTCGAGCCACAGCACGTGCCACTCATCCCAGTAGCCCCGGTCGTACCCGTAGCGGACGCGCCCCAACACCTGGAAATCTCGGCCCTGGATGCGGCCCTGAGCCCCGGAGAACAGCTGTGTCCGCGACGGCGGCAGGACGCTGAGGGTGCCCGCAACCTTCGCCGCCTCGGCGTCGAAGGTGACCGCCGACCGACAGGTCGTGCACACCGCCAGACGCGTCCAGCGCGCGTCGATGTCGATCGGCGCGCCGCAGTTCGGACAAGGCCGTTGCACAGTACTCATGACGCCCAGGTCCTCAGCTCCACGTTGCCATCGATGATCTCGACGTAATTGCCACCCTGCATCCAGGTCCCGCTGTTCACGTAGAGCCCGCCGCGGCTCAACTCTACCCGCTCGGCCTGATGGGTGTGTCCAAACACGACTGCGTCGAAGCCTCGGCTGAGCAGCATGTCGGCGGCGTCATAGTACACCGAAGCCTTCTTGCCGTCGTCGCGGGGTCTGGAGAACCGGTCTTTGACGTCCTGATAGCGCGACCACAGCTTGTAGACGTCAGGGTAGAGGTGCAGAAGAGGCCCGGCGGCCCGCGTCAGCACTTCGTACATGACCGGGTTGCGGACGAACGATGGGTCATAGAGGTGGCCGTGCTCGATGCGGATCCGCTGGTCGCCCGAGTTCAGGTTCAGAAACGGACAGATGAAGTACTCATTGGTCGCCGCCAACAGGTTTTCGAGCGCGATGTCGTGGTTGCCGACCACATAGATGACGCGCAGCCCCTCTTCGGCGAACGCCCGGAACTGCATCAGGATGTTCAGCGAATCTCGGGCCAGGGTGGCGAAGCTGGCCTGCAGGATCTCGAAGCCGTCGCCGTTGATGCACAGGTCGAAGCGCTCCCGGCGGCAATGGGTGAAGAATGCCTCGAGCTTCCGTCGCGCCTGGGAGAACGGGTTACCGATGTGCAGGTCGGAGATCACGACCATTCGTTCGGAGGCAACAGCGATTCTCACGCGTCGTCCTCGCCGGCCCCTTCGGTCTCGTCCCGCTGGTCGGCGTCATACGCATGGGCATCCAGCAGGCTCTGGACGTAGATCTGATTCATCGTCCGCACGCGGCCGCTGAGGCGCTGCAGCATCTCGAGCGCGAAGGTCGGGTCCCGGCGGATGCGGACCAACAGGCCACCCGGGTTGATGATGAGCAGGCGCGTTCGGCCGACGGCGCGGGCGTTGGCGTCCCGCGGGAGCGACTCGAGGAGGCTCATCTCGCCGAAGAAGTCCCCCTTACCCAGGGTCGCCAGGACCTGGTCAGCGTTGCCCACCCGTTTGGTGATGGCCACCTGCCCTTCCTGGATGACGTACATCTGCCGGGTGGCCTCACCCTCGCGCACGATGTACTCCCCGTCGTCGTAGGTCTCTTCCAGCTCACGGGTCCAGCGCAGCTTTCGCATGGGCGCATTGAAAACGGAGCTGGGACGATAGGCAACCGCCCGGACCTGCTTTCGGCTCTAAGCTGGCGCCGCGGAGACCGAGACCAGCCGTCCATCGTCGAGACAGAACGCGGTGAGCGCGTTGCCCCAGACACATCCCGAGTCGCAGCCCACCACGTCGTCCCGCACCAGCACACCGAGGGCGGCCCAGTGCCCGAACACCACGCGGCGATCCGTCCAGCGTCGGTCGGGCGCGTCGAACCAGGCGGTGTAGCCCTCGGGTACGCCGTCCAGAGTGCCCTTGTAGCGCCGTGCCTGACGGCCCGCAGCGTCACAGGCCCGCAACCGGGTCAGCGCCGCGACCGCAGAGCGCCACCGGTCGAACCCACCGAGGCCGGGGCTCCAGTCCGGGCTGCTCTGTGGACGCAACAGCTCGACCGCCATCGGCCCCCGCAGCAGGGGCTCCAGCTCGCGCCCCAGCTGCACGGCCGCCCGCCAGGTCCACTGGGGCAGGAGGCCCGCGTGCACCAGCAATGTCTTGCGAGCGTCGTCGGCGTGGACCAGCGGGCGCCAGCGCAGCCACTGGATGAGTGCCTCGCCATCGGGCTCGTCCAGCACGCTCTGCGCGGTGTCCCCGCGGCCCGGCTGGCGAACACCGAGCGCCATCCCGATGAGGTGCAGATCGTGATTGCCCAGGACCGTCACCGCGCGATCCCCCAGGCCCTTGACCCAGCGCAGCACCTCGGCGCTCTCGGGGCCCCGGTTCACCAGGTCGCCCGTCAGCCACAGGCGGTCATCGCCGTCCGGTCCCAGGTCGATTCCCGTGGCGTCCACCAGCCGCCGCAGCGGCTCGTAGCACCCTTGAACATCACCGATGACCCAGGTCGCCATGGGGCGGATTACAACGCCCACAACGGTGCTGGTCAACGCGGTCTCTTTGACAGTACAGTGCCGGCCTTCTCCGGGGAGCGTGGATGCCCGCGCTGAGACGACCGGCGGTCGGTCGGACCCGCTGAACCTGATTCGGGTAATTCCGACGTAGGGAGAGAACGCATGACCTCGTTGCTCAAAGTCGACCCCAACCAGCTGATCACCACGGGGCCCCTGCCCGCCTCCAAGAAGGTGTACATCGAGGGGAGCCGGTCGGACCTGCAGGTCCCGATGCGGGAGATCACGCTGTCCAACGGTGAGCAGATCACCGTCTACGACACCACCGGTGCCTACACCGATCCCGACGCGGCGATCGACGTGCACGGTGGCCTGGCGCCCATCCGCGAGGCCTGGATCGCTGAGCGCAGCGACACCGAGCACTACATCGGGCGCCCCATCAAGGCGGTCGATGACGGCTACCGCAAGCGTCGCGCCGAGGCCGCCCAGAACTTCCCGCGGCTGCAGCGCAAACCGCGACGCGCCGTGACGGGCGGCAACGTGACCCAGCTTCACTACGCCCGCAAAGGCATCATCACCCCCGAGATGGAGTACGTCGCCATCCGCGAGAACTCCAAGCGGGAGGCGCTGCGCGAGGCCTACCGAAACGTCGAGCGGGACCGTCGCCTGACGGGCAACCCCTTCGGCGCGCGCCTGCCCGACGTGGTGACCGCCGAGTTCGTGCGCGACGAAGTCGCCGCGGGCCGGGCCATCATCCCCAACAACGTCAACCACCCCGAGAGCGAGCCGATGATCATCGGCCGCAACTTCCTGGTGAAGATCAACGCCAACATCGGCAACTCGGCGGTAACCTCCAGCATCGAGGAAGAGGTCGAGAAGCTCGTCTGGGCGATCCGCTGGGGCGCCGACACGGTCATGGACCTGTCCACCGGCGACAACATCCACACCACGCGCGACTTCATCCTGCGCAACTCCCCGGTGCCCATCGGTACGGTGCCCATCTATCAGGCGCTGGAGAAAGTCGGCGGCATCGCCGAGGACCTGACCTGGGAGATCTTCGCCGACACGCTCATCGAGCAGGCCGAGCAGGGTGTCGACTACTTCACCATCCACGCGGCGCTGCGGCTGGGCTTCATCCACCACACCGCCCAGCGAATGACCGGCATCGTCTCGCGCGGCGGGTCGATCATGGCCAAGTGGTGCATCGCCCATCACAAGGAAAACTTCCTGTACACCCACTGGGACGACATCTGCGACATCATGCGGGCCTACGACGTGGCCTTCAGCATCGGTGACGGGCTGCGTCCGGGGTCCGGCGCCGATGCCAACGACAAGGCGCAGTTCGCCGAGCTCAAGACCATGGGCGAGCTGGGCCGGCGGGCCTGGGACAAGGACGTCCAGGTGATGATCGAGGGCCCTGGCCACGTTCCCATGCACCTGGTGCAGGAGAACATGCAGAAGCAGCTCGAGTGGTGCGGGGAAGCGCCGTTCTACACCCTCGGGCCGCTGGTCACCGATATCGCGCCGGGCTACGACCACATCACCAGCGGCATCGGCGCCGCCATGATCGGCTGGTTCGGCACCGCCATGCTCTGCTACGTCACCCCCAAGGAGCACCTGGGGTTGCCCAACAAGGACGACGTCAAGACCGGCATCGTCACTTACAAGATCGCCGCCCACGCCGCGGACGTCGCCAAGGGACAGCCGGCGGCGCGGTACCGCGATGACGCACTGAGCCGCGCGCGGTTCGAGTTCCGCTGGCAGGACCAGTTCGACCTGTCGCTGGACCCGGAGACGGCGCAGCAGTTCCATGACGAGACGCTGCCCAAGGACTCGGCCAAGGTGGCCCACTTCTGCTCCATGTGCGGGCCCAAGTTCTGCTCGATGGAGATCTCCCAGCAGGTTCAGGAATTCGCCGAGAAGCGCGGCATCTCCGACGTCGAAGAGGCCCGGGAAGAGGGCATGAAGGAGAAGTCGGAGGCGTTCAAGAGCCTCGGCAGCGAGATCTACGTGCCCGTCGAGGGCAGCTAGCGCAAACACGCGCATGGGCCATTTCCCCTGACCGCGTCTCCTGGGTACGCTTTGTCGACCACTGGAGACGAGGGGATCCCATGCGCGCGCTTATCGCCTGTGCCTGCTTTGCGGCACTGCTGACCGGCTGTCCGGACGAGAAAGACCCGAGCTTCACCCTGGGTGATACTGGCATCTCTCTGGACATCCAGGGGGACGGCGGCGGGGGCAATGACGGGGTGACGACCGATGAAGGCACGCCGGATTCCGGTCCGGGAGACGCGGTCATCGTGCCTGACGTGGCCGGGGACACGCCCTCACCCGATGTGGCCAGCGACACCGAGGCCGATGTGGGGGTCGCCGATGCTGACGCCGTGGCCGCAGATGCAGACGTTGCCGCTGATGCGGCTGGTGATGGTTCCGCTGGCGATGGCAGCGACGGCGACGGTGGCGACATCCCCCAGTCCGACGGTGGTGGGGGAGACGCCAGCACCGTCGACGCGGTGCCTGACGGCGGCGCGGACGCAGCGCCTGACGGCACAAACGACGGCGGAACGACCGATGCTGGGACGACCGACGGCGGAACGACCGATGCTGGGACCATGGACGGCGGACTGGCGGACGGCACGGCTGATGCCGCGCCTGACGTGGCGCAAGACGTCGGCGTCGACACGGGCCCGGACGCGCCTCCGACACAGTGCACCGACCCCAGCGACTGCACAGGCGTGACGCCCGGTCCCTGCGAGGAGGTCTTCTGCAACGCTGGCACGTGCGATACCCAGCCGGTCGCCGATGGCACCAGCTGCGATGACGGCGACAGCTGCACCTCGGGCGACCAGTGTACCGGCGGAACCTGCGGAGGCACGGCGCCCCAGTGCGGCGTGAACGGCTACGTATGCCCCGTCGCTGACGCGGGGTCCGGCGACGCCATCGACGCCGATGGAAGCTTCACGCTGGACGGCAGCGGAAGCTCGGGCGGTGCCTCGTTCCTGTGGGCCGGCGTGCAGAACGCGCCGCCTCTCAGCGGCGCCACCACCGATACGGCCAGCGGGACCGGCACCTCGTGCGGCGTCTGGGTGTACACGCTGACGGTGACGGATGCGTGCGGCCTGTCCGACACCGACACTGTGAGCATCGACGTCGCCGCCAACGGCAACAAGGTCTCCAACACGACCTGCACCGGCGAGCTCCAGTGCGGCACCGTGGCCTTCCCCTGGTGCACGGTGCAGGGCGGCATCGACAACAGCGCCGACCCGGTGATCCAGATCGCGGGCGTGGCCTCCGACCCCTACGTCGAGAACCCGGTACTGGCCGACGGTACCGTTCTGGTGGGCGGCCACGAACCGACCTTTGTCTCGCCCGCCGACGCCGACCCGTTCACCAACGGCACCGTCATCGAGACGACCAACGACACCGGCCTGCAGATGACCGCCGGCGTCACCGGTGAGGTGCTCAACGTCCAGGTGGTGATGACCGGGGCGGGCGCTGTCGGCGTGAGTCCGGACCGGGGCGCGATCACGCTGGCCGCTTCCGCGGAAGCGCTTCTCGAGAACGTGTATGTCACCTACGACCTCCCCAACCCGCTGCTGGGGCTTGGCGCAGGAGTCAACGTTCTGGGGACCGGGTCAGGCTCCCTCGAGATCATCAGCAGCACCATCGAGTCCGCCAACAGCGCCACCGGGGCGAGCATCGGCGTGGTGATCCAGGACGGCGGCGGCCCCGTCACGCTGATCGACGTGGATGTCAACGCAGGCAACGGCGCGACCCTGACCGGCGGCGTCATCCACAACGGCAACGGCTTCCTCGACGTCACTGGCGGCACCGTCCAGGGCGGCGACGGAGCGGGGCTGAGCTTCGGATTCCGGGTCGGTCAGGGCGCCGGTGGCTGCGGCGGGGCGGTCTTCAGTGGGGTCACCGTGCAAGGCGGCACCGGGGACGACGCTGTCGGCATTCGTGCGCTCGACTGCGGCATCGTGCAGGTCGGGGGCGCCTCGCAGGTGTTCGGCCAGGGCGGCACGGGTCCAGGAACGGCGACGGCAATCTACGGCACGGGCATCGGCGAGTTGGTGGTCATTGGCTCGACCGTGCGTGGGTCCGACCCGGCCAGCGGCAGCGGCCTCATCGAGGCGTTCGGCGTCCAGGCCGACCAGAGTGCCTCGGGGAACGGCTCCTTCGTGTGGATCAGCGACAGCGATGTCGAGGGTGGCGCCGTGGGGCTGGTCCGTGTCGCGGCGTCCATCGAGGGCTTGTTCTCCCTGGTCGATAGCGGCAGCACCATCGCTGGCTCACGCACTCCGGGCGGGCTGACGACGGTGGGCCTCATCCTGGTGGGCGGTGGCCACACCATCCAGGGCAATGCCTTCATCGGCGGTGGCAACCCGGTGTCTTCGAGCACCCAGTATGCCGCAGCCGGCATCTCGATGTCGGGCGAGGGCACCATGACGATCGACGGCAACACCGTCATCACTGGCTGTGACCTCCCACCGAGCAACCAGAACCCGAACCCGGTGTGTACCGGGCCTGGCATCGACGCGAACACGTCGTTCGCGGCCGGCGTGCTCATCAACGGGGGGGATGGCCACGTGATCACCAACAATGCCGACATCACGGGCGGGGCCCACGCCGGCAACGGCGCGCTGGCGACCCACGTGGGTATCTCCGTGGCGAGGGGACCGTCCAGCGGCGGCCCACCACCCATCATTGGTGTGGACATCAGCGACAACGGCTTCGTCGCCGGCTGCAACGACCCGGTCGAGCCGCCGGACTCGGCCATCGGCATCTTCGGCCGCGACGTCGACTACACCATTTCGGCCAACAATGCGGTCTTCGGCGGCTATGGCCTGACCGCTGCGGCTGGGCTCTATATGGACCCCCGCCAGGGCTTCAGCTTCCAAAGCAACCAGCTCGAGGCGACCGACACCTGGTTCGGCGCGGGCGCAGGGACATTCACCTGGGGCATGCGGGTTCATGGCACCAACGCCGAGTTGCGACGCAACACCATGGACGGCTGCGGCATCGCCCCCAGCGATCCGGGCCCGCCCGGCGCTTGTCTGGGGGTGTCGGAGTCGGTGGGCCTGGACCTGCAGGACAACCCCTCCCAGATCGCCGCGAACAACTACGTCTTCGGCGCCTTTGGCGCGACGGCGGTGGCGTGTCGCGTCTTCTTCGGTGGCATCAACGGCATCGGCAACGCGGGGTCGGCCTTCGTGTACAACCTGTGCCTTGCCCAAGGCAGCGGCGGCGCCGCCGGGAACCTCTCGACGGCCACGGGTATCCAGATGGCCCACCAGGGTTTCACCGCCAACAACTTCCGGGTGCAGAACAACATCTTCAGCGCCGGAAACGTCGCGCTGCAGCGCTTTGGGGCGGCCCATGCGGCCAACCCGTTCCCCATCCGCTTCTCGACGAACGTGTTCGTGCCCGACTCCGGCGTCAGCGGAAACGGAGTCGCGTACTACCGGCTGTTGGACGGTACCGAGTCGGATACGACAGCGGCGATCAACAGCCTCGACCAGCCGTTGGCGCAGCGCATTTACGACAACAACGTGGTGACCGCGCCGAATTTCCTGGCGCCCACGCCGAGCGCACCGCTGCCGGCGGGCTATCACCTGGATGCCAGCTGCGCGCTGGCCGACCTTGGCGACGAGGTCCCCTTCCTGGAAGACGCCGACTACGACAACGAGGACCGGGACACCGGCACGGCGGTCTCGCCGCCAGCGCCCGAGCCTGGTCCCGATGAGTGCGTGCCCTAGGGGCGTCGCGCTACCAGACGGGGATGGGCTTCGCGCCAGACTTCGGAGGCTTGGCCTTGCGGGTCCGGCGCTTTGACGCGCGCTTCTTGGGCTTCTTGGCCACTGCCGGTTTCGCCGGGGCCGCTGCCGGAGCCGGGGCCGCTGCCGGTTCCGGGGCCGGTTCCGGGGCCGGTGCCGCTGCCGGTTCCGGTTCCGGGGCCGGTTCCGGGGCCGGCGCCGGTGCCGCTGCCGGTTCCGGGGCCGGGGCCGGTTCCGGGGCCGGCGCCGGTGCCGCTGCCGGTTCCGGGGCCGGGGCCGCTGCCGGTTCCGGGGCCGGTTCCGGGGCCGGGGCCGGGGCCGCTGCCGGGGCCGGAGCCGCTGCCGGGGCCGCTGCCGGTTCCGGGGCCGCTGCCGGTTCCGGGGCCGGAGTCGGAGCCGCTGCCGGTTCCGGCGCTGCCGGAGCCGGAGCCGCTGCCGGTTCCGGGGCCGGTTCCGGGGCAGGAGCCGGTTCCGGGGTCGCTGCCGGGGCCGGTTCCGAAGCCGACCCTGGCGCAGCCGCACCGGGCGCCTTGCTGGTGTCGTTGCCACCGAAGTGCCCCGCCGCCACAAGCCCGCCGGTCAGGAGGACCAACAGCGCGACGACCGCGATCGGTGCCCACCGTCGCTTCGGCCGCGACAGATCGACCGACGGGGCCGAAGGCTGGGGGAGCGCGTCGGCCACAGCAACCGCCTCTTCGTCCAGCGCAGTCGTCGGCAGCGTACTGTCCAGGATACGGAAGACGGCCTCGTCCCCGGCCCCCTCGGCCAGGGCCTGAAGCGCCTTCGCGACCGCTGATGTCGAGCTGGGCCGCAGCTCGCGGCGCTTGGCCGTGAGCATCGCGTGCAGCCGCAGGAGCCCGGCCGTGGGCGTCTGACCGTCCACCAGGGCCTCCGGAAGCCTCAAGGGGTCACCGTCCAGCTGCCCATGGATGATCGCCATGATGTTGTCATGGTCGTAGGGGCGCTGAAACGTCAGCAGCTCGTGGAGGATGCAACCCAACGCGTAGAGATCGCTACGGAAATCGAGCGCAACATCCCGCCGAATCTGCTCAGGGCTCATGTAGGACGGTGTCCCGACCAGATCCAGGCCAGACATCGTCCCCGCCCCGGTCTCCGCCCCCCGCGTGATCTTGGCCAACCCGAAGTCCAGGACCTTGACGTGCTCCTCGCCACTGGCCAGCGGCTGCACGTGGATGTTCTCGGGCTTGAGGTCGCGGTGGACCATGCCGATGTCGTGGGCAGCCGTCAGCGCCTTGGCGACTTGAATCAGCAGACCGCAAGCCCGCTTCTCGTCCATCGCGCCTTCTCTCTCCGCCAGGTCGTCGAGATTGACCCCGGTGACGAACTCCATGGCGATGAAAGGCAGGCCCGACTTGTCGTCGATGCCGAACTCGAAGATGCGGACAATGTTGGGGTGGTTGAGTTTGCTGGCCGCGAGCGCCTCCCGGTAAAAACGCTTCACCGCGTCCCGGTCGTCGGTCAGTCCACCGATGAGGGTCTTGATGGCGACGTCCCGGTTCACCCCCAGCTGGGTCGCCAGATAGACCGTCCCCATGGCGCCTTCGCCGAGGACCCGGATGGGTCGGAAACGCTCCGCAATGAGCACGTCTTTTTGCAGGGTCCCGGTGTCGGTCTGAAAGAACGACGACGACACCGTCGGAACCAGGCATGTCGGGCAGTTCGGCCCCATGGAGTGCTGGTCGCACAAGGGACAGAACCGAAGCTCGGTGGACGCAGGGTTGGAAGTCATCGCGCTCCGGGAGGGGCAGATTGCGCACGGGGATCGAGAGTCCGTACGCGCGGACAGGGAACCAGGTTGCGCACAGACGGCACTTTGGCCAAATTTGTTCGTCGATGCGAACCGTTTCCTCCCACGCCCTCGCCTACGTGCTTGCTGTAGTCGTCCTGTGGCCGACGACCGCTATGTCCGCGGCTCCGCGGGCATCAACCAACGCCGAGAAGCGCATCGTCCGACAGCTCGAGACCCTCGCGGACCAACTCGACCGCGCCAACAGTGCGCTCGACGCCCTGGAAAAGACCCGCCCGGGTGTGGATCTGTCCCATACCGTCGAGGCCCAGGAGGTCGCTCGCATCGTCGCGGCCATCAATGAACTGCAGGGCAAGCTCGAGGGACTGCAGCGGTCGGAGAAGCTCAAGCGCTTGAGGGCGCGCGCGGCGGAGCTGGAGCGTGAGCTGGAGAAGCTGCGCGACATGGGCACGCCCGGCCTGGTGGCCCACCCGACGTTCCGGAGGTGGCGCATGGTGCGAAGGGAGATCGAGCAACTGGACCCCTCGGAGAAAACCGAGCCGCCCGCCCCGGCGAAGGCCGAGGTGCGGCTGCCCAGCCTGGGGAGTCTCGGGAGGAGTCCCAGCACCGCCATCGGACTTGCCGCAGGCATCACGGCGTCAGGGGCCGCCGTGGCTACGCTCCTGCTGGGGATCGCCATGGAGGAGGGCGAGGAGGGCCTGCTGGGTGCGGGCGCAGCATTGCTCGGCGCCAGCCTGCTCGCAGGCCCGTCCGCTGGACATTGGTACGCGGGTCAGGGAGCCCGGGCCTGGGGCCTCACCACGGCTCGCCTCGGTGCCTACGCCATGGCTGTGGGGACCCTCCTGCCCTCACTGTTCTTCGGCGGCTTCCAGTTCGTGCTTCCGCTGGTGTCGATGCCGTTCCTGGGCTTTGCGATCGCGTTGACCATCATCGACATGGTGGACGCCCCCAAGGCGGCCCGCCGGGCGAACCGCCGGCGGCGAAAGATGCTGCTGCAGGTGGCTCCGACGGTCATGCGCCTCGATGACCAGGTGGCGCCCGGATTGGCGTTGTCCGGACGTTTCTGAGCAGCGGGGCAGCCCGCTACTGCACGAAGATGGCCGATGACGCCACCGAGAGCTGCAGCCAAATGAAGGCCTGCCGTCCCAAGGCCGTAGTTTGGCTACGGACAGTCCATGTGCGGGGCACCTGCCGCGCTCGGGGTCGCCATCGGAGTGTTGCCCCAGGCTCCCTGATTGGGCGCCTCCCCGTTGGGCGCAGGCTCGACACAATAGGGGTCGTTGGTCATCGTGGTGCCCTCGCGGCAAAACCGGTGCCCGATGATGCCGCCTCAGTCCTGAGAAGGACTCGGTTTCAATAGGTAATACGCCACGACGCCGACCAGCAGACAGGCCCCCGCAAGGAGCCCCATCGCGCGTACCGCCATCGTGCTCCCTTCCGCGGCGTAAGCGGCCAGGATGCCCGTCAGCACCACAGCGACACCGTTCATCGCCTTGATCACCAGGTTGAAGACACCGAAGTAGATGGCGGTCAGGTCGCCGCCCTTTTCGGCGGCGCAGGCCGTGATGGCCTCCCCCTCGAGACCCAGCAGCACCGCGGCCATGGGGCCTCCAAGCCCGAAAAGGATGCCGGCGGTCAGGGTCGCCGAGCCAATGAGCGGGTAGCCCAGCCCTGCAGTGCCCGCATACACCACCGCCAGGGCCACCGAGGCATAGGCGATGGCGCGCTCCCATCCCAGACGCCGCGCGAGCCACGGAACCCCCGCGAAGCAGACCAGGGCGCTGACCAGAAACGGGCCCATGACGACGGCCAGGGCGCCGGGCTTCTCGTGCAGCAGCATGTCGACGATGAACGGCCCGGCCGAGCTCATCACCGAAAAGGACATCTGTGAGCCCGCGAAAATGACCAGTACACGCACGAACCGCCGGTGTTTGAAGGCTTCCTTGAAGGCGGCCAGCCCGACCGAGGCTTCGGAGGAGGCGACAGGCTCTTTTGCCGGCCCCTGCCGAGGGGGCTGGGCGAACCAGGGCAGCGCCATCAACACCAGCGCAGGCCCGCTGAACCACAGCGCGGCCTCGCGGTAGCCGTACACCTCGATGAGGTAGCCGCTGACCACGAAACCGAGCAGCGTCGCCATCATCAGCGCAGCGCCGAGAAGGTTCGACATGACGCGCCGGGCGCCCTCGTCACCGGCGGTGTAGTCCTCCAGCAGCGACCAGTAGGGGATGCAGTAGAACGTGTACCCGACGAAGAAGAAGAGCATCCCGGCAGCCAGCAGGACCCAGCGCAACGTCGACGACATGGCCCCGTCGGGCCAGAAGACCATGGCCAGGCCGATGGACGGGATGAAGAACGAGAACCACAGCAGCGTGCGCCGCTGCCGTCCTTTGCCGACCCAGTGATCGCTGAGGATCCCCGCCACCGGGTCGGTCACCCCGTCGAAGATGCGGAACACCAGGAACACCCAACCCACGGTCGCGGCCGCAAACAGAGTGGCCGGCGTCCCGTCCGCCGCCACCTCGCCGGGGATGGGCTCGACGGCGTACTTGAGGATCCACATGAAGAAGAAGCGCGCCAACGCCATCACGCCGAGCTGGCCGCAGAAGAACAGGAGGTAGCGAAGGGGCGTCACGGGGCGAGGATGCCGGTCGCAGCGCCGCATGTCACACTCCCTCCATGCCGGATGCCGAGCTCCTGTACGACGATGGCCAGACCTTCTGGCGACTGACCCGCGAGGGAGCCAGCATCCACCAGACCCAGGGGGCGGTCGGCACGGCGGAGAAGCCGCGGAAGGGACGGACGCACGTCTGGCCGAGCGTGCTGGCGGCCCGGTTCCATCAGCTACGGCTGTCGGCCGAGAAGGAGGCAAAGGGGTTTGTGCTCCGGAGCAGGCACGAACCCGCTCGGCCAGCCGAGGCCATCGAGTCCGCCCTCGAAGCGGCGGTGGACGAGGACCCGCATGACTTCGAGCGGGCTCAAGTGTATGCCGACTGGCTTCAAACCCGGAGCGAGCCGCGGGGCCATCTGATGGCGCTGCAGATTGCGGCGGACGGCACCAAGGGACCACGCGCCGCAGCGCTCGACGATGAGGCCAGCCGGCTGGTGTCGGAGCACGGGATGCTCGGCGACTTCGAGCCCGACCACATCAAGGCCTTCTTGAAGCTCCGCTGGCGCGCCGGGTTCGTGCGCTGGGCGGCGGTGAGCGTGAACGGCCATGACCGCGATGCCCTGGTCCCTCGCGCTCGGCTCGACGACCTGCGCGCCTTCCTCGTCACCGAGCTGCTGCGGCTACCCTCGTCGAGGCTGCTGCGGGGTCTGTGGGTCGATCGGGAAGACGTCACCCAGCCGAAGATTCTGCGCGGTGTTGCCAAGAACGCCCGCCCGAGTCTGCGCTCGCTGGCCATCGGATCGCTTGGTGCCGAGGTCAGCCAGGTGGGTGTGCAACAGGCCCCGTTGCTGTTGCCGCGGACCCTCGAGCACCTGCAGGTCGAGCACATGCCCGGACTCGCCTCGTTGAGCATGATCTGGAACGCGGAAGCCCCGCGGCTCCGCTCGCTCCAGCTGCGCTTCGATGGTCACGGCGGCTATGAGGATGTCGAAGCGCTTCAGCATGCTCCGGCCTTCCCCCTTCGCCGACTGGCGCTCAGGGGCCTTTCGAGTGAACAGGTCAAGGCGCTATGGGACGCGCCAATACTCGAGGAGCTTCGCGTTCTCGACCTGTGTGGTAGCGCCGTCGACGAGAGCGACGCCATCTGGATGCGGTTCGATGCGTCGCAACTGGAACAGTTCGTCATCGACCCGGGCCAGCTCCCAGACGATGGCGAGCAACTCCGCGACGTCGACGTTCCGGTTCATCTCCGCCTCCCGCCCTTGCGCGCCGCCCCGCTCACGCGCTGGACTCCCGGCGGCCCGGGCGAGGTGCTGGACATGGCGGCCACCACCAGGGCGGCGCTCGCGGGCCAGCGCCTTGCCACCGACGACGCCAGCTGGTCGGGGTGTGGCTGCACCGCGACCCATGTCTGGGGCGACTTCGAGGGCACGAGCAGCTACCGGGTCTGCGTTTCCCTCGACGGGCCCTCCTGGGGCTGCAGCTGCCCGAGCAGCCAGGCCCCCTGCAAGCACGAGCTGGCGCTTCTGCTGCGGTGGCTGGCCGGCACCATCGACGCCGCGCCAGAGCCCTACTGGGTCGAAGACCTCTTCCCCGTCCAGTGGTTCTATCCCGACCCCGACCCGTCGGGTTGAAGGCCCTGCCTGGGTGGGGTAACACAACCGCAGGCCACCCACCCACACGCACGCACATGCGGAGGATGCCCATGCGCTACCTTTCCATCGGCGACTTGAAGACCGCCCTCGAAGATCTGTTCGACAACAAACGCGGGCTGCTGGAGCAGTCCGTCACCGGACGCCTGTACGGCCCCCTGCTGGACGCTCGCCGCACCGAGATCGCGGCGCTCCCCGAGGAGCTCACCGGCGGCCTGCCCATGGCCAAGGACCTCGCTTCGGTGGACGCCCGCCACGACGGCCTCGGCGCCGCCATCTGGCACCTCTGCCGCGCCCACGAGGACAACCCCCTGTCGGGCGATATGCAGCGCGGCGCCGCTCAGCGCGTGCGTGAGGCCATCGTGCCAGGCCTCGGCGACCTGGAGCGCACCTACGCCCAGCAGGCCGCCCAGGCCGCCGAGCGCCGCGCCCTCGTGCCAGAGCTGGCAGCGGACTTTGCGCAGCTGTCCACCGGCAGCGGCAACATCGGTGAGTGGGTCAACGCCTTCCTCGACGCCGCCGGCGAGCTCGAGGACCTGCTGAACCAGCGCGAGCAGTACAAGAACGTCGACCCGGAGACCCGGAACGCCGCTGGCCGCCTCCGCGCCGCCACGCTGGACGTGCTGGAGCGCGCCCGATTGGCCCTGGCCGACGAGCTCAAGCTCAACAACGCCGGTCTCGACGACGGCTACGAGGCGCAGCTGTTCGGCCACTTCGACGAGCTGGACAAGCTGCGGTCGCCGGACGCTTGAGCGCCGCACGGTAGGAAGCTAGATGCCCGTCGACGACCTCGAAGAACTCGCCTCCGAGAGCATGGATAAGCTCGAGGAGGCGGCGCTTGGCTTCGCCACCGACTCATCGCCCACGCTCGAGCGGCTGGGGCTGAGCTACTTCGAACGTCGTAGCGCCCGCAGGGGTGCGGTCGTCGAAGAGGATGAGGTCCACATCCTCAACGAGGACGAGAAGCGCCAGCTAGCCAAGATTCAGCGGGGTGTCGTCATCCGGGGAGCGCTCATCGGCGCGGGCTCTGGTGGCGCCGCGGCACTGGCGTCCTACTTCATCATCGGTGGTGCCGAGACCTCGACGCTGGGCCAGGACCTGGCCGTCATCGGCATCACCATCATCGCGACCCTCATCGAGATCGCGCTGCTGTACGTCGACGCGCTGCGCTCGGTGCACGAGCTGGCGGTGGTCGCGGGCATCGACCTGGCCGGCGCCCGAAACGCGCCCGAGGGCAGCGACCAACGGGCTGTAGCGACCGCCCTGGCCCGTACCGCGATGGAGCTTCCGACGCCGCCCGAGAACCACTTCGGCATCAACCCGCATCGGCGGGTGTCGCCGTGGCGTCTGTTCCTTATCGCGATCGTCTACAAGCTGAAGATCACGGTCACCAACTTCCTGATGAAGATGCTCATCCGGCGGGCGGGCGGCCGCGTGGTCCTGCGGGAGTACCTGTATTTCGTCGACATCCCGGTGACCGCGGCCTGGGACGGTGTGGTCGCCTGGCTCGTCATTCGTGACGCTCGCATCTGCGCGATGGGGCCGTCAGCGGCGAAGGTCCTGGTGGAGCGCATCCACCGCGAGCATCCCGAGCTGACCCCGCTCGGCAAGGAGATGCTGCTTCGGGCCGCCGCGGCGACGGTCGTGCGCCGCGAAGGGCTTCACCCCAACCTGGTGGCGCTGCTGCGCGAGCTGGAGAAGCTCTGCGGCCGCATCGCGGACGTCGAAGGGCCGCCCGTGGACGATGACGCCCACTTCCTGGAGAACCTGAAGAACCTGCGTCCCGACGAGGTTCAGGCTGTGCTGGAGGTGGTCGCCGTGGCGGCGGTCATTGACGGCAAGGTGGCGCGCGGTGACCGCAAGCTGGTGGCGGACATGCTGGCCGTGACCGGGCGGAACGTGTCCCTGTCGGGGCTCAAGGAACTCAAGGGACACTTCCTGGCCGGTCGCGACCTGACGGTGGACCGGCTCCAGAGCGCCATCGGCTGGTTCCAGACGCCCACCGCGTAGGCGAAATCGGGCCGTTTGCCGGAGCCGGGGCCGTTTGCCGGGGCCGGGGCCGGGGCCGGGGCCGGAGCCGTTTGCCGGGGCCGGAGCCGGGGCGGTTGGCCGGGGCCGGGGCCGGGGCCGGACCGGGCACATAGGTGACACCTATTACCGGGAGCATGGGTAACACATGGGCCTGACAAGGAGGAACGATGGTAGCCGGGCCGGCCCCTCCGGTACCGGCATATGGCTCCGGCAACGGCAACGGCAACGGAACCAGCACCGGCATCGGCATCGGCCCCGGCATACGGCCCCGGCAACGGCAACTGCATACGGTCCCGGCCACGGCATACGGCCCCGGCATCGGCCCCGGCATCGGCAACGGCCCCGGCATCGGCA